>Ga0265297_10000029_pt1 | contig 646801 bp, 556 predicted proteins | sample Munlanlwell13791_FD_192502 | JGI IMG/M metagenome (GOLD analysis project Ga0265297, IMG submission 192502) | Leachate microbial communities from a municipal landfill in Southern Ontario, Canada - Leachate well 137-91 | ecosystem: Engineered > Solid waste > Landfill > Unclassified | place...
CATAAGTGAATTCTGTTTTTACCTTAACCAATTCAATTTTTTTGCATAACTTCTTAATCAATCTGCACCTATCAACGCCTCCGCCAAATCCGCCATGCTGTGTCTATAAGGTAGACAACGGCCATCCAAAGGTCTTGATAAAGACCTTTGGATGACATGTCGAATTCTGGCCCAAAGATTTCGAGCTGTCTTCCAAGCGAGAAATCGACGGCCGTTTAGAATTCGACGTTTCCTTGCTATTCATAGCTATTCTCATACTTTGCTTCCTGCCGCGAGAGATTTTCGAGCAAGATTTGAAATTCGGGGTAACCCTTCCTGCGCGAGATTTTGCCGCCGTTTTGAGGCCGGTGCAACTTTCTTAATCTTCATATTTTTACCTCTTTTAAATCTAAGATATCACGTACATTCATCTGCTAAGAAACTAAAACAGGACGCCCTGTTATTTCACACTCCACTGGAATGACTCAAAATCAAACGCAGACCGCTCAACTGGACAATAGATGTCTCTATCTTTTAAGACATCGGCGACTTTATTCTTCCTGCTATTTTTCATGCCAGGACAAACAACAACACGCCGAATAAAATCCTTTGTTAATTGAACGCGAATACCCTTATTAGGTTTTCGTCCGCGTAATAAACTTGAATTTCCCAACATGAAACTATCACAAATAACACGAAATTCTTTCTCAAATGATAATGCAGAATGCTTAAGTGACAATCCTCCTAACGCAAAGCAGTGAGAAGGATTAGATATGTTTTGTCCATTTGGATCAGAAAACTCAAAAGTTGATTGTTCGACTTCGCTAGGAGGGTTTTCCTTTGGATTTATATAGGTTACATTACGCGCCATAATAAATAATTTCCTGTTGTGAGCTTGCCACAATTTTTCAAACATAGCTTTTAATTTATCAATATCAGTCTCTATGCATACACCGCAAGTATCTTGGGAATACAGTTTCCACATCGCCATTGATTCTTCTGTTGAATTATACCAACAACTCAAGAAAACATGTGTTAAAGCGTCATTAATTTTGCCTCTTCCCATGATCGGAGTTGGCTCAATAATATCAACATCAGTAATCGTTTCATTGCCCATTTCTATTTGCTTACGATTGAAGACATTTAAATTTTGTGTAGCGATCTGTTCAGCAATCTGCCGCCAATGAAATATTGTCAATCCTTCCCATGGATCATTTTTGAGATAATAATTTGCTGGAGGAAGGAATAAACCTTTCCTACAAACATCAACAAACCGTTTAAATGTCATGTAACGAGAAATAATCATTGTTTCACCTTTTAGAATCTATTTTTATTATCACCAAAATCATCTCGCGTCACTTACACCAATGAACAACCGAAGGTTTTAGCAAATATTAATTTATTCACTCTAATTGTTCCTATTTATTAGATTCACAACCAGCATTACTATAATATCGCGTTCACTGGGCTTGCTTTCAGCAGTCATTAACGTCAAGGCAACCAGGGCATTATCGGCAATGCGCTTTGAGCCATCTTCTTTATACAAGAGACTATTTTTCTCTAAAAACCATAGAAATATTGAAGCTGCAATCCGCTTGTTGCCGTCAACAAATGAGTGATTTTTGACAATAAAATAAAGAAGGTTAGCTGCCTTCTCTTCAACGCTTGGGTATAAATCTTTTCCGTCAAACGTCTGATAGATTGAAGATACCGAACTCTTAAACGATTTATCGCGCTCTGTACCGAAAAGATTTGAACTGCCGATTCTTTCTTTAAGCTTATTTACAGCTTCTATTGCGAGTTGGTAGCTTAAAACAAATTTCTCTTCTCTTGAAGTTTTACTTATCTTAAGCCGCTTATAGTCATAGTCATCTAAAAGCCCAAGAGCGTAGTTATAATCGTTGATAACCTCAAGCAGGCCCATAGCTTCTTTGTATTCAAGCTGTTTACGGTCTTTCATACTGCCGATAAGTTTTACTGCCCGTTGTAATGCCTGAAGTTTTCGAGCTTGTTCTTTTAAGCGCTTTTCATTTAAAGTGTACCCGTCAATTAGATGCCGCTTTAAGATATTGGTAGCCCAAATACGAAACTGGGTAGCTCGAATAGAATTAACCCTATAGCCAAGCGAAATTACCGCATCAAGGTTATAGAATTTTACCGGCTTATCTGAAAAAGCAATGTGCAAAAAATGCACATTGCTTTTTCCGTCCAATTCACCAGAACGGAATATATTACCTAGGTGCTTAGTAATAACACTCCGCTCTGTTTTAAAAAGTTTTGCTATTTGCTCTTGTGACAGCCAAACAGTTTCCTGCTCCAACTTAACCTCAAGCTGGATTTTTTTATCTTTGGTTCGATAAATGGCAATCTCGCCTTTTGACGGAATCTCAATAATTTTGTTTTTCATAATTTACTAATTTTTAGAAAATAGTATAAATAAATGGCGTCAGTGTTGAAGATTGCGTAAAAAACATAAGCGCGCCCAATAATAAAAATATGATAATGATAGGCGCAAGCCACCATTTCTTCCTTGCTTTAAGAAAAAGCCATAATTCTTTAAAAATAGCCAATTTTGACATCTTGGCTTCCTTTTGTTAAAATTGCCTCTCGTAATCAGCCGGTAGAAATTGCTTATTTTCTTTGGGCTTCCAATACGAGCCGCGGGAACGATCGAACTTTCTTTCTAAAAGATCCACCCTGAATAAACGCATGATCAAGCCAATGGGTGAGAAAATAAAATAAAAAATAAAACATAATAACAGCCTCGTATTAAGCCAACTTAAAACAAAGGCCAGCTTCATCCATGGGATATAAAAATACTTTAGCAAGGCCGGGGCGCATAGCGTAAGCAAAAGAAAGAATAAGGAAACTACCCCTGTCAGGATCAGGGAGTGTTTATCCCTAAGAAAAAGAATCAACGTAATCCCGGCAAAACATAGCGCCATGATCAGGCCAAAGTTCCTTAAAATATTCTTATCTGTTTTTATTTTATCCATTATCTTAGTCTAATTCAAAATGTTTTTTCCAACCTTCGTCTTTTTCAACGCTTTTCTGAAGCCGCTTATCCAAAAGGTAACTTCCCATGACTAAATAATCCATCTCTGTGCGCATAAAACAGGAAAATGCGTCTTCCGGGGTAGAGACCAAAGGCTCTCCCCGCACATTAAATGAGGTATTTATAATAACAGGGCAGCCCGTTTCTTTAAAGAACTCATTTATCGTATCATAATAGAGAGGTTGATCATCCCTCTTAACAGTCTGTACCCTGGCTGAATAATCAACATGAGTTACTGCTGGAATTAACGAACGCTCAACTTTAAGCTTATCTAATCCATTGGCTGCCTTAAGCGCGATATCCACATCCAGCCTCTTATCTTTTTTTATGGGAGCAGTAAAAAGCATATACGGGCTTTCTCTATCCAACTCAAACCATTGCGCAGCTTCTTCTTGAAGCACCGCAGGGGCAAAAGGGCGAAAGGACTCGCGATATTTGATCTTAAGATTCATCTTGGCTTGCATCTCTTTATTCCTCGCGTCAGCAATAATGCTCCTGGAACCTAAAGCGCGCGGCCCAAATTCCATTCTTCCCTGAAACCAGCCAATGATATTTCCTTCCTCAATAAGCCTGGCAACAGATTTCGGCAGCTCTAACAAATTAAGTTTCTTAAATGGGATGTTTTTGCCTTTCAGGAAATCGCCAATCTCTTCATCATCGTAGGCGGGCCCTAAAAAAGAAGCCTGCGGAGAATCCGTGATGCCACCGGAGGACCGGTTATTCCCAAGATGTTTATGCCAAATCAATAACGCCGCGCCCAAAGCCCCGCCAGCGTCTCCGCTTGCCGGTTGAACCCATATATTCTCAAACGGCCCTTCGCGTAAAATACGGCCGTTGCTTACACAATTAAGAGCTACGCCTCCTGCCAGACAGAGATTTTTTTGTCCGGTAGTCTTATAGATATGCCTGGACATCTTCAACATAATATCTTCAGTAACTTTTTGGATAGAAGCGGCTAAATCCATCTCTTTCCGCGTAATCCTGGTCTCTGGTTTACGAGGCGCTCCGCCAAATAAACGGTCAAACTTACCATTGGTCATACGTAACCCATTGCAAAAACCAAAAAATTCCATATTTATCCTGAAAGAACCGTCATCTTTAATATCCACTAAATTCTTAAGAATCAGATCTGCATAGCGCGGCTGGCCATAAGGAGCAAGCCCCATCAATTTATATTCGCCTGAATTAACTTTAAATCCGGTGTAATAAGTAAACGCTGAATAAAGGAGTCCCAGTGAATGCGGAAATCTCAGATAATATCGCGGTTCTAAATTGTTACCTTTGCCTATACCAAAGGCTGCTGTTTCCCATTCGCCAACACCATCTATAGTAAGAAACGCCGCTTCCTTAAATGGCGAAGGATAAAAAGCGCTGGCGGCATGAGATTCATGATGGCCGCAAAAGAGGATTTTCCCCTGATACCCAAGCTGATCTTTAATAATTTCAGGGATCCATAATTTCTGCTTAAGCCATGAAGGTATGGCCTGGATAAATTGTTTTATCCCTGAAGGGGCATAGGTAAGCGCGGTTTCGAGAATGCGCTCAAACTTAATAAATGGCTTATCATAGAAAACCACATAATCGAGGCCCTTGCTGCTGGTCTTGCCTTCTTTTAAACACCAATTGACAGCATGCAAAGGAAAACTAAGATCATGTTTTTTACGGCTAAAACTCTCCTCCTGCGCGGCCCCGATGATCTTACCATCGCGCAGCAGGCAAGCCGCGCTATCATGATAAAAACAGGAAATACCTAAAATATCCACTCTGACCCTCTTCTTAGTTATATAGCCTTGCCTTAAGAATTACTCAGGAATTTGCGCCTGTAAAGAATCTCCCGGATCGCTCTGGCAGTTACGCCTGAGCCATATACATTCGGATGACAGCCATCCCCAACGGTATATATTTCTTTTAAAGAAAGAGGCTTGCTTTTGGGCAATGCGGCGGATGTCATCTCCTGGTAATCTTTAATGAAGAAATCAGCTAATCGGTATGAATCTAAATTGTATTTCCTGCAAATTGCCTCAATTTTTAGCAGCCTTTCATATTGCCCCGGCATAGGGCAGAAATCCTTAATCGCCGCCCTTAGAGGCGAAGAATCAGAAAATCTCGGCCATATCACCACAAACATTTCAAATCCATATTTCCGCGCGATCGTTTTCATGCGCGCGATGCCTGATCCTACAGAATCGCGCAATGTTTCTCTATGGAGTTTTTTGCGGTAATTCAAGTCCGTACGAAATCTAAGCTTGCATATATCAAGCTTTAACACCACAAAACGAAAAAGGCAGGATTTCTTAAAAAGCATCTTCTCTATACCGGAGATCTGCGGGTCATAATAAGCAATATCACTATTTTCTGGATCAAAATCATTATCTTCAAAAACAAGAATTACCAGATCCGGAGAATATTTTACGCCTTTGGCCCTGAGCAATTCCGACTCCGCCAAAGTCTGGTACCCGCCTACCCCCAAATTCAAGACTTCAATATGAGCTAAAGCAGGCAAAGACCGTTCCAATTGCCGGGAAATGGTATCATCAAGTCCCCAAACTCCGTGCCCGGCAACAATAGAATCGCCTAATAGTATAATCCTTCTGACACCGCGAGGTTTTAAATAAGCCCGCTCAATATCTCTCTGGCCGTGCGAATTCGTCTCTGGAAAATTGCCAAAATGAAGGCTGGGGTTGTTATCGCGGTAATTGGCTTTTAATTCATACCCCAAAATCGGATTAGATGAGCTTTTGTAACCGCTTTTTCTGGAATCAACGCTCAAAGAAAATAAACTGGGAGCAAGATGCAGCACCCTTACAGCAAACTCCCCCAGAAATAAGGCGACAATAATAGAACAAAAAAATAGTAAAACATTCCATCTCATTTTAATCTATCCGCCTATCCTTCCGCCACTAACTCCTCTTTCTGCTCCCTGGTCAGCGCCTTTATCCTTTTTTCTTCCAAGAAAGCATTCTTGAAATATCTATACTCCTTGCACCACACTAATTTTACCGGCCTTCTGTCCCGGGTATACTTGGCACCTTTACCCTGGTTGTGCAATTTTACGCGATTCTCTAAGTCAGGCGTATATCCGGCATAATAAGTCTTATCCGCGCATTCCACGATATAGGCATAAAATCTTCCCTTGCGGACGAATTTAACCCTTGCCTTTTTCCTGCCCTTCTTTTTCATAAGAAACTTTAATTATCCAACTTGGACCCGGAAAGAAGTTCTCTTGCCCCATTCTTATCTTGAATATATACTTCGGGGATAAATTCTATGGAATTGGGGATAAGACTGGCTATAACTTTCTTTATTCTTGCCTGCTGCGTTTCATTCTGAAGGTCAAAGATGGGATTCTGGCTGATATCGTTTAATAAAAGAACAACTGGATCATGCGGAAATACAAAATCCTTTAAAATCTGCTTGATAAGGATATCTAAATAATCCGGCTTGTCCTTGAATACATCCACAGTAGTTTTAAAAGTTATCTTCCCCCAGTCTCCGGCAATCGTTTTATGCATGAGCGCGTAAACGGAAGAATATTTGATCATCTTAATTTCCCCGGGGGCTAATTTAACGGCTGTATTCATAATGACGGTAGAAAGTTCGGCGTGCTTGAATGTTTTTATTTCCTTGTGTATATCAATAGTCAGGAGGTCAAAAATATAGCCGCCGCGGACTCCGGGGATAGCGTTGACTATGCTGCGTTTTAAGAAATCCTCTATCGCCTCCCAGAGGATCTTTTCATCATCGCGGATAAAATTTAATGCCAGGACATTACAGGCCTGGCCTTCGCGGATAGCTTTATATTGGCGGACTTTTTCCTCATTATGCCCGGTATAGGAAATTTCGTCAAAAAGCGGCATATGCTGGAAGAGGTTTGAATTCTGAAATCCAAAATCAATTAAATTCATAAGGTTGCCTGGATTATCTTGCTTAATAATTCCCAGCCAGGACTTCATAAAATGCCTGAGGATGCTTGCAGGCCGGGCATTCCGCGGGAGCCTCAATGCCCTCAAACACATAACCGCAATTAATGCAATGCCATTTTACCGGCGCCTTCTTTTTAAAGACTTCTCCGTCCGTAAGATTCTTGATCAATTTTCTGTATCTTGATTCATGGAAACGCTCAACCCTGGCTACCTGTTCAAAAGAGCGCGCGACATCCGCGAACCCTTCAGCTTTGGCGACCTCGGCGAAATCCTGATACAAGACCGTCCATTCTAAATTTTCTCCGGAAGCCGCTGCTTCCAGGTTGCTCTTTGTATCCTTTATCGAACCTGCCGGATAGGCGGCGGTGATCTCCACGTCTCCGCCTTCAAGATACTTAAAGAAAACCTTAGCATGCTCTTTTTCGTTCTCGGCGGTTTCAATAAAAATATTGGCTATCTGCTCATAGCCCTCTTTTCTGGCCACGCTGGCAAAATAGGTGTACCTATTCCTTGCCTGCGATTCTCCGGCGAATGATTTCAAAAGATTCTGTTCTGTCTTTGTCCCTTTAATTGATTTTGCCATCTTTTATCCTCCTTGCCCAGAGGGGCACACCGGCCTATCCGATAAGGCCGGGTGTAACTTTCCGTTTATCTTAACGTAATATTACGAAATTAAGCACCGCGCCCACAATAAGGCTTATGCCTATCATGATAGAAGTAGATTTAATCAGGCTTTTGAAACCCAATTCTTTCCATAAGACTATAAAAGTGGCTACACAGGGAAACGACACTGCTAATAAGGTTGCCGCGATAAATAATTGTTTGGCGGAAAGCCCCAAGGGCATCAGCATGCCTACGGCAACATCCTTTCTTAAGAAGCCTATCACTAAAGCAACTACTGCTTCTTTGGGCAAACCGAATAAACCGTTAACTATCGGAGCAAATACGCCGGTTACTATATCAAATACCTTAAGGTATAACAGGATATTTATCGCCATAACGCCGATAAGGACCACCGGTACCGCCTCTATCAGGAAACCTTTGATACGGGAATACAACTTATGCCCTAACATGTGCAGCGGCGGAAACCTATAAGGAGGGATCTCCAGCAGAAATTCAGGGCTATATCCTGTTAAGGCGCGGTTTAAGATCAATCCTAATATTACAACCAAAGAAAATAAAACCAGATACACTCCGCTTACATAAAATCCGCCGAATTTACCTAATAAACCAAAAATCATTGCCTGCAAAGGCACGCACGGCACGCCTATGGAAATAATAGTTGAGGCGATAAATCTTTCGCGCTTGGATTCTAAGACCCTGGTAGCTAAAATACCGGGGACATTGCAGCCGAAACCTAAAAGCACAGGGATGATCGCGTAACCATGCAGGCCCAGCCGGTGCAAAACGTTATCCAGCAATATCGCCAGGCGGGGCAAATATCCTATATCTTCCAGGAGGCTTAAGATAAAATAAAATGACACGACGTATGGCAGCACCATACCGAATTCAATATACGGAGCCGTAGTCAACACGCCTAAAGACTGTTTAAAATCTATCTTGCCGTTGATTAAATCGCCAATAAGCAAATGGAACCAGAATCCCTTTTCTTGCCAATGAAAAGTCAGTTTCTCCAACAGCGGCTGGTATAGATTGATAAAAACGGGGTCTGTTATCCTGCTGATGATCAGCTCGCCCACAAAACGCACGATCTTAAACGACGCGTAGATAACTCCTGCCGCGATCAAGAAACCGGTCAGCGGCCTGACAGACGCGTCTTCCAGGGACTCTCTTAAGGTATGATGCCTGTGCTCCAGGCGCTGTACTTGCTCAACAATTTTGCCTATTTCCATCCAGCGCTCTTCATGCGCGAGCCTGCCCCTTACAACAGAAGTTGTTTCTTTTATCCGCTCGATCAACAATTTAACGCCTGTGCCGGTTACCGCGCAAGTTGGGACAACCGGTACCCTTAAAAGCTCTTCTAACTTTACGGTATCAATATGGACCCCTCTATGGCTGGCATCATCGCACATATTCAAACAGACGACCACCGGATATCCTTCTTCAATAAGCTGTAAAGTCAGGAGTAAATTTCTTTCCAGGTTAGTGGAATCCAGTATATTAATAACCGCCATTTCATTCCTGGGGCCTTCTTTTAATAAAGATACCGCTACTTCTTCCGCGCGGGAAGTCGGATCTAATGAATAAGCCCCGGGCAGGTCTATAACCTCTATTCTTTCCTCGCCTAAGCTTAAGTACCCCCTGGATATTTCTACTGTTGTACCGGGATAATTTGAAGAAATTACCTGTATACCGGTAAGGCGGGAAAAGACTACGCTTTTACCGACATTAGGATTGCCTATTAAATAAACTTTCTTGATCATTCTGCCTCTATTATGACTTTTGCCGCCACGCCATGGCCTAAGGCTAAAATACTTCTGCCTGATTTGATCACCACCGGGCCCCTTAAACCGAGATGGCTAAGCTTGGTGATCTCTTTGCCTTTATACACACCCAGATTCATCAGCCTGCTCTTAAGGTTTGTGCCGCCTGAGATCTCTAAGATCCTGCCTTTATGATTTGCCTTCAGTTGCGCTAAGGATATTTTTTTCATTTCTGCCTATAAAATTAAACCCCGCACTTTAAATTCAAAGCGCGGGGTTTAATCGGAACTTATACAGCAAGTGCTATTTCTTTGACTTCAATTTTTCTATTAACTCATTGACAAACTTCCCGGCGGCGTCTTTACAACCCAAGCCAAAAGCCAAAGCAAAGCCCAGGCCGATAGAAGCTAACGCTATACTCAATGTCAACTCTGTTATCTGTATACCGATCTTAAGCTGCTCCAAGGCTACAAACACAGCAAAGAGGCTTATTATAACCTCTACGATCTTACTTAAGATCTTGCCTTGCGATAAACCCGCGTTACTAGCTGCAGTTTGAACAATATTCTTTAATAAAGTGGCGATAAACATGCCTAATATCAAAATAAATATAGCGGCAATGACATTAGGTATATAAGCGATTACCTGCCTTAATAAATCCGCGGCAACCGTTAAACCCACAGCATTGATGGCGACCATAACAGTAACTAAAAGCGCCAGCCAATAGCAGATTATACCGATCAACTCGGAAAGAGAGTAATTAATACCACCTTTTTCAAGCAATTTGTCCAATTCGATGTTAACGGAGAGCTCATCAAGCTTCAGGATCCTTAGGCCCTTTGTGACTATCGCCTTGATAAGTTTGGAAATGAGCCAACCTACGATAAGTATGGCCAGCACTAACAGAATACTTACCAAGAATTGACCGATTTGGCTAAGCACAACCCTGGCCGGTTCCAGTAAAACTATTTGCCAACTACTCATCCTGCACCTCCTTTGGTTTGGCGGTACGATTTTTTAAACTTTATCATAATTAACGAGTTAAGTCAAGAGAAAACCTGCTTTGACCAGCAGATTTTACCTGATCAGAAATTTACGGCCATTCCGTCGTAGGCGGCTATTACTTCAATACCCAGGCTCTTAGTTAATTTTTGCGCCTGTATATGCGGCTTTGCCTTAAGCATGGTCATGCCAAAATGCGTCAGTATTACCTTCTTGGGTTTTATCTCCCTGATCAAAGCCTCGGCATCAATAAGGCTTAAGTGGTCTATACCGGCCAGGGGCTTAAGGAAAGCCACACACATAATTAATAAATCGGTTTTATTGTAGGAATCCGCCAGCCCCTTGAAATACCTGGTATCCGCCAGGATAGCCACGTTTGTATCCTTCATTTTAAATTTTAAACCGTAGGTCTCCACGGTATGGACATGCCTCATTGACGTCCGGAAGGCGAATTTTCCTATCCGGTAGGTTTTATTTCCTTCTAATACCTCAATCCTCTCAGGTAAAACCCTGACATATTTTAAGATCACCGCGTCTTGGCCTATGGCGTCTTTAGAGCAGAAGACCAAGCCTCTTTTCTTAAACCCGCCGCCGGTCATAGCTTCGATCATCACATTAATATCTCCGGAATGATCAAGATGGCAATGGGTAAGAATTATACCATCCAACTTAGAAGGGTCCAGCTTGGGCCTGCTTGTTGAACAGCGCACGATGCTTCCGGGGCCGGGATCTACCAATAAATTCATACCTTTAGAAGAGATCCATATGCCTCCGGAAGAACGCAGTTGCTTTATCATCACAAAGCGCGCGCCCGCGGTGCCTAGAAATTTTATAAAATCACTATTCTGGCTTCTGTCTCTGGGTTTTATTTCAGCCATAACTGCCTTAATTCCTGGTTTATTTTATGTATCTGGCTATAATTGAGCTCTACCTTAACAGGTTCTTTCCTCCGCGGATTGGCCGGCTTTTCCCCCCGGCTTATAAAATCCTGTATGTTTGATACCTTAGCGCCAGAGGACTTAACAGAAAACACTATCTCCCTATCATTAGAAACCACAACTATATTTTTAGGATTAACGGCACCTTCGACTATCTTTTTTATCCACTCATCCGCTGTTTCCTCCCTGGAGAATACGATATTAATATCTGATTCGCCTGATACGCGGCTCGATGAATCAGGATATCCGTCGAAAACCAAGGTGACCTTATTTTTCTGGCTTCCGCAAAGCCTGTTTGCCCTGATAAATTCCGAAAGCGCGGCCCCGGGGTCCTTTATAGAGCAATCGGCGGCAGGATCTGTTTTCTTAAAGGCGTGCTGTATGAATAGGGAATGATTTATGATGTTGTATCCGTCTATGATGTACTGTAAAGACATAAATAAGGCCTCCTAAGGCTCCACAAACAAATATAAAGGAAGTATTTAAAAGCGACATAGCCACGGTTAGGTTCTGGCTTATGCCCACCTGGGAAAAGAATATAACGGTAGTCATTTCCCTTAAACCCAGCCCTCCTATGGAAACAGGCAGTAATGTAATAGCACCGATGACGGGAAGGAATATAAAGAAATAAACAGGGCTTACTTTTATTCCCAGTGATAAAGCAATGACGAAGAAAGCCACGGGGCCGGTAGCCTGTATAAACAAAGAAAGGATCAGGCTATTCACTATAACTTTTTTATGGTGCTTAAAATGATGTATCTCCTCATGCAGGTCCTTTAATAATTCCCTGATCTTTCCTGATCCGGAAGAACTAAGTAATCTGCTTATTTTAGAATAGATGAATTTATTGAACAAAATGAATAAGAGGGTGCTGAGTATGGCAGTTATCACTGCTATGGCAAATAAAATGTTTTTCTTATCATGTATAAGCGGCCAGCCTATTATCATGGAAAATAACACCAGGATCACCAGGCCTATATACCCGCTTAACCTGTCTAAGAAAACCGTAGCGATGATTTCTTTAGGCTTTTTTGTATGCGCGGCAAGGTCGATACTGCGCAGAAAGTCCCCTCCTATGGTAGAAGGAAGGAACAAATTAAAGAATGTGCCTCCGGCAAAAGAGGTGATCACTCTTTTTAAAGGCAAATGGACCTTAAACGCCTTAAGCAGCATCTCCCAGCGCAGGAGGCTTAATATATAGTTAAATAAGAAAATGCCGAACGCCAAAGCCAGCATGAACTTATCCGCTCTCCTTATGTCCTGCATCAGGCTATGCGTGTCTATTTTATTAAACCGCAATACAATAACCAGCAAGATAACGCTTATGCCGACTCTTAGGAAAATAGATAATATCTTTTTAAATATGCGCATTTATTTAGTTGAGGTCCCTGCCCGTAAGCCGGGCATACGCTTCTAAATATTTTTGGCTGGTTTTTAGAACGATCTCTTCCGGCAGTTTGGGCGCGGGAGGAGTTTTATCCCAATCCAGGGTCTCCAGATAATCCCTGACGAATTGCTTGTCAAAGCTGGGCTGAGGCCTGCCAGGGGCATATCCGTCTTTCGGCCAGAAACGCGATGAATCAGGGGTGAGCGCTTCGTCAATTAAAATAATACCGTCATTATATATTCCGAATTCGAATTTTGTATCGGCGATGATTATGCCGCGGCTTAACGCGTAATCGCTTGCCTTCTTATAGATCTTTATAGAGGCCTCGGCCAATTTATCAGTTACCTTCTTGCCCAGCATATTCTCCGCGGATTCAAGCGTAATATTGATATCGTGGCCTTTATCTTCTTTGGTGGAAGGCGTAAATAAAACCTCCGGTAATTTATCCGACTCCTGAAGCCCTGACGGCAGTTTTATGCCGCAGATGGACCCTTTTTCCTTATATTCCTTCCATCCTGAACCAGATAGATAACCCCTTACCACGCATTCCACGGGAAGGGATTTTGTTTTCAAGACCAGCATGGAACGGCCCGCGAGGGCATTTTTATACTCTTTTAATTCCGCGGGGTACTTATTTATGTCGCAGGTTAGAAAATGATTGGGAATGATATCCCGGATAAAGTCAAACCAGAAACAAGAAAGGCCTGTTAATACCCTGCCTTTATATGGTATGCCTCCGGACAGGATCACATCGAAACAAGAAATCCTGTCAGTAGAAACGATCAAAAGACGATCCCCTAAGTCATAGACATCCCTGACTTTTCCACGCTTGTAAAGTTTTAAGCCTTTAAGATCCGAGGATAAAAGAACGCCTTCACTCATGGGATTTTAAACGGTTAAGAAGAGCTGTGTATTCCTGCCACAATTCATCAGGGAGGTCCTTTTTAAACTTCCCGAAGAATTCCTTTATTCCTTTTAATTCATTAACCCAATCTTCTTTATTTATCTCCAGCAGCTTTTCTAACGCTCCTTCGGATAGCCGCAATCCAGTCATATCAATATCAGTTGAACGGGGCAGATACCCTATAGGCGTCTTTACCGCGCCCACCTTATTATTACAACGGTCCAGTACCCATTCTAAGATCCTAAGGTTTTCTCCGTAACCCGGCCATAAGAATTTTCCTTTCGCGTCGGTCCTGAACCAATTAACATGAAAAATTTTGGGCGGCTTGGCCATTTTTTTCCCGGTCCCCAGCCAGTGCCGGAAATAATTTGCCATATTATAGCCGCAAAAAGGAAGCATTGCCATAGGGTCCCTGCGTACTTCTCCTATTTTCCCGGATTGCGCGGCAGTACGTTCAGAAGCCATGGTCGCTCCGATAAATACGCCATGCTGCCAGCTAAAAGATTCATACACAAGCGGCGCTAAATGCTGCCTGCGGCCGCCGAAAATAATTGCTGATATGGGGACACCGTGATGCTGCTCTAATCTAAATGACGCGGAAGGGCAATTAACAATGGGAACGGTAAAACGGCTGTTAGGATGCGCCGCTAATACAGGCTTGCCATGAGCATCCACCATAGCCGGCTTCCAGGGACGGCCCTGCCAATCAATACCTTCTTGAGGTACCGGCCCGTCTGCGCCTTCCCACCAAACTGTTCTGTCCGGTTTCAAGAGAACGTTAGTGTATATGGTATCCTTTCTGATTGTTTCTGTCATGCTGGGATTTGTCCGGGAACTTGTTCCCGGGGCGACCCCGAAGAAACCTATTTCCGGATTGATCGCCCAAAGCGATCCGTCGCTATCAACGCGCATCCAGGCGATATCGTCCCCTACTGTCCAGATACGATACCCCTTTGCCTTAAGGCCTTCAGGCGGAATTAACATCGCCAGGTTTGTTTTCCCGCAGGCGCTGGGAAATGCCGCGGCGATATATTCAACATGGCCGTTTGGCTCTTCTATGCCCATGACCAACATATGCTCTGCCAGCCAATGCTCTTTTCTGGCGATAAAACTGGCGATACGCAGGGAAAGGCATTTTTTCCCCAAAAGCACATTACCGCCGTAGCCGGAACCAACGCTCCAAATAGTGTTGTCTTCCGGAAAATGCAATATAAGCCTCTTATTAATATCCAATTGCGCTTTGGAATGAAGGCATTTTGTGAACATATCATCTTTTTCCAATTGCCTTAAAACAGGCTCCCCTACCCTGGTCATAATAAGCATATTTAGGGCCACATAACGGGAATCAGTCAATTCTACTCCAATCTTGGCAAACGGAGAACCTACAGGGCCCATAGAAAAAGGAATAACGTACATGGTCCTTGAGCGCATCGCGCCTTTAAAGATAGCCCTGGCTTTTCTATAAGCCAGCTGCGGAGACATCCAGTTATTGGTGGGGCCAGCGTCATGTTTTCTTTTTGTGCAGATAAACGTAAGATGCTCTGTGCGGGCAACATCATCTATGGCGGTGCGATGCAGAAAACATCCGGGGAGTTTTTCCTGATTTAACTGTATGACCTCATCTGTAGACATAGCCTCTTTTTCCAGGAGCCGCTTCTGTTCATCCGAGCCGTCTATCCAGACAATATTTTCAGGCCCGCAGAGACGGGCCATTTTATTTACCCAATCCTTTAATTTCTTATTATTGGTAGGAAAACCGCTCATGCTATTTACCTTTCTTGAGCTATATATTTGTACGCGGAATCGCTGGCTATCGCGCCATCGCCGCAGGCCGTAACTACCTGATATAAGCTTTTCCTGCGGCAGTCCCCGCAGGCAAATACGCCTTCCGCGGATGTCGCTAAGTTTTGGTCCGTGATTATAAATCCGGCTTCATCCAGCCCTACTTTATTTTTGATAAAAACTGTTTCCGGTTCATAGCCGATATAAATGAACATACCGTCGCAGGAAACACTCCGCTGTTCGGAAGTATTGACATCTTTTATCTTTACTGATTCTATTTTTCCGGATCCGGTTATTTCCGTAACCACGCTGCTTAAAATAAAATGTATTTTTTTGTTTTCTTTCAGCCTCTCCTGCAGGATCGCTGAAGCGCGTAAGTCGTTCCTCCTGTGTATTATATCCACCCTCTTGGCAAAACGCGTTAAATAGATCGCTTCCTCTGCTACGGCATTACCTCCGCCTACCACGATCACATTTTTTTCTTTATACAACGGCCCGTCGCAGGTAGCGCAATAAGAGACGCCCCTGCCTGTTAATTTATCCTCTCCCGGAACGCCGAGTTTCCGCGGACGCGCGCCTGTGGCGATAATAATGGATTTAGCGGTATATATTTTTGACCCCGCCTTAACCGTTTTTGCTCTACAGTCCAATTCCAATGCTTCTTCTGTTTCAAACTCAACATCTAAAGCCCTGGCCTGCTCTTCCATACGGTTGACTAATTCCTGCGTGGATATTCCCCCGGGGAAACCCGGATAATTCTCAATGGTTTCAGTAAGCAATATTCTGCCTCCTACTCCCATCTTTTCCAAAACAACGGTTTTCAGGCGGGACCTGCCCGCGTATAAGGCAGCGGTTAACCCGGCCGGCCCTGCTCCGATAATAATCAGATCATGCATAAATAAGCTCCCTAAAAACTTCTTCTGCTTTATAAGAACTGCGGACAAGCGGGCCCGATAATACCGATTTAAACCCACAGCCTAGCCCGATATCCCGGTATTTCCCGAACTGCTCAATACTTATGAATTCTCTTACGGGATAATGCCCGGAGGATGGAGCCAGATACTGGCCTAAAGTCAGAATATCACAGCCATGTTTTCTTAAATCCTTCATAACCTCTAAGACCTCTGGCTCTCTCTCACCCAGGCCTAACATTATCGATGATTTAGTTATTACCGCCGGGTTTAATTCCTTGATCTTACTCAATACGCTCAGAGAAAGCCGATAATCCGCCAACGGCCTTAATCCGCTATACAGCCTTCTTACGGTCTCAATGTTATGAGCCACTACCTCGGGCCTTGCGCCTAACAGGCGCCGTAAAGATGTTATTTTACCACAAAAATCCGGTATTAATACCTCTATTTTTATATCTTTATTTATTCCGTGGATCAACTCTATGGTTTTAGCAAACATACCTGCCCCGCCGTCAGGAAGGTCATCGCGGCTGACAGAAGTAATTACCGCGTATTTTAAGCCCAACGCCTCTACAACCCGGCTGATCCTTAAAGGCTCATCCTTATCAACAATAAGGCCGGCGCCTTCTGACTTAGACACCCCACAGAACTTGCAATTCCTGGTACAGGCGTCTCCTAAGATCATAAAAGTAGCTTGTTTATTCTTAAAACAACCGGTGATGTTAGGGCACTTGGCTTCCCGGCAGACAGTATGCACATTAAATCCGGAAAGCAGGCGCCTGAAATTCATAACCTCGCCATCAGGAATATCCTGCCGGAACCAGGAAGGGAGCTTATTCACTTGTCTTTATAAAATTCTTGATTGAGCGGTCGTAAGTTTTTTCTACGTCGGAGGGGAAAAAACAGGCGGGAATCTGGCCGTTCTTTCGGTGATAAGAAACGCATTCGCAACATATGCCTTTACGCTGGCACGGAGTATAACTGCAATTACAATTTATAAGATTTTGTTCCTGGTTCGGACAAGCCTTCATTCCGCCCTCCCCTTCTTAAACCGCCCCTTCCATTATCTTTTATGTTCTCTATTTTCTTCTTTAATTTTTCTATCTGTTTAGTTATTTTTAGTTTCTTTAGCAAGGAAGCATAGTCTAGGATAAGCTTGCCCTTAAGATGATCTATCTCGTGCTGGAATACACAGGCTAATAAATCGCTGGCTTCTATCGTAATCGGCTTGGCAAATTCATCGCAAGCCGAAACCTTGATCTTCCTGGCACGTTTTACCTTTACGCACACCCCAGGCAGGCTAAGGCAGCCTTCTTCCAAAACCTGACAGCCTTCTTTCTTTACAATAACCGGGTTTATAAGCTTATAGAGGCCGGAACCCGCGTCAACAACTATCATGGAATCGCTAATACCTACTTGAGGAGCAGCTAATCCTATGCCGGAAGAACTATACATTAATCTTGCCATTTGGGATAGGATATCCCTATGGCCTTGAGTTATTTCCTTTACCGGAGAGGCCTTCTTTCTCAGCACGGTATCGCCTAACAGCCTAATCTTTAATGCGGTTACGTCCATCGACTTTTATCAGTTTTGGTTTTATAGCCTTGGCTTCTTTATCGTCGGCAGATACATAGGATACAATGATCACTTCATCGCCCACGCAGGAGCCTCTGGCGGCAGGACCATTCAAACAGATCACGCCTGTCCCGGAATCGTCGCTGATAGCGTACGTTTCCAGCCGGCTGCCGTTATTAACATTGAATACCTCTACTTTTTCACCTTCTATGATATCCGCCGCTTTCATCAGGCCGGCATCAATAGTTATACTGCCTTCATAATAAAGGTTGGCCTCTGTAACGCGCGCCCGATGTATTTTGGATTTTAAAACCGTCCTTAACATATTATTGTTCTCCTATTTATTCAACGCTTTCGCGATCTCTTCTCCGAATGCTTCAGCCGCATCCGGGCCTGAAGCAGTAATGATATTGCCGTCCTTTTCTACTTTTCCCGCCGTATATATCGCTCCGGCGGCCTTAAGCTGCTCTATTCCAGAAGGAAAAACAGTCGCCCGTTTTCCCGCGAGTATCCCCGCTTTGGCCAATGTCACAGGGCCTATACAAATCGCTCCCACGATCCGGTTGGAATTAATGGCGTCTTTAACCAGCTTATGGGCCAAAGGATCATCCCAATAGCGGATTGCCCCCGCCCCGCCTACGAATATTACGGCGTCAAAATCTTTTATATTTATACTGCTGAATGTGATATCCGGCTTAACTTCCGCGCCTCTGGAGCCCTTTGCTATATTAAGGCTGACCGAAGCAACCTTGACTTCAATGCCGGCTTTTTCCAGGGCAGCTTTGGATTCTAAAAGCTCTTCGTCCCGGAAATTATCTTGAGAGATGATCATAACTGCTTTGCTCATATAGTTTTTTTAATTAAAGCAAATGCCTGACGGGCGATCATCAACTCTTCATCCGTAGGAATAACTAATATCCTGGGTTTCTTATTTAAATGCGTAAATGAACCCCGGCAAACCATTTCCCTGATCTTTTTCTGATTCTCGCCGATGCCGGCAGTAAATGCTATCGCGTCAAGGCCGCCCATAACAGCGGTATAAGCGCCGATATATTTCTTTATGCGGTAAACAAAGATATCTATGGCCAGCTGGCAGCGCTTATTCCCTTTACCCGCGCTGTCATCTAGTTCCCTCATATCATTGCTTATGCCGGAGATACCTTTTAAGCCACTGGCTTTATTCAGCAATCGATCCAGGGAATTAATATCTAAGCGTTTCTTACGCATAATAAAGGTAACTAAAGCGGGATCGATGTCTCCGCAGCGCGTCCCCATAACCAGGCCCTCAAGCGGCGTAAATCCCATACTGGTATCAACTGATCTACCCTTATCTACCGCGGTAATACTGCAGCCGTTACCCAAATGACAGGTAATTATCTTCAATTTACTCAGGGGTTTCTTTAAGATCCGGGCTGCTTCATAAGCCACGTATTCATGGCTGGTGCCGTGAAAACCATATTTCCTGATGCCAAACTTTTTGTAATATTCATAAGGAAGTCCGTAAATATAGGCGTACTCCGGCAGGGTTTGATGAAACGCCGTATCAAACACCGCGACCTGCTTTGTACCCGGCAGCAACTTTTTACATGCCAATATGCCTGTTAAATTCGCGGGGTTATGTAAAGGAGCGATCGCGCAACACTGCTTTATGCTTTTAATCACCGAATCATTAATTAACACGGGCTGCCGGAATTTCTCCGCGCCGTGCACAACTCTATGGCCTACTGCTGCTACGGAATTTACTCCTTTAAGGATTATTTTTAATCCGGAGTAATGCTCCTTAACCTTTGACCCGGTTTCGCCGATATGGGCGATTATACCCTTTTGCACCCTCCGCTCCCCGGGCATTTCAAAGAGCTCATATTTTATGGAAGAACTGCCGCAATTTATAACCAGTATTCTCATATAATTATTGCGCCCTTGTCGCTGTTACTGCCACGCAATCCATAACATCTTCAACAGAACACCCGCGGGAAAGGTCGCTTGCCGGTTTATTCAAACCCAGGAATAAAGGGCCTAACGCGCGCGCGTTACCTAACCATTGCACAAGCTTATAACTTATATTGCCGGCCTCAAGGCTGGGGAATATCAAAACATTGGCTTTCCCGCCTAACGGGCTGCCGGGGTATTTTATCCTGGCTACCGCTGGCACAACAGCAGCATCCACTTGTAACTCACCATCCACAAGCAGTCCTGGAGCCATCCCTTTAAGTAATGCCAATGCCTCGGATATCTTTTCAATCTCCCTGCCCTTGGCTGAACCTTTAGTAGAATAACTAAGCAAGGCGATACGAGGGGTGAAATCCAAAACCTTGGTTATCAATTCCGCGGAAGCTAAAGCAATACAGGCAGTCTGCCTGGAATTCGGATCCGGGATTATTCCGCAATCAGCAAAAATAAAAGTACCGTTTTCTCCATAAGGGCAATTGGGCACAACCATAATAAAACAACTGGCAACTATGCTTATACGTTCTTCTACGCCTATACAACGGATGCATGCCCTGGCTATATCAGCCGTAGTATGGCTTGCCCCGGCCACTAAGCCGTCCACTTTGCCTTCCCTGGCCATCATGGCCCCGTAATAAAGAGTGTCATTAAATAATGCCTTCACATCATCCATAGCGGGGATCTTAATTTTGTGCATTTGATAAAATTCATCAATGTACCTGCTTTTTTCCTTAGGGTCAATTTTATCCCTGGTCAAAAGCACTACTTTAGCTATGCCTTCTTTTTCAATAAGCCGGGCTGCTTCCGCTACACGGGCATCATCATATTCAGGTAAGACAATAGTCTTTAATTTACTGCCCGCTTTACCGCGTATCTTTGTGATCGTATCCATATATTACATCCCTCTTGATATTTTATCCAGATCCACGTTATCTTTGATTAATTTTATGACCGCGTTGATCTTATCGGTATCCTGGGGCCTGATCTTTACAGTCAAATCATAGACGCGCGTTGCCACGCCGTAGGTGTCAGCCTTGGCCAATAACACCGGTATTTGAGCCTTCCCTAATAAATCCATGATCGGCTTATCCGGCGTAATGCCTCCGGATAAAATAATACCTGCGACCTTAAGCTTCTTTTCGCTGCCTTCTCTAAGGCACCCTAAGACACTCACGATTATATCCTCCCTGTCTCCGGGAGTGATCATCAGGCTGTCATTAACTATATAATTTATGGCATCGTGCGGCTCCATGGCGCCCACGATAACCTGAGATACAGTATGCTCTAAAGAATCCCTGCCGCATAAAACTTCAAAATCAGTTTCTTCCAGGATCTGCTCTATGGTAGGCTGGGCAAGCATCGGGTTATAAGGTATAACGCCTAAAACATTGATCTTTTTTCTTTCCAGGCCTTTTCTTACCAGGCGGTTTATTTTATCAAATTTATCCGGCATGACCTTATTGATTATTACGCCTAATACCTTAACCCCTTCCCTCTCAAAGAGCGCCTTATTTAAAGCTATTTCATCTATCGGCCTGCCGATACCTCCCGAAGAAACAATTATAGCCTTTGAGCCAAGCAGCCTTGCCACGGCAGCGTTGGAATGATCAAAAACAGAGCCCACTCCGGCATGGCCCGTACCCTCAATGATCACCAGGTCCGTGCCTTTAGATACATGCCTGAACGCTTCCTTGATCTTAGCGGTGATTGCTTTCTTATTCGGCGAGTTTATGTATTTTTCGGTAAAGCCCTTTTCTACAGCCACAGGGCTCATATCTTTTAACCCGCGTTTTACACGATGCTCGGTAACAACCTTTTCAATTAAAACAGAGTCTTCATCGATCTTAACGCCGTCTTCTTCCAGATAACGCTGGCCGATAGGCTTTATAAAAGCCACCTTCTTAAACCTATCCTTAAGGCTGCAGATCAAGCCCAGCGATACTGTCGTTTTGCCGTCGTTCTGCTTGGTGGCCGCTATAAATATCTTTTTCACTTAAAGATACTCTGCTATCTTCTTCCTTAGGTCCGCCTTACTTAAAGCGCCTACGATCTGATCCATAACTTTGCCGTCTTTAAAAAAGAGCAAAGCGGGTATGGACATGATCCCGTAGTCGGTGGCGATTTTGGCGTTAGAGTCAATATCAATCTTGCCGATCTTTATTTTATCTTTATATTCACTGGCCATCTCTTCTATAATAGGCGAGATCATCTTGCACGGCAGGCACCAACTTGCCCAGAAATCAACCAAAACCGGAAGACGGGATTCCAAGACTTCCTTCTTAAAATTGCTGTCGGTAAAATGTACTATGCTCATATTAGCTCTTGGGTTAAAAAGATTAATAAATATTGGCAGGTGAAGTCATAAAATATCATAAATAGGTGCCAAATGCAAGGAATTTTAATCCCGAAATTATTTTCCACACCGGGAAAAATAGCCTCCGGTGAGAGCATCAAGAGAAGCGGTAAGTTCTTCCAGCCTCAACTCTTTCTCCAATCTTTTTCTTTTGTCTTCAATTGATAAATTATCCAGCTCCAACTTCACCCGCCGACGCTCAAAATACAGCTTAGTTACCTCATCCAGAATATCGCCGCGCAGCTCGACCATCAGCCGCGAACGGACATCAATGGAAGTCTGGTCCTCGTTCCAGATGAGCTCGCTTAAATCCCAACTTAACGCTATGTCCCAACCGCTGGACATATCTTCCGGCCCCTCATATACATAATGCGTGGTCGCGCTTGTATATATTTCATAGTTGGTATTCCTGGAATTATCTAAACCCACTGTCAGTTTGGGTAAGATCGCTTTCATCTGGGCCTTTTTTCTCCACTGTTTGATCTTATCCGGCTCAACCTCCGCATACTTAATTGCCGCCTCCTGAACTTCATTAATTCCAGGCTCATCTTTATAATACGCCGCTGCCGTGATAATATCTTTCTGCTTATCTCCGCTGAAATGGCTGATATCCGCCTTAAACAACCCTTTATCGCAGGCAGCGTAAATATTACCCTGCTTATCTAAATCAAGGTACCTGACATCCTGAGCAACCAGGCCTAATGATAATTCCTGCCAACGGCTGTTCCTATACGTAAAAATGCCGGATTTTGCGGCCGCGTAAATAATCGAATCAGAAGAAATCAATAATAATTTTACATCTCTATTAAGCAAACCGTAATCAGACATCGGGCCCCAGGACTTGCCCTTATCCTGGCTCTTGTGAACTCCTTTCTTAGAAGCAATATAAAGATAATTTAAATTATTCGGGTCTATGCTTATATATCTTATATCTGAAAATTGTTCTTCTCCATCCCGGTCTTCGCCTGGCCGATCTTCATCACCGCCATCTTCCGTAGGATGCGCAACAAATATTCTTTCCCAGTGTTTGCCGGCATCCTGCGTTTTAAATATGCCATCCAGGCAAGCAGCATAAATAGAATCCGACTCGCTGATATTATAAGCAATAGCTAATATCTGGCTATTGCCGAGCTTGCCCGCTTCTTTACACCAGGACCGGCCGTTATCTTTACTGGTAAATAGCCCCGCCTTTGTGCCTAAAAATATATGCCCGGGAAAAACCGCCAGCGCGGTACATTCTCTCTCTAAATAGCTCTTGCCCTGGAAAATCCTGCTCCATCTATTGCCTTCATTAATACTATAAAATAGCCCGTTAGCGGTAGCAGCATATATAGTTTTTTTATTCGCGGCGCTGAATAATAAAGAATTTACCGCTTTGCTCTGTCCCTTAATTAATAAAATATTTCTCCAACTCTTGCCGGCGTCCTCGGTCTTAAGAACCCCGTTGCCAGAACCGATATAAATAACACGGGGATTATCGGGCTGGACCAATACTGTTCTTATATCGGCATTGCCTTCTCCTATATCTTGCCAGGATATTTCTTCAGCTACTGCCAGAATCAAAGATCCTAAAATCCAAAAACTTAATAACCCAACAACACCAATCTTTTTCATCCCGCACCTCCCTTTCTACTTTAATAGACGCAGGAGGCAAAATAATCTAACAAGAATTCTTAAAGAAGATATTAGTCTCGTGGTTTAAAATAAGGGTTAGGCAATTAGATAAAACAGGCTGGCAATTACGGTCAGAGAAACGGGCTAAATAATGGGGACGGTTCTGTCAAAGATAGAACCGTCCCCTAGTTTTGGGTTCAATCCAAACTCAAAAGCTCCTGCTTTACTCTTTGGTAATCCGGAGTATCTATCCGGGTATATATCTCTTGCGCCTGCCGGAGATACTCCCTGGCTTTGTTCTTTTGCCCTTTCCTCTTATATAGAGAACCTAGATTATTATAAGCAGCAGCTGATTCTAAAGGCGCGTCTATATCTTTACAAACTGAAAGGGCCTGGTAAAAATATTTCTCCGCTTCGGTAAAATTATCTATTTCTACATATAATTCACCGATCATATTATAATCCGAGGCTATATTAGGCATATTACCCTGTTTTTGATCTATCTTTAACCCCTGAAAATAAAAATCCAGCGCTTTCTGGTATTCTTTCTGATAAGAATAGACCTCGCCGACATTAAAATAGTAATCGCTTAATTCACGGGCCAGCTTAAGCCTGTTGAATAACCTGAAACTCTTATCGTAGAATTCCTTAGCGGTAGCAAGATCATCTTTATTCAGGAACAAAAGCCCGAGATTAAAATAATCACATGCCAGATTATACCTGTGCTTGTATGAGTATTGCCTTTCCCGGTTAATTTCTGAACTCTTAGTAAGCAGCTCAAGGGCTTTATCATCTTCTCCCTTATCCATATACCAAACCGCCAGCTTCCTTAAGGCAATAGCCTCGTTTAACCTATCCTTATTCCCCTTGCTTAAAGCTATTGATTTATTATAGAACTCAAAGGCCTTGGCGTATTCTCCGTATAGATGATAGATCCAGCCAATGCCGATATAAGCAGAACTTAAATTCTTTTTATCACGCCTTTTCTCGCTGAAGAACGCGTAATCAAAATAATATTTCAGGGCATTATCTTTATCTCCTAACCTCTGATAGGTATCTGCCAGCAAAGGATAAATTGCCAGGAATGAAGGTTCATTCTTTATTATGCGGCCGGATTGCGAAATGACTCTTTGATTCTGGCCTCCCCGGAATGACCTCTGGGATTCCAGGAATAAACGATAGGTATTAGGGTTTATAGTAGGCAGCCAAATATACAGGCAGATACAGACAGATACAAACACTACTGCCGCAAAGAACCAGGCCAGCCGTTTCCTATGCAAAGAAATATTTATTCTCGGCTTATCGCTCTTCGGCTTTACTTTTGGCCGGAATAATATAAAATTGGGGTCTCCGTAAAGAAGATAACTTGCCCAATGCATAGGCATTATACCGTATTCACTAATTAACTTAAGGCGGCCCAATCTGATACTCTCGCCCATAGACTTGCCGGAAATCAACTGCGCGTAGAATTCTTTTGAAAAAGACAGGCTGACCGGGTCTTCTATCTTGCGTATCGCCCCGATATAATGACGGACACCGGAAAACAGGAATGCTGACGCCAGGCTGTAATTGTTCTCCTGGTAATCCGCTTCCATCGGTTTTGCGGTGTTTACAGCGGAATGACAGGCGTTAGAGAATATTAAGGCGGGTAAAGAAACGGCTGAACCCATGGCAAGGATATCCTGGATAGTAAACTTAGAGTCGCTTAGGACCCAGCCGCTATTATCGGGGTTATCCGCCTCATATTCACAGTGCCCGGCAAAGTGCACGATATCGTAATCGCAGAGGTTTTTCTTTACATACATCTTATCGATATACGTGGATTTAAAATCGATATGCACATTATTGCTTTTGCGGTCAAATTGATTTTTGATATTTACGCCTTCTAAGTAAGCGGATTTTAAATCATTGGTGGGATTGACCATTATCAGCATTTTAAGAACACCGGCGAAACTACGGTACCGGGGCCGGCTTACCGGCTCCCTGGTCCTGATCACCCTGCCTATATTAAAAGCAAGGCATAAGAAGCTCCTTCCATCATAGAGGAGTTCCCAGGGAATGTTAATTAACTCTTCATCCGTAGAAAGTATCAGGCTGGAGATTTGAGAGGATTTTAATTTTTCCTTAACTGACGGGGTAAGCAGGTGATCCCAGAGCAGCCGGCCGGATTTGATCAAACCCTTGATCAGTTCCTTGTCATAAGCGCTATTTTTACCTGCCTTATTTAATATAAAGGAAATTTCCTGGCATAATTTATCTATTTCCGCGGATGAAACAGCGCACTGGCTATAATGCCGTAATGTCGAAGCAAGTTCCAGACGCTCAAAAACACTCATTTTGAGCGTCTGTCCCTGCTTTAATATTTCTAAGACCAGGGTACCGGCTTCCTGCATTATATAATCTGATTAGTTACTTATATCCAACAATATCGAGGCAAGCTTATTCTCAAAAACAGATACCTCAATCCTGTAATTACCCAACAGGATGTGGCCGAAGGTAACTGAACCTGTATCAGTAAGGTAGGATTCCAATTCCAGGTCATCTTTAAGAAGAGTGACTCTTAGATCTTTAACTATATTCTGGGTCTGTTTTTCTTTAACCACAACCATGAGAATAAAAGCGCCCTCCCCTTTATTCTCTATCTTAGCCTCTACTTTTATATTCTGAAGGTCTTTTAGAATAGTCACTCCCTCTTTAAAATCTTTTATCAAGCGGCCGCGTAAAAGAGGAGCGGGCACTAACTCCCGGCCCACCAGGACGTCTCCGGTAGTATTCAATATCTCCAGCAACTTTCCTTTAGCCCTTAAGAGTATCTCTAAAATAGGAGCTCCGCATTCAGCGGTAAAGAGCGAACCCTTGATCTTGTCAAGTAATTCGCCAGGTACCTCTTTTTTATCTACTGTTTTCATCCCTAAGCCAAGAACCACAGACTGAGCGCAATCATCACAACTTAGCAAATGAGCTTTAAGATGGTCATTCTCTTCCTTAGACAGGCGGCCTTCCAGGAAACAGGCAATAGCCTCTTCATCAGGATGCACCCCCTCAACCTTGCCTAATCCTGACTTCCATTTCTTATAGACCAGCTTAACCAGGCTCTCGAATCTATCCTGCATATGTATACTCTCCCCAATATAATAGACGTACCAGTATCAGAAATCTAACAAAAAACCTTTACTTTTAAAGCACTCTTTTAATTTATTAATAAGGCGTGATTTTTGCATATCTATGGCGCCGCGTGAAAGCTTGAGATGATCTTTTAATTCCTCAAGCCTTATCCCCCTCTTCATATGCAGTTCTAAGAAGTATTTATCATCGCTGTCTAATCTTTCAATACAGTCTGTTAAACTCCCAAGCTTTTCTTCATAACTAAGCATATCAGGAACAGGCTCAGCGCCGTCTACAAGCAGATTTTTCAGGTTAAGATCGTCATCCGGTTCTTGGCTATCGAGATAAACGGCGGGTTTCATCTTACGGATATAGTCTATCGTAAAGTTAATGGTAACCTGCCTTAACCAACTGGCAAGGCTGCATCCGTTTATTGCTTTAAAACTTCTTAATTTCTTAGAATTATCCTTGAGTAGAGAGCAGAAGATTTCCTGGAATACATCGTTGATGTGGTCTTGCGCGGAAGCGTAACCTTTTACATTAAAAACATTGTGGATATAGTTATATATCAGGCGGGAATATTTACTTAAGAATTCATCCCAGGCTGCCTTGTCTCCTTTGACGCACCTCTGGACAAATTCCAAGTCATCCATAATGGAATTATTATACCATTAAACCTTGTAAGTCAAAACAAATAATTAGGGACACCCTTCCTGCCAATCAGGAGAGTGTCCCCATAAGAAATCAAAAGCTTAAAAAAAGGGACACCCTTAGCTTTAGCAAGTTGGGTGTCCCTAAGATTATTTGAAGAAACTGTTAGAGATGATAAAGGAGGCAAAAACAATAGAGACCATGGACATTAGTTTGATCAAGATATTCAAGGATGGCCCCGAAGTATCTTTGAAGGGATCTCCTACGGTATCTCCGGTAACTGTAGCCTTATGAGCCAGTGAACCTTTGCCGCCATGATGGCCTTCCTCTATATACTTCTTGGCGTTATCCCAGGCTCCACCGGAATTAGCCATCATGACTGCCAGAACAAATCCTGTAACCGTTGCCCCGCACAATAAACCCGCTTCCGCTTCAATACCCACAAGAATTCCCACGGCAATAGGAGCGGCAATCGCCAAAAGGGACGGAAAGATCATTTCTTTCTGGGCTGCCGCGGTAGCAATACTTACACATCTGGCGTAATCCGGCTTGGCCTTGCCTTCCATCAAACCGGTTATTTCTTTAAACTGCCTCCTAACCTCAACTACGATCTTACCAGCCGCTCTTCCCACCGCGCGCATGGTCAACGAGCAGAAAAAGAACGGAAGCATACCGCCGATAAATAACCCCACCAAAACATTGGGATTCATCAGGCTTAAAACCATATCCTTACCGGAAATTATCAGCACCTGATCTTTATACGCGGCGATCAAAGCCAGCGCGGTCAAAGCAGCTGAACCGATAGCAAAACCTTTACCGGTCGCGGCTGTAGTATTTCCTAGAGCATCTAAAGCATCGGTTCTTTTTCTTACTTCCGCAGGTAAATGGGACATTTCCGCATTCCCTCCGGCATTATCCGCTACCGGCCCGTAAGCGTCAGTAGCCAGAGTAATACCTAAAGTAGAAAGCATACCTACGGCAGAAATCGCTATCCCGTAAAGCCCGGCATTAAAATTCTGGGCTCCGCCGGCAAGAAAATAGCTGGCCAGGATAGCTATACAAACAATGATAACCGGCAAACCGGTAGACATCATCCCTACAGCCATACCTTCAATAATCACTGTGGCCGGCCCGGTAATTGAAGCATCGGCAATCCCACGGGTAGGCTTAAAACCGCTGGAAGTATAGTATTCGGTAATCAAACCGATCAATACGCCTGCCAGTAACCCGGAAAGCACTGCCCAGTAAACTCCCAGATGTTCAACGCCTAAAGTATATTTAATCAAAAAGAATGAAATTATCGCAACCAAGATAGAACTGGTAAAGACACCTTTACGTAAAGCAAGAAGCAATACTTTCTGAGAAGCCTGTTCCCCGCTTTTTACGAAAAATGTCCCGATGATAGAAGCGACCACGCCTACCGCGGCCATAACTAAGGGAACGGTTACGCCCGCAACCCCTAAACCAGCGGCCACGCCTAAAGCTGAAGTTGCTACGATTGAACCGACATAAGACTCATACAGGTCAGCTCCCATACCTGCTACGTCACCGACATTATCACCGACGTTGTCCGCGATGACTGCAGGATTTCTCGGATCATCCTCAGGAATTCCCGCTTCTACCTTACCGACTAAATCTGCCCCAACATCAGCAGCTTTGGTAAAGATCCCGCCGCCGACCCTGGCAAAAAGAGCCATGGAGCTCGCGCCCATACCAAAGCAAAGCATAGTAGAAGTAATCGCCGCGATCTTATCAATTCCGTGAGGAGTAGCATGCCCGGCGTAATACCAATTCAGGAAATAATACCAAATACTTAAATCTAATAGGCCAAGCCCGACGACAGTCAAACCCATGACCGCGCCGCTGGAAAATGCTACCCGAAGGCCGGAATTAAGGCTTTTCATGGCAGCTGCCGCGGTGCGATTAGAAGATTGGGTAGCTATGCTCATCCCGATAAAACCGGAAAGGCCGGAGAAAAAACCGCCGGTCAGGAAAGCAAAAGGCACAAACATAACCAGATAGCCTTTAAAAGCCAGGACTAAAAGTATAAAAAACATTACGATGAAAAATAAGGCTACTCCCGTATACTGCCTTTTCAGGTAAGCCCGCGCGCCGATCCTCACCGCTTCGGCGATCTCTTTCATCTTATCCGAGCCTTCGTCCATTTTCATGATGCTCATAGCCAGGTAGAAAGCAAAACCGAGAGCAAGGATTGAACCGGCCGGAGCCAACAATAACAAATCAAAACCTGCCATTTAAACCCTCCTTTTATAAAACAGCTGATCTATAAAGTTAACCATGGTCCAATACGAATAAAGGCATTATATTAACACAAAACCTAAGAAAGTCAAGGGGCCTACCTACGATAATATAAGCTTGCGGATTTCTTCGGGGATGACCTTTGGTCTAAGGCTCTTATCCACAAAAACCAGGGTGGTTTTTGCCTTGGAAACGATCTGATTATTTTGATTCCGTATCTCGTAATCAAATTCAACGCGTGCCCCGCCAACCGCGCTGACGTGCGTATCTACCTCAAGAGTATCCGCGTAAAAAGCGGGTAATTTATAGTCTATTTCCTGACGGGCTACTACAAACAGCGCGTCCTGCCTGGCGAGTTCCTGCACTGAAATCCCTTTCTCCGCCAGGAATTCAGTGCGCGCCTCCTCCAGGAATTTCAGGTAATTGGCGTAATAAACTACTCCTCCGCAATCAGTATGATGATAGTAAATCTTAAACCTCATTAGTAACGCTCCTTTTTACTATTATCAATCAGAGTAACGTTTTAAGATCAGACATCCATTACAATTGCCGAATCCAAAAGAATTTGTCAAAACAACATCTACCTTGGCCTTCCTTGCCTGGTTAGGCACATAATCTAAATCACAATCGGGATCCGGATATTTATAATTGATTGTCGGTGGGATCAGGTTGTTTTCTATGACCAGCGCGCAGACCAACGCTTCTATCGCGCCCGCGGCGCCAATGCTGTGACCGATCATTGATTTAGTTGAAGATACCGGAATCTTATAAGCATGGCTGCCGAATACTTCTTTTATTGCGCTGGTCTCAGCCTTATCATTTAATGTGGTAGCTGTGCCGTGGGCATTGATATAATCCACATCTTCGGGTTTTGCCTGGGCATCCTGTAAAACCTTGCGCATTGCTTTTGCCGCGTCACGGCCTTGCGGCTCAGGCATAACTATATGGTAGGCTCCGGAATTACTGCCATAACCGGCGATCTCAGCATAGATATGGGCATTCCTTTTTAAGGCATGCGTAAGCTCTTCTAATATAAGTACTGCTGAACCTTCGCCAAGGACAAATCCATCCCTTTTTTTATCAAAAGGCCGGCTGGCCTCTTGAGGAAAATCATTATTTCTGGAGAGGACCCTTAACACGGAATAAGCGCCAAAGGTAAATTCAGTAAGCGGGGCTTCCGCGCCTCCGGAGAGACATACATCCATATCGTTACTCTGGATAAGCCTGAATGCCTCGCCGATCGCGAATGTACCTGAAGCGCAGGCGTTGGATATAACCATATTAGGGCCCATAAGTCCATGTTGAATAGCGATATGGCTTGCCACAGCATTCGGGCTGATCCTGGGAACGCTTCTGGCGTTAATCCTACGGGTACCTTTATCGTATGCAGCCATGATTTGCTCTTCATGGAAAAGAAGCCCTCCCAGGCCAGAGCCAATAATTACGCCGATCCTGTCCTTGTCTTCTTTACCCGGATCCAGCCTGCTGTCGTCTAAAGCCGCCTTGGCAGAAATTAAACCCAGATGCACGAACCTGTCTATCTTCCTTACTTCTTCTTTAGGAATATAATTTGAGTTCTCCAGGTCTTTTATTTGTCCGCAGATCTTGGATTCAAAGTTAGACACGTCAAAAGAGGTTATCTTGCCCACCCCTGACCTGCCTTCAATATTGGCCTTCCAGAATTCCTCTTTTCCGATCCCATTGGGCGCGGCTACGCCCAAACCGGTTATAACCACACGACGATTAGACATCTATTTCTGATCCCCTTTCTCGACTAGCCCGTAATCTTATCGAAGTCTTCTACTATTATCGCCGGAAAGGTAGTAAAGGCGATATCCGTGGATTTTGTAAGTTCGATCGAAGACTTCATTACTTCCTGGATCCCGGGAAAATCAACCATAAAAGCCAGATCATAAGCTCCTAATAACGCGTACATGAAATTGATCTTGCCGCCTGACCTCTCGATGGTACCTATTACTTTATTCGTGCGTTCAGCTGTTATCCCCTTTATTGCTTCTACTGAATACTTCCCCAGCATCAAAAACTTGGCCATACCCGCCTCCTTTCTATTTATAAACCTTAAAACCGGGCAACCGGTCGTTTTTTACCCTCTGGAAACGCTCATCGTCAACGGTCATCAGCGCCTTTATATAACGCCAGGCGATAAGTATGTCTGCCTTTACTTTTTCTTTTACCTGTTTATTGGGCGGGATCAATCCGCCTTGATCGTCCCACCAGATCCCGAGTTCATAAGCGGGATTCTCTATCCATATCCCCACGTCATCTATTCCGGTTACAACAGCCCATGCTTCATCTTTATAAATTTGAAAAAGAGGGAGATCCGCTTTTATTTCTTCGGAGAATTTAAAGAGCACTAATTTACCTTTCAGCCCTTCTGCCTGCATATCGCCCTCCCGCATAGCCTCCATCCTAAAGAAAGGAATGACTGTATTCTACCGCTAAAAAGCCTGTTTTTCAATGGAGATTTTGTGGACAGCTTATTCTTTATGCTGATTAACGCCTTTTAAAGATTCAATTACCTTTACAGCTTCTTTCTTGGTAAGCTTACTAATGTCGGGCTTATGGTAATATTTGTGTATAAAATTGTTAAGATGCCCCTCTTCCCAGCCGGCCTCTCTAGCAAGATATTCGATATATAACTTCTGCCTGATGGTCAAGCCAAAGGGATTAACCTGATAATATTTGCTGCGTACAAAGAAGTTCATCAGCTTCCTGAACTTTTCATCATCCAGCTCCTTGGCGCTGCTTACTCCTGCTATCCGCTGAAGGGTATCTCTGTATTCAGCATCACTTAAGTTTAATTCTTTTTTGACAATATGTATAACAGCTAATTTCTTTTTGTCCATTTCGTATTTTATTCGCGAATAAACACCTTATAAGAGTTCTCCTACAAGGCAATTATAAATACTATATATTACTATATCAAGTATTTTCCCGCCTTTATTTATTGCTTAAGATGCCATTTAATGGTAAAGTTATTATAAGCAACACTATAATAAAGGAGATTAAAATTAAGTATAATCACGTTTTATTCCTCAATCCTTATATCGAAAGCAGCGCCACAAGCACAATGATGCTTTTCCCTCCCACAGGCCTTGAATATGTGGCAACGAGTGCTAAGGGCCTGGTCAATAAGATCACTCTCTTGGATCTGCGCTACGAAAAAGACCTATCCGACATAAATAAGCTTCTGGATTTTATATCCGGACAGGTCGATATTATCTGTGTGGGTATCGGCTGGGACCGGCAAATCGAAGAAATCTGCCAGCTTCTCAACCGCATGCCGGCTCACATCCCTCTGGTTGTAGGGGGCTATACAGCTACGGAAAAAGTAAATGAACTCTTTAAGGCATGCCCTGCCATAAATATCATAGCCAGAGGCGAAGGCGAAGAAACAATGAAAGAGATACTAAAGGGCCTGCCGCTTAAAGATATCCGCGGTATCTCTTATAGGCAAGACGGACAAATAATACATAATCCCAACCGGCCCCTTCCCGATGTAGACAGCCTCGCTGCGCCTGACCGTTCCTTAAGGCGTAATGAATACTCACTTGCTGTAAACGGCGTAAGCCTGGCGGGCATAACCTTTGATTCAGTATTGAGCGCGCGGGGCTGCCCCTTTAACTGTAAATTCTGCACGTTCAGTTTAAACCCGTTAGGGCAAAAAAGAGAGTATGCCGCCCGCAGCGTAAACTCTGTAGTTGATGAGATCCAGGGTTTAAAAGCGGGAGTGATACTCTTCAGCGACGACAACCTGTTCGTTGACCCCAAGAGGGCGGAAGAAATCTGTGATTTACTGATCAAACGAAAGATAAAAAAACGCTTCATCGCGCAAGCCCGGCTGGATATCGCCAAGTATCCGGTACTGCTGGAGAAAATGGTTAAGGTGGAATTTAAGGCGCTATTGATCGGGATCGAATCGCCCCATGACTGGATACTGACACAGCTTAGCAAAGGATTTAATCAAGAGACCATACGAAAATCGTTTGAGGTCCTTAAGAAATATCCTATCTTCTATAACGGTTATTTTATTTACGGCAATATAGGGGAAACTGAAGAAGAGATGTTGTATATCGGGCAATTCGCCAAGGAAATAGGAGTTGATTCCATCGCCTGCAATAAATTAAGGATCGAGAAGTTCTCGCCCCTAAGGGAGTTAGCGCTGAATTCCCCGGGTTATCATGTTACCGACAGAGGAGAACTATATTCGGACACCTACAGCCATGCCGCCTTGAAAAAAATAGGCAGAAGAATAAAATTCTCTTTTTATACCCCTTCACGATTTATGAAAATACTCTGGAAGAATATTTTCATAACAAAGTTCTTCACTTTTAAAGAAATGCTTCTTGTCCTAATCGCCTCCCCGCGCATCCTCGCAAACGTTATTATCAGAGAAAACCGCAGAGGCAGGCTCAAAGACTCTCTAAAACGCACCTTTATTAAGAATACCTAAATCAGGGCCTGTGGTATCTGCCGCGCCCCTGCCTATACTTGCCTTTTGCCTGCCTATCCGAAGATTGACGCGAAGATTGATGTGAAGGCTGATGCGAAGATTGAACAAAATGTTCCTGGGAGAAATCCGGGTGCTTTGAAATAGGTAATGAAGCCTTAATAAGTTTCTCAATATCCCGCACATCACGGCCCTGGTCAGGCATTGCAAAAGAAACTGCGTGCCCCTTATGGCCTGCCCTGCCTGTACGGCCGATACGATGCACGTAGTTTTGCGCGTCATCAGGAAGGTCATAATTAATAACCAGTTCAACCCCGATAACATCAATACCCCTGGCGGCAATATCAGTAGCAACCAGCACTCTGTATTTACCTGATTTAAAACCTTCCAGGGCTTCACGGCGCTGGCTTAGAGAACGGTTAGAATGTATCTCCGCTGCCCTATAGCCCATATCACTAACGGACCTGGTGATCTTTCTTGCGTTGTGCTTAGTACGGGAGAATAAAAGGACAGGCCCATGGTATTGCGCGAGCAACTTACTAAGAAGCCGCGGCTTAGCATCTTTTTTAACAATAAATACTTCCTGGGTAATGCACTCCGAGGTGGTCCCGGAAGGGGCTATCTCAACACAAACAGGCAGTTTCATGTGTTTGGCGGCTATATCCATAACCTCTTTGGGGATAGTCGCGGAGAAAAGCATAGTCTGCCTCTCTTTGGGCAGAAAACGCAGGATCCTCTCTATCTGCGGGGCAAAACCCATATCAAACATGCGGTCCGCCTCATCAAGCACCAGCATTACTACCTCATCAGGCAAGACATTCCATCTACCCATATGATCAATAAGCCTGCCGGGAGTAGCAATGACTATACGGGGATCTTTACGAAGCGCGTGTACCTGGTCTTGCATGGAAGCTCCTCCGATAAGGCAAGCTGTCTTCATACCAAAAGCATGCGCGATATTCTGAAAAGCCTCATCGATCTGAATAGCCAATTCCCGCGTAGGAGCCAGGATCCAACCTGTACCCTCTTTCTGCGCCAGTAGCTGCACCATAGGAATAGCAAAGGCGTGGGTTTTACCGGTTCCTGTCTGCGCGATACCGATAAGATCCTTGCCTTGAATTGCCATAGGGATCGCCTTCATCTGGATCGGGGTCGGGACCTTGAATTTCATGCGTTCAAGAATATCCAGGATCTTAGGCGCGATACCTAACCCGTAAAAACTCTTGTCAGATGGTTCAACCCCTTGAGATAAATTATTTGTATTAGTTATTCTATGCGGCATAATGTTTAGGCTGCTTTTAACCTCTGCCTTTCATCGACTTGGCCAAGATGAATATGGCAGTAAGCTTCGTGATTGTAGATACTTAAGATATGTTTGCAATGCGGAAACCTGCACTTTCTACCCTTAGGTGAAGATTTTATTTTTTTAATAGCTGCTCCTTGTGAGAAAACATCGGTATAATTTTGTACATTCATTTAAAAATGAATGTACAAAATTAAAAAGCCGTAAAGGTTAGTTATCTTCCCTTTACGGCTTAAGATTTCCTAATCTTTCTAGATTTACGTTTTATTATACCATCTTATATGGATTTGTCAATAAGTTTAACAAAGACAGGGGACGGTTCTGTCCTTAGGACAGAACCGTCCCCCAGATCTTAACTTAGCTCTTCAGGATGGTGTTTTACTACCTTGCCTCCGACCATATAAATGACGTCTTCTGCGATATTGGTAGTATGATCACAGATACGCTCAAGATGACGGGCGATCAATAATAACAGCACAGCGCGCGGCGCGGAACCTGGGTCTTTTGCCATGTAATCATTGATCAATTCTTCCTGGACCATATTGCGCAATTTATCGGCCTGAGGATCAGAAAGAACCACCTTTTTGGCAAGCTCCACGTCTTTTTCTACAAACGCGTTTATTGCATCGCGAACCATATCCTGCGCGACAATAGACAACTTGGGAATATCTATCAAAGGCTTAAGTACCGGCTTATCTATCAACTCCAGGACGCGCTGCGATATATCTACCGCCAGATCCGCAATACGCTCAAGTTCGGCGTTTATCTTCATGCCGGTAGCGATAAACCTTAAATCCCCCGCCATAGGTTGATGCCTGGCGATCAAATCAATGCATTTTTCATCAATTTCTAATTCCAGCTTATCAACTCGGTCGTCGTTATTAATAACTTCTTCAGCCTGGAGTTTATTCCGGGTTTTTAACGCCTCAATAGACTTAAATATCGCCTCCTGGGCCATAACTGCCATCTTAAGGATATCCTTATGCAAGCCTTTCAGTTCTTCGTCAAAATGCCTTTCCATTCCAACCTCCGATCTTTCTCTCTATTACTCCTGGGTTATCCATACCTTCCGGTAATATAATCTTCCGTCCGCTTATCACCTGGAGCGGTAAATATTTCCTGCGTTCCTCCGAATTCTATTAATTCTCCCAAAAGCATGAAACCCGTGTCATCCGAAACACGCGCCGCCTGCTGCATATTATGAGTGACTATTATTATAGTATAATTATTCTTAAGCTCACGCATCAATTCTTCAATCCTGGCGGTAGCCTGCGGGTCTAACGCAGAGCACGGTTCATCCATCAATAATATATCCGGCTTAACCGCGATAAGCCTGGCGATGCATAATCTCTGCCTCTGCTCTAAAGATAACCTCAAAGCAGGGCTATGTAGTTTATTCTTTAACTCATCCCATAAAAGAACGCTTTTCAGGCTTTTCTCAACTATCCCGTCTAATTTATTCCGGGCTCTCCCGTTGGAATGGATCTTTTCTCCGAAAATGATATTCTCGTAGATAGACAACGGGAACGGGTTAGGCCGCTGGAATACCATGCCTACGTTCCTGCGCAAGGATACCAGGTCTGTACGGGGATCAAGAATATTGGCTTTACCAATCAAAACTTCGCCTTTTGTGCGCACACCCTCAATCAGATCGTTCATACGGTTAAAAACCCGCAGCATGGTTGATTTACCGCATCCCGAAGGCCCGATTATAGCGGTAATCCTATTAGCGCTAAAAGATGAATTTATGCCTTTTAAAGCGTGAAAATCACTATACCAAAGATCCAATCCTTTCGTTATTATCTTTGACATTATCCGAACTTCCCCCTGATATAATCATCTGTGCGGCTGTCATCGGGAGCCGTAAAGATCTTATCTGTCTTATCCAGCTCAATGAGTTCCCCGCCCAAGAAGAAAGCCGTCCTGTCACCGACCCTGGCGGCCTGCTTTACGTTATTAGTAACCAGGACTATAGTATATTTTTGTTTAAGCTTGATCATAGCGTCTTCTATTTTGGCAGTAGAGATAGGATCAAGGCCCGAACAGGGCTCATCAAATAAGATCACTTCCGGCTCAACCGCCAGCGTCCTGGCTATGCATAAACGCTGCTGCTGGCCTCCGGATAATTTAAAAGCAGACGAGCTTAACCGGTCTTTTACCTCTTCCCAAAGATAGGCCTCTCTTAAGACGCTTTCCACTCTCTCTTTTAATAATTTCGTATTTCTTGCTCCGTGCATCCTTATTCCGTAAGCCACATTATCAAATATAGATAACGGCAAAGGAAGGGGCAGCGCGAATACCATACCCACCATTTTCCGTAACAGCTCCACATCTATTTCTTTAATATTTTTCTTATCAAGCTTAACCTCCCCGCCCATCCTGAAATTAGGCATAAGATCATTTAAGCGGTTAAGCATCCTTAAGAAAGTCGTTTTGCCGCTGTTTGACGGCCCGATAACGCTTAATATCTCATTGGACTGGATATCCATGCTCACGTTTTTTAACGCCTGTATTAAACCAAACCAGATATTAAGATTTTTTATGCCGAATATTACCATTTCTTTCTCTTCCTGAATTTATAACGTATGATTATCGCGACTAAATTCATGACTAAGACGAGCGTTAACAATACCAAGGCGGTCCCATACCTTACCTTCTCATCCACATTAGGCACCTGCGTTGAAATAACGTAAAGATGGTACGGCAGGGCCATTGCCTGATCAAGCGCGGATTTCGGAAGCTGAGGAAGATAAAACGCCGCTACCGTAAACAAAATCGGGGCCGTCTCTCCCGCCGCGCGGCCCAGGCCTAAAATAGTCCCGGTTAATATCCCGGGGATAGCGTTTGGTAAAACAATATGCCTTATGGTCTGCCATTTGCTGGCACCCAAGGATAAACTTACCTCGCGGAATGAATGCGGGACGCTTTCCAGCGCCTCGCGCGAAGCGGTAATGATCAACGGCAAAATCATAATCCCCAGTGTAAGCGAACCAGAAATAATGGACGCTCCCAGCTTAAAAAACACAACAAACAACGCTAACCCAAAGAGCCCGTAAACTACTGAGGAGACGCCCGCCAGATTCACAATCGCTAATTTTATAATACGGTTGAGCGCGTTGTCCCTGGAATACTCGCTTAAATATACAGCTGCCAGCAGCCCTATCGGCAAGGCAAAAACGATCGCGCCTGTTACAAGATACAAAGTCCCTACGATTGCCGGGAAAATCCCTCCGCTGCGCATCCCCTGCCGCGGTATATCGGAGAGAAACTGCCAGTTGATCGCAGGCAGCCCTTTCTGGATAATAATAACAACGATTAATCCTACAGGGACTACTATTAAAAGCGTCGCCAGGAATAAAAAGAAAAAAGCGATATTCTGCGTGCGGTAAGGATTCCTCATCATTGCCTTTTATGCAGGAACAGATCCGCGGTTACATTGATCGCGAAACTCATGATAAACAAGACTACGCCGATAGCAAATAATGCGAAATAATGCTCACTTCCTACCACTGCTTCACCCATTTCAGCGGCGATGGTAGCAGTTAAGGTCCTGACCGGCGCCAGGATACTCTGCGGCATTGCTGCGGCGTTACCGGTGATCATCATTACCGCCATGGTCTCTCCGATTACCCTGCCGATCCCGAGCATAACCGCCGCAAGTATACCGCTGGAAGCCGCCGGAAGCATTACGCGCCATATCGTCTGCCAATGCGTTGCCCCTAAAGCGAAGGCCCCTTCTTTGTAATTCTTAGGCACTGAATAAAGCGCGTCTTCTGCGATTGAGACTATTGTCGGCATAGCCATAAACGCCAGCATTATTGAACCGGATAAAGCAGTTAACCCCGTCGGCAAATGAAAAATACTTTTTACTAAGGGCACTAGGGTCACCATTCCGATAAACCCCAAGACAACGCTCGGGATTGCTGCCAATAATTCTATCCCCGCCTTAAGGACTTCCTTGACTTTCAAGGGAGCTATTTCGGCAATGTAAATCGCGCAACCTACGCCTATAGGAATAGAAATAATTGCCGCCCCCGCGGTAACCAAGAGCGACCCAAGTATCAAGGGGAGTATCCCCAATTGCGGCGGTTCTGAAATTGGATACCAGCTTTTCCCAAAAAGAAACTTAAAGGGGCTTACGGTTTTAAATACCGCAAGCCCCTCCTTAAGCAGAAATAAGAAAATAAGCGCGACGAATAATATTGAAGCTAGGCCGCAGATAAGTATAAGTTTCTCAATAATAAACTCTTTGAATTTACGCATTGAGCCCCTGATTTTTCTTATTGCGGTGAAATTTCACAGGTCATTTTACCGGAACAAAATCGGTTGCCAAAACCACATCCTGGCCTTCCTTGGAAAGCGTAAAATCTGCGAATTTACTTATTAACCCTTGCGGCTGCCCGTTTGTATAAAGGAACAGTGGACGGGATATAGGATACTTGCCGCTTCTTACATTTTCAATAAGGGGCGCGATATATTCTGAATTCTTGTCTTTGGCTACCAGAATAGCTTTTTGCCTGGCGCAGACATAACCCATCCCATAATAACCGATAGCCGCCGTATTATTAGCTACTTCATCGGCAATTGCCTGGGAAGATGAAAGCATCAAGGCCCCGGCAGCAAACTCTTCTTTTGAATCAGGGTCATTCTTTCTTAACACGTGCTCTTTAAAATAAACATGTGTGCCTGAATTGACTTCCCGGGATAGTATGACAATCTTTTCATCCTTGCCTCCTACCTCTTCCCAGTTAGAGATCCTGCCGGTGAAAATCCCCGCTAACTGCTCAATGGTAAGCTTGCTTACAGGATTACGCGGACTAACCACAACCGCCAGCCCATCCAATCCCACTTTTATTTCATTCGGATTTACGCCTTTCTGTTTAGCCAGGGCAATTTCTCTTTCTTTAATGTTCCTTGAACTCATGGCAATATCGCAGGTTCCGCTTATAAGGCTGGAGAACCCGGTGCCCGAACCTCCGCCTGTAACTGCCACAAAACTACCAGGGTTATCCTGCATATATTTTTCAGCCCAGGCCTGGCCTAAATTAACCATGGTATCTGAGCCTTTGATCTGGATGGAATTCTTATCTTTGGCGGCAAACGCAGACGCCGTAAATATAAACGCGGCTAATATGAATAACCAATTCCTACGCATGATTCCTCCTTTTAGGATTACTTATTTTAACAGATAATTTACCGGAAGGCAACGCTATTTGGATGAATATTTATTTCTCCAATATATTCTTGGAAAAATGGCAGGCAGGCTTAATTGGGTACTTTCCCGTGTAACAGGCGGTACAAAAATTTTCTTTGGGAAGAGGCATGGATTTCAGCATCCCTTCAAGGCTTAAGTATTCTAGGCTGTCCGCACCGATAAAATCGCGGACCCAGGCAATATCATGCTTTGAGGCAACAAGTTCTTTCTCGGTAGGAAAATCGATCCCGTAAAAACAGGGGAATCTAAGCGGCGGGCAGCTTACCCGCATATGTATCACTTTCGCCCCTGCCTGGCGCAAAGTTTTCACGCGCATCCTGCTGGTCGTACCACGCACAATGGAATCTTCCACTATAATGACTTTCTTGCCGTTTAATACTTCTCTTAAGGGATTAAGTTTTACCCTCACCCGGAAATCGCGCAGGTCTTGAGTCGGCTGGATAAACGTCCTGCCGATATAATGGTTGCGGATCATTCCGTATTCAAAAGGAATCTTTGAAGCTTCAGAAAACCCTAAAGCCGCGTATGTGCCTGAATCGGGGATAGGCATTACCAGGTCTGCCTCAGCGGGAAATTCAGCTGCTAATTGCGCCCCCAGCCTTTTACGCGTAGTATAGACGTTATGCTCAAAGATATTGCTGTCCGGCCTGGCAAAATATACGTATTCAAAGATACAGAACGCGCGCGCCGTCTCTTTAGGGGACATGACAGATTCTATCCTGTCTTTATAGATAAATACGGTCTCCCCCGGCTGAATATCTCTTATATATTTAGCGCCGATCAGATCCAAGGCGCAAGTTTCACTGGCTAATACATGCGCGCCGTCTAGTTGGCCTAAACACAACGGCCTCCAGCCAAAAGTATCCCTTGCCCCGATTAAAATATCATTGAGCATCAATACTAAAGAATAAGCCCCTTCTAATTTAGAGAGCGACCAGGTTATCGCTTCCTTAACATCATTCTTCTGGCTGTGCGCCAACAGATGGGCGATGATCTCCGAATCCATGGTAGTCTGGAACAAAGCGCCTTTATTTTCTAATTCTTTATGGAGGCTTGATGTGTTGGTAAGATTGCCGTTATGCGCGATAGCGATATCGCCGATTTTTGATTTTACGTAAAAAGGCTGGGTATTCTTGATGTTGCTTGAGCCGGTAGTAGAATAACGCACATGGCCTATTGCCATTTCACCGCGTAAGGAACGGATTATTTTTTCATCAAAACAATCACTTACTAAACCTAACGCTTTATGCAAATATACCTTCTTGCCGTTGCGCGTGATTATCCCGCTTGATTCCTCTCCTCTATGCTGAAGAGCGTAAAGGCCTAAACAAGCAAGGTTTGCCGCGTCCTTATGTGGATATATCCCGAATATTCCGCACATTTGAGCACCTTAAGCTTTTATTCAGCGAAATCCCGCCGAATGCCCTAAAATTATCGCAAGAGAATTTTAGGGTAGATTATGAGGAGGGATAGCATGGCTATCCCTCAATCTTCCTCTTTAACGACCCGCCCCACTCTTCATATAAATCTTCCAAGGGCAGACAAATCAATTCTTTCGCCCCGTTTAAAATCCTTAAAACCTGCCCTCCGGTCTTGCCGATAACGCGAAAAGGGGCTTTAAATTTCAAAGCTATCTTCCTGATCTTTTCCACAGAAGCTTTATCGCAAGAAATAATGATCCTTGACTGGGACTCGCCAAAAAATAAAGCATCTGACCTGATATTATAATCCAAATTATCAATATTGGCTCCAATAATTTTATTCTTATTTGAAATACAGCATTCAGCCAGGGCTACAGCCAGCCCGCCTTCAGAACAATCATGGGCCGAATTAACCAAGCCCTTCTCTATCGCTTCCAGAGCTGCCTTTTGGACAGCCTGCTCTAACTTCAGGTCTATATGAGGCACGCTGCCTTTTATCATATTATGCGCCTCTGCCAGGTACTCGCTTGCCCCTAATTCTTCTTTAGAGCGGCCTAAAAGTATGACCATATCTCCGGACTGTTTAAAATTCTGAGTGCAAACTCTATCCACATGATTAACAATACCGATCATGCCTATGGTAGGAGTAGGATTAATGCTAGATTGCGGGCTTTCATTATAGAGAGAAACGTTACCGCTTACTACCGCTACATTAAATGACTTGCAGGCATCCCGTATCCCTTCTATGCAATTCTTAAAATACCAGAAACTTTCCGGTTTTTCGGGATTACCAAAATTAAGGCAATCCGTAACTGCTGCCGGACGAGCCCCTGAACAAACAAGATTCCTGGCTGCTTCTGCTATAGCGATCTGCGCGCCTTTATAGGGATCAAGAAAACAATAGCGGCTATTACAATCGGTAGTAGCAGCTATAGCCTTATCAGTTCCTTTTAACCTCAACACCGCGGCATCCGAACCAGGTAATACTATGGTATTAACCTGCACCATATGGTCGTATTGTTCATATACCCAGGCCTTATTAGCAATAGACGGAACTGCCAAGAGTTTTAACAACGCCTTATTATAATCCTTGGGCTCAGGGATATTCTTAAGCGCGAACTTAGTTGCCTCTTTTAAATGCGCGGGCTTTTTATAAGGCATGTCGTATACCGGGGCCCTGGTTAAAGAATGCGCTTTTATGCGGGCTACTATCTTGCCGTTATCCCTGATGGTTACTGATTTATCATTAGTGACTTTCCCAATAACAGAGGCGCAAAGCCCCCACTTCAGGAATATTTTCTTTACCTGTTCTTCCTTGCCTTTCTTTACGCAAACAAGCATCCTCTCCTGGGATTCAGACATCATTAATTCCCAGGGCTCCATATTCTCTTCGCGCCTGGGCACTGCCTGCAATTCCACATCCATGCCTGAATTGCCCGCTGATGCCATTTCGCTCGTGCAACAGGTAAGTCCGGCAGCTCCCATATCTTTGATCCCCGCGACATAGCCTGTATTGATGGCCTCCAGCGTAGCCTCTATCAAACACTTCTCGGTAAATGGATCGCCTATCTGGACTGTAGGCCTTTTTTCTTCGCCTTCTTTAAATTCATGCGAAGCCAGTATGCTGCATCCGCCTATCCCGTCCCGCCCCGTGCTTGAACCTACATACATGATCGAATTCCCCAGGCCAACTGCGCGCGCCCGGACCAGTTCAGTCTGTTTGGCTATGCCGATACACATCGCGTTAACCAGGCAATTACCGGTGTAGCTCTTATCAAAATAGATCTCTCCTCCGACAGTAGGCACCCCCACGCAATTCCCATAGAACTGGATACCTTCTATAACTCCCCTAAAGATATACTTATTATACGTTTGAGTAAGCGGGCCGAAACGCAGAGAATCCAACAATGCGATTGGCCTGGCTCCGGCAGTGAATATATCCCTTATAATACCGCCTACTCCCGTAGCAGCGCCTTGCTTAGGCTCAACCTGAGAGGGATGATTATGGCTCTCCATTTTAAATATTATGGCTAAACCATCGACGATAATGCCTCCCGCGTCTTCTCCTATTAATGTCTTGTATTTACCTGTCTTAGGCAGGATTTTCAGCCATTTACGGGAACGCGGGTATCCGCAATGCTCAGACCATTCCACTGAAAACATCGCCAGCTCCGTATCCGAAGGCTTACGCTTTAAGATCTTTAAAATATGCCGGTATTCCTGGTCGCTTAAACCGAGCGAGCGGTATGCGCCTGGTTTCATCGTTATCTTTTGACCTCCAGCCATTTAACTATTGACTCAAATATGAAATAGCCATCACGCAAACCAAGGTCCGTTTCAGAACTGCGTTCAGGATGCGGCATCATACCCAAGACATTACCTTTCTTGTTTATAATTCCCGCGATATTATCCAACGCTCCATTGGGATTAGCTGAACCGTCAACCACTCCCGCGGCGGAGCAATAACGGAATGCTACCTGATCATTGTCTTTCAGTTCTTTTAACCCGTCGGAGTCAATATAATAATTGCCTTCGTTATGCGCGATGGGGATATTTAATACTTGGCCTTCTCGGTATAAGTTCGTAAATCTGGTGCGGGTATTCTGTGCCTTTATATAAATATGCCTGCAGATAAAATGCAGTCCGGCGTTCCTTAACATAACTCCGGGCAATAGCCCTGCTTCCAGAAGTATCTGGAATCCATTGCAAATCCCTATTACGGTCCCGCCCTTGGCGGCAAAAGCAGCGACAGACTTCATCACCGGAGAAAACCTGGCTATAGCGCCTGTCCTTAGGTAATCTCCGTAGCTAAACCCCCCCGGCAATATTACGCAATCAAGCCTTTTGAGTTCGGTATCTTGATGCCATATATACTTAACGGGCTGCTTCAGGACGTCTTTTATTACGTAAAAACAATCCTTGTCACAATTAGAACCCGGAAAAACTACTACTCCAAATTTCATTTATTCCTCGGTTATCTTAAAACGATATTCTTCTATTATGGGATTAGCCAACAGCTTTTTACACATTTGTTCAACTTCTTGTTGGGCCTTCTTCTTATTCTGGGAATTTAGTTTAAGGACAACTAGTTTGCCGGCACGGACATCTGCCAAGCCTTTATAGCCTAACGATTCTAAGGCGTGCCTGATAGTCAAACCCTGGGGGTCGGCTACGGTCCTCTTTAAAGTAATACTGATCTCTGCTCTTAACATGCCTCCTCCATAATTTTAAGACTCATAAGTCGAATAATAGTACGGAGTAAATGCCTCAAATTCCGCCGCGCAAGTATCTACAAGTTTATAGGCCGGCTCTATCCCTAATCCCTGCCGCCATTTTCTTACCGCCCCTTCGGTCTGATGCAATAAACGGGCCAGCTGCAGGTCTGAAAAACCAAACTCTTTTGCTTTTCTGAGCAGGCCAACCGAACTTGCTTCCTGGTTTAATCTTAACCCCGAGATTATATCTTTTTCCAATTCCACGATCTGCCGGATATTTTCCAAGAACCAGGGGTCAATCTGGCTCAATTGATTGATCTCTTTTATCCCCCATCCTTGCTGAAGAGCATGTTTAATATACAGGATCCTTGAGGCATTAGGGATCCTTAAGTTATCCTTTAACTCATCTACGGAAGGCTTATGTTTTAAGTCTTCTAAGCCGCTTAATCCGATCTCTAAGGAGCGCAGGCCTTTTTGCAGCGCCTCTTTAAATGTCCGGCCGATAGACATGACTTCTCCCACGGATTTCATAGAAACGGTTAAAGTAGGGTCGGTAGAAGGAAATTTTTCAAAAGTAAACCGGGGGATCTTTACCACACAGTAATCAATAGCCGGCTCAAAACAAGCGGGTGTTTTCTTGGTGATGTCGTTGGATATCTCATCTAAAGTATATCCCACCGCCAGTTTTGCCGCGATCTTGGCTATAGGAAAACCGGTCGCTTTAGAGGCTAACGCGGAACTTCTGGAGACGCGGGGGTTCATCTCAATAACAACCATTCTTCCTGTCTGAGGATGGACGGCAAACTGGATATTAGAACCTCCAGTTTCCACGCCGATCTCCCTGATACAGGCGATAGCCGCGTCCCGCATCTTCTGGTATTCTTTATCGGTAAGCGTTTGAATGGGTGCTACGGTTATGCTGTCTCCAGTATGGACGCCCATCGGGTCAAAATTCTCAATAGAACAAATAATTACTACGTTATCTTTTAAATCCCGCATTACCTCTAACTCGAATTCCTTCCATCCCATAACGGATTCTTCAATAAGGACCTCGCCTATGATACTTGACTCCAGGCCCCGTTTAGCTAATACATTAAATTCTTCTATATTATAAGCTACGCTGCCACCGGTACCTCCCAAGGTAAAGCTTGGCCTGATAATTACCGGAAACCCTATATCCCTAACGACATCGCAGGCTTCTTTTAAGTTATACGCCCTTCCGCTCTTAGGCAGGTCCAAGCCGATCTTTTTCATCGCTTCTTTGAATAACTGCCTGTCTTCTCCTTTTTTAATCGCCTTTACATCGGCTCCTATGGTCTCTACTTTATATTTCTTTAATACGCCTTTTTCCGATAATTCCACTGCCGCGTTTAAAGCAGTCTGGCCGCCTAAAGTAGGCAAGAGCGCATCCGGTTTCTCTCTGGCGATGATCTTGGTTATTGATTCTACGGTAATAGGTTCAATATATGTCCTATAGGCCATATCCGGGTCAGTCATAATAGTGGCGGGGTTTGAATTCACCAAAACTACCTTATAGCCTTCCTGCGCCAAAACCTTACAAGCCTGGGTGCCGGAATAATCGAATTCACAAGCCTGGCTGATGATGATCGGCCCTGAGCCGATGATTAATATTTTTTTTATATCTGTTCTCTTAGGCATATGTTTTAGCTCTACGCTTTGAACCTTTCATCAGGTCTACAAATTCCCCGAATAGATACGCGGCATCATGAGGCCCTGCCGAAGCTTCCGGATGGAATTGCACGGAGAATATGGGCAGTTTTTTATGCCGCATCCCTTCTAAGGTCTGATCATTTAAATTTATATGGGTCATCTCTACTTCCTTTTTATTTAAAGAATCTAAATCTACGCAGAAACCATGATTCTGAACCGTTATAGAAACCTTGCCCGTCCTTAGATCTTTGACCGGATGATTCGCGCCGTGATGGCCAAATTTAAGCTTATAAGTTTTGCCTCCGAGAGCAAGGCCTAATATTTGCTGCCCCAGGCAGATACCAAATATCGGCAGTTTTCCCATCAATTTTCTGGTAGTTTCAATAACATAACTTACAGCCGCCGGGTCTCCGGGGCCGTTAGAGAGCAATAGCCCGTCCGGTTTCATCTTCAGTATCTCTGCGGCTTCTGTATCAGCGGGCATAACTATAGGCTGGCATTTATTTCTTAGTAGTTCCCTTAAAATATTAAATTTTACCCCGCAATCAAGGACAACTACCTTATATTTGCCTTGCCCTGCTTTATTCCAGATATACTGGCGGCGGCTGGCGACTTCCTTAACCAGATCCACGCCGATAAGACCGGGCGAATCCTTGGCCTTTCTGACCAGGTTTTTTTCATCCAGGTCTTCTGTAGACAAGGCTGCCTTCATTGCCCCTGCCTGCCTTATATGCAAAGTAAGCCTGCGCGTGTCTATACCTTCTATACCCAGAATGTTATTTTCTTTAAGATACTCGCTTAAGGATTTCTCTTTACGCCAATTGCTGGCGATCTTGCTGCATTCTTTTACGACGAAACCCTCCAAGAAAGGTTTGCAGGATTCCACGTCTTGCGCGTTGACACCGTAATTGCCTATCAACGGATAAGTCATGGCAACAATCTGGCCCTTGTAGGAAGGATCTGTAATGATCTCCTGGTAGCCGGTCATGCTGGTATTAAAGACCACTTCTCCGAATCTTTCTCCTCTGGCGCCGAAAGATTCGCCAATAAACACCGTTCCATCCTCTAAAACAAGCAACGCTTTCATTTTTTATTTATACCTTTTACCGCCACAGCCATTGGATATCCTCGGAGGGATCCCGCTTCGCGGTTATTTATGCGTCGGTTCGGGGGAATTCTGGAATTTTAACGCCGCTTTGATAAACTCCCTGAATAAAGGAGCCGGCTTATCAGGTTTAGATTTGAATTCCGGATGAAACTGCACCGCGATAAAATAAGGGTGGCCTTTTAATTCAACGATCTCTATCAACCCCCGCTTAGGATATATGCCGCAAAATTCCAAGCCCTTGTTCTCTAATAATTTCTTATACTTATTATTGAATTCATACCTGTGCCGGTGGCGTTCCTGAATCAGGGTTTTTCCGTATACCTTAAAAGCCAGGGAATCTTTTTTAATTTTGCAAGGATAGGCGCCCAGGCGCATAGTGCCTCCCATATCCTTAACCTTCTCCTGCTCCGCCAATAAGCTGATCACCGGGTATTTGGTCTTGGGGTTGAATTCCGTAGAATTGGCATTTTTTAAGCCGCAGGCATTCCGGCTGAATTCAATGACAGCGCATTGCATACCCAGGCACAGTCCCAGGAAGGGGATCTTATTTTTCCTGGCAAATTGTATAGCCTTAATCTTGCCTTCAATACCCCTATAACCAAACCCGCCCGGGACAAGGACCCCTGAGACATCTTTAAGAAACTTTTCCGGCCCTTCCTTTTGGATATCTTCGGAATCTACCTTCCTGATTTCTACTCTGGCATCGTTATATATTCCCGCGTGGATCAAAGACTCATAAATAGATTTATAAGCGTCCTGTAAGGCAATATATTTACCCACCAATACTATAGTTACCTTGTTCTTAGGATCAACCGCTCTTTCTACTACATTCTTTTCCCACTCTTTTAGATCCGAGAATTTACATATCAATTTAAAATGGCTTAAGATTATTTCATCCAAGATCTGATTTTTAAAAAGCAGGGGTATCTCATAAATTGAACCTACATCCCTGGCTTCTATAACCGCTTCTTTGCGCACATTGCAAAATAAGGATATCTTATCTTTTAATTCATTAGACAACGCTTTTTCCGTGCGGCAGATCAATATATCCGGCTGTATGCCGATCTCGCGCAATGTCCCGACGCTGTGCTGCGTCGGCTTTGTTTTTATTTCATCCGCGCACTTTATATAAGGAACAAGGGTAAGGTGGATATATATAACATTGTCCTTGCCCGCGTCTAAACTGAATTGCCTGGCTGCTTCTAAAAACGGCAGGCTTTCGATATCGCCTACTGTCCCGCCGACTTCAACAATAACGATATCGGCTCCGGATACGCTGGCGACTTTCTTTATCCTGTCTTTTATTTCGTTAGTTATATGGGGAATTACCTGGATGGTTTTGCCTAAATAATCTCCGTGCCTCTCTTTGGAGATTACCGTATTATATACCTGGCCGGTAGTAACATTATTGAACTTGGTCATCTGAGCCGAGACAAATCTTTCGTAGTGCCCTAAATCCAGGTCTGTCTCTGCCCCATCCTCGGTGACATAAACCTCGCCGTGCTGATAGGGATTCATTGTACCGGGGTCTACATTAATATAAGGATCAAGCTTCATCAGGGTGACTTTTAACCCCCGCGATTCCAGGATCCTGCCTATGGAAGCGGAGGTAATCCCCTTACCTAAGCTTGATATCACGCCACCGGTTACAAATATGTACTTTGCCATAGCTTTACTCTATATATAAAATCAGCGTTTAGTACCGACACCTCGGCCTCCTAAACGCCGTTGTTTTTATTTCTAAGGGCTCCCTTGCCCTAAAGTAGTATAACACATTTTTATATACTGTCAAACAAAAAGCGCCATCAAAATATAGGCCTATATATGTAGAGTCTTTAACTATTCCTAGCGCTATCTTTCGCAATAATATTAACCATTTTTCCGGCTTCGCTTCCGCGTGCTGAAAATTTTCTCCGTGCACTGCGGTTTACACCTCGCTTACGCTCGCGACTTACGCTTTTAAGAGCAGATTACTCGGCTTCAGCTCGGCGTAATCCCTTGTGCACTACTTTTAAGGCGCTGTGCCGAAAATTTTCTCATGCACGCTCCAGCAAAGCCGCGAAAGCTGCTTTATTGCTAGAAATATAGCTGTCTAGCTAATGAACCTGACGATTATTCGAGCGAATGGAGCTTTTAGCCAGAGGAGCTTATAGCATTTGAGGGAATCCCGAGGTCAGCCGACAGGCTGACAATCTCGGGACGACGATGCTGTTTGAGTAGCATTTGCTAGAGCAAATGCTAAGAGTTCAGCAGCCGCCGAGAATGCGAAAGAACTCTGGCAGGCCCGTTAGGGCAAAAGCGACCTTGAGCGAGAAGAACGGCAGATTCATTAGATACGGTGGCTATTACCTATATATGAGAATACAAAAGCGCCCCGAAAAACCCGGGGCGCTTATAACGCATTCCTACAGAGAAGACCTTTAAGATTTCAGGATCTTCTTTGCCTTATCGTCATCCCTATCCGTAATAAACGGTACGCCTGTTTCTTTTTCAGTCTCACGGTTAGCTGAAAAGATATCGTCGCGGCTGATGGCCTTTAAGGAGAATCTCCTGGCTCCCGCCATTAATTGCTGTATACCGGCGACTAATTTATCCGCTAGCGTCCATACAGCGATCGCCCCGAATGGGATATTCTTTATCTCGTCCTTGCCGACTTTTTTCTGGACATCGTAGTAACCGGCGAAGATCTCTTCAGGCATGGCCCCGAATTCAGACACGGAATTAGGCAATTTATCCCAATTCCCATGCACCCTGTCTTTTGCTGAAGCGTTTAAAGCGCCTTCAATGTTTGAACCCAGGAAACCCGGTATCATTAAGGCACGGCCCATGCAAACTAATTTGGTGTACGGCGCGCCCAAAGCCAATGCTTTAAAAATATGATCCTCTCTTGCCAAGCCTCCGGCAAAAGCCATATCCACTACCTTCTTGCCTTTCTTGGTAAGTATCTGGGCGTATTCATAGGCCTTGGCATGCAGGAACAAAGAAGGAACCCCCCAGGTCTCCATCATATTCCAGGGGCTCATCCCGGTTCCGCCGCCTGAGCCATCGATAGTGAGAAGATCAAGTTTTGTGTCGGTAGCAAGCTTGATGGACATAGCCAATGCTTCCATACCATAAGAACCCGTCTTAAGGGAAATGCGCTTGTAACCGATCTTGCGCAGATGCTTTACCGCCTGGATAAAGTTATCCTCTACGGCCTTGCCTGAAGAAAGGCTGGTATAGCCTAAACGGCTGTGCCTGGCAAATGACTTAATCGCTCCATGTTTAAAAGCTTCCTGTACCCCGGGAAGCGTGGGATCCGGGTCAACAACGTAGCCTCTCTTTTTAAGGAAGATCGCGTATTCAAGGCTGGTAACTTGTATTTCACCACCGATGTCCTTGGCACCCTGGCCCCATTTTAATTCAATAATTACTTTGTCACCATATTTACCAATGACGTATTCTGCTACGCCATTACGCGTATCCTCAACATTCATCTGGACTATAATTGCTCCGTATCCGTCGTAATAACGTAAATATGTCTCAATTCTGCGGTCTAATTCCGGGGCCTTGATGATTTTCCCGTCTTTAAGCTCCGCTTTCTGATCAATGCCGACAACGTTTTCTCCAACAACTATAGGAAATCCCACCAACGCCGCGCCCACAGCAAAAGATTCCCAATATTTGGCAGCAACAAAAGTTGAACCTAGGGCTCCGGTCATGACCGGGATCCTGGACTTTGTCTTTACTTGCTGGCCGAATTCAGTTTCCAGGCTTACATTAGGGAAAATGCATTCGTCTTCGGAATTGGATAACCCCTTAGGCAAGCCAGTGGCGCCGTAATTGTAACCATTTATACGTAACGAATTATAACAAACTCCTAAATGCGAGGTATTGCCGCTTCCAGCTGTAGAGAAACTATATTCTCTGGGATAAAGTACTTTTCTCCCTCTTAAAGAAGATAACCATGTTTCGCATTTACCCGTACAACTTACCAGGCAAAGCGTGCATAAACCGGATTCCGCGGGATTGCCCCTGTTTACTGTTCCTAAAACATCATTTGCTTTTGGCTGCTGAATCATTTTCTAGGTCCTCCCTGTTAAGCTTTAATCATATTCTGCCTCAATATTAGGCATTGTAGCTTTTTAAAAAAATACGCCCCTTAAGCTCAAGAGACGTCTTTGTCTTTTGCTTTATATCCTGATATCCTGTTACTTTAAGTTTCCTTACTTCTTTGTAAGGGCTCTAAAGGGATACCGTGTTTTAATGTATTAATAATAATATAAAGGTATCCTTTGTCAAGGATTTTATAGTTTGTTATATTACCGGCAAGCTGGATTCCCCCATAAGGTATTTATCAATATGGTATGCCGCGCTGCGGCCTTCGGATATGGCCCAGACAACCAGAGATTGCCCTCTATGCATATCTCCGGCCGCGAATACCTTATTTACAGAAGTAAGATATTCATTATTGGTTTTTACATTCCCCCTGCTGTCTAATTCCAAATTGAACTTTTCTAATAAGCCTTTTTTCTCAGGATGAAGAAACCCTAAAGCCAAAATAACCAGGTCTGCCTCAATTTCAAACTCACTCCCCCTGATCTCCCGCATAGCCGGGCAGCCTTTAGCGTCTTTCTTGAACTCTGCCCTGACACAGAGTATTTTCTTTAACTTCCCGGACTCGCCAATAAATTTCTTGGTAAGAATAGACCAGTCGCGCTCTCCTCCCTCTTCATGGCTGGTTGATGTCTTAAGAATAAGCGGATATTTTGGCCAGGGATAATCCCGGGTGCGGCATTCTTCGGGCCTGGGCATAATTTCAATCTGAGAAACACAAAGCGCGCCTTGCCTATGGGCTACGCCCATACAATCCGCACCTGTATCTCCCCCACCGATAACTACAACTCTCTTGCCCCTGGCATCAATTAATTTATCAGCGGCAATCTTTTCACCAGCCACCCGCTTATTAGACTGTATAAGGTAATCCATGGCAAAATATACGCCGGATAAATCCCTTCCTTCGATATCCAGGTCGCGGGGGGTACGTGAACCGCAAGCCAAAACTAAAGCATCAAAGCCTTTCTTTAATTCTTCTACCGGATAATCCAAGCCTACGCTTACCGAAACCTTAAATTCTATACCTTCTTTTTTAAGTAAATTTATCCTCCTATCTAAAATATTTTTTTCTAATTTAAAATCCGGTATGCCGTAGCGCAATATTCCTCCGATCTTATCATCGCGCTCAAAGACAGTTACATTATGGCCTGCCTTGTTAAGCTGGTCCGCGCAGGCAAGGCCCGCGGGGCCTGAGCCGACCACGGCGATCTTCTTACCGGTGCGTTTCTTGGGTGGATAGGGTTTAATTATCCCGTGCTTAAAGCCATATTCAGTAATTGCCAATTCATTATCGCGGATAGTTACCGGGTCATCATTTATCCCTAAAACACAGGCATATTCGCAAATCGCCGGGCAGATCCTTCCGGTAACCTCAGGAAGATTATTTGTCGCGGATAACAACCCAAACGCCTTTTCCCAATGTTTGTTGAATACCGCGTCGTTCCATTCCGGTATATAATTTCCTACCGGGCAGCCCCAATGGCAAAAAGGCGTTCCGCAATCCATACAGCGCGAAGCCTGCTCCTGGGAGTGTTCTTTCTTAGGCAGGACCGTTACCTGCGCGAAATCTTTTACGCGCTCGCAAACCGGGCGAGCCTGGCCCTTCTTGCGTTTAATTTTCAGGAAACCTTTAATATCACCCATCTGAATATTCCTCTAAATCTAACTTTTTCACTAATTTCTTTTCTTCTAATATGCGTTTGTATTCCAAGGGCATCACTTTTATAAAATGCTTAATTTCCTGTTTTAAATTATCCAGGATCATCTTGGCTAAAGCGCTGGCAGTATATTTATGATGATTCAAAAGGAGGTTCTTGATTGTTTCGATATCCTGCTTATCCGGTGAATCCAGTTCTACCATACCCATATTACATTTATTTTTAAAAGTACCCTCTTTATCGTAGACATAGGCGATCCCTCCGGACATACCCGCCCCGAAATTCCTTCCGGTCGCCCCTATTACCGCTACCCGGCCCCCGGTCATATATTCACAGGCATGGTCTCCCACGCCTTCAACTACCGCCAGAAGCCCGGAATTCCTGATACAAAATCTCTCCCCCGCCACCCCCCGTATATAAGCTTCTCCGCTGATCGCGCCGTAAAAAGTAGTATTACCGATAATAATATTATCTTCCGGTCTGTAATCCGCTTTCTTATCCGGATAGACTATGATTTTTCCTCCGGAAATACCCTTACCGATATAATCATTACTCAAACCTTCAAGTTCAAAAGTTACGCCCTTAGCAAGCCAGGCGCCGAAACTTTGGCCAGCCACGCCTTTAAATTTAAAATAGATTGAATCTTCCGGCAACCCTTCTTCTCCGTAAGTTTTGCAGATTTGGCCGCTGAGCATAGCGCCGGTAGCCCGGTTGACATTCTTAATAGGAAGTTCTTGCCTGATTTCTTCTTTCTTCTCTAAGGCCGGCCTGGCTAATTCTATAAGCTTACGGTCCAATATATCATCAATACCGTGGTCCTGTTTAATTACGCAATGCCTGCCGATAGATTCCCGGACATTGGGCTTATAGAGTATCCGCGAGAGATCTATGCCTTTTGCTTTCCAGGGCAGTATATCTGAATTCAACTCAAGCAAATCAGCGCGGCCGATCATCTCATCTATTTTCCTGATGCCAAGCGAACTCATGATCTGGCGCAGTTCCTGCGCGACAAAACGGAAATAATTCTCAATATATTCGGGTTTGCCCTGAAACTTTTTCTCAAGCATTTCATCCTGCGTGGCGATCCCTACCGAACAGTTATTCAGGTTACAGTGCCTTAACATTACGCAGCCTAAAACTATCAATACCGCCGTGCAAAACCCAAATTCCTCCGCTCCCAATAACGCGGCTATAGCTACGTCCCGTCCGGTGCGCATCTGCCCATCTGCCTGAAGCCGCACCCGGCTGCGCAGATCATTTAACACCAGGGTCTGATTGGCCTCAGAAATCCCCAATTCCCAAGGTAAACCCGCGTGCTTAATTGAACTTAAAGGAGACGCGCCTGTCCCTCCATCTCCGCCTGAAATTAAGATCATGTCCGCGTGGCCCTTGGCTACACCGGCGGCAATAGTCCCTACGCCAATTTCAGAAACTAACTTTACGCTTATACGCGCGGACGGATTAGTATTTTTTAGATCAAAAATAAGTTGGGCCAGATCTTCAATTGAATAAATATCGTGGTGGGGAGGGGGAGAAATTAAGGTAACCCCGGGCGTAGTGTAGCGCGTCTTGGCTATGGTTACGCTTACCTTATGCCCCGGCAATTGCCCGCCTTCTCCGGGTTTAGCGCCCTGGGCTATCTTGATCTGTATCTCATCTGCGTTTACCAGATAATTCGTAGTTACGCCGAAACGGCCTGAAGCAACTTGTTTGATGGCGCTTCTTTTTGATTCTCCGTTGGGTAACGGATTAAAACGGCTGGGGTCTTCCCCGCCTTCTCCGGTATTGGATCTGCCTCCCAACCGGTTCATGGCAATAGCGATTGTTTCATGGGTGGCGCGGGAGATTGAACCAAAACTCATCGCCCCGGTAGCAAAACGCCTGATGATCTCTTCAGCCGGCTCAACTTCTTCAATAGGAACAGGCGTGGGATTCTTGAACTTAAGGATGCTTCTTATGGTGGTTGGTTGCCTGGACTGATCATTAATTAATCGCGAGAACTCAATATAACGCTTGGCATCGTTATTGCGGGCGGCATCCTGCAAGGCGGCAATACTCTCCGGATTCCAAAGATGGAATTCTCCGTCGCGTTTCCACTGATACAGGCCGCCTGAAGATAAGAGTTGGGGATTTTGGGTAATTCCGCTGAACGCGGCTTTATGGCGCATTAACGTCTCTTTGGCTATGACCTCTAAGCCTGCTCCGCCAAGGCGTGAAACTGTTCCGGTAAAATATTCCTCAATTACATCATTATCTAATCCCAGGGCTTCAAATATCTGCGCGCCGCGATAACTCTGTAAAGTAGATATCCCCATTTTAGAAAGTATTTTTAAGATCCCTTTATTAATGGCCTTGATGTAATGTTTTACCGCGCTTTCCTTATCTATTGTAAGCTCTTTATCATCCGCGAGCCTTTCAACTGCTTTATATCCTAAATAAGGATTGACGCAGTCAGCGCCATAGCCGAACAATAGCGCGAAATGATGCACTTCGCGCGGCTCAGCGCTCTCTATAATTAAGCTGATCTGTGTACGCTTAGCCTTACGGACCAAATAATGATGCACGGCTGCTGTAGCTAAAAGGCTGGGTATGGCCGCATGGCCCTTATCTATTCCCTTATCAGATAATATTATAAAGGTATACTTATCTTTTAAGGCTCCAACAGCTTCTTTACGTATCCTTTCGATCGCTTTTCTTAAAGAATATTTCTTATCAGCTTCAAATAGTAATGATATGGTCTTAGTTTTAAAACCGGCTTTTTTTATCTTACGGATTATCTCCAGCTCTTCATTTGTAAGAATAGGATTCCTGACGAATAACTTATGGCAATGCGCGGCTGTTTCATCCAGGATATTCTTCTCCGGGCCCAGATACGTATGCAGGCTCATAACCAGTTCTTCGCGAATAGGGTCGATCGCCGGATTAGTTACCTGGGCAAAAAGCTGCTTAAAATAACTAAAGAGCAATTGCGGCCGGCTTGATAGCACCGCCTGCGGAGTATCATTGCCCATTGAGCCAACCGGCTCCTGGGCGTCTTGCGCCATGGGTTTGAGTATAAATTTAAGGTCTTCGCGGCTGTAGCCAAAATTATTCAAAAGCTTGATTGTGTCTGTCTTATATTCTTTTACCTTTATCTTAGGAAGTTTATCCAGCTCTAAAATATTTTCTTTGAGCCAGGAAGTATACGGCTTTCCCTGGGATACTTCTTTCTTGACCTGGGTATCATCAATTATCCGGCCGGCCTGGGTATCAATAAAAAACATCTTGCCAGGCTCAAGCCTTCCGGAATAAGCGATATTATCCGGGCTTACATCTAAAACCCCGGCTTCCGAAGCCATAATTACCAAATTATCCTTGGTCACTAAATACCGGGCTGGGCGCAAGCCATTTCTATCCAGGAGCGCTCCGATCTTTACGCCATCGGTAAAAGCCATTGCTGCCGGGCCGTCCCAGGGTTCCATGGAACAAGTATTAAAGCGGTAAAATGACCTGATCTTCTCATCAAGTAAATGGTTTTCTTCCCAGGCGCCGGGGATAAGCATCATCATTGCCTGCGGCAGGGATCTGCCGGATAGATACAGCAATTCAAAAACATTATCGATAGTAGCTGAATCACTCCCTCCAGGGACAATCACGGGGAAAATCTTTTTTAAATCGCCAAAGGCTTTATTTCTAAGCAGCCCTTCTCTTGCCGCCATCCAATTGATGTTGCCGCGTAATGTATTGATCTCTCCGTTATGCGCCAGGAATCTAAAAGGCTGAGATAAATCCCAGGTCGGAAAGGTATTTGTAGAGTAGCGCGAATGTATGAGCGCCAGACAACTTTTCATATCCTTATCCAGCAGATCCGGAAAGAACCTCTCCACCTGTTGGGGCATAAGCAGGCCTTTATAGGAAAGGGTATGGCTGGATATATTGGTAATATAAAAGAACGATTTCTGTTTTAATTTTGAAGAGCGTATTATATTTTCCACCCGCTTACGGATCAAATAGAGCTTTCTTTCCAGGTCCAGCCCTGCTAATTTAGACCCGATAAAAACCTGTTCGATCACCGGCTCAGTTTCTTGGGCAGCCTTGCCTATATCCGCGTTATCCACCGGCACGCTCCTCCAGCCAAGCAGTTCTTCTTTTTCCTGCTTGATGATCTTGGCAAACGCGTCTTTACAAAATTTACGCTCTGACCCGGCCTGAGGCAGGAAAACCAGGCCTACTCCGTATTTTCCTTCTTTCGGCAAGCTGATCTTATTTTCTCCGGAGACTTTAGCGATGAATTCATGCGGCATCTGGATCAATATGCCTGCCCCATCTCCTGTCTTAGGATCCGCTCCGGTAGCACCCCGATGCGCCAGGCGCTTAAGAATTTCCAGGCCGCTTATGACAATATCATGGGATTCTATACCCAAAACATTGCAAATAAAACCCACTCCGCAGGAATCATGCTCAAAACGGGGATCATACAACCCTTGAGCTGGAGGCAAATGATTATTTCTGATTATGTTGTTTTCCATTTTTCCACATTAATTTCTAATTTTCTTATTTTTGAACGAAGCGTATTACGATTTAAACCGAGGATCCGCGCGGCCTTAAGTTGATTGCCCTCCGTACGTTTCAACGCCTGTTCAATCAAAGGCTTTTCAATTGCCTCAACAACGGATTTGTATAATACGCCCTTTTTTTCATTAAACAAGGAGTTCTCAAAAGTGATAACCTTGTCCTTAATAAAAGCCAGATCCCTTATGCAGTCTTTCTTCACTAATCTTATAACATCGCCTCCAGAGGCTGCCTCGGGAAGAATATAGCCCTCTTTCGCCAGCATCTCTTTCAGCGCTTCTTTAATCTTCAGCTCATTATCAGCAATAACTATTGTAATCATATTTTGCTTAAAAAATAGTCACTAAAAATTAACAAAAAGGCGTTCACTCCGGCTAAAAAGCAGCCATCATGAACGCCTATGTTCTGCATGGAATTAAAGCACTACGGTGTGCTTAAGCTTACTTTATAAACAGCATCTCCCTGTACTTGGGCAGGTCCCAAGCATCGTCGGAAACTACGCATTCAAGCTGATCAACGTGCTTTCTTATGTGTTCCATTAAAGGCTTTAATTCTTTGAAATAAATCTCAGCGCGTTTTTCATCACTCGCTTTTTGCGCCTTCTCCAGGCACTTGTCCATTTCCAGGGTATTGCGCCTAACATAATATATCTTTAAAACTATCTCAGAAAGATGTTCTTTTTTGTCCTTTAAAGCCGCCGCATCAAGGGCCAGGCCCGCTGATTTCTTGAGATTAACCAATTCGTGCAATGTAGCCGCAAGAAGTTTTTCATATTCATACCCGGCTGGAACCACCGAAGCATTAACCATTTCTTTTAAGGCATTTGCCTCAATCTCTAAGGTCAGGTTATACATGTGGATCCATATATGATATCGCGCGATAAGCTCCTCTTTTGAAAAGACCTTGTACTTCTCAAAAAGCGAAATGTTCTTTTCTTTTGTCAAAGCTTCCAGGGCTTCATAAGTTGAAGCTACGTTAGGAAGCGAACGCTTCTTTGCTTCTTTGATCCACTCTTCGGCATAATTGTTCCCTTCAAAACGGATATCCTTTGTTTCTTTGGCAATCTCCGAAATTACCTTAAGTACTACGACATTAAAATCCTTACCGCTGGAGGCTTTTTTGATCTTATCCGCTACATAATCCAGGCTTTCGGCTATTATCGTATTAATTATGGCGATAGGCGTGGAAATATTTTGGGATGAACCAACAGCGCGGAATTCAAACTTGGCACCCGTGAAAGCAAATGGCGAAGTACGGTTCCTATCGGTAGTATCTTTGTTGAATTTAGGCAGGCGGCCAATTCCTAAATCAATAATATCGCTCTTAGAAACCTTGGATTTAACTCCCTTTTCGATCATGTTCAGAATTTCAGTCAGCTGCGCCCCTAAAAATACGCTGATAATTGCCGGCGGAGCTTCGTTAGCGCCCAAACGATGTTCATTACCGGCCATGGCAACAGACGCGCGTAAAAGATCGGCGTGTAAATACACCGCGCGCAAAACAGCAGCCAAGACCGCTAAAAATTGCAGATTATCTTCCGGAGTCTGGCCAGGGTTAAGCAGGTTATTGCCTTTATCATCCGCCAGAGACCAGTTCAAATGCTTGCCGCTTCCGTTTATTCCAGCAAACGGTTTTTCATGTAAAAGGCAAACCATATCGTGCCTTAAAGCGATTTTCTTCATTAATTCCATCAGCAGCTGATTATGGTCAGCGGCAATATTAGACTCTTCAAAAATAGGGGCGAATTCATACTGATGCGGGGCAACCTCATTGTGGCGGGTCATTAAAGGTATGCCTAATTTATACGCCTCTTCGGCTACTTCAAACATAAAATTAACCACGCGCTCTTTAATTGTCCCGAAATACTGGTCTTCCAGCTGTTGGCCCTTGGGTGAAGCAGCGCCAACTAAAGTCCTTCCGGTCATAACTAAATCCTGGCGCAGGTTATAATAATTCTTATCGATCAGGAAATATTCCTGTTCAGGGCCGCAGGTAGAGAATATCTTTTTAACATCCTTATGGCCAAAGAGTTTTAATAACCCCAGAGCCGCTTTGTTCAATGCTTCGTCCGAACGCAAAAGCGGCAATTTCTTATCCAGCGCCTCGCCATGATAAGAAATAAATATGGTGGGGATACAAAGGGTTTTGCCAAGCTTACTCTCAATGATAAACGCGGGGCTTGAGGGATCCCAGGCAGTATAACCGCGGGCCTCGAATGTGGCGCGGATCCCGCCTGAAGGGAAACTTGAGGCATCAGGCTCACCTTGAATTAATTTATTTCCTGAAAATTTTTCGATTACTTTGCCGGGGCCGGTTATAGAAATAAAACTATCATGCTTCTCCGCGGTAAGCCCGGTCATTGGCTGGAACCAATGGGTATAGTAAGTCGCGCCCTTGGCGATCGCCCATTCTTTCATGGCATTGGCAATTTCATTCGCCTGTTCGATACTTATGGTTTTGCCCTCAGCCATCCAGGTCTTAAACGCCTCAAATGTATCTTTAGAAACATGTTTCTGCATTGTTTCTATACTAAATGTATTCTCTCCAAAATAGGAAGAAACCTTTTTAGGCGCGCTGACCTTGTCCAACTCAACACTTTTAATCTTAAATAATACTTTTTGCCTTATACTCATATTATACCTCCTACTGTAATTTGATTGTTTATTATAACATATTCCTTTAAAAAAGAACAGGGACATTCTTTCTAAAAAGAACGCCCCTGTTCTTTCTATTCCTGCTTAAAATAGACAGTTATATATACAAGTAAATAAACTATCGTTTTGGTAACTACTTTTTAACCTATAGCTATCGTTCCGCGCTCTTCGGTCCGGATCCGGACACAATCCTTTAAATCCAGAACGAATATCTTCCCGTCGCCGGTTTCGCCTGTTTTAGCACCCTTGATTATGGCTTTTATAGTCGGCTCAACATAGTTATCATTTACCGCGATCTCAAGGCGGATCTTGCGCAGCAGGTTCCCCGTTTCCTTTGCCCCCCGGTAAACTTCCGTAACGCCTTTCTGGCGGCCGTGGCCTAAGACTTCGCTTACGGTTATCAAATTAACTTCTTCCTTATACAACTCCTCTTTTACCTCTTCTAATCTGTGCGGCTGTATTATCGCTATAATTAGTTTCATATTTTCCCTCGCTTTTTAATCTTTCCCTAAATGCTACCTACTATATGCTAACTACTCTTACTCTAAGACAGTATACGCTCTTTCACGATGTTGCGTAAGATCCAGACCCATAGCCTCTTCTTTCTCATCAACTCTCATACCAATAAATAAATCTACCAGCTTATAGATAATAAAAGTAGCTATTCCTGTATAGACGATCGTTACCACGACCGCCAGAAGCTGCACTAAAAACTGTTTGGGATTACCAAAAAACAGGCCATCCGCTCCGGCGGCATTCACTGCCTTAGAAGCAAATAAACCGGTAGCTAAGGCGCCCCATATACCTCCTACGCAATGCACGCCGAATGCATCCAGGGAATCATCGTAGCCGAATTTAGGCTTAATTACGGTAACCGCGATAAAACAAAATACGCTTACTAATAAACCGATGGCTATAGCAGGAAGCACGCTGACAAAACCTGCCGCGGGCGTGATCGCGACCAGGCCGGCTACTGCTCCGGAACAAGCGCCGAAGATCGTCGGTTTACCGTTACGGATCCATTCAATTAAAGCCCAGCTTAAGCCTGCGGCTGCGGCGGCAGTATTAGTCACCACAAAAGCATTTACTGCCAGGCCATTGGCGGCTAAAGCGCTTCCGGCATTAAACCCAAACCAGCCAAACCATAACAGGCCAGTCCCTAAAACTATAAAGGGCATATTATGCGGAGCAGGGATATTCTTATCCAGATTAGACCTCTTCCCAAGAATTATTGCCGTAACTAACGCCGCGATCCCGGCATTAATATGCACCACTGTCCCGCCGGCAAAATCAAGCGCGCCCATATTCCGCAGCCATCCTCCCATACCCCAGACCCAATGCGCTAAGGGCCCGTAAACAAATGTTGCCCAGAGAAGAGTAAAAACCAAAAACGCCGAGAATTTCATCCTCTCGGCAAAAGCGCCGATAATAAGCGCGGGCGTAATGATCGCGAACATCGCCTGAAATATCATAAACGCCTGATGCGGGATCGTGCCTGCGTAATCCGCGTAAGGCTCTAAACCTACGCCACGTAACCCTGCCCAGGCAAACCCTCCCCAAAACCCTTTACCAGGAGCAAAAGATATGCTGTAACCGATCAATACCCAGTGCAGGCTTAAAACACACATAATAATGAAACACTGCATAAGAACGCTTAAAACATTCTTACGCCTGACCATGCCGCCGTAAAAAAACGCTAACGCCGGCGTCATCAGCAATACGAGGGCTGATGACATTAAAACCCACGCCGTATCTCCCGCATTAATCATTTCTCATCCTCCTTAGCTAGAGAGCTACACCGGCCTATCCGATAAGGCCGGGTGTTTTTAATTAAAATAAGCCTGATTAACCAATTGTGTAAAACTAAAACAAAAAAAATCGCCCACTTTCCTTTCAAATTCTTAATCTATGTTAAGCTTATCCTTAACTAACTGCGCGTAAATCTTATTTATTCGCCTTGTCTGCAACCATCTTTCTATGGTAGTAACCTGAATGTCAAGTTTTTTGGATAAATCATACAGAGTATAGCCCCTTTCTTCTTTTATTCGCAATATTTTTCTAATTAATTCATTATCTACCATATGGACTATATAGCTATATTACCCTGCTCTCCTGTGCGTATGCGCACAACATCTTCTACGTTAGAAATAAAAATCTTGCCGTCTCCGATCTCTCCGGTGAAAGCAGCCTCCCTTATAGCCTTAATGGTTTTATCAAGGTCCGGATCTTTTACCACGGCTTCAATCTTTATTTTAGGCAAGAAATTAACCTTATACTCCCTTCCGCGGAATTGCTCGGTAATTCCTTTTTGGCGGCCATGGCCTTCAATATGCGTAATCATCATGCCTGGACAGCCCAACGCCTCTAAGGCTCCTGTAACCGCTTCTAACTTTTCTACCCGGATAACCGCTTCTATTTTTTTCATCTTTAAGCCTCCCTGCCGCTCCGCTTTTTTATAAGCGGAGCGGCAAAATTAATAAATTAACTCTGGTTAGTAGTATAAAAATTCGGGTAAGCCGGCGTTCCGTGTTCCGGTATATCCAGGCCCTTGAGCTCTTCTTCAGGAGAAACCCTGATACCAAAACATTTATCCATCAGCTTAAACGCGATAAACCCGAGGCCAAAAGCCCAAGCTACGCAAACTGCCGCGCCGATGAATTGAGCGGTTAGCTGTCCGTAACCTCCGCCGTAAAACAATCCTCTAACTAATGGCGCGGCTGTTGTGCTGAGCCCATATGTTCCGTCGGCAAATAAACCTACACTGATAAGACCCCATACCCCGTTTACAGCATGCACGCTCACTGCGCCTACAGGATCATCCACTCCTCTTGCTTCCCAAAAATACACGCTTATAACTACTAAAGCGCCTGCTATCGCGCCAATAACTACTGCCGCCCATGCCTCTACCCAAGCGCAAGGCGCGGTAATCGCAACTAAACCAGCGAGGCAGCCGTTTAACATCATGCCCACATCCCATTTCTTTGTCTTCATAAATACCAAAAGAATAGCAACGGCTGCTCCTGCTGCTGCTGCCAGGTTCGTATTCACTGCAATAACGGCAATCCTTAATTGATGCGCCGAAAAAGTTGAGCCGGGGTTAAAACCAAACCACCCAAACCACAGTATAAATGTCCCCAACGCCGCAAGAGTTATGCTATGCCCGGGGATAGCTTTTGCTTTCCCGTCTTTACCGAATTTTCCGAACCTGGGGCCAAGGACAATAGCTCCTGCCAAACCGACAAAACCTCCTATTGTATGCACAACTCCGGAACCGGCAAAATCAACGTGGCCTATACCGAAAGGCAGCTTAGAGAGCCACCCGCCCCCCCAAACCCAATGCCCATATATAGGATAGATTACTGCCGCTACTGCAAGGCTATATAGAAAATACGCCTTGAATTTCAATCTTTCCGCAACCGCCCCGGAAACAATCGTTGCTGCTGTTCCTGCAAAAACCAACTGCCAAAAAAACATTAAATATTTACCTACATCATAATTTGCCCCATGTAAAAACCAACCTGTTGTACCGATCAAACCATTATAATCATTGCCCATCATAAAAGCAAAACCAATGGCCATAAAAACCAAAGAGGCCATAACAAAATCAATGGTATTCTTGGCCATCAGGTTAGTTGCATTTTTAGCACGGCAAAACCCTGCCTCAACCATAGCAAATCCTGCCTGCATAAAAAAAACAAGGAATCCGCAAACTAATACCCACACGTAATCAACCGGAGACTGCGGATTCTGCGCAAGGGTCTCTGCTCCTGAAGGGTCAGCAGCAAAGGACAAAGAAGAAAATACCATAGAAGCAAACAAACCCGCTGCAACAATTGCCGCTATCTTAGTACCGGTAAGCCATCTATTTAATCTTTTTTTCATAATCCGCCTCCGATTAATGTCCAGAATTTATCTTCTAGAAATCAACATCCAGTTGGAATGTCACGGTATTCTTTAAATTGGGGTTGTTATATACGTCATAACCTAAAATAACGGAAAAATTATTGTTAAACTTCCAGGCAAAACCGTAGTTCAAAGCTCCATAGGAGGACTGTGTGCCCTGATAATCCACGCATACCCAAAGCCTATCGCTAATTTCCGACATAACCCTCTCCCAGGCAATCATAGCCCCCGCATTATCACGATCACCGTTCTTATCGCGCAATAGCTTGGCATTACCATTAAAATATCCGGCTGACACTCTCCCTAAATTAAGCTTACCTATATTAATTGTCTTAGCGCCCCTTAAATACCAAACATTATTATTGGTATAATTATGTTTATAGCCCATATCGTAAGCACCAATGGCAAACGCGGGCATATTCTTAAAATATGCGCCCTCCGGCACCCCAACCTTAAAATGGAAATATACCGGCCACTTATCTAAAGTTGGCCCAAGGCCTTTTTTATAGTCAAACCCTGTTTCAGCTAAAATCTTGCCCAAAGGAGACCAAAGCTTACCCAATAAGTTCTTTTCAGAGTTATCTGACAATAACCCGGTCATTAAACCATAATCTTGTAAAACAAATAACTTATTGCCATTACGATCCCTGCTTTCTACAGGAGTATAATTATCCGCATCCAGATGAAATATCCCAAGCGGTTTTACATCGGTAGATGGCGCCCAGATAAGAGTTGAAGGCGTAGCAAATGCGGTGGAAAAACCAGAAAATGTTAATACTGCAACAACCAACAAGAGAAACTTAAGCCTTTGTAACATTTTTTTCTCCTTTCGTTTATTTAACACCCCCGGCTTATCTGTCTGCTGGGTGTGCCGCTTCTACTTCCATACACCCGGCCTTATCGGATAGGCCGGTGTGTTGCTTTCTGCAACAAAAAGGCGCTCCTTTAGGGAACGCCTTAGTTTATTTTACGCCTCTATGCGTGTCTTACAATACTACAAGTAATAAAAAGATGTAACTGGTAACCTTTTTTTATTCCCGATCAAAATGTTCTTTGGCTTTTTTGCGGATCATCTTTACCGCCTTAACCACGCTGACATGCGAAAGCCCGATCCTCTTACCTATATCTCTGGTAGTCAGGCCTTCCTTAAGGAACATGAGTATTCTTTTTTCTCGCGGGTTAAAGCCGTTACCCTGGATAGCCTCGGCCAGGAATTTCACGTGCAAGAAATCACGGCAGTCTTCCTGAGACCCAAATCCTAAATACAATATTTCTTCCAAGGCATTATCATCCTTCTCTTCGCCAACCGGCATATCCAAGCTTATTATATCGGTTTTTTCGTTGACCTTGCGGATGTAATTCTTTAAATGAAAATAACAACCCTGCAGGATATAACTATCTGATTTATCTGCCAATTTCCCGGAATTAAAATTAGTCCAGAGATGCAAAAACGCCTCTTGATACAGATCATCATGGTTAAATGACCTGTAACGCCCGTTTAGCTTATAGGCGATTCTTTTTACCGTGGGTGAAAACTTTTTAATTAACCCCTCAAACTCCATCTTATCTCCTTAAAAAACAATAAGGCGCCCCCTATCCAATCGTTGGATAAAGGACGCCTTAGTCCTGATAGATGATTACACCCGGCCTTATCGGATAGGCCGGTGTGCCTCTCTAGGCAAAAAAGGTCTTCCGAGTAATTTCTTACCCAGAAGACCTCAACGTCTATTTATTACATCCCTGTAACATGTAAAGCTTAACACAAGATTATGTAATTGTCAATGGTAAATTTTACAAATAAGCGCCGTCCTTAAGATACCCTGCGTAATCACGAATTGAATCTTCCAGCGAACGGAATGGATGGCCATAGCCGATTTTTCTCAATTTTTCCATTTTCGCCTCGGTAAAGTATTGGTATTTCTCCCGTATCGCCTCCGGCATATCAATGTACTCTATCTGAGGAGGCTTTCCTAAAGCGGAGAATACCGCTTTTGCCAGATCGTTCCATGCGCGCGCCGAACCGGTACCTAAATTAAAAATACCGGTTTTATCCGAATGGCTAAATAAATAATACATCACTTCCACCGCGTCCTTTACGTAAATAAAATCCCTCTTCTGCCCGCCGTCTTTGTAATCCTGCCTGTATGATTTAAACAGCCTGATAGGATCATCTTTGCTTATTGCGGGAAAATTCTTACAGATAATACTCATCATCTCTTCTTTATGATATTCATTAGGGCCAAACACATTAAAGAACTTAAGGCCAACGGCTTTATTTAAAAAACCGCTGGTTAACATCCAGAGGTCAAACAGGTGTTTTGAATACCCGTAGATATTAAGGGGCTTAAGATACAAAAGCTTGTTTTCGTCATCATCATAACCATTGCTGCCATCTCCGTAAGTAGCCGCGGAGGAGGCATAAATGAACCTTGCGCCATGGGCCTGCGCCCAGACAGCAAGACGTTTGGAATATTCGTAGTTATTCTTTAAAAGATACGCGGCGTCGTTTACAATAGTAGAGCTGCAGGCTCCCAGATGAACAATAGCATTTATGCGCGGAAGCTTGCCTGATTCAAGAATCTCCAGAAAATCATCTTTTTGGATATAATCAATGAACTGCTTGCCGGCAAGATTCTTCCATTTGCCGCTTGCGTCAAGATTATCAACGATAATTATATCACTGATACCTTCCTGGTTCAGCTTCCACAGGAAACAGCTTCCGATAAAACCGGCGCCGCCGGTTAAAATGATGGTTTTCTTTGTTTTGACCAACTGAATGTCCCCTTATGTTTTTAAGATTGGCCTTTCCTGCTTAAGAATTTACCGATCAGAAGGGCCAGACAAACAATAACAATGATACCGATTGCCGCTGAAGCTATATAGGCAAGGCTTAAACTACCCAACCCTTTTTCTTCCCATCCCTTAAAAGCGTAATCAGGGATAGGCGCGCTCCAGAGGCTAGATAATTTCTGAAGCCCCCGCGGAACGTATCCAACTAATTCTTTAAAAGTATCCACCCCCCATTCGCCCCAGGCATCACCCGCTTTGAAATGTTCAGGCAGCAGGAGGCCTAAAGGAGAAAGCACAACCAAACCCACGATCCCAAGCCATAATTTTGTAGTAGTCTTCATGGTTACCTCCTCCCTTCTTTAAGGAGTTCCGGAGATGTTTTTAGTAAATATTTAATAACTAACGCGGTAACCACGGCTTCAACCCAGCCGAATATCAAAATATGCTCTCCTGCCATTGCCATTATCGCTACCTTTAACCCATAGGGGCAGTAAAGAGCCTGCCCATTTGCCGTATGATGTAATAATGGCTGCAGCCCAAACTCAACTCCCGCCAAAAGGGCCGCCATATTAATACCTATATATCCTGCAATGCCAGCCGCGAACACCCTCCTGTTGGAATCTATAGGCGCCCTATAACTAATTGCCTTATAGACATAATACCCCGCAAAAGGCAATACGAAAGCCATATTAAAACAATTAGCCCCTATCGCGGTAATGCCTCCGTCACCAAATAATAATGCCTGCACCACTAAGGCAACGGTTATAGCTATACAAGCTGCCCAGGGGCCAAGGAGTATCGCCACGAGCACGCCGCCTACGGCATGGCCCGTTGAACCTCCGGGTATGGGAACATTAAACATCATGATCAGGAAACTGAATGCCGCGCCTATCGCTAACATCGGCACCTGCCGCAAGTTAAGGGTTTTCTTAACTATCCTTGAAGCTGCTGTCCATATCGGCAGCATCACGGCATAGAAAAACCCGCATGTCGCCGGCCCTAAATATCCATCTGGTATGTGCATGTTTTTCCCTTTCTAAAACGTATAAACACCGGTTAGGACCACAGAATCGTTTGCGTCTGTGTTAGTTCCTGCTACTACCCTCTGATAAGCCAAAAGCAACTGGACCTTATCGCAGGACCAGCCAACACCGGGGACAATAGTAATATAATTAACATTTGAAGAAGGTATCTTGTCGCTGCCCTCTTTTGTATCACCCTGCAGGAAACCATTCATTTCCAGCAAAAGATTAAACCCTTTGGGCAGGAAATATTCCACTCCCACGTCGTAATTCAAGTAATTGGCGTAACGCGTAGCAACATCGTCAATTACTGTTCGTTGCGGAAAACTATATACGGCATCAGCATGAAAAATGAACGGCTTAGCCCTTTTTGTCATCAGCACACCCAAACCAGGGTCCCAGGATCCTGAACCCATTGAATCAGTCCCTAATTTATCCGGATCCAGGTGCTGGTATTTACCGGTAGGCATTAGAAGTTGCAGCATACCGGTTATATTCGGCATCCATTTACCCTCATCAACAGCGCAGTATCTCAAGAAAAGATAGCTGTCCCCAAAACCGGAATCATGCGCTTTTCCATCTGAAGTTTTAATATAGTTCTCCTGATAAACTACCTGGCCGTCTATTTCCAACCTGTCAGTAAGGCCGTATTGCATGAACAATTGCTGCTGATACTGGCTCTTCTTTTCGCCTCCAGGCAGAGAATCATAATGCCCCTCTGAATTAAAAGTCCCTCTTGTCTTGTTATAAAAGACAAACGGCTGAATGACAAATTCTCCCTTACTGCATAAAGGCGCAGTCCAGGTGGTAAGCGGGCCTACGGAAGGCGGATACCACTCTTCCTGGGCTACAGCTGCTTCTTGGGCGGCAACCGGGGCCTTACTAATAATAAAAACGAAAACTACGAAAGTTAAAAGAAGAATTCTACGTGGCATCTTTACTCCTTTTATTTAATATCCCGCCCCGTTGTAGACATACACAGGGCTGCGTGCTTGACTCCTTTTATTGATTTTAAGCTATCTGCCAAGGCCTGCGCCTCTTTCGGGGAGCCTTTAACCGCGATGATCTCAAGGCAATTATTATGATCCAGATGGATATGTTGAACGGAAATAATCCCTTTCCCAAAATCATGCTGAATGTCCATAAGTTTATTCACCAGGCATCTTTTATGGTGATCGTATATAAGCGTGATCGCGCCGGCGATCTCGCCGCCTTCTCGCCATTGTTTCTGCACAAGTTCCTGGCGGATCAAATCCCTGAAGGCCTCAGAACGAGAAGTGTAATTCTTTGCTTTCGTAAGCCGGTCAAATTTCTCTAATAAATCTCTCTCCAGAGATACACCGAACCGGACAAGTTTAGGCATAATTGCTCCTTTGTGTTACGAATGTCAGAAAAGTAGCATATAATAAATTACATGTCAAGTAAAAACATGGGGACGGTTCTATCAAAACAGAACTGTCCCCTAGATTTATCACCTATTCAACCGCCTTCCTAATAATGCCGAGACGCCATAACAACCTGCCGCGAAAAGAACGATTGTGGCTCCGGAAGCTGTACCCCAATAATACGATACGATCAGCCCTGTAACACCGGAAAATACGCTTATAATTACTGCTCCTTGAGTATATGAATGGATATTACGCGCAAAGTTACGGCTTGCCGCAGCAGGCAAAACCAACAGCGAGTTTATGATCAAGATCCCCGCTAATCGTATTGATATCATTACTACTAACGCCAAAAGTATAGTAAAACTTGTCTCTATGAGAAAAACATTTACCGCGCGGCTGCGCGCCAGAGACGAATTAACGCTGGTAAGTATCATGGCGTTGCCTGCCGCGTACCAATAGACCAGGACAACTATGGCTATTACTAAAAAACAGGCTATTTGCCGCGGGCTGACCGCGAGGATATCTCCGATCAAATAACTTGTATATTTAGCAAACCCTCCCTGCCTGCTTAAAATAACAATCCCTAAAGCAACGATAAAAGCGAAAAGCACCCCTAAAACAGTATCTACAGAAGCGCGGGTCGTATCTTTTAATAGATTTATGGCAACTGCTAAAGCCACCGCTACGGCGATCATCGGCAGTGTTGGGTCCTGAATTCCTAATAGCACGCCTATCGCTATTCCCGTAAACGCGGAATGGCCTAATACATCGGTAAAGAAAGCCATGCGTTTGTTTACTACCATTGTCCCTAAAAGCGCGAAACACGGCGTGATAAGCAATACGGCTAAAAGCGCGTTCTTCATGAAAACATAGTGCGTCCAAGCAAACGGAAACATGTCTACTAATCTATACCAGAAATTAATCATGATCATTTTTACCGGCTTTTGAAGATTTTAGATTCGGCAAAAGAGAAACATTCCATAAGCTGGGGCCGAATGTTTTTACTAACTTTTCGTTTGAAAGGACTGCTTCGGGATTCCCTTCTGCGATTACAGAACGGTCAAGAAGTATAAGCCGGTCAACGTAAGAAGATACCCCCGCTAAATCATGCGTAACCAATATCACCGCAATATCATGTTTATTCCTTAGATCGTCTACAAGCTGATAAAAAAGAGAAAGCCCTTTAACATCTACTCCGCTGCCCGGTTCATCCAAAAGCAATAACGCGGGTCCCGGGGTCATGGCAATAGCAAGCAGTACGCGCTGCAATTCCCCTCCCGAGAGTTCTCCGATCCTTCTTTTAAGCAAATGTTCCGCCGCGAACAAAGATAAAATACTCTTCACTCTTTCTAATAGATCCCTGTTAATTCCCATCCATACAGGATAAAAACTTATTGCCGAAACCACGAGGTCTGCTACGCTTATGGGAGAGCTAAAGTCAAATTGCAGTTTTTGGGGGACATAACCGATCTTAGGCTTTTTAGAGACGCTGCCGCTTATTTGAAATGCTATTCTGCCTTGATAAGGGACCTCTCCGAGGATCGTGCGTAATAAAGTGGTCTTACCGGCACCGTTCGGCCCCACTATCCCGACTACTTCCCCGCAATTCACATGCACATTGACATTATCGAGTATAGTATTTCCGCCTAATTTTACTTTCAAATTATCAATCTTCGTGCAGCAGTGCTTACAGGTATTACGCAAAATAACTCTCCCTGCCTGCCGGCAGGCAGGCTTTTAAATCATTTTCAAATGCCTTCTTTAAAACAACCAGATTGTTTTCCATTATATTGATATACGCCTCACAATCATCCGGCCCGGTTACAGCGGGGTCAAGCACATATATTTTAGCGCCAGTTTCTTTGGCAATAGCACGGGCCGCTCCAGACGGATATTGCGGTTCGCTGAATAACGCCGGGATCTCGTTTTTCTTTATAAGATCTATGGTTTCCGCGAGTTCTTTCGCGCTGGGCTCGCTTCCCGGTTCTCTTTCTACTACAGCCACAATATTCAGCCCGAATTCCCGGGCAAAATAAGGAAATGCCTCATGAAAAGTAATAACCGGCTTGCCTTTATACGGAGCCAGCTCCAAATGCATCTTCTGCCGCAATGCTTCAAGCTTTGCTATATAGATACTGGTATTCTTTTCGTAGAGTTCTTTATGGTCAGGATCAAATCCTGCCATAGCCTTGCCAAAGTTTCCTGCCTGTATTATCGCGTTAGACACACTAACCCACACATGTGGATTGCCGCCTTCATTCCCCTTACCTTTGATTAAAGGTATGCCTTCTGACAGCTGAATTACCTTTAAATCCGGATACTGCGCTATAACTTTTTCTAGAAAAGATTCCATCCCCGCTCCGTTAGCCGCAAAAATCCGCGCGTCAGCAAGTTTTTTCATGTCGTTGGCAGTGAGTGTATAATCATGCAAACAACCGGTAAACGGCGGGGTAAGATTCTGGACCAATACCCCAGGCACATCTTTCGTAATATTCCTGGCTGTTATATACACCGGATAGAATGAACTGACGATTTTTATCCTGTCTGCCTCAGTCGCTTTCACGCTATTGATGCTGTATGGGCCAATCAGCAAAAATAATACTATTAAGAAAACCCTCAAGGAACCCTTACGCATGGTTTTTGCCTATCGTGTATTTACCTGCATACTGAACATAATCCTTCTATATGCAAGGAGTGCCGCTCAACATGCCCTTTTAATTTCTTTTCTATGAACCTGGAGATCTCTTGGAAATTACAAAACTTTACCTCTTCAACCTTATTACATTTCCTGCAGATAAAATGATGGTGGTCTTCATGCGGATTCTTACACAAGCTGTAATAAAGCTGCCGGTTCTTATGCTCAACTTTTACTAAAATCCCCGCTTTTTCCAATTCTTGCAGGATCCTGTAAACAGACGGCAGGCCCGCCTTAAGAGATATTTTCTTAAGCATATCCCTTATTTCATAAGGCCCCAGGTACCTGCCCTTGTCCAAGAAAAGCTTTATAACCGCTTTTCTGCGGGGAGTTATCTTAAGGCGGCTTTCTTTTAATATCGATAGATAGTTATTGATGGGCATGGTATAAATAGAAATGACTTCTATTTATACCATAAATAGCGGAATTTTGTCAAGAAGATTACGGGTAAAAAATCATGCTGACTTTTCAGGATGGTGTTTAACAACCTTGGCATTTACCATATAAATAACGTCTTCTGCGATATTGGTGGCATGATCGCAGATACGCTCAAGGTGACGGGCGATCAAAAGAAGCGGTACGGCACGCGACGCCGTAGATGGGTCTTTACTCATATAGTCCTGGATCAATTCTTTTTGGACTAAATTACGCAGCCTGTCTGCTTCTTTATCAAGCAAAATAACTTTTCCCGCTAAATCAGCGTCCTTATTCACAAAAGAATCTATCGCGCATTTTACCATCTTTTGAGCAAGATCAGTTAATTTTGGGATATCTACTAACGGCTTAAGCATGGGCTTGCCCGTAAGCTCAAGAACCCGCTGGCCTATATCTACCGCCAAATCCGCGATTCTTTCTAAATCCGTGGAAATCTTCATGGACATAGTGATAAAACGCAGGTCGGATGCCAAGGGCTGCCTAAGAGCTAATAAATCAAGGCACTGCTCGTCAATCGCGTTCTCCAACTCATCGATAGCTTTGTCATCTCTAACTACTTTCGTTGCTCTTTCTAAGTTAAGTTCTTTAAGTGCCTCTACTGACTCAAAAATCGCTGTTTCAGATAATGTTCCCATCTTAAGCAGCTGCTTCTTTAAATCAGTTAATTCTTGATCTAAATGTCTTTCCACTTTAGGCCTCTTCCTTTATAAAACTGGTTACTTTGTTTTTTATCTCGTCCCTGACCCTTCTGAAGAAATCTATATTTTTACCCTTAGGGTCTTCTATATTCCACTGGATATGTTTATCCGCGGGCGCAAAAGGGCATATATCCTCACACCCCAGGGTAATTACATAATCAAATTTATTGATGGGGAGCTCGCTGAATCCTTTTGATTTCTGCCCAGAGATATCAATGCCAATTTCACGCATAACTTCTATCGCGCCCGGATCTACTTCTTGCGAAGGCTTTGAGCCGGCACTATAAGCCTCTAACACATCCGTGCCTATATATTTTGCGAAACCCTCCGCGATCTGGCTTCGGCAGCTATTTTCAATACAAACAAAAAGGACTTTTTTCTTCTTTATCATTATCCGAACCTCCCGGTAATATAAGCCTCGGTCTTTGGATCACTGGGCTTAGTAAATATATCCTGCGTCTTGCCAAATTCAATAAGCTCCCCCATCAAAAAGAATGCCGTATGATCTGAAACCCTGGCTGCCTGCTGCATATTATGCGTAACGATTACAATTGTGTATTCTCTCTTCAGCTCCGCGATAAGCTCTTCTATTTTAGCGGTAGATATGGGGTCAAGGCTCGCGCAGGGCTCATCAAACAAAATCACCTTAGATTCAATCGCCAGACTCCTGGCAATGCATAATCTCTGCTGTTGGCCGCCGGAAAGCTTTAAGGCGCTGTCGCCAAGCCTGTCCTTTACTTCCGGCCATAGTGCGGCTTTCTTCAATGACCACTCTACTTTTTCTTCAATAAATGGCCTGTCCTTGATCCCGTTTACCTTAAGGCCGTAGCTGATATTATCAAAAATGCTCTTGGGAAAAGGATTGGGCTTCTGAAAAACCATCCCCACCTGCCTTCTAATTTCAACGGCATCAACAGAAGGATCAAGAATATCCCTGCCGTCTAAATATATCTTACCACTAAGCGTAGTGTTAGGCACTAACTCATTCATGCGGTTTAATAGCCTTATGAACGTGGATTTGCCGCATCCTGACGGCCCAATGATCGCCGTAACCTGATTCTTATAGACGTCCAGGTTTATATTTTTTAATGCCTGGGCCTTGCCGTAAAAGAAATCTACACTTTCTGACTTGATCTTTATCTCGCTATCCATGAGTTCCTCTCTGTCTTTGCCGGATAAAAATAGCTATTCCTGAAATGATTAAAACCATAGCTAAAAGAATGAGGCTTGAGCCATAAGCAATCGCCTTCTGCTTTGCCGGATGGGCTCCTTCAGTCATAAGGGCGTATATATGATAAGGCAATGCCATAACTTCACTGAAAATGCTGTTTGGGTAACCACGTTTATAAAAGGCGGCGGCGGTAAAAAGGATCGGAGCGGTTTCCCCGGCTACCCTGCCGATACTTAATATAACCCCGGTAAGTATGCCGGGTAAGGCTGTCGGTAAAACAATTCTCTTTATCGTCTGCCATTTGCTCGCCCCTAAGGAAAAAGAGGCTTCGCGTATTGAATGTGGAACGGCTATAAGGGCTTCCTGTGAAGCCGAGATAACCAGAGGAAGTGCTAAGATCCCCAGAGTAAGGCTGCCTGAAAGTATGGAAACTCCGAAACCGAAGAATTTGACAAACACCGCCAAACCAAAAAGGCCGAAAACAACCGAAGGAACTCCGGCAAGATTATTGATGCTGATACGGATAATATTGACCGCGATAGTTTTAGGAGAATATTCGCACAGGTATATAGCGCAGGCAAGGCCTAAGGGCACCGCAAAAAGCATTGAACCTAAGATTAAATAAAATGTGCCTACGATGACCGGGGCGATCCCTCCTTCTGTCATGGCATTACGCGGCGCCTGGGTAAGGAAATCCCAGGAAATTACCTGTATCCCCCTGGTAAATATAAAATAAATAATTATTCCCAGGAAGAAAAGAGTAATAAACATGCAAAGGAACAGAAAAAAGAACCCTGTATTCTGGATAATCTTTGCTTTCATCCGCTTAGCCCCAGCTTTATCCGGAACTTGCTCGATACAATTTCAGCAATAATATTAAAAACAAACGTAATCAGAAATAGAATAAGCGCGATAGCAAACAAGGCGTGATAATGCAAGCCTCCCATGGGCGCTTCTCCCATTTCCGCCGCAATTGCCGCTGTCATCGGACGTACCGGCTCTAAGAATGAGTGCGGTATTACTGCCGCGCCTCCGGCAACCATTAAGACAGTCATAGTTTCCCCTATCGCCCGGCTCATTCCTAAAATTACAGCCGTGGAAATCCCGGAGCCTGCCGCCGGTATTACCACTTGAGTCAAAGTCTGCCACCTGTTTGCTCCCACGGCAAAAGAGGCCTCCCGGAAAGAGCGCGGTACATAACTTAAAGCATCTTCGGCAATACTACAAACAGTAGGGGTCGCCATTATACCGAGTATCAGGCTTGCGTTTAAAGCGGTCATCCCGGTAGGAAGATTTAATATCTTCTGAATAAAAGGGGTAACTATAACCATACCGAAAAACCCGTAGACAACCGAGGGGATACTGGCCAGAAGCTCAATAAGCGGCTTTAAAAATTGCCTTTGCCGGAAACCTGCCAGTTCATTCAAATAAAGCGCGCTGCCTACGCCTAAAGGCACACAAACAAATATTGACCCTACAGTCACCCAGGCCGAAGCTAAAATCAAAGGAAGTATACCAAATTCCGGGGGGCTATAAGTGGGATACCATAACTTGCCAAAGAGAAAATCCTTAACGCTTATTTTTGAGAATATGGGCAGGCTCTCTTTAAAAAGGACAAAAACTATGCCCACCAAGAATACCAATGAAGAAAAAGCAAGCATAGTAAATATCCATCTGTATAATTTTTCTTTTATACGGGGCATAGCATCCTTTCTTAAAGGAGGTGCGGCAGGCTTATTAAGCCTGCCGCGTTGTCAGGTAATGAGTAAACGTTTTTATTTTAACCCGACATAACCTTGAGTCTCTACTAACTCCTGGCCTTTCTTACTTTTTACAAAATCAAGGTACTCTTTTGTAATCCCTTGGGGCTTGCCATTGGAATACATAAAGAGCGGACGAGTTACAGGATATTCCCCTGAAAGAACCGTATCCCTTGAAGGCATAACCCCGTCAATTTCAATAGGCTTAAGCTCTCCTGACATAAAACCTAACCCCACATAACCAATTGCCTGCGGAGTCTGGGCTATGATTTGGGCAACAGCCTGATTTGAAGCTTGCATCAAAGCTCCAGGCATAACTTTTTCCCCCTTCATAACCAATTCCCCAAAAGCCTCAAAAGTTCCGCTGGAAGTATCGCGGGAAACAACCACTATCTTGCCGGGGCTACCCCCTAATTGAGACCAATCAGAGATTTTCCCGGTAAAAATATCCCGGGCCTGCTTCTTAGAAAGCTTGAATATTGAATTGGACTTATTTACCACTACCGCAATACCGTCCATAGCCACGATATGGGCAACAGGATCCCTTCCGTTTACGGCTGCCTTTTGTATTTCCGTATCTTTTATCGGCCGGGACGCGTCGGCTATATCGCAAGTCCCGTCAATAAGGGCGGCAATGCCTACGCTTGAGCCGCCTCCGCGCACGGATATATCCGCGCTCGGATTATTATCCATAAAGACCTCGGCGGTCTTCTGGGCTATAGGAAGCACGGTCGTAGAACCAGCCAAAACAACCTTTTCCGCATAACATGGAATAGCTAGGCCTAAACCTAATATTCCTATCAGCGCCAACATTCCCAATCTTTTCATTTTATCTCTCCTTATTATTTTATTACTACGCCAATATTCAAGCCCCGCCCGGAAAACGCCGGGCGAGGCCATTATTAATTAATGGTCAAAACTTCATATTCCAGTCAACCTGCACCAAAGTCTCCGGGGCCTTTGCCGATGTTCCCAGGATATTCCATGAACGGTATACATCCACACCAAAAGACGTATTCTTGGCTAAGCCGAAGGTTAAAGCGCCTTCATGGCTTCTCATGCCTGTTTTACCGCCGTAACGGTCAGAATCAGGCAATACATCCGGCACAGAATCCTTCTCAAGCATAGCGTAGATATACCTGAATTGCCAATCTCCCCATTTCTCAACTTTATCATGCCCAAATTGGAATCCCAGAGAAAAACCTGTATTATCATTCTCGGCAGCGAGGTTATTCACATATTCGCCGAAGAACTTTAACTTTTCAACATTCAATCCGGCTGCCTTAAAAGGCTCCTTTATGCTGAATTCCAAAGCAGGGCTGATCATCTGAAAATTATACGTCCAATTTGCTCCGGATTTGCTGTTAGTATTGCTTTTATACCAGGCCGCATTCGGATAAGCGTTATTTTTGGTGTTAAATGAATAGAAGGTAAAGGCCCCCTTTACCCCAAGATCATCATTAATCTTATAAGTGACGCCTGGCTGGGCCATATAACCCATAATGGGATTGTTGGAGACGTTATCATCGTCCTCTTCAATTAAGGCGCCTGTGTTCATGAAGAATTGCGTGTCAGGCCCAATGGCCTTATTTATCTTTACCACGCCGCCTTCCGGAGTTATATCAGTATCCCAGATCAAATCAGTCGGCTCCCAAAGCGCGTCGTTTAAAAGCATTTTACCGCCGACAAATTCCAACGAAGGCAATGGCGTGTATTTGGCATAGGCGTAATCAAGCCTGATCCCCATTTTAGACGACATCCCGCTGTCTTCTTTACCAAAAGTGACATTGGTGGAACGCGGATCTCCGTTGCTGCTTGTCGCTATCCCGATGCCTGCTAAAAGCTTTTCATTTATCTTGCTTTCCAGGCCAAGGCGCGCGCGGACGCGGCCGACTTGCGTATCTTTGGCGTAATCATTACTCGCGTTTTCATGCTGGTATTGATACCTTAGACGCAGGTCTCCTTTGAGCTTGATATTCTGAACCCAGGCCGGTAAAGAGGCGGATTTACCCGTAGCAACCTCTTTTTTCACCTGCTCCTGTGTTTCAATCTTCACCTGCTGTGCTTCCGCGCCGGTTAATACTCCTTTTTCCACTAATTTCTGAAGTAATATATCAACCTCTCCAGCATACAATAGAGCTGTCCCTGAACATGCTGCCATAAAACCCAACAGCACAGTTACGGCTAAACACTTTTTCATTCCCTACCTCCTTCTTTGTTATAGTTACGAATCATCTCTACCTTATTAATTACTGGCTGCGCTTTATTAATTTTTACCCCCCTTTCTTAAATAGGCCTGCGTATGCCCCCTCCTCCGGGGGTTTGCACAATATAATCCTTATCCCGTATCACGGCTAATTCCTTAATGGTCTCCATTAAACCCCTCACGTTAAAAGGTTTGGTAATATACTGATCCGCCCCTACGAGATTGCCGTAGATTTTATCCTGGGACTCGGCCTTGGCAGTTAGGATGACCACAAACGTCTTAAAAGCAGCCCGATTTTCCTTAATGGATTTACAAATATGGAATCCGTCAACGCCCGGGAGCATAATATCAAGGACCACTATATCGAAAACCTCCTTGGCGAGCCTATCTTGCGCCGTAAACCCATCATAAACGGATTCCGAACTAAAACCATTCTTAGAAAGGTTGTAGGAAATGAGCCTGTTAATGCTCTTGTCGTCTTCAACGACCATTATTCTTTTTTGTTTTTTTACTGCTTCCTTATCAGTCATCATCTGCCTCTAAGCAAACTGTTGGTAAAACTCATCCATGACCTTCGACTCATCATTGATAATGGTCTTGATATAACCCGATATCTTCCTTATGAAATTTTTCATAATCTTGTACATAGTTTTTTTCTTCATTTTACTTACATTAGAAGTTTACAAAATTAATGTTACAAGATCATTAAGGTAAGGTGAACTTTCCGTGAACTTTTTATTATTGATTAAAAACAAAAGGACGGCTCTGTTAAGACAGAACCGTCCTTTTTATCTTATCCGGTCGGGAATTATTACGCTAGGGGGATGGTAAAACTAAAGGTCGAACCAAGGCCGAGTTCTGATTTAACCCAGACCTGGCCTTCGTGGGAAGAAACGATGTGTTTGACAATGGACAATCCAAGGCCTGTACCGCCGAGCTCGCGGGAGCGGGCTTTGTCTACGCGGTAGAATCGTTCAAATATGCGGGGAAGATCCTGTTCTGAAATGCCTATCCCGGTATCCGTAACATCAATCTGCAAGGCGCTGCCGGCTGCCTTAACAGATACAGTTACCAGGCCTCCTTCAGTAGTATATTTTATGGCATTATCCAGGAGATTGATCATTACCTGAAGAAGCCGCGCTTCATCCGCCTTGATCTTAGGAAGCCCTGAAGGTATGTTTAACTTTAACGTGATTGACTTCGCCTTAGCCTGACTCTCTATAACTGCTGCAACCCGTTTTATAAACGCAGCAGGCTCAAGCGCTACAAAAGACATCTTTAATTTCCCGGATTCTATTTTGGACAAATCCAGGAGATCATTGATCAACTGGCTGAGGCGGTTTGAATCCTGATAAATAATATTTATGAATTCTTTGGCGTTATCCTTATCCTCAAGAGCGCCTTCTAAAAGAGTTTCAGCGTAACCCTTAATGCTGGATATGGGAGTACGTAATTCATGGGATACATTGGCGACAAAATCCTGCCTTATCTTCTCAAGGCGCCTTAATTCGGTAATATCATGGAAGACCAATATCGCCCCTTCAAGTTTATTGTTACGCATGATCGGCACGCCGTTTACTTTAAGGATCTTTTCCTCTGGCGTATTGACAGCAATTTCTTCGGTCGCAAGATGCTGCTTTCCTTTCAAGATCCTATCCACCATTTCCCCTATGGCGCTGTTCCTAATGACCTCAAGCGGTTTCTTTCCTTCGGGGCTTGAATCCAAAAGAAAGAATTTCCTTAAAGAAGGATTCATTAAGATGATCCTCTCCTTCTCATCAATGACAATGACTCCTTCAAACATGCTTGATAAAACCAGATCCAGTTTTGCCCGTTCAGAATTTATATTCTCAATCTTGTCTTTTATCTCCTCCGACATAGTGTTTAACGCCCGGGCAAGCTCGCCAATCTCATCCCGTGCACGAATGGATACTTTCCTGGAAAAATCTCCTTGCGCCATGGCTTTGGCAATTGAGGACATCTGGCTAAGCGGACGCGATACGGATACAGACACCAGGACAGTTAAGCCAAGACTTAGCAGTAAAATGACTAGAGCGCTCGCCCCCACCACCCTGCGCATCCCTGCCTCAAGCAGATCTATATCACGCAGCGGGACAGAAAACCGTAATAGGCCTCCTGATTTATCTTTACCGAAAGGAAGCGCCATATAAAGCATATCTTTCTTAACGGTGTAACTAAAACGCTTGCTTATACCCAAACCCTTGACTATGGCTTCTTTGATTTCAGGCCTGTTGGCGTGATTCTCAACAGTAAGCAGCTGCTCTCTAGTTAAATCCGTATCGCCCAATATTTTCCCATCCAGGCCGATAATAGTCGCGCGCAAGTCCAGTGTTTTACCCATTTTTACCGCAAACTGCTGAAAATCAACGGGGTCTCTTAACGATACCTCTAAAAAGTCTTTACTTAAGGAAAGCTGATGCTTGATATTATTTACGGCGCTGTCTTCAACGTAGGGCTTAAGGTGGGTAACCAGATAAAAGTATCCGGTTGAAACGGCTAAAATAAGGATAAAGCAAAAAACAAAAGCCAGTTTCCAGTGTAGTTTAATCCTCATCTTCCTCCTTGCATCTATAACCTAATCCTCTAACCGTCTCAATCAAACGCCCCATCTTACCAAGTTTTTCCCTGAGGCGTTTGATATGGGTATCAACAGTGCGGGTGAATACATCGGAATGGACATCCCATACATCAGAAAGCAACTGGTCACGCGACTGGATACGGCCGTTTCTCTCTATAAGAGTAACCAGGAGTTTAAATTCCATGGGAGTAAGCTCTACTTCTTTGTTATTTACCGTAACCTTGTGTTTTGGCACGTCTATCGCCAGCGCGCCCCGCTTAATAATACCTTCTGAGGCGCCTTCGGTTTTACCTCTCCTTAAAATTGCTTTTACGCGCAGCATCAGTTCGCGCGGGCTGAATGGTTTCACTACGTAATCATCCGCGCCAAGCTCTAAGCCGACTATCCTGTCCACCTCTTCGCCTTTGGCAGTAAGCATCAGAATAGGGATATTTTTAAGCCTGCTGTCCTGTTTTATTAAACGGCAGACCTCAAAACCGTCTATTTTAGGAAGCATGATGTCTAAGATGATTAAATCCGCGCTTTCCTTGCTTAACATGTCCAGCGCTTCTTCGCCGTCGCCGGCTATAGAGCAATCATAGCCGGACTTCTCCAAATTATATTTTATTAATTTAGAGATATGCTTATCATCTTCTATGGCCAGTATTTTTTCTTTGCGCATATTGACCCCTGCTTTTATGCTTATTGTATCATCCCGAATTTGAATCTCAAGAACAATTGACGCGGGTGTTTTTTAATGCGCCGGAGATAATGTTACCGTTGCCCATAACTGAAAACCTTCTTCCGGAGATATATCCAGCCCCATCAGCCCGCCTGGAGCAGCGCGGCCGCCATCTTTACCCGCTATATCCATACCAGACATTGATATTTCTAATCCTAAACCTATCTGTTTACCCGCCTTTGTTTCTATAGCATACGGATGTTTCATTGACTTTGTAAGTGGAACTTTAAGCTCATAAACAAAATAATCATTTTCCTGCCCTACTTTCGCCTCAATGCCAAGTTTTTCAGCTTCTTCCAGAGATAACTCCTTCATAGGCCTGCCGTCATTAAAGAAGCTCCCCGGAGGGCCTTCTCTCTTCTCCAGGGCATGCCCTTCTTTACCGGCTTCTCCCGAGGGCGGCCTGCGATGTTTATATTTATCCTTAGGCTCAGCCGGACCGCTTATAATCTCCAACTTTCCCTGCAACCCTTCAAGGGTCTGGAGGCGTTTATTAAAATCCTTGTCCCTCCATCTTTCTTTTTCTCTGTCTATTAAACCGCTTTTATCTTCCTGATCCCGCCAATCCAGGCTCGCGTCCCTTTTTTTATCTTCTATGGACATTCCCATTCTTTTTAAACCAGCGGGGAAACGTATTCCGAATACTTTATTTTTTCCGGCCCCTGGATCAAACCAGGCCGTAAAACCCGATTCCATTATTTTGGTTTCTATTCCCCGGTTCCTGGTAATCAGGCAAATATATAAATAATCATTATCATTAAGCAAATTAATAAGCACCTTTTCTTTCTCGTTGTAATATGACCCCGTGCCCGCCCAGTCCGTATATTTTCCGTCTATAGCTATCTGGCGGAGGCGCCAATCGCTGTTAAGCTCTAAACCGCTGCCGCAGCCGGACAACACTAAACAAATAAATAAAAGTAATATAGGTAATAAACAAAAGATTCGACGATTATTTTCCATATAAAACCCTTAATTGTTCAACGGTCGGATGCCCGGGATAATATTCGCCTTGCGGCCCTGTATAACCATCTTTCTGTTTAACCAGCGTAACAGCAGTATAGCTGCCGTTTGAATTAGGGACATTGATTATTACTGTTTCTCCGGATATTTTCTGTGGCTGCGTAACACTAACAGCAGGAGATACGACTACAGCACCAGTGCTTACTACAGGAGCCGAGACAACAATATATCCTGAAGGACAAACTGTATAATAGATATTATCATAATAATAGTAACTAACGCCTCCGATTATAATAGTCCTGTACCCGGCAGGAAGAACCGTAACGATAGCCCCTACAGGAGGAACGTCAACAAGGATCTCGAATAAACCAAAGAATATTGGCCTGTAGAACCTGCCGTCGTGATAACGATATCTTTCCTGCCTTAGTTCAATATTCTCCGGGCCCCTGCGAGGACCATCCGGCCCACCCGTGCCCGGGCGGGCAAAAGCATTTGTTGACTGCGTAAATAAAATCAAGCTAAAACACAATGCCAGCCAAGACTTCCTAAGAACAGTTCTTTTATCCATCTTCCGCTCCTTTTTGATTATTCATACCTTAACGCCTCAATGGGATCAAGCTGGGAGGCCTTTTGGGCAGGCCAAAGGCCAAATACTACCCCGACTATTAAGGAAAATACAGTGGCTAGAATTACTGAAGACAAATAAATCCTGACTGACCAACCGGCTATAAGAGTTACCAATACAGCCGCGCCGCTGCCAAGCATAACGCCGGCCAGGCCGCCGATGAGCGACATTAATACCGCCTCAATAAGGAATTGCACCATAATATCTTTATTATTGGCACCTATGGCTTTACGCAGGCCTATTTCACGCGTACGCTCAGTTACCGATACAAGCATGATATTCATAATGCCTATGCCTCCCACTAAGAGCGAAATAGCGGCAATCGCCCCGAGCAAAAGAGACATTGTCTCGGTAGTAGATTGAAGGGTTTTCTTGATATCGGACATATTGCGGATGCGGAATGAATCCTTTTGGTCGTCGGTAATCAACCGATGCTGTTTTATAATAATTTTGCTGATTGATTCTTCAGCTGCATCGATCGTATCCGGCCCCCTTGCCTCCACATAAATAGAATCTACATATTGCTTACCGAGTACCCTGTACATAGCAGTATTTATGGGAATAAGCACTATGTCGTCCTGATCCTGCGGCCCGCTTGAACCCTTTGCCGGTAAAATACCGATGACTTTAAAATTAACTAGGTTTATCTTTATGGTTTCACCAATAGGATTAGATGCTCCAAATAGCTCCTTCACTACGGTGATACCAAGCAGGGCTACTTTGTCTCTCAATCTTACCTCTTCCTCGGTAAAAAACCTGCCGATTGTCGGCACAGCCGAACGCAACTGCGCATATTCAACTCCTACCCCTTCGATCTTGGTATTCCAGTTGTTGTTCCCGTAAACTATTTGCCCTCTCTCCGAAACCGACGGGCTTACCCTGCTCACAGAATCATTAAGTTTCTTAATCTCTTCTACATCCTGAAGAGTCAGGCGCGTAGTTGTCCCGGACTGCAGAGCTACCCCACCGGATCTCTGGGCGCCGGGACTGACGATAAGAAGGTTAGAACCTAACGAAGCCAACTGCTTCTCAATAGATTCTTTGGAACCCTGGCCGATTGCCAGCATCGCGATAACCGCGGCCACGCCGATAAGTATGCCAAGGATGGATAAAAACGCGCGCGTCTTATGCGATAACATCGCCGAAACCGCTTGCTTCAGATAATCCAGGAATTCCATACCCCCTTTAGCCGCGCTTGCCGACCTTGATAAAATATTCTTTACCATATCTTCCTGAATACCGGCTCCGGACATTTTTATCTCACCGGAAACAGTCTTATCGGAAATAACCTGGCCGTCGCGCATAGTAATGATCCGCTTGGCATGCGCCGCGATCTCATTTTCATGAGTAACAACAACAATGGTTTTCCCTTTTCTGTTAAGCTCTTTTAATATGGAAATTATCTCTTCTTTACTTTTTGAATCAAGGTTCCCGGTAGGCTCGTCGGCAAAGATTACCGGTGGATCATTAACCAGGCTTCTGGCAATTGCCACCCTTTGTTGCTGGCCTCCGGACATTTCATTCGGGCGATGGAACATCCTGTCTTTTAAACCAACTTCTTCCAGCTCTTTTGCGGCCCTTTCTTTTAAATGCTTTTTACCGGCATAAACTAAAGGAAGTTCAGCATTCTCCAAGGCTGTCATCTTCGGCAGTAAATGGAACTGCTGAAAGACAAAACCAACCAACTGGTTCCTGACTAAAGCCAGCTCCTTATCTGTAAGCCCTGTTACATCTTCGCCTCCCAAAGAATACTTTCCTGAATCCGGGCGGTCTAAAAGCCCCAGCACATGCATCAGCGTAGACTTCCCCGAACCGGAAGCGCCCATAATAGCGACAAACTCTCCGGAGGAGATCTTAAGCGACACGTCACGTAAAGCCTCCACCTTAACATCGCCCATCTGATAAGTTTTATATAAGTTTTTCGCCTCAATCATTTTTATAGCGGACCGCTGTCCTTATTTTTTTTCGCGCTGGGCATCTTAGGTAGAAATGGATTGCTGCCTGTGCTGCTTGAAGGCAGGACGTATTTAGTGGTTGTAATGAGCAATTTATCCGAAGCTGTTATGCCTGAGAGAACTTCGTAATTCTTGTCATCCGTGATCCCCACTTCAATAACGCGCTTGAGCGGATTCTGGCTGCCTTCCTGTTTTACCAAAACATAGCTTTCGTTATTTTCTTTACGCACCGCGCTAACCGGCACAAGTAAAGCGTCTTCCTTGCCCTTAACCTTGAAATCCACTGTCGCGTTCATCCCTGAGCGGAAGAATTCGGGTATCTTATCAGGAAGGAGGTCAACTTTATATATAGTTACATTATTTACAGTCTCTGACTCGTAATATATATGCTCAACAATGGCGTTAACTTTTATATCCGGATACGCGTCAAGACTGATCACCGCGTTTTGATTAAGTTTGACCTTGCCTATATCTGTCTCATCAACCTGAGCCCGCACAATAAGTTTATCGGAAAGTACTACTACCGCGCTGGATGTGGTAACAGTTTGGCCTGGCTGCGTAGTAGCCACGATAACTTCTCCGTTGATCGGGGCCAATAACGCTATGGGCTTATAAACTTCCTTCCAGTATTTTAACTGTTCTTCTCCTTTGCCGCTTGCTGAATCAAGGAGTGCTGCCCTTTCCGTAGAACTCATCCAGGCTAAAGTCTGCCCGGTTTTCACGTTATCACCCTCTTTAACCAGAATACTTTCCACGCGGCCGTTGACCGGAGGCATTATTTCAAGGCGGTTCTTGGGGTAAACTGTACCAGTAGCTGAAATAACCTCCCATATAGGCCCCTTCGCAAGGCCGATCTCGCTTAGCACTTCCGAAGTACCTTGGCCTCCCTTTATTTTTATCATAACTAAAATAGAAACAGCCGCCAATATCAATATAATAACAAAAAGGAACTTTATTTTTTTAGTCATATTCTAACGTTTCTCCTTTCGCCTGGATCCAGCCTGCCTCAGCCAGTAGCGCATTCGCCCGGGCATTTAAATACGTGTTCTTCTGTTTCACTAAATTATCCTCAATAATAGTCCAATTATCAAAAGTGATAAAGCCTATGGAATATTCCGCCTGGGCGATCCTGGAACGCTCTTCTGTAGCGATCAGGGTTTTATATTGCACATCCACATTGGCAATCGTATCCTGGAGATCAGCCCATTTCTGCTCTAATGTCAGGACGATACTGTCTCTGGTGCTTCTTTCATTTTCCTTAAGCTGGTTTAAGTAGGCCTTAGCTTGGGAGACCTGCGCTGACCTTAGCCCTCCTTCAAATATAGGCAAGGATAACGTAAGCCCCAAGTTCCATTGATCACCCTCCGGTGACCAATGTGTACCGGCCTTATTAGCTCCTGCCGCTCCTGAAAGCGTAGGATAAAAATCCGCGTAGGCTGCTTTTAAACTAAATTGTGCCGCATTTGCCTGGGCAATAATCTGCTGTAATGACGGGTTATTCTTGGCTATGGTTTCAAAATCCGGTTTCGCTTTTGCGGTATCGCTCACCTTAAAATCTCCTTTTACTGTCATCGGAGAGAATTTTATCCGGCCCATCTCCTTTATAAGCTGCCGCTGGCTAACTTCAACGCTTCTTTGAGCTTGAAGTATCTGGTATTGCGCGTCAGCTAAATCCGCCTCGGCCGTTAACAAAGCGCCCTTATGTTCCAGGCCTGATTCATATCTTAAGGTGATCAATTCAAGATTACTTCTCCTGATATCATATATCTGCTGCGTGATCTTGAGTAATTCCTGAACCTTCAACAAACTGATGTAGGCGCTACGCAACCTATACCTTACCGTAGCCGAAGTATACTTGAAATTCTGCTTTGAGGCATTTATATTCTCTGCCGCGGCCTTGACATTGCTTATTGTTTTCGTGCCGTCAAATATAAGCTGCGTGCCGGTTAAGCCATAACCATAAGAATCAGCAACTGAGCTGCCCGCGCTGGAGCCGCTAGAATCCGTCCTGCCTGTTGAGGCGGTCAGGTCAGCGTCAACTTGAGGATAAAGCGTACTAGCAGTAATCTTTTTAGCAGCTTCGGATTGTTTCACTTCCTCTTGGGCAGCGATCAGATCAGGATGGTTTTTTGCCGCTTCCTTAATACACTCCTGCCAGGTAAGGGTTTCTTCGGCTATCGCGGGATTATAAGCAATAAATACGAAAAGTGGGATTATGAAATATACCTTAAAATACCTAAGCATAATTATATTAAGCCTTTTTTGATAATTCATTTTCTGACCTGAGATAATTTTATATACAACCAGGTGGAGAGATACGCATCTTTCCACCTGGTTAAACTAATATATGATACTCATTACTCTTAAGGCAGAGGAACTTCTTCGCCTGGACCCGGACCATACCCTTTCTCCGGACCGCGTCTCCCTTCCGGACCCCTGGACCCACCACAACCTTTCTTGAATTCACTCAACAACGCCTTGAACTTCTCCTGCTGCTGAGGAGTAAGAATACTCATGATCTGGTTGTCGCCTTTGTTTTTAATCTCGGCCATAGTGCCACGAATACTCTTGCCCACCTCTTCGATATCCTGCCGTGCTTTCTCTAATATTTCAGCAACTTTTGCTCTCTGTTCTCCGTTAAGATCCAGCTTGACCGATAGCATATCAATGAGACTGCCGCGGCCTGCCCTCTCTCCGTGCTGCCTTGGGCCATACCCCATAAAACGTTCCGCCTTTTCCGCGAACCTCGGCCTTCCCAGGCCAAGACATGGCAGGCCTCTCTTATTAGCTACTCCTGCCCCAACCAATACTCCTGCTAAAACACACAAAACACCGAATACTGCCAAATACACCGTGTTCTTATTCATGTGATCACCTCCTTCTTCACTTATTTTCTAGACTCCCGCTCCCAATATCAACCCTAAAGCGATCTCTGTTGTCGTTTGAGTCCCGCTTAATATATGCTCCTCTAGTGAATATTTGTCTACAGTCTGGCTGGAACTTAAAATCAGCAATATTATTGATAATGCGACCGCGGCAACAGGGACAGGAATAAGCCTGCGCGAAAGATTACCTATGCCGGTAAACCAGGAGAGCTTTTCTTCCGCGAGCCGCTCATCGGCAATCTCTTCCTTCAAACGATAAACCAGATAATCCTGCGGCAGGAACTTACGTTCCTTTTCCAGAATAAGCTTCTTAACCCGGCTAAGTTCCGATAGTTCCTTCTTGCAAAAAGAGCAGCTATCCAAATGTTCCTTAACCAAAGCGGCATCGGCAGCGCTGTCTATCTCATTATCAAGATACCCGGATAATAATCTTTTTATCTTAGCGCAACTCTTCATATCTGTCCCTCTCCTAGTTTTAACAGTTCCCCTTTAAGAAACTGCCTGGCGCGATAAATTCTTGATTCTACCGTACCGATACTGCAACACAACACTCTGGATATTTCCAGATAACTCAAGCCTTCTATATCTTTAAGAACTACTGCGGCCCGGTATTTAACAGGAATACTGCCCAAGGCCTTCTGGACAATCGCTACCCTTTCTTTAGCCAGCAAGGCTTCCTGAGGGCATCCATAAGCAGCAGCGCTTTTGGCAAGAGCCCCCTCATCGTTGATAAAATTCTTTCTTTTGCGCAGGAAATCATAAGCGGTATTTACGACAATACGGTAAAGCCAGGTCGAAAACCGGCAGCGCTGTTTAAAAGAACTTAAGCTATGGTAAACTTTCAAAAATGCCTCCTGCGCGATATCTTCACTCTCTTTGTCTTGCCCGATAAGCGAATAAACGATATTCAAGGCCCTGTCCTGGTATTTCCTGACCAATATCTCAAACCCTTTTTCTTCCCCGCCAAGAAATTGCTCTACATAAACTAAATCTTCATCCATCTGGCTTTTCATATATTAGACGTTAAAATCAGACATTTATTCCAAATTATTTAAAGAAAAGGATCACGTTTCCAGCCTATTAAAAAGATACGTCCCTATCATGCCTAAGGCGGCGATCCCCACAGCCAAAACCAAAATATCCAGCAGCAAGACAAATTCCGCCTTCCCCCCAAAAGCATACTTTAACAAGTCTATGCAATAAGTGACCGGATTAGCTCTTGCCAGTACTCTGATAATCCCCGGGAAATTCTTGATGGGAAATAACGCGCCGGATAAAAAAAACATCGGCATAACTAAAAGGTTCATTATGGTTGGAAAAGACTGCATATCGTCAAATTTTGAAGCAAGGCTCGTGCCTAAAAGACTGAACAAAAGCGCCATCAGGAACATAAGTATAACCGCCGGCGCAAATAACGCCCAGTTAAAGATCCTAAAACCCATCAGGCAACCAACAGCAATTACAATTAACCCCTGGAATGTGCTTATGGTGGCACCCCCCAGGCATCTGCCGAACAACAGGCTCGTTCTTGATACCGGGGCTACCAGGGTCTCTTTTAAGAAACCAAATTGTTTATCCCAGATCAAAGACATCCCGTTCATTACGGAACTAAATAAAATCGTCATTCCCACTATGCCGGGAGTTAAATATTGTATGTAATTACCATCACCAGCTTGTTTAAATGTCGGGCTCAGGCCGAAACCAAGAGTAACCAAGAATAATATCGGCTGGGCAAGGGTACCGGCCATTCTTTGTTTATTCCTGAGATACTCCTTAATCTGCCTTTCCCACATGACCATTAGCGCGCTATTCATCTTTTAAACCTTTTCCTCATTATAGCTACGCGGTCGGCGGGTTGTTCCCTGATATCATAGCCGGTTAATTTAAGGAACGCTTTCTCCAGGGAATCCGCTTCCGACTTCCTCTTGATTTCTTCGGAAGATTCTTCAATCAATATCTTGCCCCTATCAATGATCGCGATGCGTGTAGCAGCCTTCTCCGCTTCATCAAGGTTATGCGTAGTAAAGAATATGGTAACACCCTCCTCCTTATTTATTTTATTTATATGCGCCCAGAAGAAATTCCTTGTCTGGATATCCAGGCCCAGCGTAGGTTCATCAAGAAACAAAATCTTTGGATGGTGTAACAATCCCCTGGCAATCTCAACCCTTCTTTTCATCCCCCCGGAAAAGTTTTTTACTAGATCGCGCTTTCTGTCAAGCAGGCCTACATTATCCAGAAGTTTCTCAATCCTGATTTTTCTTTCTGCTCCGGGGATTTTATAAAGGACCGCGTGGTAATAAAGGTTTTCATACGCGGTTAAGTCATCGTCTAAAGTATGATCCTGGAATATAACCCCTATGGAACTTCTGACTTCATCCTTCTCGGTAAGCGCGTCAAACCCGCCTACTTTCATACTGCCTGCGCTCGGAGACAGGATGGTTGTGAGCATTTTAATAGTAGTGGACTTTCCCGCTCCGTTGGGGCCGAGAAAAGCAAAAATCATACCTTCCGGCACCGAAAATGACACCCGGTCTACCGCGCAGAAATCCCCAAAATTTTTAGTAAGATTATTTACTTCTATCATGTTCATTTGATTTATACGCCCCGGAAAATCCGGCATCCTGCTTATGTAATTTCCTCCAAACCCCAGACAAAAGCCTTAATTCCTTCTTTGCCAAGTTTATTACGCAGTTCCCGCACGCAAAGAAGGAATTGTCCCTCTTGCGCCTCATCAGCTGCTATCAAAATAATATTATTCCTGCCGGGCCAGATATCATCTCCCAGGTGTGTTCCCGAAGCCTCGCCGCGGCCAAAAGCCCCGTTGATTTTGGTGTAATTCTTCAAGGCGCTTTTTTTCATAGCCTGCCCTACTTCTTCTTCAATCGCTTCATTATAAGAAACCAGAATCATTTTTTTCATAATTAAGCTCCGTTAGAATTATTTTTCTTTATTCTCTCCTCAAATACCGCATATAACGTTGGCACGAATAACATGGTGACGAAAGTAGAAAGCGTCAAGCCGCTGACCATGGTAATACCTAAAGGCTGCCACATCTCCGATCCTTCGCCTGTAGATATAGCCATAGGCAATAAACCTACCAAAGTAGTAATGGTAGTCATAAGCACCGGCCTTAATCTTTCCTTCCCTCCTATAGTAACCGCTTCAAGCATAGAAAGGCCTCTTGCCCGCAATATATTTATATAGCTTACCAAAACAATGGCATTGTTTACCACGACCCCCATCAACATGACAATGCCTAAGAAACTATAAATATTCAACGTAGCGCCGGTTAATATGAATCCCAGGATTACGCCGGTAAAGGTAAAAGGAATAGCGAACATAATAATAAAAGGGTCTATCAAAGACTCAAACTGCGCTACCATAACCATATAGACCAAAACAGCGCCTAAAATAAGCAAAAGCATTAAATCGCTGAAAGCCTTGGACTGCTCTTCAATTGAACCTCCGAATTCTATCGTAACATCAGAAGGTATGGTCATTTTACGCAATTCATTCTTGATATCCTCGGTAACTTTACCCATCGGCCGTTTATAAGTATTGCATTCTACCCTGGCCACCCTTTCCCTGTTCTTACGTTCAATCTCAAGCGGGCCGCTTGTTTCATAGACCCGCGCGATACTGCTTAATTTCACCTGTTTTCCGCTATCAGGGGAAACAATTGACAGGTTCTTTACATCTTCCGGATTTGCCCGGAATTTTTCTTCCAAGCGCACATATATATCATATGTCTCGCCTTTCTCGCGATATTTTGTGGCTGCTATTCCATCCACAAAGGCCTTGACGCTGTCGGCAATTGTGCTCATATCAATTCCCAATGCCGCCGCTTTCTCGCGGTTTACCTCAATCCTTATTTCGGGGCGGTTTATTTCCCGGGAAATCGTTACATCTACGGCGCCGGGGATCTTCTCCATGGCTTCTTTCAATTTATTAGCAACGCCATCGGTAGCTTCAAAAGAATGCCCTATAATTTCAACCTGGATCTGCTTGCTTGTTGAACCGGTGATCATAGTAAGTATGTTTACGGGGCTGCTTGTTGAAATGTCTGTCTTTACGACGCCGGGGATCTGCTTGATCTTGTTCCTGACGATCTGCGCTATTTCTTTGGAAGAACGTTTTCTTTCCGTCTTTGGCAGCAGCTTAGCGCCCCCTCCTATAATATGGCTTCCAGTAGAATGCCCCATTACCGCGCCTAAACCTGTACTCTGGCCAAACCGCACATAAAGAAACCTTTCCTCGGGGACATCGCGCTTTAAGATATCTTCTATCCGGATTGCTACTTTATCGGTCTCTTCAACCCGCGTTCCTATCGGCAGACTAACGTTGGGACGGACATATCCGCTGTCTTGTTCGGGGATAAATTCAGTGCCGATGAACTTTGCCCAAAATAAGCTTATGGCAAATATCCCTATAAATCCCAATATCACGATTTTCTTATGGCGCAGGCACCAGGCTAAACTCTTTGCGTACAACTCTTCCCAGGATTTAAACCAGTTTTCGGAAATTTGATAAAACCTCCCGAAAAACTTATTTCTTTTATTGCCGCCATTATCGACCTTAAGCCACTTGGAACAAAGCATCGGGCTGAAAGTCGCGGCAGTAAAAAGAGAAGCTATAAGCGTGACCGTTACAACCATTGCCAGATCTCCGAAGATAATGCTTATAACTCCTGTAGTAAAAAGCATAGGGAGAAAAACAACTATAGTAGTAAGGGAAGACGCGGCGATGGACAAAAACATCTCCGATGTCCCGAAAATAGCCGCTTCCCTCGGCTTTTGCCCTCTATCAAGATGCCGGGATACGTTATCCACAACTACTATAGCGTTATCCACAACCATGCCTATAGCGATGATCAAAGAAGAAAGGCTGATAGTATTTATGGTCTTTCCGCTTATGAACAAATAGATAAAGGCTATTAATATTGAAAAAGGAATAGTAAAAGCAATGACCAAGCTCGGCAGGAACCGCCTTAAGAAGAACCAAACTACCAAAATTACCAAAACGCCGCTTTGCCAAATTGTGTTTTTTAATGTGTTCAGTGAATCAATAATATCTTTTGAGCCATCCATTATAACGGTGATCTTTACATCATGGGGCAATGTTTTTTCCAGCTGCTTTAGCTTATCTTTAATGCGCGCGGCAACTTCAACCGTATTGCTGCCGCTTTGCTTCTGGATCATCATCAGAAGTCCGTCTTTTCGGCTTATCCGGACAAATTCGGTCATTTCTTTGTAGCCATCTTCAATCCTGGCTACATCCTTAAGATAAATAAGATTGCCCTTGCGCTTGCCCAGTATAACCAATTTTATTTCATCGGGAGTGGCAAACTCTCCGGGGATACGCAGGAGATAATCAGTAAGGCCGGATTTTATATTACCGGCTGGTTGAGATACGTTCTCTTTTTTTAAAGCCTCTTTTATATCCAGAATGGAAAACCCATATCCTTCAAGTCTGTACCTGTCTATCCAGATATTGATCTGCCGCTGCAGGCCTCCAATAAGCTGAACTGTGCCCACTCCGGCGATCTGCTGTAAAGGGTCCACTACTTTCTTATCAATTAGATCGTATAAGCCGGGATAACTCTCAACGGCGGTAATTCCCACAAAAAGAACCGGCATATTTGAAGTATTAAACTTGAAAAGATACGGATTATCCATTTCATCCGGGATATCGGGAAGGTTTTTCTTGGCCAGGTCAATCCGGTCGCGGATATCATTGGAAGCCTCATCAAGGTTTGAATTCCATTTGAATTTAAGCGCGATTACCGATATACCTTCCATTGAACGCGAAGTGATCTTCTCTAAACCGGGAGTAGTGGATAGCTGATTTTCCAAAGGCTCGGTTACCTTTATTTCTACGTCTTCAGGGCTGGCACCGGAATAAGTAGAGACTACAGAAATAGACGGAGCTTCTATTTCAGGCATTGAATCTATGCTTAAACGGCTAAGGCTATAGAATGCCAAAATGAGCACCGCTGAGAAAATCATTAAATTCGTAAACGGCCTTTTAACGCCGAATTCTGGTAGATTCATGTTTTACCCTTTCTTAGAATAATTTATTATTTTTACTGCCCTATCAATACCAAAGCTCCTTCATATAGCTGCTGCTGGCCCATTACCACTACCATATCGCCATCCTTCAGGCCGTCAACAACTTCACAATACGCTCCTTGCCGGACGCCTGTTTTAATGCTTTTCTGGCAGGCAATATTGTCTCTGATAATATACACATACGCCTGCGGCTCTTTACCCATGATCGCTTCTTTGGGGATTACCACGGCGTTTTCATGCTCTTCCAGAACCAACTGCACCTGAACGAACATACCGGATTTCAAACGATGGTCGCTGTTGGAGATGGTTATTTCTATCGGGGCAGTGCGCGTTTCAAGGTCCAATACCGGGCTGACTTTTGAAACAGTGCCGGTGAATTTTTCATCCGGATAAGCCTGAAGGCTCATTTCAGCGGATTGCCCAAGATTGACTTTCGGCAGATATTCTTCCGGAATATCTAAGTCAACGCGCACCTTATCCATATTCACGACTAAAGCTACGGGGTCCTGGATCGTCACGTTTGTTCCTATATCCACATAAACCCGGCCTATAGTGCCGGTAAGCGGGCTTTCTACGGGGGCCTTTTCAAATTTAAAGCCAACTTCATCCCTGTCAACATAAACTATCACATCGCCTTTCTTTACGCTGCTGCCTTCGTCTAAGACTTTTTCAATGATCTTTCCGTTAACTTTAGGATAAACCTTAGCCTCATCCAGGGCTTTGATGTCTCCGGCGTAATCAAGGGTATTCTTTATGCCTTGAAGTTCTACCCGTATTATCTTAACGGGGATGGTTTCTTTTTCAACTACGGCCTCTTTTTTAGGCTGGCATCCTGAAAGAACAAAGACAGCAATAAATATCAGGATTCCACCTAAAGAAGAAATTGTTTTCTTGGACATTTTTCTACTCCTCAATTTTCACGTCGTTTTTAGCCAGAGTAAGCCCGGCTGACTTATCTAAGTTTATAAGGGCGATATTATAATCAATTAACGCCTGCACGTAATCAAGCTCTGATTGAGATAATTTATCCTGATAATCCAGTATATCGTGCGTTGAAACATGCCCTGTCGCGTAACGTTCCTTTTGCGCCTCGTAGTTCTGGATCTCTTTTTCCCTGGAAAGCTTAGCTACTTCAACCTGGCGGTACTGGGTTTTCGTAAGCCTAACCTTATCTCTGACCTCCAGAATGATATTCTGCTCCAGTTGCTTAAAAGCTAATAATGCCTGGGCTTTTTCAAGCTTACGCTGGTCATATTTTGCCCTCTCAGCGCCGCCCCAGGGTATGCTCACCTTAACTCCGGCACTCCAGTCCTGATAATTTGAATTGGATTTTCCAAGCGCCGACTGATAATCTTGGCCTAATCCGTTTAAGCCAAGGCTGCCCACTAAGTCAATTATAGGCAAGAGGGTGTTTTTCTCAGCCATAATCTTAATATCATGGCTTTCCAAATTGATTTTTCCGGCTTTATAGTCCGGCCTGTATTGAAAAGCGTCCTTGAGGCTCTTGAGCAAATCCACTTCCCGCCGGATAAATTCAGGCTTATCTATCAACTCTATTTGCGCGTTCCAAACTTCCGGGTCATCCACCAGCCCGATTACAAGTTTCAAATCATCCTCCGCCTTTTTAAGCGACGCTTCAGCGGAAAGCACGGCTTTTTCTCTCTGGGCTGCGGCGGCTTCGGTTTCTAATAAATCAACCGAACTAATCAGACCCTTGGCATACCTGGCTTTGTTTATTTCTACCAGATCCCTTGCCCGCTCATGCGAAAGCCTATCTATTGAATACTTCTCCAGATAAAATATATAATTATAGTAGGCGGTCTTAGCTTTACTGACAATATCCATAACCGTATTTATAAAGCCTTCTTCCGACGCCTTTTGGTTGTTTCTGGCAACCATTATATCGGCCGTATTTACCGCGGCCCCGAAACTCCTGAATAACGGCTGGGTAATTGTAACCTTCGGTTCGGTTGCATAATAAGGATTATAAATTTGATACGATGAATCACTCTTATACCGCTCATTCAGGAACTCAACATTATACTTGGTACCTGTAGTCAGCTTTCCGGACACTCCGATATTAAAGGTTGTGTCCTGGGAATTAAATTTATCCGCTCCTTGTAAAATACTTGACGCTATTTCAGTTTCATCATGGATGTTGAATTCAGACGTTAGGGTAGGCTCAAAAGCCGCCCTGGCTATCTCTATATCATCTTTTCTTAGTTTCGGCTCTATCTTCTTTATCAATATGTCTTTGTTATTCTTTAATGAATACAGTATGCAATCAACCAGTCCGATCCTTAATACCTTACTCTGGACACCGCTGGCGATAAAAAGCGTCTTCTCTATTTCTGCCTGCCTCAGGCTGTCTCCGGGTTTATTAAAACCCCTATCGGAAGCAAAGAAGGCGCGGGGAGAAATTAACAAAACTAACAGCAGCGCTGATAAGACGCGGGTGGTTTTAACAAAAATGTTCCTGGCATTACTCATGTTTTTATCTTATTTGCCTTTGGAAATCTCTCTCTTTAAATTCGTTACGTGTTTCTCAAAAAGCTCTAAAACCTTGCTAAATTCGTCTTCGGGTATAATACTGATTATCCTCTCATGGTTAGGTGGGCCGGAGATGGCTATCACGCTGTCTCCCGGCTTAATATTCATCATCTTCCTGGCTTCCGCGGGAATAACGATCTGGCCTTTTGTGCCTACCGGTATCTTACCGAAAAACTTAGGGAATTTGCTCATTTTTATCCTCTCTTCCTTTATAATTGCCTTAGCATATATTTATCTTGGTATGACTGGTATGAAAAGTATTACTTTCTATACAAAACATACCACATCCATGCTTATTTGTCAATATTTTTTTATTTTGGGAAGCGATTTGGCTGGAAACGGAGCCGCGGGATAGCGGGCTGGTTTATTTAAATATCTCCGCTAAGTCATTCTCTGGCGTAGTGATTAATTTTAATCCGAATCTTTCCTGTATAAGCTTCAGCACGTTCGGCGAAATAAATGCCGGGGCGGTCGGGCCGACGCGTATCCCCTGGATATTCAGGTATAATAAGGTAAGCAGTATCGCCACCGCCTTCTGTTCAAACCAGGAAAGGATTATAGAAAGCGGGAGCTCGTTTATGCCGCAGTTAAACGCCTTAGATAACGCGGATACCAGTTGTATGGCCGAATAGGCATTGTTGCATTGGCCGATATCTATTAACCGCGGGATGCCGTCAATTTCACCGAAATCCAGCTTATTAAAACGGTATTTACCGCAGGCAAGCGTAAGGATAAGGCAATCTCCAGGCACATTTTTAGCTAATTCAGAGTAATAGTTACGCCCCGGCTTTGCCCCATCGCATCCTCCGATCAAGAAAAAACGCCGGATCTTGCCTGCCTTTACCGCTCCTATGATCTTATCGGCAATACTTAAGATCGCCGTGTGGTGAAAACCGGTCATGACCGCCTTACCGGGCTTATCGGGAAGCGGCGGCAAAGATTTCGCTTTAGTAATTAACGCGGAAAAATCCCTATTATTTAAGTGCAAAGCACCTTCTACTCCGGTTATACCTATGGTAAATAAACGGCCCAAATAGGTATTCTCCGGCGGGATCAATACGCAGTTAGTGGTAGCTAAGATCGCTCCGCTGAATTCGTTAAATTCTTTTTTTTGTTCCTGCCAGGCGCCGCCGTAATTACCCGCGAGATGTTTAAATTTTTTTAATTCTGGATAGCCATGCGCGGGAAGCATCTCCGAATGAGTATAAATATTTACTCCCGTGCCCTCGGTCTGTTTAAGCAGCTCATAAAGGTCCAGTAAGTCATGGCCGGTCACTAAGATACCCGGGCCCTTACGCGTTCCTGTATCAACCAGCACAGGCGCGGGATTACCGAATCTCTGCGTGTGCGCCTTATCCAGGAGTTCCATTATTCTTAAATTCATCCCGCCGCATTTTAAAACCATCTCTATATATTGTTCGGTATTAAAGCTTACGTTGGTTATGGTCTTAAACAATGCCTCATGCATGAAGGCGTCTACCACCTCATCCCTGGCGCCGAGTTCCCTAGCATGGAACGCGTAGGCAGCTATACCCTTTAAACCAAATAATAATAGATCTTGCAGGCTTTGAATATCCGCGCTCTTGCCGCAGACGCCGATCTTTGTGCAGCCGCTTCCGCCGGCTGTCTGTTCACACTGGTAACAAAACATTTTAATCCTCCTTTAACAAAGAAGCCAGGGTAAGGCTCTTTAATTCAGATACAACATAGCGTTCAATATTACTGATCTTCTTCCTTAACGGGCAGGTAAGCCGGTTTGGGCAAGGCCTTCGTTTTAAAAGGCATTCGTTAAGCCTAAATTTTCCCTGAAAAACTTCCATTAGTTCCAATAAATAAATCTTTTTAGGATCCGCCGCCAGGCTGAATCCGCCGCTTTTGCCTTTAATTGATTTGATGATACCTTTTTTATTCAGCGCCTGCAGTATCTTGCGCAGGAACGGCCGGGGAATCCTTAATTTTCCGGCTAATTCTCCGGCAGAAACCACTGCTTTCTTAGACGAAGCAATAGATGCCAGCGCCCTTACGGCGTAGTCCGTATCCCTGGTAATCAGTTTCATTCTACTCTCCTTATTCTTGGTTATAATGATACCACAAGAGTATCATTTGTCAAGAAAAAAATACTTCGAGCTCTTACCCTCCCGCTCTCACCTTGCCCTTAGGGATCAAATAACTATTTTCTCGATACATCTGATAAGTTCCTCCGTGGTTACCGGCTTAGCCAGAAAATGGTATCCGTTAATAAGCCCTTTGCCTTTTTCTACATCCTCTTTCGTGGCGATCGCGGTTAGAAAAACTATAGGAATATCCCTGGTAGACTCATCATCATTAAGCTGGAAAGCTACATCTCCGCCATCCATATCCGGCATAACGATATCCAGTAAGATCAAGTTAGGTTTAAATTCCTTGACGGCGGCAAGGACATTTAACCCCTCATTCTCTGTCCTTACTTCATAGCTGCCAGCTGCCTCGAGATTTATTTTTACTAAATGCGTAAAATCTGCTTCATCGTCAACAATTAATATCCTCTTCTTAGCCATATCTCCACCTCTCTCTTTCTATAGCTTAAATATCAAAACCACTCTTACTCCGTTTTTATCTTGTTTATTCTCTATTCTTATTATTCCTTTGTGTAGATCCATTATAGCCTTGACAATAAAAAGCCCCAGCCCTGTCCCCCCTTTTGCGCGTTTTGTGGTAAAAAAGGGTTCGTATACCTTAGGTAAAATGCCTTCGAGTATCCCGCACCCTGTATCTTCGATCTTAACAATAACTGCTTTTCTACCCGGTTTAAAAACATCTTCCTTGTTATTACCCGCGCCGATATCAACCCCGGTCAGCTTCTTGGCATAGGCCACTATCTTTAACCGGCCTCCGGCAGGCATGGCATCTATAGCATTCATGAGCAGATTTACAAATACCTGCTCAATCTTATTCTTATCCAGATTAACAGGCGGCGTGTTCTTATCAAGGTCTTCAATTAATTCGATCTTATTCTGCCCGAGAGAATTATTTACCAGCAATACTGCCTGTTCTATAGCTGAATTAAGATTTACGGGCTCAAACTCTACTGTCGATAAGGCGGCAAAATCCAGCAGTCCTTTTATAACTCTGTCGGCGCTATGGACCGCGCCTCTCATATAGCTTAAAGTCAAAGAAACATTTTTACTATGGGATTCGACATCACGGGAAAGACAATCGATCCCCTGGGATATTATTGCTAACGGATTCTTTACTTCATGAGCTACCCCGCTTGCTAACCTTCCCACCGTTTCCATTTTCTCCGCCTGGATAAGCCGGGATTGAGCCTCTTTTAAACTGTCATACGCCTTTTTAATTTCCGCCTCTGCTTGTTTGCGCTCGGTGATATCGCGGCCTTCGGGGATCAGGAAAATGACTTTTCCAGATCCGTCCTTAACCGGTTTGAGCGAAAAATCCACAAAATGCAGGGTCCCGTCTTTGGCAGGATGCGTTGCTTCAAAACGGACAAATCCCCCTCTAGCCACGCTCTTTACTGCCTGACGAAGTTTATCCTGCAGCTCCGGAGAATGCGTCCACCAGGGAGTTTCCCAGAATGGCTTGCCCAAGACGCTGGATGCCTTAATATCGTTCAATTCCAAAGCCGACCTATTCACCTCGATCAGGATGCCGTCAATTGTCAATAGTCCGATAAATTGAAAAGATTGATCAAAGATAGCGCGTAATTTTATTTCGTCTTGCCGCAATGCCTCTTCTGTAGCCTTAAGCTCAGTAAGGTCCTGGATCGTCTCTATAGCGGCGATCATCCTGCCGGCAGGCCCGTAAATAGGGGCGGCATCAAATATTATATACCTGCTCTTGCCTCCTAAATTATGATGCCAGCCTTCAGCGCGTAAGCCGTCAGGCACAAGAACAGACTTCGCGTAGACCGCGTAAAGTTTATCCAACCCCCTGGTTTTATTATCGATAACTAAGTCCGCCAGGCAGGGACGCCGATCTTTATAAAAAGCCTTCCAATGATCACTGGTACCTATTAAGCCTTTTGACTTTATGCCGGTAAGCTCCTCGCATGCCGCATTCCAGGAAACAATTTTATGCCCTAGATCAACAACAAAAGTAGCTACCGCGGAACCCTGTATTATAGACCCTATGATCCTCTCTTTTTCTAAGCCCTCGCCGGTATCCTTACACCCGTTTTTAAGGCTCCCCACCCGCTGTTTCATCTTTCTATCCAGGTTTGTTTTTTTGGGCATTTTCTTCACTCAACCCAGCAGCAACGGCATTTATGGGTTGTGCTTGCGGGAACAGAGCATTCTCCGAAGAAACTTTGTCCCGTGCCGATAGAAACAGCTACACAGGTCTTATCCATCTGGCCGCAAAAAACATCCCCTGTTTCTCCGGCAGGGCGCCCGTCATAATTAGCGCACTTAAGGCTCGGCCATTTACTGCGGCAATCTTCCCCTATGCAGATATTCTGCGCTTTTATTTTACCCTGGCTTTGATCTTCCTGGCTGGTATTAACCTTGGCTTTACTTTCAGCTTTGGTTGTATCCTGGGATGTGGTTGAACTGTTATCTTCTTGCGTATAAGATATCCCCTGCAGTTTCTTACTATCCATATAACCTTCAGAATGAGCGTAAACGGGGATAAGGATAAATACAGCTATCAGCATGACCCAAATAGAGATCTTCATAAATACTCCTTTCCTTTTATTTATTAAAGAGCAGTTTAAAAGGCAGCCAGGCGATCTCTAAAGCGCCTTTTGCTCCGGCTTTTGCCGTGCCCAATGCGGCATCTACCGTGTCGGTAACATTAGAAACGATCGGCCTGACAGTCAAATTGACCAACCTGCCGATATCCGTGTTTTGTATTGCTTTATAAATTACCAACCTCATTAACTCATCGCCATCTTTAAGGTCAATAAAAAGCTGATTCTTCATATTGATGGTATATTTGTGTGTTTGCTTAACGGCGGCGGCATAGTTTGTATAATTCACCTCTTTGATACTCAATATCAGCGTATTAAGATACGGGGATGTTTTATCTTCGGAAGGGGCTTCCTCTTCCTTGATCGGGATCAATTCTTTAATATTTATCCTGCCCTGCTGGTTTTTTACGACATTTAACCGCTCCAGGTCCAAAGCTACCAGATAAATATTCGGCTTTTTGCTCAACACCATCTCCAAGGGGTCCCAGATAAGGCTAAGCGAAGCTATATAAGCAAGCTCATCTTCGTTAAATCCTTCGGGATTATGTATGGTTATCCCTTCTGCCTTAACAAAGGTCAGAAGCGGAGATAATTCCAGTTTCTCTATTGTAACATTTATCCCTAAATCCCTTTCTATCCTGCGCTCAATTAAATCCTTAGCCTTGATATTTTTTATCATCCAAAAAAGCGCAAAGGATAAAACAGCTATAATCAAGAACACTATCCCCAGAAAGGTGATAATTTTTTCTATAATTTTCATAACTTCCCTCTTTGCCCCTTAAACACAGGCCTCTTGCCCGAACGGCGCTATGACTTTCTCAAGCATGCCATTCATATGGGCAAGGAACATTCCATAATTCGTAATCGGGACTCCCGCTGCCTGCGCGTAAGCTATCCTGCTCATCATTTCTCTCCTGTTAAGCATGCATCCTCCGCAGTGGATAACTAAGGCATAGCTGCTTAAGTCGGCAGGAAAATCGTAACCAGATACATACTCAACGATAACCCCGGGGAATCTTGATTTTATCCACTCTGGGATAACAACCCTGCCTATATCATCGCCTACAGGATGATGGGTACAGGCTTCGGAAATTAAAACCTTTGCTCCCGGCTTTAATTTATCTATGTGAGAAGCCCCCTCCACCAAAACATCCAAATCCCCTTTATATCTGGCGTATAATACGGAAAACGTGGTAAGGGGAATATCCTTAGGAACTGTTTTTCCTACTTTATCCAGTATCTGCGATTCCGTAATTATAAGCTGCGGATGAGATTTCAGGCTGCCGAGAGTTTTCCCCAACCCTTCTTCTTTTACCATCATCACAGAACAGTCATTATCAAGAATATCCCTGATAGCCTGGACCTGCGGAAGCTTAAGGCGGCCCTTGGGGGCTTCCATATCTAACGGCGCTACCATCAGCACCAGATCCCCGGGCAACAGCATATCCTTAAGTATGGTTTTCCTCTCGTAATCATCCGGCGAGAGCTCAACTATTTTCTTGCGTAATTCAACGACACCTGAACCCTTAAGCGCGCTTACGCATACGTAATTTATTTTTTTAGACGACAGGCCCTCTAAAAGGCCAGCATCAACACTGCCTTCATCCGTCTTATTGACCACAACTAATAAAGGTATACCCCTGGCCTTGGTCTCTTTTATAAAATTAAGCTCGTAGTCTCCTAAGCACCCCGACCTTTCCACCAGCAGAAGAGCTACATCCGCCTTATTGAGGATCTTATATGCCTTTTTAACTCTCATATCCCCGACTTTTCCGGAATCGTCAATACCTCCGGTGTCTATAACCACAACAGGTCCTATATCGTGTATTTCCATCGCTTTATAGACCGGATCCGTAGTAGTCCCCGGAAGATCTGAAACAATAGCTATATCTTGTCCGGTTATAGCGTTTATCAAAGTAGATTTGCCGGTATTCCTCCTGCCGAAAATACCTATATGCATCCTGTTGCTTAAAGGTGTCTTGTCCATTTCTCTCCTCCTTAATTTGACAAACGATGTTTTTTAATTGAATGGCCTATGGAATAATCTATAAAACGCCCGGCCAATCCCGCTTTTTCGCTCATACATAAAACGCATTTTTCCGACGTTTCGCTTATGCAGGCTTTACCAGGGTATATTTCATACAGGCTTTTATAGCGCGCGGGAGTAAAATTAGGCATAAGGACGTTGGCTCCGGATTTAAGCCCTTCTATCCTGTAATCCGCGCCCGCGCTGCCTAATGCCGTCGTTGCCGGCATATGCGCGTCTTTAGTAATTATGCGCGTTAAGGCGAGCACCTTTAGTGTTAGCTGCACATCCCCGGCTGCCTCATTTGCAAAACCCGTGCAAGGATGCGGTATAAACGGCCCTATCCCGATCATATCAAAATTATTTTTCTGCAAGAATAGAATATCCCTGGCTAGAGAATCAATGGTCTGTCCCCTCAAACCGACAAGTATGCCTGAACCGACCTGATATCCGAGAGAGAAAAGATTATCCAGGCATTTAAGGCGAGTCGCTAACTGCCTGCCGGAATGCGCCTGAGAATAGATATCGCAATCAGTAGTTTCTATTTTTAGAAGATACCTGTCTGCCCCGGCCTCTCGCCATAATTTGTATTCATATAAAGATTTCTCACCTACGGAAAGAGTAACCGCCAGGTCAAAGCGCGCCTTTATCTCTTTTATAAGCCCTGCCAGCCAGATAGGCTCCAGTTCATCATCCTCCCCCGACTGTAAAACTACCGTCTTGACATTCATCGAGCTTAAGCAGGCGACAGCGCTGAGTATTTCATCAGCAGGCATTCTGTAACGGCCGGCTTTAGCGTTTTGATTATTTAAGCCGCAATAAAAACAACTGTTACCGCAATAATTGGAAAACTCAACTATACCTCTTAAAAAAATGCCTCTGCCTACAAATTTTTCCCTTACTTTATCGGCAAACAAAAACAGGCATTCTATATCATCTTTATCCTGTAGCAGGAGAAAGTGTTTTATCTCCTCAAGACTATCCTGCGGATCACTGTAAATTTTATCTAAGATACCTTCTAATGTTGCGGCTGAGCTAAACATAAGAATCCCTAGCACCTTTATCTATCGCCTCAAAAAATACGCTTAATTCAGACTGCGCGACAGCGCCTAAGCTGGCCCGCTCTTTTATTATCAGATCATAACCGGCTTTCCTGACGCCGGCTGAAGCAAAATCGTCAAGATATTCTTTTAAGGTAACCAGGGCGTTAAAACTGCATTTATGTTTTATCAAGCCCGGCTTTGCCAAATTCATAAAGGCTTCTCCGGTGCGCTCTTTTCTGTAACAGGCCGCGCAGAAACTGGGGATATATCCCTGCCCGATCAAAGCTCCAATTACTTCTTCAAGGCTGCGCTGGTCGCCGATACAGAATTGGACATTGGTATCGGCGTTATTATCAGAAGAAGAATACCCGCCGGGAGATGTCCTTGACTCAGCGCTTATCTGCGATATACCGAAACCGCAAAGTTCATCCCGTAGATCCGCTGCCTCCCGCGTAGAAAGTATCATTCCTGTATACGGCACTGCCAGGCGCAGGACCGCTACTACCTTTCTAAATTCGTCATCTGATACCGGATGCGGAACCTTAAAACCCGTCCCTCCGGCAGGTTCAATCCTGGGTACGGAAATAGTATGGGGCCCGACCCCGAAGCGCCCCTCAAGATGCTCAACATGAGAAAGCAATCCCAGCGTCTCAAATTTATAATCATACAGGCCGTAAAGAACACCCATACCGATATCGTCTATTCCGGCCTCGTAGGCGCGGTCGATAGCATCTATGCGGTCATCCGGATCGCTCTTAGGCCCAGCCGGATGCATCAGGCGGTATGTCGGCTCATGGTATGTCTCCTGGAATAACTGATAAGTGCCGATACCGGAGTTTTTAAGTTTTCTATATTCATCTACCTTAAGCGGAGCGCAATTGACATTTACGCGCTTTATCGTATGGGCTCCAACATGAGTATCATAGATAACTCCCACTGCCTGGGTATAATAATCTACGTCGCCAGCTTCTTCTCCTCCAAGTATAAGCATACGTTTATGGCCGCGCTTAAGCAGCCACTGTGTCTGCTGGCGTATTTCATCCATACTGAGCCGGCGCCTTTTTGTTACCGGGTTATCCGAGCGGAAAGCGCAATACAGGCAGCCGTTTACGCAAAAACTGCTGACATAAAGCGGGGCAAAAAGCACCACCCTTCTTCCGTATATGGCGTCTTTAACAAAATTTGCCGCGGCAAATATCTTTTGGATATATTCCGGATCCGTAACCATAAGCAAGGCGGCGCCTTCACTTAAAGTCAAACGGTTAAGCTTTCTGGCCTTATCCAGGATCCTATCCAGCAGGCGGCTATCAAATTTTGCCGCATCACTTAATAAATTATTTATTTTCTCTTGGTCTATATAAATCATTTTATAACCAGCTTCTGATCTTATTTATTCGGATTTACTTAAACCCGATTTTACTGAAACTCCGGCAATTTTACCGAGCTTACCGGTTAATGAGCCCAATTCATCAGTAGTAGTATCCACGATCAAAACAATAACACTTAACTCTTTCTTAACATGCGGGATGCCCATACGTCCGATAATTAATCCGGAAAATTCGGTAAGGATATTGTTTATGAGCGGTGCCGCTTTCTTACGATTATGAATAATAATTCCTACGAAACCTAAACGCTTTTCCATATTACCTCCCGATGCCCCGCGCTAATAAGCACCTTGCCTAAATACGTACACAAAAAATTCCAACCCGCTGTTGAATAAATCCTAGAGAAAGGTTGGAATTCATTTCTTACCTCCCTTAGGCTTAGATCTTTTAATCCTTACCGCAGGATGCTAAATTATATTACCCACCACTAAAGTATCGACAGTCCGCTAAAGTCCAGCGGCGAGCATTTGCAATTATTTGGCGTAAATCGGCCTGGCCTTATAATGCGCATGCAGAAGTTTTTCCGACTTCTCACCCAAAGGCTTGCCTAAAAATTCCTTATACAATCTTTTTACATACGGATTCTGATGGCTGCAGCGAATCTGTTTCTGGTCATCATCCTGATACAGTGCCTGCGCCCTTTTAATTCTCAACTCATCTGTAACCATATAAGGCTGGCCGCCGCCTCCAACGCAGCCGCCGGGGCAAGCCATAACTTCAATAAAATGATACGGCATCTCCTTACCGCTGCTTTTGGCTTCTCTAACCTTATTTAAAATATACTCCACATTGCCTAATCCATGGGCAATGGCAATCTTGAGTTTTTTCCCTTTAATTCCAATCTCAGTCTCTTTAACCCCTTTTAAGCCGCGCACATTCTCAAATTCTACGTTCTTTAATTCTTCCCCGGTAACAAAATAATGCGCCGTCCTTAATGCCGCCTCCATTACGCCTCCGGTAGAACCAAAAATTACTCCTGCTCCGGCATATTCTCCTAAGATACTATCGCATTCCTCATCGGGAAGACTATTAAAATCTATACCCGCCTGTTTAATCATACGCACCAACTCCCTGGTACAAAGAACGGTATCAATGTCCTGATAACCGGAAGCAAACATTTCGTCATTGCGGGTAATCTCATACTTCTTAGCGGTGCAGGGCATGATTGAAACCATAAAAATCTTAGCAGGGTCAATCTTATTCTTCTGGGCATAGTAAGTCTTAGACAAAACTCCCAATATTTCATGCGGAGATTTACAGGAAGAAAAATGTTCAATCATATCCGGATAGAATTTTTCCATAAAATCCACCCAGGAAGGACAACACGTAGTAATTAAGGGAAGCGGCCTGTTTCCATGTAAGAGCCTTTCTTCAAATTCACTGGCCTCTTCCATAATCGTAACATCCGCAGCAAATGAAGTATCAAAAACCGCGTGGAACCCTAAACGCCTTAATAAGGCATAAAGTTTTTTAGTAAAATTTTTGCCCACATAACCAAAGGCTTCGCCTATTGAAACCCTGACCGCCGGGGCAATCTGCACCACGCAATATTTATCCGGGTCCTGCAATGCCTTCCAGGCCTGGGCAGTATGATCATGCTCGACAAAAGCCCCGGTAGGACAATGCGCTGAACACTGGCCGCAACGCACGCAGGGAGAATCCGCCAGCTGTATATCCCCGGCAGGAGAAATGCGGGTTTTCATCCCTCTTTCCAGAAATGACAACGCCCATACATCCTGCGCCTCCTGGCAAACATGCACGCACCGTCCGCAGAGAATACATTTTTTCGGGTCCAAATCAACAGCCTTTGTAGACCTATCTATCGGCAGATCCCTTAAAAACTGCGGAAATGATTCTTCTTTAATTCCGAAATCTGCGGTTAACTTCTGCAGTTCGCATTCGTTATTTCTGGCGCATTTAAGGCAATCATTAGGATGATTTGACAGGATTAGTTCAATCACCGTCCTTCTGATCTCGACAATCTCCGGGTCATGCGTTGTAATATCCATACCTTCTTCAAGCGGAGTACAACAGGAACGCAACATCTTATGCGAACCCTTATTTTTAACAATGCAAATTCCGCAGGCTGCCGAAGCAGGCAAATCAGGATGCTTACAAAGAGTAGGGATTTTTATCTGCACTCTTTTAGCTGCTTCTAAAATGGTAGTTCCGGCTTCTACCCTTAATAAAATACCATTGATTTTTGCTTTCACTATTTTTGTCATATTTATTTTTTAAGAATTGCTTTAAATTTACAGACATCAAAACAACGTCCGCACTTTATACATTTCTCCGAAACAATACTATAACCTGATTCCTTGTCCCCGCTTATCGCCTGGACCGGGCAGTTAATCATACACAATCCGCAGCGCTTACATTTATCTGCCATTATATTATAAGTCACTAGACTGCTGCATTTGCCCGCCGGGCATCTCTTATTTAAAATATGCTCATTATACTCAGGTTCAAAGTATTTTAAAGTAGAAAGTACCGGATTTGAAGCAGTCTGGCCCAACCCGCACAAAGATGCTTTCTGCATAGCCTGGGATATTCTCCTTAATTGCCCCAAATCCTCAGGCCCACCTCTTCCTTCAGAAATCTTTGTTAGATAATTAAGCATCTGAAAACCGCCGATACGGCAAGGCGCGCATTTCCCGCAGGATTCTTCCACGCAAAAGCCCAGATAAAATTTAGGGATATCCACCATACAATCATCGTCATCCATAACAATCATCCCGCCTGAGCCCATGATCGAACCTAACTTTTGCAGATTTTCATAATCAACCGGGGTGTCTAAAAGCGATTCGGGGATTACTCCTCCGCTTGGACCCCCAGTCTGTACTGCCTTTATCGGCTTGCCGGATAATGTCCCGCCGCAGATATCCATTACAATTTCTCTCAAAGTCGCGCCCATGGCGATCTCAACTAATCCTGAATTTTTAACTTTTCCGGTTACCGCAAAAACCTTTGTTCCCTTTGAAGTTTGCGTGCCAATCTGGGCAAACCACTTGCCACCTTTTGAAACAATCACCGGTATATTGGCTAAGGTCTCAACATTATTAATGACCGTGGGTTTTCCCCATAATCCTTTTACCGAAGGATACGGCGGACGCGGGTGGGGGGTTCCTCTCCTACCCTCAATAGAAGAGATTAACGCGGTTTCTTCTCCGCAAACAAAAGCCCCGGCACCTAACCTTATATCTAAATCTAAATTAAAAGAACTACCTAAAATATTCTTTCCCAATAATCCATAATCATAGGCCTGCTTGATTGCTTTATTAATCCTTTCAACTGCCAGAGGGTATTCCGCGCGGATATAGAAATATCCCTTGGAAGCCCCGATAGCAAAAGCAGCGATGATTAAACCTTCAATAACAGAATGCGGGTCACCCTCTAAAACGCTTCTGTCCATATAAGCGCCGGGGTCGCCTTCATCGGCGTTACAGATGACAAATTTATCGGTAGAGGCGACCTCGCGGGCAAAATTCCATTTCATCCAGGTTGGATATCCCGCGCCTCCTCTTCCCCGGATACCGCTAACCTTTATTTCTTCAATTAATTTTTGCTGGCCCAAATCACCAAGGACTTTCTTTAAAGCCAAATATCCGCCGCAGGCAATATATTCTTCAATACTCTCCGGGTCAATATTACCGCAATTACGCAAAACAATCCTGAGCTGCTTGGCCTTGGACCTAAAAACCAGATCCTCAATAACTTTACCCTGGCCTAAAGTAGTATCAATTATTCTTTTAATATCCGCGTCCTGGACATTAACATAGGTGATCTTATCCGGCAGGATCTTAATCACTAATCCCTTGTCATATACGCCGATATCAGCTACCCTGACTACTTGAATCTGCGAATGCAGATTGCCTTCCCGAAGATAATCCAATAGGCGGGTGTAAAACTCGCGCGTCTTATCCTGCCTCTTTAAATCCGTATCTTTTACTAAAATAACCTTAGTATACATAAATTAGTTTTTTCCTCTTCTTTAAACTAATACCTCAAAAATACAATCATTGACCAGCATCTTGGAGATAACATGCTTTTCCAGTATCTTTATGGCTACCTCTTTATTCACTGTGCCATAGACTACTGAAGGCAGGCCTACAACACTTACCTCCACCAGCGGCTCGGCATAACAGGAGCCTGCGCAGCCGCATTTCTTGATCTGGATCTGCAGGTTCCTCTTTTTTACTTCCTCAACAAAAAAATTGAAAACATCTTCGGCTCCGGCGGCAATCCCGCAACTACCCATGCCCACCTTAATCCAATCTTTGGGCTTATCAGTTGAGGCCTTATTCATCTTTTCTAAATCGCCCGGGGTTAACTTATTCATAATCAGTTATTCCTCTTTAATATATTTGGATAAGATATCGGCAATCTCATCCTTTTTTACCTTACCGTATACTTTATTATCAATCATCACGACAGGGGCTAAACCGCAACAACCCAGGCACCTGACCACATCCAGATGAAAAAGACCGTCCTTGGTAGTCCGGCCTTCTTTGACGCCTAAAATATTTTTTATTTCATCCAGGATTGCCGCCGCCCCCCGTAAATAACAGGCTGTCCCCATGCACAAGGCAATGCGATGCTTACCAGGAGGAACCAACTTAAAGAAATTATAAAAAGTAATTACCTCATAGATCCTGGCCAGCGGGACATCTAACATCTTGGATAATTCCAATGACAACTCCCGCGGCACATAACCATGATGATTCTGGATCTCATGCAGGATCATGATTAAATTGCCTTCTTTGCCTTTCCATTGTTCTACAAGGCTGATCAATTCCGGATTAAGTTTCTTATGTTCCATGGCTTAAGATTATTTTATTTCTATATATGATCTTTAAGTTCTTACTTTGTCTTTCTTAGAAGGGACTAAAGGCAAGAAACTCCAAAATCAGCGTAGAAATTTTACCATATCTCATCTAAAAAACAAGAGAAATCTTATTAACGGGCTTCTTCTCTTTGAGTATATTGCGTATGCAATAAATGATGAGATTTCTCACCTAAGGGCCGGTCTAAAAACTCTTTGTATAAAGCCTGCACTGCCGGATTTTCATGCGACTTTCTAAGAGGTTTATTTTTATCCTCCCGGTAAATTGCTTCCATCCTCTTTAACCTGATTTGGTTATCCGTAGGAATCGGCTGGCCTGCGCCTCCCAGGCATCCTCCGGGACAAGTCATAATCTCAATGAAGGCGTAAGGTGAATGGCCTGCTTTAACCTCCTCTAATAACGTACGCGCATTGCTTAAACTATTAGCTACAGCCACCTTAAGTTTTAATCCGTCAATATCTACCTCGGCAACCTTAATGCCGTTTAGCCCCCTTAATTCCATAAAATCCAGCTTCTGGAGCTTTTTGCCTGTAAGCACTTCATAAGCTGTCCTTAATGCCGCCTCCATTACCCCTCCGCTTGCTCCGAAGATTACCGCAGCTCCTGTAGAGATGCCTAAAGGCTCATCAAAATCTTCACCTGCTAAGTTTACAAAATCAATCCCCGCCTCTTTAATCATAGAACTTGCTTCCCGGGTAGTCAAAACATAATCCACGTCGTAAAATATTTCATCATCTTTAAGCTTCAATTTGTCTTTCCAATAACCAAATGCGCTTTTCATCTCAGGGCGCCTTGCCTCAAACTTCTTAGCGGTGCAGGGCATGATCGAAACAACAACTATATTCCTGGGGTCAAGATGGCACTTCTCGGCATAATAAGTCTTGGCAATTGCCCCGAACATCTGCTGAGGGGATTTGCAGCTGGAGACGTGGCCCAATGCCTCCGGAAAAAAATGCTCGGCAAATTTTATCCATCCCGGAGAACAGGAAGTTATCATAGGAAGCAGCCCTTTATTTTTTATCCTGTCAATCAGTTCATAACCTTCTTCCATAATCGTCAGGTCAGCGGAAAATTGCGTATCAAAAACTTTTGTAAAACCTAATTTGCGTAAACTTTGGGCTAATTTAGCCGTAACCAGGCTGCCTGCCGGCATGCCGAATTCTTCGCCGATTGCCGCCCTTACCGCAGGGGCAACCTGGACAACTACAAATTTCTTCGGGTCAGATAACGCCTGCCATACATCTTCTGTAGAATTTTTTTCAGTGATCGCGCCCGTAGGGCAAACTAAAAGGCATTGGCCGCAGTTAACGCATACGCTATTTGCCAGGCCAGAATCAAAAAATGTGGTTACCTTACTGGCCTTTCCGCGTCCGGAGAAATCAATCGCCTTAACAGTCTGGATAGCAGAACAAACAGCAACACAACGGCCGCATAAAATACATTTATTAGGATCTCGAATAAGTGAGACGGAGGTAGTATCCAGGGGCAGCTCTATTTTTGTTGCCTTGGGAAAGCGCACTTCCTTTATTCCCATATCAGAAGCCAGTTTTCTTAATTCGCAGGTCTGGCTCCTGTCACAACAAAGGCAATCCTTAGGATGCCCGGCTAAAAGTAATTCTAAATTTAATCTTCTGGCATTCCTTACGCGGGGGGTATTGGTAAAAATCTCCATCCCCTGGCTTACAGAAGTAACGCATGAACGCAATAAGGTCTTGGCTTTTTTTACCTCCACTAAGCAAATTGAACAGGCAGCCTCCTGGTTAATATCTTTTAAATAACACAGCGTGGGGATATTAATTCCGGCTTTTACGCAAGCTTCCAAAATGGTCAAAGAAGCTTCGCATTCATAAGCCTTGCCGTCAATTTTTAAAGATATTTTTCTTTCTTCCATCTAATTACCTTCTTTGATATCGCACCTCAAACATCTATTTGCTTCAGCGCAGGCCTGCTTTAAAGATAACCCCAAAGAAACCTCTCTAAAATTATTCTGCCTCTTTTTTATTTCCAGTTTCCCGCTCTCCTCTTTTTTAGATGCCTTTACCCCTAAGGGAACCTGGGATTTATATGAAAATTTACGTAAGAGCCTCGGGAACCTGTCTTCTTTACTTAAGGCCAGGTCAATTGCCCTGGCAGCTTTTTTACCATCAGACATTGCCTCAACCGCAGTCCCCGGCCCCATAACTAAATCCCCTCCGGCATAAACTTTATCCAAACTGGTCTTTAAATTAAACCTCCCTGCTTTAACTGTCCCATCCTGATTAATTAGAATGCCGCACTCCTTAATAAACTCCGCATCTACTCTTTCTCCGATTGCCAGAATTACAGTATCACAGGGGATCTGAAAGACTTCATCAGTGGCAACCGGCTTTCTTCTTCCGGAGAGATCATAATCCCCTAAAGCCATTATCGTCGCGCTTATTCCATTGACCTTGCCGCGGGCATCTGCCTTTATGGCTTTGGGGCCGGCTAAAAATATAAATTTAACACCCTCTAATTCCGCCCCCTTGATCTCATCTTTATTTGCCGGCATATCTTCTTTCTCTCTGCGATAAACAATAGTTACGTCACTACCTAACCTTAAAGCTGTACGCGCGGCATCAACCGCGACATTACCCGCGCCGATTATTACCACCTTTTTCCCAATAGGCGGCTTTTTACCAACTGCTACATCTTCCAGGAATAAAATGCCTGATAATACCCCTTTAAGATTTTCTCCCGGAATGCCTAAACCCATACTCTTATAAGCCCCGGTTGCCAGAAATACGGCATCCGACTCTTTGATCTTGCTTTGTAAATTGCGCGCGCTGATTCTTTTGTTACATAAAATCTTCGCCCCCATCTTCTGCACAAAAGAAATTTCTTTCTTTAATACTGACTTTGGCAGCCGGTATTCCGGGATACCATAGCGTAAAACTCCCCCCGGCTCGGGATTAGCTTCATATATGACAACATCGTGGCCGAGACGGCTAAGATAAAAACCCGCAGTTAATCCGCTGGGCCCCGCGCCGATTATAGAAATCTTCTTGCCGGTTTTTGGTAATCTTTCCTTAAACAGGCCCTGGATAATTTTTGCTTCCTGCTTACCTTTATATATACTATCGGCAATATACCTGTGGATTTCTCCCTGCGAAACCGGATAATCAATATCCTCCCTGCGGCAGCGCATTTTACAATGAAAATGACAGATCCTGCCAGTGGAAGATGGAAAAGGGTTATCCCGGATAATACACTCAAACGCCTCGGTTAATCTGTCTTCTTTAAATAATTCCAGAAAACCGGGGATATTCATATGCAATGGGCAGCTATTCTCACAAGGGGAGATAAAAAGTTCTGAACATATCCCGCCGTCACAACGCTGCTGTTGGATATGCTCCTCATATTCAGGCTTAAAATATCTAAGCGTAGTAAGCACAGGATTTGGCCCGGTTTGACCTAATCCGCAAAGGGCGGTATCTTTAATTGTAGCCCCTAAATCCTCTAAATCCTCTAAATCTTTCTGAGTAGCCTTACCTTTTGTGATATTAGTCAGGATGTTTAAGCTTTGGTTTAACCCTTCCCGGCAAGGAGTACATTTACCGCAGGATTCGCTGGTTGTAAATTCAGTAAAATAACGCGCCACATCAACCATGCAATTATCATCATCCATTACTACCATGCCGCCGGATCCCATGATCGCGCCCAAAGAAGCCAGATTTTCATAATCAATCGGGGTATTAAATAATGACGGGGGGATGCATCCTCCGGAAGGCCCGCCGCTCTGTAAGGCCTTAATCTTTTTATTTGTGCCGGTTCCTGCGCCGATATTATAAATAAGTGTCTGTAAAGTTGCTCCCAGGGGCAATTCCACCAATCCGGTATTTTTTATCTTGCCCACGAGAGAGAAAACTTTAGTTCCGGAACTATTCTGGGTTCCTGTCTGCGTAAACCAATCCGCCCCCTTGGCAATAACAACCGGGATATTGCTCCAGGTTTCGACATTATTAATATTAGTGGGCTTATCCAGATACCCTTTTTGCGCGGGAAATGGCGGACGGGGAGTAGGCCTCCCCGAACGGCCAGCAAGAGAAGAAATTAAAGCCGTTTCTTCTCCGCAAACAAATGCGCCGGCACCTTCTACTAACTGCAGGTTAAAAGAAAACCCGCTATCAAATATATTCTCGCCCAAAAGCCCGTAATCCCGGGCATCAACAATTGCTTTTTTTATCCGCTCGACTGCCAAAGGGTATTCTGCGCGCACATAAATGATCCCGGAAGAAGCTCCCATCGCATATGCGCCGATAATCATTCCTTCTAAAAGCATGTGCGGGTCGCTTTCGCCTTCATTACGGTTCATATACGCGCCAGGGTCTCCTTCATCAGCATTACAAATAATGTATTTTTCGCTTGAATTTTCCTTACGCATCAATTCCCATTTTATCCCGGTGGGAAAACCTGCCCCTCCCCTGCCCCTTAACTTTGATTTTTTTACTTCCGCGATCACAGCTTCCGGTTTAAGATCTCTTAGAACACTTAACAAGGACTGGTATCCACCTACGGCAATATATTCCTCTATATCTTCAGGGTTAATCAAACCGCAGTCCCTTAAAACAATTTTTTTCTGCCACTTAAAGAATGGGATCTTGTCCCAATCGGATATCTGCTTGAATCCTTTACCGTAAGAAACCTGTCCGGTAATATGATCCCAGGACTCAATTTTGCATAACGCTCTCCTGGGATTAATATTATTACTACTCAACTCTTTAACTATAGATTCTACGTCTTTAGGTAAAACCGAGTTTAAAATAACCAGGGGTTTGCCGGGTAAGGAAATGTTAACTAACGGCTCTTGGGCGCAAAAACCAAAACAGCCTACTTTAGTAAGTAAGGCCGGAACTTTTCTTTTATCCAGAGCGGCGCGAAATGCCTGAAATACCTCCTCTGCGCCATTACCAATACCGCAGGTCCCCATCCCTACTGCGATACGTGGCTTATTCGGCAATATTTTCGCCAGGCCTTTTTCTCTGATTATCCTTAAATCTTCGGCGTTTTTGATTTTCATTTCCTGCTCCTGCGCGGAGAAATACCTTTAACAATCTTACGCATTTTCTCCTTAGTCATGTGGCTATAAATATTCCCATCCACCTCAACTACCGGGGCCAGCGCGCACTGGCCAAAACAGGCAACGGTTTTAATCGTGAATTTATTATCCTTTGTTGTCAGAGATGGTTTGCCGTCTTGGCTGAAATCATCTTCCTTAAAGCCAAATAAATTAATCAAAAAATCCAGCAGGTTTTTTGAACCGCGCGTATGGCAGGCTGTCCCGCGGCAGACAATAATCGAATGCTCTCCTTGCGGCTTAAGGTTAAAGAAGGCATAAAAAGTAATAATATTATAAATCCTGGATAAAGCTATGTTGGTTTCTTGGGCAATATACTCTAAGGTGCTTTGAGTAAGATATTTATGCTGATTTAATTTCTGGGCTTCTTCTAATATCCCCAAGATGCTTCCCGGCTTGCCTTGATACCTGGAAATAATTATATCTAACTTTGTTTTGTCCTGTCCTAACCCTAAAAATTCTTCTTTTTTATCTTCAACCTTAATCATTTTATTTAGCTTCAATTTTTTGTTACTTTAGTCTTTTCGATGATATTAACGAAATAAATAAGATTCTCCAGCTCTATCTCAAGATTTACATTATTTATAACGCAGCCTTCTTTCTCTTTTAACTTTATAGGGGCAAAATTCAATATACCCTTTATGCCTCCGGAGATCATTTCATCCGCTACCGACTGAGCTCCTGCTTCCGGCACAGCGATAATACCAACCTTAATGTTCTGCTTTTTAATAAACTCCTTAATGTCCTCCAGTGCCAAAACAGGGATATCCGCCTCAGGATTCAATTTAGCCGGATCATTATCAAAACAAGCGACGATCCTAATGCCTTCTTTTTCAAAACCTTTGTATTTTATTAAAGCGGTACCCAGTTTTCCTTTGCCAGCCAGAATAACCTTTTGCACCTCGTTCTTGCCGAGGATGTTATTCATCTTGTCCAGTAATTCTTCTATTTTATAACCGCCTCTCTTATTGCCGGAAAGGCCGAAAATAGAAAAATCTTTCCTGACCTGGGAAGATGTTACATCAATGGCATCGGCGAGATTATCCGAGAAAACTTTTACAAATCCTAAGTCTTTCAAGCGATAAAGCGCGTTTTTATACCGGGATAGCCTTATAATGCAGTTTTTGTTTGTGATCATATTGTTATTTTTTTCACAATATATTTTAATTATAACGTCAGCTATATTTTTGTCAAGGATTTTTTGTGATTTATTTCACAATAAGTAAAAATGAACTTATTCATTTATTACGCTCCTTTTTGTAGAAATGATAGCAATGATTGTATGATTACCAGCGGGCTTGGCGGGCACCCCGGAATATGTAATACCACCGGTAATATATTTCCTACCGCGCCTTCGACATAATAAGAATCTTTAAAAATCCCGCCATTTAACGCACAGTCTCCGGCGGTAATAACAAATTTGGGCTCAGGCATGGATTCGTAAGTCTTTTTTAACGCCAGGCACATATTCTTAGATACGGGGCCGGTAACCAAAAGCGCGTCTGCGTGGCGCGGAGAAGCAACGAAATTTATCCCGAACCGCCCTAGATCGTAAATAGGGTTATTCGCCGCGGCGATCTCCGATTCACAGGCTCCGCAAGAACCGGAATCTAGCTGGCGTATATGCAAAGACCTGCCGAATCTTTTCCGGATCAAAAGCTTCAATTCCGGTCCGGCTGATTCTATCTGGCGGGATAATCCCGGCTCAATATGCCTGGTTACAACGCCTTTTAATATCCTATTCCTTAATATATGTATCATATTTTATAGGTCATTGCCTGAATACGACAGATCAAAACTCTTATTGCAAAGCGGAAAATCCGGGATTATGTTTCCTAATACAGCGTAAGATAACCCCTGCCAATTAAAAAAAGAAGGGTCTACAACTTTACACCGCCTGATCTGCCCCGTGGGATCTGTCTTAAGCCAATATAAAACAGGACCCCTCCATCCTTCCGAGTAACCCAGAGCACTTCCTCCTCTTGGCTTTAATTCAGAAGTAATTTCTCCGTCCTTATTAAGCTTGCGCGCGAACTCTTCAATTAAACGGCAGGATTCTTCAAATTCCAGGACCCTGATCCGCAGCCTCGCTAAAACATCTCCTGATTCTTGTAAGGCCATTTTGAATCCAGCTTCCTTGTACACCCCGGAAAAATATTTTCTTAAGTCCATAGGAATGCCGCAGGCACGGGCGGAAAGTCCGACTGCTCCCAGGTCTTCAGCTGTTTTCCTACGCAACAGGCCTGTAGTATCTACCCTATCCATAAAAGAAACACTGGAATAGAGTATCTTGGTTAATTCGCTAAAGTCCTTCTTTAGGCTCTTAAGAGACCTCAAAAGCATTTGTTTCTTAGTTTCATCTATGCCTGTTAAAACTCCTCCTACTGTATTAACATTTTTAAGGTACCTGCTCCCGGTAAGCTTATCGTTTAACTGGAGCATACTTTCCTTAATAATAGAGGCGTAGGCGGCCGGAAAACTAAACCCTACGTCAAGGGCGATGCCGCCGATATCGTTTACATGATTATACATGCGTTCCAGCTCAAGAAAGATAGCTCTTAAATAAGCGGCTTGCGCGGGAACCGATACTCCGAAGATCTTCTCTGCTGCCTGAGTAAACGCCAGGCTGTGCGCGAAACTTGAATCTCCTGACACGCATTCTGATAGCCTTACCGCGTTACGGCAAGGCTTGCCTTCAAATATCTTTTCTACCCCTCTATGGGTAAAACCTAAGCGGATCTCTAAATTTATTATCGGCTCTCCGGCGACGCTAAAGCGGAAATGCCCGGGCCCGATAATACCGGCATGCACCGGGCCAACAGGGACTTCAAATACTCCCACTCCTTCAACCCTATCAAACTTATATTCGCTTAACTGCCCGGGATCCATTTTCTGAAAATCCTTGCGCAAAGGAAAATTATCCGGCGGGCAAACTTCATCATGCAGGCGCAGCCGCCTTAGATCGGGATTACCTTTAGGCTCAATACCGAACATCTCCCGTATCTCTCGCTCGAAAAGGCTGGCTGAATATACGCTTTTAGCCAGCGAATCAAAACAAGGATCATCCTGCGGAATATCCATACTGACAATGATCCACTGGCTTTTTTTCAAATTCAAGAATACGGAATTGATTACGAACTTAGCCGAATCCCCGCGTTCATCACAGGCAAACAGCATCATTACCGAAGAAGGAAGTATTTTATGCAGTAAAAGACAGGTGTCTTTGAAATCCTGCGCCCTTACCTTAATGGTTATTTCATCAGGGTAATCCCGCGAAACCGAAAGCGCGTTAAAACCGGGAATTTTATTTTTTATACCGGCAATAACTTCTGAGCTATCCATAATATATCCTTTTTTATAAACGGAAATACGATCCCTAAAGCCAAGGTGAGAGAAAACAAGAATAAAAATGCCAGTTTCCCGCTTAACGGCTCCCCTGTTATAGCCATAGCCTTGGGAAGGTTACCAAAAAGCATCTTTCCGAAATGATAAATGAATGCCCCGAAAATAACCGACAGAAATAATAATAACAGGGCGGCTGTTAAGTATGAACCGTTAGTGAACGCGGAAATAACGATCAATATCTCGCTTACGAATATGGCAAACGGCACAAACCCTGTAAGCGCAAATACCCCCATCAATACCATAACGCCCGTAAACGGCATTGCCTCAATTACTCCCCTGATAGCGTTCATATTATGTTTCTTATATGCGCTGACAATATTACCCGCCCCGAAGAACATAATCGACTTAGCCACAGCGTGATTAAGGACATGCATGGCCGCCCCGGCAATGGCCAAAGGCGAACCCAGGCCAAAACCGATGACAATTATTCCGACGTGTTCAATGCTGCTGTAGGCAAGAAGGCGTTTTAAATCTTTTTGGACCAGGATAAATCCGCAGGATATAACCAAAGAAACTAAACCCAGCAAGGTCATCAAATGCGCAAAATACGCGAAACCCACGCCCTTGATTACGATAATGCCAAACCTTAAAATGGCGTAGATAGCCGTCTTTAACAAGACGCCGGAAAGCAACGCACTTATCGGAGCGACTGCCTGACTGTGGGCATCGGGTAACCAGGTGTGCATCGGCGCAAGGCCTGCCTTTGTCCCGTATCCGACAAGGACAAAGATAAAGGCGATTTTCAGGATATTTTTATCCAATATGTGCGCGACAGGAACCATATCTGACCAATTCAAACTCTTAGACAAGCCGGAAATTGAAAAAGCGTAGGAAAAAAGGATCGTCCCTAAAAGTGCCAGGATTATACCCGCTGAGCAAATAATAATATATTTCCAGGCGGCCTCGACTGATTCCTTGGAATTATAAAACCCTACCAGGAATGCAGAAATAAGCGTAGTCATTTCAATAGCCGCCCAAAGCATGCCTAAATTATTAAGCGCGGGGACAAATAGCATAGAAAAACAGAATAGATTAAAAAGAACATAATAAACTTTCGCCTTCTTTTCGGATACCATTCCTTTATGGATATCCTTATTGATGTAGCCGATAGAATAAAGCGCGGCGGCAAAGGCTACTACGGAAATAACAAAAATAAAAAAAACGCTTAAGACATCCAGATATATAAAATTACCGCATAGTTTAAGGCTTCCTGATAATACTATATTCCTAAAAAGCAGAATAGCCTCGGACAGCACAACCAGGTACCCCAGACTATTGGCTACCCCATAAACCTTCTGTTTCTTAATAAACAGCGCGGCTAATGCGAGTAAAACAGGGATACTCAAGATAACGAATATCTGCATAAAATTATCCTTTCAAACGCGAAAGCTTATTTACGTCAATATGCGTAAAGAGCTTGTTAATCCTGTAGACAAACAAACCCATAATGATTACACTGACGAATACATCCAGAAATATGGCGATCTCTACAAAAAACGGCATGCCTCCTGAAACAAACGAAGCAAACAAAAATACCCCGTTTTCCATTACCAAAAGCCCGGTTACCTGGGTAAAAGCCTTCATACGCGATACCATGAGAAAGGCTCCGATAAGAATCACGGAAAAAGCTACTGTAATGGCGGCCAATCTGTAATCACGGCTAAAACCTAAAGCCCCGGAGAAGATCCATGAGAGATAAGTAAGTATGAATGCTACGAGTAGTGAAAGCTGCGCGTTGACAAAAAGGCCAAGGCCCTGGTCTACGCTTATCTTTTTGGCTACCTGGCTTAAAACACGGGGTATTATTAAAACTTTTAGAAGCAAAATGAGCAGGGCGATAAAACATAGATCCACCTGCTTTTCCGCAAATCCGGTAAATAAGGTTGCCAGAAAAATAAAAAACGACTGGTAACGGAAACTGCGTATCAGCGCCGGCACCCTTTTGGCGATAACCATAAGGTATGTCGTGATTAAAACTCCAAATAGGATCACCTCTCTCATATTAAACTCCCAGTACCGCGCATACTACCGCGATAACTCCTAATATAAAAGCAAAACCCAGGAAATCGGCTACCCGGAATAACCGCATCTTTGCTACCGTTACTTCTACCAGGGCCACCGCGGCTGCTATAATGATTATTCTGATTAAATACCATAAAACCCAGAGAGCCGATTGTACCGGACCGCTGATAGCCGGCAAGCCGATAGGAAAGATTACCTGCGCGATCAAAAAGAATAAAACCATCTGTTTTATATAGGAAGCCGCTTCTATAATAGCAAGTGACCTGCCTGAATACTCCAAAACCATCGCCTCATGCACCATGGTCAACTCAAGATGCGTTTCCTGGTTATCCACCGGCACACGGGAAGTTTCCGCTAGAGTAACAAGGAATAATGTTGCTGAGGCGGCAAAGGAAGAAACCGATACCGGATGCATGCCGCTAAAAGCCGTAATATCCGTAGAGCCGAATTCTAAAGACAACGAGAATATTGCCAAACAAAGCGCCGGCTCAACCAGGCTTGAGATAAACATTTCTCTGGATGAGCCCATCCCACCAAAAGCGCTTCCAGTGTCTAGCGCCGCAAGCGCCAGGAAGAAACGGCCTAAGGCAAAAATAAATATCAAAACCAGGAAATCACCGATGTGGAGCGCGGGACTGGAGAAAATGAATACCGGGATAAATAAAGCAGCGGCCAGTGAAGAAGAAAATACCACAAAAGGGGTTACCCTGAATATCCAGGAGGCAGTATCTGAGACTACTTCTCCTTTTGAAAAAAACTTAGCTAAATTATAATAAGGCTGAAAAACACTCTGGCCTTTACGCATCCTGATATTATTCTTTATCCTGGTGATCAGGCCGCTTAAAAGCGGGGCTAACCCGATAAATAAAATCAATTGTGAAATAAACAATACGATCTTCATTTTCTTAAAAATTACGCATAAATATTATCAATAATAACACCGTAACAAAAATATACCCCAGATACAGATGGATACTGCCCGGCTGGATCCTTCTCATAGACTTCGCTGTCTTAAAAACCAAAGCAAGCATAGGATCATAAATATATTTCTTAAATACCTTTGTCGTATGCGTCTCATAGGTAAAAGATTTGACATGGTAAAACGATTCTCTTACCTTTTGCGTCCGGCGGTAAGGCAGCAAGAAGAAACTAAAGGCGATCCTGAATGGTTTTGAAAAAGCCGTCGCGGTGTATTCGTTACGCGGGCCTGTTTTATAGTAACCACAGTCCCAGGTCTTATATATTACCGCCTTTCTCCTGCTGAATAACTTATATATCATAAAACCCGACAGCCCCAACAGGACCAAAATTAACCCCAGCAAAGGCATAGAAAGATAAATACCTTTTCCTGTCTGCGGGCTTAAGGTAAAGTTATTGACAGAAAAATTCATCTTACTGATATCTAACCCCGCAGCCGCACCTGCGACTTTTGCCAATAATTTTACGATTCTTACGGCGGCCAATCCGAAAATAACGGTCAAAAACGACAAGAAAAACATGCCTGCTTTCATGGATAAAGAAACTTCTTTTGCGTCTTTGGCATAATGGCTTCGAGGCTGAGCCAGGAAGGTTATTCCGAAGGCCTTTACAAAACAGGCAGCGGCCAAGCCGCTGGTTAAAGCCAGCATTGCCGCGCATATCCCCAGAAAAAGCTTAACCCCTCCTGTTACGTTAAGAGCTCCCAAAAAGAACGCCTGTAAAGTCAACCATTCGCTTACAAAACCATTAAGGGGCGGAAGAGCAGAAATCGCCATCGCGCCTAATAAAAAATACACCGCTGTCTGCGGCATTTTCTTAATCAACCCCCCTAACTTTTCCATATCGCGGGTCCCGGTGGCCTTATATACGCTGCCGGCGCACAAAAACAGGAGTCCTTTAAAAATGGCGTGATTTATTAAATGATACAAACCGGCGATCAAAGAAAAAACGGCTAAATAAGGCAACTTCAGGCTGATAAAAAACATTGCCAGCCCTACCCCTAACAAAATTATTCCAATATTTTCTACGCTGTGATACGCGAGCAGCCTTTTGATATCATGTTCCATAAGCGCATAAATTACTCCTACCAGGCAAGAAATCACCGCAAGGATCAGGATTAAAACTCCCCACCAGGAAGAATTTACGCCGAGAATAAAGATCACAAACCGGATTATTCCGTAAATGGCAGTTTTGATCATTACGCCCGACATAATACTGGAAATATGGCTCGGCGCCTGTGGATGGGCGTAGGGCAACCAGATATGCAAAGGCACGACGCCGGCTTTAGTCCCGAATCCGGTCAAGAGCAATAAAAATACGGTGTTTTTAGTTCCCAGGGGCATGGTTTGGCAGGCATTCTTTATCGCCAGATAATCAAAAGAACCCGAGTATCTATACATGATCAGGAACGCGGCTGTTAAGAAAGCAGTGCCGATGTGCGTCATTACGATATAAATCATGCCCGCGTTTATGGATTTCTCGTGTTTTGTATCAAATACCACCAGAAAATAGGAAACCAGAGACATGATCTCCCAGAACACCAGGAAAGCCAGGACATTGTTTGTAGTAACTACCAACGCCATGGACAATACAAAGACAAACAATAAAAACCAGGCAAGTATTATTTTGGCAGGCGGATAGTGGCTATCTTCTGCCGCGGGAGGATTACCCTTCGGCGAAAAGTAACCAATAGAGTAAACAGCAGATGGCAGAGAAATAACGCAGATCACAAAAAGGAAGAATAAGGAAAGCGGATCAAATAAAAAGAATTGTTTTCCCGGGATATCCATCATTAAAACCCAAAGGCCATATAAAAAGTAAAAAACCTTCATCAACTGATAAGCTCAGCTAACAAAGGTTTCTCGTTATTTTTAGTCCAGACCCACCTTTAAACTCGGGACTATTTTATTATGGTTATATGCTACCACTTCCTCCAGCTGGAATCAAGAATAAAATCAGGGACGCTTCTTGACCCAATCGGGGGACGTTTCTTCAGCTAAAGCCTGCCTGCCGGCAGGCAGGCGAGATCTGTCCCCTAAAAAGAAGTCCTGGAACGGGATCTGCGGCGAAGAAACAGCATTATCCTGGCTAAGAAAATAATCATAATAAACACAAAACTTAAGCTGCGCAGGCGCCTTAAAATGGTTATCTGGCTCTTCTTCTCTTCAACGATATTGCTCAGGAATTTTTCCGGGTCTTTTATACCCGCCAATTCCTTCTTGAAATCACCGGCTTCTCTTAGTCCAAAACTGGGCTTATCATCAGAGAACACCCTCTTTAATTCATCCTCAAGCCCCTTCTCCGCTCCTACCTGATAAGCAACAAGCAATTTATCATAGAGGTATATTTGCGCGCCATAACGCATAATCTTTCTTACCGCGTAAATGTTGGCAAATAAAAACAGGAATGAAAGCAGCACCATGATAAATATGTTTATTTTTCTTTCGTTATCCATAAATAACCCCTAAACTATTTTTTTCCTGAATCTGAGCGTACTCATAGTTATTGCTATAAACCCCATGACTAAAAGCGGCAGGAATTGGATCCATAATACCTCCATGCCTACGCCTTTTAAAAATATCCCCCTGATAATAACCAGAAAATACCGCATGGGGTTGATGAATGTAAACCACTGGATAAGCTGAGGCATATTGGCTATCGGATAGGCGAATCCGGAAAGCAGGAATGTCGGCATATAAAACAAAAAAACCGACATCATGGCTTCTTGCTGTGTTGAAGCTATGGTAGAAATAAAAAGCCCCGCGCCTAAAGTGGTGAATAAATATACGCAGGTAGCCAGCGCAAGCAACAACAAACTGCCCCTAAACGGGATATGGAACCAGAATACGCCCACCGTTGTGATTAAACTGCATTGGATAAGCGCGATCACACCAAACGGCAGGAGTTTGCCAAAGATGAGTTCAATCGGCCGTAAGGGGCTGACAATAAGCTGCTCCATAGTACCAATTTCCTTTTCCCTGACAATAGCCATAGCCGTCAAAAGAAGCGACATAATCGTCACAATAGAGGCGATTACCCCGGGAAGGTAATAATTACGGGAAATAAGGTTTTCGTTAAACCAGGCGCGGTCCCTCAAATCAACATTTGGAACGCCCGATTCTATTCCCAAAGCAGCGGCATCGCTTTTAAGCAGGTCATACTGAAATTTGCTCATGATCGTATTGGCGTAGCCCGCGATGATCATCGCGGTATTTGAATCTGAGCCGTCAAGCGCAAGCTGCGCGTTGGCGTCTTTACCCGCTTTAATATCCCGGCCAAACCCGCGGTCAATGCGTAACACCGCACTCACTAAGCCCTTATCCAGGACGCGGTTCTCTTCATTTTCACTATAGATGTAGTATTTGGGGACAAAATATTTAGAATAAGTAAACCTGCGCAGAAGTTCACGGCTTTCCTTAGTATTATCCTGATCGTAAATAGCAGTAGGTATGAAATCAATATCCTTATTAGCGGCATACCCAAAGATGATTATCTGCAATATCGGAGAAACCAGAATAACGGTTTTCATCCGCGGGTCGCGCAATACCTGCTTGAATTCTTTGATCAGCACAGCCTTTATTCTCTCGAACATCTTAGAATACCTTCTTCCTGAATTTTTTTATTGCCAGGCCGAACATAATAAACGCGAACAATAATAGAAAAACTGCTTCATTCCACATCACGCCCAAGCCGTTACCCTTTAAGAATATCCCCCGCAATATAACTATATAATAACGCGCGGGGATAAGATATGTAACCGCCTGGACTACCTGCGGCATATTAAATATAGGATAAATGAATCCCGAAAGAAGCATTGTCGGTATAAAAGTAGTTAAAGTGGCCAGCTGGCTTGCCATCAACTGTGTCCGGGCAACGGTAGAAATCAAGATACCCTGAGAGAGAGCGCCCGTCAGGAACAAGGCACTTAAAAATATCAGCAAAACATAACTGCCTCTAAAAGGTACACCGAATAAAAACCTGGCCATAATTACTCCTACGAAGAGATCGATAAAGCCGATCACAAAATAAGGGATGAATTTCCCGATGATAAGCTCCTGTGATTTTACGGGAGTAGAGATAAGCTGCTCCATAGTGCCTCTCTCCCATTCCTTGGCTATACATATAGAGGTAAGCAGCGCAGCTATGATCATTATGATCATAGCTATTACTCCTGGAACAATATACCATCTGCTGTTTAACCCCATATTAAACCAGATCCTTGAGCGCAGTTCTACTGACCTGGATGGCTTAAAGCCGCCTCTGGAAAGCGTCTCTGTCAATAATTGCAGGTTATAGTTTGCGGTCACCGAACGAACATAACCCATAGCGATAGTAGCGGTATTAGAATCGCTGCCGTCAACCAGTAACTGTAACGGAGCTGTTTTGCCGGATTCAATATAATGCGAGAAGTCTTTAGGGATAACTAAAGCCATCATTGCCTTACCGTTATCAAGCATGCGCTGTATATTCCGGTAATTATCCGTATATTTGACTATCTTAAAATATTTGGAATTTTTAAAATTAAGCAGAAAATCCCGCGAAAGCCGCGATGAGGCATCCTGATTCCATACCACAGTCTGCACCCTGTCAATATCCAGGGATAATCCATAGCCAAATATCAAAAGCAGCAATATAGGGATCACTAACGCCAGGCCCAGTGAACGCGGGTCGCGCCTGATCTGAATGAATTCTTTGTTGGATATGGCTAAAACTCTTTTAATGTTCATTTATCTTTATGCTGAGAGTCATAATCCTCTATTAAAGAAACAAATACGTCCTCAAGCGAAGCCTTGATCTTATTTATGGAATAACCGCTTAATCCCCGGCTGTCAAAAAGACTTTTTAAATCCAGCGCGGCTTTCTGCGCGTCATATACGACGGCATGGATATTGATCCCAAAAAGAGCTGTCTCTTTGATAGACTCAAGTTTAGCTATTTCTTCCAGCCATTGTTCTGCGTGCGGCATAACAATCTCCAGTATCTCCTGCTTCATGACCTTGGTCTTCATTTCTTCCGGAGAACCCATGGCGATCATCGTACCGTGATAGATCATCACCAGGCGATTACAGTTTTCCGCTTCGTCCATATAATGCGTAGTCACAAAGATCGTCCTGCCCTGGGAAGCCATCTCTTTGATAATATTCCAGAAATTCGTCCGGGTTATCGGGTCAACCCCCGAAGTCGGTTCATCCAGAAAAATTATCCTGGGCTGATGGATTATGGCGCACCCCAGGGCCAGGCGCTGTTTCCAGCCTCCGGAAAGCGTACTGGTAAGGCTCCTCCTGAAATCTTCTATCCCCGCCAGCTTTATGGTTTCATCTTTGCGCTTTTCTCTTTCGCTCTCGGGAATACTATAGATCCTGCTGTAAAAATTTATATTCTCTTCCACGGTAAGATCATCATAAAGCGAGAACTTCTGGGACATATAGCCTATATGCTCCTTTATTTTAAACTGCTCTTTAATGATATCGTATCCCCCCACCCTGCCGCTGCCTGAAGTAGGCGTATAAATACCGCAGAGCATCCTGATGGTCGTGGATTTACCCGCGCCATTGGGGCCCAGAAATCCGAAGATCTCCCCCTGCTTAACTTCAAAATTAATATGATTTACCGCGGTAAAGTCTCCAAATTTCTTTTCCAGATCCCGGACCGTTACGGCAAACTCATTGTTTTCCATGCTCGGACTCATAGTCATTGACGATTTTGATAAAAGCCTGCTCCAGCGTATTTACATTGCTTTCTTTTTTGATATTATCCGGCGTGTCGCAGCGAAGCAGCCTGCCTTTATGTATAAGGCCTACCCGGCGGCAGCGCTCCGCTTCGTCAAGGTAAGAAGTTGAATAAAGGATCGTCACTTTTTCTCTTAATAGATCATACAATATCTTCCAGAAATCCCTGCGGGAAACAGGATCGACTCCATTGGTCGGCTCATCAAGGAACAGGACTTTTGGGGTATGCACCAGCGCGCAGGAAAGCCCAAGTTTTTGTTTCATCCCGCCGGATAATTTACCGGCAAGGCGCTGTTTAAAAGGCAGGAGGCCGGAAAACCCAAGCAATTTCTCAATTACAGCTTTGCGGTTTTCTTTGGAAATGCAGAAAACGTCGGCGTAGAAATTGATATTCTCCAGAACGGTGAGCTCTTCGTAGAGGCCGAAACGCTGAGACATATAAGCGATATTTTCTTTAAGGGCCTCGCCTTCTTTTACGATATGTTTATCATAAACCCAGCCTTCTCCGGAAGTAGGATCGAGTATGCCGGTTAAAAGGCGCATGGTCGTGCTCTTGCCCGCGCCGTCAGGGCCGACAAGGCCGAATATCTCGCCTTCTTCTATTTCAAGATCAAGGCCGTTCACCGCGGTATTATCTCCGAATTTTCTGGTGAGAGCGCGGGCCTTTATAGTTACCATATTATTCTATTATATAAGCGTCTGCCGGCATACCGGGCTTAAGCTCAAGGCTGGAATTATCCACCCTGACTTTTATCCTGTAAACAAGTTTAACTCTTTCCTCTGTAGTCTGAATAGTCTTAGGCGTAAATTCCGCTTCGCTGGAAACAAAAGATACCCTGCCTTTATATTTCTTGCCGGGATAGGTGTCAGTAACCACATAGGCGCCTTGATTAAGTTTTACTTTTGCAAGATCAGTTTCGTTTATATAGGCAGTAACCCACAAACTGTTTAGATCAATAACGGTAAACACCGGCGCTCCGATCTGCACAACCTCACCCTGCAGAGCGCTCTTAACCAGCACAAATCCGTTAAGCGGAGAAACGAGTTCGGCGAAACCTAACCTTGTCTTGGCCAGTTCAAAAGAAGCGCTAAGCGCCTCTACATTTGCCTTATCCGCGTCAGCTAAGGTTTTGGCCGCATCGCGCTGCTGCATGGATATCGCTCCGGCCTTAAAAAGATTTTCCGCGCGTTCATAATCAAGTTTATCCAGAGCATACTGGTATTCCGCGGCTCTCAATGCTCCTGCGGCATTATCGCGTATCCTGGTTAACTCGTCGGTATTAAGCCTGGCTACAGGGCCTCCTGTCTTGACTACTTCGCCTTCGTCACTAAGAAGCTCGATGATCTGGCCCTGCACACGGAAAGAAAGGCGCACATCATCACCCTCTATATTCCCGGATACTTTAATGACCCCGTGTTTATTATTACGCTCCTCCCAGAAATATGCCGCAGCCGCGGCGCAGGCCAGGACAATAATAATTATAAATACTACCAGCTTATTTTTTTTCTTCATTAATTCCTCCCTGATTGCCTTTAGGTATACTCTCGCTGCCGGAGTTAGGCCCTAAAAAGCTGTTTCCCAGGGTCCTGTCCAGTTCAGCGCGGGCCATAAGATAATCATAAATACCTTGTGAAAGATTTGTTTCTATCTGCCCCAACGATACCTGCGCGTCCAGAACATCAAGGTTCTTGGCCTCGCCGTTATCGTAACTGACATTGGCTATACGCAAAGCTTCTTTTGCCTGGCCCACATTGTCTTTTTGAGAATTGATTATCGCCTCCGCCTGTTTTAGGTCAAGGCAGGACTGCCGCACATCCACGGCGATCTGGTCAACCAGGTTTTCCTTGGTCAAGACCGCTTGAGCATAGCGGGCTTTAGCCGCGTCCACCTTGGCTTTGGTAGAAAACCCGTCAAACACTGCTATGGAAAATTTCAACCCTAAACTCCAGTTATTATGCCTTTTATTGATCATATCCCCCCAGCTATTTGAACGGAAGTCATAACCGCCGCTGGCGTTGATCTGCGGACGCCATCCTGATTTTGCCATCTGGATGGACCATTTATCGATATCAATGCCTAAAGTTTTTAAAGCCATTTCCGGCCTGTTAAGATAGGCCTGCTTTAGAAAATCATCTTCTTTGACATCTATTAACCGATAGCTAAGCTGCTTATCCGCTATCTCTAAAGGCGCCTGTTGTTTATAAGCAAGCAGCTTTTTTAGTTCTGTCTTAATAAGCTCAACCGCATTCTTGGATTTTACCAGTTCGGGGATGGTCAAGGAAACCTGGACGCTTGATTGCAGAAGATCGAACTTCGATGATAGCCCTTGAGCGTATCTGTTCTTTACATCTTCGTAGTGGTCCTGGGCATTATCCGTAAGCTCCTGCGCAATCCTCTCTGTTTCATAGGCAAGCATTAGGCCGTAATAAAGGCGCCTGGATTCAAATTCAATATCCAGTTTCTTGGCGCGCAGAGTCTCTTCAGCCGCCTTAAGGCCGAGCCTTGCCTGTTTTAAATTAGCGATATTAAAACCGCCGTCATAGATCACCTGGCTTAAGGCTGCGCCCAGCGTATTATCGTTCTTATATCCGGTAAATACACCCGGGTCCTTTTTGCCGGTAGACAGCGCGGGGGCAACCGCTCCGTTACGGGTATAGCCGGAGCTTACATCAAGCTGCGGCAGGAATTCGCTTTTTGCTCCCAGGATATCCGCCCGGGCAACCATAAGTTCCTGCTCCTGTATCTGAATATCTTTATTATTCTTAAAAGCGACAAGTATGGTATCCTCAAGCGTAAGCGGCTTATCCTGCGCCTGCAGGATCCCGGCGCATAAAAAAACCAGCGCCGCGCAAATAGCCGACGACTTAGATACTATGCTTTTCAATTCATTATATATGGGACTGCTCTTATTGATACTAAAGAACCTGGCGTTGGCCTTGTATTCGCTTAAAAGCAAACCATCCTTATAAAGATTATTCAAAGCCCTCTGGAATACTCCTGGCTTTTTCCCCAGCTTGCGGCCTATCTCCTGGATATAAAATTGATTAGAGGGGTGTTCGTAAAAGAATTTGAGCAGTTTGAGCTTATTCTTGCTTAATAGCTTCATCTTTAATTACTGTATGCAGTATGCATATTAATATATGCTTTTGCATATGATTATATGCTCTTTGCATATATTGTCAAGAAAAAAATCAGCCCTTGCGGGCTGATCCTGCTATAAATCTATTTTGCTTTCCCCTGGTTGGCGACCTTTTCCATTGCTTTCTTAATATCTTCAGGATCTCCCAGATAATAGTTCCTGACCGGCTTTAATTCATCGCTAAGTTCATAAACAAGAGGGATGCCGGTAGGAATATTCAGTTTTACGATTTCCTCGTCAGAGACATTATCAAGATATTTAACCAGCGCCCTTAAACTATTGCCATGGGCTGCGATAATAACTCTCTTACCTGCTTTGACCGCAGGAGCAATCGTCCCATGCCAAACAGGGAGAAACCTGGCTACGGTATCTTTTAAACATTCGGTGTGGGGAATATCTTTTTTATCCAGATCTTTATAACGGGGGTCCTGTCCGGGATACCTGGGGTCAGCCTCTTCTAAAGCCGGGGGACGGATATCATAACTCCTTCTCCAGATCAAAACCTGATCCTCTCCGTATTTGGCGGCCGTTTCAGATTTATTAAGCCCCTGCAAGGAACCATAATGCCTTTCGTTCAACCTCCAGGAATTTTCTACCGGTATCCACATCAAATCCATTTCTTCCAGCGCCAGCCATAAAGTCCTGATCGCCCTCTTTAATACCGAAGTATAGGCTATATCAAAAATAAAACCTTCCTTCTTCAATACCTGCCCCGCCCTTTTTGCTTCCTCCCTCCCCTTGTCAGACAGATCAACATCCGTCCAACCCGTAAATCTATTCTCCTTATTCCAGGTACTTTCACCGTGCCTTAAAAGAACTATCTTCTTCATTTTTACTGCTCCCTTTTCCTATTTTTACTCTATTCTTTAAAATACATCTAAACTTAAACTCGCCGTTTACCAGTATGTATTATAAAGATGAATGCGGGGATTATCAAGAAATTTCAATAAGTACTTTTTCTTTTTAACACTTCTTCCTTTAATGGATATTTTTTGCAAGTAAATTTTACGCCTTCCGGGCAATACCCCAAGGTAACGCATTTTGCCCCGGAATTATTAAAAACAGCAGGCAGCTTCTGTTTGCATATCTTCAATATCTCTTCGGCAAGCCGCCTGATCTCCCATTGCGCCCGGCTGCAGCAACGCTCTTTAAAAAAATGCATCAATTCCCGGCAGTTCATGGTAACTACTATCTTGGTTTCCGCCGCCTGCGGCAGGACAAAACGCGCGTCCTGATTAGCGCTTTCGCCTTTTTTGCCTTTTTTCTCAAAATATTCCAAAAGGCTGTTATAACTTTCCTGTATCTTCCGCATGGTATTAATATATTCTTTTTTCATCTCTTCATTTGATTCTATTGACGGCGGGATAACATAATCGAAGTCCGATTCTTTAACGTAGCGCTGGCTCTGCTGTGAATACGAAGCGATCCTGTGCCTGACTAATTGATGCGTCAGCGCCCTGGACACCCCCTCTATGGCAAAAGTAAATTTTACATGTTCAAGAGGGCTTTCGTGGCCTGAAGAAACAACCTGCTTTACAAAATCTTCCTGCTTCTTCGGATCTTTCCCTTCTTCCGTAAATACCTGCCCGGCAAAATCCGCCGAATAACACTGCCGGCACGCCGCGTATATTATAGACAAGGCATTTTCTGAAAGATCCAGAAGCTCTACGCGTAATTTAGCCTGCGCCATTTACCTGACCTCCTTTTTATTTAAGGAAAACACGATCGCTACTTCCATACCCACAGATGAACTGCCTATATTTCCCGGGACAGAAGGAAAAGGGCTGGCTCTTTTTACGGTAGCAACCGCTTCTTCATCAAGAATACCTGAACCTGACGAACGGATTATAGTTATATCCCTGCTTAGGCCGTTGGATAAAACGGTAAAATAAAGACGCGTTATTCCCTCTATCCCCTGTTTCTTCGCCCAGGCAGGATATCTTCTGGCTTCTTCTATTCTCTGCTTTACCACATCCTGGTAACGAAGCATTGCCGCGTCAAAAGGTTTAGTTACCTTGACCTTTTCCTCCGAGGTAACCTGTTCTAAGGCATCTCTAACCCGGGATTGCTGTTTAAATTCCCGTTGCTCTAATTCTTCTTTTACCTCTTTAAGTTTTTTCTCCGGGCCCAGCGTATCAATTTTCGGCAAAAGCGCCGGCTTCTCTGTCTCAAATATAACCGTGATCTCTTTCGGCTTTTTCTCCTGAACAGGCAGGCGCCAAGCAAACCCTGTAGCTCCTAGGAAGAGACAGTGGCCGGAAAAAGAAATTAAGAAAGCTGCCCTTAATACACTATCACCTAACATTTTCTTTTGTCTGGGTAGAAATAACTACTCCCTCTGCCTGCGCCTGTTTGGCGATATCCATGACTTTTACCGCTAAGCCGAGGCTAACTTTCTCATCGGATCTTAAGATAACATTTTTCTTCCGGCTGGCAGCCAATCTTTCCTTTAATGCGCCCCTTAACTCATCAATACCCATTTTTCTGTTATCCAGAAAAATTTCATTCTCCGGGCTTATAGAAACAATAATATTATCTTCCTGGGAGGCGGTTATTTTTGCCGCGGGCAAAGTTACTTTTATCCCCGTATGCCTGGCAAAGGTATAAAGCAGGCTAAAGGAAATAAAAAAGAAAATGAACATATTTAATACTATATCGGTCATCACCACGGATTCCAGGCTCAGCATATATCCTCTTCGGGGGGTTATCTTCATTTAGAAGGCTCTTCCTTTGTCTCGGCAATTACTTCCAGCAGCTGAATACAGTGATTAGTAAAGTCGTTTGCGGTAATTTTTATACGGCTGATAAAATAGTTATAACAAAGATAGAGCGGAATGGCAACTATTAATCCGGCAGCAGTGGTGATCATGGCTTCGTAGATCCCGCCTGCCAAGGCATTTACTGTAATATCAGCACCCGCTTTTTCCCAGGACATAAAAGCGCGGATCAGGCCGGTAATGGTGCCTAAGAACCCCAATAACGGCTCAATGCCGATTATGGAAACCAGGACTCCCAAATACTTTTCCATTTTTTGGACCTGATTATTTCCTGCCTGTTCCAGGATCTTCTCTAATCTGCCTAGGGGAAGATTACGTCTTTCTATGCCTATCTTAAATACCGCTGCCAAAGGATTATGGTTATATTTATTGCATAATTCCAGCGCGTTATTTACCTTACCTGCCTTTAAATCCCTAAGAATATCCTGGACAAACTCAAAAGCATTTAACTTCAACTGACGGAAACCCCAGAATTTAAATATGACTATTGTAAAGCCTATGACTGAGCCTGCCGCGATCGGCCACATCAACGGGCCGCCCTTTAGAAATAAATTAAACATTTTTCCTCCTGCTTTTAGAAGCTACCCTTTATGCCAGCATAAACTGAACGTCCCAATGTCTCATAACCAGAGACTTCCTGATATTGTTTATCGAATAAATTCTCGATTCTGCCAAAAACCTGGAAATTCTTGGTTATATCGTAAGAGGCGGCCAGACGGACAACGGTATAAGCTTTATCAGTTACGCTATTGTAATCTGAATCCCTACGTTTGCCTACATAATTAAGGCCTAAATTTAGATTAGCGTTAGGCAGAAAACCCCAATCGGCAGAGAAACTAGCCTGTCTTTTTGGACGCCTTGCTAAGGTAAGGCCGGTTTCTTTATCTTCCGTATCGGTATAAGTAAAATTGGCCCCGAGGGTAAGGTTTCCCAGTGGTCTGAACTTTGCTCCGATTTCAAAACCCTTGGCCGTAGCTTTATCTACGTTCATATATTTATAAATATATGAACCCATATCGGTCCAGGTAATCATATTCTTGAAATCATTATGGAAATACGTCAGGTCAAAAGATAACTTGTCCTTAAAGAAATCCTGCTCAAAACCAAAATCATAACTATTGCTTTCCTCCGGCTTAAGATCAAGATTTCCATAACCTGAATAAAGCTGATAGAGAGTAGGAGCTTTAAAGCCAGTGCCCCAGTTCGCTTTTAACCGCGTAGCTGTTTGCGAAATAATATAGGCTGTAGATATCTTATACGTAGTCTCGCTTCCGAATATATCATGGTCGTCAATCCTTATTCCAGGGGTAATAAAGAGCTTATCCCATGCTTTTAATTGATCCTGTAAATAATACCCCCAGTTATCCACGCTTTTTCTGTCTTGTTTAACTGAAGAACCCCAAGGATCAGGATTGACATAGTAATAAGATGAACCTGCTTCGTTTTCGTACTCAAGGCCTGCAGTCAGCATATTCCATTTTACGGGAGAAAAATTATGCTGCCACTCAATTTTTTTATTACTGCCCTTATACCAGTCATTAATACTATCCTCATAAACCGGATCCCATTCTTTTTTATCTTTTCTGCGTATATCATGGTAAGAAAAAGACAGGGCATGCGTCCACCAGGAATTTATGGATTGGTCAAATGTAAACTTAGTAGCAAGGTCTTTTGACCAGCTAGTATGATTGGAAACATCCTTATTGGCGGCATAATCAATGGAAGCTACGGAATCTGTATAATTGGCAGTTAAACTTAACTCGGCGCTATCCAAAACCTTATATCCTACCCTGGAAGAAATAGAGGTATTATGATACGGGTCTTTTTCTGAACCTCCTGTTGCCGCCGAGATTCCGCCGGAATCAAGACGTGAAGCGGATAAGGAATAATTAAATTTATCGGTTTTTCCGCTGGAGGACAGACTTTCCCTGAAAGTATTATGCGCGCCACCTTCAAAATAACCTTCAACCTTGGGCTTACCCTTGCCCTTCTTGGTAATAATATTGATTACGCCAGCCATAGCATCGGAACCGTAAAGAGTTGACTGCGGCCCCCGTACCACTTCAATGCGTTCAATATTATCAGTAGTCAAATCCGCAAAATTAAATGACCTGCCGGCTTCAATCGGATCGTTCATCTCAACTCCATCGATCATTACCAGGGTCTGCCCTGACCCTGCGCCTCGCAAATAAACAGACGTCTGGCCTCCCTGCGCGCCGCTTTGCATAACGGTAAGCCCGGGAACATCACGCAAAACTTCTTGAACGCTGCGTTTGCCGGTTTTTGCGATATCCTCAGCCGTAATAACGGTAGTTGAGCTCCCTATTTCAGCCTGATAAATCTCTGTTTTTGTAGCGGAGACAATTACATTACCCAGATCGTATTTAACCACACTATCTTCCTGTTCCTGGGCCCAAACCTGGCTAGATACCAACAGAATCGCCAAAACAATAAGACTTCTCATCTTCTTTTTCATCTCTTCTCCTCCCGCGAGAATATTTACCTGCCGAAGCTTTAGCGAAGGCAGGCTTCCCCGTAATAGGCAATCGTCCGGGCTCATAAAAGCAGTAATTAGGGATTAGTAGATAGGAATCAGGGTCTAAATTTAAAAGTTTCAACCCTACATACTATCTACTACATACTATCTACTGTAATTATATTACCGTTGCGGGGCAGCGGAAGGGATCATACACCTTCACTTCCTTTGCCTATACGGAAAATAAATTATCAACTAATCATAACAATAAACCATTTCCGGTTTATCAGGTAACTCTAAAATATCCCTTTGGCACCTCCTTTCTTCCTAACATAACAAACCATACAAAACAAAAAATCCCTAAGCCCTCTTTTTCAAGAACCTAAGGATTGCGCCCTGTTTAACTTAATCCTTCTTTCGAGGGGACGAATACACAGGCAGGTCTTCTGGCTTCCGGATCGGCCTACTCACCAAGCCTTCCCATCTAAAGAACTCACGATAGTGGCTAGTTACGGCTTTCGTCCCCGGTTACAGCGGCGGGACCGCGCTTGCTTTTACAAGCTTCCCTTTTATCCTGCGAACAGGACCTGTATATATACAAAAACCCAACCTCCTTAATAGAGACTGGGTCAAATAATCTTTCTTGCTAAGACTATTTTCAGCACCTCTATTCCCGGAGGCCTTCGTGTTCTGACTTGCCGGCCGTCTTTAAACGCCGGCACACAGTTGCGGGTACAGTTACGGATTCTCACCGAATTCCCTGCAAAATCTGACTTAATTAAAACACGCGCCTTCCTATTTGTCAAGTTAATTATAAGAAGGCCTTTTCTTAAACAGGATCTTTTTGAGCCCGGGGTTTTCCACTAAACTTCCGTAATGAAAAATAACACACGACCCTCCGGACTCTTCTACATCCTGGAATTCACGGTTAAATATTTCAGGCGCCTTGACGAGTTTGTAAGCCCCGATACCGATCTTAAGCTTGGATAGATCCGGGGTCTTTTCCTTAGCTAAAGCGATCCAACGCTTAAATTCATCGGGTTCGGGAGAATAATTCATGACCGTCACAAAATCAACCAGCCCGCGGGAAATCCATGACGGCCAATCCTGATAAGCCTCATAGTAAGCGCGCGAATACGGCATACATCCGGTTGCCGAAACCTGGATGCCCGGCCGGATAGACCGCGCCGTTTTAACCAGAGCAGCCAATAATTCCGTTACCTGTCCGCGTTTCCAATCTTTCCAGTCCTGCCCATCTTCATTAATAACTTTAAATCCGGTTGTTTTCTTAAACCGTTTAATATTATTTTCCGTATATCCATAATGAGGCTCCATATCGGGATAACGGATATAATCAAATTGGATGCCGTCTAAATCAGGATACGCGCGCAGTATCTCGCCGACTATTTTCAACAAATCCTCTCTCACCCGCGGATCTCCCGGCTCAAGAAAATACTGTTCGTCAATTAAATAATCCGTAAGCTTTTCTTTGCTTTTTAAGTTTCTGGTTAATATATCGGGCCCGTATTTCTTAAGGAACGCCGCATCCTGGTTCTCTGCCAGGCTTAAAAGGTTAACCCAGGCGTGGACCTGTATTCCCTGCCGGTGCGCCTTTCTGATAAGCAGAGCGAAAGGGTCTTCGGACATACTCTTAAGGCATTCTTTATACGAGGAAGAGTCTGCTATTTCCGACGGAAACCATGCCTTATTCTGGCGATAGACCTGCACAAAGAGCGTATTGACGCCGGCCTGCCTGGCAAAATGGATCAACTTGTTAATTTCTTTCCTGCTGGAAAGCACCGGAGGGTCTTGCAGGAGGGAAACAAAAAGGTTTGCAGGTGCAGGCTTACTGCTGCCGCAGGCTCTGGCGATATTCTTAAGTTTATCATCACCTTCAACGGCATAACGGGGTAACGTATAGGATTCATCATTGCGAAAAATATACCCGCCATTTAAACCGTTTACAGTTACCGCTCCTTCGAATCCCGCGGCCTTAGCCATAGAGATCACTTCACGGCTATAAGTGCCAAAAGGATAAGCAAAGACCAACGCTGGTTTATTCAAGTGGCTCTCCAGGGCTTTTTTTGAATCAATAATCTCCTTTAAAGCAAGTTCCCGCGGTAGAAGTGGAAGCTTCTGATGAGAACTTGAATGCGGCTGGATATCCATACCGGAGGCGGACATTTCCCGTAACTGCTGCCAATTCATATAAGCAGAATGCCCTACGGAATCGGTAATAATAAAGAAGGTGGCGGAAAAATTGTATCTTTTTAGTATCGGAAGGGCCGCGTAATATTGATCCTTCCATCCATCATCGAACGAAAGGACTATTGGCTTAGCAGGCAACGGCAGGCCGTGCTTAAGATGCGCTATTAATTGCTCCATGGTGACCGGATGGAACCCCTGGGAGGCAAGCCATTGCATTTGTTTGTCAAATTTCTCCGGCGAAAGCGTCCAGCGTTGCTGTGAACGGCTGGCGCCATCCGGAAGCCGGGCGATATGATGATACAAGAGTATCGGCACACTAACCGGCTTCCCCGTAACCGAAGCAGCCCGATGACAAGGAGCATGCGCGCATCCCATAAAAACAACACTTATCGCCAAAACACTAAACAGCCGGATCACTGACTTGCCTTATTATCATATAAAAACTTATTCATTTCTTCCCGCCTATATCCTTAAAAAGGGTTCTTATTATACCGAATTTATTCTTCATCCCGTAAGAACGATAAATACACATTATAAAATGTAACGCCGTAGGCAGCGCTCCTTTTAAGTTTACCCCCAGTACCATGCCGCAAGACCGGTTATTAGCCATAGGTATGATGTAGCCTAAATCTCGAGGCATGAATCTCTTCAGGCTTCTGCCTTTTATGCTTTTTATTATATTAAGAGCGGCGCATTCGCCTTGCGTAATGGCAAATTGCACTGCCATTCTTAAAGAGCTTTCTTTATGGGTAAAGAATGCCGCGTCTCCTGCCGCGAAACAATTATCATTTATCCGCAAGTATTCGTCAACCTTGATCCTGCCCTGCGGATTTTTCCCTGATCTTAAATCCTGGATAAAACCCGCTGTTTTTACACCCGCGGCCCAGATCACCAAGGCATTATTAAAAGTCCTGCCTCCCAAAAGATAGACGCTGCGGCCATCAATCCTGTCAATCGCGCTGTTTGGGCAGATTTCCACGTTTAAGCATCTTAAATTAGCCGATACGTAATTTCTCATCCATTCCGGCAAAGAACCTAAAATCGCGCCCGCCCGCTCCACAATAATTATCCCGCTGGCCCTTTTAATCTTGCCTAAATAAACTCTTAGGCTCGCGGCTATTTCAATACCGGTATAACCGCCGCCGCCGATGATAAAATTATCAAATTCATGATACCTTAAGGTATCAACTATCCTCTTAGCGTCATAGGCGCTATCTAAAGTTAAGGAATTCTGCCTGATGCTCTCATTACCGTAAAAATTAGTCTCACAACCGCTGGCAATAACCAGATAATCGTAAGTTAAGGCCTGTTCTTTAGTCAAAACCTGCCGCCTGTCTAGATCAATTGAGGCCACCTCACCGCGGATAAATTTGAACCCCAGCTTTTTGGCTATATTTTCTATCTTAAAAGATAAAAATTCCGGATCAATCTCCCTGCCTATACAATCAGGCAGCATCGGCAGGAAATCAACGGCCTCTTTTTTATCTATGAGGACAATATCCAAATCCAGGTCTGATCTAGAAAGCCTGCTTGCGGCACTTATCCCCGCAAACCCTCCTCCTATAATTAAGATATTAGTCACAGTATCACCCCGGCAATTAAAATCAAGCTGGCAAAAGACTGCGCCGCTATGGCTAACTTAGATGACTCAATTAAACGCGCCTTATCAAACGGATATTCCTTTAAGATAACCGCTGCTTTATGCGCGGGAATAATACACACAAAAGAAAACAGCGCCCATACGCCCAGGAACCCTAAAATGACATTTAATAAGATAGACAAAAATGCCAGGCCTATCAATAAATAATAAAATAAGAACGCGCGAGACGGCCCGGAAATACTTACCCAGGTAAATTTACCCGCCTTCTGATCATCTAAGAAATCAGGGACCTCGTTAGCAAAAAGAACGGCGGTAGTCAAGAACCCGAAAGGCAAAGCGAGCATAAAACTTTTAAGGTCGGGAAAGATCCCGGTTTGAATAAAATACCCTCCCATTACCAGCGCCGGGCCAAAAAGTATAAAGATAAATAACTCACCCCATCCATGATAAGAAAACTGCAGCGGTTTTTCCGAATACGACCAGCTTAAAGTAATTATCGCCGCGTAAACCCAGACGGCTAAAAAGTTACGCAAGGCCAAAGAAAGCAAAATAACGCAAATACCGGCGATAAGCGCCAAGGCTAATGCGGCTAAAAGATAGAATTTATCCGTCAGGATGTTTTCCTGGATCAGTTTTGAGCCGCCGAAGAATTTATAAAAATTCCTATCCTGCCAATCCGCGCCGCTCTTTGAATCCGCGTAATCATTGATCAGGTTAGCGCTTAGATGCGTAGCTAGCACCGCTAAAAAGCCGTAAATAAAAGCGAAAACATTAAAACTGCTTCTTACAATTAAAGACCCGAATACAAAGGGAATAATACTGGCGGAAAGAAAAGGCAGCCTTAGCGCACGGATAATATTCCTGACCATATTTGTATTTGCGTTAAGAATAGGTATATGTTACGATTATATCATGATTTCAAGAATAAAGAACAGAATTGAGCGGGAGCTTGCCTGTTATATCCGCGACGTAGACAAAACATATTCTTTAAGCAATATCTCGCCTGTCTTATACGATAGTATCAAGAATTTCCTCTCCCGCAAAGGCAAAAGAGTCAGGCCCACCTTATTTGTCGCAGGCTACCTTGGTTTTACCAGGAAACCGGCTAGAGGATTATACAGGAGCGCGATATCCCTAGAACTCCTGCATGACTTCTTGCTTGTCCATGATGACATAATAGATAGATCCGCCACCAGAAGAGGCCAGCCTTCCATGCATGAAATGCTGAATAAATACCTGGTAAAATATAAGAATATAAAATTTACGGGCGAGGACCTGACTATCGTTATCGGAGATGTAATGTATGCCCTGGCCCTGGAAGCATTTTTGTCGATAAAAGAACCCTGGCTGCGAAAAGAAGCATCCTTAAGAAAACTTATTCAGGCGGCCCTTTATACCGGCAGCGGGGAATTCGTCGAACTTTTATACGGGGCGAGAAATATAGATACGGTCACCAAGGCTGATATCTATAAAATATACGACTTGAAAACCGCCAATTATACCTTTGCCTCTCCTTTATCCATGGGCGCGCTGCTGGCAGGAGCAGAAAAGAAACAAATAGATATACTTTTTAATTTAGGGATATATTTGGGCCGGGCCTTTCAGATAAAAGATGATTGTTTAGGCCTGTTCGGCAAAGAGCGCAATACCGGAAAATCCGGCCTCACAGACCTTAAGGAAGCCAAAAAAACAATTCTTATCTGGTATGCTTATAATAAATCATCGGAAAAAGACAAGCTGACTATTAAGAGGATATTCGCCAAAAATAAAATTGATAAAAACGATTTATTAATTACGCAAAGGATCGTTTCTGCCTCAGGGGCGCTGGAATATGCCGAAAGGGAAATTAACGCTTTGACAAAGAAAGCAGATTATCTGGCTGCCCGCTCTAAAATGCGCCTGCCTTATAAATCCGCTATTATTGATTATTCCAAAGAGATGCTTGAACTAAGATAAATACCGATGAAAACAAACCTGGCTAAATCCGCGGGCTTCTGTTTTGGCGTAAAAAGGGCCATTGACATTGCCTATAAAACACTTGCCAAAAATAAAAACGTGTATATGCTTGGCAACATTGTCCATAATGAGGATGTGGCCGGGAAGCTAAAAAATGCGGGGATAAAGAAGTGTGAGAAACTCAGCTATGGTAAAAATAAGATATTTTTGATCCGCGCCCATGGCGCCGGCCTTAATATCGTCGGCAAGGCAGGCAAACTCGGTTACAAGATCGTCGATGCCACCTGTCCCATGGTTAAAGAAATCCACAAAATAGTTCATAACGCCGAAAACAAAGGCTACGCGATCATAGTGATCGGCGATAAGAAACATGCCGAGGTGCTGGGTATTATCGGCCAGCTGAAAAGCCGCGCGATAGTCATTGAAGACGCAAACAATATCCCCTGGGATAAGCTTAAGAAGATCAAAAAAGCTTGTATCGTAGTGCAGTCAACTCAAAACCTGGAAAAAGTTGTTAAAATCACCGCGGCCTTAACGCCGCGTATCAAAGAATTAAGATTCTTTAATACCATCTGCCAGCCCACCCGGATAAAACAACAAGAGGCAAAACGCATGCCTTTAGAGAATGACGTAATGATCATTGTCGGATCAAAAACCAGCGCTAATACTAAAAGGCTCTGGGAGATTTCAAAATCGCTGAATAACAGAAGCTATTGGGTTCAGTCAAAAAGAAATATAAAGCCTGCGTGGTTTAAAGGAGCAAAAACAACAGGAATTACCGCGGGTGCATCGACTCCGGATGATACCACAAAAGAAGTCATCGCCTACATAAAAAAGATAGCTTGAGCAACGCCCCTATCCAGTCCTGCCTATTTTTTACATATTCTCTTGTCTATTGAAAACGACCCGGCGCCTTTGATCATTAATACTACAGCTATAGCAATGGCTAAAAGGTGATATTCAAATCCCTCCCCCTTCTGCGCCCCGGACCAATTCATAAAGAATCCGTTCTGCCAGTGGATCATGTATATGGATACCAGCATAACAACCGCTATTCCAAAGGCGGCTAAACGGGTAAGAAAACCTACGATCAAGGCTATAGAGCCGAGAAATTCCGCGGCAATCGCAAGCAGCGCGAATATAAAAGGGATATGCATTTGCTCCGTAAAAGCAGCTAACGTAGGTTTAAATCCATATCCGCCAAACCAACCCAATACTTTCTGCGCTCCATGCGGAAAGAAGACAATACCCAGCGCCAACCTCAATACTAAAGCAAGAGTGTCATCCTTTGTCTGGACAAGTTGTTTAAACATATCCTGCCTCCTTTCAATTGTATTCTTATTCCTAAAGTTTTATTGTATTTATAATATCTTTTAATGTGGCTGCTGAACTCTTAAATGCGTTTTGCTCTTCGGAAGAAAGCGTAAGCTTGAGATAGCTTTTCACACCGTAACCGTTTACAATAGACGGGACACTTAAACATATCCCCCTGACCCCGTAATAGTCGTTAATCAGAGTAGATACAGGCAGGACCGAGTTTTCATCTCTTAATATAGCCTCGGTAATTTTCACCAAAGACAAGGCAATGGCATAATAAGTAGCGCCTTTTGCCTCTATGATCTTGTAAGCGGCATTCTTTACCTCGTCAAATATCCTGCCCAATTCATTTCCTGAATCACATCCTTTTCTGCCGCAGATAGAACAATATTGCGCCAGAGGCATCCCGCCTATATCGGCAAGGCTCCAGACCGGAAGTTCGCTGTCCCCGTGCTCTCCTATGATGTAGGCATGGACATTTCTTGGGTCTATACTGCAATGCTCGCTTATCAAATACCTGAATCTGGAAGTATCCAGGACCGTTCCTGACCCGATGACCCTATTTGCCGGAAGGCCGGAGATCTTAAAAGTTACATACGTTAATATGTCCACCGGATTTGTCACTACTAAAAGGATGGGGTCTAAAACATGTTTTAATATATCCGGTATGATCTCTTTGAATATCCTCACGTTATCCTGGATCAAGGCAAGCCTTGTCTCTCCCGGCTTCTGCGCGGCTCCCGCGGTTATTACGACGATATCCGCGTCTTTACATCCTTCATACCCTGAAGAGTATATCTTGGCCGGCTTCGTAAAAGAGAGGCCGTGGTTTAAATCCATGCACTCTCCGAAGGATTTCTTTTCGTTGTTGTCTATCAACGCTATCTCGCGCGCCAACCCGCTTAGCATTAAGGCGAAAGCAAATGTGCTTCCTACGTTGCCCGCCCCTATTATCGCTACTTTGGGTTTCAGTGGTTTCATGATACGGCCTGCCTTTCTATATTTTCACGCGCTGGTGATCGCTGCCGGGTAAAAATACACAATAATATCATACTTGGGGAATTGCGACGCGATGTCTTTTTCAAAACCTTCCACGAAGGCCTGCGCCTGCGCCAGCGTTGTGTGACCGTGTATCTCAAAGCAGACATCAAGGAATACCCTATCTCCCGCCTTCCTCATCCGGATACTATGGATCCCAAAAGCCCTGGCCTTATGCTTTTCTACTATTTTTTCTATTTCACTGCGGATCTCATTTACCGGCACAGCATCAAGTAACTCTCTAAAATTATGCTTTATCAACTTTAGCGGGGTCCATATAAAGACTGTTGCCAAAACAAGCGCCATTCCCGGGTCAACATAAGGAGTAATACGGACGTACCCCAGCTTGTGCATATAAAAACCAAAGAGGAATCCTAAACACATGGCAAAAGAAAACAGACTATCCATAAACCAATGGAAGCTGGAAACCTTTAACATATTTGAACTTGTCTTCAGCGAAACTCTCCTTAAATATAACGCGGTAAACATCGCGATTGATCCGGAAAGAAAAGATACATACATGGGTATATCGTATCGCGTGATGTTTTCCGCGTGAATGATATCTTGAATGGCAAAATAGGAAGCGATAATACAGGAAAATATTATCCCTGTACCCTGAATTACAGCGGTAAAAGGCTCAAATTTTTCATAACCAAAATTAAAAAACCGGTCAGGAGGCATTTCTATCTTTTTAATGCTCAAACGGAGTATAAAACCCATAAATACCATGATAAACCCCGTGGAGGCATCCAGCAGAAGGGCTATAGAATCAGAAATAATCCCGGCGCCTAACACAAGGAAGAAAATTACAACAGAAAAAACAAGCGAGACAAAAACGGCTGTTGACCGTAGCTTATTCTTTTGCTTATGGATATTCATATTACCCCTCGATCTTCTCCATGGGTTTCTTGCAGCAAACCAGTTCTCCCCCGCCTACTTTTGTTACCACTACCTCATTTCCGCATACGCTGCAACGGTATTTTTCACCTATCTTTTTAACCGCCATTTTTACCTCCTCTTATTAAAGCTTAATATGACAGGTTGGCCTTATGCCTTTTTTCTCAAAATAACCCTGGTGGTAATCCTCTGCCGGATAAAACTCCCCTGCCGCAGTAATTTCAGTTACAATTTTACCGCTGAACTTGCCTGTTTTTGTAATTTTATCTTTAGATTCTTTTGCTGACTTTCCCTGCTCGGGAGTACGGTAAAAAATAGCCGAGCGGTATTGCGAGCCAACATCAGGGCCCTGGCGGCCCGGGGTCGTGGGGTCATGGATGCTCCAGAAAACATCAAGCAATTGCGTATATGAGATTCTTTGCGGATCGTATTCTACTTCTACTGCCTCGGCGTGGCCTGTTTTATGCGAAGAGACATCTTCATAGGTAGGATTCCTTAAACTGCCTCCGGTATAGCCTGCGCGCGTTGAGATAACTCCTTTACCGATCAACTGCCGGAACGCCGCCTCTACTCCCCAGAAGCATCCCGCGGCAAAAATTGCTTTTTCGGTTCTTACCTGCGGATTATCTGTAGCTAATTTCAGCGCTATGGTATTAATACAATAACGTTTTCCGGTAGGCGGGGGCCCGTCTTCAAAGACATGGCCTAAGTGCGCGTCACAACGGGCGCAAAGCACCTCTGTCCTTATTATACCTGAACTATTATCCTCTAGAAGGCGTATGTTTAACTCTGAAACCGGCTCCCAGAAACTCGGCCATCCCGTGCCCGATTCAAATTTAGCCTCATATCTAAAAAGATCTGTACCGCAGCCTACACACTGATAAATTCCGCTCTCCCCCTTTTTGGGAATAGGGCACTGCCGGCTAAAAGGCCTCTCCGTGTCTTTTAATCTTGTTACTTTGAATTGCTCTGGAGTTAATATCTTCTTCCACTCCTCTCCGCTACGGTATATTCTCTCCATTTGCTCGACTTTTCCGGAGCGGGCATTAAAAATCGGTATTATTTCTGGTTTCTTAACCGGCTCTTTCATACACCCTTCTGCCCATAGAAAAAACAACATTAATACTAAAAATGCTATCCTGCGATTACGCATAAATTTGAGTATATCTCTACATATTATATAATACAAAAACTAAAAACAGTTTTATTTATTTACTCGCCTATAATTTTTATTAAAACCCGTTTCTTACGCCTGCCGTCAAATTCCCCATAAAATATCTGCTCCCAGGGCCCAAAATCGAGCTTACCGCCTGTAATTGCCGCTATAACTTCCCTGCCCATTATTGTCCTTTTTAAATGCGCGTCCCCATTATCCTCGCCGCCAAGGTTATGTTGATATTTGTCTTTGCCGTAAGGAGCAAGTTTTTCCAGCCAACTGCTAAAATCACTATGCAATCCAGATTCATCATCGTTAATAAATACCGAACTGGTTATGTGCATCGTATTAACCAGGCAAAGGCCTTCTTTGATACCGCTTTTCTTAAGCGCCTCTTCAACCTGCGGAGTTATATTTATAAACTCCTGCCTGTTCTTCGTATTAAACCATAAATACTCTGTATGCGATCTCATTATAGAATTTCTCCCTTTCTTGCTAAATTACTATAAAGTTACCAACTCGTAATCAAGCTTACCCAAACCAAGCTCATGGGCATAACTAAGCTGCCTGCTGCCATCGCGGTGAGGATGTAATTCTTTAAATATATCCCTGCCGCAGGCCTTAACAACCAGATCTAAACTTGCTTTATCAATGCTTACAGGATCAGAAGAAGCCAATATTCCTATATCAGGAGAAACTCGCGGGTCATCCTTTGCCAGGCAGTCGCATTCCTTGGTGATCTTAATAGCAAAATTTAAAAAAGCTGACTTATCTTTTTTGCCTTTCATAACCGCAAATGTATACTCAATCATTTTTTCAGGCATCGCGCTCCCCCCTGCCTCCCAATTTACATCTATCGCCACGGATGGACAGACAGCAATACAGGTCGCGCAGCCGATGCATTTTAAACTGTCAATAAAGGCTTTATTATTCTTAAGGCTTATTGCTTTTACAGGGCATGCCTTTTCGCACTCTCCGCAACCGATACATTTTTGTTCGTAGACAACAGGCGAAATATCTGAATGCTGCATAAGCTTGCCTTCCCTGCTGGCGCAACCCATCCCCAGATTTTTCAAGGCGCCTCCGAAGCCGGTCATAAGATGCCCTTTAAAATGGCTTATAGCTACAATCGCGGCCGCCTCTACAAAGAAACGCGCTAATTTGGCAGTTTTGATAAATTTTTGGTTGATCGAAACATCTGCGATATTCTCTTTTTTAGAATCATCGGGAATAACAACATCTACCCCTATTATTTTTTTGGTGAAACCATGCTCAGCCGCGATTGCCAGATGATCCCTGGAGTTTGTACGCCTGCCCCTATAAAGAGTATTGGTTTCTGCGAGGGATACCTTAGCACCTTTGTCTAATATGGCATCACAGGCCACCTTAACATATTCCGGTTTTACAAAACCTGTATTTCCCTCTTCCCCAAAATGCATCTTTACCGCTACTGAATCATCCTTAGAGACAAAAGCCAAAACCTTGCTTTCTTCGCATAAGATCTTAACTTTTTTAGCGATAGTTGGTATATTGTCTGTGTCCTTTACCGGGATGAGATATACTTTGCTTTTCATAAGCTAAACTTTTTATATCACCACTTCCCTGTTTTCTTATGAGAAGGCTTAGGCTTATCTTTAATGACCTCTAAAGATCTTTGCAGGTCATCATCAGGTAAAGAATAATCGGTGAGCTCGCCTTTAAGAAATTTCTCATAACCTGCCAGGTCCATCAGTCCATGGCCGCTGTAGCTAAAAAGAATTACCTTTTCCTTTCCTTCTTCTCTGGCTTTTTTGGCTTCTTCAATTACGCAGGCAATGGCATGGTTTGTTTCCGGAGCTGGTATTGCCCCTTCTGTCTTAGTCCAGATGATCCCGGATTCATAACACTGTATCTGATTGTATGCCCGGGGCGTAAACAGGCCTTCAACTGTAGCCTGGCTTACTAAAGGCGCCATTCCGTGGTAACGCAAACCCCCCGCGTGAATAGGCGGAGGAACAAATCTATGGCCTAAGGTATGCATTGCCAATAGCGGAGTAAGCCCTGCCACGTCTCCGAAATCATAGGAAAACGGGCCGCGGGTCAAGGTTGGGCAGGCAGTAGGTTCAGTAGGTATGATCTGGATTTTAGCGCCGTTGATCTTATCACAAGCAAAAGGAAATGCTATACCCGCGAAGTTACTTCCTCCGCCTACGCAGCCGATAACAACATCAGGGGCTTTCTCGCCGGCGATCTTTAACTGCTTCTTTGCCTCCAGGCCGATTATCGTCTGATGCAAAAGAACATGATTTAATACGCTTCCCAGCGAATAACGGGTCTTGCCGCTTTTATCTCCAACCGCTTCTTCCACTGCCTCGCTGATAGCTATCCCCAGGCTGCCCGGAGTACCGGGCATCTCTTTAAGGATCCTCCGACCGGATTCTGTTTCATTACTGGGGCTGGCTATACATTTAGCGCCCCAGATCTGCATCATAAGTTTGCGTAACGGCTTCTGGTCAAAACTGATCCTGACCATATAGACCTTACATTCAATACCCAGTAAATTACAGGCAAATGCCAAAGCGCTCCCCCATTGGCCGGCGCCTGTTTCTGTGGTTAATTTCTTGATACCGAATTGTTTATTATACCAAGCCTGGACAACCGCGGTATTGGGCTTGTGGCTTCCGGCGGGGCTGACGCTTTCATCCTTATAATAAATACGCGCGGGAGTATCAAGGTATCTTTCTAAATATACGGCCCTGCGTAAAGGAGTCGGCCTCCAGCGGTAAAGGATCTCTAAGATCTCTTCGGGTATATCAATCCAACGCTGGCGTGAGACTTCCTGTTCAATCAGATTCATAGGAAATACCGCGGCCAGCATTTCCGGTTTAATGGGTTGGCCGTCCGGGCCAAGAGGCGGCTGAAGCGGGTTCGGTAAATCCGCTGCCAGGTTATACCATTGCCGGGGCATATCTTCTTCGCTTAATAATATTTTTTTGAGGCTCATTGCCTTAGCTCCTTTGCAAGAATTTACTGGTTTATCCAGTATCAATTAAGAAAGAACTCTACTTCTTCTTTAATTTTTTCTCCGAAAGTTTGATCTTATTCCAATTCATAATAATCTGGCGCTGTGAATTTACTTTTACATTGCCGAATACATGCGGATGCCGCCTCTTAAGCTTTTTTATCAATCCGTCAATAACATCTTCTATATCAAACTTACCTGCCTCCCCGGCGATCTGCGCCTGAAACATCACATGCAGTAATATATCACCTAATTCCTCCCGCATATGGGAAAAATCCCCTTTTTCTACCTCGGCGACAAATTCCCTTACTTCCTCGCGCAGGCCGGGGATAATGCTCTTATGCGTCTGCTGCTTATCCCACATACAGCCGCGCGGGCCATGTAGAGCAGTAAAAATTTCTTTAAGCTCAATAAATTTTGTATTTTTACGCATTTGCCTATATTATACCCGTTACAGTAAAAATCCCAAGCCTTTTTAGAACCTGGGATATAAGACTATTATACCGTTGTTGGAAGTATTGGGATTTTTAGAAGCCCCCTGTATAGCGAGAAAACCTCACTGGTAAAAAGCAAATACGCTAATTAGCTCCGGTCGTACGATATGGCCTGGTTGCATCGCGCAAGCCGACAGGGCTGGCCCCAAAGTTATACGTAATGCTTAAGTAAGCGCTTCTTTTCTGGTACGAACGCTGCCCATGATCCGGCCAGGTAGTAAAGAAATCTCCGGAGGCCGAAATAAGCCAACTATCCGTGAGGCGGTAGTTAAGGCTTGCCGCGGTATAACATGTAGGATGGTCTGATTTTTTATGCAGGTTATCGGGTTTACGTTGAAATTCATAGCCACCGGAAGCCTTGGCTTCAATGAATAATTTCTTGGTAAGGTCTAAACCGGTGTACACCCCCAACGAATGAGAACGAAGCGAACGGGGGTTAAAATAGCCGTGGCTTAACTCCGGTTCAGCCCAACTTGAATAATAGTAATTGTAATAAAGCTTGATATAGGGCTTCTGCGAAAGGCGATACTCGGTTGTGCCAAAAATCTGATTCTGCCGGTTATCATCACTAAAATAGCTCCGTTTATATTTTACATTGAAAAACCAGAAACGATCGGGCCTGAAATCTATAGAAATTGACGGGCTATTGGTAATAACTTTGTAGAAAAGCGCATCATTGTCCTCAAAGGTTTCCCGGTCATAACCAAGGTCAAAACGCCAATAGTCATCCGGCTTAAACGTAAACCAGGTATTGGTGGTAAATGGATTAAAATCAACCTTAGTAAAATGTGTCCCGTACAAAAATGAGTGGAATTCATAGGTATCCCCGAAACTTTTTCCTAAACCCACTCCCCCGCGCTCCGCGGTTATAGTAGGCACGGCAGAGCCTTTCTTACGCAAAACCTGATGCTCGTATATTCCGTCAATGGAAGTGGAATAATTTAAACGTAATCCCGAACGCAGCCCTTCGGTAAGGACTGTTTGAGGCGTGCTGTCATTCGTAAAGCGGCCGTGCGTCCTGGCAAAGGGATATTGAGCATTCTTAATCTGATAATATAAATCCTGCGCCTCTTTCCGGTTAGGCTCAAGTTTAAGAAGCTCTTTAATTCTCTCAACCGCCCCTACGTCATCGCCAAGCCAATGCAAGGCAAAAGCCATACCCTCAATCGCATCCGGATTATTTGGGTAATATTTCAATATCTCCTCATACCGGCTAATGCCCTTACGATGATACCCCTGCCATACTAAAACCCTGGCCTGATTATTAAGCGCGGTAAGATTATGAGGATCCTTACCAAGGACTTTTTGATACAAGGCATTCGATTCCTCAAGTTTATCCTGGAAACTCAAAACATTAGCCTTGCCGAGAAGCGCATCCGTATTATCCGGCCAGCGCTTAAGAATCTCATCATATATTTCTAGTGATTCGCTTCTTTGTCCATTCCAGAAAAACGCTTCGGCCAACCCCAGATACGCTTCTAAATCCTCGGCTTTCAACGTAATGGCCTCTTTGTATACTTTCATTGCCTGAGAAACCCTACCACTCCACTTATACTGATCAGCCAGCTCTCTTAGTATACCAGCAGAACGTTCCGGATGGGCCGAACGCACCTCCTCAAAAAGCCTTATTGCCTCTTCATGGTTATCGGCGTAAGTATATACACGCGCCCACTCTATCATCAATCCCGGATCTTTACGTAATTCTCCGCTAATGTTCGCGTATATCTTAAGCGCCTCATTATATGACTTTTGTTCCACGAGGCGGCGCGCCTTACTCAATTCATCGTTAAAAGAATACTCTCCGAAAGCGCTGGTAACAAAACAAGCGCTGATAAATAACGCGAATAAGACGTGTATATTCCTACTTTTCATTTTTCCTCTGCGAAACTACCCACTCCCTCTTGCCTAAAAGCTCATCCCTGATAGCAACCACCTGTATCATATTTTTGAATAATGTATACCCGAAAGCGAAAAATGCGTAGTAAAGGTACTGCCAGACGCGGGCTCTGGGGAGAGATGCATTTTTGTAGGCAACCAGGGCTTCAAATGGCCCGCTGAGCATCACAAAAAATAAGGCAAACCAGATAAAGCTGTTCATCGGCAGCTCTATCCTGCCCTTTATAAGCCAGAACGCAAACACTATGGGAAAAAGTAAATGGCTTAAGATGTCGTAAATCACGCGCCACATCAAGAGTGTCGTCCACATGAACTTCTGGAAGATATTAAGGAATTTACTCTCTAAGATGGCCATCTGATATTTCAGCGAACACTGGAACCAGCCCTGCGCCCAACGCTTCCTCTGGAACCAGAGCCCTGTCAGCGTCTCAGGGGCCAGCTCTGTAGAGATTATGCTGCGGTCATGGACAATATGATTTCCCTGCAGTATGGCGCGCAGGGTCGTGTCAATATCTTCGGTAAGCCTCTCGGGATTAAACTTTAATTTCTTGATAAGGGCACTACGCCAGTAGCCGTTTGTGCCTCCGAATAGAGTAGAATCAAAAAGTTTGGACTTAGCGTAATGGCTGATGCCGTAAATAACCTCAAACTCCACCTCAACCAATGCGGACACCGGGCTTCTCCTGCCGTTACGGATCTTGCACCTGCCTTGCACTACATTATAACCTTCATCCAGCCAACGCCAGGCACGCTTCAGGCAATCCGGGGCCACCAGATGATCGGCGTCCAGCAATACGATCATCTCGCCGGAGGCGATCTCAAGGGCGTAGTTTAGATTCTCGCTCTTACTCCTTGAATCATAAGCATTTGCCAGTATGAGCTCCGGCCATTTATACGCAAGTTCTCTTAAACGCGGCTCTATCCCCTCCATACGCGGAGTATTGTAAACCAAGATCAGCTCTATCCCGTCCTGCGGACGCTGGATATGCTCTAAAATATTTAAAAGTGTATCCTCAATTACCTCTAATTCATTGGGGAGGTACGCGGTGACGATAAATGTGGTTTTAGGTATAATGGCATGCTTTGCGGTAGGTAATTCTCTGAATATTTTGCGCCTGAAAGCACTAAGTGAATACGTATATGACAATCCGGACTGAAACACAAACAGCCATACAATAAAATAGTAAGCGTAATTTAAGAAATCCGGCCAGCGCAGGCTTATCAGATAAAAAATAAGAGTCGGTATTACCAGGAAAACAAGCAAGATTTCAAAAATTTTGTTCCATTCTATCGTCCGCTTCTTCTTATCCAACCTTATTTCTCCAATAATGATAACATTTCCTTACCCAAAGCGACGTGACGTCTCTCGTCATCAGCTATACCCGAAAACACCTTACGCTGGCTATCATCTTTGACTGATTCCGCTAATTCCGAATATATCGCCAGGGCGTTTATATCTGAGGCCTGAAGCTGCCGTAATCTTGCTATTAATATCTTCTTATCCATGATTTCCTAAATTCTCTTTTATTTCTGACACTATTTTTTTATGCCGAAGAGTATCTTCCTTGATGCCGAGGAGAATACCTTTTATGCGCTTTCGCGCCTCTTCAGGAAGTCCGTCAGGTAAAGACTCGAGGTTGCAAAGGTCGATGAGTACGCCAGCCATTTCCTCTTCCATCACATATGCCCGATTCAACTTGTCTTGAAGTTCTTTATTATTCACGAATGACAACTCCTTTAATAAAAAGATAGTGTTTCTTAAAAAAGCGGGTAGCGCAAGAAGTTAATATTATCAACTATTATAAATAAAAATTCCGAAAGTGGCAAGAATTATCCTACTATCATACCGTTGCTGGTGATCTTAGGATTTTATGGAAGGATTCAGAACCAGGCTGTGATAGCTTAGACTTTTGCTTTTTGCGCCTCAGCCGCCTTTAACATCTTGTGGTATTCCTGAAGCGACTTTGGCTCACTCTGCCTTTTCTTCATGGCTTCAATCCCGTCTACGGTTGCCCGGGCAGCAGACATTGTTGTTACATAGGGGATTTTATACTGGATAGCGAGCATACGGATGTAACTATCGTCATAAACACTCATCCTACCGATAGGGGTATTCATGATCAAGTTTATCTCTTTATTCTTAATTGCATCGCAAATATTGGGCCTGCCTTCATGCACCTTCTTTACTAAAACGGAAATTATCCCTTTTTCTTTCAGGAACAGGTGCGTATTCTCCGTGGCCAGGATTTTAAACCCCATCTGCGATAATTTAGCCGCGATAGGAAATAGTTCCGGCTTGTCCCTGTCTGTTACCGTCACTAACACACTGCCTTCTAACGGCAGCCTTCCCCCTGCTGATTCTTCGGCCTTGAAAAAAGCCAATCCGAAATCCTGGTCGATCCCCATTACCTCTCCTGTGGCGCGCATCTCCGGCCCCAGCACAGGGTCAACTTCGGGAAACATATTAAAAGGAAATACCGCTTCTTTTACTGAAACATAAGGAAGCCTGCGGTGGATAAGTTCCGGGAAGTCGCTTAATTTCTTGCCAAGCATAAGCAACGTGGCAATACGCGCCAGCGGTATGCCGATGGTTTTAGAAACCAGCGGCACAGTACGCGAAGCGCGCGGATTTGCTTCCAGTATATAAACTTGCTCCTCGCAAATAGCAAACTGGATATTAATCAGGCCTGCGACCTTTAATTCCCTGGCAATTTTCTTCGTCCATTCGTCAATAGTTTTTAAATGCTCTGGCTTTAAGGTGCGTGGGGGGATAGTGCAGGCAGAATCTCCGGAGTGGATGCCGGCATGCTCAATATGCTCCATTACCGCCGCTACAAAGGTTTCATTCCCGTCGGAAAGCGCGTCCACTTCGCATTCAACGGCATTATCCAGGAACCGGTCTATCAACATGGGGTATTCCGGGCTTACCTGTATAGCTTCTTTTGCATACTTAACCAGCATTTCTTCATCATAAATTACTTCCATGCCGCGTCCGCCTAAAACAAACGATGGCCTGACCATGACCGGATAGCCGATACGTTTTGCGATCGCAACCGCCTCCTCCAGGGAAAACGCCGTAGCACCCTCTGTCTGGCGTATTCCCAGCTCGATCATCTTCTGCCTGAAGAGCTCCCGGTCTTCGGCAAAGGCAATGCTTTTTGTACTTGTACCCAGTATTTTTATTCCGTTTTGCTCAAGCTCTGCTGCGATATTAAGCGGGGTCTGCCCGCCAAATTGCACGATCGCTCCTTGCGGCTTTTCTTTTTCCCAGATCGTCAGCACATCTTCAACTGTTAAAGGCTCAAAATAAAGTTTATCCGAGGTATCATAATCGGTAGATACCGTTTCGGGGTTACAGTTGATCATGATTGATTCATAACCCTCATCGCGCAAGGCGAATGCCGCGTGCACGCAGGTATAATCAAACTCGATACCCTGCCCGATACGGTTAGGCCCGCCTCCTAATATAAGGACTTTCTTTTTATGGGAATCCGGCACGAGGTCTTTGCCGGGAGCATATGTGGAATAATAATAAGCGGCATTCTTTACACCGCTTACCGGTACAGGCTCAAAGCGGGCATTACCCACTGCTTTTTTCCTGCGGACGCGCACATCAGGTTCTTTTACTTTAAATATTTTTGCCAGATATTTATCGCTGAAGCCCCATTCTTTGGCTTTTCTTAAATTATCATCAGAGAGCTTCTGCCAACCGCACTTAAGCATCTCCTCTTCAAACTCTACCATCTCTTTCATTTCTTTGATAAACCATCTGCCTATATAAGTAAGGTTATAGAGCTCTTCTGTGCTCATGCCTTTACGCAGCGCCTCATACATAAGAAAGACGCGTTCGCTGGATGGAAAAGCCAGCCGCAATTTTAACTCCTCAAGCGGCAAATCGTGAAAATCTTTAGCGAAACCTAAACCATATCTGCCGGTCTCCAGGGAACGGATAGACTTCTGGAATGCCTCTTTAAAGGTCTTGGCTATGCTCATCACCTCACCGACCGCCTTCATCTGGGTACCCAGGATATCTTTTGCCTGCCGGAATTTCTCAAATGTCCAACGGGCAAATTTGATAACTATGTATTCTCCCTGCGGCTCGTATTTTTCCAGTGTCCCTTTCCTCCAGTAAGGTATCTCATCAAGCGTAAGCCCCGCGGCTAATTTAGTAGAGATCCTGGCAATGGGAAAACCGGTGGCCTTGGAAGCAAGCGCTGAGGAACGGGAGGTGCGCGGATTAATTTCTATGGCAACAAGGCGGTCATCTTTAAGGTTATGCGCAAACTGGATATTAGTGCCTCCCACCACTCCGATCGCCTCTACTATCTTATAAGAAAGTTCCTGCATCCTTTTCTGCAGCGGCAGAGGAACGGTAAGCATGGGCGCAACGCAGAAACTATCTCCTGTATGCACGCCCATGGCATCAATATTTTCTATAAAACAAACCGTGATCTTCTGATTTTTTTCATCGCGTACTACCTCAAGCTCCAGTTCTTCCCAGCCGATAACCGCCTCTTCGATCAACACTTGGTGTATGAGGCTGGCGTTTAAGCCGCGCCGGGTCAAGGTGCGCAGGTCCTCGTTATTATAAGCAATGCCTCCTCCGGTTCCGCCCAGCGTATATGCCGGCCGTATTACTACCGGATAACCCAATCCTTGAGCTACTTTTAACGCCTCATCTTCAGAAAGGCAGACCTTTGAACGCGGCACGGGTATACCGAGCTTTTTCATGGTATCCTTGAATGCTTCGCGGTCCTCTCCGCGCTCGATCGCGTCTGCTTTGACCCCGATGATCTTTACTTTGTATTTATCCAACACTCCCGCCTTATGTAAAGCGGAAGATAAATTCAAGCCCGTCTGGCCGCCTAAATTAGGCAGAAGCGCGTCCGGTTTTTCTCTGGCAATAATTTTAGTCAGGCTTTCTACTGTCAACGGCTCGATATAGGTACGGTCTGCCATTCCGGGATCAGTCATAATAGTCGCGGGGTTTGAGTTAACCAACACAACCTGATAACCTTCTTCACGCAGGGCTTTGCAGGCCTGCGTACCGGAATAATCAAATTCGCAGGCTTGGCCGATAATGATAGGGCCGGAACCTATGATTAAAATTTTTTTAATATCTTTTCTCCTGGGCATAGCGAAATTCTCCTCTAGCAGCTAAATCCCTGTTTTTAAAACCTTCTTCTCCTGCAAAGCCTTTTTTTCCGGGCAACCCGGCTGTGGGCATTTACCTGTCCAGCAATACAGGCAAAGCTTCTCTTTCGGCAAACCGATCGCCTCTACCATATCATCTATGGTCTGGTATCTTAAAGTAGTCAGGCTCAGGTCCCTGGCGATCCAGTCTACCATCTTTTTATATTTATCGGTAGTGTGGTCAATGTATTCCGACATGTCTTCAATGTCTGAACCCTCTAAAGCCCTTATCGCGCGGCGGGCCGCAAGCTCATTGGTACTTCGCGTGGAAAGACAAAACTTGCAGGGATACATAAGCGGAGGGCAGGCAGGCCGCACGTGCACCTCTTTTGCCCCGCAGTCCCATAATTTCTTCACCGTAAAATTCTTCAGTTGGGTGCCTCTGACTATGGAATCTTCACAGATAACGATCCTGTTGCCTTCAATTATTTCTCTGATCGGTATTAATTTCATGGTAGCGATTAAATCGCGCATCTCCTGCGAAGGCGGAGTGTAGCTTCTGCCGTAACCGGGAGTGTATTTGACCAAAGGGCGTTTATACGGCTTCTTAGATTCTATGGCGTATCCTATAGCATGGGCGATCCCTGAATCAGGCACGCCCGAAACTAAGTCTACCGCAATATCTTTATCATGTTTAGCCAGGAACCTGCCGCATCTTTCTCTTACTACCTCCACATTTATCCCTTCGTAACTTGAGGCAGGAAAACCGGTATAGATCCACAAGAATGTGCAGATCTGGCTCTTTGAACCGCCGGGCTTACGCTGCGCTAAACCATCCTCATTAAGCAATATTATTTCGCCAGGCAAAAGATACTTTTCTATCGCGAACCCAAGGTTCAAGAACGCGTTTGTCTCTGATGTTACCGCCCAAGAATCATCTTTTTTACCTAAGACCAGCGGAGTATATCCCCATCTGTCCCGCGCCGCGTAAAGCCCGTCCTTATTAAGCAGCAGAAGCGAGCAGGACCCTTCTATTGCCTCAAACATCTTTTCAATCCCGTCTATAATATTCTGCCCCTGGTTTATCAATTTCGCGATTAACTCGGTGGAATTAACCGCCCCCCTGGTCATTTCGGTGAAAGACACCCCTTGATCTAATAAATCCCGCACTAATTCTTCTTTGTTCTCGATTAAGCCCATGGTGACGATACAAAACGGCCCGAATTTAGAATTCAGGTATATAGGCTGCTCGTCTGAGTCACTTATGGCTCCTATACCTTTATTGCCCCGCATATGTTTATAATCTTCATAGAACTTTGCCTTAAACTGGCTCTGTGAAATATTATGTATATGGCGGCTAAAATCATTCCCCAGTATTGCCAGGCCGCCGTACTCTGTTCCCAGGTGCGTATGATAATCCGTACCGTAAAATAATGTTTGCGCGCAATCGCTTCTGGAGCTAACCCCGAATATCCCGCTCATAATAGAACCTCCACATATTTACTATAACCCCTCAAGAAAACTCTTTGTTGAAAGATTCGGTTCACTGGTTAAATTCACGCCTAACCGGCGCAACCCCGCGGCATCTCCGGGGGTAGGAATATGCGTAATATGGACATCGCAGCCCGCAAGCTCTTTTAATTTCTCCATGGCTGATTGGGCCGATGGGTTATGAGCCGCGCTGATGCTAAGGCTGATCAGCGTCTCTTCCAAATCCAAGCTGAGAGTCTTTTCGTTTAAAATATTTTTCTTAAAATTTGAGATGGACTCAATGACGTTAGGAGAAAGTATATGTATCCGGTCGGGGATCTCAGCTAAGTCCTTGGCGGCATTAAGGACCAGGCTTGATGCCGCGTGCATCAGGGGAGAATTCTTCCCCACAATGATTCTACCGCTCTTAAGCTCAATGGCCGCGCCGCAAAAAATACCTTCGTTGCCTTTGCCTTTTTCCTCCTGAGCTTTCTTAGCAGCCTGCCGGGCCGGCTCAACTACTTTCCGGTCTTCAGGTTTTACGCCTACCTCTTCCATCAAAAGCGCGGTCCTTTCCACCGTATCCTTATCCACCAGCCCCATGATATATTCGCAGGCGTAACGAAAATATCGAGAGATAATTTCCTGCCGGGCAGCCTCCTGCACAACCTCATCATCAATAATACCGAATCCTGCGCGGTTTACGCCCATGTCCGTAGGCGACTTGTACATCGCCTCTGACCCCGTGATACGCTCCAGGATCCTGCGCAATACCGGAAAAACCTCCACGTCGCGGTTATAATTTATCGCGGTCTGGCCATAGGCTTCAAGATGAAAAGGGTCAACCATATTAAAATCCTTGATATCTGCCGTGGCTGCCTCATAGGCAATATTCACGGGATGTTTAAGCGGGATATTCCAAATCGGGAACGTTTCGAACTTCGCATATCCGGATTCAATCCCTTTATGGTAATCATGATAAAGCTGTGAAAGACAGGTTGCCAGTTTCCCGCTTCCCGGCCCGGGGCCGGTGACAATTACCAGTTTATTATGGGTCTCTATGTAGGAATTCGCGCCATAACCCTCTTTACTTACGATCATATCCACGTCATTCGGGTATCCGTTGGTAAAAGCGTGGGTATAAACCTTTATACCCTGGCGTTCAAGTTTATTCTTAAAGATCCTTGCTGCCGGCTGATTGGCAAAACGGGTTATCACTACCGCCGTCACCCTGATGCCCCGATCCTTAAGGTCATCGATCAATTTAAGCACATCGGCATCATAGGTAATACCAAAATCCGCCCGGACCTTGCGGCGTTCAATGTCTCCGGCAAAAATACAGAGGATGATATCGGCTTTACTGCTTAACTCTGACAGGAGCCGTATCTTGATATTGGGATCAAACCCGGGCAGGACCCGCGCGGCATGATAATCGTAAATCAATTTCCCGCCGAATTCCAGGTATAATTTATTGCGGAACTTACTAACCCTTTCAAGAATGGCGGATTTCTGCTGGCTTAAATATTTTTCGCTGTCAAAACCTGTTTCTTTAGGCATGCTGGCCCCTTATCGGTGATTAAAATATAGGCAGGGTTTGTCAAAAAAATAAGCAACCCCTAAAATTTATAAGAGCTGCTTAAGAAAGTTTAAAAGTAGTTTTAGGAACAAATTCATTAAGCTACGCCTTTACAGCCGTTGTAATTATTGCCACTATTGTCTTGGATTTAAACACGGTATTGAAATTTAGTTTAACATAGACTTTTTAAAATAACAAGATTTTATTGCAGTTTATCGAGCACCTGATACAAAACCCCTCCAGCGATCTCAGGCTCGGGAAACATATATTTGCGCGCGGAAACAGTGATCTCGGTAGTTGTATCATTGATTTTCTTAAGCTTAAAGGTTACCTTCGCGCCATTAACTTCAGCGTTTATAGTGCCGCCGGCCTTGTCCTCGTTTCTTACTGTCCCCATCTGCTTAAGCACCTCTAAACCCGCATCATATGCCCTATCCGGCGTTACCTTAAAAGAAGCTTGAGCGTAATCTTTACCGCCAAAGGTCAATGCGGCAGCTACCGGCAAAGCCGCCACACCGGTAAGCATGGAAACTCCATACATTTTAAGCCCCCGGACACCCGCTGCCTTTAACGGCTCTGATATGATCAAGGCGGTAAGCTGATGGGCGCTGGTGATATTCTTATAAGACTTCTTTAAATTAATGTCATACACCTTAACAACAGGCTGGCCTTCAACGCTGTAATCCTTGCTTACTACCCTACCCATCCCTAAGGTTACAATGTCTATGCGCATGGATAACTCTTTGGCGGGCTTTTTCTCTTTCCCGCCGGATTTTTCCGCGGATATTTTCAGGGAATCAACATTCAGTTTACCCTCTTTATTCTTAACCAGGCCTATCTCTTTGATTTCTAAATTCAGCTGTCTAAGGTGGATCTTGCCGGTTATGAACGCTCCAATATTACAGGTAGCTCCCATCCTGGGAATGTCCACCAGAACATCCTTAGGGAAACCCTTTGGATTATACATCTTAAGGTTGGATATTTTAACCGATTGCCTTATTATGCTCAACGAAAGTCCGCCTACATTAGTGGGGGCGCCGGTAACGCTGGTTGCTATGGTACCGACTAACGACTTGATAAGAAAATCTCTGACCAAGCAAAATCCAAAGAGGAGAATAACTGCGAGGACTATGATCTTTATCTTCTGCATTTAATACCTCCTTTCCAGCAAAAACTAATCCTGCTCTCTTGCAACCTGTTGCAAGATCTGATTTGCGGCGCAGACGTCATCATCATGGCCGCTTCCCGCGCTAAAATTAGCCGGGTCGCTTTCCAGCTTTGTTATGTCATTTTCCGAATACATCGAGACCTTACCTTTAAATTCATTCTTATAGATCTTGCCCTCAAAGACATTCCCCCAGACAGGGATATCCTTTAATTGCTCAGGGTCAACTGCCAAGGGATCCTGTTCAAGAATAGTAAAATCAGCAAGCTTGCCCACTGCTATGCTACCGATCTCTTTTTCTTTCTGCAAGGCATAAGCAGCATTGATAGTGATGGCTTTAAGCGCATCTTTAGCGCTTATCCTTTCCTCGGGTCCGGCAACCTTGCCAGACATAGTCAAACGATTTACCGCGCACCAGGCAAGAGTGAGTGGCCTGGCTGGCGCCATTGGCGTATCAGAATGCAAAGATAAAGGAATGTTATTTTTCAGCAATGAATTACAGCGGACCATGTATTGCGCCCGCTTTGGGCCCAGGCCGACTTCTGAATATCTATCGGCAAGGACATAAACAAAATAAGGATTGGCGCTGACAATGCCGCCAAGCTTGCTAAGCCGCGCAGCTTGTTCGGGCTCAGATACACAGTAGTGTTCGATCGAGAAACGATGGTCTTTGCGCGGATATTCTTTCATCAACTTCTTGAGGATACCGATGGTTACCTCATTACCCAGGTCACCGTTAACATGGATACGGATCTGGTAACCGGCATCCCAGTATAATCTGGAGCTATCCTGGAGTTCCTGCGGTGTCTGGATCCATTGGCCTTTATGGCCATCAAGATAACCCTCTTTCAACTGCATATCCTGGGAAAAAGCAGCTCCGTCACAATAAAATTTAATTTGTTTGGGCAGATAATAAACGCGGTGCCCGCCCTTTTTACAGATCTTTTCCGTCTCCTCAAGCGCTTTTGCCGGGCCATATTTCTCATACAACACCTGGCCGCTGGGTATCAATAAATTCCTGAAAGGCGTCCAAGCGTTATCAAACACTAACCTCATCAATTCAAAAGCTGAACCGGGCAGCATTATCCCGGGATCCGCGGTAGTGGTCAATCCGCTGGCGCTGACATATTGCTTACACATTTCCAACCCGCGGAAAAAACGAAGCGGTGAAGCCATGTGAGGATAAAGCGGTTTTACTATGAGCCCTATCCCGGCTTCCCAAAAATGGCCATTTTTAAGATCCACTTGCTCGCTGGCATGGCCATGCCCCTTAAGCATCTGGTCTGTAATTTTTAAGGCATTGATCGCGGCGGTATTAAAATAGAATTCATGTACGGAACGGTGCCAAACAACAATTGGCCGGCTCAAAGAGATGTCATCAAGATCCTTACGCGAGAGCTGGCCGTGGAAGTATTGATGGTAACCCCAGGTAAAAAGCCATTCTTCTTTATTTTTCATCGCCCTCTCGGTTTCACGCAGCTTTTTTAAGTAGGCATCGCGCCCGGTAACGCCTTTTATCTTTGCCCAAGGCAGATTCCAATCGTCAGGAGTAATAAAGTGCATCGGCGCAGCCAGGGCAAACAACCAAAGGTGAAGGTGCGGATCGATCAACCCCGGCATAATGATCTTGCCGGAAAAACGGTTATCGATCCTATAATTTTTCCCCTTAAGAGCTTTTTTGACTTCGTCAAGGCTGCCAACAGCAACAATCTGGTCTCCGTCAACCGCAACCGCTGTAGCTAACGGTTTATTATCTTCCATGGTGATTATCTTCCTGGCGACATAGACTATTATCTTATCCTGCGGCGCGAATATCTTTTCCAGAGATTGCAATGGAAACGTTTGAGCGAAAGCCTGCGTTGTCAGAAAACAGAATAATACCCCGGCCTTAAGAACTCTTGACATTTTATTCTCCTTCTGTTATTTCGTTATTTCTTTAAATTATTATATCCTACAGGAAGAATACAGGTTTTGCATACTCGGCCAAATTTGCGCGCGCTCTTTCTGACAGTCCTCTTATACGTCTCATAATCAATACCTATAAGCCCGAACCTGGGGGCAAAACCCTTGTCCCACTCGAAATTATCCAGAAGCGACCAGTAAAGATACCCCGTTACAGGGACGCCTTTTCTCATGGCATGGTGGATATTTCTTAAATGGTCATATATGTATTTCCAGCGTTGATCATCATCAAAAGTGCATATCCCGTTTTCGGTTATCATTACAGGCAGGTGATATTTCTTAAGTTCCATCAGCACCTCATAGATCCCGCGGGGGTAAATATCCCAGCCGAGTGAATTCTTCCCGCCGCGGCTGTACTTTTCATCGCGGGTATCCGTTGCCAGGTTAAGGAGCCCGAATTTCTTCAGGTCTACTACCTGCCGCGAGTAATAATTTATTCCTATGAAATCCATGGCCTTGCTCATTATGTTATGCCGCATTATCCTTTCCAGGAACCCCAGATTATACACCCTGTCTCTCAAATAAGCGGAGAGCCGGTTTTTTAAATCCCTATTGCGGGGGATGAAAGTCATAACATTCTGGGCGATACTTACCGCGGGCTTTGCCAGGCCCGATTCTTTATAGATCTTATGTATCAGGCGGTAGGCTTTAACGTGGGCTAAAGCCAGGTTTTCTTCCACTGCCGTTGCTTTCAGGTATGACTTTGCCTGGGGAGGCCAGACGCCTAAAATATAGGCATGGGATATATATACTGTGGGCTCGTTTATCGTGATCCAATAGCGGACATGTTTTGCCAGAGGAGGAATTACAAATTCGCAATAACGCAGGAAGCGGGAAGATGAGCGGGGGTTTACCCAGCCCCCTGATCTGGCAAACCAAGCTGGATTGGAAAAATGATGCAGGGTCACTATCGGCTCAATATTGCGCTTTTTTAACGCGAGAACAACATCAAGGTAATGTTTAAGTTCCTTGCGGGAGAATTTCCCCTCCCGGGGTTCGATGCGGCTCCATTCGATAGAAAAACGGTGGGCATTATGATGCAGGCCCTTAGCTAAGTCAAAATCCCGCTTATACAATTCATAATGGCAACAGGCTGACCCGGACCTTTCTTTTCCTTTTTCCTTTTCCCATTGCCACCAATCACTATTGGCATTGCCCCCTTCAACCTGATAGGCGGATGTCGCTGCCCCCCATAGGAAATCAAGCGGAAATTTCATCATGATAAAATTATATCATTATAAAACAAAAATTATACTAGAATATTTCCGCGGCTTAGAAAATACCTCATTACTTGACTTCTTAGGAAAAACAATATAGAGTAAATACATGCGCTATTTGGTCAAACTGATCCAAAAAACCTACAAGATGGTACAACCTCACGAGCGCAAGGTGGTAATGAAGAATGTCGCCTTCCTTTCGGCGCTGCAGGCCATAACCTATCTTCTGCCGATCATAATCGTGCCTTATCTCTTCCGCGTGCTCGGGCCGGATAAATTCGGCTTGATCGCCTTTGCGCAGGCCTTCGTGCAGTATTTCGTGATCCTTACTGATTATGGATTCAATGTATCCGCGACTAAAGAAATCTCCCTCTGCCGCGGCGAACACTCTAAAGTCTGTACGGTATTCTCTTCGGTTATGATGGTAAAGCTTGCCCTGGCAGCCTTAAGTTTGCTGATAATCGGCAGTATTGTTTATTTTATCCCCAGGTTCAGGAATGACTGGATGGTATATATACTCAGCTTTGGTACGGTTGTAGGAAGCACTATCTTCCCTTTGTGGTTTTTTCAGGGCAAGGAAAAAATGAACTATATCAGCAACTTAAATAGTATCGGCGGGGTTCTCATCGCTATTTTTATTTTTTCTTTTGTAAAAGGGCCTCAGGATTACCTTATGGTCCCGCTCATAAACTCCGGCGTACTCTTAACCACAGGCTTCCTGGGGCAATACCTGGTCTTGAGGAGATTCCGCGTATCGTTTCAGCTACAGAGGTATAAGAATTTCCAACAGCAGCTTACGGCGGGCTGGGACATTTTTATTTCTACCGCGGCGATAAACGCCTATACCACTACGCGCGTCTTTATGCTCGGGCTTTTTACCAATAACAGTACCACCGGATTATATTCTATAGCGGAAAAGATCGCCAACGCCTGCCAGACATTCCCCCTTAATTCATTCTCGCAGGCGATCTTCCCGCGTTTAAGCAAAATATTCCAGAGGAATAAGCCTAAGGCGCTTAAGATCATGCAACACCTGCAGCAGATCACCACCATTATTTCTTTAATATGCCTTCCCCTGATCTTTATTTTCGCGGATGGAATAGTAAAGCTTGCCTGCGGGGCAGCTTACACAGAAACAGTGCTGTCTTTAAGGCTTTTAATCATTTCGGTGTTCTTTATAACTTCCAATGCCTTCCGGGTGCAGTTTCTGCTGGTCTGCGGAAAGACGGATATTTTCTCGCGGATCCACGTGAGTATGGCAATGATAGGCATACCTTTAATAGTTATTTTAATAAATTCGTTTTCTTATGTTGGCGCGGCAGCTGCCACAGTAGTTATTGAGGCGGGAGTATTCACTATTACATACCTTAGCGTAAGGAAGCTTACCTTTTCCAAGAAAAACAAGGACTGATCTTAAAATATAATTTCCGTCAAGCCGGACCGATATATTTTTCCACCAAAACAGGGAATTGCCTGGTATCTATCGGTTTTGCGACATAATCGTCTACACCCAGGGCAATGATCTTCTCTTTATCGCCTTTCATAGCCAGGCTCGTTACCACGATCACCTTTATATCTTTAGTCAGGGGGTCGCTTTTAAGCATTTTTACCGCGGCAAATCCATCTGTCCCGGGCATCTGCATATCTAAAAGGATCAGATCCGGTTTAAGCTCGCGCGCCATGCTTATACCCTTTTCTCCATCCTCTGCCTCCAGGATTTCATATCCGCGGTATTGCAGGATATCCGACATCAATAACCGGTTCTGCTCGCTATCATCCATAATGAGTATTTTTTTGGCCATGGCGTTATGCTTTAACGGGTATTGTAAATATAAACTTAGAACCCTTGCCGAATTCACTCTCTACCCGGATCTTCCCTCCGTGCAGCTCAACTAGTTTCTTGGTTAAGGCAAGGCCTAAACCTGTGCCTTCAACAGTCTTAGTATAGATGGATTCGATCTGGCTAAAGGTTTGAAAGAGTTTTGAAAGGTCTTCGGGCTTTATCCCAATACCACTGTCTTTTACGGAGATCTCTACAAAATCCCCTGTTTCCGGCCCGCCTGCTTCCAGCGCAACCAAAGCGACGCCTTTGGTTAGTTTCGCGTTTACTTTAACTTCGCCTCCGTCCGGAGTAAACTTCACGGCGTTGCTTAAAAGATTAAACATTATCTGCTTAAGCTTCTTTGGATCCGCTGCTATGTTAATATCTGCCTGAGGTTCAACATCTAAAGACAAATTTATCCTGTGCTTAAGAGATTTCTCCTGAAGCAGGGTAAGCGACGGCTCAAGGATATCTTTTTTTAAAGACAGGTTCTCCGGCTCAAGCTCCATTTTCCCGGCTTCTACTTTGGAAAGATCCAATATATCATTGATCAGTCCTAAAAGATGCCTGCCGCTGCTATGAATGTTATCCGCGTATTTCTTCTGCTTTTCATTTAACTGGCCAAAAAATTGATCCTGCAGGACCTCGGCAAAACCAATTATGGCATTAAGCGGCGTCCTTAATTCATGGGACATGTTAGCCAGGAAATCAGATTTCGCGCGATTAGCGGCATCTGCCTGAAGCTTTGCTTTCTCAAGTTCATGCTTCTGTTCAAAAAACCGGCTGATTACGCGGATGATATCTCCGAATTCGGTTTTATCTTTTTCCAAGGTAGCCGCGCATTCAGTATTCTCGTTTTTTAAAGCGCCGGATATTAACTGAAGCGGGGTCTTGACCCACCTGGTCAGTAAAATTATGAAAATAATTAGAAATATCCCCATAAACCCTGTCATTATAAAGAAAAAGGTTTTATAACCGAGGTTAAAATCCTTAATGAGCCGGGACTCCTTCCAGCCGGTTACTTTAAACGCCGGCTTTGCGTCCGGGCCCATAAGAACCTGGCTGAATGTGATTGTTCCTTTTTCCGGATTTGAAACAATGGGGGCTTCTCTCTTTTCTGAAAACGCGCTTACGGCTATATTGCATCCGCATAACTTGGCGATTTCATCGATATAACTCTTATCCCAGAGGCGTCCGGCCAGAAGATAGCCTCGGCCGGGAGTCTTTCTCTCCATATCGTTGCTGGGGTAAATGCCGGCGCCGCGGATCTCAAGAATACCTTTTGGGGTATTGATATAAAAATGACAGAATGGCCCGTTAGCAAAAAGGCTGCTTATTTTAAGCTTAGGTAAAGGCAGCTCTTTAAAGCCGGGGACTTCAAGATCATTTACGGAGTAGATAAAGGAACTGTCCAGGCCGTATATCCATATCGCATTCGCGTGGTATGCGGGTAAAGCGGTATCGATATTTTCCGCGGCCCATTTTTTATCTCCGCTGGAAGCGAAATTAGCCATCTCATCCCAATGAGTATAATCGTAGGCTAAGGCATCCAGCGTGCTCCCTTTGAGTTCAATTATTTTTTCAAAAACCAGATGGATCTGCTTTTCTTCATTAGAGAATAATGTGATCAGCCTTTGCTTCTCAAACGCCCTCTGTAAAAGGACGGAAGAAACAAACACTACAACGATCGAAAAGAGTAAAAATATTATTTTTGTTTGTACTCTCATATTTTCTGCGCTATCTCATCCATTGCCGCGCTATTTGGCGCCGCCATAGAGGACTTCTTTTATTCTTTGCATAAGCTCTGCCCGGCTGGACGATTTGGAGATAATAAGCCTGCCGGAGACTTTTCCGTGCTGCGCCTTAACCTCTTCTTCAGTGATTATACTGGTGAGGTATATTACCGGTATATCTTTGGTCTTATTATTTTCTAATAACTCCTCGGACACCCTGCCGCCGTCTTTCTTTGGCATCATCACATCAAGAAGTATCAAATCAGGGATATTTTCAATGGCAAGTTTTAAACCATCATCACCGTTAGCGGCGGTCAATACCTCAAATCCCTGGCTCAATAAAATATCCTTATACAGCTCAAGTTCTTTTTCATTATCATCCACGATCAAGATCTTAGACATAGCAATCCTCCTTGCCCACAAGGGCACACCCGGCAATCCGATAAGCCGGGGTGTAACCACAAGGCCACACCGACGCCCCCCGCCCCCTGCTTAGTACTATATTTTCAGAAAAACTGCCGCAATTTTTAGGGGGCGGAAATTAATCTAGCAGTTTCTGAGACAAACGATGCAACTCTGGATTGGCTAAAGCCAAAACCTTCTTTTTTACCGCTCTTGAAAAATATTCTTTCTCGGTTTTGGTCAATTTTTCCCGCTTAAGCTTCTTTAGAAATAGTTCTTTTTGTTTAGGAGAAAAAACCTGCGATAATGAATATTCAAGGCTCAATTCGTCTTTTACCGAAAGTAATTCATTTAATTTATTCCGGGCCTGGTTAAAGTAATTATTGAATACAGTCTTCAATCTCTGAGCAGACAATTCGCTTCCGGCAACGTTAAGCTCTCCATTAGATTTAAGCTTCTCGAGGAATACCATCACTTTTCTTCTTCTCGCTACGGAAAGGGAATAATATAATTTATCGGCCCAAGAAAACTTTAGATTAAAGAATTTATAAAGTGCTAATGATATTTCCATAAGTGAAAATAAATACGGTTTATCGAAGGGCTTTTTTAAGTACCAATTAACTTTGTCATAGCTAAATAATCCCTTCTCTGCGCTGTTTGCTAATACTACCGGAAACCCTTCCCAAAGGCGAAGATCACGAGATCTCACCATGTCCGCCAAAGTTAAATTAGCATCCTTATCTTCTTCGACGCCAAAAAGCGGAAAACCTAACGCATTAACTCTTTTGAGAAGATCGTCATTTTTCATTGATCAGGCCTTCTTTCTTTAGAATCTTTAAGAAATGCTCAAAATTCTTATTCACTTTGTCTTCTGAAACATCAAAAGATGCTGTTTCTTTAAAACGCTTCTCTAACTGCTTAAAATCTATGTCTTTATTTTTATCCCTTACTAAAACAAGGCAATCATCTATATCTATCGCTGTAGCTCTGAATAGCTTACTTATAACAATGTCATAATAATTTAAAACTCCCAAATAAATTCTATCAAACTCTTTTACAAAAATATGATTTCCTTTTCCCAGTGGCGACTCTAACAATTCTGTAGTATGTACTGCTTTACCTCTGAATAAATCGAATATGAAGCCATCTCCCCTCTCCCACCCCCAGCCGCTTGCCGATTTATATCCAAGCTGTTTTAAAGTACTTACTAAATATTCATATTCATCTAAATTTGGCACTATTAAGTCTATATCCTTAGTAGATGGTTTCACGCCTAAAAGCGTCAAAGCGGTTCCGCCACAGGCAATCAAATGCACCTTCCTCTTGAGAAAGGTATCCCAAGCCCTGATTCTATCCAATAGGCCTTGTTTATCTATTCTATATTCCATACAATAACTTGTATATATTCATACAACTCTCTGTATTAAAGCATACAATATATTTAGTATTTTGTCAAGACAATCTTCGACAACCTAAATGACAACCTAAATGACAACTAATTTTGGCAAGAAACACTTGGTGGAACCGCGTCTCTAAGGAAACAGCTTAAATGCACCGCGCCCTGGGGGGCGCTCCCACATCTCGCGTCCAGCGCTTCAAAAACTGCTTGGGCGGGGCGCGGCCCCCACCCCGCGCCCCGCCTAGCGCTATCTTTTCAAAAAACTGGCGAAATTTTTAGGGGGAGGGAAAAAAATAGAAACTTCCTTAAATAGTTAAGAATTTTTTAGATTAACTTGAATTACTAATGGCTTTATTCAGGTCATCGATGAAAAGCTGGGCTTCTTGGGCATTCCCTCTTTTCCATCTATTAAGTAATTTCGAGCATCCACTTCCAAAGTTATCTTTTTTATCCTGAAACCATCTTTTGTGCCCACCACTTTCTGTCACATTAACAAAACCGTTAAAACAAGTATCCTTATAGAATGCCATCTCTCCTCCCCAAAAGGAATCATCTTCAGGCAATGTTGCTAAAAAGGTATAAAAAATGCTTTCAGGACACTTATCCTCTGGCAGAAACACTACATTTTTTAACCTTGCAAACCGAGCATTTGTCCTAGAATCTCCATCCAAAACAAATATAAATCTTTTCAGACATGATAATCTTTTTGATGCCAAGTCAGCTAAAGCCCCATTAGAAAGAGTAGCTCCATAAACATCAATAATGCTCTTTAACGATGTAGCATTTAGCAAGCTTCTACACCATAATGCTCCAACTGGGTCTTCACATAAAAGATTGATTTTCTCAACTGAATGTTTTTCCTTAGTTTCAATCATTATTCTACTCTTTATATAATGGAATTCTGGGTTAAGCTTATTGACAACTTTTCTATTTCTTATTTCAAGGAAATTTACTTTTACTCCTTCATAATTCTTGTTTAATAGGAAATTTATAATTTCCAATGAATGCGTAGTAAAAACTATTTGGAGACTGTAAGTTCTCGCGTATTTGTATAATCTTTTTATAAGATTTATTTGAGAACCCGCAAACATAGTGGTATCCAACTCATCGATTAACAAAATTCCCCGATTCGGTTCTAGTTTCTTGAAAGACATAATCGCAGTTAAGATTTGCCCTAAATTATCTTGCCCAGCTGAGTTACCTAGAGTGCCATAGCTATCAGTTTCTGTTGCAAAGAAATCTTTATTGGGCGTCTTAGCATGCTGTGGAGAAACATTTTTTTCCAAAGAAACAAAAATTTCGCTTGATTCGTTCTTATAAAAATGGATGTCTTGGGTACCTAATCCAGACTCTTCAATTAAAATATCTCCTTCTTTTTCTTGGGCTAGAGGAAACAATCGTCTTAAGCCAAGATAAATTACGGGATAATCAATTTTTCCTTCTCCCTCTTTTGCACGGATACCAACATCAATCCTAAACCTTTTTTCCGATTTTACATACCTTGACTTGGCTTGTTTATTAAGGACCTCTCCTTCATCATCTAATTCGGCTTCATATTCATAGTTCTTATCAAATTCATGAGTTGGGCAGAATTTAAATATTTCTGAATACTCAGCTTCATATGGTTTATTATCCAAAGTTTTGTGTTTATATTTAACTTCTGATCCTTTTTCTCTAAAACTAAACAAGTGGCCAACTAAACCAAGAATGCTTGACTTACCTGTGCCATTTAAACCAGATATTACTGTTAAATAGTCACCAAATTCTATACTAACATTCTCCATATGTCTAAAATATTTAACATTTAGCTTTACTATTCTCATTCCCTCGGCCCCCTATGAGATGTAAGTTGGTTTTCGATAAGCTTGCGATACTTACAAGTTGTATCTTCTAATAATTATTCTTTCATACTTATGCTAATTCTTTTACGTCACTGCTTTTATCACAATAAAAACAAGCGTAAATATTGGGACGTTTCTATTTTTCAAGATTAGAAGAAACCTTTACTTATTTATCCGTAGCCCCCTCCCCGCGCCCCGCCTTGCGCTATCTTTTCAAAAAGCTGGCGAAATTTTTAGGGGAGGGGAATAAATCTAACCCTTTACTCAGAATTAATACGGCACGCCCAATTTCAACCTGTGCTATGCTTGCTACCGTAAGAACATAAACGATACTGAAAACAATCCTTACAAACTTCTCTGTTTTTTGTTCTTATAAATGATTGTTTTCTAATAGTATCAGCACTTTCTTTTATCTTTTTCTCCATCATTTCAAGATGGCTTTCGCTTAATGGTATTGGGGGTTTCTGAGTATTAGTTTCTAAATCATATATCTGGATGTAATCGGCTTCTTGTCCTGTAAGCTCCTTATGACCCATGGCATATAAATTAAGTTGATCGATGGTAATTTGCCTCTTCTGCACATCATCACTTGACTTAAATTCTATAATAGTAGTTTCATATTTACCTTCGTAATTCTTCTTTTTTATCAAATCGATTCTCCCGCTGACAAAAATACCATCATCAAGATGCAGTTGAATATCTTGTTCTACAAATTCAACTTCTTTTAACGATTTTTTATTATTATCAAAATATTGAACCACCTTATTCTCAACTAATTCTTTCATTTCAAGCAATATTGAGGACTTGCCTAAATAAGGAAAATAGGATTGTTGCTTTGCAATATCCCTTACAAGTGGTAAGCTAAGAACCTCGCCTAACATGCTTCTTTTATGAATTTCCATTAGACTATTATGTAATGATTTTCCGAATCCCATTCGTTGGTCCAAAGGATAACAAAAACCATACATGGAAACGAGTTTGAAACGGTATGGACATTCAAAGAAATCTTTCAAAATACTAAAGTTTAGAGATATAGTGACTATGCTCTGTTTGGGTTTTGGTTCAAGTTTAGTTTTTGTTTTAAAATCTGGGATATTTGTAACAATTACATTTGAAGCTGAAATCTCAGAAACAAATATAGAAGGTTTTCTATATAGCTGATTATTTTGATCAGGCGCTCTTGAAATAAACAAATATTTTTGAGCTCTTGTGATTGCTACATAGAATAATCTACGCTCATCTTCAATATTTCCTTCATATCGATCCTGGTTTTTAATTAACGTTCTATCTAAGAAATGCCATTCACTCAATCCACCATGTTTTTTTGTTGGGAGATAATTTTTATTTAGTCCTGGTATAAATACAACAGGAAATTCAAGCCCCTTTGCTTGATGAATAGTCATTATTTGAACTGCTCGTGGAGTCTTATATGGATTATTTAACCATCCTTCTGGGTAATAGTCGTTTGCTGCATATGTTATGAAATCTAAAAAATATTTTAAGTGGATTTCTGGTAGAGAGCTATTGAAATTTATCGATTCAAAATCATTTATTACTTGGCTAAATTTGCCAAGGTTAAACATTATTATTTCTCCTCTAAGAGGATCCTCAAATGTTTCTTCATTTATTTTGGCAATTTCAATAAAACTCCAGTAAACATCTTGCAAACTATATGCCCAAATCGGTTTTCTTTTTTTATCTATGTGATTCTCGGGGAATTTTCTTGTTAAATTTTTTATAGCGATATTAAGATTTTCAAATTTAATTTTATTTTTAGGTATATCTTGCCAAAGCTTGATTAGTTCTTCTTTTTTTATAGAATGATTTAAATACTGAAAAATGCCCACTGCTGCTTTTGCTTCGTTAACTTCAAATAATTCGTTAACACCTGCTGTAATATAAGGAATATTATATTTATCAAGAATTTCAACAATCCTATAGGATTTATTCCATGTTCGCAGAAGGATAGCAAAATCGGAGTAATCAAGCCCACGCTTCTCTTCTCCTTCTTCTTTAAATGATACTCCGAGCAATTTCTTTATCATATCCGCAATAAAATTATTTTCTTCTTCAATATTTACAAACTCATTGTATAGTATGTCTTCTTTTTTAATGAAATTTTGCTTTTCGGCCGAGATCATTTTCTTGGGGATTCGATTATTTTTAAAGATAAGAGTTTCTGCAAGACTTGTAATTCCCTTGGAACTTCTAAAATTTTCATTTAAAATCACTTCTTTGGCAGGTCTATAGTTTTTTAGAAAATCTTTTATATATCGATTATTACTACCTCTCCACTGATAAATATTTTGATCGTCATCACCTACAACGGTAACGATTGGTTTGCTTGTTAGGTAAAGTTGCTTTATTAATTCTTCTTGGATTGGATTAACATCTTGATATTCATCTACGATCAGGTACTTTAAGTCTTGCTTTATCTTGTTATACAACCCCTTTTTCTCATGTAAACTATTTAAGGCTTCTGTCATTATCATAGTGAAATCAAAATAGCAGTTATCTCTTAAAACTTTTTCATATTTCTCTTTTGCTTTTGAAATATTTTCAGGTAATTTACGATTACAATCTGACTCTCTGATAATATTCATTATTTGAATGAATCTTCCTGTATCAACAAACTTTCTCATGCTGAAGTTTCTATCATTTATTTTAGTAATGTCGGTCATACCGATGTGATAATAATTTTTATCTACGAATAGACGCAATTTTATCTCATCTAAAACAGAGAAATTTTGGAATTTGTACTCATTGTTTTGCAAGGCGTTAAGACACCAACCGTGAATTGTGCCAATATACATGTCTGCAATACCTCTTAACTCATTCAGATCAGGATTTTCTTTAAGAAAATTCAAGATTTTATTTTTTAATTCTGCCGCTGCTCTATCAGTATATGTAAACGCAATGATGTTTTTCGGTTCTATTTTTAAGCCATTCTTGGGATTTAATAAAAATGTCACCTTTCCAGCAATAGTACTTGTCTTTCCCGAACCTGCGCAGGCGATTATTCTTAAATTTTGCTCATTGGCTTTTATAGCCGTTTTTTGTTCATCTGTAAAAGGTATCATGGATTAATTTTTTGCATTACAACTATATATTCGATATTCATCAAATTTCTTTTTTCCCCTGACACCCCTGAAGGGCTATTCTTTCTTGGTAACCTTTTGTTTGATATTTTTCTCTCAAATGTTTCAATATGTTTAAATCCATTATCTTTAAAGAATTCTCTTGTGATTTGATGTGTTTGTAACGTAACTCCTTTGACGCATCTATTGCTTACAACATAGCAAGCATAACCTTTTTTCCTTATAATCTTTGAAACATTCGCAATTGACTTTTCATAATCTTCGTAAAATGCTGACACATCCAAAGCTCTATTTTTATCTATTTTCCCAATTTTTATTAAATCCTTATTTAAAATTTTGCATTTAAATTCTTTTATCTTTTTAGCTCTTTTGCCTCCCATTAATTCATAATCAAGCTTATTTGCATCTTGAAATCCTAACCATTGATTAGCTAATCTAGAGAATTGTCCATACGCAACAGTTGTTTGCGAATCTCCATATGGAGGAGATGTAATCACAATCCCTACCTTCTGCTTTATGATTTGATTAGGATCTTGTTTTACTGTGTTAAAATCATGTATTTTACTTGTCGCGCCATTCTTTTTTTCATCACAAAATTTTAAAAGTCCTTCCCTGTTTTTGGCTACTATTTTTTCAAAGGTTGTAAAGACGTCTGGCTTAAAATGTCTAAGTTGCTTTGTATCCATTCTGTATAGCTTGAACTCATTTTTCCTTGTACGTGAGCATTCTCTTATTGTTTGACTAAATGCGACTTTAAAAAAATTACTTACCGACGCATACGGAATTTTATCAATATATTCTTTCAGAATCGATAGGTCGACAATCACGGACTTTGAAAACCAAAAAGTAATATTAGGGAATTTAGCGGGTACCACAAAATTACGTTTTTTAAAACCAAAACGAAATGGGAAAAGATAAGAGTAAAATTCTTTTATATGTGAATTTAAAGTTTTAGTTTTGATCGAGTTAGTTTTTGCCGTTGCAATCAACCTTGCAAGTGGATTTATATCAGTACCTAATGCGTTAAGACCATTAATATTTGCCTCAACTAGAGATGTTCCCGTACCACAATAAGGGTCGAAAAGAGTAGATTTATTAATACCGTATTTCTTTATTAGTTGATCTGCAACATGAGGAACCATCATTGCTGGATAAGTATGGAAACAGTGAGTAGAATATTTAGTATCAACTTCGATAAAATCCCAATCATATTTTTTTACCATGTGCTTATCCAAACAGCTTAAACATCATTGATTCAATCGGCCTAGAATTAAAATCCTTAAGATTATGAGGACATTCCCAAAAGAGACACCCCTTATAAAAAATTGAATCACAATCTATTTATCTGTAACTAATTATAAACGCCTAGCCTGTCACCCCGGGGAACGTCACCGAAACCATTCTTGATTAGTTTATTTTCCAGATTTGGTTCGGTTATCTTGTTTGCACAACATTTGGCAATTCTTTGCAACAGTCTTTCCACCTTCATGCCAGGGTTTTATATGATCAGCTTCCATTTCTTCTATCTCAAAGTGTTTCTTGCATTTTACGCATTTACCTTTTTGCCTTTCGTATGCTTCTCTTTTTTGTTTATCTGTAAATGCTCTAATATTCAAGAATTTCTCATTTCGGGTTAAAACATACGGATAAATTCCGGTTTTGCTTGTTACTTCATCATCCAGCATTAACTCTTTGATTTCAGTTTCCAATTTATTAGAATTCAGTCTCTTCTCTTTGAACTCGCTATACAGCTCTCCCCATTGCACACTACTCATTTCTCGGCGATAATTTGTAAAAGTCTTTCGCACCCATTCAATCACATCTTGAAAGTACTGCCACAATTCTTCAGCATTTTTGTTATGCTGATGCTTGGCCATATAATCTTCTATTTTGCCTTTGTTAATCCACGAAAGCACAGTTTCTAAATACTCCTGTCGAATTGGTGAACCACTAACTAATTGTCCGCCGTCGTTTGCTAACAAATACGCCGCACAATTTGATTTACTGAATTTTAATTTCGCGTCGCTCAACCACGGCCCGGTATAAACTGCGTTACGGATTTCCTGGTCGTTAACCTTCTCTCCGTAAGTGTTAATAATCCTAAACCAGTCTAGCCGTTCCTTATCCGCACCTTCGCAGAAATAAATCATTAGTTCATAATCCAAAATTTTATCTTGTTCCTCTTTGGTTAGATTATGAAAAAAGCGGTCGTTCAGCGAAAAATCGCCATAAACATATTGCCCTATACTAATAGTGCGCTGCTGGCCGTCCAGCATTTCGTAGCCACCATCTTCTCTGATCATCCAATACATCACATTCAGCGGAAAGCTGTTTTTGATAGTTTCGATTACGGCATTACGTTGCTTTTCCTTGTACACAAATTCACGCTGATATTTTGGACGAATATCAAGTTTACCATCATAAGCCACCACGCCTTCTTCGGCGCTATCTTTGTAGCCCGCCATCACTCTACGAATTTTAATTTTGTGTAGTTCAATTTTCATATTATTTTTTCACCTTCTTGTTTTTTATAATAACTCGAGCGTAAGGAACATCGACAATTCCATTTGTAATCATATATAAATCGCCATCAACTGCACCTCTTTTTTGAACTTCTTTTCTGTATTTTTTATGTTCCTCCTTATACGGTTTAACTCCAATCTCCATCCCTGAATTAGATATACCTAAACCAATAACCTCAAATTGGTTCGGATTATATTTATCAAGGAAAGTAACTGGTACACCAATCGCACCATCATAGTCGCAAGGTATGTCGGTATATTTGTCTACGTTAATTGCATCATAATTGTAGTACTTTGGATATTCTTTACGTGAATATTTTTTATAAAGAGTGATATCTTGTTTATGCTTCTCAACTACAAGATTTGTAAACCAACACGAAGTTGACACACGCACAATTTTCTTGCCATTTTCATCAATATGATGAAAATGCTCCCAATCGTCTGGTACAATAAAAAACATCCCTACATTAAAATTCGTGTAGCCAGTACGCAGTTTGTTGTCCTTAATTAACTTAAAAATCTCTTTATAGGTTAGTGAATTTGTATTGCCTATAATCAAAAACCCTTTTTTGTACTTCACGAGCTGTGCAACATATTCACGAAACAGCGAAAATGGTGGATTAGTCACAACAATATCCGCTTCTTTAAGTAGTTCAATACACTCCACACTACGAAAATCGCCCGTTCCTATCATCTCAGTTATAAACTCACTTGGATCAGGCGTGCGATTACCATTTTTATCGCCTGTGTATTCTAATTTATAAGGTGGTTCTTGGGAAAATAAATTTGCTTCTTTATAATGTGTGGCTATCAATTTTTTTAGCCCCAAATGTTCAAAATTCATACTAAAATATTTGACGAAATTACTTTCTCTGGGATCATCGCAGTTGCAAAAAACTACTTTGCCGCGGAATTGCTCTTTATAATATTTCAGTTCATTTTCAATATCGCCAAGCTGAGTATAAAACTCGTCTTTCTTTTCTTGGCTTGCTTTGTGTAAGTTTTTATTTAAGAATTTTGTTTCCATATTTTATTTGGATTCAACAGGCCTATTTTAAAATGCAACTTTTTAGGATTTATTCCTAATGGCCTAATGTTATATCCTTCCCACTAATTCATCTAAACTAATCCCCAAAACATCTGCCAATTTCTACTGAGACCAACCAGATCTCAAAATAAATAAGGGACGTTTCTATTTTTGGCGGTTAATGAAAAATAGCAACGTCCCCTCCTTTTCTGATTGTACTAATTAATTACTCCTTGCGTAAACGCTTGTAATCTTCTTGCTCCGCGTTCAAAGCGCCAGTTGGATTTCTTTACTATTACTCCTTGCGTAAACGCTTGTAGATTTCATCCGCTTCGCTACTGAAATCTACTGCGCACGCTTCGGAGTGAAATTTTTTGTAAAGCAAAAAATTTCAAGGGTGGCTGACGGGGCTCGAACCCGCGACCTCTAGAGCCACAGTCTAGTGCTCTAACCAGTTGAGCTACAGCCACCAGATCCTACTATTTTATTCCAATTACTTCCTAAATGAATCCTCTGCCGCGTCCTTAAGTGCCTTGCCTATAGCGAATGTCCCGTCAATTACAGCCCTGGAGATATCAGTCGCGCCTTTTACAGTGCTTTCAAGAATCTTAAGAGGCAATACTAAAACATCCTCTGTTTTAAGGCTGTTGGAGTCCCGTACTTTGGCAATTTTATCCGCAAAAGCCGTTTGTATATTGCTGATGCCGAGTTCAGGCCTGTCCATTCTTGTCTTTATAGCAAAATCCAATACTACCTTTCCCTGATCCAAGGCCTTGAAAGTATCCAGGACCACACTGGTAACTTTCTCCTCTTTTCCCTCGGATACTTCTGCCGGACGAGGCTTGCGGACGATATCGGTCAATTCTAAATGGCATTCAGCAGTTACGCTGTTATTTAAACCCTGGATGTTGCTGGTAAAACTAAGGCTTGCTTTCTCGATGCGGGCTTTCTCTAGATCCACCCAACTTGAATAATAAGGAGAGAGATAAATCCCGTCTATATCTTCGATCTTGATCGCCGCCTGTATATCTTTCTTGTAGTAATTAAGCCATCCCTCCACGCTTATTTTGCCTTCTTCTTCGCCTTCCTGCCAGGGGATCCTGCCTTTCAATTCAAAATTCGTGATCGCCGGAAAAGGGAACGTGTAGAGTTTGGTCAACTTGAAATTTATGTCTTTGATCGTTATCTTGATGCCATCCGCCTTCACCGTATAGTCAATAAAATCTATGTTGCCGTCTTTGACGGTAACATGCTTAAGGACCAGGCGTAAAGGGCGCTTCTTTTTAGGCTCAACCTTTGCCTTAATCTCAGGGACAGCGGCTGCCTTAACAGGCGCTTCCGCGGTGGATGATACTACTGCCTGAGGAGGAGGAACTCTATTATAAGTGATTTTGGGGTTTATAACGCTGATATCGTTAAAAGCGATATTGCCCATCAGAAAATAAGGTATGCTGGGCGTAATAGATATTTCGTCTACTTTTGCCAGTCCTTCGACGTTTAAATCTTTTATATCCAGAGTAAAAGGCAGCATGAGTTTAAACTGGCCCGCGCTTACTTTCTTATGGGTTAAACCCTCAAGCTGCTTGATGATAATAGATTTACCCTTAAATGCCACGAATACATAAGCCGAGATAAAAAGGACTATATAAGCTATGGTTACTGTCAACAGTATTTTTATCCGTAGTTTCATAGTTTAATTATGGTGCGCCTGGGCCGAATCGAACGGCCAACCGTCTGCTTAGCATACCGCACCGAATTTCTTCGGCCAAAATGTTGCGGTCTGGACTATGTCTTCACCATTTCAGGTGTGTGGCGTATAGTCTCTGAGGACTCTCGTTATATATCGCGATAATCATCTGCCCATTTAACATACTTAGTCTGATTATTGCCTGGCTTATTGAAACGTATAGCCTTAGGACAATCAGTAGAATTCGGGACGTACAAAACTGTTTCCTTATTCGGACAATAGATTGCATAATAATCAAAGTCTCGTTCTTTATAGGCATGTATATGTGTACCGTGTTTATCTGCCCAACTCGTCCTAAACTTAACTTCGATTATTCCATTACTAAGTAACGTGGTGTATTTCACTTGTAATTTAACCGCTTTGCCGTCCTTCAAAATAGCTACAATGTCATAAGGCTGGTGTTCCGACAGCGGGATGCATGGAACATATCCCCTCTGAACTAAGTCAGCGATAACCTTTGCTACCCCGATATCAGCCTTGACTTTCGTATGATGCAACATTCACCTCCTTTCCATATTATTTTGGGCGTTAAGACTACCTGCGTTAAAACGGTTGCCTGCAAGTTATCCGTGCTTACGCATGAGGATTTTCTTGCATATAGCCACATCCTCTCTATGCGTTTTAGTTTCCGCATAGAGGCTCCTACTGAAGGCAGATGCTCTATCCATTTGAGCTACAGGCGCATGTAAATCCTGTAAAAACTACTTGCGTAAAAAGCCTTCTATCGCCGCAAAACAGATCCCGCAGCGCACTGTAGATTCTACCACAAATTATAAATAAAGAAAACTAGAAAGATTGGGCTTGCGGACGCGAATTGAAGAATATTTGGCTTAATACTCGACCCCTTTTCTTGCCCGTATACCTGAATCGTAAGGGTGCTTTATCTTCTTTATATGGCTTACCAGGCTTGCTTTCCCGATTATCTTTTTCACCGGTCCTCTTCCTGTTAATACTAATTCCAAATCCTTCGGCTTAGAACTTAAGATACTCAAAACCTCTTTTTCTACCAGGAATCCCTCGCGCAGCGAAACAAGTATTTCATCCAGTATGAGCAGATCGTATCTGTTTTTTTTATAGGCTTTTTTAATAAACTCCAGGCCTTTTAGGCATTCCACCCGCACCTGGCTCTTAGTTACATCTTTATAAAAATGCGGATGTTTTTCGGCAAAACCGAATATATCCACCCCCAGCTTCTTTAAAGACTTATGTTCTCCATATCCCCATTTTTCAGGGTCTTTATGAAAATAGATGTAGCAGACTTTTAAATCATGCGCCCTTGCCCTGCAGGCAAGGCCTACTGCGGTGGTAGTTTTGCCTTTGCCGTCTCCGGTATAAATATGGATCAAGCCGTTTTTCATTTTCTTCCCTCCTGCGGGACCAGGAATATATATGGCCTCCTGGATATCGGATTTTCCTTTACCAGAACAACCGTTTTATAAACATCCTCAATGACCTGATAAGTCAGGACATCTCCGGGAGCCCCGACCTTATGTATCCTGCCGTTATTAAGCAGGATCAATTTATCGCAATACTCGCCGGCTAAATTCAAATCGTGCAAAACCGTGATCACCGTAAGCCCGAATTCTTTATTTAATTTTTTTATAAGATCCAGTACCGCCACTTGATGAGTTATGTCCAGATGCGCGGTGGGCTCATCTAAAAGAAGCAGCCGGGGTTCCTGGCAGAGAGCGCGCGCGATAAGGACTAATTGTTTTTCCCCGCCGCTTATTTCTTCTACGGGCCGCCCCCTTAACTTCAAGGTACCGGTTAAGGCCATCGCTCTTTCGGCAATCTCTAAGTCCTGCTTGCTCTCTAAAAATTGTAATCTTTGAAAATGGGGTATTCTTCCCAAAAGGACGAATTCTTCTGTTGTCAGAGAGTTTACAGGGGGATTTTGAGATACTACAGCCATTTTACGGGCCAGTTCTTTTTGGTTGATCCGCGGTATATCTTTCCCCTCAAAAAGGATTACGCCTTTCTTTAGTTTAAGCACACCGCTTATCGCCCGAAGCAGGGTTGTCTTACCTGAACCATTGGGACCTACTATTCCTATAAACTCTCCAGCTGCTACTTTGAAATTAATATCCTGAAGAAGGAATCTTGAATCATAGCCACAAGTTAGGTCTCTTATCTGTAACATTGAATTTTCCACGGTTAACTTACTGTTTTCTTGGCGAGGACATAAACAAAAACACTGCCTCCCAGTATTCCGGTGATCACTCCCACAGGCAATTCTAAAGGCGCGATAATTGTCCTGGCTAAAGTATCGCATAATATCAGGAAACAGGCGCCGGCAAGAAAAGAACTGCCTAAGAGAATGCGGTTGTCGCTTCCTACAAATGACCTCACGAAATGGGGAACGATCAAACCTACAAAGCCGATGACACCGCAGACAGAAACACTTAAACCTGTGAGTACCGACGCTAATATAAAAAGCAGCCGCTTGGCCTTTTCTGTGTTTACGCCCAGATGCCGTGCCTCCTCTTCGCCCAGAGAAAGGGCATTAAGGCTTAAGCTGAAAAAATAGGAAACAATCAGCCCTAGGACAGAAACAATTACGGCTACCTTTATAAGCAGCCAGTTAGGCTCTTCCAGGGAACCCATGATCCAGAATATAATACCTTGCAGGTCTTCGGTGCGCGAAACAGCCATAAGCAGCATAATTATAGACGAAGAGATAAAACTCAGCATCACGCCGGTTAAAAGGAGCCCCTGCATTTTTAGTATGCCTTTTCTTATATTCAAGAAATAGATCAACGAGATAACCACTATCGCCCCCAGAAAACCAAAAAGAGGCAGGGTTAAAACACCCCAGAACCTGTGTAATCTTAAAACAATATTTAAGCACACGCCTAAGGCTGCTCCGCCGGAAATACCCAGCGTGTATGGTTCAACCAGGGGGTTGCGGAACATCCCCTGAAGAATGACCCCGGCAAGGCTTAACGCCCCACCTATCGCAAATCCTAGAATAATCCGCGGCAGGCGGATATCCAATAGGATGCTGTATTCAGCAGAACTCTTGCCTTCAAGGATCAAAGAGATTATTTTCTTAATAGGCATGCCTACTGAACCAGCGCATAAAGAGAAAACGCTGATCACTAAAAGGGCCGCTCCCAAACCTAACATCCAGACGATCCAGTAAAGTATTTTTTTATTCATTTTTCAGGGTGTAATATTGTAACTAATTCTTTTAGAGTCCTCGTAAAGTTTACCGGGGTAGGAATGCAGAGCATATAAGAATCAATAATGTGGATCCGGCCGTTTCTTACCGCGCTTATAGTCTTATATCTCTGCCAGGCAGCCTTTTCATCCTGGCCGGTTATGCCCATGGTCGCGATAATAATTACGTCCGGATCCTGTCTTACCACTTCCTCGCGGCTATAGAGCTCTATTTTCGCGTCCTGGGAAATATTTATCCCTCCGGCGAATTGAATAAAATCATTGACGAAAGAACTATTTGTTACGGTGTATAAAGGCTTTGCTCCTATTTGCACGAAAACCTTGGGCCTCGGCAGGCCCTTAACACTTTTCTTAATAAGCTCCACATCGTCTGCGGCCTGACGGACTATCTCTTCTGCTTGCTTCTCTTTCCCGATGATCCTGCCTAATTCCAGAAATTGCCCGCAGATCTGGGAAAAACTGCTGACAGAAGTAAAATCAACTACCCTTATCCCTAAATTCCTTAATTTCTCTTTTGTCTTCGGGTTCGTTAAAGATGCTGTTAACACCAGATCGGGCTTAAGGCTGACGATTTTTTCTAAATTTGCGTCGGTTACCGTCCCTACTTTTTCCTTATTCCGCGCTTCCGGAGGCCTCTGGCAGTATACTGTGCAGCCTATTAATCTATCCTGCGCGCCCAGGAGATAAATCTCTTCCGTAAGATAGGGGCTTAAAGAAATTATCCTCTGGGGATAGTCTTGTGAATAAAGAGGCCCTTGGCACCAGAATACCAAAACACAGGCAATAAACAACAGTTTCTTCATTTAATCAGGAATAATCTCCAGAAACCAATGGTTATCTTTTAGTATCTTTCCACCGGTCCTAAACTTTACCGGTTCTTTAAAAATAGGGCCGCTATAAACAAAGGTGTGGAATTCCCCCTTTTCTCCGCAAGGATCGATCTCCGGGCCGATCTCTTCAATAAATCTTTTATCTATTTTACAGCCCAGCCATTCCTCGCCTAAAAACTCGGCCCTGGTTGAGACCACTATGGTTTTGAAACCTGAATCAATGATCTCCGCGGCCAACTCTCTGGTATCCCTGCCCCATAAAGGCATGATCGCTTCTACGTTTAATTCCCGGCAAACTCCATCAATCCAGTCTTTATGTTCCTGTAGATATATATCACCGAAGACAATACCCTGGATACCTTTTTTATCCTTCCACTCACTGATCAGCCTTTTGAATTCATCACGGTAACCTTCTTTGGGCATTGCCTTTTGCACTACGGGAATACCGGTAAGCTTTGCCTGTTTTAGAATAGCATCACTGGAAAGGCCGTGGGATAATGATTCTCTGCCGTTTGTTTGCGTAAAATTAATCAGCGCTAAAACATCGTGGCCCGAACCAATAGCTTTATAACAGGCAAAACAACTATCTTTACCAGCACTCCATAGGCTTATAACTTTCATACAACGCCTCTTTTAGCTAAAGGTTGGCGGCTTACGATCTTATACAATAAGCCCATATCAATATTATCTCTTACCAGCCGGGCGAGCTTATCAAATTCTTTATCTACATCAAATTTAGCCGTCTTGATCCGGCGGGGCCAGCCTTTTTCTAATCTCAACCTGCTTAAGAAATCGCCTCTAAAACCATCCTCGTCAAACACGCCATGGATATACGTACCCCAGATCCTGCCGCTTTCAACAGACGCCCCGTCAAAATTATTTATTTTCTTGCCTTGCCGTTTGATAATCTGGAAAACAGGCCGGCATCCTTTTAATATTTGTGTCCTGCCGTGATGGATCTCATAACCACTGACTTCTAATCCGGAATTAATATCCCTCGCCCTTACTTGAGACAGTATCTTCTCTTCTTTAAAATTGGTAACTATAGGCAAGAGCCCTAACCCGGCGATCTCTTTTTTTCTGGATTCTGTTTTATGCTGGTCGCGGATCCTCTGCCCCAAGATCTGATATCCGCCACAGATCCCGATAAGATGGGTTGACGGATGGTTTTTAATAACCGACACTATTTTTTCTGCTAAACCGGTTTTCTTTAAGTAATTCAAATCTTCAATGGTATTCTTTGTCCCGGGAATAATTATCAAATCGGGATTGCCCAGTTCGTGTTTGGCAATACAATAGCGCAGCCGGACATCCGGCTCATTTTCTAACGCGTCAAAGTCGGTAAAATTAGACATGTGCGGCAGGCTGATCACGGCAATATCTATCAGGCCGGCCACGGGTTTTCTTGCCTCTGGCCTGCGCTCATCAAGAGGTACAGAATCTTCTTCCGGGATCCTTATTCCTTTTGGTCCGGAGGGATGAAAGTACGGTATTACGCCTAAAATTCTTATGCCTGTTTTTTTCTCTAAAAAACTCAATGCGCCTTTCAATAATCTCTTATCCCCTCTGAATTTATTAATAATAATACCCTTGATCATTTTTCTTTCTTCTTTTGTCAACAACTCAAGTGTGCCCACGATCCAGGCAAGGACCCCGCCTTTATCAATATCTCCGACTAAGATCACCGGTGCTCCGGCAGCTTTAGCCATGCGCATATTTACTATATCATGCGCTTTAAGGTTTACCTCCGCCGGAGAACCCGCCCCCTCGATAACAACCAGATCATATTTATCTGCCAGGCGTTGATAAGACCCCAAGACTATTTTCTTTGCTTTTTTCTTATAACGCACGTATTCAATTGCCGACATATTCTTTAGCGGCCTGCCTCTTAAAATTATCTGCGCTTTTGTATCATGAGTGGGCTTGATCAATATAGGATTCATATCTACGGTTGGCTCTATGCGGCAGGCCTGGGCCTGGACTGCCTGCGCCCTACCTATTTCACCGCCGCCTTTGGTGACAAACGAATTCAAGGCCATGTTCTGGGCTTTAAAAGGGCAGACCTTGTAACCATCCTCCAGAAAAATCCTGCATAAAGCGCTGACTATTACGCTCTTGCCTACGCCTGAGCCTGTACCGCAGATCTGCAACGCTTTTTTATCTACCATATATTTATTCCCGCGATGATCAAACCGAAAAAGAGCACAAATACCTCGGCGAGCTCGCTGACAGCTCCGATCGTATCCCCGGTCATCCCGTCTATCTTTTTATTTATGAAATTTATGGATAAATAAACCGGCAGCGCAGCGGCAAGGCATAAAATAAGCCCTTCTACGCGCATGAGTAAGAAAAACGCTGCCAGCGTAAATAGTGTGGCTATAAATATTTCTCTTTTCCCGGAAAATTCCACAAAATATTTTGCCTTCCCTTCCTGCCTGGCATAGTCAGATGTAAAACAGGCTAAAACTTGAACCCATCTGGAAAATATAGGCGCTAAGATCAGGAATTTCCAGAGATCTTCTCTCGGCAGGCTGAATAAAAACGCGAATTTTAATATTAATAGGGTAACGATCCCGATCACACCCATGGCGCCGGCGTGGCTATCACGCATAATTTCTAAAGCCCTGTCTTTGGTTTTAGAACCGCATAGGCCGTCGCAGGTGTCGGCAAAACCATCCAGGTGTATCGCGCCGGTAGAAATAACTGATACTGTTAAAACAATAGCAACAGCTGCCATATGCGGCAGGAAAGAAAAAAGAAACAGGGCCGAGCAGGAAAAAAGTCCCAGCAACATACCGACAACGGGAAAAAACGCAAGCGATCTCCCAAAATCTTCAGGTTTTATATTCGCTTTTATTTTAACAGGCAGGATAGTTAAGAATTGCAGGGCAATGAAAAATAATTTCACTTTACGGTATTCCTTTCTTATTCTTCTTTTGTTGAGACACCCGCGTCTTTAAAAGTAGCCATTTGGGTCAATATTTTTACCGCGGCCTCTATTATAGATATCCCCAAGGCAGCGCCGGTGCCCTCTCCTAAACGCATACCTAGATCCAGAAACGGATTAAGGCCGATATGTTCAAAAATAACCTTATGGCCTTTTTCTACCGAACAATGCGCCGCTATCATATATTCTTTTACCTTTGGCTCTATTTGATAAGCCAGCAGCGCGGCTGAACCGGAGATAAATCCGTCAATTACTACCGGGACTCTCCTGGAGGCGGCGGCAATAATTGTACCGGCTAAACCTCCGATCTCAAATCCTCCTACCTTAGAAAGCACATCCAGCGCGTCTTTAGGGTCAGGCTTATTTATACGAAGCGACTCTTTAATAATTTCTATCTTGTTAAGAAGCGCGCTGTCGTCTAAACCCGTGCCTCTTCCGGTTACATTTTTAACCGGCATTCCGGTTATAGCCGCGGTAACAGCACTTGCGGCTGTAGTATTACCGATACCCATATCCCCGGTGCCGATAATATCTATGCCGTTCTTGTATTCAACCTCAAATACTTCTATCCCTGTTTCAATAGACTTGACCGCTTCTTCCCTGCTCATCGCCGGGCCTTTGGACATATTCCTGGTCCCTAAGGCGATTTTCTTATCTATAAAAACCATAGCCTCTGATTGCTTACTTTTTAATCCGCGGGCAGGCTTTCTTTTAGAGGGAATTTTTGTCGCCACTCCCATATCCACAACCACTACCTTTATACCCGCATGCCTGGCCAGGACATTTATTCCCGCTCCACCCGTCAGAAAGTTATGCACCATTTGAGCGGTGACCTCTTTAGGAAAAAGGCTAACCTTCTCCGCCGTAACACCGTGATCCGCGGCAAGAGTAAAAATAACCTTATTGTCTAGCCGGGGCATTTCTTTGCCGGTTATACCCGCGACGATCCTGGCTAATTCCTCTAATCTCCCCAGGCTGCCTTGCGGCTTAGTAAGATTATCCAGCCTGCCTTGAGTTATTTTCATAAGCTCACGGTCAATCAATTTTATCCTGGCAGCTGTTTCTTTTATTTTAGTCATTTTATCCTCAACGGTATGCCCGATATCATAAGAAAAGCCTTATCAGATATGCCTGCGGCGTTTTGATTTACCCTGCCTGCTAAATCCCTGAACCTCCTGGCTAAAGGATTCTCCGGGACTATGCCCCAGCCGACTTCATTAGTTACCAATATAGTATCAAAATCCCGCTTCTTAAATATCTTTAGCGCGGAATTAACTTCTTTCTCTATATATTTATCACTATGGCCTTTTAATAAAAGATTGGATATGAACAGTGTCAGGCAATCAATGATCACCAGATCAAAGGCGCCGGATAAATCCTTAGCAAGCAAAGACAGGTTTTCCGGCTCTTCAATTGTTTTCCAACGCGCGGGCCTGCTTTTCTTATGCAGCTTTATCCGCAGGCGCATTTCTTTGTCTAAAGCGGCAGCAGTAGCTATAAAAAGGACCTTTTTAGTTTTCTCTTTAGCTAATTTTACGGCGTAGGAACTTTTGCCGCTCCTTGAACCGCCTGAAATAAAAGTAATTTCGCCCATTTTATAATTTATATACTTGTGGTTTTGAGAAGCCGTTATGTTCAATTATATATACTGCCTTAGGCTCAATCTTAAATCCCCAGAAATCCTCTTTTTTGGCTCCCAGGCAGTTATTTAAAATAGCCCGCATTACTCCAAGGTGGCTGACTATGGCCACGGTCTTATTTTCCTCTTTATTGATGATTGCATTTAATTCTTTCTTTACGCGGCTTATAAAATGGTTCATTTTCTCACCCAGGGGGATATCTGCGCTAAAAGGATCTTTGAGCCATTTTTTGTAAAGACGCGGGTATTTTACGGAAACCTGCCGGTAATTAAGCCCTTCCCATTTGCCGAAATGCATTTCTCTCAAATTAGCGTTTTTAGAAATTCCGCATTTTCTATTACCAAAGATTATTCCGGCGGTTTGGCAGCTTCTTTTAAGGTCTGAACAAAATACCTTATCTATTTTAAGCCCTTTCAGCTTTGCTCTTATTTTTTCCGCCTGCGCCAGGCCTGTTTTATTCAACTCGGGGTTCCGAAAACCACAATATATTTTTCTTAGGTTATCGTCGGTTAATCCATGCCTGATAAGTATGATCTTCATGATCTTGGCTACAATAAAAAACCCCGCAAGTAGCGCTCTTTTTAGAGCTACTTCGGGGCTGCACCCTGTTTTAAGCTTTAACCCTTCCGCGAGGACCTGATATAGGCAGGTCTTCTGGCTCCCGGATCACTCTACTCATCAGGCCTTCCCGCCCGAAAATTTACGGGCAGTGGCTGATTATGACTTTCGTCCCCGGTTACAGCGGCGGGACCGCATCCGCTTTCACGGATTTCCCTTAACCTATATCCAAATTTGTATTTATTCTTACACCCTGCGGACTGTTTGTCAACGTTTTTCTTGCGTAAGAATACCGCTTATATATGGTCGGGGCGACAGGATTTGAACCTGTGACCTCTTGCTCCCAAAGCAAGCGCTCTAGCCAAACTGAGCCACGCCCCGTTTGATGACTTTTAGCGTTTAATATATTTCAGGAGAGTTTTCTTGGCTTTTTCTAAAGCACGGTAGCGATGGCTCATTCCGTGCTTTATTTTCTCTCCTAATTGCGCAAATGTTTTTTTATACTTGGGTATGATAAAAAGAGGATCGTACCCGAAGCCCGAATTCCCCTTTAATTCAAACCCGATAATACCGGAACACTTTCCTTCTACTACTCCTATCAATCCATCTTTATCGGCCAAAGCCACCGCGCATGAATAATACGCGTTTCTTTTACTAAACGGGATATCTTTTAACAGTCTAAGCAGCTTTAGATTATTCTTTATGTCGCTTTTGTCTCTGCCTGAGAAACGCGAAGAATAAACACCAGGCTTGCCGCCTAAGGCGCGCACGCAAAGGCCTGAATCCTCTCCCAGCGTTAATTTCTTCGTAACAGCGGCAGTCTTAACCGCTTTCTTTACGGCATTATCTTTAAAGGTCTTGCCGTTTTCGATTATACGCGGCTTTCTGGGACAATCCGCCAAAGAAGTTATCTTAAAGTCCAGGCCCTTCAGGATCTCTTTTATCTCTTCCAGCTTTTTTCTATTCTTGGTTGCAACTACTAATTCCATAATTAAAAGATGTCTTTGATGAGGGTCTTTTGGATATCGATCAAATCCTTAATGCCTTTCTTACCCAGGTCCATCAACACATCCATCTGTTCCTTGGTGAATGATTTTCTCTCTCCGGTCCCCTGGATCTCAATGAATTCACCGCTTCCGGTCATAACCACATTCATATCCACTTCAGCTTTGGAATCTTCTTCATAGCATAAATCAAGTATGGGAGTGCCGCTTAATATGCCTACGCTGGTAGCGGCAACAAAATCCTTCAGCAGATTCCTGTTGATCAAACCATTTTTCTTTATTTTATTCAAAGCATCTGCCAAAGCGACAAAGCTGCCGGTAATGGACGCTGTGCGGGTGCCGCCGTCGCCCTGGATCACATCGCAGTCAAGCCAAATAGTGCGCTCACCAAGATTTCTCATATCAACCACCGTGCGCAGCGACCTGCCTACCAGCCGCTGTATTTCATAGGTCCGGCCGGAATCCTTTCCGCGGGGAATGCGTGAGCCGCAGGAACGGGGAAGCATGCCATATTCAGCAGTAACCCAGCCTGTGCCGGAGCCTTTTAAAAACGGGGGGACACTCTCCTCTACGGATGCCGTGCATATGACTTTGGTATTCCCTAATTCAATAAGGCAGGAGCCTTCGGGGAATTTTAAATAATCGCGGGTTATTTTAACTTTGCGTAATTTATCGGCGCCTCTGCCGTCATTTCTTACCATAAATACTCCTTCCGTTTTTATCAATGGCAACAATTAGGGGAAAATCCTTTACTTCCAGTTTCACTATGGCTTCCGGGCCCAGATCTTTATAGGCAACCGGAGTTACGCGTTTAATATATTTCGTAATCAGTGCGCCGCATCCGGCGTAAGCCAAAAAATATACCGCTTTATATCTTTTAATGGCCGCCGTCACTTCTTTTGAACGCCCGCCCTTGCCGATCATTCCCTTTAGCCCCGCCTTAAGCAGTTTCGGAGTGAACGCGTCCATACGTGAACTTGTCGTCGGGCCGCAGGAGCCGATAACCATTCCTTTTGGCGTTCCTGCCGGGCCGCAGTAATAAATTACCTGCCCTTTTATATCTAACGGCGGCTTTTTAGCCTCAGACATCCGTTTATGGGCCTGATCGCGGCCGGTATAAATTATTCCGCTCAACAAAACCTCATCACCCGCTTTCAGGTCTTTAATTTCTTGATAATTTAATGGCGCGGATATTTTTTTCATATTTATAGCGTCGCTTCTGCCAGGCGTAAAGCATGACAGCTTATATTTACTGCCACGGGAAGACCGGCAATATGTGTAGGATAAGTTTCTATGTTCAAACTTAAAGCAGTATTCTTACCGCCTAACCCCATCGGCCCGATATTAAGCTTATTTATTTCACTTAGTAATTCCTGCCCTAATTTAGCAATCTTACCGGCAGGCTTGCCGCGTCCAACAGCTTTCTTAAGCAACGCCTTCTTAGCTAAAAAACAAGCATACTCCGCTGTCCCGCCGATCCCCACACCTACAACATAAGGCGGACAGGCATCAGGCCCTGCTGATCTTACCGCGTCAATAATAAATTTTTTAATATCCACGATGCCGGCAGTCGGATTAAACATTTTAAGTTGAGATTTATTCTCGCAGCCAAAGCCTTTTGGCAGGACTGTTATTTTTAATTTATCTCCCCGTACTATATCCATGTGTATCACCGCGGGAGAATATCCTGAATTGCCCCTGGATAACGGCTGACGGATTATAGAATTCCTTAAGTACCCTTTTTTATACCCTGACTCAACGCCCCTATTTACGGCGCTTTTCAAATCGCCCGCGATCCTTACCCCTTGCCCGATTTCTAAAAATACTACGGGCATCCCGGTATCCTGACAAATAGCTAATTTTTCTTTTTTAGCGATAACGGCATTCTTAAGTATTGCCTCTAATATGCGCCTTGCCCTGGTATTTTTCTCTTTTTTATACGCGCCTTTTAACTGGGCCAGGACACCTTTTCCTAATACGCAATTTGCCTTTACGCATAAGCCCGCTACAGTATTCTTGATCTTTCCAGCGACTATGGTTTTCATTTTTCTTCTCTTCTATGCTCCCTTACAACTGTAGTTTTTATCCCGCCGCGGGGATTAAATTCCCCCGTGACCTTAATCCAGCGAGGATCACAGGCGCCGATGAAATCTTCCAGCATTTTATTTATTAAGTGTTCATGGAATATCCCGGCATCGCGGTAGAAAATCGTATACATCTTAAAAGACTTCAATTCAATACAATATTTATCCGGAGAATACTCAATCTTTATCACGGCAAAATCAGGCAGGCCTGTCTTAGGGCAGATACAGGTAAATTCCGGCACATCCAGACAAACGGTATACAATTTGTCTGGATACTGATTCTTCCATACTTCGATCTTAGGGGTTTTTAGGCCCCGGATGTTTTTCTGCAACCCTTCATACGCGCAATGCTTTTTACTTTTCATTTTATCCCCGCAATCTTGTGTATCTGCGAAATTACACAGGTAAGCACCTCTTCCTTAACACAGATATCTTTAAAACTTCTTAATTTTTCCGTCAATGAACCGTTATCTTCATAGCTATTAGGCTGTAAGACTAAAATCGCGGCCTTATTGACCTCTTTTACCAAGGCAAGCGCCTTGCGCAGGTCCTGCTCTTGCGTAGATCCGCAGATTATGGCTTTTAAGAAAACTTCTTTTCGCGAAGCGGTCTTTAAAAACCTTTGATGCGAACTCCAGAGTTCACCCATGCCCGTAGAAGTCGGCAGCTTTAAATCCATAGCTACAATGTCTAAATAATCTATCACTTCCGCCAGTTCCTCCGCTAAGGTCCCGTTTGTTTCCAGATAGTTCTTATAGCCATGCGCGGAAGTCAATTTTAATACCTCTTTTAAATAATCTTTCTGCATAAGAGGCTCTCCGCCTGTAAATGACACGGAGTGGAAACCGTTCTGATACAGCCTTATCTTTTCAAACAATTGTTCCGGAGAGTATTCCGTAAAACAATTTAATTTAGTATCGCAGAATTTGCAGCTAAGGTTACAGCCAAAGAAGCGCACAAAGATCTGCTTTTCGCCAAGATAAAGGCCTTCCCCCTGGACACTATCAAAAATCTCGGCGATCTTACCTTTCATTTTTATTATTCCTTTTAACCAACGGATCCTCTAGCCCGGCTTCTTTAAAACCTTTGGCGCGGAAGTGGCAACTGTCGCATTTTCCGCAAGGACGGCGCCCTCCCCGGTAACAAGACCAGGTCAACTCAAACGGAACGCCTAAAGCGCTGCCTATCCTGATATTTTGGGCTTTATTATTACGCAACAAAGGGGTTTCAATCTTGATCTTTCTTTTTTCAACCCCGGCCTTTGTGCCGCAAGAAATTATTTTATTAAACGCCTCAAAGAATGCCGGCCGGCAATCAGGATACCCCGGGTAATCCTGGCTGTGGGCGCCGATAAAGATAGCGCTCGCGTTTTTTGCCTCAGCGTAAGACAAAGCAAAACTTAAAAAGATTATATTACGTCCGGGGACATAAGTCGCGGGGATCCCGTTTACCCGTTTACCCGCTTGTTCAGAAATAGTTGTTTTATTTCCTAAAAGGGCCGATCCTTTCCAGGGTAAGCCTATCTTTATGACCTGCCAGGGGCAATTCGCGGCAGAAGCAATTTTCTTTGCCGATTCTATTTCTCTGCGATGACGCTGGCCGTAATCAAAAATAAGGCAGAAACACTTAAAACCTCTTTTCTTGGCTATATAAAGGCTGGCAGCGGAATCCAAACCGCCGGATAAAAGAACAATGGCACTTTTCATTCTTCATAAGTAGCGCAGCTGGCGTTATTTTCCCAAACCGTTACTGACTTGAGGCTGGGGACAGGCAGCTTCAGGTTATCATAAATATATTTGGCAATATTTTCTGAAGTGGGATTAACCTTTTTAAAGTAAGCAATGTTATTTAAATACGCGTGATCCAGTTTTTTGAGCAGGCGATTCAATCTAGCTTTTAGATAATGAAAATCTAAGACCATGCCGGCACCGTCTAATTTATCCTTTGAGGCCACCACCTCTATCTTCCAGTTATGGCCGTGCAGGCTTTCGCATTTCCCTTTATAGCCTCTTAAGTTATGCGCGGAACTGAAATTACCTTCCACTCTTACAGTATACATATTTATTTAACCTTTTTTACCCCTTTTACCGTCCTGCCTAAGAACCTCTGCGCTAAGTCGCTGAACCATTCAGGGTTATCACTGACATAAAATTCCTGTTTTGCCTTGCGCCTGCTGTTTAAGATATTCTCCGCGGACAGGATCTTTTTTACTTCCATGGCCACCTGCTTGGCGGAATCTATTAATATGACATTTTCACCCATCACCTCTTTAATGACCGGCTTAAGCAAAGGATAGTGCGTGCAGCCTAAGATCACGGTATCTACGCCCGCGCGTTTTAACGGCTTAAGATACTCCCGGGCCACATCCATGACCACATTCCCCTTAAGCCAGCCCTCCTCGACAAAAGGCACAAACAGCGGGCAGGCAACCGCGGTAACCTTAATTCCAGGATCAAGTTGTTTTATTTCTTTTTCATAGGCAAGGCTCTTTATGGTGCCTTTCGTGCCGATAACGCCGATGCGTTTATTTTGCGTAGCGTAAACCGCTTCTCTTACTCCCGGGCCAAGCACGCCTATAATAGGAATCCTGAAGTGGCTCTTTATGACCGGCAGGGCAAAACTTGATACGGTATTACAGGCAACGCATATAAGCTTTACATCCTGTTTAAGCAAAAATAAGATATTCTCTATGGAAAAACGGATCACCGTCTCTTTTGATTTTATACCGTAAGGCACGCGGGCGGTATCTCCGAAATAAACTATATTTTCATAAGGGAGCTGATGGATCAATTCTTTGACCACCGTAAGCCCCCCGACCCCTGAATCAAATACCCCTATCGGCTTCATTTGTTAGCGGCCTCCACTATAACCAGGTCGTCGGCATAATCACGTATCCCTTCCATTATGCTCTCTGCTATCCTCTGGCGGTAATAACTGTTCTTCAACATACGTTCTTCATTATAATTTGACAAAAAACCGACTTCCACCAATACCGCCGGTATACGCGCGTTCCTTAATACTTCGTAACGCGCGCCTTTAACCCCTAAAACACGGGCATTCAAATTACTGGAAGCGGCCCGGCATATGGACTGGGCTAACTCTATTGATTCGGCGCGGCCGGAAGTATAGATCATGTCCCAGAGTATCGCTTTCAGGTTTAAAGACTGGCTGTCAAAACAGGCATTATTTAAATTCAACGGCGCGTTACCGGCAGAGGCGAAAGCGCGCTTAGAATCGCTTACGCTGGGAGAAACATAATACACCTCAAAACCGCTCAAGCTCCTTACGCGGTTGGCGTTAGAATGTAGGCTCAGGAAAAAATCTGCCCCGGAATCATTGGTTATTTCTACCCGCCTGGGAAGAGGGATAAACCTGTCGCTAGCGCGGGTCATAACTACTTCTACTCCTTCGCCGCGCAGCAGGTTACTCAACCTTTTAGCTATGTCTAAATTAACGTCTTTTTCTCTTAGCCCCGTTGTCCGGCCAATCGCGCCGGGATCATTTCCGCCGTGGCCGGCATCAACCACTACTCTTCTGATCTTTAAGGAAGATAAAGCGGGCCTGCCCGTAGGATAAACCTCTTTAAACAAGCTGTCTAAAACCTGTTCTTTAAATTTATAAGGCGCTACTACTGTGCCCTGATAAATATCCGCCGGATTACTGATATACCGGGGAACTCCGTCTATCAAGACGAGATTGTCGCCGACTCTCATGCTTATCCTATGCGAGCCCTTGCTTAACGAGACTACCCGGGTAAATGTATCATATTTCCAATCTATATTTTTTAGTTCGGCATAAGAGAACAAAGGAAAATAAGCCATGCCGTTTATATTATAAGAGGGCAACGCCATCTTTGCAGGAACAGTAGCGCAGCCAAATATAGTCAGGAAATAAAAAACAGGAAGCAAGGCTACGGCCCAAAACTTAAATTTTTTGAAAATAGTATTTAACATTTAATACCGTAGTCCTTTGGATGTTTTAGTGGTGGTGCCGTACTCACTGTTTTGTACTTGCGCTCGGGGTGGCGCTTGTCGCGCTGTTTACCATATTGCTCCGGCTCATACAGCTTACGTTCCGTAAGCTGTGGGCTCATTAAGTGGAGGTGGGCGGAATTGAACCGCCGTCCTTAAGTAATCCGATAAAAACCGCTACATGCTTAGACTGTCATTTATGCTTTGGCTTACCACTCCGACAGACAAGATTGAATAAGCTGCAACCCTAATTGTCTTGCCATCCATCCTAGGGCAAAATGGACAGCCAGCTCATTAGTGCTCTATTCTATCCTATGAGCAAGGACAGATAGAGGCTTCGGACTTAATTAAGCCCGAAGGCTGGAATGAACGCCGGCCTTACGGCCATTGTTCCCGCTAAACGGTTGTTTACGCTTGCGTTTATATTGTGCACGGATTATTAACGCGGCTAACCATGCGTCCGCGGCATGCTGTTCTTATCCGACTAACCTAAGTCGAACCCATTTCACCCCCGATTTTCTGTCTATTACTTATCGGAAAATCGTCCCGCCGAGTATGCCAAAATTATCCGAGTTCCTTAAAAAGAATGAGGAAAATTCTGGCATATCTTACGAGGCGGGACAATAACAGTTATCTCCTATTCTTCATCATTCTGCGTATAGCCAAATCAGTTTCGCGGCGTTTTACATCTTCTCTTCTATCGTGGGTCTTTTTGCCCTTACAAATAGCGAGCTCTACCTTGACAAAACCACGGTCATTAAAATATAGTTTTAAAGGAACCAGCGTGTGCCCTTTTTGCACGAGCCGGCCGGCCATCTTCCTTATCTGGTTTCTATGCAAGAGCAGCTTCCTGCTCCTGGTAGATTCAACATTCAGGTAACTTGCCTCTGCGTAAGGGCTTATGTGCGTATTGTATAATATAACTTCATTACCCTCGACACGGGCAAAGCTATCGTTTAGGCTTACATTGCCGGCCCTGACTGATTTTACCTCACTGCCTTTTAATTCTATGCCGGCTTCCATAGTCTCTAAGATATCATAGTCTCTACCGGCTTTCCTGTTGGCAGCGATAATCTTAGTCATCTTAGCATATTTCTCATAAAATATAAACTTAAAAACACGGGTATCGTAAATATGCTTATGATATGGCCGATCAATATCCCCTGGCTGATAAGCAGGTCTTCTTTATTATAGTGGCGGGTTATTACCGATAGTAAGGTAGCCGGCGGCATGGCTAATTGCATTACGATCAACAGGCCGATCAATTCAGGCAATTGGAATTTTATAATCAAGAAAATACCTACAGCCGGCAGAACTACCAATTTCAACATGCTCATCAGAAAAATAGCCTTTTTACTGACTCGGGCAATGTGTATTTCAGCAAGGCTGCCTCCTACTACAAACATAGCCAAAGGCAGGGTGCAGTCGCCTATCATCCGCAGCGGCTTCAAGAACTGCGCCGCAACAAAGTGATTCAACCCGGAGGCAACAAACAAAAGGCTTATTATCGTAGCTACTACCGGCGGGCTGAACAAACTTCCCAGCTCAAATTTCTTATTCTTATGGAAGTTGATTATATGTACTCCCAACGAAAACATCACCACATTAAATCCTGAAAGGAACAAAAACAAATATATGAACATTGCCCCCATCTTTTCCTGCGGCAGGAGCGATGCTGATAAAACCAGAGGCAAATATCCTGAATTCTGGAACGTAACCAGGCTCAAGAATTGCAGTTTATGTTGAGGGCCCTTAATAAATCCCGAGAACAAAAGCGCTAATAGCAGGCCTATGGCGGTTATAGCCATGCTTAACAAAGGAAAAATCCACCAATCCGGATAGAGACTGAATTTAAAATCGCTGATAAGCTGACAAAATATCAGCAACGGCAAAGTAACCTCTATTACCAGGCGGCTTAAGGCATTTAATCCCTCGGTTTTTAAAATATTCTTCTTAACCAGGAAATAGCCTATAGCTGCCAAGAGGAAACTCTGGGCCACTGCCACGCTGGTGATCTTAAAAGACTGCCAAAACATATGCCTCTCCCTCTTAAAGAATTATATTATAACAATAAAGGCCCTAAGCCGCAATTCTTTTATAATCGCCGCGGCCTCCTTATAATGGGATTGACAGAATTATAGCGGTAGGTTATACTGAATTTCAATATTGCGGAAGTGGCGGAATGGCATACGCGCACGTCTCAGAAGCGTGTGGGGTAACCCTTGAGGGTTCAACTCCCTCCTTCCGCACTAAATTGGCTTTGGCGTTCTTCAAAAAAAAGAGAAATAGAATATGCTTACAAAAGGATACGGGAAACTAAAATCCTCGTTTTTGCCGTTCTTTTTTGTCAGCCTGTTTGTTTCTTTAAACGCTTACGCGGACGATACAAAAGCCCTATCCCTAAAAGCCCAGGCCCAGGATCAGGCAATAGAAGCAGCGCAGGAAGAATTCGACCCTTCAGCCGATGATTACCGGCAAAGATTAAGAAGAACAGTGTCAATGCCGGAAGAATATTTCCCTAACGAAATAGATTATTACATGCGGTATGTACCTTCGCGGGGAGCAAGTTCGCAATCAGGCAGCGTAGCAATAACTGATTCGGGAGCGGAATATAGCTATGAGCTCAAGGCCTTTGGGAAGCTTCCGGTCCAGTTTGGCGTAAGCACCGAGTATATAGGGGTAAAAAACAGCACTGCTGTCCAGCTTCCGGCCTATTTAACTTCTACGTCCTTTGGCGTAGAAACCACCCTGCCTTTCTTTGGAGTCGATAAAACTTATTTTACTCTAGCCCTTGCTCCAACAATATCCACTGATAACTGGAATTTCCGTTCTTCGGCTTTCAGCCTGCTTCAACGCTATTTTCTGATACATCAGCCGAACGAAAAGTGGACTTTTATCTGTGGGGCGGCGGTATGGCCGGGTTACGAAGACGAGGTCCTGCCGATAGTAGGATTTATTTATAAACCAAATGATAAATGGACTTTTAACATTATACCAAAGGGGCCGGAAATTTCTTACGCCATGACCGAAAAACTTACGGTTTTCGGAGAAGGGGATATGTCCGGATATGAATTTGTAGTTACTCAAGACGATCACAAGAATGTCAGGCTTGAATATAATGAAATACACGCAGGCGGCGGCCTCAGGTATAAGCCTAACAAAAATGTCAATGCCTCCGTTTCAATAGGAGGCATGTTTAACCGTTCCCTGAAATACCGCCCAGACAGCCTGGGTAAGGTCGTGATCAAAGACGGTTTATATAGCGCATTCAGGCTGGAACTTTATTTCTAGTATTATTATTTTAAGCCGCTTCATGCTTGAACCAGGCCCGGGTATTTAAACAAAACCTTACCAGCATCAGCATCACCGGAACTTCTATCAAAACCCCGACTACTGTCGCTAAAGCAGCTCCCGAGGAAAGCCCGAAAACAATAGTGGCTGTGGCGATGGCGACTTCAAAATGGTTACTCGCCCCGATCATGGCAGATGGTGCCGCGTCTTCATAACTAAAATTCAATTTCTTTGCCAGCCAATAAGTGACCCCGAAAATTAAACAGGTCTGGATAAAAAGCGGAATGGCGATCCAGAGGATCGTCTGCGGCCGCGAGAGGATCATCTCTCCTTTAAAAGAAAACAAAAGCACGAGCGTAAAAAGCAGCGCGATGATCGAAACCGGAGTCAGAAGATGAAGAAACTTACGCCTAAACCATTCCTCGCCTTTTCTTGATATTACCAATTCCCGCGAGAAATATCCCGCGACAAGCGGCAAAGCCACATAAACGGCTATAGATAAAAGCAGCGCCTGCCAGGGGACCGGCATCTTCCCTATCCCTAAAAGAAAACCGCCTAATATCCCGTAGAGAAACAACATGGATAAGGAATTAATGGCTACCATAACCAGAGTATGGCCGTCATTGCCTTTTGATAAAAATCCCCACACTAAAACCATGGCTGTGCAAGGAGCGATACCAAGCAGGATACAACCGGCAAAATAACTCCGCCACAACGGGACCGAAAGCATCCTCATCCCTTCGTGCATAACTACAGTTCCTGCTCCATGGATAGACCCCAGAGACCAATCGGCACCCGGAGGTAATTTAACAAAATCAATCGCGTTATTCCCAATCAAGCCTTTAAACAAAACGCCCAGGAATAGATACGCGATGGCGTACATCGTAAAAGGTTTGATCGCCCAATTCACAAAAAGGGTAAGACCAACCGGCTTAGGAGATTTGCCCGCCTTAATCACTTCGGTAAAATCTATCTTGACCATGATGGGATACATCATAAAAAACAAGCAGATTGCTATCGGTATGGAAATAACCGGAGCTCCGTTTATATTAACAGACATACTATCAAGGAACTTGGCCGCCTGCGGAGCAATTTTACCAAGGATAATGCCTGAAGCGATACATATAAAAACCCACAATGTCAGGTATTTTTCAAAAAAGCCCAGATTTCTTTCTTCGCGGACGGTTTTCTCCATATACGCCTCCTCAGGAAATTATGTCTTTATTTATAAGATTCTTTTTAGAAAAGCGTTAAAATATAAATACCTACGTAATATACACCCGCCAGAACAAAAATAATCCCGGTAATCTTTCGAGTATAGTATTCAAGCCGCCTGATCCTATGAAACCAATGGCTAAAGGATGTCACGCCCAAAGCGATGGCAACAGCAAATACAAGAACCGGTAGCCCGGTGCCAATTCCGTAAATAAATGGCAGGACAATACCACTTTTACTGTTAATCGCTAAAGGAATAAGGCTCCCAAAGAATAACGCTGCCGAAATTGGGCAAAACGCCAGAGCAAAAATAAAACCAAGCAAAAAAGCACCTGGCGCGCCGGATTCTGCAAGCTTATTATGATGCTTTTGTGAAAGCGAGAGTCCCGGCAAACGAATAGTAATTATCTCAAGTAATATGAGCCCAGTAAAAATTAACAGCGGGCCCAAAGCTTTGCTCATATATTTCTGTAAGAACTGCGCAACCTGAGGAACGCTTAAAAGAGAACTGATTATAATCCATCCTAAAATTGCATAAGAAACCATCCGCCCTAGCGTATACGCTAATCCTGAAACAAACACAAGCGCCGGATGGGTAATTTTCTTTGACAAAAAGGAAACGGCAGCCACGTTGCTGGCCAAAGGGCACGGGCTAATGGATGTCAGAATCCCCAGCCACAATGCTGACGCAAAACCTATCCATATCTCTGTCATTGAGCTTCCTTCAATAAATCAGCAACCCCGCTCTTTACATAATCAATAAATCTCTGCTTATTGCCAACATACTCCCAAATCTTATCAAGATTTATCCATTTTGTTTCTTTACCATCCTTGATCAATGATAAAATAAGTGACTTTGTGTAAAGCTGGTAATCCTTTGTATAATGTTGGTTGCCTTTGTCTTCCACATTAATAACTTTAAACTCCAGCTTTCCGGACGCAAGCGCATCTTTGAAATTAGCTTCTATCGCTTCTCTTGAATACTGCTCCAGTTTATGACAGGTAGTACAGCGAAATGTTCCGTGAAAATAATACGCCCTGACCTTGCTGTTTAATAGCTCTTCCGCGGCAAAAGAAGAATCTGTGCTAATACTAGCCAGTACAACAACCAGAAGAATGAGAAGTATTCTTTTCAGCTTTACCTCCTTGGTTGACCAAAATATCTCTTATTTCATCCTTACTTAACACCTTACCAACCGATACAACATTGCCGTCAACCGCCAATGCCGGAGTCATCATCACACCATAATCAGTAATTTTGCCTATATCTGTCACTTTGGAAATCTCAGCTACTATATTGAGCTCTTTTACTGCAGCTTCTGCATTAGCAGCTAGCTGTTTGCATTTTGGACAACCTGCCCCTAAAATCTCGATTCTCATTTTCTCCTCCGTTATTTTATCTTTTTACGGCAGAAACTTTTATGCTGGCTACCGCACCCTCAACACCCTTAAGATTCTCAAACATAGCGTCCACAGGATAATCAGAATGGCTGACTACCTTTACATTTTGAAAACCCGCCATTTTAATAAACTTTAAATATTCCTCTTTCTTAATGGCTCCGGCAAGGCAACCCACATATGCCTCAACCGACTCTTTAATCGCATCCGGCAAATCTTTGACAAGCACTAAATCTGAAACCATCAGTCTGCCGCCAAGTTTTAATACTCTAAAAGCTTCCTTAAATACCTGTTCTTTATCAGGCGAAAGATTAATAACGCAATTTGATATAATTACATCTACCGAGCTATTATCCACCGGTAACTTTTCGATCTCTCCAAATCTGAATTCTACATTCGTATAATTGCCTTTTAGGGCAATCGCTTGGGCTTTTTCAATCATCTCCGGCGTCATATCAACGCCAATAACGCGGCCGGTCTTCCCGACTTTAGGAGAAGCGAGAAAAGCATCAAACCCCGCACCGCTTCCCAAATCAAGCACAACCTCTCCTTCTTTAAGCGAAGCTATGGCAACCGGATTGCCGCACCCAAAACCCAAATTCGCGCCTTCAGGAACAGCGTTCATTTCCGCATCGCTATAGCCAACTACCTTGCTTATAGTTTTCGCCTGGTCTCTGCCTCCACAACAAGAATTTGTAGAACAACAGGAAGTATTCTGCGTAACCGCCTTGGCATAACCCTCTCTAACAATCTTCTTTATATCGCTTGTTTTTCTTTTCATACTGTACTCCGATCTTATTTAACTATGAATCCGAAAATCATTCCGCTTATAGTTGCCATAACCACAACCAAAGCCACATATACTGCGGTTTTCTTAGTTCCTATAATGCTTCGTAAAACAAGCATGCTTGGCAAGCTCAAGGCAGGCCCAGCTAAAAGTAACGCCAAAGCGGGTCCTTTGCCCATACCAGATCCAATCAATCCTTGTAAAATAGGAACCTCTGTAAGCGTGGCAAAATACATAAATGCCGCGACAATAGATGAAAAGAAATTTGCCCATAATGAATTACCGCCGACAAGCGCTGCGACAAAACGCGACGGGATCACTCCTTCGTGGCCTACCCTTCCTAAAAGGAACCCTGATACAAGTACCCCACCCAAAAGAAGTGGAAGAATTTGAAGAGCAAAACCCCATGTCGCATGAGTCCACTCCTTTAATTCATTCTTCTTGAACCACTTCAAAAGCATGACAACTAAGCTCACAAGAGATAATCCTGCAATCCACCACTTATACTGATAAATTATTGACCAAATCCCATGATCACCTTCAAGCGGCTTGCCCCAGTTAGCAAATACGAGGAACACTACCATCGAAGCGAAATAAAGAACCGTTTTACCTAAAGAGCGGGTTTCTTTTACTTCGCCTACATTAAAATCTCCGTTTGCATGACGCGCCCTCTCTTCTTTTAAGAATATCAAATGCATTAATAGGCCAATAACTACGCTGAATATCACAGCACCGATTGCCCTTGCCAGCCCTAACTGCCAGCCAAGGATACGCGCTGTCAGAATGATAGCTAAAACATTTATGGCAGGTCCGGAATAAAGAAACGCGATTGCAGGACCAAGGCCAGCGCCTCTTTTATATATACCGGAGAACAAAGGTAAAACCGTACACGAACAAACCGCCAAGATGGCCCCGGATACTGAAGCAACGCTGTAGGAAAGAAATTTATTCGCTTTAGCTCCAAAATACCTCAGGACAGACGCTTGACTAACAAAAACCGATATCGCCCCTGCGATAAAAAATGCCGGGACAAGGCATAAAAGCACATGCTCCCGCGCGTACCATTTTACAAGAGCCAACGCCTCAAATATTGCGTTACTGAATCGTAAGTTTTCTACCGGTAGATAAAAACATGCTAAAAATGCCGCTACTATATAAATAAACTTTTTCCAGTCTTTCATTACTTGCTCCTTCCTCCAATTTTGCAACAACCGCCCTCGATCCTGATCGCCTTAATGTTTACTAAACCATCGGCAACCTTGTTTTGGGCAGAGGTTAAAATCCTTGAAAATGTCGGCCGTGAAATCTTCATGATCTTTGCGGCTTCAACTTGCTTTAACCCTTCAAGACAGGCAAGGCGCACAGCCTCGAATTCATCCAGAGTTAAACAAACCACTTCTAATTTATTCAGAGGTTTGCATAACGGCTTAAAACACCGCTCACCCGGAACGCATTTTACCCACCTTGTCTTTTTTGGCCTCATTTTACCTTAAGTATTGTTATGAACATATGTTCATAACAATTTTAACAGATTTATTCCGCTTGTCAAATAATTTTTATAAAATAAAGGGGACGGTTCTGTTTTAACAGAACCGTCCCCTTGTTTTCCCTCTGATATGCCTAGGGGGATTTATGGGGGGTTTGTTCAATATTTATATAATCCTTAAAACCTATGCCCTCGCCCAACTCCTGCTTTACTACCCTTATCCTGTCCGGGACGTAGGGGTGGGTTTTATAATATGACCTTGGCATCAAGGGCCTGCGCCTGTTTATATCCTGCAGCTTAGTCAGGAAGTTAATCATACCGCGGGGGTCGTATCCGGCTGCTTTTAAATACCGCACACTTAACTGGTCGGCAAGCAATTCATCTTCCCGGGAATACCCTAGTAATAATTCGGTAAAGGCGGTGTCCGCGGCAACGCCCGTTCCCGAGGATGCAGATGTTACGGCAACCAGTATCCTTAATACAGAATACCCTTCTATCGCCTGAAGTTTCTTGATGCTGTGGCGGGCGACAATATGGCCAACTTCATGGGCCAGGACACCTGCTAACTCGTTATCATCAGCCGCCTTTTCCACCAAGCCCCTGTTTACATAAATAAAACCTCCGGGCAGAGACACGGCGTTTACTTCATCTTCATCCAGCACCATAAAATGATAAACTATTTCTTTCCTGTCACAGACAGCGGCTATTTTCTTACCAATGTCCTCCACGCGTTTCTGCATAAGAGGATCGACAGCCGGCTTATATTCCTTTTCTACCTGCCGCGCGATAGCCTGGCCTATCTGCACCTCTTTATCAGTACTGTAATAGAACGTCTCTTGCTGGCCGGTAACAATATTGTATTCAGTAGAACAACCAGAGAGAAAAACAGTAGATAGCAGGCAACAGGTAGCAGTTAGAAAGAAAAGAAATAATTTTACGTCCAACTCCTTAAGCATAAGATAAAGCTTTCTCAAGGGCAATCCCACGACGTTATAAAAACAGCCTTCGATCCTCCTGATAAAAAGAGCTCCCTGGCCCTGGATATCAAAACTGCCCGCTTTATCCAAAGGCGAAACGCGGTTAAAATAACCGTCTATTTCTTTATCGGACAATTTATCCATATAAACCTTGGTCTTTTCATAATCAACTAAGGCCCTGTTTTTATCCTTATCAATTACGGCGATACCGGTATAGAGCCACTGCGGCTTGCTGGACAACTTCTTTAACATAGCCCTGGCATGTTTTAAATCCCCGGGTTTACCGAATATCTTTTTATCCTGCACCACAATGGTATCCGCGGCGATAATAATGCCTTGGCTGACTTTACAGGCAGCCTGCCGCGCCTTACGGATAGCGTTGCCTTTAACCATCTTTGCGTAAGACAAGCTTCCAGGTTTCCTCTGTTCTTTTATCCTGACGGGCAAAACCTTAAAACGCAATCCCAGTATTTCCAGAAGTTTCTTTCTAGCTTTAGATCCGGAGGCTAAATATATTTGTCTCATACCCATTGTAGTAGCTTCGCCTAATTTGATGCCGCGCTCTCTCCGGCCAGATAACCCGTAGAAAACGCCGCCTGCAGATTAAACCCGCCTGTATCCGCGTCTACATCTATGATCTCTCCGGCAAAATACAGCCCAGGCATAAGCCGCGATTCCATAGTGCGCGGGTTTATGTCTTTTAAAGAAACGCCGCCGCAGGTAACCATAGCTTCCTCTATCGGCCTGGGCTTAATAATATCCAAACGCAGGCCCTTTAAAAGAGACACTATTTTCTCACGCTCAAGCTTTGTAACCTGGCTTACTTTTCTATCAGGAGCGATATTAGCTATGTCTATGAAACAATCTATCAGCCTTAGCGGCAATAAACTTTTAAGCGTATTCTTAAAGCTCTTTTTGGGATTCAACCCGAACTCTCTTAGCAGCCTGGCATCCAGCTGTTCCCTAGACAGCGCGGGTTTTAAATCTATCTCCACATAAACATGCTTATCCTGGATAAGCCAATCTACGATCTGACAGCTTTTAGTCAGGACCAGGGGCCCTGAAATACCGGAAGCTGTAAATAATAACTCCCCGATCTCAGTAACAATTTGCTTCTGGCCGCGTTTAACCGGTAAAGAGGCAAACTTAAGGCGTATATTTTTTAAAGACAGCCCTTCTAAACGCTCAGGATATTTTTGCCTGGTATCTAAAGGGACCAAGCCGGGCCTTAACTTCACTACAGAATGCCCTAACTTACGGGCTATCTCCAGGCCTTCTCCGGTAGAACCGGTAAAACTATAAGATATGCCCCCGGTAGCTAAAATAACTTTATCCGCGGATAAGAATTCTCCGCCGGAGAGCATAACCCCCTTTACCCTGCCATCCTGTACCGCTATATCTTTTACTGAAGACTTATAAAGGATTTTTATCCCCTGCAACCCCTTTTTTAACACCTCCAGGATGCTGTTTGACTGATCAGTCACAGGAAATACTCTCAACTGCCTTTCTATTTTAAGCTCAAGGCCCCTGTCTTCAAAAAACTTCATTAAATCACGGTTAAAGAATTTCTTGAATGCGTCTCTTAAGAATTGGCCGTTATGGGAAAACCTTTCCAGGAATGATTCCAGATCGCAGAGATTAGTAAGATTGCAGCGGCCTTTGCCGCTCAAAATAAGTTTCTTACCCAGGATGGGATTCTTTTCTAGGAGAATTACGTCTTGCTGTAATTGGCCGGCCCTGATCGCCGCCATCATGCCGGCAGGGCCGCCGCCTACCACAATTATTCTTTTTGCTTCCACTAAGGATACCTTTATCCAATAATATCCAAACGGGAAAATATGGATTCCAGCGTTAAGCCGGCCTTTGCTAGGTTTTCTCCGGCGCCTTCCTGCCTGTCTACGATCACTATTGACCGCTCGATTATAACGCCTTGTTTTTCTAAAGCCTGTTTTGCTTCGATCAAAGCTTTGCCTGTTGTAGCCACATCATCAACCAAGGCCACCCTATCCCCTTTTTTTAACGCGGGGCCTTCAATTTGACGCATCGTACCGTGTTCTTTACTGCTCTTGCGCACGATAAACGTCTTTATCGGAATACGGTTAATATGGCTGAGGCAGGCAACAGCTCCCACGATAGGGTCAGCGCCCAGAGTAGGCCCTCCGACAGCGTCAATCTTGCTTCCTTTTATCAATTCCAGGATGATACTTGCCACAAGATAAACGCCCTCAGGGGTCAAGGTGATTATACGTCCGTCAAGATAATAATCGCTGGTCTTGCCGGAGGACAAAATGAATTGCCCTTTTTTTAAGGCATCCTTCTTAAGAAGGGCCAATAATCCTTTTTTCAGCTCTTTTAAATTATTCTCTTCCATAGTGGATTTATTTTACTATTTTAAACAACTTATGTCAACCAGATTAGCGCGGCCTCATTTATTTTGACAAATCCTGATTTAATTGTTATCATATGCCTATGATCCGTCGTCTTATAAACGGCCTCATAGACATTATATACCCTAAGAAATGTCTGGCCTGCGATAAGAAACTTGACGCGTCAGCGGCCGGTGCTTCGGTCATACACTACTCTCAGGATAAGCTCCTCCGGGACAGGCCAGCCGGGGATTTTATCTGCGGGGGCTGCTGGGACGGCATCAAAAGGAACCTGCCTCCTTTCTGTCACAGCTGCGGCAGGCGCCTGGAAAAAACAAGCTTTAGCAAAAATATCTGCCCGCGCTGCGTTAAGAAAAAATTGCATTTTGACCGGGCATTCAGCCCTTGCGTCTACACGGGAGTAACCAAAGAATTGATCCATGAGTTTAAATATAAAAATAAAGATTATCTCGGTTCTCCTTTGAGCGGCTTAATGGCTGAATTTATCAGAGAATATAACCTGCCTATGGATTGTTTGGATTTCATCGTTCCCATCCCTTTACATAAGACTAAATTACGCGAGAGAGAATTCAACCAGGCTGAAGTCTTAAGTAAGTATATCGCCAAAGAGTTCAGAAAAGACCTGCTGGTTGGAGCACTTCTGCGCCATCGGCCGACCAAGACGCAAACAGGACTGGAAACAAATGAGCGTTTCTTAAATGTTAAAGGAAGCTTCTCGGTAAAAAAGCCCGGTGACGTAAAAGGCAAAAACCTGCTCATAGTTGACGACGTGTTGACCACGGGGGCAACCTCTTCCGAAGCGGCGCGGGCATTAAAAGACGCGGGAGCTAATATCGTATTTATCCTGACCCTGGCTAATTAAACCTATGAAAATACTGAGGAATTATTTCTTAAAAGAATTCATCGGGCCGCTATTGCTGTCATTGGGCGTGCTCAGTTTCATAATGATCGTGGTAGGCAACCTAAAAAGAATAGCCGACCTGGTAATTAACCGGGGCGTTGACCTGTATAGCGTCTTAAAGCTATTCCTGCTTATGGCCCCCTATATGATTACTTACGCGCTGCCTATTTCCGTATTGATCGCCGTGCTCATATCACTGGGGAGATTGTCAAGCGATAATGAAATTGTGGCTATAAGGGCAAGCGGGGTAAATTTATTCAGCCTGATACTGCCGCTTATTATGGTGGGAACGATCTTAAGCCTGGCGCTGGTCATATTTAACGACCGGGCTGCTTCCTACGCGCATTACGAATATAGGAAAACAATAGTAGCGGTGGGGATAAAAAATCCTACTGCCGCGTTTGAAGAAGGGGTATTCATTAATTCTTTCCAGAAATACATCTTGTTTATCTACCACGTAGACCAGAAGAAAAACAAGCTTAACAACGTACGCATCTATGAACCTCAAGGAGAAGGCAAGCCCACCCGTACTATCGTTGCTAAAGCCGGAGAGTTTATCGCCGTACCGGAGAAGAATACCGTCAAGTTAAAGCTTATAGACGGGACAAGCGATGAGCCGGATCCGGAGAACCCCACTAATTTCTATAAATTGAATTTCAAGACTTACTTCATGAATTTAAACCTGGCCCAGGCCCAGAACAAAGATAAAATAGGGAAAAAACCTAAAGATATGAACATACAGGAGCTAAGAAATGAGATTGCTAATCTGGAAAAAGACGGGGTTGACACTACGCCGCTGGCCACCGAGATACAAGAAAAAATAACCCTGGCTTTCTCCTGCCTGGTGTTCATACTCCTGGGCGCGCCTCTGGCAATGATCACCCGCCGGAGGGAAAAATCGATCAACATCGGCATCGCCATACTGGTAATAGTCATATATTACCCTCTCTTTATCGGCTGCGAGGCCCTGGCAATACAAAACTACCTTGCCCCTGGGATCGCCATGTGGATCCCCAATATCATCTTTGGGGCGATCGGGATAATCTTAACTCACAAGCTATGCGCATCCTAGACCGCTATATATTAAGATCCGTACTGTCTATCTTCTTTTCCTGTATTTTTACCTTCCTCTTCATGTATGTTATTATCGACCTATTATCCCACTTAGAAGATGTATTAAAACACCAGGTCAGCTTCTATATCCTGATACAATACTATATGTCGTACCTGCCTATTATGTTTGTTCAGGTAGCGCCTTTTGCCTGCCTGCTCAGCACGTTATATACGCTCGGAAAACTAAACCAGGATAACGAGATCATCGCTATGCGCTCAGCGGGATTAAGCATATTCCAGATAACCAAGACGATAATTATATTCGGGATGCTGATCAGCTTGTTTATATTCTGGGTTGGCGATAAGATCGTCCCGGGATCCCTGGTATTGACCCAAAGAATAAAATCCCAGATGGAAGAGGGCACAAAAAGAGCTAAAGGAAAAGAACAGGAAACCATCACTAACCTTACTATGTACGGCCTGAAGAACAGGCTCTTCTTTATAAATAAATTTTATCCCGCCTCAAGCACAATGGAAGGCATAACCATACTGGAACACGACGAGCATCAAAATATAAGCAAGAAAATCGCGGCGAATAAAGGAGTTTATACTGATGGCCTATGGAAGTTTTACCGGTGCATAACCTACAACTTTGACCAGAATGGACAGATATTGCAGGAACCCCAGTATTCCGAAGAAGAAATAATGATCATACCTGAAACCCCGCAGGATTTTATAAATCAAAGGCAGCGCCCGGACTTTATGTCCATAGCCCAGCTTGAGGACTATATATGGAAATTATCCAGAAGCGGGGCCTCTACAGTTATACGCGGCCTTAAACTGGACCTTTACCAAAGGTTCACTTCACCCTTCACCAGCCTGATCATTATTCTCCTGGGCATACCTTTTTCATTAATAATGAGAAGGCGCGCTACGGGGCTGTCTTCCATAGGTATTTCCATTATGGTAGGATTCTTATACTATATACTGGAAGCGGTAAGTATCGCCTTGGGAAGAGGAGGAATACTCCCTCCGATGTTAGCAGCTTCTTTGAGCCATATTATAGCACTGCTGTTTGGCCTACACCTGATTGACACTCTGCCTTAATTAATGTATATCCGGGGGATGCGGCTGCCTAAGCCGCAGACAAATTCATAGGGAATAGTTCCGGAAAGCCGCGCTAATTCTTCCGTAGTGATATTGTTCCTGCCTTGTGAACCGATAAGCACAACCTCATCTCCGGCCTTAACCGGAAAATTGCCCACATCTACCATGATCTGGTCCATACAGATCCTTCCGCAGATCTTAAAACGCCTTCCGCCGATTAAAACCGGCGCCCTGCCGGATAAGTTACGGGGATATCCATCGCCGTAACCTATAGGCAAAGTCGCGATCCTTGTCTCTCTCTTGGTAACGTAGTCATGCCCATAGCTTATACCATAACCGACAGGCACCTTCTTGACAAATACAACCTTTGTTTTTAAACTTAAGACCGGCTTTAATTTTATCTTTGAACTTTTCGCAGGATACAACCCATAAACCACTAACCCGGGCCTGGCCATGTTAAAATGGCTGACCTTGTAGTCAATAAGAGCTATGCTGTTTGCCGCGTGGACCAAAGGTATATTTATCCCGGAGCTGTTTAACCTTTGGATCAAATGTTTAAACAGGTTTATCTGATAGGATGTAAACTCTTTATTCATATCCGCGAAGGCAAAATGCGTGAATATTCCCTCGATATTTATAAATTTCATTTTATGGACTTTCCCTACCAGCTTCTCGGCGTCTTCAGATAAAACTCCGATCCTGCCCATACCCGTATCAACCTTAATATGCACGTTTACCGGCCTGCCCAGCGCCCGGGCTTTATTGTTTAAACTAAAAGCCAGCCCTTCGTCACAGACAGTGGGAGTAAGTTTATATCTAAATACGGGTTTGATATCGTTTTTAAGCACCAACCCCAGTATCAAAATAGGCAAGGACACCCCTGCTTTCCTTAATTTTATACCTTCATCAATAGAGGCAACGCCAAAGAAATCCACCCCGTCAGACACCAGCCTCCTGGCTATGGGAATTAAACCATGCCCGTAGGCATCTGCCTTGATAGTGACCATAACCTTAGTAGAAGCCGACAGTTTCTTTCTTACCTGATTTAAATTGTAAGTAAGGTTGCCTAACTTGATCTCCGCCCAGGTGGGCCTGTATCCTATATGGCTGTTTTTATTCATATCGCGCTTTACACTTTACGCTTATTTATCTGGCATTCTTTGGGATAAAGATAGATCGGCTTTATATCAAGAGGGCTGTCGAATTGCCTCTCCTTTATCCTCTCTAACGAAAGCTCAATGATATGGCGGGCTTTCGGATACCAATGATCCTTGTCTAAAATACCCGCTCCTTTTATATTCCTCAAGATATCTTCTTTATACAAACCGACCGCGTCGCCCAATATTATACTGCCGGGTTTAGCGCACTTCAGGAATTCTTCCGGGCTAAGCAGCATATAGGGCTTTAGCCTGCGCGCCATCCCGTCCTTATTCTTATAAACAGAGCAGTAGATAAGGTTTCTTTTGGCATCGATAGCGGGGATAACCAGTTTGTCTACGCCCGCCGCGTTCCTGGCTAAGATATCCAGAGTCGGTATCCCTATCACAGGTTTATTCACCGGCCAACTCAATCCTTTTATGGCAGCAAGGCCCAGGCGTATGCCGGTAAAAGAACCCGGGCCCAGGCCACAGGCAAAATAATCAATATCGGAAACCCGCCATCGCAACGCGTCCAGGATCCTTTTTATGGTTTGAGCCAGTAAAACAGAAAGCCCTCTTGATACTTCCAAATTGTATTCATATATCTTAGGCCCGCGGGGGATCCCGGCATCATCATAGATACCTATACATAAGAACTTAGTAGTTGTATCAATGCCTAATATCTTCATGTATCCTCTCCAGTAATTCTTTATAACGCCTGCCGGATGCGGAAAACTTAAGCGATCTTCGCGAGCTGTCTTTAAAAGACAACTCTATCTTAAGGAATCCTCGCGGCAAAAGATACCCCAGCCTATCGGCCCACTCAATGATCGAAACTCCGTCGCCATAAAGGTATTCTTCATACCCTATGGCCGCTATATCTTTCGGGTCCTTTAGCCTGTAGAGATCAAAATGGTATACCGGTAACTTGCCGCTGTTATGCTCGCGTATCAATACAAACGAAGGGCTGATAACTTTATTTTTCTCAATACCTAAGCCTCCAGCAATACCCTTGGCCAGGACTGTCTTGCCGGAGCCTAATTGTCCGAATAGGCAGATAACATCTCCTTTTTGCAGGTTTTTTGCGATGGCCCTGCCGATGCCTAGCGTGTCTTTTACAGACTTAGAAATCATTGTCATTAAAAATGCCTGAACCCTTCGGGCTTGATGATCCTTTCCCTGTTCTTCTTATCTACCAGCCTTAAACCGGATCTCCTGTCTGTGATTCCTCCGATCGGTTTAAAGATAGCTGATCTTTTATGCAATATCTTTTTTGCTTCTTCGCGCGATAAGGTAAAAAGCAGCTCAAAATCTTCGCCGCTATAGAGCGCGTCATTAAGGCCGCGCGCCTGTTTGCTTAAAGGGATCAAATCTTCATATATTACCGCGCCCACCGAACTTTCCGTTAAAATATGGCCTAAATCTTGGGCTAGCCCGTCGGAGATATCGATCATTGAGTTTACCTTAAAATTCTTGGCCAAGAACCTGGCTTCTTCTAATCTGGGCTTAAACTTAAGATGTTTCCCCTGTATAGAGCCTCCAAGCGCCCCGGTCAGAAATATTACATCGCCTATCTTAGCGCCGCTTCTTAAGGTCAGGCGCTCTTTCTCCACAATGCCAGCCATACTGACATCTATAATAAGCTGCCCAGCGGAACTGATATCTCCTCCTATAATATTGATATGGTAATCCCTGGCAACGCTAAGCATGCCTTTAAAAAGCCGGTCTATAAATTTTACAGTAGTATCCCTGCGCATTGCCAGCGATATCAGGCAATAACGCGGCATGCCGCCGCAACTGGCTATGTCGCTGACTGATACAGCTAATGCCTTTCTGCCGATCAAATACGGATCGTCTTTAATGGTAAAATCCACTCCCTGGACTATCATATCGCAGGTAAGGAGCTGGTATCTCTTTTTATCAAAAGAAACTACGGCGCAATCATCGCCTGAAGCCTTAATGACCGAAGGATCGGTCTTTATGAATTTCTTAAATCTTTTAATCAAGCCAAATTCGCCTAATTTAGTTATCAGCATTTTCTATTTGCCCAATATCTTTATAATATTCTTTTTATAAGGCGGCCGGATCACGCCTTTATCCGTGATAATCGCGGTAATTAAATTACGCGGGGTCACATCAAACGCGGGATTAAAAACCTTTATATTACTCGGGGCGATAGCCCGCTTAAAAAATAATCCCGTGACCTCTTCAGCCGGCCGTTCTTCAATGGGTATATCTTTGCCGCTTTTTATCCTTAGATCAAAAGTAGAAACAGGCGCTGCGATATAAAAAGGTATCTTATGATACTGGCTTAGGATGGCTAAATTATACGTGCCGATCTTATTAGCGGTATCGCCATTAGGAGCGATCCTGTCAGCACCCGCTATTACCTTATCTATCTTCCCCTGTTTCATTAATGTAGCTGCCGTATTGTCGCAGATAAGAGTTACATCAACACCTTTCTTATGCAATTCCCAGGCAGTAAGGCGCGCGCCCTGTAATAATGGCCTGGTTTCACAGGCGTATACTTTTATATTCTTCCTTTGTTCTTTGGCGCGATAAATAACTCCTAACGCGGTGCCGTAATCAATCGTCGCTAATATCCCCGCGTTACAAATTGTCAATATCCTCTGGCCCTTTTTTATCAAGCCTGCCCCGTAAGAACCTATTTTCCTGCAGGCTGCTTTGTCTTCCTCGATTATGCTCCTGGCTTCACTGAATAATATCTTCTTTATCAAAGATATGGGCTTATCCTGGTTTATCAAGGCAGCCTTGCGCATCCTTTCTAAGCCCCAGAAAAGATTTCTTGCGGTAGGACGGGAAGAAGCCAGATAGGCAATTACCTTATTTAGTTCTTTATTAAATTTAGTAAAATTGCCTGCCTTCAAGTCCCTGATACCAAGATATACCCCTAAACCTGCTGCCGCTCCTAATGCCGGGGCTCCGCGCACCTGTAAGATCTTTATCGCCCGCCACAAGGTTTTTAAATCCTTGATATAAAAATACTTTAATTCCAAAGGCAGCCTTGTCTGGTCGATAATCTTTATAGAGTTATTTTTCCATTCTATGGTTTTTATATTCATTGTTTTTCTCCGGGGACACCCCTGCCTGCCGGCAGGCAGGCTTAGCTTTAGCAGATTGGGTGTCCCTAAAAGCCGAGTATTTTTGCCAGCGGGCTTTTCTTCACCTTTATCGCTGAAGCGGGACAAGCCTCCTGGCAGCAAAAACAGGCAATACATTTAGAATAATCAAAAATGGGCCGCTTATTTTTCATGCTTATTGCCTGATTAGGGCAGGCCTCTATACAGGCAGCGCACCTGATACAATTATCACGCTGGACATAAGGATAATATTTAATAAGTTTTTTGGCCAGGTTAATAATCGGCCGCGGGATATTCTTTCTTAAGGATGAGGTGACGGGTAATAAAAATGGCTCGATTCTTAACTCTTCTAATTTCTCCCCGAGGATCTCAATAGAGTTTGTATCAGCTATACCTAACCCCCTCTTGGCCGCTTCTTTAGTGGTCAATATATCTAAGGGGTTAAATCCCATGATCAAGGCCGCAACGCTATCCACAGATACGGCGTCGGGGCTTGCGAACAGTAAATTCAAGCTGCGCAATTTACCGCCGGTTGCCGGGCCGTCCCCTTCCATAGCTGTTATCCCGTCTACAATAGTTAATGCCGGCTTTGCCTCCTGATAAACATCTACCAGTATCCCGGCGAAATCTTCTTTATCAAAATATTTTTTATGCAACTCTGTTTTATATGTCCCTGAAACCAAGCCAAAAAGATTCTTTATCGCGCAGGTCAAAACAGTAAGTTCGTGGGTTTTAAGCTTAGGCACATTCAGGAGGTAATCGCAGTCATCTAACCAGGAGGTTAAAGGAAATTTTCCGCGCCAGCGCCGTTTATTAAATTCTACCAAAGAAACATTTTCCTGCTGGCATACTCTCTTTATCCCTGACCTTTCATAAACTTTATCCACATTCTCTGCCTGCTTGTCCCATATGCTTGGGCCGTCACCGACAAATATCTGGCAGTTGATCTCTTTTAATATTTTTATTACCGCGCGGACGACCTCAGGATGCGTGTCTATGCCGCATTCCGGCTCTTTAGCCATTAGGAGATTGGGTTTTACCAATACCCTGCTTGCGGGCTTGATATACGCGGGAATCCCCCCGATCAAGCCTACTCCCTTTTTCACGGCTTCCTCTACCAGGGCGGATTCATAACTATTACATTTTACGACGGATACAGGAGACTTCATTTTATATTAAAAAACTGTCTTGCGGTATCTGTGGTAACACGCTCCACTTCATCTACGCCGATCTCTTTAATCCCGGCTATTACTTGCGCCAGCTGCCTAACATTGGCCGGCTCATTCCTCTTGCCGCGTGAGCCTTCCGGAGATAAATAGGGCGCGTCTGTCTCCAGCAATAATCTGTTAAGCGGAGCGGCTTTGATCACATCTCTTAGCCCTTCTGCCTTTTTATAAGTCACATTACAGGCAAAAGAAACCAGGAAGCCCAGATCAAGGCACTCGCTTAAGAATGCTTTATCCCCGGAGAAACAATGTATTACTGCCTTAACCGGCATCGCCTCTTTTAAGATCCTTAATGTATCCACCTGGGCATCGCGCGTATGAATGACCAACGGCAGGCCTGATTCTTTCGACAGCGCCAGCAAATTCAGGAATAAGGGGATCTGGTTCTCTATCTGGGAATATTGCTTGAAATAATCCAGGCCTATCTCGCCTATGGCGACAACTTTATCTTTAGCTGCCAGGTCCCTTATAGCGCCCGCGATCTGCGGGGTAAAACCATCCGCTTCATGGGGATGGACGCCGACTGCGGCGTATATTGACGCGTATTTTCGCGACAGCTCCACAGCCCTTTCTGAACCCTTGAGGCTTGAGCCTACGTCAATAATATAAGATATACCCTGCTCTTTCGCGCGGCTGATAACTTCGTCTCTATCCTGGTCGTATTCCGGGAAATCTAAATGACAGTGTGTATCGACTAACATAAAATTACGCCTCTTTAGTCTCAATTCGGGGGAATAGCGGAGCGCCTTTTCTTATCGTATCGCCGCCAATCTGTTCTTTGATCAAACCGGCTGTGCGGGGCATAAACGCCTCTAATTCATCCGCGGCTTTCCTGATTACTTCTACCAATAGGCGGATAAATACCTTGAGTTCGCCTTCTTTGTTATCTTTAGCCAGATTCCATGGCTTAGTAACTTCAATATGCTTGTTTGCCATGCCTATCAGTTCCCATATAGCTTCCAGGGCAAGGCTAAAGTTCTGGTTATCCAATTGCCCGCTAACCGTTACATCCAACTGCTCGATCTTAACTAATATATCTTCTACTTGTTTATTATCCTTAACCGCGTTAAGATCCGCTTCCGGGATACTGCCTTTAAAGTATTTCTCGATCATAGTCAAAGTCCGATAGACCAGATTTCCCAGGTCATTAGCTAAATCACTGTTATAACGTTTAATGATCGCTTCTTCTGAAAAATTACCATCCAAACCAAAAGGCACATCGCGTAATAAGAAATACCTGTAGGCATCTAAGCCGTATTTTTCTACCATCTCTAAAGGATTAACCGCATTCCCGCGTGATTTAGACATTTTGCTTTCATTGATCATCCACCAGCCGTGAGCGAAAATTGCCTTGGGAAGTTCTACCCCCAAAACATGCAGCATAATAGGCCAATAAACAGTATGCTGCCTCAAGATATCCTTGGCCATCAAGTGTAAATCCGCGGGCCACCATTTAGAATGATATTTTCCATCCTTATCAAATTCACCAACCGCGCTTATATAATTTATGAGCGCGTCAAACCAGACATAGGTTACATGATCTCCGGCGAATGGCACAGGTATGCCCCAGCTTAAGCGTTCTTTCGGGCGGGAAATACAGAGGTCATTTAATTTGTTTAATGCCAGGAAGCTTAAAACTTCATGGCAACGGTTCTGCGGACGGATGAAAGATGGGTTTTTCTTAATATAGTCGATCAACCAATCCTGATAATTGGATAACTTAAAGAAATAATTGGCTTCACTGATCTTTTCTACAGGACGCTTACAATCCGGGCACTTCCCTTCTACCGCCTGTGACTCTAACCAAAATGTTTCGCAAGGCGTACAATACAACCCCTCGTAATTATCTTCGTAAATATCGCCTTTTTTATTGAGAATATCCAAGACTGTTTGCACGGTTTTGATATGCCGCTCTTCGGTGGTGCGGATAAAATCATTATAAGAAATATCCAGCGCCTTCCAGAGATCCTTAAAACTCTTTACAGTCTTATCCGCGAAAGCCTGCGGGGTTAATTTCGCCTCATCAGCCGCTCTTTGGATCTTTTGGCCATGCTCGTCAGTCCCGGTAAGAAACCAGACATTTTCTTCACCTAAAGATTTGCGCATGCGGCGAGATAATGTGTCGGCGGCAATGGTCGTATAGGAATGCCCTATATGCGGGGAGGCATTGACATAGTATAGAGGAGTGGTTATATAGAATTTATTAGCCATATTACGGGGTTATTTCTGCGTTTCCTTATAGCTTATTTCCACCTGCGTGCCATCTTCTAATTCTACAGTGGCGGTGCGCTTGAAAACATTTATGTTTATGACTTTGCCTTTACCCTTCGGAGTGTGCACGCGCTCCCCTTCGCGGGGTAGGCCCTTAGATAGAAGCTTATATGTTTCATATTCAAAAGAAAGGCAGCACATCAACCTGCCGCAGAGGCCGGATATTTTGGGCGGGTTTAAAGGCAGCCCCTCTTCCTTGGCCATTTTTATGGTAACCGGTTCAAAGTCTTTTAAGAATTTCGCGCAGCAAAGTTCTCTTCCGCAGGGCCCAAATCCGCCGAAGAGCCTGGCTTCATCCCTTACCCCTATCTGCCTTAATTCGATCCTCGCCTTGAATATCTTTGCTAAGTCTTTCACCAGGTCCCTGAAATCGATCCTGCCGTTAGCGGTAAAATAAAATACAATCTTGGTGCGGTCAAAAGAATACTCTGCCTGCACAAGCTTCATATCTAACTTGTGCTCCCCTATTTTCTTAACACAGGCGCTAAACGCTTCCTTTGCCTTGCTCCTGTTGTCTTCTATTTGTTTTAAGTCGCTTTCTTTGGCGGCGCGCAATACTTTCTTAAGCGGCTCTTTTGCCGCCTGATCAGGAGAAGACCCCTCTTTGGGAGAAACAATTTGCCCGTAATCCAGGCCGCGGTCGTGTTCTACGATAACATAATCCCCTTCTTTGACATCCAGGTTGTTAGCGTTGTAGAAATGGACCTGGCCCGAATCCCTTAACCTGACAAGAATCATTCCTTGCATAATAGGCTCCTTAAATCGTATAGTAATAATTTAACATTGATATTACGCTCTAAATACAATATTGAATCTGATATGGAACGCGGGATCTCGTTTAGGTCCAGAAAAGAAAAACGGCTCATAAGGTTTAATAATTCGTCTTTACGGTCGAGGTTGATGATCTCTGAATAGGGCATGCCTATCTTAACAAAATAGATATCCCGAAACCAGGCGGCCAATACATTCAGGTAATTGCGCACATCCTGCCTCTCATCTATGGGCAGGTTCTCCAGGCTGTAAGGCTTGCGCGAAAGAACAAGCTTATCGATAACCCGGTTTTTATCATTTAATATATCTGTTCCTTTGAGCCTCAAGGCGCAGCCAAGCCTGCCCTCTGAAAAATAAGCTAAAAAGTGCGCCGTATCAGCATCAAGACTATAATTTTCCTTAAGAACCTCCTGGAGCTTTGCTCTATTTAACGGAAAAAACTTCAGGGCCTTGCACCTGGAAATTATGGTCTTAAATAACAACGCGGGTTTATCGCTGACTAAGATGATCAAACTTCCTTTGGGAGGCTCTTCTAATATCTTTAAGAGTGCCCCGGAGGCCTCAGCAGTCAGCTTATGCGCGTTGTCGATAATAAACGCTTTTCTCTTGCCTTCGTATGGCCTTAAACTTATATCCGCCTTAAGCTGGCGTATAGTTTCTATCTTGATCTCCGGTTCAACGCTCTCGATGATACGCACATCAGGATGCTGGTTATTTTCTATCTTTACGCAGGATGCGCATCTATCACAAGCGTCGAGGCCGTCTTCCAGGCAATTTACCTGTTTTGCCAGTGTTTTAGCTGCCAGTTTCTTACCCACGCCTTCGGGCCCGGTAAAAAGATAGCCGCCTTCAAGACGGGATTGCTCAATATAACCCTTAAGTATACTGATCGGTTTATCCTGGCCTTTGATATCTTTAAAGGACATATTTTTCCATGACTTCCCTTATTTTAAGCTGTGTTTTATTTTTATCCGCGTCAACCTTTACGATCTTTATCCTTTTGGGCTCTAAAGACGCTAATTTAAGGTACCCGTTCCTTACGCGGAAATGGTATTGAAGCGATCTTTTCTCGATGCGGTCTTTGGTCGACTCACGATGCTTAAGGCCATCCTTAATAGGCAGGTCTAAGAATATAGTAGCGTCCGGTTTTATGCCGTAAGCGGCGGACTTTCCTACGTTTTTAATAAAGCCTATGTCCACGCCTAATCCGTACCCCTGATAGGCTATAGTTGAATCCAGAAACCTGTCGCAGATAACAATACGGCCTTTAGATAACTCCGGTTTAATAATCTCATCGACGATCTGCGCCCTGGCTGCCATATACAGCAGGGTCTCGCATACCGGCGAGATATTATTCTTTGGCTCTAATAAGATACTCCTGATCTTCTCTCCTAACTCTGTGCCTCCGGGCTCGCGCAGATAAACTACCGGCAGGCCCTTATTCTTTAAATACTCATAGAGAAGCCTGGATTGCGTGCTCTTACCGCAGCCTTCAGAACCCTCAAATGTGATTAATTTACCTTTCATCTCTTCCTTTATTTCAGGGTTTTGCTTCCGCGTGCTGAAATTTCTTGCCGTCTGTTTCAGTTTACTCCTCGTTTCCGCCAGTAGGCTTACGCGGGGCAGGCGTGCTCTAACTCGTCGTAATTCCTCACAGACTCTAATTTAAAACACTGTGCCAAGAAATTTCTAATGCACGCTCCAGCAATAACCCTAAAATTTTATACTATAAGCTATCCGCTAAGATTATAATTTACGACGCCAAGTTGTCCCATCTTTAGTATCTTCCAAGATAATACCTTTTACTTCTAATTCTTTACGTATCTTATCGGCTTCGGGAAAATTGCAGGCTCTCTTCGCATCATTACGCCTATTAATTAAAGATAACTCTTCTTCCGATAGAGATTTAACTCCTATTTTATACAATTGTAAACCTAGTATTCCACCCAACTCAAGTAACAATCCCTTTGCTTGACAAATAAAATTATCAGTATAAATATTCTTATTCATAGCGCTGATTAATTCAAAAATGGAAGCCAAGGCCTGGGGAGTATTGAAATCATCATCCATTGCTTCCATGAATTTATATTTTATACCAACTACTAGATCATTATCTGGCATCTTAAGTAAAACCTTCACATTACTCAATTTTTCCAATAAAATAGTAATCTTTTCGTAAGCCTGCTTAGCCTCCTGGATTTTTCCATCGGTATAATCAACTGGATGGGAATAATGCGTAGATAAAAACAGCAGCTTTAACAAATCCCCATTCTTATATTTATTCAGAAAGTCTTTTACGGTGATAAAGTTCCCCAGGGACTTTGACATTTTCTGTCCGTTGATGGTAAGTAGTCCGTGGTGTATCCAATATCTGGCGAATTTGCATCCTGCGCCTTCGGATTGAGCGATCTCGTTCTCATGGTGAGGAAAGATCAGGTCTATCCCGCCGCCGTGAATATCGAACTCATCGCCTAAAATATCTGAACTCATTACGGAACATTCGATGTGCCAGCCGGGCCTGCCTTTGCCCCAGGGGCTCTCCCAGGAGGGCTCGTTTTCTTTAGCGGATTTCCAGAGCGCGAAATCTAAAGGATTTCTTTTATTCTCGGTAGGAGAAACTCTCGCGCCGGATTCCATTTGGCCCAGCGCCTGGTTTGACAATTTACCGTAATTTCTTGCTTTAGTGATATCAAAATAAACATCGCCGCCGGAAACATAAGCCGTGCCCTTATCAATTAATTTCTGGATGAAAGCCAGCATTTTGGGGATGTATTCGCTGGCCTTAGGCTCAATGATCCCCTCATCTCCTATATTCAGGATCTTTAAGGATTCATGGTAAGAGGAAAGGTATTTGTCCGCTACTTTCTTAAAGCTTGAATTTAAATCCTCGCCCGGGAATTCTTCCCTGGCCTTATTAATGATCTTATCGTCTACGTCGGTAACATTGCGCACAAACTTTACTTCGTATCCTCTATAAACAAGATACCTCCGGATAACGTCAAATATATAGGCGCTCCTGGCGTGTCCGATATGAGGCTCGTCATAAACAGTAGGGCCGCAGACGTACATCTTTATCCGGCTGCCGGATAAAGATGTAAATGCTTCTTTTTTTCGCGTCAGAGAATTATATATATAAAGAGACATTAAAGATGGGCTATTTATTTTCCAGCTTTTCGATTCTTTTCCCTAACTCTTCTAAGGATTGCACTATGGGGTCAAGCACATGGACATGGTCTAAGCTGACATCGATTTTCTTGCCGTCCTGCTTTGTGATCCTCCCCGGTACGCCCACAACCGTAGAATTCACGGGGACATCCTTAATTACTACGGCGTTTGAGCCTATATAAGAATTATCGCCTATGGTAATATTGCCCAGCACTTTCGCCCCTGCCCCGATCACCACATTATTGCCGACCGTAGGATGGCGCTTGCCTTTTTCTAACCCTGTGCCTCCTAAGGTTACGCCTTGATACAGGAGCACATCATCGCCGATGATAACAGTCTCACCAATCACTACTCCCATGCCGTGATCGATAAAAAACCTTTTTCCTATCTTAGCGCCCGGGTGTATTTCGATGCCGGTTGTAAACCTGGAAACCTGGCTTATCAACCGCGCCAAAAAGAACAGGCGCAGCTTATAGAAAGAATGCGCTACTCGATAGGCTATCAAAGCGTGTAAGCCCTGGTAAAGCAAGAGCACTTCCAGCAAGCTCTTGGAGGCGGGGTCTTTTTTCCGGGCGGCATTGATATCTCCATAGAAAAATATCATAATAAGGATAATCTTTGCGATCAATATTGCCAACAATATCAATAATATTTGCAGGACGCAGGATAACATCTTTATCCCTCCCTGGTTAGTATAGCTACGGCGTAGACAGCAATTGCTTTCTTCTCTCCGGTCTCGCCTAAGCCCTGATTTGTCTTGGCCTTTATGTTCACGCGGCCCTCTTCTATGTTCAAGGCTCCGGACATGCTTTTCTGTATTTGTTTTTTAAAAGGTAAAAGTGCCGGCTCCCGGGCGATTATCACCGTATCGATATTAGAAACCTGGTAATTTTGTTCCTTTAGCAGGCCCGCGGTTATTTTTAATAATTCCAGGCTGGAAATGCCGCGGTATTTGGGGTCTGTATCGGGGAAATGCTCGCCGATATCGCCCTTTCCTATCGCGCCCAACAACGCGTCGCATACGGCGTGTATTAACGCGTCTCCGTCAGAATGGCCCAGGAGACCTTTGGTATAAGGGATAAGGACTCCGCCAATAAATAATTTGCGGCCTTCGACTAAAGGGTGGATATCGTAACCAATGCCTATTTTGTATTCCATTCTTTAGCTATCGCTTCCGCTGATACCAGGTCTTCAGGCGTAGTAATTTTGATATTGCTGTAAGAACTTAAAACTACACTTACCGTAGCACCGAGTTTCTCTACCAGCATGGAATCATCCGTTACAGTAACATTCCCGAACTTCTCATACGCCTTTAAGATCAGGTTTTTCTTGAATGCCTGCGGTGTCTGGATCTCCCAGAGGTTTTCTCTATTAAGCGTCTTTTCTACCGTAAATTTACTTACGGTTTTTATGGTGCTTTTTACCGGAACACCCGCGATAGCCGCGCCACTTTCTTTAGCCGCTTTTATTACCGAGGATATCAAACCCTTATCTATAAAAGGCCTGGCCGCGTCCTGTATCAGGACCATATCGGAACAACTGTTTAGAGCTTTAAGGCCGTTACGCACTGAATCCTGTCGCCGTAAGCCGCCCTTAACCACGCCGGCAACCTTGCCTATCCTGTATTGGCTTATCTTTCTGATTATATACCTGGAATTATCAGTATTTGCTACAATAATGATGTCTTTTACTAAAGGATGCCTGCTAAGCGTTTCCAGGCAATATATTATAACCGGCTTACGGTTGATCTCGACTAATGTCTTAAAGGCACCGGGATTTTTAGACCGGGACATTCTACGAAAGAACCGTTTACCCCTGCCGGCCGAAAGGACTATTGCCGTTACATACATACTATCGCTCTATCTTGGTAAAAATCATTCTTCCCGTTTGCGTCTGCAGGACTGAAGTAACTACTACCCTTACTTCCTGCCCGATAAGCCGGCGCGCCTCTTCTATCACCACCATCGTCCCGTCGTCTAAGTATCCGACTGCCTGGTTATGCTCTTTGCCCTCTTTGATCAATTTTATCTGCATCTCTTCTCCCGGAAAAACTACGGGCCTTAAGGCATTTGCCAGTTCATTTATATTAAGCACTTGTATGCCCTGTATGGTCGCTACGCGGTTTAAATTAAAATCAACTGTCAATATCTTTGCTTCCAATAACTTGGCAAGTTTTACCAGCTTGGCGTCCACTTCCGAGGTCTCCGGGAAATCTCCGTCGTGCAGCGATATATCCAGCCCCGATTCCTTCTGCAGGCTATGAAGCATTTCCAATCCGCGCCTGCCTCTCTGGCGCTTTATGGGATCGGTCGAATCAGCGATCTGTTGCAATTCTTTTAACACAAACTTGGGAATGATCATCTTGTCCGCTAAAAACTTTGTTTTACAGATATCCAGGATCCGGCCGTCGATGATCACGCTTGTATCCAGCAAAACAGAACTTTCAGACGTATCCTGCCTGTGGAGTTTTACATAAGGAATAATAACATTAAATTCATCTTTACCGCGCAGTCCTATCAACATTCCGATATAACAAAAAACCAGGGTGAGGGCCAGCCTTATTTGAGAAAGGGAGCCCTGCGAGATAGGTACCAGGCTAAAGGCGTCACCGACTAATTTTGCCATAATCAGGCCTAATATGAGCCCGAACACAATACTAGAAAGCCCTTTTAACGACGCCTTACGCATATGGATCTCAATAATTACGATTATACCTGCGACTAAAACCCCCGCGGCAGCTCCTATGAAACCGTATGGTTCCGGTGCCCGATAGTAACCGACTATTAAGCCAGCTATTAAAAATAAAATACGCGCCACAAATAAATTCATATATTACCTCCTCCGCCTGCCGAAAGACAGGCCTACTTGCTGTTAGGCAAGCTTAATACTATATCCAACGCCTCTTTTAATGTCGAGACAGGAGATAGCTCTATCGCTTTCTTGCCCAGGTTTAAATTCTTGTAATTGTTCCTCGGCAAGATGCAGTGTTTAAATCCTAATTTTTCCGCTTCATTTATACGTAAAGCTGCCTGGGATATACTCCTGATCTCGCCTGCCAATCCGACTTCCCCTAAGACCACTGTATCGGGCATAACCCGCTGGTCACGAAAAGCTGAAGAGACAGCAACAGCCACGCCCAGATCCGCTCCCGGGTCTTCGATCTTTATCCCTCCGGCGGCATTTACAAAGATGTCTTCAGCCTCAAGCGATAAGCCGATGCGTTTCTCCAGCACAGCGACTAATAACACCAGCCGGTTGTAATCAAAACCCTGGGCGCGCCTGCTGGCATAGCCGAAACTGGACCTGCTTACTAATGACTGGACTTCTACTAAAAGCGGCCGGGACCCTTCCAATATCGAAACAACCACCGAGCCGGAAACATCTTTGGGCCTTTCTGACAAAAATATTTCCGAAGGATTCTTGACCTCCGATAACCCTGCCGAACCCATTTCGAATACGCCTATCTCATTAGTAGAGCCGAATCTGTTTTTCACCGCCCGCAAGATCCTGTATACCGAGAACCTGTCTCCTTCAAAATAAAGCACAGTATCTACAATATGTTCTAAGACCCTGGGCCCGGCAAGAGTACCTTCTTTAGTCACATGGCCGATGATAAAAATGGATGTGCCGCTGGTCTTAGCCAGCTGGGTAAGTAAACCGGCGCATTCTCTTACCTGGCTGACACTCCCGGGAGAAGAACTGATAGACGGTTCAAAGCAGACCTGTATAGAATCAACTATTACCACGTCAGGGCCGATCTTTTTTATATATTCCATGATCAAAGACAGGTCTGTCTGATTAACTATGTATAGATTGCCCGATTCCAGCGACCCTAAACGCCTGGCCCTTAATTTTGTCTGGGCTATGGATTCCTCTCCGCTTACATAAAGAACAGTTTTACCCTGCCGGGTCAGCTGATTAGAGATCTGTAATGACACCGTGGATTTACCAACCCCGGGGTCCCCGCCGATCAACACCACCGACCCTCTTACTATCCCTCCGCCTAATACCCTGTCTAATTCCAGTATACCGGTTTTAAGGCGGTTCTCCTCCTGGGCCTGGACATCCTTTAATAAGACTGGTTCATCTTTATATAACGCGGACCTTTCTCTGGGCTTGGCAGCGGATAAGGCGTAGTCTTCTTCCACCAGAGAATTCCAACTGCTGCAATCAGGGCACCTGCCCAGCCATTTAGGCGACTGGTAACCGCAGTTTTGACAACTGAATATTGTCTTGGTCTTCATATAACTATCTATTCTCTTTTGTCTTTATGAGTAATTTCCAGGGATGTTTCCTTATATCGATAACCAGCGCTTCCAATTCGTTATATATTTTATCATCATAAAGGAGCTTGCCGATGGTGCCTTCCTTATTATTTATCCTGTTGATGCCTTGGTCTAACCCGTCGGCGATTTTCTTGGCTAAGACCGTTACCTCATGCATAGGCACGGGATCCTGCCCCGCTAATTTTTGATTAGCAGCCAGGTATTCATTTTTATTGCCGGGCATGATCTCAACATATTTCTCTCCTAAGAGGCCTAATGTGTTGACCCAGATAGTGGAATCAACCGGTATCTTAACACTGCTTTTTACCCAGCAGAGCACCTGGACTCTAGGCTTTAGCTGGGTGGTATCCTTAACCAGGTTAATACGCTTAATCTGGCCTACGTCAACGCCTGAAAACCTGACCGGGGCTCCTATTTTTATGCCATTTACGAAGTTAAACATAAACTTGATCTCGTAGCCTGAAGTCCAGGTCTTAAAACCTCCTATAGATAAAACAAACACGGCCAGGATCATCAAGCCCGCGAAGACAAAAACCCCTACTTTTAATTCCAGTTTTGTTTTCCCGAATATCATTTTATGCCTCCATTATCTGATTTACTTAAATTGCTCCAGGGTCTCTGTTATGGGCCCGTGGCTTAAGCCGTTTATGAATTGGCGCACTACAGGATGCTCGGTATTCTGGATCTCTTCCGGCGTGCCTTCCGCTATGATCTTACCCTGATACATCATAGCTATCCTGTCTCCTACTTTATAGGCGCTCTTCATATCGTGAGTTACTACGATAGAGGTGACCTTCAATTTATCATGCAGGCTTTTTATCAGTTCATTTATATTGTCGGCGGTAATAGGGTCAACTCCGGTCGTGGGCTCATCATAAAGTATTATCTTGGGGTTTATGCATATCGCCCTGGCTAAAGCCACGCGTTTTTTCATGCCTCCGCTTAATTCAGAAGGCATTAAATTTCCGATACCGCATAAACCCACCAGGCACAATGCTTCTTCCGCTTTTTCCAATAATTCTTTAGGGCTGATGTGGCCGTGCTCGATAAAACTAAACCCCACGTTCTCCGCCACAGTCAGGGAATCAAAAAGAGCCCCTCCCTGAAAAACCATCCCGACCTGCATGCGCAGGTCGTTTAAGTCTTCCCGGTTAAAACCCGTGATTTCTTTGGCATTGATAAATATTTTTCCTTTATCGGGCTTAAGCAGGCCGATGACGTGTTTTAAAAGGACGGATTTCCCGCAGCCGGAGCGCCCTATTACCACACAGGTTTCGCCTGTATTTATCTTAAGGCTTAGTTCATCTAAGACCCTGCGGTTATTAAAACTCTTGCTTATCCCTGAGATCTCTATCATAAGTTATGCCTATTTAAGGGAAAATAAAATAAAACAACGCTGTAAAGAAACAGTCGGCAACGATGATCATGATGAATGCCGTAACCACCGAACGGGTAGTAGCGCGGCCGACACCCTCTGCCCCGCCTTCCACGTTAAAGCCTTCATGGCAGCTTACCAGAGCAATGATCATGCCGAAGAATACCGACTTAAGAATACCGGTAAAAAGATCTTTATAAAATAAAGAATCAAAAGTAACGTGCAGGTACATACTGGAAGATATGCCCAGTTTATACACACAGATCAAATAACTGCCGAATATGCCGATTGCGTCGGCATACACTGTCAATAAAGGCAGCATCAGGCTTAAGGCCAGAAAACGGGGGACAACCAGATATTTTATGGGATTTACGGCTAAGGTCTCCAGCGCGTCTATCTGTTCGGTAACCTGCATCGAGCCTAACTCCGCGGTTATAGAAGCGCCTACCCTGCCTGCCACCACCAGCGCGGTAATAACCGGCCCCAGTTCTCTTACAACAGAAAGAGCGACCATGCTGGCGATATAGAGTTCGGAACCTATGCGCTGCATAAAATACGCGGTCTGCAGGGCAAAAATAAAACCGATAAACAAGGCGACCAGCGATACTATAGGGAAGCTGTCGTAACCAGCTTTTTTCGCCTGTTCAAAAATATGGTCTCTTTTTAAGGGGGGGGTAAATGTCAAATAAAGAGTCTGGGCTGTCAGATTAGCCAGCCCCCCGCAAAAATACAAGAAGGAAAGGATCCTGCTGCCGAAATTTATGAAAAAATTATCTATCATGATTCGAAAAGTAACTCGTCGTTCTTACGCGAGACTTTCACGAGAGAGCCGCTCTTGAATTTCTTTGAGATTATCTCGGATGCCAGCGGGTCTTCCAAAAATCTCTGTATCGTCCTTTTTAAGGGCCTGGCGCCGAAGACAGGATCAAAACCTTTTTCGATAAGCAGATCCTTTGCCTCCAGGCTTACCTCTAGGCCTATATTCTGCTCACGCAGCCTTTCAGCTACGTGGCTGATCTCAATATCAATGATACGCTGTAGGTCCTCTTTGACCAGCTGCCGGAAAACAATTATATCGTCTATGCGGTTTAAGAATTCCGGTTTAAAGGTCCTCTTTACCTCCTCAAGCAATTTATCCTTCATCTCCTGGTAAGTGATCTCTTCCTTCTGGGTTTTAAAACCAAGAGAGCCGGTCTTGCGGATCAATTCCGCTCCGACATTGGAAGTCATAATAATGATCGTATTCCGGAAATCAACTTTTCTGCCGAAGCTATCCGTAAGCCGCCCGTCTTCGAATACCTGAAGGAGCAGGTTAAATACATCCGGATGCGCTTTCTCGATCTCATCTAATAGTATAACCGAGTAAGGCCTGCGCCTCACCTTTTCAGTAAGCTGTCCTCCCTCTTCATAGCCCACGTATCCCGGAGGAGCTCCTATTAAACGGGAAACGTTGAATTTCTCCATATATTCTGACATATCCAACTGTACGAGCGCGTCTTCGTCGCCAAACATGAACTCAGCCAGCACGCGCGCAAGAAGGGTCTTGCCGACTCCGGTAGGGCCTAGGAATATAAATGAACCAATGGGCCTCTTAGGGTCTTTTATACCGGCGCGCGAACGCCTTACCGCGTGGGCGATCGCCGAAATAGGCTCGGCCTGCCCTATTACATGCTTATATAGTTCCTCTTCTATCTTTAATAATTTTTCGCCCTCTTTCTCTTCCAGCCTGACTATGGGTATGCCTGTCCACTGGGCGACGATCTTGGCGATATCTTCTTCTGTTACTTCCGGCCGTGTCTTATCTTTGGTCTGGGACCATTCGCGGTTTAACTGCTCTAATTCCTGGCGCGCGCCCCTCTCCTGGTCCCTTAACGATGCCGCCTTCTCAAAATCCTGGCTTTTTATATACGCCTCTTTTTCCTTGCGCAGCGCTTCTACTTTTGCTTCCAATTTCTTTATATCCGGAGGCACAACCAGAACATTCAGCCTCGCCCGGGAACCTGCCTCATCCATTAAATCGATCGCCTTATCAGGCAGGAACCTGCCTGAAATATAACGGTCGGATAACTTTGCTGCCGCCTCAAGCGCATCGTCGCGAAACGTTACGCGGTGATGCGCTTCATACTTATCACGCAGCCCCTTTAATATTTCCACGGTCTGATCTACGGTAGGAGGCTCAACCATGATAGTCTGGAACCTTCTCTCTAACGCGGCATCTTTCTCAATATACTTTCTGTATTCATCAATAGTGGTGGCTCCGATGCATTGCATTTCTCCGCGGGAAAGCGCGGGTTTTAAGATATTGGAAGCGTCTATAGCGCCTTCAGCGGCACCCGCCCCTACCAATGTATGCAGCTCGTCGATAAATATAATGACATCCTGGGAACGTTTTATCTCTTCCATTACCGCTTTGATCCTCTCTTCAAACTGCCCGCGGTATTTGGTGCCGGCGACCATTAACGCCAGATCCAGGACAACAATACGCTTATTCCTTAACACCTCCGGGATATTCCCCTCTACAATTGACTGCGCCATGCCTTCGACTATGGCGGTTTTACCCACGCCTGCCTCGCCTAATAATACTGGATTATTTTTGGTGCGCCGGCTTAATACCTGTATAACCCGTTCTATCTCCAGGTGCCTGTCGATTACCGGATCAAGCTTATTTTCTTTTGCCAGCGCGGTCAGATCACGGCCAAAGGCATCCAGCGCCGGAGTCTTGGTCTTGGCCTGTTGTCCCCCCTGGCCAAAACTGGGTAAAGCAGAACCCAGAAGCTCCATTACTTCGCTCCTCACTGTATTTAAATCCATCCCTAAATTCAATAATACCTGCGAAGCTATGCCTTCGCCTTCGCGGATAAGCCCCAGTAGGAGATGTTCGGTGCCGATATAATTATGCCCTAAAGAACGCGCCTCTTCAGCCGCCAGCTCCAGCGCTTTCTTGGCGCGCGGAGTAAAAGGTATATCTCCGATGATCTGGGTGGTCGGGCCGGGCTGGACCAGCTTTTCGATCTCCAGGCGTATGTTCTCTAAAGAAACACCCATCTTTTCCAATACCGCCGAGGCCACGCCTTCGCCTTCGCGGATAAGCCCTAATAATATATGTTCCGTGCCGATATAATCATGATTAAAACGCCTGGCTTCTTCTTTGGCTAAAATGATTACTTTTCTTGCTCTCTCGGTAAACCTGTTAAACATACTACCTCCCGTTATAATATTTTTAATCTATCCCTGATCAGATCAGCGCGTTTTACATCCCGCTCCTGCGCGGAAAGCTTCTTATTTTCTATCTTCTGCAAATGCGCGGGCTGCGTGATAATAAACAATTCATTGATCGCGGCCCGGTTGATATCTTTAAGTACCCCCAGGTCAACTCCTAACCTCACCATAGACAGCAGTTCTATCGTCTCCTGGCTGGATATGATATAGGCGCTCTTAAGTATGCCCAGGCTGCGGTTTATCCTGTCTTCTAAGACCGCCTTGTTTTTAGAAAGCATCACTTCCCTTGCCTGATTTTCCTGCTCTATGATCTGGCGGATGATCCCATTAATACTGTTAATGATCTCGTCTTCACTGTGCCCTAAAGAAACCTGATTGGAGATCTGGAAAAAGTTACCGCTTGCCTGCGTGCCTTCACCATACAGCCCCCGCGTGGCAAAACTCAATTTCGCGATGGCGGCTAATACGCGGTCTATCTGATGGGTCATTACCAGCGCCGGCAGATGCAGCATTACCGAACCGCGCATACCCGTGCCTGTATTCGTAGGGCAGGCTGTAAGATACCCCCACTCCTGGCTGAAGGCAAAAGGCAGTTCTTTGTTCATGCTCTCGTCTATTTCGTTGATAATATTCCAGGCTTCAAAGAGATTAAACCCCGACTGCATTACCTGCATGCGGATATGGTCCTCTTCATTTATCATTATAGACACGATCTCTTCATTATCTATCACTACCGCTTTATGATTTGTTTTCTGGGCATGCTCCAAAGACATAAGATGCCTTTCTACCAGGAATTGCTTATCTATACTATCCAGATCCGCCAGCCTGAATATGGTTGTCTGTTTCAAGTAGTTGATCTTAGAGACGGCCTCTTCAACTGTCGTTAAAACCTGCTCGCCCTGTTTTTTATCCGCCCAGTGCGGAAAAGCCATTCCCTCCAGATTCCTGGCCAGGCGTATACGGCTGGAAATCACAATATCCGAATTAGGGCCTGTGCTCTTAAGCCATTCACTGGTATGTTTTAGAAGATCACTCAGTTCCATTCTTCTCCATCTCTTTTATCTGATCGCGTATCTTGGCGGCCTCTTCAAACGCCTCCGCCTCAATTTTATTCTGAAGCTTAGCGCGCAACTCGCGCAGGCCTTCTTCTTTCTTCGGAGACTTAACAGCCTTAAAAGGAGACTTACCGAGATGCTGGCCTGAACCGTGTATCCTTTTTAACAAAGGCCCGAGGTATTTCTTGAATGAATTATAGCATTCCCCGCATCCTAACCGGCCTATCTTTTTAAAATCCGCGAAGGTAAGGCCGCAGCTTGCGCATTTAACGGCTACCAAAGCCTCCGCTTCTTTAGTATTGGGCTTGGTAAATTCTGTCATACCGGCCAAGAGGTCGCTTAATCCGAATTGCTGCTCCATCTGCGCGTTCTTCTGGCGCGCGCACTCTTCGCATAAGTGCAGCTCATTCATTTGCTCGTCTATGATTTCCGTCAGATGCACGGTCGCCGGATTCTTACCGCAGATATCGCATAACATTAATATCTTACTCCTTCTTCTTTTGTCAGCTCCTTGAATTTCTTCATGATATCCAAGGTGAGCTTACCGGGTTTGCCTGTGCCGATAACACGGCCATCGACATTAACCACGGGGATGATCTCCGCCGCTGTCCCGGTCAGGAAACACTCATCGGAAATATACACCTCATGGCGGGTGATCACATGTTCGTGCACGGGTATCCCATTGTTCCGGGAGATCTCTAATACCGCGTCGCGGGTAATGCCTCTTAATGTCCCCATGCACTGCGGAGGAGTATAGAGATGGTCGCGTTTTACAATAAAGATATTATCCCCGGTGCACTCGGCGACATAGCCTAAAGAATCCAGCATTATTGCCTCATCAAAACCGGCGTTGCCCGCCTCAATCTTGGCTAAGATATTATTCAAATAATTCAATGATTTGATCTGAGGGTTTAACGCCTCAGGCAGGTTCCTTATTGTGGGCACGGTAATTATTCTTAATCCTTCCTTGTATAACTTTTCCGGATACAGCGCTATTTTGTCGGCGATGATTATAACTGTAGCACCCCCCGTGCATTTACGCGGGTCTAATCCCAGGTCTCCTTCGCCGCGCGTAACTATCAGCCTGATATAAGCGTCCTTAAGATTATTCGCTTTTAAAGCCGCGACAACCGCCTTGATCATCTGCCCCCTGGTCAAAGGGATCTTCAACATTATGCTCTGCGCTGATTCAAAAAGCCGGTCAATATGTTCTTTTAACTTAAATACCAGGCGATTATAAGAACGTATGCCCTCAAAAACTCCGTCGCCGTATAAAAGCCCGTGGTCAAACACAGAGATCTTTGCTTTATTCTTCTCATAAAATTTACCGTTGATATAGATCTTCATGCCGCCTCCTCCCTATGCCTAATTCACGAGTACGCCGTCTCTTAAATAATATACCTTATCCGCTGTTTTTGTTAAATCTATATTATGCGTCACTAAAACAACCGTCATTTGGTTTTCCAGGTTTATTTTCCTGATCAAAGAAATTATTTCGTCTCCGGTCTTGGAATCAAGGTTCCCCGTCGGCTCATCGCACAAAAGAAGGCTCGGGCGGTTAACCAGGCTGCGGACAATGGACACTCTCTGCTTTTCCCCTCCCGAGAGCTGATTGGGGAAATGCGTGGTCCTTTGGCCTAAGCCCACCTCTTCTAAAAGGCTCAACGCGTTTTCCCGCATACTGCAGCTTGAGGAGCGCGGCTTGCGGTTGATCAACGCGGGCATAAGCACATTCTCTAAAACCGTAAACTCCGATAATAGATGGTAAAATTGGAACGCGAAGCCTATTTTTCTATTTCTTACCGCGGAGATCTCGGCGTCGTTTAACCGGTAGATATCTTCCTCTTCAAAAATAACCCTGCCTTCCGTAGGCATATCCAGCCCGCCTAATATATGCAGCAGCGTGGACTTACCCGCGCCTGAAGGCCCCACGATAGCCACAAACCTGCCCTTCTCTATGCGTAGATCTATGCCCTTTAGGACTGCCAGGGATTTCTTGCCGTTATTATAAACCTTGCGGATATTCTTTGCCTCTAACATAAAGGTCCTTACTCGTACCTTAAGGCCTCCACTGGTTTTAATTGGCTGGCCTTTGCTGCCGGGTATACAGTAGAAATCAAGACAATAGCCATAGCGGCCACGGTGATCAAGACGATGTCCGGCCAGAACACTATAGACACAGGCAATCTATCAATATAATATACATCCTTGGGCAATTTTATGAATTGGTATTTTTTAAGCAGGCCGCACAGGGTAACACCGCCGAATATGCCGAAGATAACGCCCAGTGTCCCGATAAGCAGGCCTTCATAAGTAAAGATCCTTCTTATGTCCGAAGAAGTCATACCCAGGGTCCTTAATATGCCTATATCCTTGGTCTTTTCCACGACCATGACTATCAGAGTGCTTATGATATTAAAAGACGCTACCAATATTATCAAGGTTAAAATGATAAACATGGTGAATTTCTCTAATTCCAGGGCGGCAAAGAAATTCTGATTTGCCTCCATCCAGGTCTTTAAGTTATAATTGAGGCCTAAAACAGCCGAGAATTCCTGCTTTACTTTATCCGCTAAATACAGATTATCCAGCTTTATGGCTACGGCGCTTATCTGGCCGTATAAACCCAGCATCTCCTGGGCGCTCTTTAAATGCACGAACAAAAGATTCATATCGTAATCGTACATCCCGGAATTAAAGATGCCCGTCACTTTCAGATTATATTGCTTGCCTAACGGCGATATAACCGTAAGATTGGAATTTAACCCTAATCCCAGATATATGGCTAATTCTTTTCCGATGATGACGCCGTCGCTCTTTAAGCCGTCGATATCTCCGGAGATAACGTATTGCTTTATCTTGGTCACTTCGGTTTCTGTGGAAGGTTCTATGCCTTTTAAGCCTACCGCCAGGAACCTGTTGCCTTCCTTGATCAATAACTGGCCCTGAATATAAGGGCTTATGCCTTTGACGCGCGGGTTTGAAGAAATCTTCCTGGCTAAGGCCTCGTATTCATCATTGCTTATCGGCTTATAACCCGATAAGGTAATATGCGAATAATTTCCCACGATCTTATCGCGAAGGTCTTTATCAAAACCGGTCATTACGGCGATAACCACGATCAAGGCCGTCATGCCTATGGCCACTCCCATGATAGAAATAACGCTGATCAGGGAGATGAATTTTTCTTTCCTCTTGGTGATTAGATACCGCCAGCTTATGAATAATTCTGTTTTCATTTTATGCCGGGGTTCTCCCCCGAAGGGGGCTGTTCCTGATCTTCTGGCCGTAACAACGGAAACAGGATCACATCTCTTATAGACGGTTGGTCTAAAAGCAGCATCACTAATCTATCTATGCCAATGCCTAAGCCGCCCGCAGGAGGCATACCGTGTTCTAAGGCTAAACAATAATCATCGTCCACATTCTTCCCTTCGCCGGGGTTTAATTCCCTGACCTCTTCTTCAAAACGTCTTCTTTGTTCAAGAGGGTCATTTAACTCTGAATAGGCATTGCCGGTCTCCAGCCCCGCTATGAACAACTCAAACCTCTCGCAGATATGGGGGTTGTCTTTCTTGCCCTTGGCAAGCGGAGATAAATTCGTAAAATAGTCCGTAACAAATGTCGGGCTTATACTTAGATCTTCTTCCAGTATTTCCTCGATTATCTTGTTTACCTGCGAACGGGAAAGGCGGGTCTTATCTTTTGCCAATCCCTTGATTTGTAATTTCTTCAACATGACAGCTACCTCATCGCCCGCGTCGATATCAAACTTCTCCTTAACCATTTCAGAAAAAGAACGCCTCTGCCACGGAGGAGCTAAATTTATAGCCTTGCCCTGATAGACGATCTCTTCCTTACCCAAGACCTCCTTAGCTACGTAAGCGATCAGGTCCTGGGAAAGCTGCATCATATCTTCATAGTCGGCATAAGCTTTGTAAACCTCAAGCATGGTAAATTCAGGATTATGCCTTGTAGATACGCCTTCATTACGGAAAGAACGGTTTATTTCGTATACGCGGTCAAGCCCCGCGACTAAAAGCCTTTTTAGATACAGCTCCGGGGCGATCCTTAGATACAGATCAAAATCATATTCATTATGATGCGTCTTAAAAGGCCTGCCTGCCGCCCCACCGGCGATCGGATGCATCATAGGGGTCTCTACCTCCAGGAATCCTTTCTCGTCTAAGAAGCTCCTTATGGCTTTAATGATCCTGGAGCGCATCAAGAATACTTTTTTTACCTCTTCATTCGCGACTAGATCTAAATAACGCTGCCGGTAACGCAGTTCTATGTCTTTTAAGCCATGCCATTTCTCAGGCAAGGGCCTTAAGGCTTTTGCGAGCACGGCAAACCCTTCTGCCTTAACCGTAGGCTCACCGCTATGGGTCTTAAATAACTCGCCTTTTATTTCTATAATATCGGCGATATCCACGTCGTCAAAAACAAGAAAGCCCTCTTGGCCTAAGATGTCAGCCTTAACATAAAGCTGTATTCTTCCCGTAGAGTCTCTTAAATCCAAAAACAGCACTTTGCCGTGAGAACGCTTAGCCATGACCCTGCCGGCGACAACAACCTTCATGCCTTCCTGAAATTTAGCCAATACTTCTCCGATATCCATACGGGACCGGTCAGGCCTGTCGTAAGCAGGGATATTTTTCTTCTTAAGGGACTCTAATTTATCCCTTCTCTGTTGTAGGATTTCATTTAGTTCCATAGAGTTATAATTATATCTTATATCTATTTTCCTGTCAATATATTCACGGTGGGCAGAAAGAATCAGGGGGACGGTTCTATTTCTTAGAACCGTCCCCCTGGTTTTTGCGAGAAAACTTAAGCCTTGTATTCAGAAAGCTGTTTTATGCGCTTGAGCATATTGGGGTGGGTACTTAACGCTTCTAATAACCTGTCGCCAAAACTCAAATGTATTTTCTTTATCCTTAACTGCTCTAATTCATGGATATCCAGGGTCCCGCTCTTATCTAAGTCAAGCTGGCTTAATTCTCTGATATCTTTTAATGCCCGTGAAGGATCATTAACAAAGAACGCCTTTAGGCCTTCAGTTTCTTTTAAGGTCTCTTTATCCATACGCGCGGAGCCATAAACAAGTTTATACAGGCTTGAGGCCAGGGCGGAAGGCTGGTTACCCAATAGCACAGAGCCTTTGTCTGCGAAATATTCCCTGATACGCGAGGCATAAAGCACCAGCAAATTAGTAATGAAATAAAATAAAAACGCGGCTAAGCCTATAAGAACGGTATTGCCGCCTCTTTCATCACGCCTGCGCCCATAAAATAAAAACTGCCAGGCGATACGATACATGATCATCGGGATAACCGAAAGGAGAGTAATGGTCAGGACATCGCGGTTCTTAAGATGGCTTAACTCATGGCCCAGGACAGCCCTTAATTCATCTTCGTTTAGCAGCCGCAGGATCCCTTCTGTGACACAAACCCGTCCGTCTTTTAAAGACCTGCCAAAAGCAAAAGCGTTGGGGATAGGGATCTGCGCGATACCTATTCTAGGCATAGGGATCTGCGCTCTTTTAGCCAGATCTTCTACTATTTGATAAAGCTTAGGGTAATCCTCTTTCTTGACATATTTTACCCGCATCGTCCATTCTACTATCTTTGGCCCGATCATATACTGGATAAATATCATTACTAACGACAATATAAGATAAAAGTAGAAATTGGTTACTCCCAGGTACGAACCGATCATAACAATGACCGCGTAAATAATGGCAAAAAGGGCAGCCATTAAAAGCCACATCCTTAATTTTAAGAACAACATTTTACATCCCTCCTATTAGATTTTTTTCTCAAGCCTTCCAGATCAAGAATACGCCTAAGCCAAAAAACAAAACTGCCATTAGTATCTTTATAGTTAAAAGGTGTTTCTTTAAGAAAGCGGAGAATTGCCCTGATGTAACCCCTAATAAAGCAAAGAGAAATATAACCAGCAAAGGCGTGATAAACATAAGATTATACAACAAAAGATAGGCTAAAGCCTGCAATTTAAGTTCAGTTGTCTTTAAAATAAAGCTTATGGTGGGCAAATAAGTCTGCCCTGTGCAGATCGCCTCCAGGATAGATACTAAAAATCCGGTAAATAAAGCGGTTATCCCTAACCTAAAGACATGTTTTGGCAATGACTGCCCTTCTGCCTTAGACGGTTTAGTCTTTCTATAATGCATGCCAATAACATAATGTATCCTGTTTTTAATTGACTCCGGCAGCTGCAATAACATCCCTTGAGTGTCTTTATCTTTCCTGAATTTCAGGAAATCATGGGCCGCCAGTATCGCCAATACAATACTGAATAACCCGATTGAAATATTTAATACCTTAGTCAATACCCAGAACCCTTTTAATTGATAAATAAAATTAAATATGCCTAAGCCGACCAAAAGATAGGTAAGGAACACGGCGGATACAAAAGAAAGGCCGATAACAATCAACTCTTTCTTTCTGTATCCCTGCAGGGCTAAAAAAGAAATAAAGAAAACGATCACGGTAAAGGCGCAAGGATTGATCCCGTCGATCAAACCCGCTCCGATAACAGTAATAAGGGCAAAACTCCTGAAACGCGCGGTTAGATCTACTACCGGCAGGGCCTCCTCTTTAACAGCGTTGACTAACGGCCCCCTGCTAATCAGGGACTTAAGGGTGCTCACGATCTCTTTTTTATTGCTCAAGAATTTTCCTTCAAAGAAAAAAACCGGCAGATCTATCTCTGCTGCTTCCTTATATTCCGCCCTCAAGCTCAACAGGAATTTATAATTATCCATATTGGTTATATCGCGGTACTCTATCTGGATCAAGCCGCCAAACTCCTGGTTTATTTTTGGCACTAAGTCGCTTTTTGCTTCCACGCATTTATTACAGCCTGGAGAATAAAAAATGAATAATTTACGAAGAGACGAAGGGGTATCCTGCGCGTAAGCGAAACCGCAGCTTACTGCCATCCCCAGGATAAAGACAAAAGTAAAATAAATTTTCTTATAATTCATAGCGCGCCTATTACTTTATGATCTTAGCCGCTGCCTTTAAGGCTTCGGCCTTGTTCTTAATCTTTCCTATCGCCTGTAATTCTTCTATCTCGGATAAAATCCTGCCGATCAAAGGCGAGGGCTCTAATTTTAATTTCTTTATCAGGTCATCCCCGTTTATCAGCCGCGGCAGCTTCTTTTCTTTTGACCTCTTAAAATATTCTTTAATAAGCCCCAGGGATATCTTTTCATGGTGGAGGCGTAATTCTTCGGTAGTCAACGGCCCCTTAGTGGCGCGCTGGTCAGCGACGGATAATAAAAGCGTGCTTACGGCTTCGCTGCCGGAGTCGCGGAAATACCTGAATACCGCCCGGGGGCTGAGTTCTTCAATGCCGGCCATATACCCCGGCCTTAAATGCCATAGCACCATCTTATGCAGAGAGTATATCTCGTCGCAGGAAAGCTTAAGCCGCCTTACGATATTTTTACTGATATCCAAACCCACCCTTTCATGTCCGTGGAACCTGACCCTGCCGTTCTGGCGGCGCAGGGTATCGGGTTTGCCTATGTCATGCAAGATCAGCGCTAATTTTATCAATGCCCCGCGTTTTCTATCTCCGCAAATATATTCATTCAGGTAATTCTGGATCTCTTTGTTGTTTTTGGTTTCTTTAACCAAAACCTCCAGCTGCCTGACTGCTTCTAAGCTGTGCCTCCAGACGTCAAGATGATGATACCTCCCCTGTTTTACTCCGCGCATCTTCTCGGTTTCAGGAAAGATTATTTTTAAGATCCTTAATTTATCCATCATGGCCAGGTAATCAAAGGCATGGGGGCTCTCAAAGATCTTAAACAGCTCGTCGCGGATACGCTCGCTGGAAACATCCCGCAGCTTCTTTTTTTCTGATTCCGCCAATTTCAGGGTTGTTTTATCTATTTTAAATCCCAGCAGGCAGGCAAAGCTAAAAATGCGCAATATCCTTAAAGGGTCTTCGGTGAATGCCTTTTTGTTTGCTACCTTTATTATCTTTGCTTTCAGGTCTTGCCTTCCTTTATAAGGATCAACCAAGAGGCTATCCGGATCATTACACTTAAGATAGCTTTCTAATTCCAGCGCCATAGAGTTTATGGTAAAGTCGCGGTGAAAAAGGTCATCTTCTAAAGTTTCCTCCCGGAAATCCGTAAAATCCAGGGTACATACCTTATCTTTTATTTTTTTAACCAGGCGGCAGGCGCCGCGCTCTTTATCTAAAACGACAAAACCGGCCTTGATCTCTCCAGAAAGATCCCTGCCGAAATTTATGGCCCCTCTTTTTAAACAGAAATCAATATCCGGATTATCCTTTTCTCTGTTTAAAAGGGAATCGCGCAAGATCCCTCCCACCAGGTAAAGCTTTATTTTCTTCGCCCTGGCGAAAGAATAAACTAATCTTAATATAGCTTGATTTCCCAAACTAAACCTGAAGCAACCCATTTATTTATTTTTCCTTATTAAATATCTCCGCCCGTTTGATGATGTCGTCTTCGACAAATATGGGCGTATGCGCCCTTACGGCAAGGGCAATGCTGTCTGAAGGGCGGGCATCTATGATCTTTATGGAGCCGGATGCGGTTTTTAGGACTATCTTGGCATGGAAAGTATTATCTTCTAATTTATCAATAATGATCTTATCGATAGTAGCTTCTAAATCCTTTATGGCGGAATGCAAGAGGTCGTGAGTCAAGGGCCGAGGAGGACTAAACCCGCTGATCTTTAATTTTATCGCCGAAGCCTCAGGAAGGCCTATAACAATAGGCAGTATCCTGGTGCCTTCTTTTTCCTTTAAAACAATAAGCTGGTCATGCCTTTTTTCATCAATTACGATCTTATTTAATTCCATCTCTACCATGGTTAAAATTTCTTCCTTGCCTGGGTTTTGCGTTTCTCTTTGCCTAAAATATCCTTTAATTCCACCATAAATTGCCCGACGTCCTTGAATTGCCTGTATACGGAGGCAAACCGGACATAGGCCACATCATCTAAGGCCTTTAATTTCTCCATAACTAATTCTCCAACGCGTGAGGAATGGACTTCGCGGTCGGATTTCTTTTGCACGGCGCGCTCTATCTGCGTGATGATCTCTTCCATCTTCTCCATACCAATAGGCCTCTTCTCGCAGGCCCTGATAATGCCGGAGAGTATCTTCTTGCGGTCAAACGGCTCGCGCCGGCCGTCTTTCTTTATCACCATTAAAGATACTTCTTCAATATATTCATAGGTAGTAAAACGTTTGCCGCAATTCAGGCATTCGCGCCTTCTGCGCACCGCTGACTCTTCAGCCGTAGCGCGGGAATCCACAACCTTGTCCTCTTTGTAGCCGCAATAAGGGCACTTCACTTAAGCCTCGCTCTTATTATTTTTATCCCGGCCTCTTTAAGCATCCGCTGGGCTAATTCATCAGGATAGCCTTCCAGCATTACCACCTTTTTAACTCCGGCGCTGATCAGCATTTTAGTGCAGGTTACGCAGGGTTGATTAGTTACATAAAGGACGGAATCCTTTAAGTCTACTCCATGGATTACCGCCTGGATTATTACATTCTGCTCCGCGTGCAGGCCCCTGCATAATTCCTGGCGCTGGCCTGAAGGGATATTTAATTTCTGGCGGATGCAGCCGGCATCAATACAATGGGCTAAACCAGAAGGCACACCGTTATATCCGGTGGCTAAAATCCTTTTATCGCGGACCGCCACAGCTCCTACGTATCTGCGCAGGCAGGTTGAGCGCCGGGAAACAAGCTTGGCCATCTCTAAAAAATATTCATCCCAACTCGGGCGTTCCACAGATTTCCCCGGCAGACAAGGCTGCCCCGGGCCCGCATAGTGGGATTTTAGTATATTCTTACGGGATATATTTTTCTTTTTCATATTTTCTTGAATAGCTCCGGATAGAGGGGGAATTTCTTTGTCAAGATCAATACTTCTTTTTTGATTTTTGAGAGCGCCTCAAGATCGTTACTTAGGGCTATGGCATCGTTTATAAACCGGGCGATCTTCTGCATCTGGAGCTCTTTCATCCCGCGGGTAGTCACCGCGGCAGTGCCTAAGCGTATGCCGCTGGCAACATTGGCGCTTTTTTTGTCAAAAGGAATGAGGTTTTTATTCACGGTAATACCAGCGTGCCCTAAGACCAAAGACGCGTCGCTTCCGGTAATGCCTTTTCCGGATAGATCTACCAGCATTAAATGCGTGTCAGTGCCTCCGGAAACTATACGGAATCCATACCCGGCCAAAGATTTAGCAAGTTCCCGGGCATTTTTTACTACCTGTTCCTGATAAACTTTGAATTTCGGGCTCATTGCCTGACGAAAAGCAATGGCCTTAGCGGCAATAACATGCATTAAAGGGCCTCCCTGTATACCCGGAAAGATGATAGAGTCTATTTTCCTGGCAAATTCTTCTTTACAGATGATAAATCCGCCCCGCGGCCCGCGCAATGTCTTATGAGTGGTAGAAGTAACAAATTCAGCGAAAGGCACCGGCGAAGGATGGACGCCCGCGGCGACAAGCCCGGCAATGTGCGCCATGTCCACAAAAAGATACGCGCCTACTTTATCGCAGATCTTACGGAATTGCTTAAAGTCAAGTATCCTGGGATACGCTGAGGCTCCTGCCAGGATCATTTTAGGCTTATGTTTTTTCGCTAAGCTTAAAATATTATCATAATCCAATGTTTCGGTCTTTGGGTCCAAGCCATAACCGATAACATTATAGAACATGCCGGAGAAATTATGCGGGTGGCCGTGCGTTAAATGCCCTCCTGAGGCCAGGTCCATCGCTAAAACCGTATCGCCTAATTTCAACGCGGAAAAATAAACCGCCATATTCGCCTGACTGCCGGAATGCGCCTGGACATTGACATGTTCAGCCCCAAACAATTTCTTTGCCCGTTCGATAGCCAATGTTTCGGCGTCATCTACGTATTCGCATCCGCCATACCAGCGGCGGTGAGGATACCCTTCAGCGTATTTATTGGTAAGGACCGAACCCTGCGCTTCAAGCACGGCAAGAGAAGCAAAATTCTCGGAGGCGATTAACTCCAGGTTATCTTCTTCTCTTATTATTTCATTCTTTATCGCGTTATAAATTTCCGGATCGATATTCTTTATGTGTTCCACTTTTTTCGGCTCCTTATCTCTTTTTCAATATCTTTTATCCGGTTCAGGCGCGCCTTGTGCCTGCCGCCCTGGAATTTTGTATTTAACCAAACTCCCGCGATCCTTCTGGCTAACGCGGAGTTTACGAAAGCGGATCCCAAGACCAGCACATTGCTGTCGTTGTGCTGGCGGGAAAGCCGGGCCGCCTTTATGTTATAACATAGCGCCGCGCGCACTCCGGGCAGCCTGTTTGCCACGATAGAGTTGCCTATACCGCTCTTACAAATAAGAATGCCTCTTTCCACCCTGGCACCGGATATTTCTTTAGCTAAGGCGTAGGCGAAATCAGGATAATTACAGCGCTCCTTTGAATAAGTGCCTAGATCTTTTATCTTCAGGCCTTTATTTTTCAGGTAAGGCTTTAATTTTTCTTTAAGCATGAATCCCGCGTGATCAGAAGCTATGGCTATGCGTTTCATATTATACTGCTTATCCTTTCCACGGATTCTTTAATTACCTCAAAGGTCTTTTCGTAAAACTCTACGGGCTTACCTATAGGATCGTCTATCTCCAGGCTATTATCGCTTATTTTAGCAAATTCTTTTAATAAGAAAAGCTTAAATTTTACTTCAGGGAACATTTCTAAGATCCTTTTTTCCTGCAGCTGTTCCATCACCAGGATCATGTCGGCTTTCTTGACCATATCCGGGGTTATTCTTTGTGAAATATGTCCGGACACATCCATCCCCCTTTTTCTTAAAATCTCCCTTGTTGACTCTGTCGCGCCCGTTCCCCCCATCATCATTATACCGGCAGATACAACTTCAACGTCATCCCTGTTTTTTTCTTTCAATATCTTTTTTAAAACAGCTTCAGCCATTACTGAACGGCAGGAATTCCCCGTGCAGACAAAAAGAATGTTTTTCTTCCGCAGTATAGCCAGGATATCTTCTTTTTTTACCGCCCCTTCTCTTAAAACTTCAGGCGGCAGGACAGTCAAGTCTACAATGGAAGATTCGATCCCCAGCCTGGCGCTGCCTGCGTCTATGGCAAGTTCTACCAGCCCGTTTAAGTCCTTTATCGCCTCCGAGAAATTTACCGGAGCGGGCTTTCCGGAGATATTTGCCGACGGACAAATTATAGGCACGCCTGCCTGCGCGATTATCTCCAAAGCAACTTTATTATCCGGCATACGCAGGCCGATAGTGCCAATACCGGAGGCGCCTCCGCTGTTCTTGGACTTAAGTATAAGCGTCAATGGCCCGGGCCAGAATTTATCTATAAGCCTGTAGGCAGAAGCCGGGATAGCGCTGGCGAATTCTTCTATTCTTTCTTTTTTATCTACATGCAGGGAAAAGGGCTTGTTTTCCGGCCTCTTCTTTATTTTATATAACCTGCCCAATGCTTTGTTGTTGGACATATCAGCCGCTATACCGTAGACTGTTTCCGTAGGAATGATCACCAGCCTGCCGTCCTTTAAGGCATCGGCAGCTTCTTTGAGGCGGCTCTGTTCGGGCCTTTCAGGGCTTACCTTGATTATTTTAGTAGAGATCATAAAACTACCGGCGTATTCTTTACTTTTGCGGCCATTTCTTTCTTGTATCTGCGCATCTTTAAAGATATCTTTTTATTCCTGATACCCAGGATCTCCAGAGAAAACAACGCGGCGTTCCTGGCTCCGGCTTTGCCGATAGCCATGCACGCCACCGGAATTCCCGCCGGCATCTGGACTGTAGATAGCAATGAATCCAGGCCCTTAAGGCTCTTTGTTTCAATAGGGATACCTACAACCGGCAACGCGGTATGAGAGGCAACTACCCCGGCTAATGCCGCTGCCCCGCCTGCGGCGGCAATAAAAACCTTAACGCCTCTTTTTGGCGCGGCTTCCACGTATGCGGATAGTTCTCTGGGCGTGCGGTGCGCGGATAAAATTTTAATTTCAAAACCAACTTTAAATTCTTTAAGGATATTAACTGCTTCACTGACTATCTCTAAATCCGACTGGCTGCCCATGATTATGCTTATCGCGTTATTGCTCATCTTGCCTCCATTGCTTTCTTGCCGATATCCCGTCGATAATACATGCCGTCAAAATGTATTTTCTCTAACGCCTGATAGGTCTTATCAACCGCTTCTTTTATTGTGCCGCCTAATCCGGTTACTCCCAATACCCTGCCGCCGCTAGTAAAAACCCGCTCCTTGCCGCAAGCGGACTGTTTTTTTGTCCCGGCGTGGAATACCACTACGTCTTTAAGCCCGGCCGCATCATCTAAGCCGGATATCTCTTTTCCTTTTTCGTATTCTCCGGGATACCCCTTTGACGCGCAGACAGTACATACAGAGGCGCGGCTGTCCCAGTTAAGGCTTTTATAGCGGGACAACTTTCCATCTGTAGCGGCTAACATTATTTCCAACAAATCCGATTCCAAGCGCGGTAATATCGCCTGTGTCTCCGGGTCTCCAAAGCGCACATTGAATTCCAGGGCTTTTGGCCCGTCGCTGGTCAGCATGATCCCGGCATATAAAACACCTCTATATTCTATGCCTTCTCGAGCTAAACCGTCTATCGTCCTGTAAACTATCTTATCTAATATCTCTTTAAATAATTCTGGAGTTACCACAGGCGCGGGCGAATACGCTCCCATGCCGCCCGTATTAGGGCCCTGGTCATTATCAAATATACGCTTATGGTCCTGGCTGGAGGCTAAAGGGATAACTTCTCTGGAGTCGGTAATTACAATTATAGACGCTTCCTGGCCTTTTAAGCAATCTTCAACGATGATCTTATTACCGGCATCGCCGAAAGCCCTTTCCTGCATTATCGAAGTTACCGCCTCTTGAGCCTCTTGCGTGCTGCCGGCTACGACCACACCTTTACCCTGGGCCAAGCCGTCTGCCTTGATCACACAGGGAGCTCCGATCTTACCGATATATTCCTTTGCTTCATACGCATTATCAAAGACCTTGAAAGGCGCGGTAGGAACGTTATATTTGGCCATTATCGTCTTGGCAAAGACTTTGCTGGCCTCTAACTCTGCCGCTTTTTTCCGCGGCCCAAAGATATTCAGTTTATATTTTGCGAACTCATCAACAATACCCAAAGACAGGGGCACTTCAGGGCCGACTACGGTCAGCCCTATGTTTTCTTTTCTGGCAAAATCCAATAATCCGGGGATGTCATCGGCTTTTATATCGATACATTCGGCTGAATCCGAGATCCCGCAGTTTCCCGGCGCGCAGAAGATCTTATCCGCTAATTTGGATTGCGCGATCTTCCAGACTAAGGCGTGCTCTCTACCGCCTGAACCTATAACTAAAATTCTCATTCCAGCCTTCTTAAATTATTTCTACTTCTTTTTTACCTTTTATAACCTCGCCGATGATCCAGGATTTCAGTTTAAGCCCGGCGAGTTTTAAGATCACGGCCTGGGCGTACTTGGGCCGCGTTATTAAAACCATACCCACACCCATATTCAAAGTATGGTACATTTCTCTATCTTCTATATTACCCCTGTTCTGGATGAGGCGGAATATTTTCGGCACAGCCCAGGAACTTTTACGTATCCTCACATTCACATTATCCGGCAGGATACGCGCTATCTTATCGTAGAATGCCCCGCCGGTAATATGAGAAATACCCTTGATAGAATCCGCAAGCCCCTTAGTCCGTGAGTCCGCCAGTAAAGAAAGCACAGGCTTAACATAGATACGCGTCGGCTTAAGCAGCTCATCGCTCATTCGCCTCAATTCACCGGGTGATAACGCTTTTCTTACCAGCGAATAACCGTTAGAGTGGATGCCGCTTGATTCTAACCCGATCACCGCATCTCCTGCTTCTATCTTTGAGCCGTTAATGATCTTATTTCTTTCAACCGCCCCCACGCAAAAACCTGCCACATCGTAATCGCCATCTTTATACATTCCGGCCATCTGAGCGGTTTCTCCGCCGATCAAAGCGCAGCCTGCCTGCATACAGCCGTTATTTATACCCTTTATTATATCGACTAAAATATCAGCATCCAGTTTACTGAAAGCGATGTAATCTAAAAAGAAAAACGTTTCCGCCCCCGCGCAAAGGATATCATTGACATTCATGGCCACGGCATCTATTCCTATGGTGTCGTGCTTATTTGCCAAGATGGCGATCTTTAGTTTTGTCCCTACACCGTCGGCGGAAGAAACTAAAACCGGGTCTTTGTATTTGCCTTCAGGGAACCTGAAAAAACTCCCAAAACCTCCGATATCCCCTAAAACTTCTTTGCGGAAAGATTTTCTGGCCAGGGGCTTTATCATGCTCTTAAACGCGGCAGCCCCTTTGATATCTACGCCGGATTTTTTATAAGTTAACCCCTTCATTAAAACTCCCTCCCTAACGGGATTTATAGAACTTCCTGATCGCCGCTACCACCCCTTCAGGGCTGTCCGTAACCGTGAATATATCTAAATCTTTTTGGCTGATATTGCCGTTTTTCAAGGCTGAATATTTGATCCAATCAAGCATTCCCTGCCAATACTCCGAGCCAAATACAACTACCGGGAACCGGGAGATCCTTTCGGTCTGGATAAGATTAAGGGCCTCGGTAAATTCATCCAATGTCCCATATCCTCCGGGTAAGATAACAAAGGCCTTGGCATATTTTACAAACATTACCTTTCTGACAAAGAAATAGCGAAAATCTAAAAGCAGGTCCACATACTTGTTGGGTTTCTGGCGCGAAGGTATTTGTATATTTAAGCCGATGGACTGGCCTTGAGCCTTCCTCGCGCCTTTATTAGCCGCCTCCATCAAACCAGGCCCGCTGCCGGTAATAACAGCGTAGCCTTCTTTCGCCAGAAGATAGGAGATCTTCTCGGCTAATTTATAATACTTACTGCCCGGCTTGGTGCGGCTTGACCCGAATACGGAGACTGCCTTGCCTATTTTAGAAAGGACTTCAAACCCCTCTACAAATTCAGACATTATCCTAAATACACGCCAGGGATCCTCTGTGAAGAATTCACTCTTAAGGTCTCTCTCATCCATCGTTATTTCCTTTCCTGCTCTAAACGCCGGCTTTTTTCCGCTCCCTGAGCATTAAGGCTCAGGGATCTTGCAAAGGGAATTAACAGGTGTATTGGCTTCTCAAATTGTACGCGGGATCCCGCTCTTACCGTGACGGGAAAATGCGGGAAAAAATCTTGTTTACGTTACGCAGATAATAATCCAGATCAAAAATCTTATTCAGATCCTGTTTCTTAAGATGGCGCGAGACATCCTTATCTTTAGAGAGGATATCTTTAAAATCAGACCTCTCTTTCCAGGACTTCATGGCGCATCTCTGGACCATATCATAAGCCGCGGGGCGGCTAAGCCCTTTATTCATCAATTCCAGGAGCGCGCGCTGCGAAAAGATCAGGCCGCGGGTGTGGACCAAATTAGCCAGCATATTCCCCGGATAAACGCTTAAGCCTTCAATCACCTCGGTAAACTTATTCAGCATATAATCCAAAAGGATGGTAGAATCCGGTATAATTATCCGCTCGGCGGAAGAATGGCTTATATCGCGCTCATGCCATAGGGTAATATTTTCCATTGCCGCCAGCGCGTTACCGCGCAGGATACGGCTCAAACCGCAGACACGTTCGCAGATCACGGGATTACGTTTGTGCGGCATGGCGGAAGACCCTTTCTGGCCCTTGCCAAAAGGCTCCTCCGCTTCTAAAACCTCTGTTCTCTGCAAATGCCTTATCTCTGTGGCGAATTTTTCTAAAGAAGACCCGATGATCGCTAATGTGGTTAAATACTGGGCGTATACATCTCTTTGTATTACCTGCGTGGATATTTTAGCGGCTTTTAACCCGAGCTTTTTACAAACATAAGTTTCTACTTCCGGCTCGATATTAGAACACGTCCCTACTGCCCCGGATATCTTTCCTACAGCCGCGGCTTCTTTTGCCTGAGATAGGCGGCAGGCATTGCGTTTGGTCTCATCAAACCAAAGCGCTAATTTTAAACCAAAGGTAGTGGGTTCCGCGTGCACGCCGTGGGTGCGGCCGATACAAACCATATCTTTGTATATTTTCGCCTTAGCGGAAAGTGCTTTTAGTAATCTATCTAGATCTGCGGCCAATATATCGGATGCCGCCCTTAACTGCACCCCAAGGGTGGTATCTAAAATATCAGATGATGTAAGGCCCATATGCAGGTATTTCGCGTCCTGCCCAATATAATGTGCGATATTGGTAATAAAAGCTACTACATCATGTTGTGTATTTTCTTCTATCTTTTTTATCTGCGCGACATTGAATTTTGCTTTTTTCTTTATCCTGCGGAGGGCGTCTTGCGGGATTTTCTTCTGCCTGGCGAGAGCCTCTAAAACCAGTATCTCTATGGCAAGCATGGTATTGAACTTGAATTCATCCTGCCAGATCTTATTCATTCCGGGAAGACAATAACGTTCGATCATAAGAGCTCCTTTTTTCTATTCAGAGAAAAGTATTATACCAGAAAGCGCCTGCCTTAGCAAACAAAAAAGGGACACCCTTAGCTTTGGCAAGTTGGGTGTCCCTAACCTAAAATGATATTAAGCGTATTTATTTTGCTAGAGGGAAGGCTGAGGATGGTTTTCCGGCTGATTCTAACAGCCTGCGGCGCTTTTATAGGCAGGGGTTTGGAATTGAGGCTTACTTTTATTATCTTATACTTTCCGTAGTCTAACTTTTTAGGATTGATAAAATTGATCCGGAGGCGGCGCCGGGCGAAAATCCTGTTAACGGTAATAGTTGCCGCGCGTTTAAACTGCTCACAGCTTAATTTCGGCTCAATAACCAGATCACCGTATTCGCCCTTTATGCCGAATACCTGGGTAATAACCGTCAGCACAAACCAACTGGCAGAGCCGGTAAGATAAGAATACATGCCTTTCCCCTCGAGATCAAAGTATTCCGGAAGGCAAGGATAGATCCTGCTCTTTTTTGTATCCACTGCCATATTATATATTGAATTCAGGACTCCCCAGCCGTCTTTGACAAATCCGCGTTTATATAACGCGTAACAGAACATTACGATCATATGGTTAAAGAACGCGCCGTTTTCTTTATCCCCGTAAACAAAAGAGAACGCGCGGCCGAAATCATGCTGTTCATCCTTAAAATCCGTATTCAAGTGGAATCCTTTGATATCTTTATTCCAAAGATATTTCCGGCTGCTTTTAATGATCTCTCCAACCTGCCAGCTTTCCGCCACCGAGCTCATAACCGGAAATACCTGCGAGATCAAGACCATCCTGACTCCGGAACCAAAAGCCCCTTCTACTTTTCTTTTCTTATTATCATAATAGCCGTTAAAGAAACCCTGTTTCTGCCATTCTGTCCTGCGGATATGATTTGCCATCCACGCGGATTTCATTTCCAGGTCATCAGCCAAACCCAGAGTATCAATATTTATTTTATTGCCCTTAACAACGGATTCGGTTTGCGCGAAATATCTGTTTAAGGTATCTTGTTTGGCTTTGATACTGTTATAATTTATTTTATTAAAAAGAACAGCTAATTCCTGCGCTACCTCAATTTGTCGTTTATCTATTTTACGCAATATCCCCGCTAATAATTTAAGGCTCCAGGCATACATACAGCTGAAAGCCACGCTCTCGCCGTTTTCCTTAGCCATATCCAGGCCGTCATTCCAATCCGCGCCTTCCAGCCGGACATGATTATGGCTGCCGACGTTAAAAAACTGTACCAGGACTTGCACCAGGAGATGCTCTAACACTGACCCATTGTAGATCTTGCCCGAGGAAGTTTTAAGCTTATTCCCATAAGCCGGAGTCCAACTATGGTCTAATTTGCGCGCGCGCCAAAGCTCATGATTACGAAAATAAGGGGCTTGAGCAAATAAAATAGCCGAATCCCCGGTCTCATGAATATATGAATCCAGGGTCAACAGCGGCCATATCCCGTGATCCATCCACACCCGGCTGACATTATTACGGTCAGAGATAAATTCTCCCTGGCCTTTGCCGATAATAGTAGCATTAGAGCCGTCAATCCTCACCCCGGCAAAATTATTGATCAATAATTCGCGCATCCCTTCAGGCTGGCTTAAAATCAGGCCTAAGCAATCCTGCCATAGATCCCTCCAACCTCTTCCACCCCGGCCATAATCAAAATCCGGCAGGAATGAATTGCCAAATATCCTTCTTAATGTAGGTTGGATACTTACCCAGCGGAACCAATTATCAAAATCCGGATCACCGGTAGAAAGGCTGGCCTGGCTGCCCTTCTCCTGCCAGAAGTCACGGGTTACATCCAGGGCTTTTTCTACTTTCTTTAACGTCTTAAATTTAGAAACGATCTTTTGAATCTCGGCTTCTTTTTCCGCGATGCCCATAAGCACAGTATAGGTATGCGCTTGCCCGGGCTTAAGGCTTACAGTATGAAAACGCAAGCCTCCTATTACTTCTTTACCTTGAATATGAGCGGACCCGCCGGGAAGAATATTATTTAAGACGCAGGCAGGCGCTTCTAAATCTCCTCCCTCGCCGCAAAATTCCTCTTGCGTAGGATAAAGATACTGCGGAGCTTTGAATTCTTCATCCCAGCCTAAAACAAAATAAAGCTTTTTATTGAGATGATGCCCGGCTTCATCAAATATTAAAGTAGGTTGAGTGATCAGGCCTAATTTATGCTTCTTTACCCGCTGCAGCAGAGAAGTTACGTGGCGATGATCACGCAGATTATTGGCTGAGCGGGCATATATAGGTATGGCCGCGTAAGGAATGAATTCTATTTTTCGGGAAGAAATATTGGTGAGTTTAACCTGCATGATCTCTACAGGCTCCCCGCTTGACGGGATAAAAGAACGGATTTCCGCGCTTAGGCCAACCTGCCGGTTCTCTCTTAAAACACTGTGCCAGAGCAGGCCGGCTTTCAGGCTGACCCGGTCAGCCTGGATTTGTTTTAGGTCCTTAGAGGCTCCGGCGGCAGACCATACTTTATTATCTTTACTACTAACGGAGTAAATCCAAAAATTACGGGAGGCTCTGGAGTTGACTAGATCGGCGCGGGAAGACGGGGCAAGCAGGAAACTATTCTGTCCGGCCTTGATATCGCCGGCAAGGACAGGAGTAATAGAAGACATCAAAGACTCATTACACAGCGGAAAGAAAAGAGTTTTTATTTTGTGCGCGTTGGAGGATTTGAAACTGCCTGAATTATCCGTAAATTCCCAAATATTCTCTTTCATAGTTTTCTAAATTACCACGGTTGCAAGGTTCTTTCAAGGAATATTAAATAAAAGGCCCGCCAGAAATCCTGGCGGGCTTTATGTTGCGGGGGCAAGATTTGAACTTGCGACCTCAAGGTTATGCTTACTACTACAGCTTTCGCTGCTTTGCCACAAAACTTGGCAAATTCGTAGTCTGGACTATATCTTTGTCCTTAATCTTTAGGACTTCTGCCGTATAGTCTCTACACCTTCCCGCCATAAATTCCTGGCGGACTTGGCTCGGTATTACCTTGAATTACTTCGAGGGTTCCACCGAATTTGACAGACTATCCTTCAGCCGTCTCCGGCCGAGGAGCCCATCGGACAACAAATCCCATCGCTCTCTATACTTCGCTGATTTAGGTTTACGCTGTCTCTTGTCTGTCTCTACAAATGTTACTGTACTTTCGTAGTTGGAGAAAACAGATAGAGGCATCACGTAAAATACGCGTAAATCAGCGAGGTAAGTTATCGCGAAATCAAAATCATCCGCATTGTAACGCATCCTTAACATGCGCCGGCGATTAGTCTTAGTTCTACGGGCATCAACAACATAACATCTTGCCTTTGCATCAAACCAAGCACTCTTCACCTGAATGCGAATAAGCCTGCCATGAAGATCGATTGCTAAATCATATGCAAGTCGATCTCCGACAGGCCGTAACACCCTGAAGCCTCTTTTTAAAAGTTCAGTTGTTACTGCTGATTCCGCAATATCGGCTTTGAGCTTTGTGTCCATTGAGCCTTGCGAGCTACCAGGCTGCTCCACCCCGCTATTGTCGTTCATTATAGTTTATTCGCTGCCTTCAACTAACAAAGAACATTTATTCCCCTGACGCATAATTATACTAGAATTTGGCGTTGTTACAAATTATCTTTTTCTCTCAGGAACTATTCTAATGGGGATCTCGCCCTTGCGCACTATACCCATCTTTTCCCTGGCGATCTTTTCTTGATACACCGGGTCATTTTCCACGAGGATAAGTTCCTGCTGTAAAAGAGCGTTTTCTATATTTAATCTTTTGATATTACCTATTAAGTCGCGGTTCTTATCTCTTAATTCCTGTAACTTTGTGTAACCCGGCAAGAATACCACCAGGACGAAAACCGCGATACCAAAGATCCAGAATGCTTTTCTTAATACCGGCAACATTAACTATTTCCAGAGAGTTCCCGCGTAAACGGCCTTCTGCCCTAATTCCTCTTCGATCCTCAAGAGCTCGTTATATTTACAGATCCTGTCTGTGCGCGATAATGAACCCGTCTTGATCTGCCCGCAGCCTACAGCTACCGCCAAATGGGCGATAGTCGTATCTTCGGTCTCGCCTGAACGATGGGAAATGATCGCCTTGTATTTATTCTTCTTGGCGATATTTATCGTCTCCAGCGTTTCCGAAAGAGAGCCGATCTGGTTTACTTTTATCAGTATAGCATTTCCTATCTTTTCTTCAATCCCTTTTTTGAAGATCTCAGGGTTAGTTACAAATATATCATCCCCTACCAGCTGCAATTTGGCCCCCAGCTCTTTGGTCATCTCCTGCCAGCCTGTCCAATCATGCTCACAGAGACCGTCTTCTATCGACAGGATGGGATATTTGCTTAACCAGCCCTTATATATGGCGATAAGGTCTCCGGAATTCTTTTGGGAGCCTTCAAATTTATATTTGCCGCCCTCATAAAAAGAACTGGCAGCGCAATCCAGGGCGATATAGACGTCTTTGCCGGCCTTGTATCCGGCCTTATCTATCGCCTGCATTATTAAATCCAGCGCTTCCTGGTTAGAAGATAAGTTGGGCGCGAACCCGCCTTCATCTCCGACGGAAGTTGCCAATTTCTTTGATTTCAGGATTGATTTTAAGTTATGGAATACCTCGGTAGCATACCTTAAGGCCTCATGAAAACTCGGCGCGCCCACGGGCATGATCATAAATTCCTGGATGTCCAGATTATTATCGGCATGCATGCCGCCGTTTAAAATATTCATCTGCGGCACGGGTAAAATATTGGCTTTATCGCCCCCTAAGAATCTATACAGCGGCTGTCTCTCGGAAAGGCTGGCAGCCTTGGCTACAGCTAAAGATACGCCAAGAATGGCATTGGCTCCGAGACTGGACTTATTCTCCGTGCCATCCAGCTTGATAAGCAGCTTATCTAAAGCCTGGAAATCAGGAGCTAAACCCTTTATCTTGGAAGCAATTACGGTATTAACATTGCCAACCGCCTTTAATACCCCTTTGCCCAAATATCTTTTCTTATCGCCGTCCCTTAATTCCAGGGCTTCTTTCTCCCCTGTGGAGGCGCCTGAAGGAACAGCAGCCCTGCCTAAAATATCGTTATCCAATATACAATCTACTTCTACCGTGGGGTTGCCTCGCGAATCCAATATCTCGCGGGCCAATACCCTATTGATCTTTGCCATCGCCAGCTCTCCTTTATATTGATTATTTTTATTTTGGACCTCTAATTATACATACAAATATTAGTAAGTCAATGGAAATAACGGGAATGGCCCTGTTTTTAACAAACCAAAGAAAGAATTTGACTTGCCGGGCCTGATATGCTATTTTATTGTCTATGAACTGGAAGAATATTAAATTTTACTGGAAATTATACTGGATAAGGATAATCATCTCCCTTGTTGCCGCGGCAATATTTGTCCTGCTTAATATCGTCATCATAAGCGGGCTGAAGGCCTGGAGAGAATCAGAATCATACCTGCGCCAATCCCAGCTGGCTACCGCGCCCTTACAGATGTTCATCTGGGGCGTTATGGGCATTATCCAGGGAACGGTCTATGTCTTTATGATGTACTGGCTGTTTTATAAAAAAGGCTCTACCTCCTTTACTCAAACAGCCAAGAAATCCATTTCCGGATCAGAGATCGGGATCAAGTGGGATGATGTGATCGGTATGGATGAAGCAAAACAAGAAGCACTGGAAGTGGTAAAGTTAGTTAAGGACCGCGCGGAATTGCAGCGCATCGGCGGTAAGATCTTAAGAGGTATCCTGATGTTAGGGCCTCCCGGCTGCGGGAAAACTTATCTGGCTAAAGCCATCGCCACCGAATCAAGCCTCCCTTTTATATCCATGTCCGGTTCGGAATTCGTAGAGATGTTCGTAGGCGTAGGCGCCGGAAGGATCCGTAATCTTTTTAAACAAGCGCGGTATCTGGCGGAATTAAAAGGCGGCTGCCTGGTGTTCATCGATGAAATAGACGCCGTAGGCGCGCAGAGATCCGCTGATTCCGGATTCGGAGGCCAGACTGAAACCAATACCACCCTAAATCAGCTTTTGGTGGAAATGGACGGCTTAAAAGAAAAAGATTTCAATATTGTAATAATCGGGGCGACAAATATGCCGGAACAATTTCTAGACGCCGCGCTGTTGCGCCCGGGCAGGTTCGATCGTAAGATCCACGTGGATAAGCCCAGCCTCGAAGACCGCGAGAAGTTGTTCGCTTATTACCTTAATAAAGTAAAATACGACGAAACCAGCGTAAAGATAGACCGCCTCGCCCGCATTACGGTAGGTAACAGCCCCGCGGATATATACAATATCGTCAGGGAATCAGCTCTCATCGCTGTCCGGAACAATAGGACCTCTCTGATCATGAAAGATATTGATGACGCTCGGGAAAGGATCACCCTGGGAGTCAAGCGCAGGATCAAACTTGGCGAAAAAGAAAAATGGCAGATCGCCTATCATGAAGCAGGCCACGCCATTGTTACCTATCTGCTCGTGCCCTCAAAGGACGTGTTTAAAATAACTATTACCCCGCGCGGGCATACGGGTGGCGCGACCTGGATACCTGAACGCGAAGAGATACTTATCGAAGACCAGAGACAGCTTCTAAACGAGATCAAGATATCTCTTGGCTCATATGCCGCGGAAAAATTAAAACTTGGCTTTACCACCTCCGGCGTAAGCGGAGATTTCGCCAACGCGTTGTTCATAGCGCACAATATGGTTTGGCGTATGGGCATGGGAAAAACAGGTATAATCGGGGACTTTCACGCCCTTGATTTTTATAGACGCATGGGAAGCGGCCCCATGATATCCGAAGAAATGAAGAGCCGCTTAGATAACGACATGCAGGAAATAATGCAGGTGTCCCTAGAAGAGGTTGCCCAATTATTGAAAAAAGAAGAACCGCTTATTGACCGCCTGGCGAAGGAACTTGTTGTTAAAGAAGAGCTCAATTATGATGAGATCGAAACCATATTCAAGGAGTTCGGTAAGACGCGCCCTTCTTCTTAACCTATCCGTTATTCTTTTCCTATTCTCCGGATGCTCCCTTTCCACCGCACCCACCTATATCAAAGAAGGCCTGGATAAGGCTATTCAGGATATCTGCAAAAAAGAATACAGCATGGACGTCAAGGTAACGCTATCCGGCTCGACGCTATGGGTATATTTACCGGTTGAAGACATGCTCGCCAAATCAGATAAACCCGAAAAATATTTAGAGAAATTCATAATTGATGATAACAAGGTCGACTTTAAAGAAGGCCTGCTTAAACTGGATTACATGATCAAAAGCATACCGGAGAACGAAAAAACCCAGGAATATAAATATAATAAAGCTGTATTGGATAAGATAAACAACGTCTGGAAGGCCTTGCGCCGCGTGCTCTTCAGTATGGAACGCTCTAAGGAAGGCAACGAACCAAAGTTTTTATGCCTGGTTACTGCCGATATAAAGAACGGCTTTGAGACAAAAGAAATATCTTATTACCAGGACTTAAAGAAAGTTTCTTATGAATTTATCTCCTGGACAGAATACCAGCACCGCGTTATTGAACAATCAGAAGTATCATCTACGATAATGGGGGATATGGAAGGCAAACATATGGATTATAAAGATATATCCATGGAGGAATTTATAGCTTTCCAGATAAAACACAGGATCAAGCTTAAATTTCAGAAGCCGGAAGTAGGTAAGGATATAGATATAGACAAAGAAATATTAAAAATAGCTGCCTACACCATAAGAACGTATGATATTAAGAATTTTACAGGCCTGGAATTAAACAACCTGGTTACAAATAATAGAATTGTCCTAAACCGCGCGGCTTTGTGGGCAAGGCCTATTGAGTAGCGATCCGCACTATCCTGCCTTCTACTTTTAATTTACCCTCTACAAACAAACTTATAGCTTCAGGATAAAGCTTGTGCTCGATTTTATGGATCCTGGATTCAAGAGATTCTAAGGTATCGTCCGCCTCTATCCGGACCGGTGCCTGCAGAATTATCGGCCCGTGGTCCATCTCTTCATCTACAAAATGCGCCGTAACACCGGTTACTTTCGCGCCATAATCAAAGGCGTCTTTTATCGCCTCTGCCCCCTTAAAAGAAGGAAGCAGCGCCGGATGGATATTTAAGATACGATTCTTATATTTAGAGACAAATGCCGGGCTTAATATCCGCATGAAACCTGCCAGGACAATTAAATCTATTTTATTCTCTTCCAAACGCTCTATGATCTTTGCTTCAAAATTCTCTTTCAAAGGGAAATCTTCTTTTTTTATTAACGCGGTGTTTACGCCCGCGCGCTTTGCCTTTTTTAAAACTCCTGCCTTTGGGTTATCGCAGACTAAAAGTTTAATCTCCGCCTTGATCTTCCCTTTTCTTGCCGCCCTTAAGATCGCGGAGAAATTCGTCCCTCTTCCTGAAGCAAAGATCGCTATATTCATACTAATCTATCCTATTCTTCCAGACTTTATCTACTTTCTGGGCTATCGCGTTTACAGGGCAAGCCTTAAAACACTCCGCGCGATTATCACAAATATTATAGTCTATCACCGGAAGATTGTCTACTATCTTGATCGCCTGAATAGGGCAGGCCTTCTCGCACTTACGGCAGGTAATGCATCCTACGGAGCAGGCATCCATCACTTTCTTACCGGAGTCTAAGGATTTACAGCGCACCGCGTACGCCTTAACTACAGGGATCAGCGTAAAGAGCCTCTTCGGGCATATCCCCACACATTTCCCGCAGGCCGTGCATTTATCCGCGTTTATTACCGGCAAGCCTTCATTACTCATGGTGATCGCGCCAAAAGGGCATACTCCTACACACGTCCCGTAACCGATACAGCCATAACCGCAGGCCTTGGGCCCGCCGTGCAGCATATTTGCCGCCACGCAATCCTTTATGCCTTCATAATTGAATTTGTCTTTGGCGCGCTTGCTCCCTCCGTGGCAGTGTAAGACCGCGACTCTCTTTTCCAGCTTGTCTAATTTCTTACCCAGGAGTACGGCGATCTGCTCTTTTACCGCTTCCGCGCTGACCCTGCAGGCATCTATACTTAGTTTTCCGCTAAGTATAGACTCGGCAAAACCAAAACACCCCGCTCCTCCGCAGGCGCCGCAATTAGCACCCGGAAGAAGGCCGATGATCTTGTCTAATTTTGGATCTGTCTTAACGGCAAGCTTTTTGGAAGCGACAGCTAATCCTATCCCAAATAGCAACCCTAAAACAGCCAAAGTTAAAACCGGTATGAGTATTTCCATATTAAAATTTGAACCCGTTGAACCCCATAAAACTTAAAGACATAATTGAGGCGATAACAAAGGCGAGCGGGAACTCCTTTACCGCCTTAGGAATATTGCATAATTCCAGCCTCTCTCTTATCCCTGACATTAAAAGCATGGCGAGGGTATAACCTAACCCCACGCATATGCCCTGAAATACGGAATAATAAAAACTGCCCGGCACCGCCTTGTTGTTAACAAAAAACATATCGGCGTTCAGCACTGCTACGCCTAATACCGCGCAGTTTACCGTAATCAATGGCAGGTATATCCCAAAGAACCTGTACATAGGCGGGCTTATCTTCCTGATGGCCATTTCTACCAATTGCACAAATGTAGCTATGACCAGGATAAAGGATATGGTCCGCAAGTAAGCCAGATTAAAAGGTATAAGCAGGAACCTGTAAATAAGCCAGGTGATCATGGAAGACATGACAATAACAAACATCACGGCTAAACTCATTGCCAGCGCGGGCTTTGTCTCTTTAGAAATAGCGATAAAAGAACACAGCCCCAAGAAACGGGAGAGTATAACATTGTAGATAAATACCGCCGAAATAAATATAGTTAAGAATTCAGCCGCGTTCATATCTTTGATTTCCTGTTCTTTAATATGTTAAAGAATCCCAGTAATAACCCTATGACCAGCAGCGCTCCGGAAGGCATGCCCAAAACAAATACCGGCTCAAACCCTTTGGCTATGCTTAATCCAAATATTTTCCCCGATCCCAATATCTCTCTTATCCCCGATATCAACATCAGGGCTAAAGTAAAACCCGCCCCCATGCCTAAGCCGTCAAACAGAGAATTCAATACCGAGTTCTTCCGGGCATAAGCCTCGGCCCTGCCTAAGACCATGCAGTTTACCACTATTAAAGGAACGTATATGCCCAAGGCGCGGTCTAACGCGGGGCTGTATGCCTTCATGGCCATTTCTACGGTGGTAACAAAAGTAGCGATGACCACGATAAAACAAGGAATGCGTATCCTGTCAGGAACAATATTCTTTATCATCGCGATTATCATATTCGAGCCCAAGAGCACAAATGTCGCCGCGATACCCATACCTATACCGTTTGTCAGCGAAACAGAGACAGCCAGCGTCGGGCATAGACCCAGGACCAGGATAAAAGTAGGGTTTTCTTTAATGATGCCTTTTAAGAATTCCTGAAAAAGTTTTCTCATTTTCTTCCGTAGACCTGGCTCCTGGTAAAACGGTCGATTATAGGCGCGGCAGCGTTCATCATTAATATGGCATAGGATACGCCTTCAGGATAACCACCCCAGAGGCGGATAACCGCGGTAATTATCCCGCAACCGAAACCAAATATAACCTGGCCTTTATAAGTTAAAGGACTGGTAACATAATCCGTGGCCATAAAAAACGCCCCCAGTATGAGCCCGCCTGATAAAACATGGAATAACCAGTCCCCTTTAAAGAAACCTTGCGGGCTGAATATAAATGTAAAAGCTGCTACCGTAGCAATATAAGTTACAGGAATATGCCAGGAAATATATCCTCTGGAAAAAAGAAACAACGCTCCTAAAAGAAGCGCTAAGATGCATACTTCTCCTATACAGCCTCCCCTTTTACCTAAAAATAGATCCAGATAGGAAATATGCTCCAGTATTTTACCTTCCCTGATCGCTGCCAGCGGCGTGGCGGAAGTTATGGCATCGTAATTTAAGGGCTGGGTAAAAGTAGTCATATACTTTGGCCAGGAGGCCATAAGAAAAACTCTTCCTACTAACGCGGGATTAAATATATTCTGGCCCAGGCCTCCGAAAATTTGTTTGCCTATGGCAATGGAAAAAATTGAGCCGATGACCGGTATCCAGAAAGGGACATGCGGCGGCAGATTATAAGCAAGTAATATTCCGGTTATAACCGCGCTTCCATCTAAAATAGATATTTTTCTCTTGGTTAATGCCTGCAAGATCACTTCTGTTGCTACCGCGGAAATTACCCCTAAAGCAATTACCCACAGCGCGCTAACTCCAAAGATAAACACGCCGGCTATGCCCGCGGGTATCAGGCTGATAACCACCATCCACATGATCTTGCTTACCGACTCATTCTTATGCAAATGAGGAGAAGCACTGACTATAAGATTATTTCTCATTTTTTATCAATTCCTTTATCTCTTGGGCTCTTTTAGATACCGAATCTATTACTGCCTTTGAAGATATTGTCGCCCCGGTTATCGCCTGGACATCTTGTAGGGCCGGAATATTCTTATGGGAAAATTGACCGGTAAAAGACGGCTCAATAACATTAGCCCCTAAACCGGGGGTCTCATTCTGGTTTACTATTTTTATAGCGCTGATACTACCATCCGGAAGCAGGCCTGTCATTGTTTCAACGACGCTGGAATAGCCTTTGCCGTAAGCCTTAAAAGCCGCCCCGGCAAATTTACCGTCTTTAGCGTAGGCTTTATAATAAACAACATCCTCTCCGGATTTTACCGGCTCAAAGCGCTCGGCAAGAGGCAATACTTCTTTAAGGCTGGCTTCCTCTTCTGCTTTAGCCTGAGCAATGATCTTAGGCTTGGTTACTGAATTCATCGCTGCCAGCGACGCGCTAGCCGCAGCACATATCAATGATAAGATCAATCCATAACGGACCATCTCTTTCATTTATTCCCCTCTAATTTCGCTCTTTTTACAGACTGGGTTAACTTTCTTTTTGCCGGGCACACATAATTGCATAAACCGCACTCAATACAGTCCATCGCGTTATAATTTAAAGCCTCTGCCCACATCTTCTTTTCCGAAGCCAGGTTTATCAAACACGGCATAAGCCCAATGGAGCAGGCCCTCACGCAGGCGCCGCAGCGTATACAAACTTCTTCTTCCTGGGCCTTAGCCTCTTTTTTATTAAGCAGGAGCACCCCTGTGGTGGATTTTATAACCGGCACCTCATCTGTATATTGGGCGATGCCCATCATCGGCCCGCCGATAATGATCTTGGAAGGTTCCTCTTTTAAGGGGCCGCACAAATCTATCAATTCTTTTATAGGCGTGCCTATCCGCGCTAATAGATTCTTAGGGTTAGATAAAATGCTGCCGGTTACAGTTACCACGCGCTCATACAAAGGCTTATTCAAATAAACTGCTTCATAAATAGCGTATACCGTAGCCACGTTATGCACTACTACGCCTATGTCAAAAGGAAGTTTACCAAAAGGCACTTCTTTGCCTAAAATATTTTTTATAAGCTGCTTCTCTCCGCCTTGCGGATACTCCGATTTTAATATTTTAACTACAAGCCCCAAGCCATGAGCCTTAAGCTGCTTTATCGCTTCCAGTTTATTATCTTCTATGGCTATGTATATATTTTTAACTCCCAGGCACCGCGCGATAAGGTTGATACCTTTTATGACCTCCTTTGTCTTTTCTATCATCAGCCGGGAGTCGCCGGTTAAATAGGGCTCGCATTCCGCTCCGTTAATAATTAAGGTATCCACCGGTTTAGGCGGATTCAGCTTGATGTGCGCCGGGAAGCTGGCACCGCCCATTCCCACAATGCCGGCTTCAAAAATCATATTCCTTATTTGTTCTGCGCTTAAATTATCTATTTCGTTTTGGGGGCGGGGAGGCGGGAATTGGGTTTTGTCTAAACCATCGCTTTCAATGATCACTGCCGCGCATTTTCCCAGCACCGGATGCGGCCAATCCTGGATGGAGGTAACTTTTCCCGATACAGAAGCATGTATAGGAGAATAGACGTGTGCTACGGCTTGCGCGATCTTTTGTCCGGTAAGTACGGTATCCCCCGCTTTTACCTGAAGGGCGTTACAAATTTTGCCCAAATGCTGGCTTAAGGGGATATAAACATGGGAAGGCAACGGCGCCTTCTCTATGTTTTTATTTTCCGTGCTGTGTTTATGTTCCTCTAATTTAACCATGGAATTTTATGTTTCTTTAACAGGTTTACGAGGCCTAAAAGGCTGATCAAACAACCTACGACGACAAGGATCGCCAGGTGCGAAAATCTCTCCGCCAAAAGGCTGCTTATAAACATAAATAATAAAAACCCTAAATGCATCACTATCTCCAGGGAACTGAAGATCTTGCCCATCATCCCGTTTTCGCTTGCGTTATGAATAATGGTATTTGTGGCGATCATGTTAGGCGCAATCACCAGGCCCAGGAAAAAAGACAGCATTGCCGCGATCGCGAAACTAGGATAACGGCTGAGGCATAAAGCAAAAACAACCAGCATCATACCGCTTAACACCAAGGAAACAAATATTATCCTGTATTGTGATAACTTTTGGCCAAAACGCCCGTAGAAAAGGGAACCTGAGAATAAACCTAGCCCCAAAAACATGATCAAAAGCCCCAGGTCCTTGGTCGCTGAATGCAGGGTCTTTTGCACAAATACGATCAGCACTACGTAAACCGCTCCCAACGCCGACCACAATATGAAGATCATCCAGGCGGCAAACCTTATATCTTTCTTTTGAAAAAAATACAAGAAACCTTCCTTGATCTCCTGTATCACGGATTTTCCGATAACCTCCACTATTTCCTGGCTTACCTTCCTGAAACTCATCACCGAGCTTGCTTTCTTAATGATGAAGAAAATAAGCGCCCCGGAGATCAAAAAACTTAAACTATCCATATAAAAACCGCTCTTAGCGCCCAGCCATTCTATCAGCACGCCGCTTACGCCAAAACCTACGATCGCCGCGATCATGCCGGTAGTATTTACCAGGGAATTCGCCATTAACAGGTCTTTTTTCTGGACCAGGTCCGGGATAATGGATAACTTTGCCGGCACAAAGAATCTTCCTATAGAGAACATCACGAATATGATAAGGTATATGGGGATCAGGCTCTTACTGTAAAACAAAAATAGCGGTATGGCCAATACCAAAGCCGACCTCAGGAAATCGCAGACATACATCGTCCGGCGCCTGTCCCATCTGTCTACATATACCCCGGCAATAGGGCCGATCAGGAATACGGGGATTATGGTAAAAGAAAGGATCTTGGCGACTTCCCAGGTGGAACCCGGAGCCCTCTGGTACACAAAGTAGATCAAAGCCATCTGATTAAGCCTGTCGCCTAATTGCGAGATGATCTGGCCGAGCCACAATAAGGAAAAATTACGGTTTTTTAAGACCTCGGTGAATTTAGACATAAAAATAAAAGAGCCGATGAGTGGAATTGAACCACCGACCTTGACTTTACGAAAGTCCTGCTCTACCAACTGAGCTACATCGGCACGACAATTGTATGATTATACCACAAAAAAGAAATTGACAAAATCAAAAAAGATGCTATATTATTTTTCGTAAGGAAAACAAGGAGAAGTAAAGATTTTGGAAGCGCTCATTACACCGTAAAGTCAGAATTTAAATATGAACTTTACGGTTTTTTTATTGTGGAGGAGGTGAATAAGTAACAGATGGCAAAAGGCAAAGTTAAGTGGTTCAGCAATCAAAAAGGTTATGGATTCATCACATCTACGGACGGCAAAGACGTATTCGTGCATTACAGCGCGGTAAAAGGAGACGGTTATAAGACCTTAGAGGAAGGCCAGGAAGTTGAATTTGAGGTCACTCAAGGCCCTAAAGGAGAGCAGGCGACAAACGTCACCAGGCTGTAACTCCGATTAACCCGATAAAAAATTACCCCGTGCCCACTAAACTGGGTGCGGGGTTTTTCTAGCTATTTCTGTCTTAACAGGACAATGCCGCTTAGCACAGAGAATATTATCGTTACGTAATTATAGCCAGCCCAATAGGTGTTATTATTAATAGCTATACCTACGATTGTGAAAAACGCCAAAACCAACAACAGCAGCCCAATTATTTTATTCTTTTTCATATCTGCCTCCCATTTGATCTTGCGGCTTAGATCTTTTTTAAATCCTTAGTTAAAAAATAACTTAACACCGTCCTTATAACTACAATCGCCCCCAATATCCCTAAGCTTTGCCAAGTAGGAGTGATAACTGTTTTAACAATGTCTCCGGCAATAAAAAACTCTAAAGCCAAAACTAAATAACTGCCCAGCTGAAGACGGATAGCTTCATTAAGCTGTATTGTCTGGCTTCTATTAAAGATCTCTTTTTTCAAGAAACTAAACAAAGAAATAACTATGCCCCAGATAGTAACTAAAGCGCCGATGATATTTAACGAAAAGCTGATATTATTAATAACGCAGTGGAAGGCATCCATATTTTTAAACTCCTTTCGAATAAAAAGGCAACCCCCATTTTAGAGAGTTGCCTTTGGATTAAACCTACTTTAAGCCCATTCATACCCCTTTGTAATAATAATATTATCCTACTCACATAGAAGAAAAGCAATGTATTTTTGGGGGGTATGCGAAATTGTTATGTGATTTATACGTGTGGTAGGTGTCCCACCTTATAAGATGTGCTAAAATGTAACAACTTTATCGCTCTCTTTGACGATTTCATACATATCTTTCATCGTATTTATCGGGCACATCTCGGTGCCTTCTTGATTTCGAGACTTTATGCATGTACCGCAGGCAAAAATCTTGCCGCCCGATTCTATAAATTTCTTTGCCTGTTCAGCTGTATTAAATTTCTCCGTGCTTATCGCCTGATATTCCACGCCTTTGCCCATAAAGAAAACTTTAGCCTCATCCTTCTGGCCAATGGCAAAATTAGCATACCTAAGCGCGTTCCAGCATGTTTCTGCATCGTTGATAGAAATAATGATCCCTATCCTCATTTTAGCCCTCCTATATTAAATAACCTTTAAAGCGTTAACAGGACAAATCTTCTCGCACCCACGCAGACGGTCGCATTTTGATTCGTCACCTACCTTACATTTTCCACTTTTTTCATCAATATACAATATTTTATTAGGGCAAAGCGAAACACAAGCCCCACAACCAATACAAAGCTCTTCATCAATAATCACTATCTTATTCACAGCTGTATAGTATCTCCTTCCTTGGCTCTTATAAAATCTTGTCCAAACGCCTGGTGTATCATTTCTGTCGCGCGCTTTCCTGTACAATGCATTGGCGCAATCCTACGTATACCAAACTCTTGCAGGTTTTTTATAATACGTTTATTCATTTCGCCTGTGTTATTTTTCAAGTGGAAACCCCCGATAAGCGTATGCACATCCACCTGAAAACGCTCCTTAACATACCTGGCGATATCCACTACCCCGGGATGCGCGCACCCACATATTACCGCTAATCCACCGTCCGTCTTTATTACTATGGACTGCTCATATATCTTACGGCCTTCCGATTCTCCGTAAAGTTCTCCGGTAGAATAAATATTGTCTTTTATCAAGACGGCCTCTCCAACCTCAATAACCTTTACCCCAAATGAGGCAATCCTTTTCTTTATACCCTGCTTGGAGCCGGAGCAAATATAAACCGTAATATCTCTCCGGTTATTCAGCAAATACCATAACCCCGCGATATGGTCCCAGTCATCGTGTGATAGAAAAATATGCCTGATCTTGGCCGCGTCAATATTAAACTTCCGCAGATTATATAAAAATACGCCCGGGTCGCCAAAGGTATCAAAAAGCACATCCTCGCCGATTAAAAATGAAACTCCCCATCTACGGGTGAACCGCTCCCATTTACTTGAACCTGTAGCTATAATCTTAATGCGCATTATCTATGCCTTTAATAAGTAATCCGCGATAGCCCGGTAAAGTGTACTTACCGAGAGTATTGAACAGTGCAGATGGTCTTCGGGCAAGCCTTTAAGCCTTGCAATCACTTCTCCCGCAGATATAGAAAGAGCCTCTTTTATGGCCTTTCCCTCTGCTAGCTTTGCCGCCATGGTTGCGCAGGCCCGCGTGGCATTACATCCTTCGGTATAATATTTAATCCTGGTAATCTTACCTTTATCAATCACTAGATAAAATTCCATCGTGTCACCGCAAGGCCCCTTTAAATAAGAGGAACTTACCGGGTCATTCATCCTGCCGAAGTATTTTTTATCGTTAATTAAGCTTACAATTTCTTTGGGATAACCAGAAAGGCTTTCCGCAGCATCTTTATGTGTTTTTCTCATTTTATTGCCTCCCAAATCTTCCTTACTTGGGCCCCTGCCGCGCACTGCGCGTATTCAACAATAGTTTTACCTTCGACCAACGCCTTAACAACTGCCTTATCAAAAGGAATCTTTCCTATAACAGGTATATCATTCTCCCGGCAAAATGTTTCAATCCTTTCAGTCATTACCGGGTTTAAATCATATTTGTTTACTGCTAACTTAACGGGAATATTAAAATGCTTAGCCACTCCTATTACGCGCTGGGCGTCATGCAAGCCTGAAAGCGTCGGTTCAGTCACAATTAAAGCGCAGTCAACCCCTGATAATGATGCGATAACCGGACACCCTATCCCCGGAGGGCCGTCAATAATTATATGATCTAGCGCTTGCTTCTCTGCTAATTCTTTTGCAACCTGCTTTATTTTAGCTACCAGTTTACCTGAATTTTCCTCTGCTATGCCAAGCTTTGCATGCACAAAGAGGCCATATTTGGTATCGGAAACAAACCATTCACCCGCAATATTTTCTTCCATGCGTATTGCTCCATACGGACATATATGACTACAGAGAACGCATCCTTCGCAGGAAAAACGCTCAACCGTACAGTCAGCTCTTATTGCCCCGAACCTGCATACTGAAATACACTTTCCGCATTTCTTGCAGAGTCCCTTATCAATAACCGCGGTTTGCCCGCTTCTAAACTCATGGCGCTCTCGAATATCAGGATGCAGTAATAAATGCAGATCTGCCGCATCTACATCGCAATCAACCATAATCTTATTTTTGGCTAAAGCCGCGAGAGACCCTGTAACAACGGTCTTGCCTGTCCCGCCCTTTCCGCTAATTACGGCTATTTGCTTCATTCATTACTCCACAGATATGGATGTATAAGTTAATAAATTTATCCTGGTAAAAAACATCTTTTTCTACAATAGGTATGCCTTCGGAATAGCTGACCGCTATTTTTTTACTAAAAGGAATCCGCATTAAAACAGGGATATTCTCTTTACTACAATAATCCTCAACTTTTCCATCCCCGATATCAGCGCGGTTGATGACCACGCCAAACGGTATATGTAATTTACGCAATACCTCAACTGTTAAAATAAGATCATTCAACCCAAAAGGCGTTGGTTCTGTGACTAAAACACAAAAATCGCTTCCTTTAACTGCCGTAATCACCGGGCAAGACGTTCCGGGTGGAGCATCAATGATCACCGTCTTTGTAGGATCAATATACTTTTTTACCTGCCGGATTAAAGGCGGCGACATAGCTTCGCCGATATTTAAGCGGCCGTGGACAAACCGCATATCTCCTTTTTCGCCGATCTCAATAATGCCGATTTCTTTATTGATTTCTTTTATCGCGCCTTGAGGGCAAAGAATACTGCATGCGCCGCATCCGTGGCAAAGATGCGGGAAAATTAAAACACTGCCCTTTTTGCCTTCGCTTCCCGGCAATACGGCAATCGCATGATATGCGCAAACTTCCCGGCACCTGCCGCAATAGGTACACTTTCCCTCATCAACCTCCGGCACGGAAATATATGCCTTAGCTTTCTCTTTTATACGAGGTTTAAGAAAGAGATGGGCATTTGGCTCTTCTACATCGCAGTCAAGAAACTGGATATTCTTAAGCGACAACGCAAGATTAACCGCAACCGTAGTCTTTCCCGTCCCGCCTTTTCCGCTGGCAATTGAAATAATCATATTAATTGACGGCATGCAATCAAAACTTCCTGAAACTTGCTGCTTGCTTTGCTAATGATAAAATCCTTGCCTGCTAAATACCTTTCTATACCGGATAACGTGGTTTTACAAACCTCATGCTTGTTCCCTTCGCTAGTATGGATTTTATCCATTAACGTTAATCCTTCTTTGGTAAAGTCGCTTAATATAAGCTTACCTTCAAGAGAAAGCACGCGTAAGAACTCATTGATAACTTTATAGGGATTGATTAAATGGTGCAGGGTATTGATCAAAAAGATGATGTCAAAGCTTTTATCTTTAAAGCTTAAGGACTCGCCGTTTTCAATGCGAAAATCAACCTGTTTGTCTAAGCCAAAATACCGCAGATTGAGCTTCGCGAAAACCTGTTCGGTTTCCGAGATATCAAAGGTAGTAAAACTATAACCGGCCTTTGCCAGCTCAAGCGTAAAATGGCCCTTGCCCGTCCCGGCTTCAAGTATATCACCGTAAAGAGGCTGGGCCTTCTCTAAGATGAAGGCCCGCTCTTTATCTACTTCGTAACCAAGGCTGCTATATAACGCTTTACGCTCTAAATAGCGTTTATGATTCGCTAAAAGCTCTTCTTCCAATCCTATTGTTCCTAATCGTGCTCCTTGAACATCTTGTCTTGCGTCGGATCGTTTTTCCTGATCCACTCCACAAGCATTGCTGTATGCTCTTTTTCCTCATTCATATTGTGCGTAAGGAGTTTCTTTAATGACTCATCATCGGTTGCGTCAATCCGCTCCTGATAAAAATCGATTGCTTCAAGCTCTTCGCGCAGAGATTTTCTTGCTCTTTCCAAATCAACGTGCTTAGGTTCCATCTTTTCTAATGGTTCGAAAAACGGCATCTCGTCCTCCTCTTTCTTAATTATCCTTGCCCGGCATACCGAATTTTGAACTTACGCTCGGAGCATCCACCGCTTTATATTTCCCATTTTTATAACCCTCTATCGCCTCTTTTACTGTCCCGGAAACTCCGGTAAAAACGCTTACTCCCGCGGCAGATAAAACCTGATGCGCATTGGGCCCAACGTTTCCGGTAAGGACTACTTTAACGCCTTTGGATACCACAAGCTGGCCCGATTGAATACCAGCCCCACCTTGAAACTGAAAGCTGGTATTTTCCTGTGCCTCAAAATTACCAGTATCGGTATCAAAGAAAATGAAATTCTGGCACCGGCCAAAGCGCGGATCAACCTTAGAATCCAAAACCTTACCTTCTGAAGTAATGCATATTTTCATTTTTAACCTGCCCTTCCTTAATGACACGCGCCACCTTCACCATGACCCTTATGATCCTTGCACGCATCAAGACCACCCAAGGTATTATTCATAAAATCATCCAGCGCTTTTTGCACATTACCAGAATAACCAAACACCTGAACTCCTGCTTGCGCGAATTTCTGCTGGGCGCCCATCCCCATACCTCCGGCAATAACATGGGTTATCTTATACTTTAGAATCTCATCAACCGCGACACACCCGCCTCCGCCATGCACAGCAGTATTCGGTACAATGCGGGTGCCTGTAATTTTCTTCTTATCTTTATCAATATCCGCCAAGAAGAAAAACTTACACTGCCCGAAATGCGCGCAGACATTGCCATGCACACCATTCTCATCTTCCAATACGACTCCGACTCTCATATTTAAATCTCCTTCCTTAATAAAGCTTTGTGACAGCTATTTTTCCTCTTCTTTTTTACCCTCTAAATCCTGAACACGTGCCTGTACAGCATCAAGCTCATCTTTGAGATAACCAGCCTGATCTTTAAGAATCGCTAATTCGTCGTCCTTTGATCCTATACGGCCAAAACCGCCAAACGCCTGCATGCCTCTTTGAGTCCTCATCCAACCCGGAAGCCCGGTCGCATTGAAACAATTCCTAAAACCACGGCCCCCTCCTCTTCCAAAAGAACCCCTGCTATTACCCGGCCGAACGTCTGCGCCATTTACTACTACCGCACAATATCCTCTACCACCGCCTGTCATCGCACCTTGCCCTATAGGGCCTGTTCCATCTTTATTCGGCATTTTACTTTCCTCCCATGCTTGATTTTCTCTTAATTAAAATAAACATTACCGACAGTTTCCTTTTTCCCCACCCTTCTTTTTCCCTATTCCTTTTCCAGAAGATCTTCCCTTACCCTGTCCTTTTCCGACTCTTGCTCCTTTTGAGCCACTCCTTGGGCCTGTTCCATCAAAACGCGGCATATCACACCTCCCTTTGTTATTGAAAACCATTTCCATTACAAGAGAAAAAAATATAGCGGTTATTTCTTACCGCTACATTTGTCGCATAAACCGTAAAATTGGATAACGTGATTAGTGATCTTGAAATTGTATTTGGCCCCTAAACCCTTCTCGGTTTCCCTTAAAAGCTCAACCTCTTCATCAATGAAGTCTGTATAATCAACTACCTTGTTGCAATCGGTGCAAACCAAATGATGGTGATGGTGCGCTCCTTTGGGGCCTTCTGCCAATTCATAACGGGCCCTCCCATCTCCGAAATCAAGCTTATACACCATCCCAAGGCTGGATAATACGTCTAATGTCCTGTAAATAGTGGTAAGGCCGACATTAGGATATTTCGGATGAACCTTCATGTAAATATCTTCAGCGCTTAAGTGGCCTTCTGATCTAGATAAGATATCCAGGATTGCTTCCCGGCCTATAGTAAGCCTGTAGCCGCAGCCCCTGAATTTACCATGCCACCAGCCCTGCCCTTGACAATTGCCTCTTGACATATTTAATATTACTCCCTGCCTGCCGGTAGGCAGGCTTAATGAAAATGGTTACCATTATTAAATATACACTATGCGACTATTTTTGTCAAGCTCTTTTTTTAAGCAAAGAGAGCGCTGCCTCGTTTATTGCTATCTCTTGACTAAGCGCTCGAAAATTCTTTTCGCTTCGCTCAACAATTTTCTTCGCAGGCTGTGAGAGGGCCCCAAAAAAGAAAATTCCCGCCTCGTAAGATATGCCAAAATTTTCTTCGTTCCCTTTAAGGAACTCTGATAATTTTGGCATACTCGGCGGGATAATTCGCGCATATAACTTACGTCGGAGCAAGCCGCAAAAGCGGCGAGCCCTCCGTAAGTTATGCGCTTATTATGCCGAGGGAGGGAATCGGACCCCCCACGCCGGCCTTTTCAGGGCCGCGCTCTACCACTGAGCTACCTCGGCTGATTATCGATTAATATATTTTACACAAATTTCTTCAAAAAGAAAGAACAAAATATTAAATAGCTAACAAATAGCGCGAAGACGGTTATTTCCGGTATAAAAACAAATGCGATCAAGGCAGCCGGAAAAAGGAATAATACCTTTCTGCCTAAGATCTGTTTTAAGGCGTCTAAGTCCGGGTATCTTATTTTTGAAACCATCAAGAACGACAGGCATAAAATTATCGGCAAGAATATAAACGGCGATGGCAGCCGGGTGTATTTTATACTTATTAAAATAACTGTGGCTAATATGCCTCCGCTGACAGTAGTCGGCAGGCCGTAAAAATAATCGGCTAATTTATCCTTGGGCATAATGTTATATTTTGCCAGCCGCGTTACGCTGCAAACCAGATAAACAAATAAGACAGCAACCGCAAGGAGGCTAAAACCCCGGCAGATAAAAATATAAGCTAATACAGACGGAGCGATACCGAAAGAAACGACATCAGCCAATGAATCTAGCTGTTTGCCAAATTCGCTGGGGACGGGGTTACGCCTTGCTGCCTGGCCGTCTAATCCATCAAAGATAACAGATAGGATTATCGCCCAGCAGGCAGAGGCAAAGCGGCCCTCCAGAGAGAAGATGACCGCGGCAAAACCGCTGGCCAGGCTTAAGCCGGTAAGAAAATTAGCTAAATAGTTCATTTGGCCTCTTCCATTATTTGCACAAATATACGTTGGGCTAAGTCTAAGTTGGGAAAATGGTACTTGCGGGCGGAGATCTTTATACGGGTAGTGGCCTGGGTCATCCTGATCAATTTAATCCATACATGGCTTGAATCCGCCTGGAACTCAATATAACCTTTTAAATTATCTTCCTGTATTATCGTGCCGCGCTGCCTGCTTACCGCCAAAGTGGAACTCCAGAGCATATCATACGGCTTATCTGTATCGGCCTGTATCGTGTCCCTGCTTATCCCGTAAGCGCCTAACGCGCCTGCCGCGCCTCCTAAAACAAACACACAGCCGGTTATACTTAAAAACAACACGGATAGAAAACAATAAAGAAATGCTGTCTTTTTCATTTTATCTCCTTCTTAGAAAACACCTTTACGAAACAAAACGCGGTAAGTCCGAAAATTATCCCCCATGAAACAACCAAAAATAACCATCCGCCTGATCTCATCGCGTCTTCTCCGTTCCTATTCTCTTCTTCCGCCAGGCGATCTTCACCATGACCGCCAGGACCAGGAATATTAATACCAAACCCAGCCTCGTCCCCAGGATAAACGGCTTATTTCCTGAAGAGATGTTCTTCATGAATATTATAGGCAGCCACTCCTGCCAAAACCACATCCCTAAAATAAGAAATAAGAATACCGGCGTAATATACTTAATGATGAACTTATAAATCTTGGGAACCCGCATATCCGCGCCCTTATGTATTTCATCCCAGGCCGGTTCCATGCCGAATATCCAGCCAAAGAGCAGGGTTTCTATAGTGGCAAATAATACCAGGAAGAATGTACCTCCCCAAAAGTCCAATTCATCTACCACGCCGTTCTTTAAGAAGAATACCACCGGCTGGCACAATATAAACGCGATAATTCCGAATATCCACACCGCTTTCTTCCTGCCGATATTAAACTCATCTTCCAAAAACGCCACTGCCGGCTGGGCCAGGGATACTGAAGAAGTCACGCCTGCCAAAAATAATAGAAAAAACCAGATGAATCCGAACATCTCTGCCAGAGGAAGTTTATTTAATACCAGAGGCATGGTCACAAACCCTAGATTAAACACCCCGGAGCGCGCGATAGACTGTATATCCACGGGGCCGAAAAAAACAAATGCCGCCGGAATAATAATGCTACTGCCTAATATTATCTCAGCGGCTTCATTGGTTCCGGCCGCGGTTAGCCCGGAAAGCACCACGTCATCCCCCTTTGATAAATAACTGGCATAAGTAAGGATCACGCCGATGCCCACACTGAGAGTAAAAAATATCTGGCCTGCCGCTTCCAGCCAGACCTTGGCGGACTTCAGGGCGGAAAAATCCGGATTCCACAAGAAACCAAACCCGTTAGAGATATTCCAATCAGGCCTGGCCATATCCGGCGTACCTAAGGTCATAACCCTTATCATTAACACCATGCCAAAGATAAATAAAAGCGGCATTGCCCATTTGCAAAGCTTCTCTATCCCGCCTTTTATCCCGTAGTATATGACCCGTACATTAATAAAAAACGTGACCAGGAAGAACAAATATGCCAGGCCCATGCCCTGGAAATACTGATTCTTGCTAAGCCCCTGAAAACCGCTTAGGAAAGCCTGCATCGAAGCCTGGTCCGCCAGTTTACTATATTTACCTATGAGCGCGAAAAAACTATACGCCAGCGCCCATGATTCTATGTAGGTATAATAAATAAAAATAACCAGCGGCCCGAATATGCCGATGATGCCGAAATATTTAATAAAACGGTTCTTCTTCCAGATGCTGTGGAATATTCCGGGGGCGGTCCCATGCCCGAAGCCTCCGCCGTAACGGCCTAAGGTCCATTCGATCCACATCAAGGGTATCCCTAACAAAAACAAAGACACGAAATAGGGGATCATGAATGCCCCGCCGCCATTTGAAGCGGCCTTGGCAGGGAACCTTAAGAAATTCCCCAATCCGATGGCAGAACCTGCCACAGCCATGATAATCCCCAGGCGGGAACCCCACCTGTCTCTCTTATTTACCTGACTCATAGGGACGCGCTTAATTAGAACTTCTTGCCGTGCCGGTATGGCCGGGTCTTATTGTATTCTATTTTTTTAAGGAGGGCGCCTTCCAGATCTATGTTCTTGGCGCCGCAATAATCAAATATACGGATACAACAATCCGCCAGCTCTTCGGCGATAGCCGCCTCCGCGTGGCGGTTGCGCATAGCCTCTAATGCCTCGGATAATTCCGAATGCATAAGCGCGATCAACTCTCCTTCGTTACGCTCTTCTTCCCACCAGCCTTTTTCTTTGGCGATACGGTGGCACTCTTTAATAAAATCATTTATTGATTGCTTCTGCTGGGAGGGCATCAGTTTTTCCTTTCTCTGTTTCCGTTTTTAATTCTTGGGCTAATGTGCTAAAAACAAGCTTGGATATATTCTCTTTCCCGTAAGTACTGGGGCTGGAGACTTCTATAAGAGTAATATCCTTGTTTTTCTCGGTTAAAAATATGCCTACAGGAGCAGTATCCTCATTAGAAAGATACAACGCCAGCATATTCTTACTTAAATCATCCCTGTAAATATAGGAACCATTATTCTTTAAGATCGCCTTGATCTTATCGTGGCAGGCAACCAAGTTGCAGTTGAATTCTTTCTTTATAGCCCCAGAGCGGCCGTCTTCTAAAACCTTGGTAGAAACTCCCAAGATACCTTTACAGGCTTCTTTTGTAGCCGCGCATCCTAATAAAACAGCAGCTGCCAATAAAACAACGGATATTTTGAAATTATTCATCTTACCTCCTTATTCATTTATGATCTGCCAAATTTTATTTAGGTTCCGGCGCGCCTCTTCCTCTCCTCTTTTGGCGAATTCTTCGGCCTTATGCAATTCCAACCAATAAAGCCCCGAGGTATCCGGATGTAAAACAATATCCGCCAGCTGCCCTTCTTTTTGCGCCACTTCAGACTGCAGTATCTCAACACTGCTGAATATTATATCCAGTATATTCGTCTGAAAACTGTCCTTAAAATGCCTGCCCAGGTTAAACCATCTTTTCTTTCCGGCGGCCTCCTGGACAGGAGTGGAGATCTTCTCTTTCATCTTCTCATATTGGCGGAGCACGTCTTCTCTGGAGGGCGTGACATTTACCGCGATGATTTTTTTTATGCCCGCCTTCCACAATGCTTCCGTAGGCAGTGGATTGATTATCCCGCCGTCAAAGAGCATCTCTTCTTTGAACTTAAAAGGCGAGAATACCCCCGGCATAGTACAGCTTGCCATAACCGCGTCCACCAATAGGCCCTTATCCAGCACCTTTGATTCTTTATGTTTAACGTCGCTGGCAATGATCTTCAAGGGCATTTTTGTATCATAGAAAGTTTTATTGCCCAGGTATTTCTTCAACAGCCTACGCAGTTTAATGCCTTTGATAAATCCCAACTTGGGGAATGTCAGGTCTATAAGCCCCCAGATGTGTTTTGGTTCCCTGAATTCTTTAGTGATCTCCAGTATCTCTTGGCTTGACCTGCCGCTTGCCCAGAGGCTGGCGATAAGTGCTCCGACGCTGGAACCGGCAATAATATCTATGGGGATCTTTTCTTCCTCGATCACCTTTAATACGCCGATATGGCAAAACCCGTAGCCTACGCCCACGCCTAATACCAAACCCACAAGGCTCTCGGTTAAATTCCGGACAATCCTCTTTATCGCCCTGGCATATTCAGAGTCCGGCTCATCCAAAACAAGCCTGTCAATAGCTCCAAAATCTATTCTAGGCAGAGTAGCAAATACTTTTTTGTCCAGCATCTGGACCTGTTCTTCATGCGTCAGTTTGGAGAATTTATATTCATTGATAACTATCTTTATCTTATCCCCGCTGAAATTAAATTCTGTCTTAAGCCTCTCTATTAAATTATGCGTCCTTTTTAAATCCACTGGCTCGGGGCTGGTTAAGATATGTATAAGGTCCGACTGATTCAGTATGTTAAAAATAGGCCTGTCCATCAGGGAAGGCAGGTCCAGGATCAGGTAGTGGTAATCATTGACTAACAGGCTTAAAATACCCAGTAATCTTCTTACGCAAGATTCATCCTCCTGGGTATAATGAAAACAAGCCAGGTCTACGCCGAACTTGCTCTTTACGATAAGATCTTTTATTACGCCCGGATTATCCGCCTCCGCGGAAGACAAGTCAAGAACGCCGGCTGCGGCGATCTCTAATTTCTGCGGCAGGCTATGGGCTTTATCCTGAGGGACGATATCCAGGATAATTACCGACTTATGGGTTTCTTTCCGGATACTTAAAGCAAGATTAAGGGCATAGACGGTTTTACCCGCGGAGGAATAAGAACTGAACACGGAGACAACCGTGCTTTCAAAGATGGTCTTATGGTGCGTATCTTTGCGCTTAAGCCTGCGGGATAACGTCTGGCTTAAATCAATAGACAGCCGGGGGATGCTCTTTAAAATAAAATCAAAGTCATCTTTCTTGATGCTTAAAAGCAGGCAGTCATTTAAGGCCTCGGCGGTTACTGAATGCGTTTCATTGGTTAAAAGCGAAATGATCCCAAAGTACTTTCCCCGGTGCAGGTATTCTAAAATATTCCTGCTGCCATGTTGATCCTCGGTATATATTACCACCCTGCCTGAGACAAGCAGGTAAAAAGAGCTGGGCGGAGAACCTTCTTTATAGATGATCCCGCCTTTCTTATATTCCAGGATACTGGATCTTTCTCTTATAATATCGCGTTCCTCTATAGAAAGATCAGCGAATAAGGGTATCTCTTTTAATATTAGATCGCTGGTTATTAGTTCCATCTTTAACAGTTCTCATCAAGCGCTCCGGTCCTTAAGACCTCGGAGAATTTTCTGGCGCTTTCCCTTATAGAACGTTTATAGGTATGGTAATCTACCTCGATAAGGCCAAAACGGGGGCCAAAGCCCTTGTCCCATTCATAATTATCTATCAACGACCAGTAAATATACCCTAAAACCTTAACGCCTTTTTCCATCGCCAGGTGCATATTCTTTAAATGCTCGCGGATAAAATCCCATCTTAAGGAATCATCGTCAGTGCAGATGCCGTTTTCCAGGATAAATACGGGCAGGTTAAACCTTTTCAGCTCTAAGAGTAAATTATGCAGGCCCGGCGGGTATATATCCCAACCTAAAGAATTCTTTTTAAGCCGGCTGCAGCCATCCTGGCAAGTATCCAGCAGCAGGTTTTTAAGGCGCCAGCCCCCGGCGTCTATCAAGGAACGGCTATAATAATTTACGCCGATGAAATCAAGCGATCTATGGCTGGCCAGTTTGCTTATAAATTCAAGGTTGTATAATCTATCCCTTAAATAAACAGCGAGTTTGTTCTTCAGGTTACTCCTGCATGCCTGGAATTCCTGGATATTTTTGGCAATACTGACAAAAGGAGAAGGCAGCCCTTTTCGCGCGCAAGCCGCGTGTATGGACCTATAGGCCTTTATATGCGATATCATAAGCCTGTCTGTTACTATTCTGGCGTTCCGGAAAGACTTCTGCTGCGGCGGCCAGAAACCAAGGACATAGGCATGATACACATACACCATGGGTTCATTTATAGTTACCCAGAAACGCACCTTATCGCATAACGCGCCTACGACTACATTCACATAACGCAAGAAATACTCGCTTGCCTTCTTATTGAGCCAGCCCCCTGACCGCGCGAACCACAGAGGAATGGTGAAATGATACAAAGTAACTATGGGCTCGATATTACGTTCTTTTAAAGAAATTATAACGTCCCGGTAATGGTCTAATTCTTTCTGGGAAAATTCGCCTTCCTTAGGCTCAATACGGCTCCATTCGATGGATAAGCGGTGGGCATTGTGGCAGAGAAGTTTGGCTAGATCAAAATCTTCTTTATAAAGCTCGTAACTGCGGCAGGCCTGTCCGGATGATTCTTTTAAACCAGCCCTCTTCTCCCATTCCCACCAGTCGCTATTTATATTATTGCCCTCTACCTGATAGGAGGAAGTGGCCGCGCCCCAGAGAAAATCTCCTGGAAATTTAATCATGGTTGCTATTATACCATCTTAAAATAAAAAATCCCAACAAATAAATGTTGGGACTAACATAAAAAACAGCCGATAAAGGTCTTTGGGCTCATCATCCCTTTTACCTTTAACTTCGGTAACCCAGCCACCATGTCCCTGTTGTTATCCGGGATTTAGGTCTGTGGCTTTGCGCCCCCCGGTTTCCCGGGGTTTACCTTTATCGGCCTATAGTAAGTATACAACAAGAATGCCTGTTTTTCAAGGCTGCGTACTTTTATCTTTTAGCCGGAGCAGCTGGAATTGCTTTAGCAGTAAGATGTTTGCTTAATAACGACCAGGTTTTAGGGCCGACTTTGCCGTCTACCTTAAGGCCGTTGTCCTTCTGGAATTCTTCAACCGCCTTCTTGGTTCCGGGGCCGATCTTTCCGTCAATAGAGCCGTTATATAAACCCGCGTTCTTAAGCGCTGTCTGGATCTCAATGGGAGTGGGTTTATAAGGCCCGGCTGGCGGAACTGGCTCAAGATTGGCCTTAGGGGCCGGGACAGAAACAGTTACTTGCGCGTCTTGGGCCTTTGGTTCAAGAGACTTGGCTTCGGGCACTGCCGGGACATTGGTGCTCATCACACTCATTGCTTCCATGGAAAGGGCATCCTGGGACTCTTCCATATTTGCTTTCTTTCCGCAACCTAAAATATAAAGGCCAAAAAACATTACCGTGGCGATCAATAAATATTTCTTCATGACATTCTCCTTTGTTATAAGATTATTCCGGTTTTTTAAGAGATGATATTTAGCCTTTTCACCTCCTTACAGCTATAATTGTAACAAAATGTTTTTAAAAATCAAATAAAAAACTTTATTTCTTACGAAGAAGGGGCGGGCAAAGAGAGCTTCTGTTTAACTAAATCACTGACTAATCTCCCATCCGCTTTGCCGGCGATCTTTAACCCCGCCTCTTTCATAACTTTACCCATATCTTTTATCCCTGATGCCTGAGTGGCGATAACAGCTTCATCAATTATTTTCTTTATTTCCTCAAGAGGGAGCTCCTGGGGCAGATACGCCTTTAATATTTGAAGCTCTCCTGCTTCTTTGTCCGCTAAGTCCTGGCGGTTCCCCTGCTTGAACTGCTCGATGGAGTCTTCACGCTGTTTTATCTGCTTTCTTATGACCGCTACGGCATCGCTGTCCTCAAGGTTATTTTTCTTTTTCGCCAGCGCTGTGTTCATAAATTCCGCGCGCAGGAAACTCAACACGGAACTCTTCAGCCCGTCCTTGCTCTTCATAGCTTCTTTATAATCATTAAAAATCTTCTCTTCCAGCATGATACTCCTCCTTATTTCTCCGGTCAGAATAAAATATATCCCTTGAATTCCGCTAACCTGTCTTTTATTTCTTTTAATTTCAACCTGCTGGTCCTGGCAGGGCCAAAACCCTCAATATTAAAAGAAGCGGCGATCGTCCCGTAGGCGAGCGCTTTCTTTATATTTACCGCGTTTATTTTTCCTGCCCTGGCTAAATACCCCATGAAACCGCCGGCGAAAGTATCGCCTGCGCCCGTAGGGTCAATGACCTTATCCGTAGGATAAGCGGGCAGGGAAAATATGAACTTATCGCCATAAAACAAAACACCGTGCTCGCCCTTCTTTATTAAGACCATCCTGGGGCCGCGGGCGCGCAGGCATTTAGCCGCTTTTATAAGATTGTGTTCTCCGGACAGATCCCTGGCTTCCTGGTCATTAGCAACATAAATATCTACGCGCTTTAACAGGCGCAGGAGCGAACTACGCTTATTCTTTATCCAATAATTCATGCTGTCTAAACCCACCAGCGCCGGGGAACGCATTTTTTCCAGGAGATGCCTCTGTATATCGGGGTCAACATTAGCCAGGAATATATGCTTTATCTTCCTCTGTTCCTCTGAAATAAAAGGAGTAAAAACAGAAAGCACTCCTAATTCGGTATTCAAAGTAAAAGCGGTATTTAAATCCCCCTTATATTCGCCTTCCCATCTGAACGTCTTGCCTTTACCCTGAATAAGCGAAGTCAGGTTTATCCCCTTTTGCCTTAAGAAACGGATGTGTTCCTGAGGGAAGTCTTTGCCGATGATAGCCACAAGATTAACGCTGGTAAATAAACGCGCGGCCATGGCAAAATGCACTGCCGAACCTCCCAGCATATGTTTCTTTTTGCCGAAAGGCGTCTTTACGGTATCTAAAGCGACTGTCCCTAAAACAACTATACTCATTTTAAGACCCCTCTGATTTATGGTTTCTTAGATATTTTACAAAATAAAAACCCAGAACTGTCATAATAATGGAAATTAATACGCTGCCGATGGCATCAATTATGTGATGCACGCCGGCATACACCCGGGAAAAACCTACAAATAACGTTAAAGCCCACAACAGCAGGCCTAGGCGCCGGCTAAAGATAAAGACTACCGCTGAAACAGCAGAAACTAATAAAACATGGTGGGAAGGAAAACCATTATTCGCTTCATGGGGAATTAAAGGCTTAAAACCTCCCAGGACAAACGGCCGGGGGCTATAATAGATATGGCTGGCCAATAGAGAAACAAGCAAAACCAGCGGCAGACAGGCGCAAAAAACAGCCAAAACTTCTTTTTGCCTCAGGCGGGGCTGGACCATTAACCAGGCAAAGGTAATAAGAATTACAGCCACGTGCGAATATTTAGCGCCAAAGATAAAAACCGGATCAAAGATATTGTTCATAGCTTAACCGTGGTTCTCTAAGAATTTATTGAGGTCTTCCGGTAATGCCTTAGACAGCCGTATCGTTTTTCCCGTAACAGGATGCCTGAATTCTAAATCCCGCGCGTGCAGGCAAAGCCTTTTAGCGCGCAGTTTAAAATCCTTGCGGAAGGCGTATTTCTCCTCTCCAACTATTGGGTGGCCTATTGTTTTAAGATGTATCCTTATCTGATTGGTGCGGCCGGTCAAAGGCATGACCTCTACGATACTAAAATCTTTTCTTCTTTGGAGGACTTTATATTTAGTTATTGCCGCCTGCCCTTCGATGGAACCCTGTATCTGGCCTTGATCAAGAGGCAGCACCCCTTGCGCGAAAGCAACGTAGGCCTTCTTTATTTTCTTTTGCCTGAACTCATCCATCATTTTCTTCTGGATGGACTTGCCTTTGGCGTAAATTATCAAACCCGAAGTCCCGCAATCAAGACGGTGGCAGGGATGCAGGCGGTAAGATACGCCCCTGCTTTCTAGATCTTCATTGAGGATGCTCGTGAGCGTGCGTTTTTCGTTCCTGGGCGTAGGTATCACCAGAAGCCCTGAAGGTTTATCTAACACCATCAGCCAATCATCCTCGTAGACTACCGGGATATTCATCAGATTATCTCAAACATCCTGTCTATCGCCTTTTTAGCCTGCAGGCGTATGTTATCAGGGACCTTCACTTCTTCTTTCATCTCCTCCAGGGCCCAGAATATCTTTTCCTGGGTAGTGCGTTTCATATTCGGGCATACTGCCCGTTCCGAAGCGGGATAAAATTCCTTAGTGGGGTTATCTTCTTTAAGGCGGTAGATCAGGCCGACTTCCGTAGCTACAATCAATTCTTTTGCCTCGGTTTCCCTGGCAAATTTTACCATCTGGCTCGTAGAAAGCACCGCGTCAGCTAAAGCTGAAACCTGCGGCAGGCACTCCGGATGAGCCATGACCTTGGCAAAAGGATGGAATTTCTTTTCTCTTTTTACGTCTTCGGGCAATATATTGACGTGCGTGGGACAATGGCCCTTCCAGGATATGAGTTTTCTGCCGGTCTGCCTGGATACATAATCAGCAAGGTATTTATCAGGCACAAATATAATTTCTTTTTCGTTTTTTAAGGCATTGACCACCGCTATAGCGTTTGTAGAAGTGCAGCAATAGTCTAATTCCGCTTTTACCTCCGCGGAAGTATTCACGTAACCCACCACCACCGCTCCGGGATGCTCTTTTTTTAATTTCTTTAGATCCTCGGCAGTGATCATATTGGCCATGGGGCAGGCGGCTAACATATCCGGCATGATCACCCGCTTTTCAGGGCAGAGAATAGAAGCTGTCTCAGCCATAAAATGCACACCGCAGAAAATAATCACCTTGGCATCAGTTTTCGCGGCCATCCTGCTTAATTCCAGGGAATCACCCCGGAAATCCGCCACATCCTGGACTTCAGGAAGCTGGTAATTATGGACCAAGATAATAGCATCGCGCTTTTTCTTTAATGCCCTGATCTTTTCTTCTAACTCTTTAAATCCCTTAGCCATTTTAAATTAACACCTCGTCAATGATGCCTCCGCCGATAACTATGCCTTTATTATAGAGCACCGCCGATTGGCCGGGGGTTATCGCGAACTGCGGTTTCCTGAATTTGATCTTTAGCTTATTTTTAACGGGAATGGCATCTGCTAAATCTTCTTTATGATTATACCTTATCTTTACTCTAAGGACAACTTTCTTTTTTAAGGGTTCCTGGATAAAATGCGGCTCATTTATTAAAAATACCGTTCCTGAGGCATCCTCTTTTTTACCGGCAGTTATCCGGTTTTGCCGTGAGTCTATCTTATTTATATACAAAGGATAGCCTCTGGCGATGCCTAAACCCTCGCGCTGGCCGATAGTATAAAAAGCGATACCTTTATGCCGGCCTAAAATATTACCTTCTTTATCTACGACCAGGCCGGGTTTTATGCCCTGTTTGATCTGTTGGCTAAGAAACTCCCGATAATCACCTTTAGGCAAAAAGCATATCTCCTGGCTGTCTAATTTATCCGCCACAGGCAAGTTGAATCCTCTGGCTAATTCCCTTACTTCTTTCTTGGTATAATCGCCCAAAGGAAAAAGTATATGCTTAAGCTGGCTAGCGCCCAGCCGGTATAAGAAATAAGACTGGTCCTTAAATAGATCTTTGGCTTTCTTAAGTTGATACCCCTGCCTTGCCTTAACGATCCTGGCATAATGGCCGGTAGCCAGGAATCCCGCGCCTAAGGCAAGCGCTTTTTTTAAAAGCAGGCCAAATTTTATAAATTGATTGCAGCGCACGCAGGGGTTAGGGGTCCTGCCCCTGGCATATTCATCGCAGAAATCCTTAATGACACGCTCCTTAAGGATCTTTTGCATGTTCAAGACATAATGCTTGATGCCTAATTTATGCGCTACTCTCCGGGCATCTTCTATCCCCTGGATCCCGCAGCAAGCCGGCCTTTTCCCCGCGGTATCACTGAGGCCAAAACACATAGTTATCCCGACGACCTCATAACCCTGTTTTTTTAATAAAGCGGCAGCTACCGAGGAATCTACGCCGCCGCTCATGGCCACAACTACGCGTTCTTTTTTCATTATCATAAGTAAATAACTTAAAACCTCGCTTCCATTATAGCAGTGAATTTATTGAACTAAAGAAAAATATATCGTGCCTGTGGATAAAAGGAGTTTCTAGGAGGTTTTTGGTGAAGCGGACGGCTGGACCAACCAATGCATATTGCTGTTATGTTCTTTCCATTTATTAATTATTGAATACCCCATAAGATTAAACAACGCGTTCCTGAAGCGCCACTTTAAAAGTAAGCCCAGGGACCTGGAAAGCGAATAAAACTTAGCATAAGCCATAATCACGTGCGATTGAAGCTCCCTGGCTGATACCAGCTTGGGGAAAAAGACAATATGCTGCCCGTTATAAAGGCTCCAATCCTTGCTGAATATCCGTTTTTCTTTCTCTAGGAACTCGTGGACCTTTGTGCCCGGGAAAGGAGTCAATATGCTCATTTGCATCGTATCGATCTTCTCTTTTATGGCGAATCTCACGGTATCCCAGACTGTCTTTATATTATCATCCTCTCCGCCTAACACAAACATCCCGTGGACCTTGATCTTTTTCTTATGGAAAGAACGGATAGCGTCTATAATTTGAGCGACGGTCTGGTTCTTTTGGTATGCCTGCAGCGTCTTCTGGTTAATAGATTCAAAACCCACGCATACCACACTGCATCCCGCTTCAGCCATCAGGTTAAGCAGTTTAGCATCTTTTGTCGCGTCGCAGCGGACCTGGCATGACCAGCTGCGTATCTTATCCTTAAGCATAAGGTTCAACAGCTTATAGGTGCGTTCAGGGTTAGCTGTAAAGTTATCGTCACAGAAGAAAAACTGCCTGCTTCGCCCAGACCTTAATTCCCCTATAACATTTTCCGCGCTGCGGAAACGGTATTTGCGGCCGAAGATCTTGGTTACGGAGCAAAAACTGCAATCAAAAGGGCACCCTCTTGAAGTAGAAATAGGCGTAATTAAAGAAGGTGCCCTGAAACCTTTGATCAAAGAAAAATCGGGATACGGCAATGAATCGAGGTCCTCTACCGGTTTCCCGTAGACAAAAGCATCCTTTATCTTTCCCTCAACAACATCAGCGATGACTTCTTCAGCCTCTCCGATAACCACCTGCCCGGCAAACTGGATCGCCTCTTCAGGCAGAAGCGTGGCGTGGACTCCCCCCATAATAACCTTATCCTTGGGGAATTTTTTGGCTATCTCGTAGCCCCGCCTGGCACTTGAGGTCAAAATGGAAATACCGATATAATCAGCTTTTAACTTTGAATAATCGGGAGGACAAATATCCTCGTGGTATATTTCGACTTGATGCCCTCTATTCCTTAGGATAGTTCCCAGATATATCGGGCCCAAAAGAGGCATGGGTAACTTGCTGTAGATATTTGCTTCTGATGAGCGCGGTTCGATAAGCACTACTTTCATCTTAGGCTTTCTTACCTTGTATATGTATGCGCAGCGGCGCGGTAGGGGTTACTTACGACTTGACAACACCTACATTGATGGCGCGCGGGCCTTTTGGCGACTTTTCAATCTCAAATTCAACTTCCTGCTCTTCATTTAAAGCGTCGAATTTAAGGTCGATAAGGCTGCTCTGGTGAAAAAATACCTCGCTGCCGTCTGTGTCGCTGATAAAACCAAATCCTCTTTCACGAACTAACTTCTTTATTTTTCCTTTATGCATTTTTCCCCCTCTTGGTTAAAAAAAATAAGGCCCGGCCATAGAATGCCGGGCCCCTTTGCTTCTTTCCTAGGTTATAACTTAACTACTTTTGTAGCTTGTTCGCCTTTAGGGCCTTTTTCGATCTCGAATTCAACTTCCTGGCCTTCCTCTAAAGTCTTATAGCCTTCACCCTGTATCGCGCTATGATGCACGAACACATCACTGCCAGATTCAGGAGTAATAAATCCATAACCTTTTTGGTTTGAGAACCACTTTACTTTTCCTCTTGCCATTACTTACCAACCTCCTTTCCACTAGATTTTATAGTAAATAACGGCAGAAATTACTTCCTCCGAAGCCATTTTAGGCTGATTAACAGCCTTAAAGGCAAAGGGGGGACAAAAAAACCGCAAGGCGAGTCTTTCTCTACCTTACGGCCAAAGATTTCTACTCCCTTATTTACTAGGAGGAAGTATATATTAGATTTAAGTATTTGTCAATAGCTTTTTTCATATAATTATTTTTACCACTCCAGGCTCAAACCCGCTTCAACATACCTGCCGGGCTGGGGTATACCTTCAATATCCTGATACTCAACATTCAGGATATTGGCAGCGTTCAGGAAAATCCGGGAATGCCGGTTTAAACCATAGTTTAAGCCGGCATTCATAAGCAGCCATCCGCGCCGGCCAGGCCTCTTCTTGTAGCTAAAGCCTATCTCCTGCCTGCCGAAAGAAAAATGAATATTAAAAACGGTATTCACTAAATGCCGGGCGTAATTAGGGCCGTATTTATAGAGATAGCCCTGCGTATCCATGCTTTTATCCGTATAAGTGTAGTTAGCATCCAGGCTTAATACCTCGTTGATCTTCTTACGCAGGTAATATTCTACGCCAAAGACATTGTCCCGGGTAATGTTTTTTGCCTGCCAAAGCTGGCTGGGGTCAGACTTAACCCAATCAATCATGCCTCTTTCTCTGCGCAGGAAAAATGCCAGGCTCGAAAATAACTCTTCTGTATTATATTCCAGGCCAACCTGGTAATTCCAGGCCTTCTCCGCGGTTAATCCGGAGTTGCCCAGCGTGGTAGGATCGCTATAATACAGTTCTGTAAAGGAAGGCACGCGCATATTTCTGGAAATCCCGAAATTAAGCGCTAGGGGATCCATGAATTTGAATTTAGCGCTGGCAGAGCCGGTGCACACTTTACCAAAATCCGAGAAATCATCCAGGCGCAAAGAAAAACCGGTGCCCCACCGGGAGCCGAAATCTTTACTATCGTCTAAAGATACGCTGGCGTGATCACGGATATGCCTGCCTAAATTAGTGGAACTGATCTTCTCCCTGCCCCACTCCAGGCCTAAACCGGCTTTGCCTAATGCCCCGAGTTCTTTTTGCAGGTAAACTCCGGGCGTAAACATATCCGTACGGTGCTGGTTAACGGAAGTTGAACGCGCCCCCGTACTGTCCAGCGTGAATTTATCAAAATGCCTGCGCCAGAGAAAACTCGGCTTGATCAATAAGCCATCCCGGTCTAAGGAAAAGCTGCTACTTAATAGATATGTCTTGGTAGCGTCCCTGGAAGGATACCCTAAGCCCGGAGTATAAAAATCATATGCTCCGTACTCTTTATCTTGATACCCGAAATTATTTTCCCAGGCTGCCCCGGGCAATTCCAGATACGCGCCTAAAGAAGTCGTAAATTTACTGTAGTCCGTATCATAACGAAGCCCTCTTGACCGCGCGTCCTCCACAGAATACCTTAATCCCAGGTTATTCAACTTGCCGCTTACGCTGCATAGCCCGTATCCGTCGCGGAAGCTGCCCATGCCGGATTCCAGGAGTATCTTATTCTCCTTAGGCTGCTCCAACGCGAAATTCACCGCCCCTCCGATAGCATCCGGGCCGAATAAAGAAGAACCTGCCCCGGGCATTACCTCTGTTTTCTTTATGTCGGCTTTGGTAAAAGGGATATCGCAATTATAATGGCCGGTCTGCGGGTCATTGATCCTCTGTCCGTTAAGTAAAACCAAAACCTGCTGCCAGGTAGAGCCGCGCAGGGAGAAATCCGCCTGTATCCCTCCTTTTAGAGACCGGCTTTGTAAGTCTAAAGGCAGGTTGCTTAATTCTTCTAAGGCTGACTGATAATTAAAAGCGCGGATTTCCGGGAACGGTAAAGAATATGAATTTAAAGACGGCTGCTTCTGCTTAGTGATCACCAGCGTCATAAGGTCTTCGTGCTTATCTTCGCCTGAGAAACAGGAACGCGGCAGAAAAAAGGTAAGTATAATTAAAAGGCCGCATAGCTTTATTTTAAACATAGGATAATTATAAAGCACGCGGCTTAACTGTCAACCAATATGTTAGATATGGTTTACATTTAACGGCAGTGTATTACGTCTCCGGCCATGACCTTAGCCAATATGCCGGAATCTTTCCTTATCAACAATCCCCCATCCTTATCAATATCCACGGCAGAGCCTTCTATATGTTTGTTGTGGCAGTACACTTTTACCCTTTTCCCCAGTGTAAGGGAATACTGGCGCCATTTATCAAGTATCACAGCAGGGCCTTTTAATTCCCAGAGAGAATAGTTCTGCTCGATCCTGCGCAGCATCTCCTGGAGCAGTAAAACGCGGTTCAGTTTTTCACGCGCGTGTTCTTTTAATGACGTCGCCCCGCTTATCAGGGACTTTTTGTCGTTATTTACATTTAAGCCTACTCCCATGACTATAAAATTTATCTTATCCGCCTCGGCATTCATCTCCGTAAGGATACCGGCTACCTTTTTATTGCCCAGGAACAGGTCATTGGGCCATTTGATCTGGGGGTTTAAGCCTGATATATTCTTTACTGCCTCAGCTATGCTTACGGCAAGCATAATGGTTAAGACCGGTGAACCTTCCGGCAATATATCCGGCTTAAGCAGCAGAGAAAAATAAATACCTTTGTATTTCGGTGAAAACCAGCTTCTGCCTAACCTGCCGCGGCCTTTTGTCTGCGATTCCGCGACGACCAGCGTGCCGGAAGGAGCGTTTTGCATGCCTAACTGCATAGCCAGGTCATTAGTTGAAGAGAGATACTCAAAATAATGTATCTGCCTGCCGATGAATTTCGTATTCAATTGATACCTTATTTCCAGATCAAGCAAGGCATCCGGGCATGATTCCAGCCGGTATCCCAAATGCGGGACAGCGGCAAAATCATACCCCATCTCCTTAAGTTCCTGGATATGTTTCCATAACCCCTGGCGGCTGATACCGAGATGCTGGCTGATCTCATCTCCGGAAAGGTATCCCTGTTTTTTCTTCAAAAAATCAAGTATTCTTTCTTTCATTTCTCTTTTTAAGATACTCCTCAAACTTTCCCTGGAACGGGCCTATGCCGGATTTCGGCAGTTTATTTTTCTTCATAAAGCGGGCTCATCGCGCGTAATTTCTTTACGACCGGAGGAAGTTCTCGCAAAAGATAATCGATGTCGCCGGTTTTTGTCCACCGGCCCAGGGTTATGCGCAATGAACCGTGCGCGGTTTCATGATCCAGGCCTATAGCCAAGAGGACATGCGACGGTTCCAGCGAACTGGAAGTGCAGGCAGAGCCCGTGGAACAGGCTATACCGAGCATATCCAGGCTTAAAAGTATGGATTCACCTTCAATATATCTTATAGAAAAGTTAACATTATTGGGCAGCCTGTTTACAGGATGGCCGTTAAGCCTTACCTCCGGGATCCTGTCCGGAATTTCCTTGATCAACCTGTCACGCAAAGCGCTTAAGGTTTTTATTTCGCTTTCCATTTCCCGGTTGCAGATCTCCATGGCCTTGCCTAAACCGACTATCCCTGTCGTATTATGGGTTGAAGCGCGCCTGCCTCTTTCCTGATCGCCGCCGCGCAAGAAAGTTTCTACGCGCGTGCCTTTTCTGATATACAAGGCGCCTACGCCTTTGGGCCCGTAAAATTTATGCCCGGAGAGCGCCAGCAAATCAACATTCAGCTCATCTACATTAATAGGAATATGCCCTACGGTCTGCACGGCATCCGTATGGAAATAGACGCCTTTTTCTTTGGCGATCCTGCCGATTTCAGCTATGGGTTGTATTGTGCCGATCTCATTATTAGCGTGCATTACAGAAATTAATATGGTCTTATCGGTAATTGCCTTCTTTATGTCTTCAGGTGAGACCAGGCCGTATTTATCGACAGGTATATATGTAAGATTAAACCCTTTTTTCTCCAGGAACTTAGCGGGCTCGCTTATCGCGTGATGCTCGATGCCGGTAGTAATAATGTGGCTGCCTTTTTTTTCCAGGGCATACGCCACCCCTAAAAGAGCGAAGCTGTCTGACTCTGTGCCACCGGAGGTAAAAACTATTTCTTCCGGGCTAGCCCCGAGGCTGGAAGCAAGTATCTGGCGGCTGTCTTCAACCGCGGCCTTAGCTTCCTGTCCATAACTATGTATACTGGAGGCATTGCCGAATTTCTCAAAGAAATACGGCTCCATTGCCTTGAGGACCTCCGGGTCGCAAGGCGTGGTTGCCGCGTAATCTAAGTATACTCGTTTCATTTTTTGATCACCTCATTTAAACTGCCGGTACGGTAACCTTCCAGATCTAAAGTTATATAATTATAACCTATTTTCTTTAATTTGTCGATTACCTGCTCGCGTTTGTTTACCAGCCGCCTGATATCGCTTTTTAAAACCTCTATACGGCAGAGGCCGTTGTAGTGCCTGGCCCTTACCTGCCTAAAACCTATTTTTCTTAAATATATTTCTGCCTGATTAACGCGCTTTAATAAGGGAAGAGATATCTTTGTGCCATAAGGTATCCTGGAAGCAAGGCAGGCAAGGCTGGGTTTATTCCAGGTGTTAAGTCTAAGCGACTTACTTAATTTACGGATATCTTCCTTGGTAAAGCCTGCCTCGGCAAGCGGAGAGCGTATTCTTAACTCCTGTTTGGCAATGCTGCCCGGCCGGAAATCTGATCTATCCGACGCGGAGCTAGCGTCCAAAACAAAATTTAATTTAGACCTCCAGGCAATGTCTTTGAGCTTTAAGAAAAGCTCTTTTTTACAGAAATAGCAGCGGTTAACCGGATTAGAAGTAAATTCTTTGTCTTTTAGTTCCCGGGTCCTGATCACTTTATGCCTTATGCCGATACGCTTGGCAATGCTACAGGCATTCAGCAGTTCTTCTCTGGGATAAGTAGGTGAGCAGGCGGTAACAGCAAGGATTTTGTTCTTAGGTAATACCAGCGCGGCAACTTTTAAGAGCAGGGTGCTATCCACCCCGCCTGAAAAAGCGATCAGGCAGGAATCGCACCTTAAAATTATCTTGGTCAGCCTGGCTAATTTTTGCTTCAGTGCCATTTCCTAAAAATGTACTTCCATCGCGCGGGTAGGGCAGATCTTAACGCAGAGTTCGCAGGCGATACATTTATTATTGTAGAAATGCACTTTACGCGTCTGTGGGTCAACTACCAGAGCGCCGGTAGGGCATATGGGGACGCATACTCCGCAGTCAGTGCACTTTTCCTCATTGCGCACGACATCCTGGCTTAAAGGCTGGACCTTTACCCCGCAGGATGCTAAATATTCCAGGCCCTTGTCAAAACCCTCTTTCTTCCCGGATAATTCCAATACCATAAGGCCTTCTTCCTGAGGAGTAACATAGGCCTTCAGAATGTTGAATCTAAGGTCGTAGTCTTTAACCAATTTATACACGATCGGCTGATCAACCAATCGATGCGGAAAACGCAATACGATCCTTTTGGAAACCATAACCTGCTCCTTTTTTTAAGGACAGCCCCTATATGATCGGCCTTTCTTTTAACGGCTTAAAAGCATACCCTGATCCTGCGCCAGGTAAAGGCGCTACAGGCTCAGTTAAAAGAAAATCGCCTTTTTTAATCCAGGACTTCAGCTGCTCGGCTATTTCGCGTGCCTTAGAATAACTGGATAAATTACCGGTAGGCACAGCCTTACCCTGCACCGTGATCTTTCCGGACTTTAATTGAGCGTAATTTACCTCGCCTAAGGAACCTGCTAGGCCCTCGGGATAGTTTATACCGTAATCTACGATCTGAGTATAGATCTCTTCGTCGCGGCTGGCGGCGTATTTGATCGTATCTTCGTCTAATATAGGTATGGGGACACCGATGCCTACGCTCAGACTAACCCCATAACCAAGCATACGCGTGCCCACAAGCCATTCCGGCTTCATTTGTTTTAGATCACCGATGACGGCAAGCGTTCCTGCCGGTGCCTGGGGGATCCCGTTATCCTTCCGGGGGACGGCCGGATTATGCTGCGTGCCCTGCCAGGCGACAAAACCTATTCCTCCGCCTAAGAATATCTTTGTGCCGATGCCTATTGTTTTATAGCAGGGGTCTTTTAAAAGCGGGGACAGCTGCCCTGCCGAACAATAATTCGCGTTTCCCAGATCTGGTTTTAACGCCCCCATGTAGGTATAGATCATCTTGTCTGATAAATTCACCGCCACGTTGTAATTCTGATAGCAGTTACGGATGTTGAATAATACCGCTTCATTTAAATCTTTGATATTAATAAATGTCTCCAATTTCTTGCGGGGATAGCAATCGGTGCCATAGGAAGTCGCCTCCAGGCGGATATCCCGCCCGGCCACTATCTCCTGGATAACGTGAGCGCCGCCGTATTTAAATTCGCCCGGAAAAACTTGATTGCGCGGGTCATCATCGGGTATGGCAGTCGCGCCCAGATAAATATCTACTGCCGCAAAACCGGTATAGCAGGGGACATCGTTTAATTTACAGGCCCCGCCGCCCAGTTTTATTTTAGGCTTGGAATGGCCGATGTTAAAATAGGCGCCTGAAGAACACATCGGGCCAAATGTCCCGGTAGTAACCACATCCACTTCTCTGGCTGCGGCCTTAGCGCCTTTTTTCTCCACCAGTTCGATGACCTCTTCGGCGGTAACTACAACCACTTCCCCTTTTTTTATCTTGTCATTTATTTCTTTTATCGTTTTCATGTGCGCTTAGATTATATTGCGATAACCTCTTTTATTTCCGGCACTTCCTGTTTCAATATTTTTTCAATTCCCATCTTTAAAGTCATCTGGCTCATGGGACAACAGCCGCAGGTGCCGGTCAGTTTTAATTTAACTACCCCTTCCTTGCTGACATCCACCAGGTCCACATTCCCTCCGTCAGCCGCAAGCATGGGCCGCACTTTATTCAAAGCCTGTTCCACTTTTTCTCTCATTTTACGCTCCTTTTATTTGGCGAACAATTCCGTGCTTAAGTACCGTTCACCTGTATCCGGTAATATCACGACTATAAGCTTTCCTTCATTCTTCTTTCTTTTAGCTAACTCTAAAGCGGCAAATACCGCGGCACCCGAAGAGATCCCCGCTAAGATCCCTTCTTCTTTAGCAAGCCTTCTGGCCGTATCAAAAGCATCCTGGTTAGAAACCTGAATAACCTCGTCTATGATCCTGGTGTTTAAGACCTTGGGGATAAATCCCGCTCCGATGCCCTGGATCTTATGCGGGCTGGGCTTGCCCCCGGATAGAACCGGGGAATCTTTCGGTTCAACCGCGACAGCTAAAAAACGCGGGTTTTTTTTCTTTATCGCCTCTGCTACTCCGGTGATCGTACCGCCGGTCCCCACCCCTGAAACCAGGATATCAACCTTGCCATCCGTATCTTCCCAGATCTCTTTAGCGGTAGTAGAACGGTGGGCTTGAGGGTTAGCCGGATTATCAAACTGCTGGGGAACAAAATAACGCTTATCGTTCTTAGCCAGCGCTTCCGCTTTCCTTACTGCTCCGGACATGCCTTCAGCTCCCGGGGTTAAAATAATTTCAGCGCCAAAAGCTGTCAAAAGCTGCCGCCGCTCAACGCTCATTGTTTCCGGCATGGTTAAAACTAATTTATATCCTTTGACGGCGCAGACAAACGCTAAGGCAATCCCCGTGTTACCCGACGTAGGCTCGAGGATCACCGTATCTTTGGTGATCTTGCCTTCCTTCCTGGCCCGCTCGATCATGCTCAGGCCGATCCTGTCTTTGATCGAAGAGCAGGGATTAAAAGACTCTAATTTAGCCGCAACCGCAGCAGTGCAGTCCCGCGTAATCTTGTTTAAACGCACCAAAGGGGTGTTTCCAATAAGCTCTGTAATATCTTTAGCTATCCGCGGCATTTAATTATGCTCTTTATTATAACACTGTCTTGTTTTAATTACTATAATTTCTCTTGAGATTACAGCCTTTTAATCAACTCCTTGGCTACCTTTTCTCCGGAAAGAAGCATGCCTCCGAATATCGGCCCCATGCGCGGCCCCCCGAATATGGCATTCGCGCACATACCGCAGGCGTAAAATCCGCTGCAGACCTCTTTGGAATTCTTTACAATGGTCTCTTCGCCCGCGTCCGCCCACATTGACTGCTCACCCATGATCTTGCCTGTTCTTGTATTAAGCCTTATACCGGACTTCTTTTCTATTATACGCGCGATCTCCGCGCTGTGGCCGGTAGCATCAACTACGAATTTCGCCCTCATAGTTATCGGGTCAACATGCAAATTCGCCATTTCTACCGCGGTCCAGTTCAATACCAGCCCGCATACGCGCTTTGCCCTCACCATCACGTCTTCAGCGCTGATCAAGTTAAAAATCCTGGCTCCGGCTTTTACTGTTCTAGCGCAGATCACAGACACCGTTTCTATAGAATCGGCCAGATAATAACCTTTTTCATAACGCCTTGTCCTTACGCCGAATTCATCAAGAATGCCTTTGGCTTTATCCTGCACTACAATTTCATTAAACATTATCCCGCCGCCCCACATCCCGCCGCCGACGGATAATTTCCTTTCAAAGATGACGACCTTTTTACCCGCTTTTGCTAAATAATAAGCGCAGGCCATTCCCGCCGGGCCCGCCCCTACTATTGCTACGTCGGTATCCAGGGCATTGATCAATTTATCTTTATAAGACCCTATTATTGCCTTTGATATCTTTATCTCATCCAGCTTCATGCAAATCCTCCCCTAAAATAAACCTGCTAAATCTGGTATATTAACGCTTCTTTCTTGCCGCGGGCCTGTTTTGCCAGGTCTTCAAAAGTCAAATGGTCTACGATGCCCGAAACCGCCGAAGCCACTTCTTTCCATACTTTTCTAAAAGAACACTTATATAGGTCCTTGCAATTCGCGTACCCCTCGTTAACGCACCCTATAGGCTCTATGGGCCCGTCTATGAACCGTATAACCTGGCCCAGCTCTATCTGAGAAGGGGGCCTGGCTAGAGCATAACCGCCTATTTTACCGCGCCTGCTCTCTACGAATCCGCCCCTTTTTAAATCAAGGAGCACTTGCTCCAGGAATTTTACAGGCGCGTCGATACGTTCTGCCAGCTCATGTATAGGCACCACTCCCGCCTCGTAGTTTAAAGCCAGATCCAAAACCGCCTTAAGGGCGTAATCCCCTTTATAAGTTATACGCATTTATCCTCGCTTGTCTATAATATCTATAATGATAGTAGAGTTTAACATAAAAATAAAAATTGTCAAGTATTTTTATTTACAGGAGCCGCTTGCCTCTATATCAATACCCTTAAATTCTTTAAGCCCCGCCTTTAATTCCGCCAGGCTCACAAACCTACGCTGATTCTCCCAGAGTATTGTGGGGCTGGCGTTGATATGCAACTCCTCCGCTAAGCCCATATCTTCTTCAAGCAACTTTTCCCCTTCCTGGCTCTGGCATTTTTTTATTGCAGCTTCCGCGTCTTTACCCAGCATCGCAACGGCTGCTTTCTCCCAGTGAGGATTACTGATATCTTTATTCCTATCCAGGATGTAATCAAAATATTTCTGCGGGAAATATTTCCTGGCACATAGCTGGCGTATATCCTCTTCTACCTCGGTTTGTCCGTGCAGGCTAGAAAGCGCGTAAGCCTTTTTACCAGAAGCGGGGCCTGAATTCGGGCGGAAGTTAGCGATGTAGCGGATGTCCAGGCTGATCCCTGCTTTTCTGGCTATAGGATAAATCACCTGCTCCGCCTTTATCCCAAAAGGGCACTTACTCATTACGAATAAATCCATATGCCGGGGCTTCCTTTCTCTCTTAAGATAGAACCTGACCGCGTCTCTTGTATTATTGACAAGATAATATTCCCGGCCGCCTTGTTTTATTTTATCCTGCCCGGCAGAAATAATCTGGGAAAAGGCCCGGTTAAGGTCCTTTATCTTTTCTACAGAAGAAGATATTAAATACACAGGGAGGGTCTGCGCGGATACCTTTTCTATAATAGACCTCGCTTCATCTGACCGGTAATCCAGGAAGGAAACTTTAAGGCCGGGAAGGGACCTCTTAATGGCGTTATAGGCCTGGTCATGCACATAAGCCTTATCTTTTATATCTATTATTCTTAAATATACATCGAGAGGCTCGCACCTGGCGCCGGCTGTCGCAGGGTCCCGGCATATGCCTACGGAATTAGAACCCATACAATCTGTGTCAGAAAAACATCGGGGTAAGCTGGCTGAAACTTGTTTATCGCCTGACTCTTTAGCCAATTTTAGGAATAACGAAGGGAAGCTGCGGCTGCCTTCATACTTCTTGCCATTGATGTATATCGTAGGAGATGCATTAACACCGAGGCTAGCGGCTTTTTGAATATTTTCCCGCAGGAGATCTTTACCTTTTGTATCCATAAGGCTTTCTAACTGCCGGGCATCTATATCCGCCATATACGCGTGTGCCTTCCACTCTGGCTTAGTATAATCCGTATTACGGCTGTTAATATACGTCCAGAACTTATCCGGGAAGAATTTAAGGATAGCCAGCTGCCGCATATCCTCTTCTACCTCAGCCGGCCCCTGCGGGCTAAGAATATTGCCTTTTATATCCTCGCTGGCAATAAAGTAAAGGTTAAGCTTCATTTTGTCTTTTAAACGCTGGGATAGCATATAAAAGACATTCTCTACCTGGGCTGCGTGCGGGCACTGGCTCATCACGAACAAGTCCACATTGATTTTCTCGCAGAAGCCGGGAGAAGAAAATATACTTAAAACCATTAATGTTAATACAGCCGTGTAAATAAGTTTTGCTTTCATATTTAGTTATGCTGGAGAAGGTATCTAAACGCGCTAAGGCAGGCCTTAGAGCCCTCACCCGCGGCGATAATGATCTGTTTTTCCGGAACATCTGTAACGTCTCCGGCGGCAAAAATACCTCCGGCATTGGTTTCATTGCGGCAATTTACCTTGATCTCCCCAAGCTCATTCTTTTCTACGCCTTTTACAAACCCGGAATTAGGTATCAGGCCGATCTCAACGAATACGCCGCCTACAGCCAGGGCTTCCTCTTTATTATTTCTTTTAATACTGATCCCGGTAACAAATTTGTCCCCCGTTACTCCGGTGACCCGCGTGTCGTTTAACACTGTTATGATACTGCTCTTTCTAACCTGCTCCTCCATAACCGGATCTCCGGTAATTTCCGGGGCAATGTTGACAAGATAGATACGCCTGGCTATCTTCGTCAGTTGCAAAGCGGCATCCAACCCGGAGTTGCCTCCTCCGACTACCGCCACGTCTTTGCCGGAAAATAGAGGCGCGTCACAGGTAGCGCAATAGGTAAGCCCCTTGTTCTTAAATTCTTTTTCTCCGGGGACATTGAGTTCCCTGGTTTTCTTGCCTGAGGCGACAATAACGGTCTTTGCCTCATACGCGCTTTTATCGCTGGCCACTGAAATTATACCGTCCAGTTTTTTTACTTCCCGGACTTCCTCATTATCCTTGACTGTAATATCGTACTGCCGCATATGATCTTCAAACTTAGAGGCTAACTCCGGCCCGGAGATAAACTGATAACCCGTATAATTTTCTATATCTCCGCTCCAAGCAGCCTGGCCTCCGATATCTTTGCTGATAACCAAAAAATCCATTTTCTTGCGGGCGGCATATACGCTGGCAGTAATGCCGGCAGGCCCGGCGCCGATAACAATTAAATCTAACATTTTTCTATATCCCTAATACTGCTTTTATCTTCTCTTTATCAAACCCCACGATAATCTCGCCGTCAATATCCAATACCGGCACACCCATCTGGCCTGACTTTTTGATCATTTCTTGCGCGGCCTGCTGGTTTGAGGCAACATCAAGATCCTGAAAAGCTATATTGCCCTCTTTTAAAAATTGCTTGACCCTCAAGCACCATGGACAGCTCGGGGTGCTGTATACTGTAACATTTTTATCCATATCAATCTCCTTTTCTATTTTAGGTGCTGCGGAGTAAGATCCACGATCTCCTCGATCTCCATGCCAATCATATATTCCGGCCCGGGCAGGAGGACCTCGGGATGGCGGGGATGGCCTTTTTCTTCATGGATATTCTTTAATAACCTGCTGGTTAATCTGCTGTTAATCCTGTCTTCCCAGGCTTTGATAATCTTAGACGGCAGCTTATCTTCCTGCACTATCTTGACCCTGCCTTTAAGGCAATACCCGGTAAATTTATGTTCATCAATAGCGGTGATACTAATGTGCGGATTACGCTTTAAGTTCTCATACGTCCTTGCTTTATAAAGGTCCAGCAGATAAACTGAACCTCGGCTGTCTATTTCGATTATTCCTTTACAGGAATTATGCACGGATCCCTCTTTGTCAACGGTAGAGACAACCACGCAACCCTGGTTCTGGAAAAACCGCATTATTTCATCGCTTATTTTTTTCATCGCCTATTTGGTCATTTCGTAAATTCTCTTTTCAAGCAGCTGCCTGTGCTTCTCTTCTTGATTAACCAAAAAAGAGAAAACATCCTTTAATCCGGGATATTCCAGGCTCAGTTTATTATACAATATTATTGCCTCTGTTTCTTTGGATAACGCTAACTTTAAGGCCTCAATAGGCAACATCAGTTCCCTCCCTGCCTGACCGGCAGTCAGGCTTTTATTATTTTAGCAAAATCACGCCCAAATTCAACACAATGCTTAATTTCAGATTCATCCGGGGCATATTGCGCGGATAGGCTCGGCAGCGCGGATCCTATGCCCGCCTCTTTAAGCAAGGCCTCTATTTCTTTTACCGCGCCTCCAGCCCAGCCATAAGAACCGAATACGCAGCCCAGCCTGTTTTTCGGCTTCAATCCTTTGACAAACTCCAGGAAACCGGCAAAGTTAGGAAGCATACCATTATCGTGGGTTGAGGAACCAAACATAAACCCTCCTGCATCCAGCATCTCTTTGATTATCTCGGTGCGGTCGGAAGTCGCTACGTCAAAGAGTTTTACATCTACCCCCGCGTCGATTATTCCTTCGGCTATTTTTCTGGCCATCTTTGCCGTAGCACCCCACATAGTTTCATACATAATTACGGCTTTAGGCTTAACTTCGTTCTTTGCCCAGGAAATATAAGCATTGATTATTTTCATCGGCTCGCTTTGCCAGATAACCCCATGGCTGGGAGCTATCATCTTTATAGGAAGATCCATCTTCAGGATCTCCTCAATTTTCCTTAAAATAACCGAGCTTAACGGCCAGAGGATATTACCGTAGTATTTTGCCGCCTCATCCATAAGCGCGCAGGGGTCTACTTCATCATCAAACCTTTGGCTTGTAGCATAATGCTGGCCAAACGCGTCGTTAGGCAGAAGTAATTCTTCTTCAGGGCAATACGTAAACATACTATCCGGCCAATGGATCATGGGCGCTTCGATAAAAGTCAGGGTTTTCTTACCCAATTTCAATTTATCTCCGGTCTTTACCGCCTGAAAATCCCAATTCCCGTAATAATGCCTGTACAACCCCTCTTTACATTTCTGCGTGCCAAAAACCTTTGCTTTAGGCGCGAGCTTTAAGATCTCAGGCAACGCTCCGGAATGGTCTGTTTCCACGTGGTTGGCAATAATGTAATCGATCTTCTCCACGGGGATAACCTGCCTTATATTATCTATTAACTCACCGGCAAAAGAACCCAGGACAGTATCTATGAGGGTAACCTTGTCATCCAGGATAAGATACGCGTTATAGGTAGTGCCCCGGCTCGTGGAATAAGTGTGGCCGTGGAATGTGCGCACATTCCAATCCAGGACACCTACCGAGTAAATATCCGGCAATATTTTAAGGATAGACATTTCCCGCCTCCTTTTTTTCTAATACCCTTGAAACTGTTCAGTAATAATATTCCCTTTAGGTAAGGCTAATTCCTCAGTCAGGATCCTTTCCATTTCTACTACCATTAAAGGAGGGCCGCAGATATAGAATTTTCTTTGCGCGTAATCAGTAATTTCGTTTTTAATAATCTGGGCGTTGATCAGGCCTACCGCGCATTTAAACCCGGGCGCCGGTTCGCAAAGGACGTGGCTGACCTTTAGCTTGGAGTATTGTTCCTGCATCAGGTCAAAGTCTTCTTTAAAAATAATGTCTCTGATGGAACGGTTGGCGTAAACCAAAACCATATCTGTACCCAGTTGCTTATCAACTACGTATTTAGAGATGCTTCTTATAGGCGTGATCCCGATACCTCCGGAAAGAAAGGCTATTTTAGCCAACGGGTCATCCAGAGTGAATTTGCCAAAGGGGTATTGTATGTTTAGCCGATCCCCGGGCTTTAGAGTATTTAATGTTTTGGAAAAATCGCTCTGCGTGATCCTCTTGGTAAACTCAATATAGCCCTTTTCCGTAGGAGAACTGGATATTGAAAGATACCTCTTAGACTCATTATCTTTTAAAAGACGCGCGCGGAGGAACTGGCCGGCTTTAAAATCAACCCCTCCCTCAACGCGGAAGCGGAAACTTTTTACATCAGGGCCCCTCTGGATTATTTCTTTAATATTCAGCTCTAACTCATCTGCCATCTTCGGCTCCTAATTCATCAATTATCCCGGCCATAATAAAATCATTTTCCGTTAAACCGCCGGCGGCATGAGTGGTCAAAGTAATCTTTAATTTATTATAGTTCAAAGTGAGTACCGGATGATGCCCTTGTTCTTGGGCAATAAATGATACCAGGTCCAGGAAATATTTTGCTTCCTGAAAATCCCTGAACTTTAATTCCTTAACCAGTTTTTTATCCTCAATTACTTCCCAGCCGCGATATTTAGCGAGTAATCTCTCCACCGTATCGCGGGGTAACGACGCTACAGCCCCTGCGCAGGGCTTGCATTGGGAAGGCAATTCTTCTTTTACTGTTAATGAGGGGTCTTTTATGGTTTCTGCCAGGTTATTCAAGGCGTCTTCATAATCCGGCGGCGTAGTTAATTCTTCTACCGTCCTAAAATACCTTATTATATCGTTTTTATCTATGATAACCACGCCCCTTGCCAGGAGGTTAATTTCTTTTACCAGGACGCCGTAATTTATTCCGAAAGAAGAAGATTTATAATCCGAAAGGGTTAATACATTCTTAATGTCATTTTCCTGGCAAAACCTCTTCTGGGCAAAAGGAAGGTCTTTACTTATCCCCAAGACAACGACATCGGAAGAAAATCCCACAGCTCTTTTATTGAATTCTTTTACCTGCAAATCGCAAACCGGGGTATCTAAAGAAGGGAAAAAAATGATGAGCTTTATTTTCCCTTTTCCCTCAGAAAGCGGCATACTGCTTTCTGATTTATTGCCTGAACCGGAAAAATCAGACAATCTTACTTCTTTTAGATCCGGCGAAACTACCTTAAAATCAGGAGCCGGCATTCCTGTTTTTACGCGCCTTCCTACCAATGTCAGGGGATCCCCTTTAAAAGTTATTTTTCTCGGCATCTTCTTCCCCTTTTAATTTATTTTTTCAAACTGGCTTTTATCCACGCCGCATTCAGGGCAAACCCAGCTATCCGGCAGCTTCTCAAACGGCGTGCCCGGAGGAATATTTTGTGTCGCGTCCCCCGCCGCAGGGTCGTAAATATAACCGCAAACCATACATCTGTATTTATCCATTCCCAGCCTCCTTTTTTGCCCACAAGGGCACACCCGGCAATCCGATAAGCCGGGGTGTAACCACAAGATGTAAATTATACAAAATCTTTTAAGGCAGCGCTTATGTCTATATTTTCTATATTCTCTTCTGCCAAAGGGCCCCTCTTATTAACGCCGCTTTTATCCTCGTAAGTTTCTTTCTCGATTTGATAAATTATACCAATAGGGATCTTATCTTCCCATTCAGAGGTTTTTTGAAAAGCCAGGGCAATATCCCGGGGGTTATAAGACGGGTCTTCATTAATTTTATATATCCTTTTGGAATACCACTCATAGGTATTCTTTTTGTTAAACGTAACGCAGGGCTGCAATACATCAATAAGGCTGAACCCCTTGTGTTTTATACCCTCCAAGATCAACCAGGAAAGGTGTTCGGAATCCGCTGAATACCCCCGGCCGATAAATCCAGCGCCCAACGCGAGCGCCATTCGTAAGGGATAGAGAGGTTCCAGAATAACCCCCGCGCCCTGAACCTTCGTCACCTCTCCGGAGTCTGTTGTAGGTGAAGCTTGTCCTTTGGTGAGCCCGTATATCTGATTATTATGGACTATGACAGTTATATCGAGATTTCTCCTTATGTTATGTATGAAATGATTGCCGCCTTCTCCGTAGCAATCTCCATCCCCGGTAGTAACTAAGACCGTTAATGCGTGATTGGCGATCTTTACTCCTGCCGCCGGCGGTAGCGCTCTTCCGTGAAGGCCGTTAAAACAATTACATTTTATATAATGCGGTAACTTTGCCGCCTGCCCAATACCGGAGACAAGCACGATATCCTTAGGCTGTTTACCGAGTTTAACCAGCGCCTTCTTTAGCGCGTTTAATATTCCAAAGTCTCCGCATCCGGGGCACCAGCTAATCTGGTCATTACTCATAAAATCTTTTATTTCTGACACGCTATGCCTCCGCCTTAATACGCTCCACAAGAAAATCCAAGTTAAAAGGCCTGCCGTCAAACTTTAGTATGGATCTGTCAATTTTTATTCCGGTCTCCCTGCGTATAAGCCTGGCAAGTTGCCCCGCGGCATTATTCTCAACTGTTATGGTCTTCTTCGCGTTCTTTAACAGCCGCGTAATCTCCTTGGCGGGAAAAGGCCAAACCTGGGAAAGATGCAGGAAGCCTATTTTCTTATTTTTTAATGTGTCGCTGGCCTCTTTCATTACGCCGTAGGTTGACCCAAACCCGATAAGAATAACCTTAGCCCCTTTTAAATTACGGGCAGTAGGCTTTTGTATCTCTTTTGACAGGCCTGCCATTTTCTTATAAAACCTTTTTTCCACCATCTTTGTGCGTATTGCCGCGTCCTCGGTGATATGGCCTTCTTCTGTATGCTCATCGCTGTCAACGTAAATAACATCCTCGATCCAGGAGGGTATGGCGCGGGGGGATATCCCTGATGCGGTAAGCCGGTATCTTTTATAATCTGCTATTTTCTTAGAATCCTCTTTTGAAATAATAAACCGCTCGGCCTTGGCCTGGTTAAGATCAAACATCCCGATATTGCGATAAGACTCCGCCAGATGCTGGTCAGTCATGATCAAGACCGGGACCTGGTATTTTTCAGCCAGGTTAAATGCCTTTACTGTTAAATAAAAAGCCTCTTCTATGGTGCCGGGAGAAAAAACTACTCTGGCAAATTCTCCGTGTCCGGAGTGAATAAGATAATCCAGGTCTGCCTGCTCAGTCCTGGTAGGTAATCCCGTGGCAGGCGCGGGCCTCTGGGCATCAACTACTACGATCGGAGTCTCAGTCATTCCGGATAGGCTCAATCCCTCTACCATAAGCGCGAATCCTCCTCCGGAAGTCGCGCACATGGAGCGGGCTCCCGCGAAAGACGCGCCCAAGATCATATTTATCGCCGCGATCTCATCTTCCGCCTGTTCAACCACAATATTAAAATCTTTTGCGTATCCGGCTACAACATTCATAATGGAAGTAGAGGGCGACATAGGATAACCCGAGTAGAATTTGCAGCCTGCCCTGATCGCCCCTAAGGCAACCGCGTCGTGCCCGTTCATTAAAAGACCTTCTTTAAAAGTGCCTGTTTTAACCGCGAAGGCGCCCTGTTTAAACTTAGCTCTTGAAAAATCGTATCCTGCCCTGGCTGTCTCGATATTCTTGCTGATGATATCTTCGCTCTTGCCAAGAAGCGTATTCGTTAATACTTCAGCTGTATTATTAAACTCGATGCCGGTAAGGCCTGCCAGTATCCCCAGGCCGGCCGAGTTAATAAACAACTCGCTTCCGCCCACATTTTTTGCCATATCATAAAACGGGGCGTCAAAAAAGACGCTGTCTTCATCACTGATATTAAACGCTTTTTTGTCCAGGATGAGTAAACCTCCGGAAGCCATATTCTGCCTATGCAACGCCACGCTATTCTTGTCTAAGGCTACAACAATATCGCTTAAACTCCGTAAAGTATGTGCCGGTTTGTTAGAGACGCGCACCTGCGTAAAGTTATTTCCTCCTCTTATCCTGGACATAACGTCCTGGTGGGAGAAAATATTCAATCCTGCCATCTTAAATAGCCTGCATAAAGCCATTCCTATGGTCTGCGTACCCTGGCCCGCTTCTCCGGCGATCTTTATAGTAAGCTCATCCCTCATTTTTTATCCTTTACAGGCGACATTTTTCTTTTTCTCTATAGAACCCAGGAGAGAATCAAATGATCTCTCAAACGCAAGGACACCTTCTTTAAGCAATTGCGCGCAGACAACATTTATATCAATACCCAGATCCATTAGGGCAGAGATATTTTTTCGCGCTTCCGACGCATCGGAAGTTAAAGCCTCTTCTACTTTACCATGGCTTAAGAATGAGTTAAGCGTTTGTTCAGGCATGGTATTTACCGTATCCCTGGCGATAAGCTCTGAGACGTATTTTATATTGCTATAGCCGGGATTTTTTGTGCCGGTGGAAGCCCAAAGCACTCTCTGCGGATGCGCACCTGATTCCCGCAGCTGCTTAAAATCTTCGGAAGAAAAGATCTCTGAATATTTTTGATAAATTAAGCCTGTGTTGCTTACGGCTGCCCTGCCTTTTAAAGATACCCAAGACGCCTGTTTATTTTGTTCCAGCAGATTGTCTATAACAGTATCTATCCTGCTTACAAAAACGCTGGCTACGCCATGAAGCTTAGTTATATCGCCTTCATTTTTAAGAAGCCGCCTGGCACCCCTTATATAGGCATAGGCTGTATTAATGTATTGCTCTAAAGAAAATATTAACGTGGTGTTGATGTTTATTCCCAAGCTCAAGAGTTCTTCTATGGCAGAAAACCCGGGCGGGGTCGCCGGGACCTTTAACATCACATTAGGACGATTTACCTTTTGATAAAGCCTCCTGCCCTCTTTTATGGTTTCTTTGGCCTTATAAGCAAGCCGGGGATCTATTTCCAGGCTTACGTAACCATCTAAGCCGCTGGTTTCTTTATAAACGGGTAAGAATATGTCCGCGGCGTCCTGGACGTCTTGAACAGTTAAATCATCATAGATCTCAAAAGTTGATTTACCCGCGCCGCATAATTCTAATATTTTTTCATCGTAATCAACACTGGAACTGATCGCCTTATCAAATATTGTCGGATTTGAAGTCATTCCGCGCAGGCCCAGCGCGATCATTTCTTTGATTTTCCCGGTTTTAATCATAGACCTGTTGATATTATCCAGCCAGGCACTCTGGCCAAACATGTTCAGGCCGTAAATACTATTCTCAGCCATTACTTCCCTCCTGGGCGTAAATACTACTGGCGGGGCCTCCGGCATGATCCTCAATCCAACAGCAATTAAGCCGGCGGCCTTGCCAGTATCTTCATAAACACTCTTTATCTTATCACCGTTTCATCATGGGAGCATCAGCCTTACCCTGCATCATCGGCATAGGCGCCTTTCCATCCATCATCATGCCTTTCATTTGGCATTTCATCATTTCTTTCATCGGACAACGGCCCGTAGACAAGGTGTAGGACCCCATTGAAAGGACCAGCAATACGCCAACCCAGAGAAGCGCGGCAATAACATAACCGAACGCCTTAAGCCCCGCAGCTTCTGCCTTACGCAGCGCCAACAATACAAAGAAGCTGATAGTCAACAACACCGTTGCGGGAATAATAGCCAACAACCCAGCCAGCCTAAACATTCCCATATGCCACCTCCTTGTTATACGGGCCTCTTTTCTTGCCGGTAATAACCTTTACGGCTAAATGATACCATAAAAGTATCATTTGTCAAGAAAAACCCGGCCCGTTACCTGAATATCATATTGGCGATATAACCCAATATAACCACCTGCGGCACAGTTACAACCGGAAGCCACATAGCTGTGCGTTTTCCTACATTGCTCCACAAAAGCCCTATCTCGGTATAATCCGTAGCTACGCCTGCCATCAGGAACACAAAACTATTTCCCATGGCGCCGGTCTGGCGGTATATTTCAAAGGACAGCGGCGAGGAACCTTCAGAACAGACTTCTATGATCGTAGCCAAAGCCAGGGTTACCATCAAGCCAAGCAGCGTCGGGCCCATGAACCTATGGAAAAAATGCACCGGAATGTAGGCCCCGGCCAAGCCCGCTATTAACATACCCAATATAATCCACCACAATACCATATCGGCAAGCGCTAAAGTGCCATTGATAACGCCTTTAAGATCGCTAAGCACGGCTCTTAGCCCAAATTTGTATTGCTTTATGCGTTTGGATATATCTGCCGGAATAGAAAACCCTTCCGGGACCTCCACGATATTTTTATTCTTCTCAATAAGGCCTCGCTTTTCCAGGAACATGAATATAAACCCGGTGTTAAGCGCTATTATAATAGCGGCTATAATAATAAATAGCCCCTTCAGGCCAAAAAAACCGATCAGCATTATAGTTATAGTAATATTTGCCCAGGGGCTGGCAAGAAGAAAACTTACCACTGCCGGATTGGAAGCGCCTTTTTTATGCAGCTGCATGGATAAGGCAAGTATGCCATGGCTGCAGGCGCTCATCAGGAATCCCAGGAATACCGCGTTGAATATCGTGGAAGGCTTCTTGCGCGAGAGGATCTTTGATATATATTCCCGCGGCACATAATAATCTATCAGGCCTCCTAAAAATAAACCTAAAGCCACTGCCCACCATACAGCCTTCAGATAAAGAAAGAAAATTCCGCGAAAAGAAGCAAGAAAGGGGATAAAATAAGAAAGAAGGATAATGGAACCGGTGAGGATGGTTATAACAAATAATTTATTCTTTAAAAATGATGCTTTGGCAGCAGGATAACAAACTGTGCTTCCGGTTATGCTTTCTTGCCGCGAATGTATAAATTTATCCCTGCAGCGGGAACTGCAGAAGAAATAATCCTTCCCGTTCTCATTTACCCTGATAGCCACGCGTTCATCTACATCCATTCCGCAAACCGGATCTTTAACCATAATTTTTTAGTCTATGATATCTAACTCGGTCCTTAAGGCGATCTCAGGATAGGCAGGGTCGTTGCTGGCTACGAAAATATCCCTGATCACCCTGCCGGTCCCCATAGAAGGATGGACCAAATCCGCCACTACCTCTAATTCACCGCTCGCCTGCGGCTTAATGACTGCCTGCCAGCCAGGGTTGGCTCCGGCTATGCCGAAATAAGGGCTTCTATTTCTGCCTGCCTTTAAAGAAGCGGTTACACAGCTGCAGGATACCCTTATATTCGTAATAATTAGATCCGCATTGCCTTTATTATATAATTTAAAAACCTTGGTTTTGCTGCCTTCGCTTTTGCTGACCTTGCCGAAATTAAAAGAACCAGGCTCTAAAACTACCTGCGGCCTTTTCTCTGCGTCCGCGCCAAAAGCGCAACCGGTAAAAAATAAGACTACAAAAACAGCGGCGAATATTTTACAACGCTTCATTTTCTAATTTTTGCCCCAGATAAACCAGACAAATAAATAAGCCGCGCTAACCGCAGCAAGGGTAAACGGCAGGCCTATTTTCACAAACTCTTTAAATTTGACTTCATAGCCCTCTTTCTTAAGTAAGCCGCAGGCAACGATGTTTGCCGAGGCGCCTATAGGGGTAATATTGCCGCCGAGGCTGGCTCCGATAAGCAGGCCGAAAAGAAACAGGGAAGGATTTATGTGCAGCTTATCCGACATAGAAATAGCCACCGGAAGCATAGCAGCCAAAAACGGCACATTATCAATAAAGGCGGAAAGAAAGACTGAAATAAAAACCAGTAAAGTATACCCTAAGAATATGTTTTGCCCCACCAGCCCGGAAAGAAAGCTTGAGATTATATCAAGCCAGCCGGTAATGGCAATGCTGCCTACAATTATAAATATCCCCATAAGGAAAAAGGTAGTTTCCCAATCCAAGGACCTTATGCCTTTTATAATGGAGGCGCGGTCTATAAACTTTTTCCAGATTATGGAAATAATGCCGAACACCATGCAAATTATGCCCGCCATATAAGAAAACCCCGTATCCAGGAATGAAGACGCAGCTAATAAAACAATTAACGCAACCAGCAGGCCCGTCGGCACCCATGATCTTACTTTCTCCACGCTGACCAGGCAGACTTTTTCTTTATGGCCCCTGAATATATAATATAAAACCAGGAGGGAAACTGCCGCGCCTAATTCCACCGCGAAAAATATGCCCGGCCTGCCTTTATAGAAAAAGAAGTCTCCGAAGTTCATTTTGGCAAATCCGCCTAAAAGCATACTAGGCGGATCGCCTATCAAAGTGGCCGCGCCCTGAAGATTGCTGGATACAGCGATAGCGATCATCATATTCACCGGGCTGATCTTTAATTTCCTGGCCAGCGATAAGGCGATAGGAGCGACAATTAATACCGTAGCCACATTTTCTACGAACGCCGAAATAAACCCTGTCAACAGGCAGATAAACAATATTGACCAGGCGGTATTCTTGGCGCGGTTCACAATGAGTTCGGCCATATAAGCCGGGACACGGCTTTCCATAAAAATATCGGCAACTATTAATGTCCCCACAAATATACCCATGACATTCCAATTAATAGAAAATAATGCCTCTTTGAAAGAAACCACGCCGATAAGGACAAGCAAGGCCGCCGAGACGACCGCGATATATGTTCTTCTCTTGGGCAAAAATATGAAGAGCAGGTAGGCAACGATAAAGATTATAAGAGAAATTGATTTTTGCATTATGTTTATATTTTACCACAAAATAGGCGATCTGCGAAGCATCTTATAACGCGAAATTTTTCTTGCATTTTAACATGCTTTATGTATAATTCAATCAAATGAAAAAAGCAGGCTTTCTTGTCGTTTTAGTTAGCCTGAGCTTCTTGATGGCAAGCTCGGGTTTTGCGGACGAAACAGGGCCCAAATGCCTGGAAGGCATAGAATACCTCACTGGTTTCGGATGGGGAAAGCTACGCGCGAAAGACAATTACAACCTCTACCCTCTTCTGGTTGATTTCGATTTCAATCTCAAGCCTCTGGCCCAAAAATTAAATTTTAACCCAAGACAGTTACTGCAATTCCAGATCGAGCCGTTTATTTCTTTTGTGTCCTCGCCTGATGCCAATATAGAAACAGGGATGTCATTCTTTTTAAAAATGGGGGTCCTGCCGGATACCTCCAAATTGCAACCCTATGTCAAAGTAGGCTTAGGCATAGACTATATTACGCAGCATACGGTAGAACAATCCACTCAGTTCAATTTTATCGAGCAAGGCGGGGTAGGCATGCATTACTTCTTCCAGAAAGATATTGCCCTTACCTTGGAAGGCCGCATCCGGCACCTTTCTAATTCCGGCATAAAACATCCGAATAAAGGCATAAATACCTATTTTGTGGTTACCGGGATATCTTATCAATTTTAAGCAAAGATTTTTTTAGGCGGGAAGATTTCTAGGAACGGATCAGGCTAAGCTCACCAGGATTATCCCCATAATAATACAGATTGTCCCTGCCCAGCGCATTAACCCGACTTTTTCTTTTAAGATAATCCCTGAGCCAAGGGCAATAAAGATATAGTGCATGCTGTCTGCGGAAAAGGCGAAATTCAGGTCCGATTTTGACAAAACAAAAAGCCAGATGCATAAAGATACTACAGTAAACAGAAAGCCGATCCAAATCTGGGGAATCTTAATTAACTTGATAATAAACTGTAATATTTTAAAGATATTGGCGGTATGCGGGATCTTTAAAGAATCTATTGAGGATTTTAAGAAAAGTTGATTTATCGTATCGCAGATACCGGTAAGGGCTATCAGGAATAAAATAAAGATCAGGTCCGGATTCATTATGGGACAGCCTTTCTTTCTTTACTGCTCAGCGAGACAAATACCACTCCTGCCAATATAAAAGATATCCCTACCCATTTTAAAGCGTTTATTTTCTCATGCAGAAAAATTATGGAAACCAGGGGGACAAGTATATAGCTAAAACTGGCTATGGGGACCGCTACGCTTAGATCTATTTTAGAAAGAATCGCTGACCAGATAATAAATGTGAGCAGCACCGATAAGAGCCCGATCCATAAAAACGGGGACGCGGAAACCCCCTTTAAGAAAGTCGCTACATCCGCTAATTCCCTTATGTAAAATCCGCTTTGCGAAAGGGAACTTTTCTTAAAACAGAATTGAGTAAAAGTCTCAAGAAAATCGGAGAAAACAAGGAATAATAATATTTTGAGGGTAAGGTTTTTTTTAAACATGCTCGGCGTCCCTTATGTCCTGGTCAAAATTCTCCGGCCTTAAGAATACCGCCAGCAACTTAAACAAGGAATTTACTACTGGATTTTTATGTTTTAAATAGGCATACAGGGGAATAAGCTTTCCACCGAGCCTTGCCTTCGGGCAGTAATCAGTCTGTCCACTCTGGTAAGAACGTATGGAATTCTTTATGCACCACTCTATATTAAAACACCAGCTCACGAAATACAGGCTGTATTGGTTTGATATATCATAATCGAACCCGATGAATTTATCAATAAATAAATCTTTATACACAAAACAGAGATTAAAAGCCCCCAGTTTGCCATTGACATAATAAAGGAAGAATTTGGCGTGAGGGTAAAGATCCCTGCCGGCATTAATAAAGAATTCCTTGGTCAATTTCTCAAATTTTGTCGCGCCGTTATGGTAGGTATTCACATAGAGCCTGTGCAGATCGTCGATTAAGTCATCAGCCCGGTCTACTATTTTTACCATAATATCCGCTTGAGAATAAGCCTTCTTGAGTTTGCGGCGCAAGCTCTTTCTGGTAGAATGCCCCAGGCTGCTCAAATATTCGTCAAAGGAGTTAAAATTCAATTCCGTTACCGCGGAAGGGAAGCTTTTCACTTTAAAGAACCCGCGCGTACCAAGGGAGGCCGGCAGCAAAGGCTCTCCTCCTAAAAAATCCTTAAAGATAATAAAAGAAGCGCCTTTAACTGCGGAGAATTTATCCACTACCTTTATCAATTCATTAATAAGCCCCTCTTTATCTTCTACGGCCTTCCTGATGCCCAAAATACCGTGTTCTCTGAAAGGCGAACCGCAAAATAAAGTCTTAAGGACCAGGAAACCGGGGCTAAACCTGCGTATGAGCCGTATTATTTTCTCCATAACTCCGCTTACCGCGATATCCAGGTTAAAATCAGCGATAAATAACGGCGCGATCAAAAGACAGGTATCCTCTTGATACAGCGATATATAATAAAAGGTGAAATCCTCCAGCCCAGACTCTTCGATAGCCTTATAAAACTGGTATCCTTCGGGGATGTCGCCAAAAACCGAGTCCCAATCGTCCTTACCTATATCGGTAACAGAATTTACAACCTTATGAGTTATATTTTTCATCTTGAATTTTGGAACATTTTAGCATAGAATAGATAAAATAAAAATGAATATGTTTAAAGAAATCCCCCCTACGGCAGGATTCCCCCTTTATAGCAAAGATTTCCTACCCTTAATCACAGGGAGAACGCGGCAGGGCCCCCTGGAAGACGATTTTAAAGGCTATCTTGATGTGCCTTACGCGCGGATAACCTGTTCCGGAACCGCGGCTTTCTATCTTATATTAGAAAGCCTTAAAACCATATCCCGCAGAAAAACCGTAGTTATTCCCTCCTTTGTATGCCCCCTTGTTCCGCTGGCTATAAAAAGAGCTGGTTTAAACGCCATTGTATGTGATATAAACAGGGATAATTTTAATTTCGATAACCAGCAGCTGCGTGATCTGTGTTCCAGGAACCCCGATATCCTGGCCATTGTAGCTGTGCATTTAGGGGGGGTACCTCTGGATTTTGAAGCTATCCAGCAAGCGGCCAAGGAAGCCGGGGCATTTATCATAGAAGATTGCGCCCAGTCCTTGGGAGCGGAGCATAAAGGCAAAAAGGTAGGCACGCTGGGAGAATTCTCTTTTTTTAGCCTCTGCCGCGGGAAAGGTTTGACTATTTATGAAGGGGGCCTTATAACCGCCAAAGAAAAGGGACACTGCGCGATAATTAATGCTACCATAGAACGCTTAGTAAATGATGACCTTGTTTCCGAAAGCATAAAGATACTGGAATTATTCGGATACTGGCTCTTCTACAGGCCGCAGCTCTTCTGGACTGTTTTCAGGCTGCCTCAAATCTTCTGGAATTGGCAAGGCCAACCCTTAAGAGCTCAAACAGAATATTTTACGGCTGACTTTCCCGTGCATAAAGTTTCCCGGATAAGAGAATCAATAGGGCGGGCTGTTTTACCACGCCTGGACCAAGAAATAAACAAACAAAGGCAAAAGGCATTTGATTATATGGAAAGGCTGAAGGATATCCCAGGAATAAAGCTGATTACAGAAGCCCCGGGAGACCTGGCTACTTATCCTTATTTAACACTGCTTTTTAATGAGCCTGCCAGGCGCCGCGAGGCTTTAAACACATTCATAAACTCGGGGCTGGGGGTATCTCAAATTTATGTCTCCGCCATCACGGATTATGATTATTTAAGCGGCATAATAGGAAATAAGGCCTGTCCCAACGGCCGCTATTTGGCAGAAAGACAGATCTCTTTAACCACAAGCACATTCTTGAAGAATAAGGACATTGCTACTATTGTAGAAATGATAAAAAAACTATGATCATCTTTTCACTTAAAGAAGACTATAAGAATGGCCCGGTCATCCCTGACTCAAGTTTCTTCTTAGGGGGAGATAACAACCTCTGCTTCCTTATCCACGGGCTTACCGGCACTGCTAAAGAAATGAGCTCCATAGCCCAGCGCTTAAACGAAAAAGGTTATTCCGTGGCCTGCCCTCTAATGGACGGACATGATAGGTCTATTTCTGTCTTAAAGAGAAAAAGCTGGCAGGAATTATACGCCTCCGTAAAAAAAGAATACCTGAAATACGAATCCTCTTATCGCAACATATTTGTGGCAGGCTTATCCTTTGGGGCATTATTAGGAATGCTTCTTGCCTATGAGTTCCCTGAAAAAATAAGGGCGGTCAATTGCTTCTCCCCTACCCTGTTTTTTGACGGATGGGGCACGCCGAAATTAAGGGTTATTCTCCCTTTGGTCTATATGACTCCTTTAAAATATTGGCTCTATCTTAAGGAAGGATACCCCTATGGCATAAAGAACGAGAGGTTAAGGTCCAGGATTGAAAGCTACTACAAGAAATCGCTGTTATTTGATTATAGCAAAGCCCATCTTTACGGATACCCGGTAATTCCCGTATCCTGTATGCAGCAAAACCATCTGTTGGCAAAATATGTCATGTCTGTATTAGGTAAAATAAATACCCCCATTCAGCTCCTTCAGGCAAAAAATGATGATGTAACCAGCCCCAGAAATTCCCGCTATATATACGATCACATTGCTTCCCCAGACAAGGAAATCGTGCTTTTTGAAGATTCCTACCACATTATTATAGCCGACCAGGAAAGAGATAAGGTAGCGGAAAAAACAATCGCATTTTTTGAGAAATATAAGAAATAGCTAACTGCGGCGAGGTCTACGCGGTATTTTAGATGAGAAGCTCTAAGATCTTAAGATTGGCTTCTTCGTTTGTAGCGGTTATAAAAGATTCAGGGAATTCTTGCGCGTTAATTTCTTTAGGATGGTCTAATCTTGAAAAGAACCCCTTACATTTTCCTGCCAGGGAAATCTTAGAATAATCCCCGGTTATATCCATCCCGATTATATCCAGATTATCTTTTATCAGCCTAAGCATTAAAAGAAGCTCGTCCAAAGATAATCCCCCCTCTTCCCAATTGGTTAAAGCATGCTCCTGCTTCAGGCAATCTTTATCTATTGAGACATAAACCTGTTTTACGGGGAGGCGTTTTAGAATAGACGTAAAGAATCCCGTTAAGTCTTTGCCTTTGATCTGGTCCCAGTAAATTTCATCATAAAGAAACCTTTTCTTTGTCTCTATGGAGATATTCTGGGGGATCCTTTTCAGGAAAACCGAAGATGGCCCGTGTGAATAAGGATAAATTTCTACTCTGTTGTCCTTAAGGGAACCTAGATTACCGGTTTGTATCCGCCAGCTCGATATATCGCTGGAAGATATTCCCAGGAGGATGCATTTTAAAATATTCTTGTTTCTTAAAGTCCGCGTTACCCAGGAACCGCAGCCAAGGGACGGAGGCAGAATATCCCAATCCGGATGAGAATCAAAAACGATCAAACAAAAGGGTTCTTTAAACCGGCTGGCCAGGATATTGCTGATATGATGGAAATCTCCGGAGCCTAAAAATGTTATAGAATTACTTGCCGAACCCTGTATCCGGAGGCTGACCTCATCCATCGCCTTCTTATCCATCCACAACCTTACTAAAGGGCCAAGATCAGACAGGTCTATGATCTCGGCTTTATACCGCGAAATGACCTTTTGTTGTTTTGTCAGGCTGTCGTCAAGATTAAGTATGCGGATAGATTTATTCAGCATAAGAAACGGCAGGAAAAACCTTGATTAAGATTCTTTTGTTGCTTTGGAAAGCGCTTCTTCAAATAGATCTACACCAAGGTCTATCTCTTTTTCAGTAATGTATAGTGAAGGAGCTACGGTAAAGACGTTTTTATAATATCCGCCCACATCCAATATCAGGCCGCGCCGCTTGCCTGCAGTATTTGGCTTCCAGTTCCAGGAGCTCATCCTGCTTTACCGGATTATCTATTTTAGGGCGGATGGCTATTTGTTTACTACTCATCCTATGCTCCTTTTAAAATAATTATATACGTCTTTTAAACTTTTATACGCGAAGCAGGTTGATTTAGTATCTCTATAATGCTTCAATAGGTCCGCTTTAGCAAATACAATATCCGCGTATTGGGAAGGGCAAACATCTGAATGCCCGTCTCCAATATAAATAATTATAGATTCTTTGTCCACGTTTGCCAAGAGGTTTTTTGTTTTACAATGAGCGCAGATCTGGCAGTTCTTGCTCCGGAAAGGAAAATACGGGATAAGCCTGTCTTTAGCGAAACGTAATTTGTTGGAATATATCTTCAGTTTCCTGATCCCGTGGTTATAATTTAATACGCGCCTGAGAATGTAATCAAAGTTATCGCTTAAAACTATAGCCTTGACCTTTCTGGAGCTTAAGAGTTTGACCAGCTTTTTAAAGTAGGGATCCAGCTTAATACCTGCCAGATACTTATCCAGGGCGGCCTTGGTTATGTTCATTCCTCTTATCTGGCCTTCAAGGCAATCCCTAGAGCCGATCTTACCGCCTTGCCATTTCTTCTCCAATTCTACCCATAGCTCATCCCTGGAAAAGCAAGGAAGCATACTATCAAAAACATCGAATGTCGAGATAGTATTATCGAAATCAAAGAATACGATACACTTATCCGGGTTTATTATTCTCATTGCCATAAGGTTATCTTTTCCGGCCTCTTTCTTAAGTTTCGTAGACGCCCGGCAGGGGAACATTACAGAATGAACATCTGCCTTGCTTTATATTATACTCTAAAATACTAAAAATCTCCCGCTTAATCAATAACTTCCTGCAGCTAGGGCAGAATGTATCATCCCCTAAGCCATAAACATTGCCCGCGTATATATAGGCAAGACCGTATTTTTTACCTATATCCTGGGCTCTCTTAAGAGACGACTCAGGGGTAGGTTCATAGCCGGTAAATTTATAATCCGGATGGAACCGAGAGACATGCCAGGGCATATTCTTATCAACTCCGGCGATAAACCGGGCAATGCCGCTTAATTCTTCTTCGGAATCATTCTCACCCGGCACAATCAGAGTGGTTATCTCCACCCATATGCCGTATTCCTTCATGGCCTTAATGGAATCTAATACCGGCTCTAAACTCCCTGCGCAGATCTTTTTGTAAGAACTATCTTTGAAAAATTTAAGGTCCACGTTTGCCGCGTCCAGGTACGGCCTTATCAGTTTAAGGCAGTCTTTAGTCATGAACCCATTAGTAACAAAATTATTATAGAGGCCTTTCTCCCGCGCTAATTTGGCGGTCTCATAAGCGTATTCAAAGAATATTGTCGGTTCAGTATAAGTATAAGAGACGCTCTTACACTTATTCCTTAGCGCGGCACTGACTATATCTTCCGGAGATAATTCTTCTCCGGGGGTAGCTTCCTCCGGGGACAATACCTGTTTCTGGCCTCCAAATGCGGCCTGCGAAATTTCCCAATTCTGGCAGAATCCACAGCGAAAATTACACCCGATGGTAGCTATGGAAAAGCTGAACGATCCCGGAAGAAAATGATACAACGGTTTTTTCTCAATAGGGTCAACGTGCGCGGCGATAACCCTGCCATAAGCGCGCGTGTATAACTGTCCGCCGATATTCTGCCTTACCCCGCAAAAGCCAAGCTCCTTATCAATGATACGGCAGTGATGGCTGCAGAGATAACAATGGACCAGCCCATTATCCAATTTCTCGTAAAGTAAGGCTTCTTTCACCGGCACCTTCTTAGATATTCGCCCCGGCCTTTTTTTAGTACAGTGTAGCGGAGCTTATACACGCAGGCCTATAAGTTCTTTTTCTTCGATGGGCGAAACATTCAACAACTTATCTTCTGTTCCGGGGACCTTTCTATAAATTATATCCGCGTTGGCTGCGCTATTAAGGTCGCAATACCGGCTGGTTATACTGCAAGAGAGCCTGATCGACTCTTCATTAAAAATACCTCTTCCCAGGGAAGTGGGGCCCGCCAATTTATCATTAGGGAAAAATAAATAATCATCCCCTCTGGCTAAATTCAGCAGCCGCTCATTTTCTTTTTCATTTCTTCCCACCACCAGCTTAACTTTATCGCTCAGCCTGAAATGCCTGCCTACCTTAAGCAGCCAGACATTATCCAGATCCAGCTGATCATGGCGCATAAGTTCTTTTAAACGCTTGCTAAATTCCGGATCAGTCAAAAGGCAGCCTCCGCTGGGACAAGGATAATCGTTAACCCCTAATTCGCGGGCAAAAGCTATCTGCTCCCGCCTGCCTCTGCCGCTTATAGCAAGAAGTTTATCTTTCATGACCCAGCCTTGTTTTTCCGGGATACTCGGCTCCAAGACCTTAGCCGATAACGGGCGCAACACTAATCCTTCCAGGCCCGATTCCTTTTCAATAAGCCTCATTGTGTTTAATTTCTGGGACATCGGCCGCTGGCCCAACACCTCTCCGGTAATGACAAAAGACGCGCCCTCTTGCTGCATAGCGTCCTTGGCTTTCTTAAACAAAAGTATACGGCAGTCAATGCAGGGGTTCATATTTGAACCATACCCGTGCCTGGGCTTCTTTACGATCTCCAGGATCTCCTTTGACACGTTAACGCTGATTAACTTCAAGCCCAGGTCTTTAGCTACCTGGGCTGCCCCGTGAAGGCAGCCTGTAGAGGATGGGTGGTTACAAAGGCAAAAAGGGCTTACTGTATTCAGGCAGACTAATTCTATGCCCAAATTCTTGATCAATTTTGCGGCTAACGTACTATCTAAGCCTCCGGAAATCAAAGCAATGGCTTTCATAGTTTTTGTTTATTATGAAGAAAAGAATTGGTTACCTGTCCGATAGGTTGGAAGCCGTCCTGTACTAGATTAAGCTAACAGGGGCCTGACGATTGACTTACTTATAGGCATAACAATACTTAAACCTTGCCAATCTTTTTCCTGCGCATAGGCCCTCATTCAGGCCGTCAATAAAGGTTATTCCGCTTGAATAGTTAATGATGCGGCCTTTATCCTAAGCAGGGTTTTCTTCCTTTGTTGGCCCGTTTTGAACGCCAGTTGAGTTTGCCTCTACGTTTACGTTTTCCCATAATTAATATTTGTAGTAAGTTGTGGGCGTGGTTTTAGCTATATACTTCACTGCCTCAATAACACATACGCGTATTGCTTTCTCCATGGGCGTATTGGCGTAAGTAGATAATCCGCCAGCCAGTGTCCCAATACCAAGAGAACCCATCATAACATTGCTGGAAACATCCGGTGCCTGGCCTTGAACCGAGTTTACCGCCAAGACCCCAGAAGTAGATGCCTCTACAATGCGTATATCCAGGCTTAGGTGCGCCTTATTCAAAGAAGAGCCCGATAATCCTCCCAGGCGGCCGCTGCTTGCTCCGCCGCCGCCGCCTATCCCCGCCCGGCCTCCCGAAAATTGAGGTTCGAATTCTGTAACCGCTACGGTGATGATCAAATCCGCGTTCAATGCCTGGCGTTCAACCACGTTGAAACGATTGCTTTTAACCAGGGCGGTTACCAGCATTGAGCGTAAGTCGGAGCCCATCGCTCCGTTTGCCTTTGCTGTCTTGACATCAAAATCCGCTACCGCTATTCTTGCTTTAGCTCCGCTATAAGGGGCTAAATCCGCTATACCCGCGGCAGGAGGCCATATAATAGACTTAAGGCTGGAACAACCGGATAAGCCGATGATTAATAAGGAATAACCGACCAGGCATAAAATCTTCTTCATCTGTTTTTTAATATATTACCAAATCCCGGATATGTCAAGATAAAACCGGCCTTAGAGCATATTTAACAATTCCGCGATCCGGGAGATAATCCGGTATGGTTTTTCTTTCCTTGCTTCCATAACGGTGCTTGATCCGGTGGTGACGATTACGGTGGTGATCCCGGCGCGCCTGCCGGCTTGGGCGTCTATGGCCATATCGCCCACATACACAGCCTGGGTTGGTTTGATAATAAGCCTGCGCGTGATCTTATTAAGGATGCCCGGACAAGGCTTGCCGCATTTTAATTTATCCGCGCAAAGGACATAGTCAAAATACCCTCTTAGTCCCAGGCTGCGGATGAGGATCCAGGAGAACTGCGTAGGGCGGTTACTGGCCACGGCAAGTTTATAACCTTTGCCCTTAAGGCAGTGTAATACTTTCTCTGCCCCGGGCAATAAACGAGAATATTTAACTAAGGCTGTTTTATGGTGCCGACGGTACAGAATAAGCGCTTTTTTAAGGTCTTTAGATTTTACAAACGGCTCTAAAAGGTTACTGTCTCCCCAGCCTACTGCCCTGCGGATAGTTAAGCTGTCCTGAGCTGAATAACCCAGTTTTTGCATGGTAAAATTAAAACTTTTGATTATCGCCCGGTAGGCGTCAACCAAAGTGCCGTCTAAATCAAAAATAACTAGTTTGATATTCTTAATCATAAGGAGTATAAATTGTGCCCCCGCTTAAAAACAAAGGCAGGGAGTTAACCCCGCCTAATTATTTTTGGTAACTATAGCGCCGGCTGCCTCAATTACTCGGCAGGCACGGCTGCCTTTTGTTCCGTAATACTGCCTTCCTGCGCACCCTGCATATTCTCGATCTTCTCTACGCTTATATTCTTGGCAATGTTCTTACCGTCCGGGCTGACTACGTAATCAATGCTTACGGCGTCGCTTAGCTTTAATTCATCTAAGGATTTGATATTTTCATAGGTTGTCGCGTCAGCTATGCTGACATTAATATCTTTTTCCTGGTCTGTCTCGTAATCTAAGTATTTGACCAAGATCGTTCTAGCCTGCGCGTCCAGAGCGCTTACCTCGCCCCAGACCCATTGCGTATCCGGATTATCCTGGCCCTCCTGGCTAAAAACTAAATTCGTGCTTATAAATACTAAGAAAACCGCGATACATAAAATCAGGATTCTTCTATTTTTCATCCCCCACCTCCTCAAACAAAATCAGCTTATCACGGAAGGAATATCTTGTCAAGTTCATATCCCCGCTTTATTAGCTGATCATCTATAAAAAGGCAGGAATATTAAAGCGGCCCACACCACCACAGTCGTGACTACTCCAACCGTAAGGCCCACCCAGAACCAACGAAAGAACGTTATATGGATATTCTTTTCTTTTTCTAAAATCCCCAGGGCAACGATATTAGCGGTTGAACCAACAATGGTAATGTTCCCGCCAAAACAGCCGCCAAAAAGCAAGGCCCACCATAGAGGTGATAAGTTTAAGCCCAGGTTTTGGAAGCTCTGAATAACCGGGATAAACGCCGCTACCAGCACCACATTGTCTAAGATACTGGAACCTATGGCTGAGAACCAAAGGATTGCCCCGATTAAAACCGAAATGTTGTTTTTCGCCAGGCCCGCTAAGTTCGCGGCTAAAACATCCGTGGTGCCGGTAAATTTAAGGGCGCCTGCCTGGGCAAAAAGGAACATGAAGAACAACAACGTCCACCACTCCACATCCTTTTCAATATACTCACGGGCTTTCTTCCATTTCCAGATCATCACACATCCGCTTGCTAAAAGCGGCATGGTAAATAATATCGTATTGGGCTCCAGGTTCAAAAGGAGCTCAAGGCGATGGTGAAGCGCGATAAAAAACAGGGTCAGCCCGAAGATCACCAGGCTTAATTTCAATTCCTTCTCCGGAGGAACAGATATAAGCCTGACCAGTATATCGTTGGCTCCCAGATATTTTATATGTTCATCCATTTGCCTGATTGATTTCCTGTACCATAGGATAACCAGGAATATCGCCACAACTAAACACACCGCCGCCAAAGGAAATGCCTTCATAATAAAATCTTCGAAAGTAAGGCCTGCCTTTGAGGCAATTAATATGCCTATGGGGTTGCCTAATACAGTGGCAGCGCTGCCGATATTGGTAGCAAGCACGGAAATAATTATAAAGGGGACCGCGTCAACCTCAAAGTAATCGCAAATTTCTAAAACCGCGGCGACTATAAAAATAATGGAGACAACTTCAGAGGTCACCGAAGAAAGAACCGCAGAAATAACGGATATGACCACAATGAATTTAATAGCGGTCATGTTCTTTGTCATTAAAATCAGCTGGACTATCCAGGCAAAAAAACCTGCCCCCTTTAATAGCCCGACTAACACCATCATACCGACCAAGAAAAGAATAACATCCAGAGAAGCGAATTTTATCACGTGTTCTAAGTCGATTGTATGGGTTAGTAACAATACGGATGTGCCTAAGAAAACGAAGCCTAAGCGGAAGTCCCAAAAGAATAATGTCCCTAATATGGAAACGGTAAAGATTGATATGGCCAGCGATTGCTGGAAGTTTAAACCGGAGAGCTTAGTTATGATCCCTAAGCCTGCTGACCCTATGATAAGAATAGCGAATTTTCTAAACATTGTTTCCTGTTTGACTATTCTAAAGGCGCTGCTGTTTCTTTTGCCAGTGCCCTTAATATATCGCAGCGGGCGACAATTCCTGACATTCTGCCTGCCTTATCTAAAACGGGTATACGGCGGGCCTTCTGAGTAAGCATAACCCTGGCTACCTCGCATAAAGTGGCGTCTTCAGTGGTCGTAACTACAAGCTTACGCATCAACTGGGAAACCTTTACTTTATTTAACTCGGCAAATTTCTTAGTGGCTGACTTAGGATCCTCTTCATAAACAAACCTTCCTACTTTTTCTATATAGCCGGGCAATATATAAGAGAGGATATCTTTCTCCGTAAACATCCCCATCAACTTTCCTTGCGCGTCAATTACCGGCAAACCGCTGATCTTTTTGCTGAACAATAAGGCTAATGCTTCCTGGGCATCGACATCGGGATTGATACCGACTACATCCTTTGTCATTATCTCTTTCACTTTCATTTAGCCCTCCCTTTTCTTGCGCAACCCCCCCCGGTCAAAAAATCTCTTTTAAGCGGGATCTTAGTTTCACATAAATAAAAGCCGCAACCAGCGCCTTTAATAAATCTCCAGGTATGAAAGGGATAAAACCCATAAATAATGATTTCATCAAGGACTGCCTGAAGATAAAGCTAAGCCATATAATGCCGCTGGATAAAATAATCAGGGCTCCTATGAATAATATGGAGAAGGCCGCGAATAGATTATCCCGGCTGTATTTCATAAATTTGCCCAAAAAGAAAGCGGCGAGGATAAAACCAAAGAGATAGCCGCCCGTAGGCCCGAATAAATAAGATAACCCGCTTCCTGCCCCGGTAAATACCGGCAGGCCAAGCACACCTAAGAAAATATAACTTAATTGGGTCACTGCGCCCAGCCTGCTTCCCAGGAACACACCCGAGAGTAAAACAAAAAAGGTCTGCAGCGTTAACGGCACAGGCGTAAATGGCAAAGGTATACGCACAAAAGCGCCCAGGCTGGTAAGAATTATAAATGTTGCCACGCCGAATACGCGGCAGGATGTCTTATTTATAAGTATTTCCTTTTTTAAAACCGCCTCCATAATATCTCCTTTCTTCTTGACCAGACAGACCTAAGTATACAAGTTATGATTTTATTTATTATATCCGAAAACATAACAATAGTAAAGTTATCTTAAAAAATTGGGGACGGTTTTGTTAAAACAAAACCGTCCCCTTGTTTTCAACCTCTGCTATCTTAAAAACTTCTGTAAAACTATTCTTTAGCGATGGCTAAGGTAATTATGCCCGCTAAGATCAAAAACAAACCCAGGCAGCCCTCTACTATTGTTAACAACTGCGGCCACCATTTTAATATCGCCAAGGCGCCTAACGCCAAGAGCACAATACCTAAAATAACCTTGGAGATCACAGAGAACACCTTCTTGGTTTCTGCTTTCTTTTCTTCCTGCTTTATCTCTTCCGCCATATTACACACCTCCTTCTAATTTGGCTTGCTCTTCCATCTACGGTGAATCCATCCCCACTCCGCAGGATACCTGCGGATGTAAGATTCAATTATACTGGTTAATCTCTGTATATTTACAACAATGGTCTCCTGGAAATCCTTGCCTTCTTTTATATCTAACTCCGGCTCAAAAATGATCTTATGATGGTCGTCTTTTTGCCTGATGATAAAACAAGGAAGCACCGCTGCTTTTGTCCGTTTTGCCAAGATCACGGGCCCTGTGGCAGTAGCGGCTTTCCGGCCGAAGAAATCTACAAATACGCCGCCTGTACCAAAATTCTGGTCAATGGGTATAAAGACCAGCTCATTATTCCGCAGCGTTTCTATAGTCTTATTAACGCAGGTATCCCTCGGCTGGCTATATATTGTCTTTATATTAAGCCTGTCGCGCTTAGCCATAAAGAATTTTTCTACCCGGGTATCCCGCATCGCGCGCATGATGCCCGCGATCTTATATCCGGAAAAGGCTAATCTTGCCATCAGCAAAGGAAAGTTGCCAAAATGCGCGCTTACTAAGATCACGCCGTTACCCCGGGATAAAGCGCTATCTAAATTGTCTTTGCCTTCTATCTTAACGCGCTCCTTTAGAAGCCCGGGCTTATCCATAAGGAACATGAGTTCTATCGCTGCCTTTGCCATAAAAGTAAAACTATTTCTGGCAATCTCCTCTATCTCCTGGGGGGATTTTTCCTGGCCAAAGGCAATGGTTAAGCTTTCCAGGGCGATCTTTCTCTGCTTACCGGAGAACCGATAACCAAGAGAACTTATGCCCCTGGCAAACCCATACAGGCAGTTTACCGGGATAAGCTTGACCATCAAAGAACAGAAATTTAACGCCAGCCACGCAAAAAAACGGCCTATACTTGTACGAATTCTTTTTGAGTCCATTATTTTATTGTAGTTGAATTATAACAAAAGGCCGCATAAATGCAAGATTAAAACTTATAGTTGAGTTTGCGCAAGAATTCCTTCCGCCAGGCTATATCCGCGTCCGTCTCAATACCCTGGGGCTTGGCGCCATCGATTACCCCCAATATACCCCTGGCGCCGTCCTGCGCTTGGGCGATAATCACCTGTACAGGATTAGCGGAGGCGCAATATATCGCGCAGACTTCGGGGATGTTTTTTATGGCGTTCAACACATTAATAGGATAGGCATTCTTCATCAGGATAATAAAGCTGTGCCCCGCCCCTATTTCAAGGGCATTCTCAGAAGCTATCTTCTTTAATTCCGGGTCATTGCCCTCGCATCTTATTTTACAGGCTCCGGAAGACTCTACAAAACTAAGCGCGAATTTTATACCCGGAACGCTATTGACCAAGGCTTCGTGCAAATCCTCAACGGTTTTAATAAAATGGCTCTGCCCCAATATGATATTTACATCATCGGGCTTGCTGATCTTGAATAGTTTCAACTCTAACATAGCTTCTCCTTGCCCACAAGGGCAACACTCGCGCAATTCCGATGAGCGCGAGGTGTAGTGGTCAGTCACGCAGGCCTGCCCGCCTGCAGGCAGGCTTTATTCAATATATACCTTCCTAAAACCTGAAACCCCAATAGGCAGCGCCTTACGGTATGACTTTACGGAAGTAAGGATAAAATCGGGGAAACCCAAGATCTGAAGCGGTACTTTTAAGATCAGGGCATTAGGGCCTACCTCCAGAGATATGCCTTGCGGGTTGATCATTGTCTTGCCGTTGAATACCCTGAACTTGCCATACTTGGCGATTATTTTTATTTTAGGCATATGGGCAAACGGAGTTTTGTAACTGTAGCCGAAAAGATAAAGCATGAGATTGATCTGGCGGCGGGCCTCTTTTGTTTTTTCAATGCGGATCACAATAGAGTTATCCACAACGGCATAACTGACCCGGTCATTGCTTTTAGGCGGACCTTCTAAATTACCTGGGCCGCCGCTATCCTGCTTGCGAAACATGCCTAAAAAGCCAAAAGGCGAGACTGCCTTTTTTTCTTCAAATACCGCGCCCTTGATCTTTATCTCGGGGTAATCCCCGAATAATTCATTCTTGCGGACAAAAGACAATAAATAAAAGGCGCTGGATTCTGTTTGGCTTTTGTAACAAAGAATAGCCTTATGTTTCTTATCCAGCTGCTCCGGGGTTAACGCGGATTCCTCCCAATTAATCTGACTGCCGGCAAATTTTTCTGGCGGCTCTAAATTTAACTCCGGATGATAATGGCGCGGAGCCGGCCAACCCAGGCAATGGACAAGATAAGGATATACCCGGGGCTTAGGGATTTCTTTATTTAGGTCGCGTAAGGCAACTTGCAAAAACAAATAGAGCGTTTTATGATCCACATTCACATCCGCCGGATGAGAAACAAATATTTTATTCGGCTTATAATTCAAAAGCACATTCTTTAGATCATCCAGTATGCTTTCCCCGGTATAAGGGGCATCGTAAGAAAGATTATTTTTATAAGGCACGCTTGAAATACGGGTCATCCGGTCTCTAAACGGCTTTTTATACGCCTGCCAATATTGGTTAAATATGGTAAATGTTCCAAAATCAGGATAACCCAGGAAAATAAGGTTATCTTCATCTAAACCTAAGGTTTTCATAGCCTTTACCGCCTCAGACCTGCGCACTTCACCCATATGGATGAATTCGCCTTTTCTGAAAGTCAGCCTTTTTTCATATACAATAAAGGCGAATTGATTATGGTCTCCGTTTGTAAGATAGGCAACCTGTACTTTAGCTCCCGCAGAAAGTGCCTGTTGAATTATACCCGCGCAGCCTATAGTTTCATCGTCGGGATGAGGCGCTAGTATGAGGATACGATCGTTCTTCTTGATGGGGTCAATAGGAGCCGGCAAAGCAGCTGTATAATACCCCAGCATCAGGATGGAAGATAAAAAGATAAAAAATGATTTCTTATGCATAGTATTATTTTATCATACAATCATTTATAACTCAACCGGATGCATAACTTTATTTTCCTATCCGTTTTAAGGCCTGGGAATCCTCTCTTTTATCAATATAAATCAACAGAGATGAACAATGTCTTCAGGATGATACAAGGAAAGAAACAATAACATATAATCTCTTAAATGGCGCGTAATCAAAAAATTGTTTTTTATATGCTCCCGCCCATTTTCTCCTAATTTCTTGGCGTACGCCGGGCTGCTTAAAAGTTGCTTTATGGAAAAACTGGCTCCTTCAACTGAATGGCAAAGCAAACCTGAATATTTATGCTTTATCTGCAACGGGATACCGCCGACATTGGATGCCACAACAGGCTTGCCCTTCCATAAAGCCTCTGCAACCGTTAAACCGAAACCCTCCCTAAGAGACTTTTGGACAATTACATCTGATGCCTTCTGCAACGCATTGACCTCTATATCGTTTTGGGCTAATAATAAAATGTGGATATCGGGGTCGCTCTTAGCTTTTTCTTTAACCTCGCTCAAAACCTTGAATCCTTCCGGGTCGTCCTCTGCGGTACCGCCGGCTAACACCAGCTGGCAATCAATATATTTCTTTACCTGCAAATACGCTTCAATAACACCCAACGGGTCTTTCAAACGGTCAAAACGCGATACCTGCGTGATGATCGGTTTATCTTTCTTGATATCGTATTTCCTCAATACGGAATCAACCGTTTCCTGCGGCAACTCTTTGTTTTTATCGCTTAAGGGGTCAATGGAAGGAGAAATCAGAAATTGCCTGATAGGCAATTTCCGGGAAAAAACCGGGGCGGAGAATACCGCCGAATCATATTGAACGATAAAATCCATAAGGAATCCCCAAACTCTTTCATTAGGATTAGACACGTCAACATGGCATCGCCAAAGCCATTTATTAGCGGCCTTCTTTTTTATCAGGGCTATCGGCTGCGGATCATGGACAAAAACTATATCCCCATAGATATTGACATTTTCAATATTCTCCCGGCTCGTTTCCATGAATATTTCAAAATCCCTCCGGGTGACCTCTTCCGTCCTGCCGTGCAAGGCGTTGTGGAACTTCTTTGTCACATTAAAAAATTGTTCCCCGCCCTTTATCACATCCCATTTAGTATCCACCCCCAATTCTCTCAATAATGGGACCATGCGGTTTAATATCTCGGCGACTCCGCCGCCTACAGGAGTAGAATTTATATGCTGGATAGCCTTACCCTTTAACCGCTCGCCGAGCAGGCTTAAATCATCAATAACAGCCTGTCCTACTAAGGAGGCATATTCTTCTATTTTTGCCATTTAATCAGTTATCCTTCTTCCAACTATTTGTATAATCTTATTTCTTAAATCCTCTAAGGTGCGGGTATAAGGATCAAAACCGGAAATCTCATCCGCTAACCCTTTATCGTCTAAAGAGTTCTCTATCCAAAATGAAAAGTCATTAGTCGGCTTTTCCAGCCTTAAGCGCGCCTCAAAAATATGGAAATAAATAGAATCTATGGTTATTTTCTTTAAGACTTCCGTGAATTCTTTTAAATCATAAACAATATAATTTGTCGGCAGTATAAAACTGACCGATTTGATAAAATGGAATTCTTCCCCGGTCCTGGCAAATTTCAATTTAGCGAACGGGTTATCCTTCAGATAGTTCTCAATACTTGAAGCGATCTTCTCCCGCAAATCCCTGATGCTTGAGTATTGCATGGTATCAATGCTGGCCAACCTCTCCCCAAGCTCATCTTCACCGAGAATATCCGTTACCCAGTACGCGAAGTCGTTAGGAGGCTCAGGAGAAAGAAATTGGTGCTGTTGCAGGAATCTATGGGTATGGTGATAAATACAGGAGCCAGGCACTTCTTTAACAAGAACCAGTAACTGGCCTAAAGCGGTGGCCCGTAATCCGGTCAGCTCCGATAAATGTAACCTGGTGCAAAACCTAAAAGGCTCTTTTGCTTTTATTAATCCTGACATAATTAGCTGGGCATGAGATCCAATATTAAACGTAGAAATTTAGTTACTTCTTTTGTATCCTTTAAGTAGTAATTGGCCTGAGAGCTACCTGGCTTTCCCACGAACACCGTCAACCCTTTATTTTTCAAGGCGCTAAAAGCATCTTCATCGGTTATATCATCTCCGATATAAACCGGTAAGACATTCTTTTCTCCGGAAATAAATTGCTGCCTTGCGAAAAGCCACAAAACCACCCTGCCCTTGCCCCATTTAACAGAAGGTCTTACCTCATAAACTTTTTTACCGGAATTAACCTTTATCTTGCCAGGCGCCGTATAAGGACCAGTGACTTCGGAAACAACCTTCTCCAGCGCGGGCATATCCCCTTTGTCAACCAGCCGGTAGTGGATACTCAAAGTCAAGCCCTTATCTTCAATTAAGGCGCCCTTGATGCCTGAAAGCCGCTTCCGCATATCTTCGGCGACATTCCGCATAATTGATTTTGATCTCGCTGAAACCTGGCTTTCAAATTTCATCTTTGGGCTTTCAATTTCCAAACCGTGATTACCGGCATAAATAATGCCCTCTATCCCCACGATGTTTTTTAAATCCTGTAAAGACCTGCCGCTGATAATACCCAATTTGCAATAAGGCTTGCTGGATAACTTCTGTAATAATTCTTTTGCGCCCTTAGGGATAATTGCCTTCCTGGGGGTATCTACAATAGGGGCCAACGTCCCATCGTAATCAAGCAGAAGTAAAATAAATCTATTACGCAATAGTTCTTTTATGTTATTAAATTGAGCGAATAAATAATCCATGCTTAAGCCTTTTTAAATGCCGTTAATTCCGTGATTATATTACCTGCCCAGCGGTAAATATTGTTTTCGGTTATCACCTTGCGCATGTTTTCCATGCGCCTCTGCTTCTCTTCTTTAGGCATCTGGATTGCCAGATTTATACTATCAGCAAAATCTTCAATAGAATAAGGATTAATTAGAATAGCATCGCTGAGTTCACGCGCGGCCCCGGTAAACTGGCTTAAGATCAAACACCCCGATAAATCATCTTTCTCTGCCACATACTCTTTAGCCACCAGATTCATCCCATCATGCAGCGAACTAACAATACAAATATCACCCAGCTTATAATAAGGCTGAATATCGTCTTGCGAGAAATATTTCTTAAGATAAATTATTGGTTTCCAGTTCCCGTCTCTATATTTCCAGTTTATTTTCTCAACCAATTCATCAATTTCTCCTATTAAATCATGATAACGCTTAATATGCGTGCGGCTCGGAGCGGCTAATTGAATAAAAACAAAATTCTTTTTATACGCGGGGTATTTATCCAGAAACCTATCTATCGCTAATATTCTTTCAACTATGCCTTTAGTATAATCAATCCTGTCTACACCCATAGCAACAATCTTATTCTCAAGCTCAAATTCTTTCTTCAGCCTTTCCATCTGCCTTACCAGATTAACCTTAAGCGAACCGCCGCCTATGCGCGCGTTAATACTTATCGGGAAAGCCCTTATAAACGTCTCTTTCCCCGAACGAACAACACTGAATCTTTCAGTGTCCACGCGTGACTCAAGCAGGCGGTTGGCGGTATCAAGAAAATTGTTGCAATGATTCTGGACATGGAAACCGATCAAATCACATCCCAGCATTCCCTCCAGAATTTCGTTTTGATAAGGGCAAATCATAAAAGCCTCGGGCGTAGGCCAGGGTATGTGCCAAAATAAGGCTACTTTTGCATCCGGGCGTTTATCTTTTATCATTTTTGGCAGAAGAGTAAAATGATAATCCTGCACAAATATAAACGGGCTGCTAGCCGGCAACTCTTCCAAAACACTATCAGCAAACTTCTGGTTTACTTCTTTATACATGCGCCAGTCAGATTCTCTGAAGACCGGACGTGTATGTGTGTTATGGCATAAGGGCCATAACCCTTCATTAGAAAAACCATAATAATACCCTTGCTCCTCCTCTTTAGTAAGCCAAACTCTCTTAAGAATATAGCGGTTATCCTCAGGCGGCACCCCAAGCTTGTCTTTAGAATTGACGAATTTCTTGTCGGAATTACCGCTTCCATGAGCAATCCAGGTCCCGCCGCAAGCAGAAAGTATGGGATGTATCGCGGTAACAACCCCGCTTGCCGGCCTTATACACACTGCCTTACCTAAACTATCATCAAAAACATGCATATAAGGCTCTCTGTTAGAAACCACGAATAACGAATTATCTCCCAGCTTTGCGTGGATAAGATCTTTAAGCTTGGCTTCAGTCCAAAGACCTTCTTTTTGCATCCGGGCATGCGCTTCATCTGATATGGTCCTGCGAGCTACCCTTATGCTTAAAGCAACCTGCTCAACTTCACTGATAAGTTTCCCAAATTCGCCTTTTTCTGCAAACGGGCGTAATTTGTCAGTTTCTCCTCTCTGAAAATGCGTAAACCACTGAGTCAATCTGCGTACAGGGATGATAAAAATCTGCCTCTGGATCAATAAGGCAGTTAATACTATTAATAAAATAAGCGCTATGGAAGTAACGCTTATTTTTCTCCATAATTCAGTTAAAGTAGCAAACATATAAGAAGTATCATAAATTACCTCTACCATGCCTAATACACTCTCATCATCATTTAAAACAGGCAAAATGTAACTATACACGGAATATTCTTTAAATTTCTCCAAAACCCCGCGCGGATTCTTTGAAGACAGAATATCCTTAAGATATGGCCTTTCTCTATGTTTAAAATCAGAAAATCGTTCAGTAATAGCTAATATTTGGCCGTCCTTATCGTAAATTACGCAACCCTGCAGCCTTTCTCTTTTCTGGAAACTATCAACTAAACGGTTAGCTTGTTTTAAATCATTGTTGATAAGGATGTACTTGGCGGATAACTCCAAACTCTCATCCACGGACCTGGCCTTCCTTTTTAAATCATCCATAAGCTTTTCTTCCGTGAAACGGGCCTGCATAATACCCGATATAGTAAATCCAAGCGCGACTAAGATTAATATAGGCAAAATAAACAGAAGTATTCTTTTCATTTAATTAGCCCCCCTAAAAACAAAAACCGCCCCCTGATTATTAAAATCAGATGGCGGCCCGACCATCCAAAATCGCCTCCAGAGACATATATTTATCTCCAGACCACTTGATTTCTTATTTATGTTTATGCGCTTATTATACATCTTCCAGGGATTATTACAACCATTTCATTCTCCCGTATAATCTCAAGCATCCATCCTCCGGTTTTAAGGCCAGGGGGGTTACTGCGTTTCCCGTCTCGTAAGATATGCCTAAACGGCTTACGCTCACTGTCATTCCGTAAGCCGCGGGTTCATTAAAATAATTTGAACTATAAATAAAAACGGGGTATAATTTATTTTATGGATACCACTGATAGAGAACACTATAAAAGGATCAGGAAGATACTAATACTGATATTGATCCTGAATTGGGCGGTGGCCTTGGCTAAAATTATTTATGGAGCCTTGAGCCGCTGCGAAAGTATGTCAGCCGATGGATTCCATTCGCTGGCCGACGGCGCCTCCAATATAATGGGCTTAATCGGCATACATTTCGCCTGCCAGCCTACGGATAAAGACCATCCCTATGGCCACAAAAAATATGAGACGCTTTTCTCCTTAGGCATAGCAGCCCTTCTATTTATTGTCGCTTTTAACCTCGCCAAAGAAGGCATAGAACACCTGCGACAACCCGCGATACCCAATATTGATATCAGAAGCTTTGTAGTAATGCTCACTACACTGGCGATTAACCTTTGGGTAATGCGCTACGAACATAAACAAGGCAAGGCCTTAAAAAGCGACATACTTATATCGGATGCTATGCACACTAAGGCGGATATATTTATTTCGCTCTCAGTCATAACCGCCCTCATTGTGATAAAATTAGGCTACCCCATATTAGACCCCATTACCGCCATACTTGTTTCTTTATTTATCGCCCATACCGGATACGACATACTAAAAAGCAGTTCCGCGGTCCTCTGCGATACCGCGGCCATATTAGACGATAAGAGAATAACGGATATTGTTTTGGGGATCAAGGGGGTAAAAACCTGCCATAAGATAAGGTCACGCGGCAGGCTGGATGATATTCATGTGGATATGCACGTGCAGGTAAACGCGGACATGCACATAGACGACGCGCATAAAATAAGCTATAAAATCGAAGAGTCGATAAAAAAAGGCATCCCTGAAGTTAGCGACGTTATCGTACACATGGAGCCGAAAGAAAAGCGTTAGATGCCTCTTAATATAAACCAGAGCCCGAAGCTGGAGAGTATCCCCATAAAGCCGCCGAAATAAAATGGCGCGGCCGGGCCAAAGTATTGCCAAAGCATCCCCGCCAATAGAGACGCCGGGAATAAACCAACGCCTACAAGCGCGGCATGCAGCCCTATCGTTGTTGCGCGCAGCTGGGATGGCGCGATATCCGCTACCAATGCCTTTTCTACGCCGTCTGTAAATCCCATATACAGCCCGTAAATCCCGAATAAAAGCCAAAGTATGCCCGGGGAATTGTTTACTGCAAACCCCAGATAAACCAGGCCATAAAATAAATAACCAAAGACCAGAAGATTCCTTCTGCCGATCTTATCCGAGAGGCGGGATGCCGGATAAGCAGCTAAACAATAAACGATGTTATAAACCAGGTAAAAAAGAATAACCAGGGCAAGAGGGCTGCCCATATTCTTGGCGCGCAACAATAAAAATTGGTTGGAAGAATTACCCAGCGTAAAGATAAAAGTAAAAATAAGGAACAGTTTTAACTTTTTATCCAGGGCGTGCCACTTAAATTTCGGCCTTTCAACACCCGGTTTCAGCTCCCGCTTTTTTTCTTTTACTAAAAACAAGAATAACACGCCTAAGAACGCCGGTATTAAAGAAAACAGAAATACGCTTTTTATATTACCCCTATAATGCACAATTAAAAGATAGGAGATAAATACCCCCAAACTTGCCCCGAGGCTATCCATAGCCCTATGCAATCCAAACGCTGCCCCCCGCTTCCCTTCTTTAGCGCTGTCAATAATCAGGGCATCCCTGGGGGCTGTACGTATGCCTTTGCCAAGCCGGTCAATCAAACGTCCGGCAAAAACATGCCCCCAGCCGGTAGATATATATATAAATATTTTACCAAAAGCCGAACCGGCGTATCCTAATATAGTAAGGGGCTTTCTCGTTTTTGTCTTGTCAGAAGAATACCCCGAGAACACCTTAAGCATGCTTGCCAGGCTCTCAGCTATCCCTTCAATTAATCCCAGTATAGCGGGGCTGGCGCCAAGGGTAGTTACCAAAAAGACCGGCAAGAGCGGATAGATCATCTCGCTGGAAATATCGGTCAATAAACTGGTAATGCCTAATATGATAATGTTAAACATGCCCTAAACTACTCCAGGTATCCTAACGGATCTTGCGGGATGCCGTTATTCTTTACTTCAAAATGCAGGTGCGGTTGAATATCGCGAAGGTTGGCATTGCCGGTTTTACCTACATTCCCGATGATCTGGCCCTGCCTGAGGAATTGATTCTTGCTAACGCATATTTTAGAAAGATGCCCGTATATAGTAATGATACCGCCCGGATGTTTTATAATAACGTATTTGCCCATACCCCGGTTCTCTTCTACGGCAGCTACTATTCCTGAACGGCTGGCCAAAACCGGAGTGCCAACTGCCGCCAGAAGGTCTATGCCCCTATGCATTCTCCCGCCGTTACGCTTAGCGGCAAAGAAGCCGTCTCCGTAGTAATCATTACGTATAATAATACCCCTCTTATATTCTATGGGGGAGAGAAAATACTGTTTGTCTAAGAAATAAATACTTATTAATAAGTAAACCGGCAGGATAATCAGTAAATATAATACTGTCTTCTTCACCCTTCAAGAGACCTCGCTTTCCAATTATAATATTTTCTAATGGCTTATCGCCTGTTTTTAAAAGTTTGTATTATACCATACAACAGGAATAAAAGACAAATAGCGGGGAAAAAATCTCCATAGCGGGTATAGATAGTAAGGGGCTTATTTAAAACAGCAACCTCCCGCGTATTAATACCGCCTACAAATATATCCCCGCCAGATTTATCGCTAACTTTAGAAATGATCTTTCCGCCCGGGCCGATAAACCCTGATATGCCGGTATTGGCGCAACGCACTAAGAATACGCGGTTCTCCACCGCCCTGAACACAGACGCCTGTAGATGCTGGCTTGAAGCGCTGGTCCTTTTATACCAGGCATCATTAGTTATGTTCACTAAGAGGCCGGCTCCTCTTTTTATGAATTCTCTGGATATCTGCGGGAACAGATCTTCAAAACAAATCAAGACAGAAAACTTAAGCGGCAGAGGGCAAGAAACATCAGGCAGAGTAAATATTGTATAGTCCCTGCCCGGAGTTATGTCGCCGATAGGGACAACGGTCTCTAAGAAAGGCAGGGCTTTCTTTAGCGGTATATACTCGCCGAAGGGAACAAGATGCAGTTTATTATAGCGTCCGGATATTTCGCCTGAAGGCCCAAGCAATAACGCGCTGTTAAAATATCTTTCATTTTCCACCGCCACAACTCCTATAAGCAGAGGGACCCCTGTTTTCCTGCCTAAAGCGAAGATTTCCCCAGGAATTAAATCATCTTCGCCGAATATTCCCGGACTGGATGCTTCGGGCCAGACGATTAAATCCGGTTTTTCTTTACCGGCTTGTTCTGTAAATTTCGCGTATACGTCCAGTATGCCCGCCTTAGCATCGGGCGACCATTTTAATTCCTGCGGGATATTCCCCTGAACGACAGAAATCCGCACAGAATTCCGGGTATCTATTACAGGGGAATGGGATAAACGAAAATAACCGTAAGATAAAACTAAAAACAAAGATAAAACCAGCAAAATGGAGACTTTTTTTAGCTTCGAACTTACTCCTTTTGCCTGCGACCAGACCATCTCTACCACAGCCACATTTACCATCATCACCAAAAATGATACTCCCCAGGCACCTGTAATATCCGCTATCTGGATAACAGGCAGATTAAGGTATTGCGAATATCCTAAAAGCGCCCAAGGGAACCCCGTAAAAAGCAAGCCGCGTATATATTCTAGTAAAACCCATACGGAAGGAATAAATATTAACGAGTAAAGCGTGGATTTCTTAGTGGACGGCCGGATAACCAGGCCAAATACCGCGAAATACAGAGCCAAATACAAAACCAGCGCGATTGTCCCGGCTAAGGTAACATGTATGAGCCAATAAATAATACCCGCCCAGAAGATTGCTCCGGTAACAAAAAATAATAAAAACGCCTGCCTGCCGGATTTATTATTAAGCGCAAAAAATACCGGCACAAACCCAAACCAGGCAAGAAATTCAAGATTGAAAGGGGGAAAGGACAGGATCAATAAGATTGCGGATAATAAACAAAGGAATAGTTCTTTTGCTATTGGCCTCTGGCTTCTAATTATGGATTGGGCTACCTTCCGCAGCATTTCTTATATTTCTTCCCTGACCCGCAGGGACAAGGGTCATTGCGGCCTACTTTGGGGTGGGACGACTGAACGGGTTTAACCGCCTCCGGCGCCTGCTCTTTAAGGCTTTCAAATTTGGCGGCATCAGGATGCACGAGCTGCTGGGAACCGGGGCTGAATACGCCTTTGAATCTTTCCGGTTTGGCTGCCTGTAACCTGAATACTGCTTCAACCGCTTCATCTCCAATGGTAGAAATCATCTGGCCGAACATATCAAATGCCTCGCGCTTATATTCTACCAGCGGGTCGCGCTGGCCATACGCGCGCAGCCCTATCCCTTCCCGTAAATTATCCATTATGTATAAATGGTCTTTCCATTTGCTGTCGATTATCTGTAAGTATACCATGCGTTCCAAATGGCGCGTAAGGTCCTGGCCCATGGACTTCTCTTTTTCTTCATAGGCATAAAGAACCGCCCGGCATAATGATTCTTTTAATTCATTACTGTTTAAATCCCGCCCTTGCGGAATATCTATATCCAACCCAAATTTTAATTTAAGCGCCAGTTTAAGGCCTTCTCTGTCGGGCTCTTGGCCGCCGGCATTATCACTAAAATATGTTTCTACTATCCCGTCGATAACTACGCGGGCCGCCTCGAAAATATTTTCTTTCACGGAAGCCCCTTCCAGCACTTCCCGGCGCTGCGTATAGATTATTTCCCTTTGTTTATTCATTACATTATCATATTCCAGAAGCTGTTTTCTGATCTCAAAATTGCGCTGTTCTACGCGCCTCTGCGCCATCTCAATTGACCCGGAAACCCAGGAATGCTCTATCACCTGGCCTTCTTCTAAGCCTAATTTATCCATAACCCCCACCAGCCTGTCAGAACCGAACAAACGCATTAAATCATCCTTCAGCGATACATAAAATCTTGATGACCCGGGATCACCCTGCCGGCCGCTGCGGCCGCGCAACTGGTTATCAATACGCCGCGCCTCATGACGCTCAGTACCTAAAACATGCAGGCCCCCCGCCTCTACTACTTTTTTATGCTCTATTGCGGTTTCCTTCCTGTATTTATCCAAAAGCTTTTTATATTCTTCCTGATAACCGGGGTCTTCCGGATTCAATTTCTGTTTTATCAAATTCTTGGCCATGAACTCGGGATTACCTCCCAGTAAGATATCAGTTCCGCGGCCGGCCATATTTGTAGCAATAGTTACAGCTTTGTATCTGCCTGCCTGGGCGACAATTTGCGCTTCCATCTCGTGATATTTAGCATTAAGCACCTGATGCGCTATCCCCCGCATCTTTAACATCTCCGAGAGTTTTTCAGATCTGTCTATAGAAATAGTACCGACTAAAACGGGCTTGCCTATATTATAAAGCTCGGCTATTTCATCTACTACCGCGGCGAACTTTTCTTTTTCCGTCTTATAGATGCGGTCAGGGGAATTCGCGCGGATCAGCGGCTTATTAGTGGGGATGACTACGACATCTAACTGATAGATACTTTTAAATTCATTAGCTTCAGTAAATGCGGTGCCTGTCATACCGGCTAACTTTTCATACATGCGAAAGTAATTTTGGAAGGTAACGGTTGCCAAGGTTTGGTTCTCGCGCTCTATTTTCATGCCCTCTTTGGATTCCACCGCCTGGTGCAGGCCGTCTGACCAGCGCCTGCCGGGCATCATACGCCCGGTAAATTCGTCTACGATAATGACCTCGCCGTCTTTTATGACATAGTCCACATCACGCTGGAAGAATTCTTTCGCCCGCAAGGCCTGAATAGTGTGGTGCCGGTATTCGATCGTCTCTATATTATGCATACTTTCTACTCCCCAGAGCCCGGCTGCCTTTGTTTCTCCGGTATCGGTAAGCGCGATGGTCTGGGCTTTCTCATCGGCGATATAATCAAACCCTAAAGATAGATCCACCCCTTTATATTTGGCGTCTATCTCATCTCTTTCTGTGACGCGCCTGCCTTTTAATTGATCCGCTATTTTTTTAGCAGTGTAATACTTATCCGTGGACTCTTCAGCGGGCCCTGAAATGATCAAAGGGGTGCGTGCTTCGTCAATTAATATGGAATCCACTTCATCGACGATAGCATAATAAAACGGCCTCTGCACCAGGTCCTCCAAACTATATTTCATATTATCGCGCAGGTAATCAAACCCGAATTCGTTATTCGTGCCGTAGGTAATATCGCAGGCATAGGCAGATTTTCTTTCCTCATCAGACATTTCATGCTGTATAGTGCCTACGGTAAGGCCTAAAAATTCATAAATAGGCCCCATCCATTCGCGGTCCCGGCGCGCCAGGTAATCATTGACCGTAACAATATGGACGCCGCGGCCCAATAAGGCATTCAGATACGCCGGAAGTGTCGCGACTAAAGTTTTGCCTTCGCCGGTAGCCATTTCCGCGATCCTGCCTTCATGCAATACGATACCGCCGATTATCTGCACATCAAAATGCCTTAGGCCGATGGCGCGTTTAGACGCTTCCCTGACAACCGCGAATGCCTCAGGCAGGATATCTTCAAAAATCTTGTTTCTAGAGGCCCTTATTTTTCCTTTTATCCTCTCTCTTTCCTCCGGGATAGCTGCCAAAACAAGCGACTCTTCTAATTCCCGCAATTCCTGGGAGTATTCTTCAGACTTCTTTAAAATATGCTTCTTAAACTCTTCTGTCTTCTGGCGTAATTGCGCGTCCTGAAGGCTGCTGATTTCGGCTTCCCGGCGATTAACCAGATCCACTATCCGGCTTAAGCCCGCTACTTTATTCATCGATGGGCTGGGCATATCCGGATGTAAAACAATACTGACACCGGGAAACCTTTTCTTGATCAGGCCTTGCTTACTGTTTAAAATAGTCTTTTTAATAAACTTTAACATATTGGGATCTCTAATTCTCTCCGGCAGGGCGGACGGATGAGGAACTTTTTAAGTACGCCTCAATAAATTCTATAAGCCCGCCATCTAAAATCTTGGAGGTATCACCGGTTTCAAAACCGGTGCGATGGTCTTTTACCATATTATAAGGGTGCAGGATATAAGAGCGGATCTGGCTGCCCCATTCTATTTTTTTCTTTTGAGCGCCGTGTTTCAGCAGTGCCTGCTCTTTCTTTTCTTCTTCTAACTCGTAGATACGCGCCTTTAGTATTTTTAAAGCGGTCTGCTTGTTCTGGTGTTGCGAGCGTTCGTTTTGGCATTGCGCGACTAAACCGGTGGGTAAATGCGTGATCCTTACTGCGGAATCCGTGGTATTCACGCTTTGGCCGCCGGCGCCCTGAGAACGGAATACGTCAATGCGCAGGTCTTTTTCTTCCAGTTTTATATCCACGTCTTCTTCTATTTCGGGAATTACATCTACTGAAGCAAAAGAGGTATGCCTGCGTTTGTTGGAGTCAAAAGGCGATATACGCACCAGCCTGTGCACCCCGCGTTCACATTTAAGATACCCGTAGGCGTATTCCCCCTCGATCAAAACGGTGATATTTTTTATTCCCGCCTCTTCCCCGGCAAGCAGGTCTATGGTTTTTACTTTATACCCGCGGCTTTCCGCGAAACGCGTATACATGCGCGAAAGCATCTGGGCCCAATCGCAAGACTCAGTGCCTCCCGCGCCGGCGTTGATGCTTAAGATAGCGCTGTTCTTATCAAACTCGCCCCCCAGAACGACCCTGAATTCTAATTCCCCAACCTCTTTTGAAAGGGCCTCTATATTCCTGTCCAGATCGGAGATCAATTCTTTGTCTTGGGTATTAAGAATATCGGCGAGATCCTGCAGCTCCTGATATTTCTTGTAGACCAGTTCCCAGGGTTCAACAACCGACTTTAAGGCCTTAAGCTGCTTTACTACTTTAGCTGAATTACCCGCGTCATCCCAGAATCCAGGAGCGGACATCTGAGACGACAGATCGTCAATAAGGTTCCTTTTATTGCCTACGTCAAAGATAACCTCTAAGCTGCTGGAGAATGCCTGATACAGACGATAATCGTGCCCTTGCCTCTTCTAACATTTTATCTCCTTTATCTTTTCTTTATCCCTTTTAAGGACAGGTTGAACTCGTCGCTATTATTCGAGAATTTTACCGCTTCTTCTTCGGTTATCTTGCCCTGCTGGACTAAGTCTATTAAGGATTGATTGAAAGACTGCATGCCGAATATACCGCCGTCTTCTATATAAGGAGGTATCTCCCAGGTCTTCCTTTCCCTGATGAGCCGGCTTATGGTAGGAGTTAACAGCATAACTTCGTAAGCAGGTATACGGCCAGTGCCGTCTTTTAGAGGTACCAGTCTTAAGGATATTACGCCTTTCAGCAAAGAAGATAATTGGGCGCAAATCTCGGCGTGCTGATGCGGCGGGAAGAAATTAATGATCCTTTCCGTGCTTAAGGCGGCGTTTATCGTATGTAAAGTGCTTAAGACCAATACCCCTGTCTCAGCAACGGTAAGGCAGGCGGACATAGTTTCATAGTCCCTGATATTGCCGATAAATATGACATCCGGGCTCTGTAAGGTAAACGCGCGCAATGCCGCGGCATATGAAGAGACATCTAAGCCGAGCTCTCTCTGGTTAATAATGGATTTCTTATCTTTAAACGTGAACTCAATGGGCTCCTCTATGGTCAAGATATGTTTGTTATAAGTAACATTGATATGTTCCAGCATGCTGGCAATGGTAGTGGATTTCCCGCTGCCTACGCTGCCGGTCAAAAGGATCAACCCCCGGGACTCCGCGCACAACTTCTTTAATACTTCGGCGGGCAGGTTGAGTTCTTCGAAAGTATGGACATCGGAGCGGATATACCTGACAACTAAAGCCGGCCAGTTGCGCTGCATAAAGATGCTTATGCGGAAACGGGACTCGAGCTCCGGTACGTATATCCCGAAGTCCACGTCGAGATTCTTCTGAAAAAGCGTCCTCAGTTCATTAGAAGTCAGCTCTTTTACCGCGTCATTAACTTCGTCCAGGCTGATGATCCGTTCGTCTACAGGGATAATTTTGCCGTTGACACGCATGCGGACATTCGCTCCGGCGCGGTAGAACAGGTCCGAGGCCTTATTTTCAATCATCAACTTTAAATAATTCTTTATAGACATCTTCTCCCCCCGTCAACTAGGATTTTTGCCATTATTTTCCATATTATACCATTTTATTGCCTTTTTCAGTAGGATTAAATTCCATATACCTGCCTAACATCAACCTTGTCTGCGCGTCTAAAGCGGGAGTAGAGCCTAAGACCAGTATTATCAACGGCACAGTTACCCATTCTATGGTCATTATTATATTCTTCGTCCAGCTCACGCTTTTCGGGCGGGGAGGCAGGATCGTCCTGCTTAAGATTATCCAGGCTAAGCTGGTGATCAATGTGAAATTAAGCAGGAGCCCGGTTATTTTGGGCAAATTATAACCTATGGCCATCTGGTTAAAGAAAGTCCCTCCCAGCAATATCGGCAAAGGGCCTACCAGAACCAGGATAATCGCCCAGACCGCCCAGGTAACATGGCTTTCTAAAAGGTTAAATGTCCGTCTTATTTTTTTGGTCAGGGCTATATTCTGATTATTTAAAAATCCGGTGAGCACAAAAGGAAAATTCTCAACGCCCCAGGCCCACCTTCTTTTCTGTTTATACTGTATCACTATCGTCTTAAAAAAGTTCCTGGAATAGGCCACATCCATGGAAATCGTGATATACAAAGGTATAACGCGGTAGTCCCCATTATAAAAAAGAAAGGCCTTCCAGTAGATTAACGAGTCATCTGAGACCATATCTACGGGCCAATAATCTATATCCACCAAAGTCTTAAAATTCATGCTGTGGCTGGAAAAGGTAACAAATTTTTCCAAGCGCATGCTCTCGATCAACTGGCAGAAAGACGCGCTTATCTCCACGATACGCGCGAAAGACGGCGCCTGCCAGATATTATTGTTATAGACGGGGATAGGCTGGTAACTGGCCTGATGAGGGTTGGGAGTGGTCAAGAAATGATACGTAAGGCATCCAAAGTATTGCCTGTCTACGCAGGTATCCGCGTCAAAACAAGAAATAATTACATTCTCATAGGCTATAACTTTAGTATCCAGGAATTGCTTTGCTTTTTTTGCCGCCCAGGTGGCATTAGCGCCTTTTGTGCGGCCTTCTCCCGGGATACCGTCAGGATGGAATGTGGATAAATACCCGAAGAACGATCCCTTAAATTCTGCCTCCAGGGCCAAGGCATTCTCCCTGCACTGTTTATTGCGCTCCTCAAACGCCACCACCACGATTATTTTGTCTTTCGGGTAATGCGATTGTTTTAACGCGTTTAAAGAAGCAGCCAGGATATCCTGGCCTTCTTTATATACCGGAAAAATAATTAAATGATACAGCTTTTGCCAAGGCCGCTTGAGGCTTCTTCCCCCATCGCCGACAGCGCTTAAGTTCTGGCATTCGCTTAGCCAATCCCTGTCTTTTTGCTTGTGCAGTTTCCGGTAAGCCATAACTAACAGCGTAGTTAAGTACCCCGTGCGGATGATCCAGTAGAAATCAAAAATAATTATCAGTATCGCGCAGGCAACGGGATTAAGAATGGCCAGCAAAATAAAGAAAAGGATTATCCCCCAGGAGATGCCTCCGGGGATGATCTCAAGATATCTTTTTATTCTCGGCATATTATTCATTTGGCCTTGGTTTTATTAAGCCCTGGAATGGATAGGCTTTAACGCTTAATTCCAGCTTATAGGTGTTGTCGTAAACCTGCCCGTCCGGGGCCTCTTGAGGATCCAGGAAATAAAGCGCGTCTTTAGCATCATCATAAAATACGGAATTCGTTTCTTTATTCAAATTCACCAGATTAACCGGCGCGGCCTGACGGCTTGCCTCCAATACCCCTATATTCTTATCAGTAACTAAAACAAGGTGGTAGCTGTCGGAATGCCAGAATATATCAACTATATTGCGGTCAGGATAATTCAATATGAATGAATAACCCGCGGGTGATGAACCGTTTTGCGCAATTAAATAAATTACCGCGATCTGGTGCTGGCTAAAGCCCAATAATTTTTCCTGGTCAGGGGAAGGCTTCCATTTCTTAAGCGGGATGCTGGCTTTGGGTATAGTGCCAACCTCTTTAAAATTATCACCCTCCAGATCCGACCTGTAAATAATACTGTCTTGCTGGTTAACGTAATAGATCTTCTCTTTTTCCTTATCTACCCAATAGGAGGAAATCTTGTTTTTATTCAGCTGTTTGATATTCGACCTTAAAGGGAAAAAGATGATCTTCTCCAGGCGGGTGACCCTGCCGCCTTCTACATCAACCTCCCCAAACCAGGGATAATATTTCTCCAATTCCAGCCTGATATTATATTTACCCGGCAGGAGCTCATTAATAGTGGCGGATGTTTTATCATTTAATAATCTGCCGTTTAGATAAATACTTGCTCCCTGGGGCTGTGTTTTTAAAGCGACCAGCCCGGTTTTGGTAAATTTGAATGTCCGCTTATTGAATTTGTAACCCAGCGCGAAAGATAAAATAAAAGGCAGGCCGAGCAGGAATATAGTCAGGCTTAAATAAAATAAAACGGTCCTTATTCTTTGTTCGTGAGACACAGTGAAAACCTCTTTTCCAGATCCAGGATCAATTTCTTCGGCTTGATGCCGAAGACATACCCGCCTGATTTTTTATCACTTTTCACTACCCGGTGGCAAGGAACTAGGAACGGCAAAGGATTATTTTTTAATATCGTGCCCACCGCGCGGAACGCCCTGGGGTTACCTGCTTTTTGAGCCACCCACTTATAAGTCCGCACCTGGCCCAAGGGGATACTTAATACCGCTTTATAAACCTTCCTGGCAAAAGGAGTCATCTGCCTATAGTCTTCTTCCTTCTTAATATATGGTGATAGGAAACCGCAAACCTATGCGCTTCATCGCGGATCCTGCGGATCAAATTTAACGCGGGGGTGTCCGAACTTAATTTTATGGGTTCCGCCCTTTCTTTAGTATATATGTTCTCTTGTTCTTTAGCAATACTTACTAAAGGTACGCGCACGCCCAACCCCTTAAGTGCTTTTTGCGCGGTCAAAAGATGCCCCCTGCCGCCGTCAATAAGGATTAAATCCGGCAGCGGAGATTTCTCCCGGATAAGCCTGGCATAACGCCTCTCTACTACCTCGCTCAGCATTTTATAATCATTAACCGCCCTGACTGTCTTTATCCGGAAGCGGCGGTAATTATTTTTATCCGGCATGCCTCTATAGAAACTGACCATTGAACCAGTGGCTTCTTTGCCGTATATATTAGATATATCAAAGGCTTCAATGCGTTTAATGGGCAGGCGTAAGCGCAGCAGGTTTTTCAGGTCTTCTAACGCGAACCGACTGGAAAAACCGGTTTGGCCCCGGCCTATCGCGCCTAAGGCGCTTATCTGGTCCCTAAGCTTGGCTGCTTCTTCAAATTCCCGCCTTTTAGATCTTAAGCCCATTTCGCGGGATAATTTTTTAATAAGGAAATCTGTTTTCCCCTCTAAGATCAGGGATATATTTTTTGTGGTCTTAGCGTATGCCTGTTTATTTATCCTGCCGATGCAGGGAGCCGGAGATAGGCCTATCCTGTAATATATGCATTCCTTCCTGGGAAGGTGTTTACAGGAACGATACGGGAAATGCCTGCGGATAATTTTCAGAGCCTCTCTTAAAAGGCCGGAATTTGTATACGGGCCGAAGTAACGCGCGCCGTCCGGTTCTTTTCTCCTGACGATACAAATCGCGGGGAATTCTTCATTTGTTATCTTAACCATAGGAAAACTTTTGTCGTCACGAAGCGATATATTATATTTGGGTTTATATTTACGGACTAAATTTGCCTCAAGCAATAAAGCTAGGCTTTCGGCGGGAGTGGGCCTGTATCCGATATCATAAACATTAGACATCAGAGCAACGGTCTTACTGGAAAGGCCGCCGGAGAAATAACTGCTTAATCGTTTTCTTAATGACTTTGCCTTACCGATGTAAATAACCTTGCCTGCCTGGTCTTTCATAAGATAGACTCCCGGGCTATCCGGCATAGAAGCAATTCTCTCTTTTAGCTTATCGACACACGCCATTTTTATAATTGATCCTTAAGGGGAGTAGCCACTTTCTTAGCTAACCACTGCCACAATTGCCGCATCTCAACTACCTTAAAGATAAAACAGAAAACAATATAAGATACGATTCCGGAAATAAGCGCTAATGCCAGATTAATTACTTTATACAATATATTGGCGCCCAGGAAGATGTTCTGGGAAACAAGATAACAGGCTATGCCCATGCAGATACTCGCTGCCAGTATCCGCATAAAAGATCCCAGGATCTCTTTCGTATCAAAATCCCCCAGTTTTCTCTTTAAGACAAAAAACAGGATAAAAAATGTGCTTATACCGGATAAAGATGTGGCCAGCGCCAATCCCCCGATCTTAAGGGGGAACATAAACAGGAAATTCAAGCCGGTATTAATTATTAAAGCGATGGCCGCTATTTTTGTGGGGGTCACGGTGTCTTTTAAAGCAAAAAAACAAGACTGCAATATCTTGGTCGCCCCATAAGCGGACAAACCAATACTATAAAAGAATAACGCGTTAGCGGTGAGTTTGGCGGAATTCGTGTCAAACCTCCCGCCGCCGAATAATAGCGAAACAATAGGCAAGGCCAGGACCATAAATCCCACGGAAGCAGGCAGCATAACGAAAAATGATGTACGCAGGCCCCAGGAAAGCGTATGCTTTAGCCCCTGGTGTCCTTCTTCCAGCGCCTGCGTGGAAAACGCGGGCAATATCGCCTGCGAAAGAGCGTTGCTAAAGATGCCTAAAGGGAACTGGATCAATCTATAGGAGAAATATAATACGGCGACCCCTCCTTCTCCCACTATCCAGGCCAAAGAACCGAACATTGTGTCTACAAAATTATTCAATTGGTATATGGAAGAACTTAAAATCCGCGGCAGCATCAATACGCCGATAGTTTTTGCTGCCGGATGGTTGAATCTGGCGGGGAACTTGAGCCTAAAGCCTTTCTTGTAAAGCACCGGGACCTGAACTGCCAATTGCAGGATCCCTCCTGCCAGGATCCCCAAAGCCAGGCCTTTTATCCCTTCCCCGAAAATAAGCGCGAATACGATTATGGAGATATTTAAAAGGCAGGGCGCGAAAGCGGGAACGGCAAAATGTTTTAAGGAATTCAGTATCCCCATAGAATAAGCCGCCAGGCTTACTAATAAAATATAGGGAAAGATGATGCGAGTTAACCTGATCGTGGCTTCTAATTTCTCCGGAGAGGCCGTAAAGCCGGGCGCGATGAGCCGCACGATAACCGGAGATAATATTATCCCCAAGAGCGTGATCGACATAAGGACGACCAACAGCAAATTAAGCACGACGTTTATAAGCTCCCAAAACTCCTCTTTCGAATGGGTTACCGCGTATTGGCTGAACACCGGGACAAGCGCGGCATTAGTCGCTCCTTCGCCAACCAGATCACGGAATAGGTTAGGGATTTTAAACGCTATGACAAAGGCCTGGGCGTAAATATAGACTCCGAATAGCCTGGCAATGATCACATCCCGGATGAACCCCAATATGCGGGAGCACAAAGTCGCCAGGCCAATTACGCTGGCGGATTTAGCGAGGCTGCGGTGGGTTTGAAGATAAACAGATTTGTCTGTTGACATAACTAGTTAATTATGATATAAAAATTACTCGTTGTGGTTATCCCTTGCGTAAGCGCTTGAAGATTTCCTGGCGCTTCGCGCCAAAAATCTTCTTCGCACGCTTCGGGATAATTCGCGCATATAACTTACGTTGCGCTTCGCGCTTCCGTAAGTTATGCGCTCATTAAAGGAGAAAAATATGCCCAGGCGCAGGACCTCTGTAAAGAAAACCCGTGCTGACAAAAAAAAGCACCTACGGAATTTAAAAATAAAACAGCAGCTCAAGAAAACAATAAAAAAGTTCCAGTCATTATTATCCGCAAAGAACACCGCTGAAGCTAAAGCATTATTAGGAAAGGTGTTTTCTCAACTCGATAAGGCGGCAAAAAAAAGAGTTATCCATCCCTGCACATCCGACAGAAGAAAATCACGGCTGGCAAAGAAACTCTCACGGACCTGATATTTTCTATAGCCTGGGTACCTTGAGCCCTTTAATTCAATTTCTCTCACGGGCAGCCCCGCACAAATTTATTACCAGCCTCTCTAACGCGAAAACGGGTTTAAGTTTACCCGTTTTGATATCAATATCGCAATTAAGCAGTAATCGTAACTTTCTTTTCATGGTAAGGGCGCTTGCCGTATCCCTTTCCCAGGCATACCTTAATCCCCCTAAAATCCGTTCCGGCCTTTCTCCCGCTTTAAGAAGCTGATCCAGTACCCGAAGGGCGTAGTCGGGCTTGCTTAAGGCTATCTGGCGGCTTAAGGCGAATGTATCCAGTTGTTTTGTTTCTTTAAAATGGCAGGCCTTTACATATCTACGCAAATGGCCTATAAATTCTTTGGACTTATCCGGCTGGGTGATATCTAAAACAAGGATTATCTGCTTATACGGTTCCTTTATATATTTAATAATATAATCCCTAACGCCTTCTTTTAAGTTCTGCGCCTCTTTTATGACTATTATTCGTTTGGGGTTATTTACAGGCAGGTAGAATAATCTTTCTTGCAGGTCTTTTAAAGTTAATTCCCTGGCGTATAAAATATCCAGGTTGAACTGTTCGGTTTCTTTCTTAAAGAATTCTTTTCGTATCGCCTTTAACTGCGCGTCCTTAGAAAGGCAGTCTTCGCCTAGGAATAGATAAACCATTTTAAGCTACCATACTTCAACTGCCCGCTCAACGATCCTGCGCGCTAAATCATCCAGGGCATCTTTTACGGCAGCGTCTTCGGTTTTCGCCTGGATCCCGCTGGTAAAATAAGTGGTATCGCCTATAAAATTGTTTTCCTGCCAGAGCAGTTTATTTTCTTTTTTATCCTGGAGGCTGATATTGACCACTAAATTGATCCTGTATTCGGCGACCACGTCATTACTATCATATCTTAAAGGATCCCTGCGGAATTCGGTGATTTCCCCTTTTAAAACCACATCCGCCGATTCTTCTTTCACGGGCCTTAAATTCCCGTCAAAAAGAAATTTATTTGTAACAGACCTAGTGATATCTGTTTCTATCATAGGCCTGTAGATCCTGTATTTGTTCTGGGTATATGCCTCATTGGTGATATCTACTTTATTAATAAAAGGCGTTACATATATGGTCTTGAAATTATCCGAGATCATAGAACGGGTAGTATAACCGCATCCCGTAAGCCCGAGGCCGCAGACGGAAAACCACAAACTAAAGGCAATTATCTTTAGGTTCCTCATTTTTTAGCCTCCATTAACCGCAACCTCTCCAGGGCCTTGCCCGCCCATGTACTATCGGGATAATTACTGATCGTATCGTTGTAATAAATCTTAGCTGATCCATACGCTTCCTGCTTTTCGTAAAACAGCCCGATATTATAGCTGCCTTCGGCCTCTTTTTCTCTTAACTGCTTTATGTTCTTCTCCGCGTCCCGGGAAAGGACTGCATCAGGATGCTCTTTTACAAACTCTTCAAACTTCTGCTTGGCTTCCTGTGTCGCTCCCTGATCATAAGAAGAACTCTTGGATACAGCCGCCCTGCAAGAGGCGATCTGAAACTTTGCCGCCTCCACCCATTCGCTGTCAGGATAGTTTAAGATCACTTTATTAAAAGCGTCTTCCGCCTCATAGTACCTCATCAGGCTTTTTAAGACCAGCCCCAATTTGTACTGGGCCTTAGAGGCCAGAGGCCCAAAAGAAGAATTCTCCACCACTTTGGTAAATATCTCTATAGCCGGATTCTCCACGGGCAAAGTAACACCCATGCTCTTGCGTTTTTCACCCGTCATAAAGCGTTCGGCGAGTCCGTATTCACGTTCAATGACCTCCTGGATCCTTTCTGAAAAAGGATATTTATCAATAACCTTTTGAAAAGCCTGATACGCCTCGTATAAATTACCCTGGGCCTCTTCTGTAAGCCCAAGATAATACTGGCTTTCCGAAGCCTCAAAGGACCTGGGATATTTCTTCAGCAGCTTCTTAAACTCACGCTTGGCGTCTTCGTATTTCTTCTCGTCGTAAAAAGCCTTGGCGAAATCGAATTGTTCCTTAGGGGTAGGCTTGGGCATGCTCTTTGGGTTTATCCATTTGCCTGTCTTGGGAGTCCAGATCCAGTAAGGATAGGCTGGATTTACGGATAAACCTAAGGAAATAAACACTATTATTATGATTATTCGCTTCATGTTAGTTTAATTTAACATATATATGGGGATTTGTCAACCCTGCCCTCAAGAGCAGTCTCTTGTAAAGCGGATACGGAAAAGGTTCAAGATCAATAAAAGCAGGATGTAATAAAATAAGACCGCGGCAGGAGATACTCCGGATAATTTAAAATACGCTCCGGGGATACTGATCAACAAGGAATTTATCTTAAATAATAATGAAATAGACAACTCACAGCTGGCAGCAAACACAGGCGCTAAAGAAGGCGCTAATATGCCCAGGAGCATTAAAGTAAATCCTGAAGCTACGATGATTGAGGCATAAGGGACGATAATCATATTCGCTATAAGAGCAACGGGAGTAATAATCTTAAAATAATACGCGATTAAAGGCAGGAGGCCAAGCCAGGCGGCAAACGAGACAGAGAACGTAAGAGCTAAGAACCGCGCCCAGTTTATCTTACATAACCCTGGCGGGAATATGGCTGTGATCTTTGGCGTAAGCCAGACAATAAAAATTATACTCAAGAACGATAACTGAAAACTGATCTCAAAAATCTGCCAGGGATTAATTGCCAATATGATCAAGGCGGCCAGGGACAGGGAATTATAGATATCAACTTCCCGCTTCAGGAAATAACTAAACAATAAAACTATGGCCATGATCGTCGCTCTGACTACCGGCGGATTTGCTCCGGTTAAGACGCAGTAAACAAATAAAAAAATAATAGTAAGCATATAGCGCGGCTTTCTGGGGATCCTGATGATCTTTAGTATGAGCAGGGCCATAAAAGCGACGATGCCTATATTAAAACCGGAGATAGCGATTATATGGATAGTGCCGGATTTTAATAACCCGTCATTAACCCAAAAGGGCAGGTTTTGCCTTTCGCCTAAAATAAGGGCATTGAATATATTCGCTGAAAAAGAAGGCAAGTTCTTATCAAACGCCGCTTTCATATTGCTCCTGGCCATATACCCCAGAAAGGTTAACGGGTTACCGGCATGCCTATCTAACCGCTTGATCATTTCGCCCTTCTTCACGCTCAAAACGCAGTAAATACCCTGGCGTTTTAAATAATCTCTGTAATCAAACCCTCCTGAGAAAGAAAACGGCCGGTACAATTTGCCTCTCAGCAACAATCTATCCCCGTAGGAAAACCTGTTCTTTCCAAAAACCTTGGCTAAAACTTTGCCGCGGGCCTTAAGCCAGGTTTCGTTTATTCCTATCTTTTCCGCCTTTAAAATAAAAGAAGTGCTGCTGGCCTGGTAATAGGGTTCATTGTCGATGACCCCTATTAAAAAAGAAGGCCCGCTTTTATAAGGGATTAATCTGGCGATATGACAGCCGGGGAGGGCTTGAGTGTTCTTTAATAAAACCGCTCCGAAGGAAAAAATAAGACAAGAGAGAAAAATATCAAATAGTATTCTTTTTTTAAATGATCCCCAGGCCGCTATCAGGGATATTGCCGCGAGAGAATAAAGCAGGGGCGGATAAATCCTTATTTTACTGGCGGCGATTATCCCTAAGCAGAAAATGAGCGTAAAACACGCTAAGGGATATTTCTTTATTTTATGGTTAAATAATCCTTCATTTTCCCGCATTTGGATTCAGGGATACCTTTTATATTCTTTAATTCTTCCAGGCTGGTGAAACTTGTTTGCTTCTCCCTGTATTCAATGATACGCCTGGCTAATTTTTCTCCGATCCCCGGGATGCTCATCAACAGGTCCTTATCCGCTGAATTCAGGTCGATCTTGCCGATATCCTGGCTAAATCGCGCGATGGCCCTAACAGGAGAGTATTGTTTTGCTAAGAAATCTATACCCAATCCTGCTAACGCCAGGGCAGCCAGGAATAAAACAACCCGGCGTTCTTCCCGCGTAAGATTAAACATAAAAAATGCCCCTTTCTACTATAATTGACGTAAAAAGAGGCCCAATCTAACAAAATAGGGACACCCAACTTGCCAATCGGGGGACACCCTTTCAGTTAATCGGGAGGGTGTCCCCCGCTTAATGATTATATTACCAGGTTGACTAACTTATTAGGAACAACGATACAATTCTTGATAGGCTTATTTTGCAGCCAGGGTTTTAATTTCTCATCGGCGAGAACAAGCTTCTTGATCTCGCTTTCTGAGATACCGGCGGGAACATCTATTTTTGACCGCACCTTGCCGTTAACCTGCACGACGATAGTGACGTTTTCCTCGACTAACAGCGCGGGGTCATATTTCGGCCAGGATGCCTTAAGGATACTCTCTTTGTTCCCCAAAGACTGCCAGAGCTCTTCACAAAAATGCGGGGCAATGGGGCCAAGCATGATCAAAAGATTAGAAAAAACTTCTCTATCTGCCGCGGATTGATATATCGCATTGACAAATTCCATCATCGCGGCGATCGCGGTATTGAATTTAAAACTCTCCACATCTTCGGTAATACGTTTGATCAAACGATGCATAACTTTGATCAAATCCTGATCTGCTTTTTCTTTCAGGTTTTCCCTGATGCGCCAGACACGGTTTAAAAATTTATGCGCCCCCTCAATGCCGCGGTCATCCCACTCCAGCTCTGTTTCCGGCGGAGCGGCAAAGAGTATAAACAACCTCAAGGTATCCGCGCCGTATCTCTGGATAATGGAATCAGGGTCAACGATGTTGCCGCGGGACTTAGACATCACCTCACCGTCTTTTAAAACCATCCCCTGCGTAAGCAGCCTGGTAAACGGCTCGTTGAAATCCACATAACCTAGATCCTGGAAAAACTTAGTGAAGAAACGCGAATACAAAAGATGCAGGACAGCATGTTCGATCCCGCCGATGTATTGATCAACCGGCATCCAGTATTTGACTTCCTGCCGATCAAAAGGCCCTTGGTCAAAATTGGGCGAACAAAATCTTAAAAAATACCATGAGGAATCAAAAAATGTAGCCATAGTGTCAGTTTCCCGGCGGGCAGAGCCATGGCATTTAGGACAAGAGCACTCTACGAATTCCTTTACTTTGCCCAATGGGCTTCCGCCTTCTCCGGTAAACGGCGCGTCAGCGGGAAGTTTAACCGGCAGGGCATCGTAAGGCACGGGGACGGTGCCGCATTTCTTGCAATAGATCATCGGGATGGGCGTGCCCCAGTAACGCTGGCGGGAGATCAACCAATCCCGCAGCCGCCAATGCGTCTGGATCTTACCGATCCCTTCTTTCTCCATCCACTCGGCGATCTTTATTTTAGCTTCCTGATTAGGAAGGCCGTTGAATTGCCCGGAATTAACCTGCGTCCCATCGCCTTCATAGGCTTGGCTTGTTTCATTTGGATTTTGAGCCTTGAATTCTGGATCTTTAATTACAATCCTCATCAATAAATTATGCTCTTTAGCGAATAAAAAATCCCTCTGGTCATGCGTGGGTACTGCCATGATCGCGCCTGTGCCGTATTCCATAAGCACATAATCAGCTATCCAGACCGGGACTTCTTCGTTATTAACAGGATTTACCGCGTAAGCTCCCGTAAAAACACCTTCCTTTTTCACATCCGACGCCTGGCGCACAACCTTGCTCTCTTGAGAAACTTTATCTATAAAATCCAACACGCTTTTTTCCTGCGGTTTACCTTTTACGATCTTCTTCACCAGCGGATGTTCCGGAGCTAAAACAATGTAGGTGGCGCCGAAGATAGTGTCTACCCGCGTCGTAAAAACCGGTATCGTTTTATCAGCTTCCTTTAATTTAAAATAAATCTCCACGCCCTGGCTCCTGCCTATCCAGTTACTCTGCATGGAAAAGACCCTATCCGGCCAGTCCTTAAGCTGCGCTAGATCCTCTAACAGCTTCTCTTTGTAGTCTGTAATTTTTAAATACCATTGCTCCAGGTCTTTCTGTTCTACTTTTGTATGACATCTCCAGCACCCGCCTTCAATCACCTCTTCGTTGGCCAGGGTGGTGGCACAGGAAGGACACCAGTTTACTGCCGAGGCTCTCTTGTAAGCAAGCCCCTTTTCAAACATCTTCAGGAATATCCATTGGTTCCATTTATAGTAACTGCTGTCGCAGGTAGAGATCTCTCTATCCCAATCGTAAGAAAACCCCATCTTCTTTAACTCAACTTTCATCCATTCAATGCACTTGCGCGTCCAGGCATCGGGCCTGGTTTTATTTTTTATAGCCGCGTTCTCTGCCGGCTGGCCGAAAGCGTCGAAACCCATGGGGTGTAAGACATTAAATCCCTGCATTATTTTATACCTGGCTGCCACATCGGCAATGGTATAATTACGGACATGCCCCATATGGATCTTCCCGGAAGGATAAGGGAACATCTCCAAGAGGTAATACTTCTTCCTTCCGCTAGAGGAATTGACAGAAAATATCTTCTGTCTTTCCCACTCCTTCTGCCATTTTTCTTCGATTTCTTTAAAAGTATAGAACATAGTTATTAATTATAGAGCGGGCCTCTTATATACTTGGCCCATCAGATTAGTTAAGCTAGAAATAACTAAATCATATATTATCATGATTTCTAACGGGGTCAAGGTCATAGTTGCTATAAAAACAAAGGACGGATCGCAATCCGTCCTTTTTATTGGTGGAGCTGGAGGGAGTTGAACCCTCGACCCCTTGCATGCCATGCAAGTGCTCTCCCAACTGAGCTACAGCCCCGTTTAATTAGTTGTTGATTTTTAGTATTTTAGAATATAAAATGGTCAGCGTCAACTTAAATATTGCCGGAGTGGCGGAATGGCAGACGCGGCAGCCTCAAAAGCTGTTGAGGGCAACCTCATGGGGGTTCAAGTCCCTTCTCCGGCACCATGTTTTTTTCTTAAGGCGGTGTTTTGTTCAAGGTAAGGCATTATCGCCTCATAGATACGCTGGGCAACTATCTTATAACCTTCCGTGTTAGGATGCAGGAAATCGCTCTTCATGGAAGGGTTAGTGATCAGCCCGCTTAGTATGGCGGGGATAAATATAGCTCCATTCTCCCGGGCGATATTTCTAAACAGCGGCCGGTATTCCTTTAAGAACAAGCCCGCGCTTATATCTACAATAGCTACCATAGCACCCCTTGCCTGAAACTGCCTGACCATTTCTCTTATATTATTAGCGGTATCCTGCTTAGGGATCTTTCCTAAAAAGTCATTTCCGCAAAACTCAATAATCACAAGATATGGATCTTTATCCAATACATCCGGATTAATACGCTTTAGGCCATCAAAAGTGGTGTCCGCGCTGACGCCTGAGTTTATTACCGGCACATCAGTCAATTTGGCTAATAGTGACGGATAGTCTTCGCCTGGGCTTACTCCATAGCCAAAAGTAAGGCTGTCGCCAAAACAGATAATATTTACCCCTTTTGAATCTATGTTCTTTACCTCTTTTTTTACGCAGCCCGCCAACATAAAAGCGCAAAAAATAAAGACGCTACCCAGTAGCAAAAATTTATTTTTTCCCATATCTTAACCTAAGTTGTCCGCAGGCAGCCTCAATATCCCGGCCGCGCGGTTTCCTCAAAGTCACGTTTACGCCCTGTTTTAAAAGATAATCCCTGAATAATAAAATAGCTAATTTACTCGGCGGTTCCATCCCAAGCTCTTTTATAGGATTAGAAGGGATAAGGTTCACCTTACAATTTAAGCCATTTAATATATCGCTTAATCTTGCCGCGCTGCGCAGATCAGAATTTATGCCATTAATTAAAATGTATTCAAAGGTGACCTGGCGGTTTGTCTTCTTAATGTATTCTGCGCAGGCCTTGATAAGCTCTTTAACGGGATATTTTTTATTTACGGGCATAATTTGCGACCTGGTTTGGTCATCCGCGGCATGTAAAGAAATGGATAGCTCCACTTGCAACCCTTCATCCGATAACCTTTTGATCCCCGGGATCAGGCCGCAGGTAGAAATAGTGATCCTCCTCGCCCCGATACGTAAGGCTTCGGGTGAATTTATAATACGGATGGCTTTAATGACATTCTCGCAATTATCCAGGGGCTCGCCCATGCCCATAAACACCAGATGGGTGAGTTTGCCGCCCTGAGATCTATTTTTTAAATACAGGGCTTCCTCCACTATCTCGCCGCTGGCCAGATTCCTTTTAAAACCCGATACACCGCTGGCGCAGAATCCGCAATTGAATTTGCAGCCTACCTGTGTAGAGACGCACCCTGTAATCCTGTTTTCCGCCGGGATGAGGACCGTTTCAATAAGGCTTGCGTCCTTTAATTCAAGAAGGGATTTCTCCGTGCCATCAAGAGATTTATCCAGCTTGACCGGTTTTAAACTTAATAAATAGAAATCTTCTTTTAATTGTTTTCTTAACCCGGAAGATAAATCGCTCATCATTTCAAAATCTGTGGCTGCTTTCTTATATATCCAGGAAAAAACCTGCTGGGCATGAAAAGCCTCCTGCCCGCGCTTACGCAGAAGTTCTTTCAGTTCTTCTAAAGTCAGATCACAGATATTTATCATTATTTGACGAGATTGTTTTAACGGGAGAGCAGTTTATTCTTTATTCGCCTGCCTGAGTTTTTCTTTATCTACTTTCCCTGTCCTGTTCTTAGGCAGTTGGGGAATAAATTCAAAATAGTGGGGGATTTTAAAATGGGCCAAATGCTCGCGGCAGAAATAACGCAGGTCTTCTTCGCTTAAACCCCTGCCTTGCCTTAAAGCCACAAAAGCCTTAGGCACTTCTCCTCTTAATTTATCCGGCACGCCTATAACCGCAGCTTCCGCCACATCCGGATGTTTATGCAGGGCGGCTTCCACTTCCGGCTCAAAAACAATTTCACCGCCCACCTTGATCATTTCTTTAATTCTCCCGACGATATACAAAAACCCCTCTTTATCAAATCTGCCTAAATCTCCGGTATGGAACCAACCGTTACGCAGGGCCTGGCGGGTTAAGGCTTCGTCTTTATAATAACCGTCTGTAACTACCCAGCTTTTTACCACTACCTCTCCGGAACTTCCCGCGGGAAGTTCTCTATCAGAATCATCAAATATTTTCACGTCAATCCAGGGCGCTGGCCTGCCCACGCTTTCTATTTTCTGCGAACCCATAGGAAGTACTACAGTCGGGGCATTGGTTTCTGTCAGGCCCCAGCCGTTTAAAAGCTGCGCCTTGGGGCAATATTGATGGAAACGCCGCAGCGCGTCAGGCGAATTAGAAGCGCCAAAAGTAACGATCCAGCGCAGGCTGGATAGATCAAAGGTTTCAAATTCTTTAAGCTGTAATAGCGCGTAATACATGGAAGGCACTATCCAAAAGGAATTTACTTTGTGTTGCTGGATATTCTTTAAGAATTCTAAAGGGATAAAACGCTCCATCAAAACCATAGTCAGGCCAAAAGAAAGCATATTCTGGATATAGATCAAACCACCCAGGTGGGAAAACGGTAAAGCGCAGAGTACTGTATCTTTATGGGTTAAATCAGCGTTAACAAAAAACTCCATGGACTTAGGAGGAGCTCCCAGCTGCAGATAATTTATCAGGACCCCTTTGGGTTTTCCAGTAGTGCCTGAAGTATAGAAAATTATCGCGTAGTCCTTATCCGCTACCGTGACAGCTGGCGCTTTATCGCTTGAGGAAGCAAGCAATTCTTCCAGATTCAAGACCCCATCAACTTTTTCCTGAACAGTAATGATGTCTTTTAACAAAGGTGCCGCTTTTTTCAGATTATCCAGGGAAATAGTGGCTTTCTGCTTAGCGATCAAAACCCTGGCTTCAGAGTGGGCTATGCAGGAGGCCAGTTCATCGTCGGTAAGCATAAAATCCAACGGCACGCAGACAGCACCTATTGACCAGCAGCCCAGATAACTATAAATATATTCCGGCCAACTGGGCAGATATATCGCTACCTTATCGCCCTTCTTTATCCCCAGCTTAACCAAGGCATTACCCAGGCGGAAACTCGCTTCTTTTAATTGGGTAAAATTGATATCCTGGCTGCGGAAAATTATTGCCGGCTTAGCTGGATATTTTTTTGCCTTTTCTTCTAATAATGCCCTGACATCCATAACCTGATCGTCCTCTTTAGCCCTAAAACCCGTACCAGTAATTTACCAACGGCTTTCCATCCTTAGTTTTATCAACCAGTATATTTTTCAGGCGTGTATATTCCAAGAATCCTTCTTTGCCTAATTCTTTGCCAAAGCCGCTTTGTTTAAATCCACCGAAGGGCGTTTCATTATAAAACATGCCGTAGGTATTGATCCAGACTGTTCCGGCATCCAGTTTCCTGGCGATCTCTTCTGCTTTTAAATTATCTTTAGTCCAAATACTGGCGGCCAGGCCGTATTTGGAATTATTAGCCAGCTTTATCGCTTCATCAATATTGGAAAATTTGCTGACGCAGGCTACCGGGCCGAAAACTTCCTCCTGGGATATCTCCGCCTGCGGCGCGGCATCCACTACGACTGTAGGCTCAAAGAAAAACCCGTTTTTTAACTGCGGGCTGCCGGGAATTTCTCCTCCGCCAATAATTTTCGCGCCCTGCTTTTTCGCCCTTTCTAAAAAGTTGATCACGCGCTTACGCTGCGCGTCGGAAATCAAAGGCCCCATCTGGGTTTGGAAGTCGCTTCCCGGGCCTAATTTAATGCGCTTGGCTTTCGCTGTAAAACCTGCTATAAATTGTTCGTAGATCTTATCTTCTACTAATAAGCGCGACATCGCGGTGCACATCTGGCCCTGGTTTAAAAATATGGAGCATAGAGCGCTGTTTATTGCCACATCAATATCAGCATCGGATAAAATAATAGCCGCTGATTTTCCGCCCAGTTCCATATTCAGTTTCTTGACATTTTCCGCGGCATAGGCAGTGATTTTCCTGCCGACTTCATTGCTGCCGGTAAAAGACACCATATTTACGCGCGCGTCCGAACAAAGGGCTTTACCGATCTTCTCTCCGCTGCCGTATATGATATTTACAACGCCCGCGGGAATTCCGGCAGCCTGGATAATTTTCCCTAATTCCAACGCGGTAAGCGGGGTTAAGCTGGATGGTTTTAAGATCACGGTATTGCCCGCGGCTAAAGCTGAAGCCATTTTCCAGGAGGCGATCAGAAGAGGATAATTCCAAGGCACGATCAAAACTATCACGCCTACGGGCTCGCGGATCAATTTACATTCTGCTTCCGCTTCTAAAACAGGAACTTTTTCTTCTAAATATTTCTCAAAATTATTAGCCAGGTATTCAAATGCCTTGGCACTGGAAGGGATATCCATAAAGGTGGATTCTTTGATAGGCTTGCCGGTATTCATTGTTTCTAAGTCCGCCAGCTCCCCCGCTTTTTCTAAAATGCCCTGCGATATTTTTAAAAGGTAGTTTTTCCGCTCAAGAAGGGATGATCTTGGCCAGGGCCCGTGGTCAAAAGCAGCGCGCGCGGAACACAGGGCGTTTTCTATATCCTGCGCCGAAGCTATAGGAACCTCAGCAATTACTTTTCCGGTAGAGGGATTAATTATTTTTTGTTTCTCGCTCACTTGAATTTTACCTCTTTAAAGTGCTGGAAAAGCCGCGTAAACGGCACATACCACTTGGAAAGCTGCCCTAATTGCCCCGCAAGCTTCATCTTACCCTGGGTTACCGCGACAAAAGAATCAAGTTTCCCCAAGAAAACCTGTTCCCATATCTCTCGGGAGGCAGAAATCACAAACGGCGCGTCAGCATCATCATCCAGCCGGATAATTTTCCCTTTTTCAAAATTAAATTTAAAAGCCTTGCCAGCCCCGTCTAATTTTATTGCCAACTGCACGGTTAAATCCAGTTCTTTTCCTTTTTGAGCGATAAAATCATCTTTATTTACCCCATCCACTATAGCCTGGATATGCCCGCGGGAAAACATTTCATACGCTGGATCGTCTTTTTTTAAGGTTTGCTTTAGCTCTACATCCAGGTCATCAAGTATTGCTTTGTCGAAAAGCCGTGCTAAGGCTGCTGTGCGCACTGCCTCTTCCAATGCCTCAATTAAACTTAAAGCATCTTCAAATTTATCCCCTACCGCGACTACGCCGTGGTTTTTTAAAACTACCAGGTTATTTGACTTTAACGCGCTGATTACTTCCTGCGGCCTGGTTACTGTGGGCGTATCCTGCTCTACTACCGGTATCTCTCCCAGATAAAATTTGGTTTCAAAAGTCAGTGCCTTGATCTTCTGATAAACCGCAAAATATCCGTTAATTAAAGGCGGGTGCGCGTGCACTACCACCTTTGCCGGAAAGTTTTTATAGACCAAAGAATGCAGCGGTAGTTCGGAACTGGGTTTTTTACTTTCGGCGCATTTCCCGTCCGCTAAACTAACCTTTACTATATCATCCTCTTTCAGATCTCCTAAAAAAGTGCCCGTAGCTGTAATTAAAATGCCCGCTTCATCCGGCCGGGAACTGATATTGCCGGACTTAGCAACCGTTAAACCGTTTTGATAAAGACGCCTGCCTACTTTAATAATATCTTCTTTTTGGCTCATTTTAGATTTAAATAGATATGCTTGGTTATCAGGTTATTCGGGGTTATATCAAACGCCGGATAATATGCTTTTACTCCTTTAGGCGCGATGCAGGTGCCGCAGAATTGAAGCAGTTCGCTGTCCGGCCGCACTTCAATCTTGATATCCTCTCCGGTAGCCGCGTTTGAAGCCGGCGGGCAAATAACGTAAAATGGGATCTTAAAATAGTTTGCCAGAATAGCGATCTGGTAAGTGCCGACCTTGTTGGCAATGTCACCGTTCTGCGCCAGATTATCCGAGCCGACTATCACTTTACTAACCCTGCCTTCTTTCATTACCTGCGCTGCCATATTATCAGTGATAAGCGTAACTTCAAAACCCGCTTCTTTTAATTCCCAGGCGGTTAAACGGCTGCCTTGCAGATACGGCCGCGTTTCTGTGGCAATAAAACTGACGGTTTTCCCCTGTTTGCGGCAAATTCCTCCGATCAAAGGCAATAGCCCGCTGATATTACAGTGAGTCAGTATAACATCTTTGTCGCTTAGTAATTGCGCGCATTCTTCTGCCTGCGCGATGCGCTTAAATTTCAAGCCCTCTAAGAATCCTATGATACCTTTATCCAAAGGAATACCTTGTTTGTGTAAACCCAGCACTATATCAGTAAGGAATTTAAATGACAGCGTGGGCCGCGCTGTATTAAAGGCATCGGCAACCACAGCCAGTATTTCCACGAGGTTCTTCTTGTTCTTATTCTGGTTAAATACAAGCAGGAAGGAATACATTACCAGCAAAACCTGGCCTACGGCGCGCGTCTTCATTTGCTTAATGGCCGCTACTGCCTGTTTATAATTCTTAGCTTTGATATATTTTACTTTATGCGGCAGGAGAGTTTCATCAAGGATGTAAATTGTATTCCCTTTTAATTCTATAGGCCAGAAAAGCGGTGAGAATCCCATTATTTACCCTCTAACTTTTTTACAGCCCCTAAGGCAATGGTGATTAAGTTTGATTCCGCCATATAATAAAGCGGGTTCATAAATCCCATTTCGCCGGTTATGACATTATCGCTTACCGCAAGTATTGAGCCGGCCTTAATATTGTAAGTCTGCGCGATAGTTAACAGCGTCGAGGAAACCATATCCACGGCAATAGCGCCTTCTTTGCGTTTTGCTTCCACTATCTCCCTGGTCTCGCGTAAAAGAGCGTCTGTGGTCCAGACTGTGCCGCGGTGTATATTTAACCCCATGTCTTTGGCAACATCATATAAGGTATCGCTGATCTTTTTATCGGCAACTGTCTTAAAATCTTTATCCACATAGTAAGGCGTAACCCCGTCTCCGCGGATTACTTTATCCGCTATTACTAAATCCCCGACTTTGATATCCTCGCTTAAAGAGCCGCAGGTGCCAATACGAATAATATTCTGTATCCCGGAGTTACACATTACCTCGCTGGTAATAGAGGTATCGGTAGAGAATCTTCCGCCGTTTATGGCAGTAAGTTTGATCCCCTGATAGGTGCCGGTGTACATGGTGTATTCCATAAAAGAAAAATTGCGCACGGGATTTTCTATTTTCTTGATCAACACTTCTAATCTATCTTTCGGGCCGGGGACAATGGCGTATTTGCCCACATCCTGCGGCCTCAACTGCACCATCTGCGTTAGATCCTTGCCTGTTAAATGAACATCCTTCTGCATCTGCATGTATTTATCTCCTTTTTAATCACTGTTTAGCGGCTGTCTTGTCTTGTTTCTCGCAGGGACGTTCGCCAGCCCCGGCGTGTCTGGCTCACTCAGCGAAAATTCTCGCTCTGCCAGATAATTATTTAGCGGGGCAACCGTGCCCGCTCGAATTTCCGTATGCCCTGCTCAAAATCAAGCCAAGCCATCCGCTAAATCGGACATCCTTTTTTCAAAAAACAGTCGCTGTCTCTATTTTACATATTTTCAACCAATATCTTAGAATCCATACCCCAACAGAGTAAACGAACTAAAATTCTATCGCTAAGCCTTCGCTTTTCATCATCTTTTCTTAGGGGATTTATATAAATCTTTTTTATATATTCAAAGGGGTTAACATAAAAGACAACGCACGCTAATGATACTTTACTGCTTATTCTATATCCAAACCTATATTCTTTATCTAGAAAATACTTTTTCCCTTGAAACTCCTTAAGTTTTCTAAAGGGGCTCTCTAAGCAATAGTTAGGCATTTCTGCAGCTTCTGGTGGAGCATCGTCATCTGTATAGTAGGAAATCTTCGCGTCTTTAAATTCTTGAAATATCCCCTTTTCTAGGAAGTAGCTACCCTGTGAAGCAATCTTCTTCACATCGTCCACGGTTGACAAAATAGCAATATCATTATTTTGTGTATACAATTCAAAGAATGTCTGTATATCTTTATTTTTATCTTCATTCTCTAAGGAATGCCAACAACTTACTAACCAGTCACCTGATGTCGTAGCAATTGTATTTTTTAATCTGGTTTCCTTCTCATGTGGGTCGCCATTCTTTTCTAAAGGAAGAACGAGATAGTATTTGGTATTATGAAAGATGAAAGTACTGCTTTCTCCACTTTCAGGTAAAATATAATTGCTAAAGTCTTGAATTGAAATAATTCTGAGTAACTCCATCTTAAAATTATCTTAAGAATTTGTTATCTATTCAATGAACTTGGCAAGGTTCGAGCGAATGTCGATTTTAGCCAAAGCAGCTTGAGCATTTTCGGGAATCCCGAAGCCCGAAGGGCAATTTCGGGACGGCGATGCTGTTTGAGCGCCGAGGTAGAGGCCGAGGCGCGAGTTCAGCAGCCGCCGAAAATGCGAAAGACCTTTGGCGGCCCGTCAGGGCAAAATCGACCTTGAGCGAGAAGCTTGACAGGTTCATTGTTAAAGAGCAAGTATATTTCCCAAATTACCACCCAGGATATCTTGCTTATCCTCTTGCGATATATCCAGGCTGTTTACCGCGTTTATCCCCGCGGCGACATCTTTCTTTGCCGGCCAGTCACTGCCCCAGAGTATATGTTTTGGGCCGAGCATCTCCAGCGCGGAGAGAAAATTAGTCTTTTTTATATCGCCGCTGGTATCTACGTAAATACTCCTTAAGAAATCCGTGGGCTTGCCTTTTAAGTCTTTGACAAAATTCATCCCTTTAAGCATCTGATAAGTGGCGTCAAAGCGGTGCTCCAAATGGGTGATCACTCCTCCGAAATAAGCAAAGATAAACTTCAACTTAGGATAATCACGCAGGATATCCGCCATCAAGAGTTTACCGATACAGATCGTAGTATCAAATACATACTCGGCAACCGGGGTCAATAACGGGTCCTGCACGCGTTCATAGCCGATAGGATTGACTATCTGCGAATGCACAAATATCGGGATTTTTGATTCTTCAGCCAGCTTGTATAAAGGTAAGAACCTCTGATCATCAAGATAAATACCGTTGTAGCTGCTGGCTAAAGAAATTGCCTTAAAACCAAATTCCCCTGTGGCGCGCTTGGCCTCTGAGACCATATCCTGCGAGTTATCTACCGGCATGATCGCAGCACCAATGAACTTATCAGGGAACTTTTTAATAATCTTGGCTACATGGTCATTATAAATACGCGAGACCATACTCATGCTGCCGAGTTTTAAATGCGCGTCAGAGGTAGGATATGACAAAACCGCCTTATCAATGCCGGCTGCTTCCATCATCTTTACCTGGGCTTCAATATCTCCCCATGCCTTATGGAAGAAATGGGCATTGTTGATGATTTCTTCTGGTAACCAATGCGAGTGGCTGTCTATAATCATCCTAATGCTCCGTGCTTTTTAAGATCCTCTCGGTCATCTCCTTCTCATAAAGCGCCTTGATCTCTTTTAGAGATGATACCCCAAGTGTCCTGGCAATTACTTTCTCTATTGCCCGCAGTTTTAAACACAAAAACGCGTAATCTCTTTTTAAAGCCTTGCCGTCATATTTTAATTTCAGGCCGGTTTTCTCCTTATTCTCGATATAGGCCTGAAAATCATCAACAAATTTCTTTATTTCCGGGCTCTGGCGGTTACGCAGTTCTTTTAAGATCAACCTGTCAATCTGGCTTTGCGTAAACTTACGCTCGATCTTATCCAATTCCTCTTTGACAGCCTTATACAGCCAGATGAGGTATCTCTTTTTAAGGTTTTTCAGGTCTTGCTTATCCACCGTTTAGTTATTTCTTTACCAATTCCGCGTCGTCAAGATAAAGCGTGCCTTTTGCCGGCGGCAACGGTTCAAACTGGTAACTCTTTATCGGGAAATCTATCTGTCCATTCTTTTCCGCGGTCTGCGGCTGCCAGTCGTCGCGCGCGACAAATTCCTTGAACGGGCAGACTACCTGTTTCCAGCCTTTAAAATTATCTTCAAAAATATAGCGCGATATCTCACCGCCGTTATCTTTGATGTCAAAAGCGATCTTTGCCTTATTATCGCTGCCGTACATATAAAAAGCTATGGCATTGTATTTATTCCAGCTCACATCTCCTGCCTTCACCAGCCAGCCGGAATTCTTAGCGTCTAAATCATAACCTCTGGCTACCCAGATATATCCTCCGGGAACAGCATCATAAGTTACCTTAAGCGACTGTTTGCCTCCGTGCGCGATATCTGTAGCCGCGCTGACTTCCACGTTTGAACCATTACCAGCCCCGAAATCCACCGTTCCTTCGGGACCGCCGGTAATCATGATCTCAAAACCGTCAATTAATAATATCTCATCCGCGGCAAGGCTCAAACCTGCCAAACTTAAAACCATAACCAGGATCAAAACAGCTGTTTTCATAATGCTTCCTCCTTTGCCCACAAGGGCACACCCGCGCAATTCCGATAAGCGCGGGGTGTAAGTCCACAGGGACACGCCCGCCACTCCTTTATGGCGGGGCGTTATTTACCCGGGTGCGCTTGTTTAAACGGTATTACCGGCGCGGTCCAGGGTGTCTGCTGGTTAATAATAGCGATCTCCAACGGACAAACATTTGCCGGCACAGTCAAAGCGAACTTCACCGCGTTTTCAATTGCCTCGGTTGTCATCAGGCGCGAGGTGTCTGCGGTAATTTCCTTTAATTTGCCGGTTAAGTCAGTATCTGTTACGCCCGGCAGCAAAGAGGTGATCTTAATGCCGTGGTCGCGGATCTCCCAAAAGAGCCCTTTTAAGAAAGCACGCAAGCCCACTTTTAAAGAACTATAAACAAGGAAATTACGCGGCAGGGGATCGCATAGAGTTGAACCGGAAACCATATTAATGATCGAGCCGCTTTTATTTTTTATCATATCGTTAATTACCAGGCGGATCAACCTGACATAACCTAAGTAATTCGTATGCGCCAATCTTTCAAAATCCTCAATGGGCTGCTCGTGGAACGGATACTGGCTGGAAACCCCGGCGTTATTGATGAGGATATCTATTTTGCCGAATTTCGCTTTTGTTTTATTAACCAGGTTTTCCAGGTCCTCTAATTTCGCCACGTCGCAGACCAAAGGCAGCACTTCTACTTTATATTTTTTGGCGATCTCGCCCGCGGTTTCCTCTAACGGGCCCTGCTGGCGCGCGGCAATGGCAAGATTAATGCCTAAACTCGCGCAGGTGCAGGCAATAGCCTTGCCGATACCGCGGCTTGCTCCGGTTATAATAGCGGTCTTCCCTTTCAATTCCGTGCTCATATTAAGCCTCCTAAACTTTTGCGATCAATAACTTCCTATCCAGTAATAATAATACTACCAAGCTAAAACCAAAACAAACAAAACTCAAAACAAAACTTTTCTGTATCAACACTCCTCCGATAGCCACACCCAGGCCTCCGGAGACAAAACGTATGCCGCTGTTTAAACTCGCTGCCTCATGCAGAAAATCCCCGGGCAGGTCAGTAAGCATAGTAGAAAGCCCGGCGTGGTTAAAAGTCCAACCCAGGCCCCAGATAATCATTAACAGCGCGATAAACAAAACCGGCAGTTTAAATGCCAGGCAAAATATGCTTAAGGCCATCATCAGGATCCCTAAATTTATCGTCTTTACCCTGCCCAGCGTATCTGCCAAAATACCCCCGAATGTTTCACCGAAAACTCCGCTTAGGCTGGTCAATGTGATCAAAGAACTGATCAGGAACTGGGAAAATCCTAAATCAGATGAAAAATATACTGCCAGCCACTGCTGCACGCCGTGATAGATCAAGCTGATAAAGAATATATAGGTAAAAACCAGAAAGAAATCCCTGTTTTTAAAGGCGCGCAAATAATTTATTTTAAAACCCACAGCATCTTTCTTAAAGCTCGGCAGGTAAAAATAGATAATAACGCATAATACAAACCCTAACACCGCCGGAATAAAGAAAATCAGCCGCCAGTGGACAATCCCGCTTAAGGCCAGGCCTAAAAGAGACGCGATAAACGTCGCTCCAAAGAAAATCCCGACGAATTTGCCCCGGGATTTGTCTTCCACGTGCCTGGCAATTAAAATAATCCCCAAAGGAATTACTGAAGCCCCGAATAACCCCATCATGAACCGGGCAAAAAATAAGGAATTTATATTTTGCGCCAATGCCGCCAGCAGGTTAGCCAAAGAAAACAAACTAAGGCAGGTTAATTCTACCTTTTTGGCGTCAATCAAACGCACCAGCGGCCCGTAGACCAAGGCAGCTATGCCGTAAGGCAGCATATACAGCCAGATGATCCTGCCGGCAAATAATTGAGAAAGAGCGAAATCCCTGGCTATGGAAGGCACCAGTGCTGCAACTGCGGCGACATTAAAAGAAAGCAGCGCGCCTTCTAAACACAAGATAATAAAAGTAGACTTCTTCACTTCTTAGTTGCTTCTCTTTCAATAATTTCTTTAAAGATCTTCAGGTTGTGCCGTGAGCCTTCATTAATAAAGCCCTCGACCTGCTGGTCGGTAAATTTAGCTTTTTCATCCATTTCAAAATGCTGGATCCAAGCCATCTCCACTGGACAGAAGTCCGTGGTTTGGCATCCTTTAGCCAAAGCCATGCCTGCGGGCTTAGACGTATAAAGCCAGACGATCTTCATATATTTAAAAGGAAACAACGGCTCCTGCCTTTGGGCATAAGTAAAATATTTGTCTTTAAAAAGCAGCCGCCAGGAAACCCAGGACTTCCCTTCTTCGTCAGTAAGGCGGAAGGTGATTTTATTGTCTTTCTTCTCCACGACTTCGGCTTTCTGGTATTCACTGCCAAATAATTCTGTCCAGCGCGGGATATCGTTAGAAATATCAAAAACCAAATCATACGGGGCGTTAATAATTATTGAATTGCACGTGTGTCCCATATATAACCTCCTTGCGCAGAAAGCGCACACCGACTCCTCCTTTAGAGTCGGGTGCTATTCTAATATCGCCACTACGCGCGACCAGGCAGCTCCGGTATTCTTTATCTTTACCGGAAAACAAACCACCTTAAAACCAAAAGCAGGCAGTTCCTCTAAATGCGCCAGGCGCTCAATATGTATAAATTCCCTTTTCCTGCCGTAAAAATGCGCCGGATATAACGCGCCCGTTTTTTTGTTATCCAGAAATTCTTTCAGCATGAATTTATAAGGCCGGTCAATACCCATGGTGTCTGTGCCGAATATTTTTACACCCCTGTCCAGCAAATAATCTATCGCCGAAATATCTATCCCCGGGTAATCTGTAAAATAACGGGGGCTTCCATAAAATTTATCGGCGCCGGTATGCAAAAGCACGATATCCAGGTTTTTAAGGGAATAATTTATCTTTTTTAGCGCGCTTTCTAAGTCCTGGGCGGTTATGGTTTCGTTTGGCGTCTTATGCGTAAAGTCAAGATGCACGCCACTAGACATGCACCAATCTAATGGGATTTCTTCCGCGGTCTTTGACGGCCTGCCTTCTGATAATGAACCGTAATGAAAGGAGTAATCTAAGTGTGTGCCGACATGAACCGGCGAATGGACTATTTCTAAAGACAGGAATTCCTGGCCAGGGAGGTCTTCTTTCCGGAGGATACGCTTTCCCAGGATATATTTTATCCTGCCTAAGAAAGTCTTACCCATAATTACGCGGTTAAACTTTTCCACGCCCTGCTTATGAGACACTCTCTGGATATTTACAGGGTGCACCTCAAAAGCCTTTTCATCAATAGGCAGGCTTAAGTCAACTATCTTCATTTAACTTAATTTTGGTTGGATCACCTTTTCAATATCGTTGATAGTAGAAGACTTGGTTATTTCTTTAGGGCTTAATTTTATATTAAAGGTTTTTTCCAGCGCGATAACGGTTTCTACCATTTCCGTGGAATCCACGCCTATGCTGTCCTGTAGCGCTGCGTCGTCTTTTAACTCTTCAAGCTTCACCTTCAATAATTTCACTAAAACATCTTTGATCTTTGGTTTTATATCCATATCGCCTCCCTGTGTTTAGATGTGCGCTTCGCCTTTAGTGGCTCCGGCTTCCCATTTTCCTACGCCTGCCATAACATCCTGGAAACAAAGCTTGGCAAGAGGATCAAAATTGCTTTCCATGATCCGGTTGATCCTGCCGGGTTTAGAAAAGAATTCGCGCATACACCAGGAACCCAGGCGGCCCAAATCTTCGGTAGTAAGATGATCCGTCGGGATAACCGGATGCAGGAAATCCCAGGTACTGAAATCAACTTTTTTAGGGTCGATCCAGTTTTTCTTCATGGCGATCCTCCACATCGGGGAATTCGGCGCGGGAGTAACGTAGCCGACCCAGAGGATATCCGGATCAACCTGGTCCGTAAACTCAAAGCGCTGCTTGATGATCTCTTCGGTGTCGTAATCAAAACCCATCATAATATCGGCGACGATCGCGATGTCATGCTTGCGCAGAAGCTCAATGGTTTTTTTGATCTGGTCTAACGTAATACCCTTGGCTATTCTCTTAAGTTCTGACTGCGTGGTAACCTCGATGCCGAATACCCCCATAAACAACCCTGTTTCTTTCATTAAGGGAAGTACGGATTCACAATTGACCCAGTCAATGGCGCGGCCCAGGGAAACCCATTTAATATCGATCTTTTTTTGCTTCTTTAATTCGCAGAATCTCCTGACGCGTTCGGGGTCTACGTTAAAATTATCATCCTGGATAACCACTACCTTTACCCCGTATTTATTCTGCAGAAGTTCCATCTCCTCTATTACGCGTTCCGGGGATTTGGCGCGCCAGGTCAAGAAATCAGAGGGGTGGCGCGGATCATACTGGTCCCATTCATAACAAAAGGTGCAGGCAGAAGGGCAGCCGCGCGAGGTCACCATGTCCACAAACGGCTTCCAGTAAGTATGCCCCACGTATTTATCCATGGGAAACAGGTCATATGCCGGTAAAGGCAATTTATCTAAATCCTGCATAAGCGGTTTGTGCGGCCCCATGACAATCTTACCGTCAATGCGCGAGGTAACGCCGCCGACATCCTTAAGGTTTTTCTTTTTATCTATAGCCTCAATTAAATCGCCAAAAGACTCCTCTTCGCCCATGACCACAAAATCAACAGCCGGATTCTCTTCCAGCGTCGGAACAGGCATTGCCGAATACCATAAGCCGCCGAAAATTATCTTTGTTTCAGGCAGTGCCTGCTTGATCTTCTCGGCTGCTTCCTTAAAATGCCTTAATACTCCGTAGCCGCCATAGCCATGCAGTTGTTCGCCCATCACCACCACATCGGGATTTTTTGATTTCACCTGTTCGACCAGTTCATCCATCGGGGTTTGAAAGGCCTTACCGTCAATAACTGCCACATCCGCGTAACCCCGTTCTCGGACATATGCTGCCCAGTGCGCGTAAAGCTGATTAGGTGACCTGTGTATCCCGTGTGTTGCCCACGCGCCTACTTTTGGCATTACAAATAGAATCTTCATAAAACCTCCATGTTAGATTTTACTATTTACCTTTTTCAATCACCAATACAGAATTTATGCCGCCTCTCCCGCGGGAGATTATTAAAGCCTTATTTATTTTATGCTCCCTGGCTTCTTTTGTAACATAATTCAGGCCGGGGAAGACAGGAGTATCTAAATTCAACGTGGGGGGTATCAAACTGTTCTCCATCGCCAGGATCGCGATGATCAAGTCCACGGCGCCTGAAGCACCCAGCAGGTTCCCGAACATAGACTTAGGGCAGCTGACAGGTATACTTTTAAGTTTCCCGCCAAAAACATTCTTTAATGCTTCTATCTCTGAATTATCCCAGATATCTACAGCTAATCCGTCTAAACTAATATAATTAATCTCATCCGGGGATGCTTCTGCGTCGGCAAGGGCAGTCTTGATCGCCCGGGCCAATTGCCGGCCGTCTAAGGCGGGATTGATCCTGTCTTCTCCATCGCAGCTTGTCCCGAATCCGGAAACATACGCTAATATATTCGCCCCGCGGCCAAGCGCGCGCTCTCCCGGCTCCATTACCATAATGCCGGCACCCTCTCCGATAACAAAACCGCTGCGTTTTTTATCAAAAGGCCTGTAGGCAGCCTGGGGGTGGGCGTTATCAGTAGATAACCCGCCGTAAGTATTGCAGCATAAAAGCGCGTAAGGCGTAACCGGCGCTTCCATGCCGCCGGCCAGGATCATATCTAATTTTTGCTTAGCCAGAGTCTTGCGCGCGTAACCAATGGCCTCAATTGAACTGGCCCTGTCCGCTACAATAGTCTTGCTAAAACCCTTTATCCCGTAATAAATGGAAACCTGGCCCTGTGGCGCTGCCGGAAACCACGCCGAGGCCATATATGGGGAAACCCCTTCACGGCCCTCCAGATATAGATCGCGTAATTCCGTCTCCGCGTATAACCATCCGCCTATGGCATTACCTAAAAATATGCCTACCAGGTTAGGGTCTTCTTTCTTGATGTCTATACCCGCATCCTGCAAGGCAAGCTCTGAGGCGATCAGCGCCATATGCGAAAAAGCATCGATCTTTTTTAAAAGGCGCTCTGAAACGTGGCTGTATTTTTCCAGGTCATCTATCTGTCCGGCGATATGAGCGGGATATTTAGAGGCGTCAAAACGGGTGATCTCCTTAATAAACGACCTGCCGGCTTTGATATTGGCCCAGAATTGCCGGCGGCCTATTCCCGACGGAGCAACTATGCCTAAACCCGTAACCGCGACTTTTTTCACTATACCTCCAGACGTTTAAGGATTAATGATGAATGTATGCCTGAGAATCCGCTTGAAGTCTTAAGGATAGTCTTTACTTTCTTGGCCCGTGCCACATTGGGGATGTAATCCAAGTCGCAGCGGGGATCTTTTTCCTCCTGGTTTATCGTGGGAGGAAGAATATCTTTCTGAAAGATCATGGAACAAACTACCAGCTCTATGGCATTGGCCGCGGCCAAGGGATGGCCGATCATGGATTTTAAGGAACTGGCCGGAAGTTTATACGCGTAATCCCCAAAGACCATTTTATAAGCGGAAGTCTCAAATATATCATTCATGCGCGTGGATGAACCGTGCGCGTTAATGTAATCTATGCCTTGCGGTTTTATATCCGCGTCTTTAAGCGCTAAATTAATACAATTAGCCATGGCTGAGCCGTCGGATGGCAAATCCGTCATATGGAAGGCATTGCAGCTTGTGCCAAAACCCGCTACTTCAGCGTAAATATGGGCGTTGCGTTTTAAAGCATGGCCTAGCTCTTCCAGGATCAATATGCCTGCCCCCTCTGAAAGTACAAACCCATCGCGCTTGTTATCAAACGGCCTGCTGGCAGCTTCCGGCCGGTCATTACGCGCGGACAGTACATTAACCACGTCAAAGGCGCCAAAGGTAACTGGAGTGATCGGCGCCTCCGCGGCTCCAGCGAACATTATGTCCTGTTCACCGTCCTGAATGACCTCTAAAGCAAACCCTAATGAATCAGTTCCCGCGGTACAACCCGTAGAAAGCGTGTTACAAATACCCTTTAACCCGAGCCTAGCTGATATTTCAATGGAAGGCGTATTAAACATCGCCGCGTCATACAGATCCGGCCTTACTTTTGACGGATCAATGGGATTCTTGCCGTCGTCGGTAACTAAGGCGAATTCCTCTTCCATATATTTTGTTCCGCAGATAGCATTGGCAAGGCAGACCCCGATGCGCTGGGGATCTTCTTTAGATAAAACTAATCCACTGTCTTTTAAGGCCATATCTCCGCAGACTACGCCAAACTGCACATATCTATCCATGCGCACCGCTTCTTCATGCGTAAGGCCGAGTTTGAAAGGATCAAAATCGCGCACTTCCGCGGCGATCCTGGTATTAAATAGAGATACATCAAAGCCATCTACCAGTTTTACCGCTGATTTTCCCGATGACATTGCCTGCCAAACGTTATCCTTACCTATGCCGTTAGGCGAAACCACCCCTACTCCCGTAATAACCACTCTTCTCTTTGCCATTTTACTTTTCTTTATCCTCTTGGACCCGCCTTACTTTAAAAACAATATTTCCCCCGTCGGGACAAGTGACCGTATCTATGGAGTCAGGGTCTTCCATAAAGAAGAACTTGGCTCCGAAATTAAGCGCGAAAAGCGCCGGAAATGCCGTATGGAACGCCGCGCCGCAGAAACCGGGGATACATTTCAAACCTTGCGTCTCCCATTTATCCCCGACTTTATAACCAAAAGCGCATTTACCTTTTGCCTTGGCTACCTCAATTATCATTTTCTTAGGGTTAGGCCCCTTAAAATCAGGGTCCTTAGGCAATACTTTGACCTTACCCTCTTTGTCTAAAACCTCCGCCTTAAATTCCAGCTTACCTCCGTCGGGGCAAGTTACTAACAATGAATGCTGGTTATCGCGGAAGCCGAATTTTGCCCCAAAACTTAAAGCATAGGCAACCGGAAAAAGCGCGTGGGCCAACCCCAGGCAAAAATACTTAGGCGCGTGCGTGAAATCTTCAAGTACCAGCTCATCGCCGATCTTATAACCATGATAACAATGGCCGAAGACATTGGTTACCGTAAGTTTTAATTTAGGAAAAGGAGAATTGATCTCGTTCACAGGCCTTTTATATTATTCAGTAATTCTTCCTTGGTAAAAAACTTCCGCGTTTGTTCAACTTTATGCACCATCTCCACTAATTTCTTATTCAAAGGAGCGTTTAGTTTATACTTCTCGGCTATAAGCAGAAACTCGCCATTTATATAATCGATCTCGGAAGCCTTTCCTCTTTTTATGCTCTGCAATATTGAGCCGTAAAGCGGCTCTTTGTTTAGATTAATCATGATACCGGAAAATATCTTCGCTGCTTCCAGATTAGGCATAGAAGTCAATTTTGTCAGCCTCTCTAATGGGAAATCCGGCAAAGACAACAACCGGATACCTGCTTTATCCATGATATCCAGGCCTTCTTTCCATATGGCAATACTGATACTGCTAATATCTATATCCAAGAACGCTTCCTGCATGCTTACGCCTAGTATCGCCGGTATACAATTATTGGCATTAACGAATATCTTAAGGTACTTCATTCCCTTTAAGTCTTCTGCTACGATAGTAGGGAAGGCTTTATCTAAAACCCGGCTTATTTCTACCGTCTTTTCATCATTATTAGTGAACGCCCTGCCAATGATCCAGCTGCCTTCAAAATTATGCGCTATCTTGCCCCGCTCTAAATAAGTAGCGCCAAACATGACAATGCTGGAGATTATATTCTCAGCAGGAACATACTTGGCAACTATACCATCTGCGGCTATCCCGTTTTGAGTAGTCAAGATCGTAGCACTGCCGATAAATCCCAGGTTCTCTTTTACCGCTCGCTCAACATCCTGTACTTTTGTAGCCAGGATCACCAAGTCAGGGCTTTGGGATAGCTTTTCCTGCGCGTCTATCCGGATATTAAAATCACCCCTTACTCCGGAAATCTGTAACCCATTTTCTTTTATCGCCCTTATCGAATCAGCGCTGCCCGATAAAGAGACATCCGCGTTTTTAAGTTTTAAATACCCTGCCACCAGGCCGCCTATTGCCCCGCTTCCGACTACCGCTATCTTCATTTTATACCTTTTGTGATCTTATTGCTGCCGCCTGGGAAAACCGTATTTTTTATAATCAAACCCTGTCTGCTCTAATAACCTGATCATCATGCCATAGAATGGCGAAGGCACATCGCAAAAAAAGGCAGCTATCACGTCCTGCTCTTCAATCTGCTTAGCTTGCCTGAGTGAGGCGTTCTCCTGGGCTCTCTTAGTTACCGCTTCTTCGGTAATGTGACGGTGGAAAACGGGGATCTTAGAGATCATCAGCTGGAACTTTGTCTTAACTTCATTATTCCAATCCATGGGATTTTCCCTTCTCTGGTAATAGTAAAATTTTACTATTCCAATTTTACCGACCAAGCCAAATTTTGTCAAGCAATTTCTTAATAGCTATTTATCTAATGAACTTGGAGAGGAATCAGACTGTTTTTATCAGGGTCAAGAGGAACTTTGATTCCGTTTCTACCATTTGGAGGTTATGTTCCAGTATGCGCTTCAAGGGTAATGGTATCCCCTGTTTATACTTCAGGCGAAGCATTTGTTTTAGGTCGCGGGATAATTTATTTAAAATAAATACCCGGCCCTTTAGCCTCCTGCGGGCAATATTGGAATTTATATAGGACAAGAAATACAGGCTTAGATCTAAGCTAAAATGCGGGCGTTTAAAATCCAGGAAGCTGGCGGAAAGCAGCTTATCAAAACGCGCCTGCCCGCTCTTGCTTAAGGCGTAGACAAAACGCTGCGGGCGCCTGCCTTGTTTGGCTGTGTGCTTTATCACTAACCCTTTTTTCTCTAATAAATTTAAAGGGTAATATATGGACTTTGGCTCTAAGCCGGCGAATAGAGATAAGATCTCTTTGATTTTCTTCTTTATCTCGTATCCATGCTTGGGGCTCTCTTTGAGCAAACCCAACAGCAACAGCTCATGCTCGATCATCCTATGACACCCATGTTCCTGAATCTCTTATATCTTAATTCCAGCAATTCTTTCTTATCCAGCGTACCAAGAGCCTTCAAATTCCTGTTTATCGCTTCTTTCAATGCCGCGGCTGTTTTCTGGGGATCGCGGTGCGCGCCGCCTAAAGGCTCCGGCACTACTTCATCAATAATGCCCATCTTTAACAAATCCTGCGCGGTCAATTTTAATACCTCCGCTGCTTCGGGCGCTTTTGCTCCGTCCTTCCACAATATCGCAGCACACCCTTCCGGAGAGATAACTGAATAATAAGCATTTTCCAGGACTAAAACACGGTCCGCTATTCCCACTCCTAACGCCCCGCCTGAGCCGCCTTCACCAATGACTATGGCTATTATGGGTACGGATATACCCATCATCTCTCTTAAATTAAGCGCTATAGCCAGCGACTGGCCGCGTTCCTCCGCGCCTATGCCAGGATAGGCGCCGGGCGTATCTATAAATACCACGATAGGCAGGTTAGATGCTTCAGCTAATTGCATGATCCTCAGCGCCTTACGATACCCTTCGGGATGCGCGCAACCGAAATTACGCTTGAGGTTTTCTTTGGTGTCTCTCCCTTTCTGATGCCCCATGATAACCAGCTTTTGGCCGTCTAATTTAACCAAGCCGCAAACCATCGCCTTATCGTCGGCAAAAACCCTATCCCCATGCAATTCTATAAAATCAGACATGAGCATGTTAATATAATCCAATGTATAGGGCCTGGTGGGATACCTGGCCAGCTGCACTCTTTGCCAGGCAGTTAAATCACTGTAGATGCTTTTCTTTAAATGCTCGAGCTTATCTTCCAGGCGCCTGACCTCGGAAGAAAGATCGATTTTTTTATCCGAAATGAAATTCTTCAGTTCCTCGATCTTCTTTTCCAGCTCTACAATAGGTTTTTCGAAATCAAGTCCAGCCATAATTAATGCCTATCTTTTAACCTGTGGTTTATCGAACCGGGGGTTAATCAACAATAGTTACTTCCGTGCCTACGGGGACTATTGAATACAGCTCTTCCACATCGGGATTTGCCATACGCACGCAGCCTTCAGTAACCTGCTGGCCTAAACTTTTAGGGTCAGTCGTGCCGTGTATGCCATAACCAGGCAGGTTAAACCCCAGCCAGCGCGTACCCAGTACATTCTCAGGGCTTTGGGCCGGGACAACCGCGCCTGCCTTAAACCAGGTAGGATTCATTAGCTTGTTGGTTATCTTAAGAGTGCCTACCGGGCTGGAATTGTTTTTACCTGTGGCAACAATGTATGTTTTAACTATGTCTTCATCGGATTTTAAAATAAGGATATTCTGGGATTTGTCCACAAATATACTAAAAGGCGCTGTCCATACCTTGATCTTCCTGCCCGGCAAGATCCTGTCATTGGCCAGATTATTGCTCTTCATAATTAAATCGCCCGTAGTTTTAAACTCTTTAGCGATCCTGGCTATCGTATCACCCGGCTTGATCTCATAAACAATGCTCTTAGGAGTTATAGTGGGAGAAAATAATAATTTTATGTTTATATCTTCAGCCTTCTTCTGCCAATTCATGACCTCCCTTGAATTGGGAAATTCGCTGATCAGTTTCTGATATGCCGCGCCGCTAGACATAAGCTCTCCCTTGGCCTCAGAATCTTTAGCCTGGCCAAGCAAGCTGGTTAAATCCGCGGGGTTACATGTTTTAGCTGGAGAAGAACTCCCATTCTTTTTGATATTTAAAGCTATAGAAACAATTAAGATTATTAAGGCTGCGGAACCTGCGATAAGTAGCTTCTTCTTCACCGAATCCTCCTTTAATAAACCCTGATCATTTGATCGAACGATTTTACTGCGCTAAAAAAGCAATGGCTACGCCCAATAAAAACCCTACAATGACTTCTACCGGAGTATGGCCTACGAGTTCGCGCAACCTGCCCTCGTCAATCTTACCCTGCCAATATATATCTTCCGTTATTTTATTCAATATGCGGGCCTGCTTACCGGTAGCCCGGCGCACACCCTGGGCATCAAACATCACTACAATGGCAAATACGGCAGCCAGGGCAAAGTAAGCGCTGCCAAATCCGTATTCGATCCCCATGGCCGTAGCTAAACAAGAAGCTCCTGTGGCATGGCTGGAAGGCATCCCTCCGGTGCCTACGAACCAGCGAAAGTCAAATTTCTTCTGGCGGATGACGCCTATAGCTACCTTAATTGTCTGGGCGATCAACCAGGCAGAAATGGTGGTCATCAGGATCTTATTCTTAACTATCTGGGTAAATATCTCCATCATTATTATTCTTTCACCAGTAAAACCGGGGCGCGTTTAAAGATGCTAATACGGTTTTAGCCAACAAGAAGGCGTTTAACATATTCTTAAGCAAGGTGTTATAGTAAATTAGTATTATATAATCCAGGCATATAAAAAGCAAGATTTTTTCTACGGGCCGGCTGATTACCGGAGTTTCTTAGTTAGATTTAACGGTTCATCACGTCTATTAAAGTAGGAAACATACCCTAAGGAGGCAAACAAGATGCTGGCAAAAGTTTTTAGTTTTGGGCTCTTAGGTATAGAAGCGTATCCTATTGAGATAGAGGTAGATGTCTCCAGGGGCCTGCCGGCCATAACCCTGGTTGGCATGGCAGACACAGCCATAAGAGAAAGCAGGGAACGGGTTAAATCCGCTATTAAAAATTCGGGTTTTGAGTGGCCGGCTGAAAGAATTACTGTAAGCCTGGCACCTTCAGATATAAAAAAAGAGGGCTCTTCTTTTGATCTGGCTATAGCTTTAGGCATCCTCGCTGCGACAGAACAATTAAGCGGTGAAAGCCTTAAAGATTATTATGTGTTAGGGGAATTATCGCTTGATGGGTCTCTCAGGCCGACTCGGGGTATTTTGCCTATAAGCGTAGCGATCTCTAAGTCTAAATCTAAAAACATTATTACAGCGGTTCAGAATGCCAGAGAGGCGGCCGCGGTTTCAGGGATCGGGGTCTGGCCGGTAAAAACCCTGAAAGAAACAATAGAATTCTTGCATAATCCAAACACAACCCGGCCTTTTAAACTGGATATAGCCGGGTCGTTTAAGCAAAATTCAAGCTACGCGGTGGATTTTTCAGAAGTTAAAGGCCAGTATTTGGCTAAAAGGGCTTTGGAGGTAGCGGTTTCTGGCGGGCACAACGTGCTGATGATCGGCCCTCCGGGAAGCGGCAAGACTATGCTGGCTAAAAGGATACCCACGATCATGCCCGATCTGACTTTGGATGAAGCATTAGAAGTAACCAAAATACATTCTGCAATGGGGACATTACCTAACGGAGAAGGCATAATGGGGATAAGGCCATTCCGCAGCCCTCATCACAGCATATCCAGCGTAGCCTTAATTGGCGGCGGTTCTATCCCTCAACCCGGAGAAATAAGCATGGCTCATCAAGGCGTCTTATTCCTCGACGAACTTCCGGAATTCCACCGCGATTGCCTGGAAGCATTAAGGCAGCCCCTGGAAGATGAATTAATCCGCGTATGCCGGATAAGAAAATCCTTTATTTTCCCCGCTTCCTTTATGCTGGTCTGCGCCATGAACCCCTGCTCTTGCGGTTATTACACTGATTTGCATAAAACCTGCAGGTGTAATCCGAATAAAATCTCAGGCTACATGAGTAAGATCTCCGGGCCGCTATTGGACAGAATAGATATACATATTGAGTTGCCGTCAATAAAATATACGGAGCTTGTTGACACAAAAGAATCCGAATTTTCAATTGCTATTAAAGCGCGGGTAGCAAAAGCACGCTCTATACAAAACAAGCGCTTCAGGAATGACGGGATCTTTCATAACGCGCGAATGAATACTAAATTAATCAGAAAATATTGCGCCCTGGAAGATGAGGCTAAAGAATTACTTAAGATGGCAATGACGGAACTAGGGTTCTCCGCGCGCGCTTTTGATAAGATACTTAAAATCAGCCGGACTATCGCTGATTTAGCTGAGTCGGAAATTATTCTAGTTGAGCATATTTCCGAAGCAGTGCAGTATAGGAATCTGGATAAACAGCACTTATGATCTATAGGAACAATTTCCCAGTAATGCGTTCACGCGGGCGGAACGGATATGAGAGTCATTAGACCCATCCGCGAGAAACCAATTGGTAACATAATCTTCCGGCAAAACCATACCCCACTTCTTATGGTTTTCAAAAAGATCGCTTCCCTTTAAGACATAACAAGGGTTAATATGAATACAGTCGGTTAATGCGCGTATTTTATTAACGAATCTTCGGGTTTTTTCAAAATCTTCCTCTGACTCTCCGGGGTGGCCGATCACAAGATTCACGGAAAACGAAATCCCCGCGTCTTTTGTGTATTCAAGCGTCCTCAAGGCAAGATCTGTGTCAAAAGATTTCTTCATAATTTTAAGCACACTATCAGACCCGGATTCTATACCAAAGTTCAGCCGCTCAGCTCCGGCTATCTTCATTTTTAATAAAAAACCCTTTGTCATTTCTTTCCTTACCAATATATGCCCTCCCCAATTGACCCCCATTTCCCTGACGGCCATTAGGTCGCAAAACATGGAGAATCCCTCCATGTTCCCGTTAATAAGCGAATCATTAAGGTAAACGAATTTAAGCTTGCTAAAACGGCTTTTTTGAAACGCTATCTCCTCAACCACTGAAACCGCGCTTCGAAAACGGTGAGGGCTCCAATGGCTCTTTTCTATACAGAAACTGCAATGCGCTATGCATCCACGCGAAGTTGAAATCGAAATCTTTTCTGTTTGCTCATTCAGGAATCCGAAATCCGCGAAAGGCAGCTCATCCAGACACCGGACTAGCTCTTTCTGCCCACAATCAAGAGGCCCATCTCCTGTTTTTATAAGAAAACCCTCCGTGCGCCAGTCTTCATTATTACTTATTTTCCTTAAAAGCTCGGGCAAAACAATCTCCGCCTCTCTTAGACATACGGCGTCAAACATTCCTGTACTCATCAAGTATTCTGGGCTGAAGTTTATAAAACATTCCGGGCCCCCGGCAAGAATGATTTTCTCGGGATACCTTTCCTTAATTTTCTTTATTAATTCTACAGCAAAAACAAAATTCAGGCTCTGTAATGTAAATCCCAATATCTCGAACTTTTCTAGACTACTTATTGCGCCCTCAATAATGTTTTTATTGCGTCCCAGGAAAGATAATACCTCTTTCTGCGATTGCCAAAATCCGTACGGATTAGAAATATTCCAGAGATACTGTTCTTGCGGCAGCAAGTCGTGAAAAGAGCGGTTAAAGTCAAAACACTCTGCTTCGAAACGCTTTCCTTTCAATACCGCGCATATAAGGGCGATATTGTAGGGGGGGAACTCAATATCCCACATCGGACATTGCACTAATGCTAATTTTTTTTCCATTTCCGGAGCTTAGGCAGAAAATTATTTCTATAAAATACGGCCTGGCAGGATCTTATTTTACGCAGTTCTTTCAATACAATCCATCAACTCTCTTACGCTTACCGGCTTGGCAATAAAAGGGCGCCCCCCGATACTACCCTTGCCGTTCTTTACTTCTTCTTTGCTGGCGATCGCGGTTAGAAATATCACGGGGATACCCTTGGTTTCCTCGTCATTTTCCAGCTGAGAGCAAACATCTCCGCCGTCTATATCCGGCATCATAATATCCAAAAAAATAAGGTCCGGCTTAAACTCCTTGGCAGCATCCAGCCCAAGCAGCCCGTTATTTTCTGTTTTAACTTCGTATTGACCGGTCAGTTCAAGGTTTAATTTTATCAATTTCGTAAAATCCGCTTCATCGTCAATCAACAATATCTTTTTCTTTTTAATGCTCACTCGCCCCTCCTTACCTTTCGGCTACCTTTAAAATAACGGTCATTATAGTCCCTTGCCCGGGCTTGCTGTCGGCGTATATCAGGCCCCTGTGCATATGAATTATACTCTTGGTTACGGATAATCCTAAGCCGGTGCCTTGCTGGCCCTTGGTAGTAAAAAAAGGGTCAAAGATCCTTTTTAAGTTTTCTTCAGTAATCCCTGTCCCTGTATCTTCAATCTCAACCATTACCACTTTTTCTCCAAGTTGAAAATTATCCTGCACCCTCCTGCCTATACCATTCTTTATTGTTTCTAATTGCTTATCAAAACTACGTATTGCGATCTTGCCTCCGTCAGGCATAGCCTGCGCCGCGTTCAATAGTATATTAATAAATACCTGCTCTAATTTATTCTTATCCGCTAAGACCTTAGGCATGCCTTTTTTTATTTCCATTGTAGTATCTATATTCTCAAATTTCAGCCTGGTCTTTACCAAGGCTAAAGAATTCTGTAAAATAGGATTTATGTCTTCCGGGTTTAAACCCAGGCTCACATCCTTGGAGAAGTCAAGCAGGGAATTTACAATACTGTCCGCCCTGCCGATGTTATCCTTAAGCGCGGCCAGGGTCTCTAAGATATCCACCTCTTTGGATGAGAGCCTGCTTTCCAGGTAATTAACACCTTGCAGCATTATTCCTAATGGATTCCTCACCTCGTGGGCTACGCCACTGGCAAGCTGGCCTATGGCGTTCAATTTTTCAGCCTGGATAAGCTGGTCCTGTATTTCTTTAAGTTTTGTATACGACTCTTTAAGTTCCCCCTCCGCTTTCTTGCGTTCGGAGATTTCTTTAACCAGTATTTCTTTCTGTTCGAAGAATTTAGATATTAATCGCGCGATATCACCGAACTCGCTGGTGTCCTTTTTAAGGCCGCGGAGATTCTCCGGATCCTCTGTTTTTAACGTCTGGGATATCATAAAGAAGGGCGTGCTTAATAAAATTGTAAGAAAAACCGCTATAAAAATAATAACAGAAATAATAAAACCTATAAATATTATCGCCGCGTTCCTGGAGAATAGTTTGTAACTTTCCATTTCTTTGGATTGTATATTGACATAAATATACGCTGCCGGTTTTCCTTGCCAGTCGGAAAACTCCCTAGAAAGAATAATCGTATTTCTTTCTGAAAGAGTTTTAAAATCAGGGATTGCCTGCTTTATAGCACTAATGCTAATCTGCCCTCCTACCAACTTTGAGAGCTCTTCTATATAATTTTTATTCCATAGGCGGCCAGTAAAAAAATAGCCGCAAGGAGCGGTTTTTCTTGTTGGGTCTGAGCTGGGATGTATCGTAGCACCGCGAATTTCCATTAAACCGGCGCTGGTATCCACAAAAAAATGGCAAAACCGTTCTTTTAAAAATATATTATTAATTGCTTCTCTGGGCAAAGGGAACTCTTTTATGACGGAAGAATCCTGGTTATTTATGAAATAGGCCTGAGAAAGGTCTCTTTTGTATACCCATATCGTGTCGGCTTGATAAGTCTTAAGGACAGTCTCGTTTAACATCTTCTTGGCCCACTCTATATCATTATTAAGAATAAAATCCACCATTTCATCCCAGTAGGTATAATCAAATGCCAGCGTTTCAAGGGTTGACCCTTTCAGCTTTACAAGCTTATCAAAGTAAATATTTTTCTCCTCGTTATTATCCTTAAACAGGGCGTATACCCGCTTATCTTCAAATATCTGATAAAAATATCTTCCTGCGGTAAATATAGCGCTAAGCAGCAGCAACAGCAAAATTAATCTTGTCCGTACTCTCATAATCGCCTTTCTTCCGGATATTTTTTCTTGTTAATAACCGCCAGACAGGTTAAACGTAATATTTTTATTAAGCTTATAATTAAGGCGGGGGGCTGATTCGTTGTTTAAATAAAGAGAGAGTTTCTTGGTTGCCCTAGAGAAAATGGCTACCGCCTCTTTCCATTGATATTATACACCATCAATCAAAAATAAGCGATAGTTTATCGTTAAAACGGAGTTTAAAGCGGGATATTCTTTATTTAGAAATTAACCATGCTTTTGTAATGAATCTACCATCAGGACCGCTTTATTATTACGCACCTGAAAAAATCCTTCCGCCTCGGCCTGCCAAACACGCGATTTGCCATCGGCTGTCCTTAAGGTTATCTTACCCGGTTTAGTCGCCCCCAGGCAATGGAAATGATCAGCAAGTACTCCCAGGTATCCTGATGCTCCCGGTATGATAAGCGATACGGCCTGGCCTTCGTATTCCTGCTTCTGGGCCGTAATTATCGTAACAGAAAAAGCGCGTTCTATGGCCCACCTTCTTTCTGCAAATGCTTATTCTTCTCAAATACTTCCTCAATTGAACCGACCATATAGAATGCTTGTTCGGGAATATCGTCTAATCTCCCTTCCATGATCATGCCTAACCCGTTTATGGTATCTGCCAGCTTCACGTATTTGCCTTTTATGCCGGTGAATGCCTCTGCGACAAAGAACGGCTGAGAAAAGAAACGCTGGATTTTCCTGGCACGGCCCACGATCAGCTTATCTTCTTCAGATAACTCCTCCACTCCCAGAATAGAAATGATATCCCGCAGATCTTTATACCTTTGCAAGACCTTCTGGACCTTTAAAGCTGTCGTGTAATGCTCCTGCCCGATAAAAAGCGGGTCCATTATACGCGAGCTTGAATCAAGCGGGTCAACTGCCGGATAGATACCAAGTTCGGCTATTTGACGCGAAAGCACTATCTTGGCATCCAGATGCGTAAATATTGCTGCCGGGGCAGGATCAGTTAGATCATCCGCCGGAACATATACCGCCTGGATTGAAGTTATGGCTCCGTTTCGGGTGGAAGCTATGCGTTCTTCAAGTTGGGCGACCTCAGTAGCAAGATTAGGCTGATACCCCACTGCTGAAGGCATGCGCCCAAGCAGGGTAGAAATTTCAGAACCTGCCTGTATATACCGATACACATTATCAATGAACAAAAGCACGTCTTTTCTTTTTACGTCTCTAAAATACTCTGCCATGGTAAGAGCAGATAAACCTACCCGCAGGCGGGCGCCCGGGGGCTCATTCATCTGTCCGAAAACAAGCGCGGTATTCTTCATTACCCCGGATTCGGTCAATTCCAGAAAAAGCTCATTGCCCTCCCTGGTGCGTTCACCCACTCCCGCGAATACAGAAACTCCCGCGAATTCCGCAGCAATAGTGCGGATAAGCTCCATAACTATAACGGTCTTGCCTACCCCTGCCCCGCCGAACAGCCCTATCTTTCCGCCTCTAGGCATGGGAGCAAGCAGATCTATTACTTTTATACCCGTCTGGAGCACAGTAGAAATAGGCAGCTGTTCTTCGAAATTGGGAGATTGCCTGTGGATAGTATTGCGTTTCTGGGGACTAGGCAAAGGGCCCTTGCCGTCAATAGGCTCTCCTAATAAATTAAAAACCCTGCCCAGCGTCTGCGACCCGACAGGCACCGTGATAGGACCTAAGGTATCCCTGACTGTCATACCGCGGACCAAACCATCAGTCGGGCCCAGAGAAATACAACGGACAGTATTGTCACCTATATCCTGGACAATCTCAAGCGTAAGATCTATATCTTTCTGCGGATATTCCACCTTCAGCGCGTTCAAGAGCTTCGGGACCTCGTTTTCCGGAAAACGTATATCCACGATAGGACCTATTACCTGTATAATTTTACCTTCTGACATATCAATGCCCTTTCAATGCTTCAGCTGAAGAAATAATCTCCATAATATCCTGGGTGATAGTGGCCTGGCGCATTTTATTCTTCAGCAAAACCAACCCTTCCAGCAGCTCTTTGGCATTATCGGTAGCCAGTTGCATGGCGAATGCCCGAGAGGCGTGCTCGCAAGTAAAAGATTCCAGAAAAATCAGGCGCAACCTGTAAAAAACATACTCGGGCAGGAACTTCCGCACAACATAAGCGGCATCTGGTTCAAAGATCGGCTGGGTCAGAAGCTCATATTTATTTTCTACGGGGAGAATTTGCTCTAAGCAGGGTTTATGCGTAAGGGCGTTTTCAAAATGGCTGTATATGGCATAAACACAGGCCGCCTTATTGAATAAAAAAGCGCTTATTATATTCCGGTGTATCTGCCTTACTAAATCCTCCCGGTATCTTCCATTTAAATCCAAATATGATTCTATTATGTGTACACCTGCCTTCTTAAAATATGAAAACCCTTTTTTGCCGATAACAATAAGGTTAAATCTATCGCGGCCCTTTGAACTGAAGAATTCCTCCGCGAAGCGGATGACATTACTATTGTACGCGCCGCATAAGCCGTTGTCAGAAGTTATAACCAAAACTGTGTCAGCCGCGCCCTTGGCTTGATTATGCGCCAGCGGACTGTGCGATAAATTACCCGATCCTGCGCAATTACGGAAAAAGGAATCCGCCTGCTTCATATGTATTCTCGCCGGATACAGGAACTTCTCGGTACGATTCAGTTTAGCGATCGATACCATTTCCATGGCGGAGGAGATCTTTCTTATATTCTCCACGCTGCGTATCCTGTTTATTACCTGTTTAACCGGCTGCGCCATTTGACTACCCCTGAAAAGTTTTCTTAAAATCCCCCAGCAGCATATCCAGCCTTTTTATTAGATCCGGGTTCAGTTCTCCTTTTTCTTCAATATCTTTCTCAATGCCTGGATCACGCTCCTGCGCGAAAGGATATAACTGCGACTCAAACTTTACCACTGATTCCAAGGCAACGCCGTCTAATAATCCGCGTGTGCCGGCATAAATTATCATAATCTGTTTCCCCAGGGAAAGCGGACTATATTGTTTTTGTTTAAGAATTTCTACCATGCGCTGGCCGCGGATAAGCTGCGCCTGGGTCGTCTTATCCAATTCTGTGCCGAACTGCGTAAAGTTGACTAATTCCCGGTATTGTGCCAAGTCAAGCCTTAGTTGCCCGCATACCTGGCGCATGGCCTTGCTTTGCGCCTTGCCGCCGACGCGCGACACAGACAAACCCACATTAACTGCCGGGCGTATGCCCGCGTAAAAATAATCGCTCTCAAGGTATATCTGCCCATCAGTGATTGAAATAACGTTAGTCGGGATATAGCTGGTAATGTCCCCTGCCTGTGTTTCAATTATGGGTATGGCGGTAAGGGAACCTCCGCCTAAAGTATCATTTAGCCTGGCTGCTCTCTCCAGCAAGCGGGAATGAAGATAAAATATATCCCCGGGATAAGCCTCTCTCCCCGGCGGCCTTCTTAAAAGAAGTGAAAGCTGCCTGTAGGCCTGGGCGTGTTTCGAAAGGTCATCGTAGATTATAAGGACGTCTTTACCGGAATACATCAATTCTTCCCCTATGGCGCAGCCTGAGTAAGGAACGAGGTATTGCAATGATGCCGACGCCCGGGAAGAAGCGGAAACTATAGTGGTATATTCCATTGCCCCGTGCTTAATTAACGTCTCGCTGACCGCGACAATACTGGATATTTTCTGCCCTATGGCGACATACACGCAATAAACGCCTTTATCTTTCTGGTTTATTATAGTATCTATAGCTAAAGAAGTTTTGCCTGTCTGCCTGTCGCCTATGATCAACTCGCGCTGGCCCCGGCCTATCGGTATCATGGAATCAATGGCCTTGATACCCGTCTGGAGTGACCGCGTCACCGGCTGGCGTTCGATTACATTGGGTGCCTGTGTCTCCAACGGACGAAATTTATCCGCCGCTACCGGGCCCTTACCGTCAAGGGGATTCCCCAAAGCGCCTATGACACGCCCCAACAAGACTTCTCCGACAGGAACCTGGGCAACTTTACCGGTCCTCTTTACTACATCGCCTTCTTTAATGGTCTGGTCGGGATTATCTGTCCCGAATATTACCGCTCCTACGCTGTCCTCTTCAAGATTAAGCACCATCCCCATTATCTTGCCGGGGAATTCAACCAATTCCCCTACCATTACGTCATCCAGGCCGTATACCCTGGCTATAGTGTCACCCACCTGAATGACTGTGCCCACAGACTCAAGGCGCATGCGAGTCTGGTATTTTTCCAATTCTTTCTTAAGAATAGAAGTTACTTCTTCCGGGTTTAAAGGCGCCATTTATAATATCCTGGTTATGGAAAGTTTCTCTTTTAGTTCATCCAGACGCTTACGGACCGAACCGTCGATTATTGTATTGCCGATTACCACTTGAACGCCCCCTAACAGGCTGCCGTCTAATTCTATATACAGCTTAAACCCTCTTTTGAATTTCCTCTCCAAGGCCTCCTTAATCAGCTGTATCTGGTCTAATTCTATAGGAAAACTGGTCTTAATAACAGCTTCCGCCTTCTGCGCGCGCACATACTTTAACCGGATATACTCGGCTATCTCCATGAACTTATCAATGCGCTGGCGCTCTATAAGCAGCTTCAGGAAATTTCTGAACTCTTCCGGAAAATCCTTGCACAGGAACCCGTCGATAAAATCACTTTTCTCCGTAAAAGTAATTTGCGGGGCGGTAAAAAAATCCCACATCTCGGGATCCTTTCTAAAAACATCCTTTACCTGCTTAAAACATCCTAATACCGCCTCTTTCTGAAGCGGCTTCTCGGCATACCTAAGGAAAGCCTCGGAATACCTTCTTACAATTATGGCGTCCTTCATTCCAGCTTATCTATCCCTTCCAGGAAATCTCCGATCAATTTCTTATCGTTCTCTTCTGTTAATTTCTCTTTGATTATGTATTCCGTTGCCTGCGCGGTAAGCTCTATGATATCTCCTTTTAATTCTTCCCTGGCCTTAAGCAGCTCGTATTTGATATCACTGCGGGCCCGCTCGACGATTTCCTGGGCCTCCAGATGCGCTTTCTTTCTTATTTCTTCGGTGATCTTTTGCGCTTCGTATCTGGTATAATCAAGCTGGCGCTTTGTTTCCTCTTTAAGCCCCTCTATCTTCTGGTTATAACCCGATTCTAATTCCGCTATTCTTGATTTCTCTTTCTCTATATTTTCCAGCTCAGATAGTATTTTTTCCCGCCTGCGGTCAAGCAGCCTAAGGACGTGCTGCCAAAAGAATTTCCGTAAAAGAAAAAACAGCAGAAGGAAACTGATTATATGCGCGGCGACTTGCCCGGCGTCTAAAAGTTTCAGTAATTCCATAACAACTCCCTGTTATAGTTTACCGGAAAGGACAAAGGCGAATACCAGCGCGTAAATGGTAATGGCTTCTATAAAAGCGCAGCCTATGGCCATATTAATCAGTATTTTCGTGGCTGCTTCCGGCTGCCTGCTTATTGCCTCCATCGCTGAAGCAACTGCCTTTCCCAGTCCCATCGCTGAACCTAACGCTGCTAAACCTAACATCAAAGGTAATCCTATTGCCAGAGCTACCTGAAGATTCATGTTTATCTCCTTTCGTTGGAATGATTGTTATAACCTCAAGCTGTATTTAATGGCTGCTTTCACTTTCTAAAATAAGAGCGAAATATACCGTGCTTAGTAAAGTAAAGACGAACGCCTGGACCACGGCCGCTACGGCTGCCAGTATAAAATTAAAAAAGAAAAGCGGGAACCCGCTTATACCGAACCCGCCTAAGACCGCCAGGAGCAAATCATCCCCCCAAATATTACTGCGTAAGCGAAGCGATAAACTCAAAGGCTTAATTAATTCGGTGATCAGATGCAGGATGAGCATTATCAGGGGTATAACGGCCGAGAATAAAACTATGCCCCTGGGCTTGCCTGCCAAATGGTCAAAATAACCGCGGAAACCAAGTTCTTTGAAAGCGGCATACTGCACATATACAAAAACACACAGCGCGATGGCTAAAGTAACAGACCAGTTTGAAGTGGGGGACTTCATAAAAGGGAACAACCCTAAAAGATTCATGCAAAGGACATAAATGAAAATGGTCCCCAGGAAAGGGGTAAATCTCCTTCCATTCTCCCCCAGGATACCGCAGATAAAATCATGGATACCGCTGCCTATGGCCTCCGCGGCATTCTGGAATTTACCCGGTATAATTTCATTCTTGCGCCAGGCGATAAAAGAAATAAAACACAACAAAAATATTATCAAACAGGAAAATATCAGGCTTTCCCATTTAAGCAGGAATTTTGAGAAACCGCTGCCTCCGGATATCTCCGCTAAGATCGTAACAATAGTAGGGAATTCATGGTTATTCATGCCTAAAACGCTATTCTATCTTTATTTTCGAGGCCGCTTTAATTATAGAAACAGTTTCTAATATCGCTGCCATAAATCCTAACCCTATAGATACGAATTGCACAAAAGGCGGGAAACGAAATTTATCTATCAGGAGCTTTCCCGCGGCATACCCTAATAAAGGGGCGCTTACTAATAGCAAAGGGATAAACGATAACATACCCCAGAGTTTCATTAAGCCGTATATACGCGCTTTTCTCGGCATAAAATAAAAAATGGCGTCTTTTCTTCCTTGAAAAGCGAAAGAACAAAGGACGCCACTATCCCGCGATGACGATTGTTTTATCCTGCGAACATCATTGTTAAAATACCACCCTGCAGGAATACTTTATAAAGATAGCATATTTATTCTGTTTGTCAAGAGGCAAGCTATTTCTTTATCAAGAAACCTCTATTACCCGCGGCGGTTCCTTCTTTATCCCCTTGGCCGGGGCACTTTGACCTCAAAGCTGTAATTTGTTTTTTTAAAGCCATATTCTCCGCCTTTAAAGCGGTTATCTTCTCCATGGTTTTATCTAATTCTAAAACTTCTATTCTCTTTATTATTTGCCCAAGATTATCCGATAACGCTTTATTTTGCTCCTTTAAAGATGAAACATACCTAAAGACAGTAACGGTATTTATACAAACTAAGACCAGAAAGGCAACCAAAATGATCCTCTCATTCTTCATCTTCCACCTCTTTTGAGTTAACGGTTCTTTTTATATATGCTATAATAAAAAATACATAAAAGCAAGTTTCATTGTTTAATAAGTGCTAGCGTCTCGGAACGGGTCTTCTGGTTTTCTTTGAATATACCCCGTACCGCGGAAGTAACCGTCAATGTCCCGGGCTTCCTTACTCCGCGCATGGACATACACATATGCTCCATTTCTATTACTACCATTACGCCCAACGGCTTAAGTTTGGACATAATAATCTCCGCGATCTGAGTAGTCAGCCTTTCCTGGACCTGGGGCCGGCGGGATAAAATATCTACCACGCGGGCTAACTTACTTAGCCCTGTGACACGGCCGTTCTTGGGGATGTAAGCGATATGCGCTTTGCCGATGAAAGGCAGGAGATGATGCTCACATATACTGTATAGCGGGATACCTTTTAAGAGGACGATCTCGTGATGTTTCTGATCTAATACCACCTCCAACTCATCCTCAGGATCCTGGCCTATTCCCGCGAAAATCTCCTCGCACATCTCGGCAACGCGCTTAGGCGTATGCAGGAGGTCTCTTCTTTTTGGGTCTTCTCCGATCGCTTCTAATATATCCTTAACCGCTCTTTCAATTTTCTTCTTATCCATTTTCCCTCCGGATTATTTACCTATACAAAATTTACTGAATATCTTATCTAATAAATCCCCTGAAAGCCTCCTGCCCAGGATTTCGTCTATACACGAAAGGGCGTCCTTAATATCCTGGGCCGTAAACTCTAATGATAATTTATTATTTAATACGGCTGCTTCCGCGACAAATCTCTGCGCTTCTTTGAGCGCCTCAATATGCCTGAAATTGCTGACTAAGGCCGGCTCCGGGCATACTATTTTACCGTTATAAACCAATTTAACCAGCGCGTCCTCTAAAAGATCTATATTCTTAAGCCTCTTTGCCGAAATATCAATTACACATTTGAATTTCTTCAGGATCTTTTCTTTATCAAGCTTTTGTTTTAAGTCTATCTTATTTATAACGGCAATAACCGGCTTCCCTTTAAGCTTCCTGGCAAGGGCGATGTCATCCTTAGACAGCCTCCTGCTGCCGTCAAATAATAAAATTACCAGGTCGGCAAGCTCCATATATCTTCTTGAACGGCGCACCGCCTCCTTTTCCACCAGGTCCCTTGGTTTGATAATGCCGGCGGTATCCACGATCCTTACGGGAATACCTCTTATGTCAATGATCTCCTCTATTGTATCACGGGTTGTGCCGGGAATGGGGCTGACAATAGAACGCTCCTGTTTGAGGAGGGCGTTTAAAAGAGAGGACTTGCCGACATTGGGCCTGCCGCATACCACCACATGTATGCCCTCGCGCAGGATCCGCCCACGCTTTGAGTCCTTCAGCATCTCTTTGAGCCTGTAATCCAGCTGGCATAACTTTTGCGAGATATTTCTAGCAGGATCCAGCCCTTCTTCGGGGAAATCAATATCCGCCTCTAGAATAGAAAGCACATCTAACAAAATAACCCTGATCTGATTTATCTGATTAGACAAGACACCTTTTAATTGTTCAGCTCCTGTTCTCAAGGCGGAATCCGTCTTGGCGCGGATTATATCTAAAACCGCTTCTGCCTGCGCTAAATCAATCCTGCCGTTTAGGAACGCCCGTTTAGTAAATTCGCCCGGCTCAGCTATCCGCGCGCCATTTTCTAAAACCAGGCCTAATACGCGGCGCATAGCTACTATCCCGCCATGGCAATTTATTTCCACGACATCTTCTTTAGTGTAAGACTTGGGAGCGCGCATAACCGTAAGAATGACCTCATCAACAAACCCGGCTTTCAAAGATTGATCTATGATCCATCCGTAATGAGTAGTGTAAGTCTTAAAGGCAGAGGGCTTCTTATTGCTTTTGGAGGTAAATATCCTGTCGGCGATAGTTAAGGCATCTTTGCCGCTGATACGGACAATAGCGATACCCGCCTCTCCTATAGGAGTACAGACAGCCGCGATCGTGTCATTTATATCATATTTTATCATTTCTGAATTCACCTACCACAAATAATGAACCGCAAACCAAGATCAGGTCTTCTTTTCCCGCGATACGCCCGGCTAAGGCTTTTGCTTCCTTAACGCTGCCAGTCATATGCTTATCTTTGCCATTAAAATACCCTGCCAAGGCCTCTGGTTCTTGAGCGCGGGGATTATGGGATTTCGTTAAGATAACCTCATCCGCTAAATCATACAATTCCCCGCATATTCCTTTTATATCTTTATCGCTGGAAATACCCAATACTAAAATTAATCTTTTATATCCCTTCCCGAAAAAAGCTCCTCCCTTAGAAGAAAAATTATCTTTAATTGTTTCTTTCAGCGTTTTCGCGGAAGCGGCATTCTGCGCTCCGTCTAAAACCAGGAAAGGATGCTGCGATACGACTTCACACCTTCCCGGCCAGACGGTATTATAAAGGCCCCTTCTTATGGAATCCGCGCCCACATTTATATTATGCAACCGCAATGCCTCAATTATGCCTACCGCGGCGGCAGCATTGATCAACTGATGGCTTCCTAAAAGATTTATCTTTAAATCCGGGTACTCGCCAAAGATCCCCTTAACGCTGAATCCCGTGCCTGTTCCTTGCAATATTATATGCTTGCCCACCTCATATAATATTGCTCCCGTTTCTTTGCATTTATTCCTGATGACTTCTATTGCCTCTGGTTCCTGAGGAGCGGAAATCACGATTGGCCCCGGGCCCCTGGCCCCTGCTTTTTGTTTTTTTATAATCCCCGCTTTTTCCGTTGCGATAGCCCTTAAGGTACCGCCAAGTTTCTGGGTGTGCTCATAACTTAAAGAAGTGATAACGCAGGCATAAGGATTGACTACGTTGGTAGCGTCCAGCCTGCCGCCTAAACCGGTCTCTAGAACCGCGAAATCAACCTTTTGCTCTTTAAAGTAGACAAATGCCAGAGAGGTATAAACTTCGAAAAAAGAAAGCGGGCCATACTTTGAATTCTTATTGTATTTCTCTATAGCCGGCTTTAACCTGGAGATTAAACTTGTTACCTCGCATTCCGGGATCATCCCCTCAAAATCGGGGTTCTGATCCCCGGCTTTTGGCCCCGGGCTTAAAATCCTTATTCTCTCGCGGAAGTCTGATAAATGCGGAGAAGTATATAACCCTGCTTTATAGCCCGATTCTCTTGATATATGGGCAATAAAAGCGCAGGTTGAGCCTTTGCCTTTTGTGCCTGCGACGTGTAAGCATTTTAAGGATCCCTGAGGATTGCCTATTATATCCAAGAAGCCCTTTATGCGTTCTAACTTTAAAGACTCTTTATACGGATAGGCGGGTATTCTTTCGTAGTTAATAAATGATCCCAGATATTTGACAGTTTCCAGATAGGACATGCATCAATGCCTGAAGTGCCTTATTCCCGTAAACACCATGGAAATCTTATATTTATCGCAGGCCTTAATTATATCCGCGTCGGATATTGAGCCTCCGGGCTGGATTATAGCCGTAATACCTGCCTTGGCCGCTTTGACAATCGCGTCGGTTTTAGGAAAGAACGCGTCTGAAGCTAAACAGGAATTCTTAGTTAAATTTCCCGCTTTGATCTTCGCGATCGCCACCGAATCCACCCGGGACATCTGACCTGCTCCGATACCTACGGTTTTGGTCCCGCGGGTAAATACAATAGCGTTGGATTTTACGTGTTTTGCTACTTTCCACCCGAAAATAAGGCTCTCCATTTCTTTCTTAGTCGGCTTCTTTTTTGTGACTACTTTAAGATTTCCTGGATCCAGCGTGCTTGAATCTTTATCCTGAAGCAAGAGGCCGCCGCTTACGCGTTTAAATTCGGGTTCGTTTATAGGCATTAAATCATTTAATTCCAATAAACGCAGGTTCTTTTTATCTTTAAATAAACCGGCCGCCTCTTTGGCGAATCCGCAAGCGATAATACATTCCAAGAAACCGCTCTTGCTTAAGGCCTTGGCGGTCTTAATATCTAATTCTCTGTTTAACGCCACAATCCCTCCGAACGCGGAAAGCGGGTCGCACTTACGGGCCGCGATAAAGGCCTTCTCCAATACCTTATCCTCTGCTACGCCGCAGGGATTATTATGCTTGACGATAACTGCCGCCGGGTTGTTAAATTCCTTAACCAGCTCAAAGGCGGCGTTTAGGTCTAATATATTATTAAAAGAGAGTTCTTTGCCCTGCAGTTGTTTTAAATTTATTAACCCCCTGGATTTTCCTTTTTCTTTATAGAAAGCCGCTTTCTGATGGGGGTTCTCGCCATAACGCACATCCTGGATTTTCTGGAAATTTAAATTTAATTCCACGGGAAAACCAGAGGACGCCGGCATACTCTTAAAATAGCCCTTCAGGTAGTTATGGATTGCCCCGTCGTAGTGGCTGGTAAGCCCGAATACTTCAATAGCCAGATCACGCAAGGTCCTTCTGGATAACATACCTTTATTATTTTTTAGCTCCTCAATGATCTGGCCGTACCTACCGGGATTAGAAACCACGGCCACATCTTTGTGATTCTTAGCGGCGGAACGTAACATAGAAGGCCCGCCGATGTCAATATTCTCGATAATTTCCTCTATGGTGACATCCGGTTTCTGCGTGGTCTTCTCGAACGGATAGAGATTCACCACTACCATATCAATAAGGCCGATAGCCTGCTCTTCCAATACCTGCATATGCTCCCTGCTGCCCCTTAACGCCAACAACCCGGCATGTATCTTAGGGTGCAAAGTCTTTACTCGTCCGTCGAGCATCTCGGGAAAGCCCGTATATTTTGAGACTTCTTCAACGCCTATATCATTATCCCGTAACAACTTCGCGGTGCCGCCCGTCGAAAGTAACTCAACCCCGAGCTTCCTTAACTCTCCAGCAAATTCCAGGATCCCCGCCTTATCTGAAACACTGATTAACGCGCGCTTAATTTTAACCATTTAATTTCCTTTTCTTAATAAGATTACTTATTAAAACGAAAGTTTACCAGGTCCCCATCCTGCATTATGTAATCTTTTTGTTCCAGCCGGAGTTTCCCGGCCTGTTTAGCCTGATTCTCTCCGCCTGATTGGATAAAATCGTCAAAACTTATGATCTCCGCCCGGATAAAACCTCTCTGTATATCGGAATGTATCGCCCCTGCCGCCTCCCAGGCGGTAGCCCCTTTTTTGATCATCCAGGCGCGGGTCTCTTTTTCTCCTGTGGTAAAAAAACTGATGAACCCGCCCTCCAGAACACATCTTGCCAATAAACTATTTAAATCTTCCAGATCTTTCTCTTCTGCTAGAATAACCGGCTTGCTGGTGATCGGGGCATAGCCGGAAACCAGCTTTTGCTCTTCTTCATTAAGCACTATGCTGGAAATAAACTCTTCCTTTTCCAGGGCTGCTTTCAATTTACCAAGCAGGACTTTTTCTTTCTCCTCTACAGCCCTGGCTAAACGGGTCTCCATAAATTCCAGGTCTTTTAAAATAAAATCGGCCCTTAGGTCTTTTAAGGCAAGGACCGCGTCGGCATCTACGGAAGCAGTTTCGCTTACCAATTCGACCTGAATGTATGTTTTCTTCTTAGCCTTGGTTATCTTATCGACTTCGTCAAGCCGGCTGTTTTTAACATTGTGTTTGCCAAGTGAAATACCGGCAATAGAAAATACGCTTATTTTCATTTGATCTCTCCTGAAGGATTATTATTCTTGTTTTCTGGTAGCCTGGTATTGGCTACTGATAACCGAGGCAATCTTATGAGGCACTTCTTCGTAATGAGAGAAATGCATGGCATATGCCCCTCGGCCGCCGGTAATAGAGCGCAGGTCATTAGCGTATTTAAATATCTCCGCTAAGGGGACCTGGGCCTTTACTATTTGTGATTTACTTTTTATATCCATCCCCATAATGCGGCCGCGGCGGGAATTCAGGTCTCCCGATATCGCCCCGAGATATTCTTCCGGGATGGTCACTTCTACATCCATCACCGGCTCAAGCAGGACCGGGCCGGCCTCAATTACCGCCTTCCTTAAAGCCATGGCACCGGCGATCTGGAAAGCCATATCCGAAGAGTCCACTTCATGATAAGAGCCGTCATAAAGGATGACCCGGACATCTTCTATGGGGCAGCCTGCTACCGCGCCTTCCAGGCAAGCCTGCCTGATGCCTTTTTCCGCCGAGGGGATAAAGTTTCTCGGGATGGCCCCGCCAAAAATCTTATCTACGAATTCTATTCCCCGGCCCCGCTCTAAAGGCTGGACCTCTATCCAAACATCTCCGTATTGGCCGCGCCCGCCTGACTGGCGCTTAAATTTACCCTGGACCTTAGCACTCTTGGTAATTGTTTCTTTATAGGAGACTTTTGGCGTACCCAGCTCTACTGCGACATTAAACCTTTTTTTCATCCTGCTGACCATCACATCCAAATGCAGGTCCCCTAAGCCGGATATGATCAACTCTTTGGTCTGCGGGTCATGCGTTACTTTAAAAGTCGGGTCTTCTGTAACGAGCTTATGCAGGGCCCCGGAAACCTTATCTTCGTCTTCACGGGATTTTGGCTTTACCGATGCCGATATGGCCGGCTCAGGAAAGACAATGGGATCGAATAAAAACTGCTCCTTATCCCCGGAAAGAGAATCGGACACAGCAGTCTCTTTTAATTTGGCAATAGCTACAATATCCCCACAGGAAGCAATATCAATATTTCTCTGTTCTTTCCCTTGCAGAAGATAAACCTGCCCGATCCTCTCCCTGGCTTTTTTATTGACATTAAAGAACCCTGTGTTTGAGGCGAGCGCCCCTGAAAAAACGCGTAATAAAGTAAGCTGGCCAACATAAGGATCGGATATATTCTTAAAAACAAAAGCGGCAAAGGGAGCGTCTTGCTTAAATATAACTTCTTTCTTGCCTATAGGATTACCCGGGACGGATGCCTCTATTTTCACCCGTTCTCGCGGGCTGGGCAGATACCTGATAACCGCTTCCAGGAATTCATTTATGCCTTTATCGGTTAACGCTGAGCCAGGCAATACCGGAAATATCTTGCGTTTTATTACTGCCTGTGCCAGGCCGCGGCTTATTTCATCCCCGGAAAGCTTAGCGCCTCCCAGATATTTCTCCAGAAGGTTATCGTCGCTCTCCGCGACGGCCTCTATTAATTCCGCTGAATCCAGGCGGTCTATTAATATCGCCTTCTTAGAAAGCCGGTCTTGTATATCCGCTAATGCCTTACCGGTATCCACGCCTTCTTTATCTAATTTATTTATGAATATAAGGCCGGGTAGATTGAAGTCTTCCAGTATCTGCCAGGCTCTCTCGGTCCCTACTTCAACACCACTATTGGCATCAACAACAATAACCGCGCTGTCTACCGCGCGTACACCCGAAATAACCTCACCGAAGAAATCCGCGTAACCCGGAGTATCGACAATCTGTATACGGATATTCTTGTAATCACAATACAGCAAACTTAAATTTATGGAGCTTTTTCTCTCTATCTCATCAAAACTGTAGTCACTAACAGTGGTGCCGGAGGCGGTATTGCCTTTTCTGTTGGTGGAATGGCAGAAATAAAGCAAACTCTCGCTAAGCGTGGTCTTTCCCGATTGGGCATGGCCTAAGAGAATAAAATTTCTTTTGTTCTCGATATCCATCTGCATAGGCTCATTTCCTATAAAAACAAGGATACCGTATTATATAATATCAAATTTTGGGGGTCAAGGAATAAAACGGCGGGAATCCAGCCGGGGCTAAAAACAAAACAGCTATTGTATCAGGAACACTAAAGGATGGATTACTCCAGATACGTGTAGATCTTGCCTTTGTAATTGCGTAAGACGTATTTCCCTTTTGCTTCCGAAAGGATATAGTTCGGCCCGATAGGGATTTTGCCGCCGCCGCCGGGGCCATCTATTACATAGGTAGGCAGGGCATAGCCTGAGGTGTGGCCCCTTAATTTCTCGATTATATTTATGCCGGTTGCGACCGGAGTCCGGAAATGCTGAGTCCCTCTTACAGGATCGCACTGATAAATATAATACGGCCTTACCCTTATCTGCAAGAGCTCGTGCATGAGGCGCCTCATAACATAAGGCCTGTCGTTTATGCCTTTCAATAGGACTGTCTGGCTCCCTAAGGGTATCCCTGAGTCTGCCAACATCTCGCAGGCGCTCTTGCAGCGCTTGGTGATCTCTTTGGGATGATTGAAATGTATGCTCACCCAGATAGGAGCGTATTTCTTAAGTATGTTAGCCAGTTTTTCTGTAATTCTCTGCGGCAATGTAACCGGAACCCTGGTACCTATCCTTAAGAATTCCACATGGGGAATAGAACGTATCTTCTGGATTAGATTTTCTATTTCTTCGTCCTCTAATATAAATGGGTCGCCTCCGGAAATAAGCACATCCCTTATTTTCCGGTTTGATTTTATATAATCTATCGCCGCGTCGAACCTTGAGGCGGAGTTGGTTTCCTGATGTTCGCCCACCAGCCTTCTCCTGGTGCAGTGGCGGCAATAAAGAGCGCAATGTTCGGTAGCCAACAGCAGGACCCTGTCCGGATAACGGTGCACAAGATGGGGCGCTGGACTATCCCTGTCTTCGGCGCAGGGATCAACCATTTCATGCGGCCCTACGATAGATTCAGAAATTACAGGTACGGCCTGGCGCCTCAAAGGGCAATTAGGATCTTCCGGGTCGATCAATGTCGTCCAGTATGGCGTTATGGCTATGGACAGCCTGCCGCTTGCCTTCTTTATCCCTTCCTCTTCATCGGGGCTTAATTTTATAATTTGAGAGAGTTCTTCCTTGGTGCGGACCCTATTATTAAGCTGCCAGTGCCAATCCTCCCAGTCCAGGGGATTTACATCTTTATACAGGCTTATCTGCTGGTAATCCTGATGCCTGTGCTGGGGTTTACGGGATTGCGTTTCCTGCGGTAACTTTTGATTCTCGGCTACGGCAATATTATTCAATTTAGCACCTTTCTTCGTTGGGAGGCGCTTATCAATATCGCCTCAATGAGATCTTCGTATTTCATACCCGCGGCATAAGCCATAATGGGAAAATTTGATTCCCGCGGGTCAAGGCCCGGCAAAGGGTTGATCTCTAAGACGTAAGGTACATTATCCCGGCTTAAGCGTATATCTGTGCGGGAAATATCAAAACAACCTACGGCATGGTGGGTCTTTAGCGCTGTTTCCTTGACCAGCGCTTCCGTATGCTTGTCAAGCCTGGCCGGACAATAGAATGTCGGCACAAGGCCGAGTTTCCTGTCGCCCTGGAACTCTTTCATCCTCCAGGAATAAAAATATTCTCCGCTATCCTTACAAGTTGAGAAATCTATCTCTAAAATCGGCAGTATCGTGGTCTTGCCGTTCTCTAGAATTCCCACGGTCAGTTCTTTCCCGTCGATAAACTCCTCGACTAAGGCTTCCTGCCTATATGAGCCGATAATTTCTTTGATCTTCCTGAACAACTCATCTTTGGTGTTTACGACATTGGATATATTAATGCCTTTGGCCGAACCCTCGCAATTAGGTTTTACTATTAAAGGGAACTTAAGCGCGGAGTCCAATTCCTCATTACCCTTGGTAAAAACCTGGAAGCTCGGAGTGGGGATATTTTCCGCTTTTAATATCTTCTTGGTTAACGCTTTATTCAGCGCCAAAGCCAAAGAAAATGTGTTAGAGCCGGTATAGGGGATATTTAAATAATCGAGTATGGCCGGAACCTCTGACTCACGGAACTTGCCGCGTTTGCCTTCGGCAATATTAAAGACCATGTCCACGCGGTTGTTTTTAAAATACGAGAACAAGCTGGGATATTCCACATCAATGGCCTCAACAGCATGGCCTTTTGTCCTGAGTGCCAGGATAATCGCGTTTATTGTCTCTTCAGAGTCATGCTCTGAGAAATAGTCCTGGGGTTTTGTCTCGTCTTTTTTCTTAAGATTATAGGTTAAAGCGATCTTCACCTTGGGGAGTTTCTCCTAATTAAGGTTGTGCCTTTTAAGCGCGCTATCCAAGATCCTGCCGATCATCTCCTCATAAGATATGCCGATAGTATTGGCTACCAGCATAAATACGTCTTCCGTAGATAAGGAAGGCAGGGGGTTTATTTCCAGTACTTGCGGAGAGCCGGCATTATCTACCCTGAAATCAACCCTTCCGAAATCCCGGCATTCCACCGCCTTGTAAGTCTTTAAAGCCAGATCGGAGAGCCGTTTCTTTAGATCCTGGCTTATCCGCGCCGGGCATATATATTCCAACCTGTCGGATGTGATGCGGGCGAATGTATAGAATTTATCATTTAGTTTGAGCCTTCCATCAATTTTGATCTGTACGGGAGGCAATGCTTCAGGAGGATCGTTACCGATCACAACCACGGTAAATTCCTGGCCGGAAATAAACTCTTCTATCAACGCGGGCTGTTTATAAGCGCCCACGATGTATTCAACCTGTTTTCTTAATTGTTCTAAATTCTCTACGCGTGAATCTTCGCTTAGGCCTTTAGACGAGCCTTCAAACCGCGGCTTGACAATAAGCGGGAATTTGCAATGGTCGATATTCACTAGTTCCGCGGGGTTTTTTACTTCAAAAAATTTCGGGGTAGGGATCTTTTCGGCGATAAAGATCTTTTTTGCCATGATCTTGTCCAGAGTAAGGCTTAAAGTCAAGGCATCCGCTCCGACAAAAGGTATGCCTACCATCTCTAACAGGATCGGGACCTGAGATTCCCTGTTCCTGCCTGATATCCCTTCTGAAATATTAAAAACGATGTCCACGCCAAGGTGGTCTATCTTTTCTAAAAGGCTGGAAACATTGCCGATCTTTTTTACTTTAAAACCGCAAGACTCGATAGCCTCGGCAATGACGTCTATGGTAGTAGGATGATCGAATTCCGCGTTGGCGTCAGGGGGATCCCCTTCTTTAAACGCGTAATCTGTTTTTAAATCGTATGTTAAACCGACTGTTTTCATATGAGTATAAAAATTAAGGGCTCTTCCCTTGATTAGAGCCCTTAGATCTTGCCTAGTTTTTCCAATTTATTTATTTAACCTCCTAAGAATATCCTCAACATATTGTATTTACATTATTTTTTATCACAACATGTTGCCCTTGTCAAGAATTTTTTATTTTTTAGCGCCCTCCCGGTCTTTTGTTTTATCGACGAGTATGCTGACCAGCCTCCGAAAATATTTTATCAACTGCGGCCTGAACAATAAAATATAGCTCCACATAATAAAGTCGTATAAGAATATGCAGGGGAAATGCGATAAAAACCCCGGGCAGGACTCATTTTTAACCATACAAAGGTAGCGGTTCTTTATTAGATCAAAATGCAATTCGTCGCTAAGATATCTCCGGGCGAAAGGCTTGCCTATCCCGCGGTTTTTTCTTGCCGTAGCCCCCCTTTTATGATAGGCGACCGCATAAGGCACATAATACCCCCTCCAGCCGATACGCTGGGCTCTCCAGGCGATATCTAAATCTTCGTAAAAAAAGCGGAAGCAGGGATCAAAATAGCCGCCTTTTTCTTTAACCGCTTCCAGCATTTCTTTCCGGTAGAAAGCGACCGCTCCGTTTACACCGAATATATACTCTTCTTTCTCAAACTGACCCCTGTCTTTTACCCCGTATCCTCTTTCTTTAGCTGTGCGGTAAAGGCTTAAGAATAAACCTGCGCTATCTATGGTTTGTTTATCTGCGCGTAAGATCTTCCCGCTTACCATGCCTACCTTTGGATCAATAAAAAATCCGTTTAAGGCTTTCTCAATAAATTCTTTTTCCAAAACCACATCATCATTAAGGCAAAGCGCGAATTCCCCCGTGCTTTGCTTTAGGCCCAGATTCAAAGCCTGGCAATAGGAAATATCTTGCTCCTGCGGGTACAACTTTAAGCCGGAATAGCGCTTAATAACGCCTTGGCTAAAATTATTATCGAGGGAATTATCAATTACTATGGTTTCAATACTTGGGTAAGTCTGATCCTTTACGGAAACCAGGCAGGATTCCAGATAGCCGTTTTTTCCGCCGGCTACAATAATAACACTGACTATTTCTTTTGACGTAAGGCCCATATTAGGATAAAATTATAACATAATGTTTGAGGCATTGCTAACCTTAATCTTTTTCCGGCCGTTTGTTTCCTCGCTTACTTTCCTGGTTTTCGCTTATGAAAATCTTGCCTATTCTATTCTGCTCCTTGGTTTTCTTGTCTTCTGGATACTGATAAAAGGTATTAATTTTAAACAGGTCGCGCCGATAAAATATCCATTAATACTTTTTCCCCTGGCCCTGCTTATCTCTTTGATGTTCTCTCAAGACAAAATAATCAGCGTAAAAGAATTATATAAATACGTAACCGGGATATCGCTACTCTTGGTCAGCGCCTCTTTAACCTGTAAGGACCGGAGGCGGCTTATTCTCTGTATAGTCATCTGCGGTTTTTTAGTCAGTCTTTTTGCAATATATCAATATTTCTTTGGTTTTCAGCGCCTTTTAGAATATATTACCGCGCAAGGCATTAGGGATCCATTCGTCTTAGATTATGTAAGCAGAAAACGGGTATTCTTCCCTTTTGTCACTCCCAATATTCTGGGTGGTTATTTAGCTATGATTATACCGCTTGCCTTAATACACAAGAATACAAACTGGCTCATCATTCCTTTATCTTTGGCTCTCCTGCTTACAAGATCTTTGGGCGGGCTGTTAAGCTTATTCTTAGGATTGGCAATATATTTCTATCTGCGGGGAGGATCAAGAAAAAAAGGCGTTTTAATTCTTTCCGGTTTATTGATAATTATCGCGTTGATCGTAGCCGCAAGAACCTCTGCCTCAAAACAACACATTCAACCTATTTTTTCCGGTATGATGAGATGGGAATACTGGAAGGATACTTTAAAAATAATTAAAGCGGCGCCTCTTACCGGAGTGGGATTAGGGAATTTTAACCTCCCGCAGGCCCGTTACGCCCATAATTCTTATTTGCAAATATGGGCAGAGATGGGCTTCCTGGGGATTCTTTCATTTTTATGGCTGATCGCCGCGGCATATAAATCCGCGTTAAATAATTACGGCAGGATTTCCGATAAGAATATGATTGCGGGTTTACTCTGCGCGAGCGCTGTTTTCCTTATCCATAATATTATGGACTTTACCTTTTTCCTGCCTGAAACAGCGTTTATCTGGTGGATAATTACTGGCTGCCTATTTTCTTTCCATTCACAATCGCAGAAATAAGCTCATAGATCTTTATTGAGGTGCTTTCTTTCTTCGTATCTGCCTCATATTCTGTAACAATACAGAACGCCTTAACCTTTCCTACCCCAGAAGCAAGCCAGATACTGCAATCCTCGCTGCTATGATTACCATTTTCTTCTTTTGTCTTCAAAGAAGAAGCAAATTTCAAACAATCAGAAAACTCGCCAGCAGGGACACTGATCTTTTCTTTATTTTCCAGGATTATCCTGCTTGTTATTTGGGCCGATCCTTGCTTGACCGCTTCCTTATCATAGCTTATAAGGTTGCCTGAATACGCCTTCTCTTCGCTTTCGTTTATGTTCGGGAAAATTACCATGGGAGGGTCATATACATCCGAATAATCGCCTTCCGCCTCTTTATATATTTTTATTCCTTCCGGATCTATGACGATACAGCTATAATCTTCCGGGGATCCCTGCTTTATTGTGCTGCTATTGTTTATTTTCTCATCACCCAATATCTCTAGCGTTACTTCTTCCTTTGCGCCATCCCTGATAATAGAATATTCCCAGCTGCTGTTATCGGCTAAAGGGTAATATTCTTCTAAATTATAAGCATTTGCCAATTTAGCTGTTGGTAGAACTAGCATTATTATGGCGAAAATAGTAGCGCCTTTAATAAATCTTAAATTATTGCTTCCCATATTTTATGGCCCCTGTTTTCTTAAAAAGCGATGATTAATTGAATATAACACAAAAATTCAGTTTCGGCAAGTAAGTAAAGCACTCTGCCATTTAAGAATTTTCGGCACACTGAGGCTGGATTTATCAGTAAAATCCTCATTGCCTTAAGGTCCTTATACGGCCGTAAAATAATCTTATTCCCCAGAGAATCATCCTGGGATTCAGCCTAAAGATATAAAAAGGATTTAAGTAATATTTAACAAATGCCCTGCGTATAAATTTATCTATTGTATTTGAATCAACCGTAAAGTTATTTTGATAAAACCAGGTACCCTTATAAGGCACTATCCTGTGAAACGAAACAAAATCGGGATTTACTTTTTTGACAAACTTAAGGATTCTTTCTCTGTCGCTATTTGTTTCATTGGGCAATCCAAAAAGGACAAAAGCAAGGATTTTTATACCAAACCGCCTGCACAGCTTTATTGCTTTATCTATCTTGTCCAGCGTAATATTCTTATTAAGATAATCCAATGATTCTTGTAAGCCTGTCTCTATCCCCGCGTGTATTATTTTACATCCGGCCGCTTTCATTTTCTCTAGAATTTCCGCGTCTAAAAGATCCAGGCGGGTCTGGCAGGTCCATCTAAACCTATACTGTTTCTTGATAAGGTATTCGCAAAGTCCTTCTACGATCGGGCGGTTTGCGAGAAAATCCAAATCTATGAAGTAACCCGTCCTTACATTATGTTCCTCTATAGCCGTGGTAACCTCCTGTAATACTTGTTCTTTAGATTTAACCCTTAATCCTTCCGCGTACATGACTTTATTACAAAATCTGCACGTAAATTTGCAACCCCTGGCTGTTTCAAAAAGCGAGAAATTCCCTCCCAATATTTCATAAAAATATCTTGAGAAATCTAATAAATGATAGGCGGGAACAGGTAATTTTCTTAAATCTAATAATCCTCCCTGCGGAGTATTAATTATCTTGCCGCCTTCCTTAAACGTTATACTTTTTATTTTTGACAAATCGCCCCCCCGGCAGATCTCAAGAACTGGATATTCAGGCTCGCCCCTTATTATTGCTTTTACTTTTGTTAAATCCATGATTCTTTCTGGCTCAATTGTCCCATGGTAGCCCATTATGTAAACTTCATCGTTTGATTGCCTTACATAATGAACCGTTTCTAGAAAAAACGAGGTGTCAATATTGGGGCACTGCCATTTATCTAAAGAAGACGATGTAATAAATATTTTGTTGTAGCCCTTCCCTAAGAAACTGTTTATTTTATTCGGCGCAATACGCCTGGCATGGGCATCAAGAATAGTTACCCTATGCCCCTCTTTTTCCAGGAGGGCTGCGCAATTAAGTAAGCAAAGCGGCGGCCAAATACGATTATAAGCGTATTCGCCCTTACTATACGGGTATTGCCAATAGGGGTTAATCAAAAGGATATGCATATTTAATATTGCTCCTCAATGAACCCGGATGGATCTTGAGGAATCTTATTAATATTGAGCGCTCTAAAAGCAGTTAAGAAAAAAATGATCCCCAGGCTAATAAATAACAGACTAAAAATAAAATGATTACGGATTGAAAATAATAACCCTGAAAGAAATACAAAAACCCCCGTAAATAAGAAAATGACAATGCCCCTTCTTGATATGAATGCGAGTTCCAAAGCTAGAAGATCAAAAAGCGCTTTAAAAATTCTTGCCACTTTATAGTTAGAATAACCGAATACGCGCTGACGATGCCTGATTTCAATTTCGCACATAGAAAACCCCATTTTATCAGCAATAACCGGTATAAATCTATGCGCGCCATTAAACAGCTTAGTGCTAATCTTTTTGGCAGGCTCATTTCTGTAGGCTTTAAAAGTACAGCCAAAATCATGCAATTTTATACCGGTTATTCCTGAAAGGAAGGCATTGCCGAAATATGAAGGCAGCACCTTAGTTAAAAAATTATCTTTCCTGGATCTTCTCCATCCACAAACAATATCATGATTGTCCATAATCTTTTCTAGGAATCCAGGAATATCTTTCGGATCATTCTGAAGATCACCATCCAGCGTTATTATGATACTGCCTTTGCTTAACTTAAAACCCATTGATATCGCGATTGACTGGCCATATTTCTGTTTAAACTTAACCAGTTTGAAATTATTAAATCCGTTTCTTAACGCGCGTAGTGTGCCGAAGGTATTATCTTTACTACCGTCATCTATAAAAATAAGTTCGTAGCTTAAATCCATCCGGGATAAAACCTCTCTTAATTCTAAACAAAGAATCTCCAAGCTCGCTTCTTCATTACGCAGGGGAATAATAATTGACAGGTCTATCTTTTTATTTACCATAATCTAATCCGGATATTATCTTAATATACTAAAAAGGCAAATTTTGCAATATAGTTATATAGGCATCATTGGGATCCCAGCAAGCCGGGCATTCTTTTTGTTTTATCGCTTGCCTGACCCTCTGAGTAGTTGCTCCTTTTAATATCTTGTCCAATTCAAAATTGTTATCTTTAAGGGAACCCAATATCACCGGCCACATAATGCAGGGTAAAACATTTCCATAAGGGTCGATGCCTACACTGGACCAGGAACTATAACATGGCAAAACCTGCTTAGGGGGGCTCTTAAAATATCTCCTGGATAGCCTGATGTAGATTTTTTGTATTAACCAGCGCGGATCCCAGCAGGGAATTGCTTTATCGATTAGTTTAAGGGTTTCTAAAATCTTTGGACGGGGAATACAGGAGGCCGCGAGATTGCTTGTTTTGTCGTAATTAAAATGGCCCGATTCTAAAACAAAACTGGTCATAAATTTTATTTTTTCTTCCCTGGCCTGTTTTAGAAAAGATCCGGCCTCTTCTATATTTTCTGAACTAATGGTCATATTTTTTAAGATTTCTAAATTCCTGTAGCGCGACTTAAGATCTGAAAGAGCCTTTATGGTTCTAACCACTTTTGCGTAGCTGCCGTTTACCCCTCTGGAATAATCGTGGGCCTGCTCGCTTCCGTCGCAACTAATGGATACCTGCAGCTTGATATTCTTTCTTACGGACTTTAAAATACTGGCAGTGGAATCGCGTACCTGTTCTGGCAATGTCCCGTTGGTATTTATATTTATAGCGAATAGACTCTTACAGTGCTTTGAAGCCAAAATTATAAGGTCTTTTAAGTCCTCTCTTAAAAATGGCTCGCCTCCGGAAATTGATAAAATAGACAGGTTCTTCCCAAGTTTATATAATAGCCTCTCCCAACAGGAAATGCTAAGCTCTTCTTTCCTTTTTAAAGGGTTAGATTGATAAATTTTCCAAATGCCGCAGTGCTTACAGCGGCAATTGCATGCATGGGTCAGAAAAATCTTTATCCTGTAGGGCAGCCGGAAAGGCTTATTTAAAGACCTGTCCAATTTAGAGGCCAAAATATTACCACAAAGCAAAAGGCATCTTTTGATATCCATATTTTATTTCTCTAGCCCAACGCATATCTTATCAAGAAAATAAATGTAAGAGCGCTGATCGCTAACCCTGCGTAAAAAGATACCGGCGCATATCTAAATTTCACGTTATAGATACCTGTTTTTTTAAGCCCGACTGAAATTAAACCGTTAAAATTACTTACTAATCCGTGATCGCATCTCCATCCCCGGTAGTAGCTTTGATTCAGCAGTAAAATGTCTGGCTGCTTTATATTTACCCTGACAGTAAATTCATTAATCCCGAATTTGACTTCTTCAACACTATTTATTTCTTTCAAAAAATAAGACTCCCCTCGATAGTCATTGTTTAAGATCCCGCTTGCGTCGGGTAAAAGAGTGGTCTTTGCAGCCGCATTTTCAGGAAGACGCAAGTCTGTTTCCCAGTTTATTGTCCCTACCCCCCGGAAAGTATTTATATATTGCTGGTATTCAGGCCAGGGCTCCTTTCCCTTAGCCAGGTTAACCTGATAAAAATTATCCGCCTGGACCAGATTCGAAGGTTCTTTAAAAGATATTCCCTTAAACCAGTTTCTGTGCAGGAAATAAATATGGAAAATAAAAACCAGGCAAATCGCGTAGATGGGAACCTTTAACAAAAGAGAATATTTTTTTCTTATTACATTAAAGAAACCCGCGCTGATCAGACAGATCAAAAAGAGCACTACGGGAAAATAATACGCCTTAGGGTCGCCCATAGAGTGAAAAATAGGGGCGCCCCAAATGACCTTGTTTAAATCTAATGGGCTGTTCGGCCCTAATGACAAAACCAAAAAAATAATTAAAATAAAAAATAATTTAATTACCGGGTTTTTCCGGTTAAAGACCACGCTGAATGCAGCCAAAATAACCGGAATAAAACCTATATAATAATAGTTGGGGCTTAGAATATTCTTCTCTGCGGAAGGGATAAAAAGCATTTGCCGTATCTGGTTGAAAGCCAATGCATTATTAAATACGTTTTGATAATCGGCAGCCCGGTTGTTTACATTGAACAGTTCCCATACCGGTAATATTTTAAGCATGGACATTAAAATAGAAAAAATAAATAAAAAGCAGCATCTCTTCAGAGTAGAAATATTAATTCTTCCTGTTTTTATGCTTGATCCCAAAGAATCAATAATTGAAAAAAGTAATATAAATAAGTAAATTACTGCCCCCTTTAGCGAACCTCTCAATAATATTAAAGAGGCTAAGAAAACAGCTAACACAAATAACTTCTTATTTTCTTTTGATTTGATGAACAAAGCGAGTAATAAAGGAAGGTAGAAAAAATGCATGGATGTAAAAAGGCCCCCCTCTATGATATTTATGCTATACCCGCCAAAAACAAATATTGCTGAAGAGAAAAAACTGCCGAATTTACTAAAACCCAGAACTTTATTAGCCAGATAAAACATTCCCAAGGCGCCAATTAACATATATATGAATACCAATACCCTTAGGCCTTCCCAAGTCCCAAAAGTTAAGAAAAGAAAAACCCAGGGAGTAACAGCACTACCTTCAGGATAGGAAATAATAGGATACCCTCCTCCAAAAAATGGGCACCACAAAGGAAAGGCATGGAACTCCTTAATTGATTTTACGGTGGATAATTCCCAGGCCGCATGTTCTAACCAGTCCTCTTCCATATGAATTTTATGGATATTGCCCACTAACGGCCAAAGGAATGTAATTACTAAAATTATCAATACGGCTAAGGCAACATAATTTAAAACGCGTGGCCTTTTTTCTGATCGCATAATAATATAGAATTTATGTAAGGCTGTTGACGGCATGGGCAATTATAGTTATTTCCTTGCTACTTAGATCATCGTACATGGGTATCTGCAGGGCGCATTTGAATACTTGTTCTGTTACAGGGCACGGATAATCATCAATCAAGGTTCCTGAGCAATTATTAGTTATTTCGTCTTCTATCCCGATATCAATTCCGTAGCGCAGCATCTTGATCCTTGCCTTATCGGCGTATTTAACAGGCAATCTTAAAATATAATAATAATACACCCTTTTACCTATGGATCTGTCTCTTTGCGGATAGACATCGGCCTTAAGGCGCCTGGTTATCTCATCTGCGATGTGTTGTCTTTTTGTATTTCTCTGCTCTAAATATTCTAATTGCCTTAATCCTAATAAAGCCTGTAATTCAGTAAAGCGTAAATAGCCGATCTTGCTTTTAAGCCGCAGGGAAAAATAGATCTTTTTTGCTACCCATTCTACAGGCTTGAATCTTAAAAAGAAAAGCAATATAGGATAGGCCGGCGACTTAGTGAAAAGATGCTCTAAGTAAGTAAACAGGGCCTTAACCATAACTTTATTTTTATCAGTCCGGTATTTATTCAGCTTTTGTCTAATTTTACAGGCTAATTCTTCGTTATCCGTTGTGACCATCCCTCCGTCAAAGGTATTGATGAGCTTTGTGGACTCAAAACTGAAGAATCCCGCTTCCCCTAAAGAGCCTACCTTTTTTCCTCCATATTCCGCTCCGCAGGCATGAGCACAGTCCTCGATTACTTTTAAATTATATTTTCTTGCGATATTTGATATTTTACCCATATTGCACGGGAGCCCAAAGATATGCGTTGCGACAATAACTTTTGTTTTTTCTGTAATTCTGCCTTCTATTAAATCCGGATTTATATTAAATGAGTCCCCGTCTATATCAATTAATTTTGCCTTTAACCCCTTATCCGCTATCAAATAAATTAAATTTTTTAAAGTATAAGCGGGCATGATAATTTCATCTCCGCTATTTAACCCCAGTGAATCTAAAATTAAGCCGAAACCATTCCTGCCTGAACAGGTAGCAACCGCAAATTTGACTCCGACATATTGCGCGAATTTCTTCTCAAATAGTTTGACATGGCGCTCTTCTTTGTTTTCCTTAGAAAAATACATCGCCAATATGTCTTTTATTTCCCCTTTATAGAAACGGCGTATCCTGCGCTTAATCATAACCTATATATACATCCTATTATAATTTCTCGCACCTGCTACAACCAGGCATATTTATTTCTTTCTTTAAAATACGCCTGAAACCCCTGAATTTTTCATTATTCCAAATGCCCTGTATCGTATCCTGATGTATATTCCCCATGCTGACCATAAAACGCGCGCAGGGATAAACTTCTCCCCGCGGGGAAATCCTAATGACGTTCCAAGGGAAAAAGCATCTTCTTTGGCAATTAAAGCCATCCTCAGACCAAAGGCTTATTTCTTTTTCACTTAAATCCGGTTTTAATAACAGTTTCACCTTTTTTCTATTCGCGTATTCTCTTATTTTGCCTAACTCTTCTGACAGGCTTTTTGGATATTTGTTACCGGGCTCATAAGAATACGCCTGATACCCGCAGCTTACCTGCGGGAACATTCTTTTAAAATTATCTTCATAGGCGCTTAATTCTTCTTTTCTAAAAAACCTGATGAATTCTAAACTCATACAGTCAACTCTTAAATTATTTGCTATGTCAACAAGGCCAAGTAAATGTTTAATGTTTTCATCCAATATTACTGTATTTATTATCAGCCTTGGCCTGATCTTCGGCGGCTTTCCTGATAAATATCTAATATTACTGTAAACCTTTTCAAAAGTTCCTCTTCCTCTGGAAGAATCATGAATGTCTTTCGGCCCATCCAAAGAAAAGAATATATAATCTAATTTTAATCTAACCAGCTCGTCTGATATAGCTTCATTCAATAATGTCCCATTAGTAAATAATCCACATTTGAAATTTCTCCCTTTTATAAGCCCTATGATATCTAACAAATCCTTTGCTAACAACGGCTCGCCTCCTGTCAGAAAAAAGGTTGGGTCATTTTTATCAACATATCCCAGCAGCTTCCGCACATCACTTGATTTTAAATACTGCCCGCTATTAGCACTATTGTTGTTTATCGTAGATCTTAAATAACAGTACCCGCAAGAAAGATTGCAATTATAATTTAAATCCAGGGTAATGTTGACAGGAAAGGGCGCGCGTCCTTTACTAAAAATATATAAAAATAAGAAGCCGGGCAGATGGGATAAGAATTGTTTTAATGAGACCGCTTTAATAATATATATGTTATAAAATTGCCGGTTTATCTTCTTAAGTATATCTTTAAATAAATTCATAATCCCCCGTAAAGGAATAACTTGTCTTCCCAATAATTCCGCCTTAACGTAGTATGTATAATATTTTCTGCCTTCTCGTCGTAATCTCTGGCGAGCTTACTATCGCCTTTTAAAGCGTATATCTGGCTAAGATATTTATAAGCCAGAGGAGAATCGGGATTTATCTTAATCGCCTTAGTAAGAAGCATTTCGGCCTTACCCAGTTCATTCTTATATAAGGATATCCGTGCCAGGTCGACAATCCCTTGCACAAAACCCGGATTTGAATTTATTGCCTCGCTTATTTCGGATTCGGATTTTTGTAAATCTCCTTTTGAAATATAAATTATACCCGAGTAGTAATGAAACAAAGCCGGGCTAAAATTCTCTACTTTGGCTTCTCTAAGTTCTTTTCTTGCCAGATCGGGAACCTTATTCTTTAGGAAGCCTAAACTTTTGTTTAGATGGCCCATGCTTTCGTAGAATGGAGATTTTCGATCATTATAAGATAATATTGACTCTAAAGTTTTTGCATAAAACGGATCAAGTTCTAATGACCTTATCCATGTCTTTTCGGCCGCTTTCTTGAAGCCGGACCTATAAATACCTTCTGCCAGATAATTATGGATTCTTACTTCATTTGGGCATATGTCCAAGGCGACATAGCATCGCGCCATTGCTTTTTTGTAATCAGGGTATATATTCATCCTCTCTAAAGACCCCTTTAAAAACTTATCCTGGTATCCTTTATTTAGATACAGCTCTATGAAATAAGCATCATAATCAACAAAAGTAGCAAAACGATGGGGTGGATAGGTTGTTTTATCAGGCAAAGCAAAGACTATCGCCTCACAAAAAATAATAGTAAGTATTATATATATAAGATACCTAATAACATACCTTGATTTTTTAGCTAATTCATGAAACATCATTGCTGTTAAGATAATCGCGGGCATGAAACTTAATTTTGACCAATATGCTTCACCCCAGATAAAACTATTTGTCTTAATGAAAGTAAAGATCATTATCTGTGTTCCGGCAAGTAAAAATAATAATCTCACAAAATATCCTTTTAGGTTCTTAAGAGAATAAATTATGCCTATAAATAAAACTACCCCGCTTAAGGGGCTCATCAAAGGCGCATCACAATTTACCGTCATACGGTAATCTAAATGTAATATCCGGCTCACGGGTTCTATCAAAAAGAAATTGACTCCCGTAAAAGTCGGAAGGAAACTCAATTGGACATACCCGGGCTGAGTAAAGTATTCCAATGAGGTCCCTTTGGTTTTTATAAGGATTAAATGGCTGGCTACAAAAATTATAAATACAAAATAACTGAAAGCGATCTCTTTGCTGGATGCCCATTTTCTGTATGGAGGCGCGGTTAAAAGGAATAAGTAGAATACGGGGACAAAAACAACCGCTTGCTCCTGGGCCATATATGATAGGATCCAAATCAAACCCAAAAACCAAAGCATGCTTCTTTTATAATTAACGCCTTCCCAAAAAACATAGATAGATAATGTAGACAGCAACAAAATGATACCGGTATTATCAGCTATGCCGGAATAGGCAATATGGAATTGATTAAATGCCAGGAGGATTAAAGCGTATATGGCAATGCTTCTTGAAGATTTCGCGAGGAATTTATAGATAAGGATCAGATTTAGAAAACCCAATACAACAAAAAAGAATCTTATGCCCAACGCGTTTTCTCCGAATAATTTCATACCTAACAAAACAGGTAAATCGGTAAGAATAATGTGGTTATCAAGTACATTCTCTAAAGGAAAAAAGAACCTCTCTAAAGATAAAGAGATACTTTTAACAAAAATTACATGCGCCTCTTCTACCCCCAAAATAGGTAAATATGTCAACGAAAATGACAGCCTAAGAAAAAAACCAATAAACAAAAGTAACGCGATACCGACTTTAATTTTATTATCGAACAATCTCTTCATAATATCAAATCTCATTGTAAGCCGCTGGCCCCAAAGATTGGATCATTGCCCAACCAATGGGCCACGGAAGGGACCCCTTTTAATCCTAAAGTTAATTCTAAGATAGTCCAAACATGCGAGATCCCTACATAGACGAGGATCAAAGTAAATATTATTTTTGCGGCTGTTCTTCTTTCCGAAAGCCATTTAAAAACTGCTATTATTAAAGCTGGGGTAATATAAACCAAATGATAGGTCTGCCGAAAGTCAATCCAGGTAAATGCGATCGCTCCAATTATAAACCATAGCGAAAATATTGTTTCGTTCCTGTAAGAATTAAATATAAATCTTAAGTAATATACTACCGCGTATAAAGAAAGCAAAAATAAGGGCCAGCCAAGATAGCCGCCATAAGTTAGCCATAGTTTGCTAACAGATAAATATCCTGTATAGCCAAATTCATTTATATGCAAAACCCTATCAAGAAAATGGTAAAGGAAATGATCGATAATAAACATTCTTGCGTCTATCATTAATCCGTAGATCCAATAAGCCAATACGCCAAGGATAAATCCAATAAAAATATAATTACCGAACACACTTTTTAGTATGGGCCTCTTTTCATTATTTTTTACAGCTAATATAAAATCCCTCGCCAAGATAGCCATTATTAAAATAAGGGTTTTATGATCGCTTACGGCGCACAAAAAACCAGAAATAAATAACGGCAGCCTCATCTCCTTTTTTTTGCCGGCATTATTATTGTAACTATAGTATAAATACGCGGCAGCGATGATCGCGAAACTGGTTATTGCTTCGTAATCTGTAATAGAAAGAGATAATAATATCTCTGGGATAGCCAGATAAAGCAGGCTTCCAAATATACTGAGAAAATAAGAACCGGTGATTTGCAAAATAAAAATTAATAAAACAATAACTGTTAAAGCGGTAAAAAGGAACTGCGAACTTCTCGTACTAACCAGGTATGGAGATTGCCAAAACCGCGCGTAGCAATTCTCTGTTATGTTCCAGATTTCCGCTTCTCTAACCCATTTATAATCAATGCCATCTTTTTGTCCAGAGAGCCCTTCTGTATAATCGGTTCTGGCCTTTGGGGGAATAAATCTTGCTTTGCCAAGCGTAACTTCTCCGGTAATCTCTGAATTAAGCCTGGCCTTATCACCCTCTAAGCCTATAATACTGTATTCCTTGGTCCTGTTATCGGAGAATAAAAGAGTTATTTTTTCTCCTACAAAAGGTTTCCGTCTTTTTATACCGTTAACCTCAAGTGAAGCATCATAATAATATTTAACTCCTTCCAGATTATCGAAGAATAAAATTGTATTCGCGGCGCAGAAAGCAGGTAACAGGGGATGGGAAAAATTATAAGTGGTCTTTCTGTCAGTAAGCATGCCCGGGGTAAGGTAATGAACCAAGCTATAGGCAGTGCCTTGTAAGTCCAAATCGCTGTCCGCGTATGGTTGAGCGGCAACATAAGTACTAAACATATAAGCGGCGGTATAGGTTAAACAAAAGAGGGGGATCAATATTTTATAGTTTTTGATCTGCGCCTGGTGAAAGCCGCTAAATAGTAACCCGATATTAGTAATAACTGCTAAGAAAATAAACAACCCCCAAGAATTTACCGTTAGATTAAAAATTAGATGGCCCAATAACCCAACCAGGGATATAACAATTGAAAAACATAAAATAATCAATATATAAGATACCGTGTCATAAAATTTTTGTTTTAAGATACCCGCCCACGCGACTCCGGGGAGAACGAACAAGATAAGATTGGATACTATTGATAAGAAATAATTATCTAGGCGGATAAAATAATGTAGATAGTATATAAAAAAGCACGCATTAAATAGAAAAATATATATATATTTCCTCATTCTTATAATCTTATCCCGAGCCTTTCTTTCAAACTCCATAACGAATTCTTAATTATCGAATGTCCAAACGAGAGGCGCCATTTCCTGTGGCAATTGCTGCAAAGAGTTAAATTGCCATACTCCCTGTTTACCAATTTGCTTCTTAAATTAACCATCCTTTGGCCATTCCATAAGCTAGAAAGGTCAGGATTATCCTTAAGGTCTCCAATTATATAAGAACCGTTAAAATCATCGCAGCAACCTGTTACTAAACCGCTCGACAAGACTGTAATCTCAGCCCAAGGCACTAAGCAATGAATATGGTTATCTTGGTTTTTATGCCATTTATCTCTGGAATCAATCCCCGGCCAGCCGTGTAAGGGAACCCCATTAATATCATCGCAACCCAGCTTTCTCATTTTCTTAACAAATCTTTTCTTCTCCCCCTTATCATAACCAAGGTCTATAAAATTTATACTTACATACGGCTTAGTTTTCTTAAGAGAACGCCTTAAGCCCACAAAATAGCCGATATTATCCAGGACACTATTATAAGACGCCCCCTGTTTTATTTCTTCATATTTTTCTTTAACAACGCCATCAAAAGAGATAACTATTACATTAAGCCCGGACAGGATAAGCTTTTTTGAATTATCTTCATCGAGCAAAGTACCATTTGTGAAAATCCTTGTCCATATGCCGGCCCTCCCTGCGTAAGAAATCATTTCTGGCAATTGTGGATGTAAAAGCGGCTCGCCCACCAGATATAGTTCTAGCTGTCTTATAAATCCACTATTAGAATCAATGATTTTTTTATAAAGCTCAAGAGGCATATAGCTTCTTTCTCTAACCATGGTTTTATTGCAACACATAACACATCCAAGATTACAGGAATTAGTAGGTTCAATCATTACCACCAAAGGACGGTAATGGCATAAGGTTTTCTTTCTAAAATAGCTAACTACGAATTTTATACTATCAATTATTCCCAGCCAAAAATTCATTTATTTTCCCCGCAAGATTAATCTTGTTATTCCAAGTAATTCTAAAAATACAGTTGGATTGTATAAATAAAAAAACAGGTAATTAAAGATATGCTTTACTACAAAAATGGGCCTCAATAGAAAACTCGCATAAAAGATACTCTGTGCCTTTTCTAACTCCCCGTTGCTCATGGCACTTAGATTAATCAGGGGTTTATCATAATGATACATTTTTGAAAATGGAATGCCCTTGAGCTGGTCCTTAAATAAGCTGTATGCCGAGGAACCGGGAAAAGGTATGAAGTAAGCAACCTGTATTACGTCCGGGGAAATGATTTTTGCAAAATTAATACTTTCCAGGAGATCATCTTTTGTTTCGGTGGGGCTGCCGACTATAAAAAGACCGACCGTAGCTATGCCTACAGAACGCGTTCTGCCTATAACATGGCGGACTCTCTTTAACCAAAGACCGCTGTTTCTTGTTTTAGAGAGAATCTCCAGAACCCTCTTTGAGCCTGTCTCGATTCCAAACCTAAGCAATAAACACCCTGCTTTCTTCATTAGCTTAAGAAGCGCGAAATCTACCTCATCAATCCTGGCATGAGCAATCCATTTTATTTTAAGCTGCCTTGACTCAATCTCATCACATATCGCCTTCACATGGTCTCTTGAGCTGGTGAAATTGTCGTCATCAAACGTGATTACATTTGCGCCAAAATCTGATAAATGCTCCATTTCATCCACCACGTTTGTCGCCGACCTCCCGCGGAACCTATTGCCGTAACTTTCCCTCATTATTTGGGAACAGAAAATACAATGATGCGGGCAGCCTCGGCTGCTTAACATATGCCCCCATACCACTTTTTTATTCAATTTTAAAGGATAGACAAAATTATACGCCTCTAAAGAACCGGGGGCGTATATAGGGAACGGCAGGCTATCCGGATCAGATACTTCCATTAATTTTGTTTTGAAAATATCCTGATTATAAAAGTTTTTTAATTCCTTGATATCAATGCCGTCATTTATTTTTCTAATGATAGAGGCGATCTCTATTTCTGCCTCACCTCCTAATAGAATATCAAATAAGGGATTGAAATCCTTATACTTTTCGATATCGGCAGAAATTTCCTGCCCTACGCCAAATATAAGGATACTCTTACCAATCGTGCCTTCTCTTAATATCCTGCAGAATCTCAAACTCTGCTCCACATCCAATGTTGAAATGGAAATTACTACTATATCCGGAGCCCAGGTTTTTATATTTTTAACAATATCCTCAAAAGACAGCCTGGTTATCCTTTGGTCTATCAGTTTGACATCACAGAAATCTTCTTTTTTCAAGAATGCTTCAATATATTTGAGGATATAAGGGGGCCTGAAGCCGATAGGATGATAACTATATTCAAAAACAGGGGGTTTTAGACGCAAAAGCGCAACTTTGCCCATTTTTCTTTTATTTTCGGCTATATTCATTATCATCTTGTAAGAAATAAAATATTCAAATAAGCGACCTGCGGTTACACAAACTTATCCCGCCTTCTTGAAGTAATCTTTTTGTTTCCCGGGAAGTAAACAGCCGCGTCTCGTTCTCCCAGTGATAATTCCAGTGTGGATATGCTAGATGGGCTTGACGGGTACCCGGATGAGAGATCAACTCAAAAGAATTAAAAGGCAGCCCCCTGATTCTTCTTATGATCCCCGAAAAGACTGCCGGATTCAAATTGCCGCTATTATATATCCCCAGGGCGGAATCAATACAGAAAAGACCATTCCTTTTTATTTTCTTTCTTGCCTTATAACTGAGCAAATTCAAAATCAAGACTTTCAAGCCTTTTTTATTAAGAATTCTTAGAGGCGCGCAATATTCGGAGGGAATGCGGATAAAATTTATTCTATATTTATTCGCCAATTTAATAATTAAATCGATGATGCCGGGCAGCAAATGAATATGGCAATGGCTGTCAATATGGGAGATCTTTATGCCGGAGTGGATCATTTTGGATATCTGCGCTTCAAGCTCTTTGTTTATTTCGTAAATTTTTATTTTACCGGTACAAAATAACCCCAAGAAAGAAAACCAATTCCGGGGGAAATAGCCGCCTTTGTCTACTAAGGTAGGTATTTCTTTCTTATTAAGCAGCGCTTTTTCTTCTGTAAGAACAAAATGAATTCCTGTTTCAAAACCGCTGTTTTTCTCCAGGAGTTTTACCGCTGCCTCAAACTCAGAACCATTCGCTACTAAAGACACGCTATTGACTATTCCTGCGTTAATACAATTAATTATACCCTCGTTAATTCCTCTTGATAGCCCGAAATCATCCGCATTAATGACTATCTTTTTTGCCATTAGTATTCTTTCTTAACTCGGGATAAGATTTGACCATCTCTAGGATCATCCTGAAAATAGTCCCCACTATTCTTTCAGGGGAAGCAAACTTAGAACAACCGCATCTTCGTGACATGCTTTTAACTTTAAGCTCTAAGATCCTAAAACCGTTATTTCTCATCTTAAGCACTAACTCCGTGTCAATAAAGGGGCCGTCGGCATTAAGTTTAATATCATTAATAATACTGCGCCTGAATATTTTCATTGCACAATTAATATCATGCAACTTTATCTTAAACAGCGATCTTATCATTAAATTAAATATGCCGGTATAAAACCGCCTTAAAAATGATTCTCGCCTTCCCATCCTGTTGCCGATTACCATATCGGCTTCGTTTCTATCAATAATAGCCTTGCCTGGCATCAAGACATTGATATCTACTGGCAAATCCGCGTCTGTATAAAAAATTATATCTTTTTTTGCGGAGGCAAAGCCTGTCTTTAAAGCCCTGCCTATACCTATATTTTTCTTTAGATGTATCGCTCTTAGAAACGGATAAGTTTTAGTTAATTCGTCCAGTAACAAAGACGACCCGTCATTACTGCCATCATCAACAACAATAAGTTCGGAATCTAGATTTACTGATTTCGAAAAATCATATACTATTTTTACAAGGTCCCCCGCCAGCTCTTTTTCGTTAAACAGAGGGACAACTATAGAAACTGAAGATTGATTAGCCATGTTTTAAAGACAAAACCTGTTTAATGGATTTTGATATATGCTCGATATCTCTTGCATCAAGATAATGGTTATTGGGTAATTCTATAAGGTTGTCTTTTATCGCAATGGAATTTGGGTAATCCGAATTAAATTCGGCAAAAGCGCTAAGGCCTGAACAATCAGACATCTCACTCCTTTTTGAAGTATCAATCCCCTTTCTCAATAACTGTTTCCTAAAAGAACATTTATCTTCAACCCTGACCTTGTAATATAAATAATTGGATTTATGTCTCTTGGAAGGTAATTTAATCCCGTTAAGACCACTGAGGTTATTAGTTAAAAGAAGCGAATTCTCATATCTTTTACTATCAAGAAAATCATTTTTCTTAAAATGTTCCATCCCGACTGCTGCCTGTATATTCAACAGCTTCAAAGGCAGGGTATCAAAATTTGTGATATTCTCCGGAGGCAAAACTTCTTTTTTCTTAAGATCCATTATGTCTATGCCAAAAATATCCAGAAGCCTGATTAAGGGGAAAACAAAAAAAGTGAATAAAAAAGTGGCGGTTATTAAATACCCGGCGCTAAATTCAAAGATATTTTTAAACACGCTCTTTAATTGAGGGGCGCCACTCTCATCAATATATTCTTTGAGTGTCTCGTATATTTTCCTATCATTTGTGGTTATCATGCCTCCGCCAAAACAGGGCATATTCTTACCTAAGCTAAAACTAAAAATGCCCGCATCTCCCATTGTCCCGGTTTTTTTTCCTTTATATTCTGAGCCTAAAGAATGGGCACAGTCTTCAATCACCTTTATATTGTTTTCTTTGCCCAGAATCAGGATTTCATCCATTTCTGCCGGCTGGCCGAACATATGCGTAACTATGATGGCTTTTGTTTTCTGGTTAATTTTATTCTTTATCAATACAGGATCAATATTATAAGTATCCGGGTCTATGTCTGCGAAAACCGGGGTCAAGCCGGATTTTATAATAACTTCCGCTATAATATGAAAATTATACGCGGGGAGTATAACCTCATCTCCTTTTTCAAGCCCCAAGGATTTAAGCACCGCGATTAGCCCTAATCTTGCCTGCGATATGCCTATGGCAAAACTGCTTCCAGTATATTTGGAGAATTCTTCCTCAAATCTTTTTATCTGAGGCCCGTTGATAATCTGTTTTGCCAATACGCAATCAAGCAAGGCCTTAAATGATTCTCCTCTTAAGTTAACTATATGCCTTGGGTATGCTCTCATCATGCCTGTTAATAGGTCAAACGAATAAATATACAATTAAAATAAAAACTGAAGCCGCGCTTAATAAACTTCCAATTATAAATGCCGAAGGCAGATAATAAAAGACAATTCTGTATCTTCCGGCGGGCAGCTCAGCCGAAATCAAACCATCGTAAGGCTGTACTTCGCTTTTAACTCCTTTTATTTTCCATCCTTTGTAAAAATTTTGGTTTATTACTACCCTATCCGGCATTAGGATATTAACGTTGATTTCTATGGAATTTGGGCTAAAGCGCGACATAGCTACCTGCCCGTTATTATTTAATAGATACGCCTCGCCCTTATAATCCTGGTCGTTGTAAATCCTGACTTTACCTTTTTTTATCCCTACTACCTCGTAAGAGTTAATTACCCCGCTGTTATTAAGAAACGCCGCATACATAGAACTCCTGCTCTCCCCGGGAAACAAATTAAAATCCCTGTATCTTTGTTTAAATTCCAGGTTTCTTTTAATTTCAGGCGGTCTTATGGTAAACGTTTGTTTCCATAAAGGGTAATTCACCAGAAAGAAATCATAAAACAATGCCCCTATCAAGATGATAATCAAATACCTGAGCTTTTTTTTCTCGCATATATCTTCAAGTTTTGATAATCCAAGCCCGGAAAAAATAGCTGCACAAAATACGAAACCTAAAATAAATCTGGAGGGGGCGTGAAAAGAATCATAAAGCGGCAGCTTAGTTAATAAGCCCCAGAGATTATAATAAGCGCTTTTGCCCAGGCTTATCCACAGCGACAAAATGCCCATTAGCCATAAAGGCCAATATTGCTTAAAATAAAAAATTAAACCGGCTATGCCCAAAATCAAAGGTACGATTCCTATATATGCCCCATACTCATGCCAGCCCACAGGGAATTCTTTATCTGCGATTATTACACTGCGCTCGGGATAGGCCAATTTTGTTTTTTGATAAAGTTGGGCTTGGCCTCTTGAAAGAAAGATATCGGGTAGAAAAGAGATTGGTATAAATTCTCCGGAAGCAAAAGCCTTACGGGGATTATCTTTTATAAATTCCAGCGCGGGAATCAGTTTAATAGAACACAGCAAGAATGTTCCTACAAATATAACTGCCATCGTCTTCAAAGGAGCCAGGCTTCTTTGCCGCAAAGATAGAAGAAAACAATAGCTAAGAAACAGTATAATCGCTATGCTAAAAATATGAACGCCGCTGCCAAATAACATTAAAGAAAGGGAAAATATACAGCCTATAACATATTTGAATCTTTTAAAGCTAAGAAAATAAAATAAAAATAGCCATGGTATAAAAGCCATGGCTAACCATTCACCATGCCCTTCAGCGAAATGTAATGTGAAAACAGAACTTAACATATACACTAAAGGGGGCAAATAAGCAGAATACCGGCAGGGCAATATGTGCCGGAAAAGCAAGAAAATACCGAACATCCCGATAAACAAATGAAGAATAAATTCTAGCTTTAAACCGATTACCGGGCCGAAAATAAATACCAAAATATAAAATGGCGAAAGGAATAAAGAGTGCGGATGGGCAAGTGAAATGTTGCCTCCGTTGCTATAATTGTTCCATAAAGGAAACTGATGATACTTTAATATCGACTCTCGGGGTGTGGCATTCCAAAAAGTAAACTGATCCCAATCCATCTGGCCCCAATAATGGATATTCTGCAATATCACTAATCCAACCAATAGGCTAATTATAAAAAAGACCACGAATGGTATAAAAAATAATTCATAAGAATATTTGCGCTTGATAGACATTATTTTAATAATCCTTAAATGCGTCTTATCTTAATTAGCCTGGGTTAATAAGCCTGAATAGACTTTTTCTAATTCCCGGGCGTTTCCTTCAATCGACGTGACGGCCGGGATATTTTTTATTAATTTTTCTATATAATCAGGACTGTCAATTATTAATTTCATCTTATCATATAGGTCATTACAGTCCCCGGGCTTAAATAATAACCCATTAACACCATGGTTGACTAATTCAGGGATGCCCCCGACCTCAGACGCTATTACTGGTATACCCGCTAAAAAAGCTTCTTGTATTACCAATGGAGAATTCTCCAGCCAGATAGAAGGCACGATAAGCGTGTCTATATTTAAGAAGATATCGGCAATATTATCATTGTGGAACCCGCCCAGGAACTTTATGTTTCTGTTTTGCGCTATTTTCTTGATATAGCCGGGATAATATTCAAAACCTGCGTATGGATAAGACTTGCCATATATTTTTAGTTCCGCCCTTTTGTCTTTAATTTTATTAAACGCCTCTATCATTATATGCACCCCTTTATGGGGCAGTAGCGTGCCTATAAATCCAAATCTTACCTTGCCATCCAATGTCATTTTTTCACGGTTATTAAATAAGCGTTTATTAAAACCGTAATTTAGCAATAGCGCCTTAGCAGAAGATACCATACCCGATTCAATAAATTTTGTTAGCAGAAGTCGCGAGGGAGCAATAAAAATATCTACTTTATCACACATATATTTTATATGGGTTGCCCTGCCTTTTATTTTTCCCTCTAAAACTCCGGAGGGAAGAGTTTTTTTGGCAATATTAAAGTATAATTTCTTACAGAGAGAGGCCAGCCCTGGAATTATTCTATAACATTTCTGGTATAGCTTTTTAATATTCCTCCTTAAACTTAAATAGTAAATTTGGCAATCAACGCAATCCACATAATTGTGATTATTGCAAATAGCCATGCTCCTTCTTAATAATTGCGCCTGGGGACAAATAAGCCAATAATCATGCAGAGTATACACAACAGGTATCCCCCTGGACTTAATTTCTCTGACAATTGTAGTAGACAAAGAAAGCAGATGCTGGATATGTACAATATCCGGCTTGGTTTTATCTAAAATTTCCGCGAATCTCTTAGTTATTATCTCATTGTTATAAGTCATCTCGTAAGAATCGCAGAGGCTGAAAGTGTTATTTATGGCGTATATCTCTAACCCGTTAATATTACTACGGACAACTTCGTATTCCTTTTTATGCGGGTCATTGATCCTATGGAAAACAAACACCTTGTATTTTTTCGCTAATTCCATAGAAAGATTGTAGGTATACACTTCCGAACCGCCTACATTATAAGGAGGAAAATTATGGATCACCTGCAATATCTTCATATTATTTCAGCGTATGCCTTAAGTGTTTGTTCTACCATACACTCTCTTGTAAAATATCTTTCAACATGTTTACGCGCTGCCTTGCCCATTTCTATTCTGCGTACTTTATCCTTTAGGAGTTGCACTATTGCCATAGCCAATGACTCCTGGTCCTCCGGAGGGACAAGCATGCCTGTAGCGCCATCTTGCACGGTTTCAGGTACTCCACCTACCCCGCAACAGACAACCGGCTTACCATATGACATTGCCTCCAGGTATACAAACCCGCAAGATTCATAAAGTGAAGGCGCTACGAACAGATCACAGGAACTATAATAAAAATCTAATTTGTGCGGCGGGACATAGTCTAAGAAACTGACTCGATCTAGATATTGTTCGGGTAGAAAACGCGTAAGCACGGATTTATATGATATATTTTCTGATACATTAAACAACGCATTCCGATTATTAATAAGTGTGTCTCTGCCAATAATTATAAATTTTGCCGCGGGAATCTCTTGTAACACCAGGGGAATGGCTTTTATAAGTATGTGGATCCCCTTTCTTTTTTCTAACCGGCCGACAAAAAGCACAAGCGGAGAATCAGGTTGTGGCGGGGGCAGAGAATTAATCTCGGGAAGGGGAATGCCCAATGGTATGATTTTAATACCGCCCGGATGGATCCCCGCTTCATCTGTAATAAGTTCTGCGTGCGCATGGGTAGAACACGTGATCAAATTACTATTTTTAACAGTGGCGTCTTCCAACCAACAACTTAGTTTACGGTCGAATGTCACCGGCCACCCACAGAATTTAACCACCTCAGAATATTGAGTGTGCAATCTTGTAACGATCGGCGCCTTCCTGAAAAACCCATGGATGAAGGTTTCTGCTGATAAATTAGGGCCCTCTATTACGTCAATAGGATATCGCTTAGCTAGTTCATCTATTTTCTTATGTACCCGCTTGCTGTATTCTAACCGCAAAGCGAATTCCCTTAAGCCTCCTTTATAAGGGAATATCACCGGATGAACAACACGAGAAACATGCACTTTACTATCCATATATTCCCTTTCCCCGCTTAAGCCCTGGCAAATCACAAAAACTTTATGCCCTTTATCCGCTAATCCATGCGCCAGATGGTAAGTATATGTTCCTATACCGCCCCATCCAGTCTCAGGGGGATATTCACGGGAAATAAGGCAGATGTTCAAAGCTGTTTTCATATTAATTTTGTTTGGCACTTTCTAGAAAACTTAAGTACTGAATACCTCAGAGTGATCACTATCTTAGCTCATCCATATAACAGTTGCTGGCACAATTTAGGCATTTATCTGATGCGCGTTTTAAGGCCCCCCCGGATTTATTCCATATCGCCCCGAAAGATTCCCCATTAAACAAACTACCGATCCTGAATTCTTTAAAATTACCGCATGCGTAAACTTCACCGTCGGGTTCTACGAGAAAGGCCTTTCTCTTTCTAAAAGCGCAATCGGCAACGCGCCTGCCGGTCCTAAGCCAGGTAAGGATAAATTTTGCATAATGCGGATCGAGCGCTTTATTTTGTAACAAATCTTCCAGAGATAGTATGAGCTTGATTTTTTCATTCTGGTCCATTTCAAAGTTTTCTCTTAAGCCCAAGCTCTTCACGCCAATATCAGAAATTGCTGCTAGGGTAAAGTTAATACCGACACCTTTTAGTGCCGCGTATTTTCTAACGTCTTCAATCGCCTGATAATTCAGTTTACTTATGGTCATATTAAGGCCTAAAGAAAAAAAGGGATATAACAACATCAATTCTTTTAGTTCCTTTATAGTTTTTTCAATTCCATTAAATATGCCTGAAACTCCTCTTACGCGCTCATGAGCTTCTCCCAGGCCATCCAAAGAAACAGTTACTGTCAGCTTGACATTGGTAGGCAGGAGAACAGCTAAAATACGTTCTATGTTATCTACCACCCGGCCTGTATTAATGCCATTGGTGGGGATATCTACCCGGCAAAGCCGACGGCAATTATTTATGAGCACCTTTACGATATCTACCAAATCCTGCCGCATAGTCGGCTCACCGCCTGTTATATTAATTATCTCTATATTCCTCCTCAATAGCGCATCTGCGAATATTTTCTCTAGCTGCCATACAGATAACTCAGGATGGTTCCTTTGTTTTGTCCATGCGGCGCACATTATACATTTAGAATCGCATCGATAACTTGTAAATAAGACTGCGATCTTGGGGACTGGCACGGTTATTTCCCTAGTAGTTTTTCGTAAATAGATACTGTCTGCTGTATAACCTTCACGGGAGCATAACGCTCTTCTATTGTCTTTCTGGCATTCCTTCCCAGCTTATCGCGCAGGCGCTCATTTGAAATAAGCCCGACTATATTATCCGCCAGCCTGCTAGAACTGCCGGCTTCCACAAGAACGCCATTTACGCCATTTTGGATAATCTCTGGAAGCCCCCCTGTCTCTGTGGCAACTATTGCTTTACCGCAAGCCATTGCCTCTAGACAACTGTAAGGATGATTTTCCCATAACGAAGGGATAACGCAAATAGTGCTCTTTTGGTAAAAATCCTTCAGCCGGTACCGTGGGAGAGCGTCAATAAACTCCACATTATCTTGATATCTTAATTGATTAACTTTATTTATTAAATAAGCCCTCATTCCGGAATCTTTGCCAATAAATATAAATTTTGCCTTGGGTATTTCCTGAAGCACCCGCGGTATAGCACGCATTAAAACATGGACCCCCTTTCTAAGTTCTAAACGCCCCACATAAAGCACAATCGGGGCCTTATTAAAATTTGAATTGGGAGGATGGGGGCTAAAGAAATCGGCATCAATAGGATTGGGAACAATGGGGATACCATTAAATGCTATATTAAAATACCTGGAGGTTAGCTCTACAATCGCCCGGCTTAACCCTACTACTCTATTTGCTCTGCGTAACCACCATTTTTCCAATAGAAACCTGATCCTATAATCTAGATCAGGGTAAACATTATCCAATTTAAGCGCGATGGACTCCGGAGTATGAAGTTTTATAAGCAACGGGGGGGTTCTTCCAATAAGAAAATACCAAAACCCTTCAGCCCGCGCTTCGCTGCTCTCTATTATATCAATGCCGTATTTACGTACCACCTCTTTAATTTTTCTTGATACCGCATAACTATATTCTAAGCGCTCTACTGTACCGGGTAATTTATTGCGGATAATACCCAAGAAACGCAGGCGTTCTGGTTTTACCCTAAAAACCGTAACCCCCGAATCCATGTATTTACACGGGTATTCGACCGCCTGAGTAAGGACATAAACATTATGCCCCATTTTTGCCAGCAGCCGGCTCATCTCTAATACGTATATACCCACCCCTCCTATCAGATTTGGGGGATAATCCCTGGAAAGAAAAAGGATATTCATCGGTATGTTATTTTTCTGATTTTTAGAGGAAGTACCACAAATAAAAGAAAGGAAACCGCGATGCTTCCCAATAATATTATCCCCCAGATTAAACCAAACATCTGGCCTAAGGTTAAGGGCAGCATCTTGACTGCCTTATTTCTCTTATCCTCTATGCCGAAAAGGTCTAAGGTGTTTTCGTTTCCTGAATGTACATCCAGCAACTTGATTTCTTTAGCGCCGCTAAAAAATATTAGTATTTTACCTTTGCGGTAATTTTCTTCATAGGGCTTGCCCGTAAAAAGAAATGCCTTATCAAATCTCCTCTTGCGCAGATTTAGAAGGAGTTGGATTAATTTAGATTTATTCAATCTTTCTGTATGCGGCCCGAATAATATTTTCTCTTGGACATCGATTATCTCTTTAGCCAGGGAATAATCATCCGGGAAAAGATTGGCAACAAGAGTTATTGAAGCGCCGGGATAAAGTGAATATAAGCGCCCCACCGCTTTCTTTGCTTCGTCTAAAGTTACATAATGTGGTTTTACCGCTAAGATTTTATGCATATAGAAAATGAAAAATAGGGGTATCTGCCAGGCGAAAAACGGGATTTCTCTCGTGGTTCATATCTAAGTAACTGGATTACTCTGGCACTGTATAAGAAATCAGTATTAGACGCTCTTATAAAGTTATTCTTGTCCTTGTGGTTCCAATAGAGATCAACCTGCGGTAAAGATGACTCTAAAACAGCAGCTACTCCTACAACTATATCTTCGTAATCATTATTTAGAATATCGGCCCACTGCCTGCCAAAAACTCTCAGGAAATCACCTTGCTTCTTCCCGCTAAACCATTTTATATATTTATCCGACAACATCAATCCCACAGCCCCCTGTTGAATATTTATCTCTTCCTTGACCAAAAGATCTACCTTAACTAAAAAGGACCCCGGAGGCTCTATTTTAATTTCCCATTCCTGCCCTATCGGCAAATATTCATATTCCCCCCTCAGCAACATTTTTTCTTTGGTTTTCTGCACCTGCCATTCTATTTCTGAAGAAAGGAACCAACGCTCTGCGTTATATAAAGCGCTGTACAGGCCTATCCCCTTGGTAATCTCTGCGTTGTCCCAGAACAGCCTCATTTTTCCTTCCCAGCAAACAAAACGGAGATTATCATTTTGAAGGGTGCGCAACAATATTTTTTCTTTTTTTTCTTCTTCTTGGCGAAGGCGCTCTTCTTCTGCTTGACGGCGCATTAATTCCAATTTGCCTTTGATAAAGCTCCTCACTAAAGGATGGCCTTCGGGCAGCTCTTTTTTATTCCAAAAGACCTTCAATTCCTTCTTTTCCAATACGCAGTTTAATTGATCTTCGCAGGAAAGGATTTCCTGCATCTTATTATTAAAGATTGTTTCTATGTGCTTACTGATATTGGGCAACCCGAAAGAAACCTGTATTTTAAAAGAACCTTGTGTGTTATTAAAATTACTGTTCAAACATTGTAGAACTCGCGCGTTATTCTGGAAATCGCTATTGAATACTTTCATGGTATTATCAGGAGCATCTTCTAACGGGGCAAAACAAATTGCTGGTAATCTTTTTTCTCCGGCTTCATCGGTATCAATACCGGCGGCTTTTGCAATTGAACCTTCCGGCAAAAGGTCATCCCACATAATATTGTTACTTTGGATCTGGGGGAACTTTTCTCTACGATTATCAACGAACCATTCCTGATACCCATCAGAAAGCATTAAATTCAGCTGTTCCTGCCCGCATAAACCCCGCTGCTGAACCTCTGTATTTACCTGCCAACAAAGAGAACCATCTTTTGAAACATCTAATTCCCAGGTCTGTTTTACGGGCAGCCTTAACCATTTTCCTTCCACCACTAATTTATTTTGGTCTTTACTCCTGATATCCCACTCTGCCTGAGTTGAGATATGCCATCTTTTAGATGAGAATACGGCGGTAAATCCTCCCAGCCCTTTGGTAATCTGCCTGCCCTGCCAGTATAAAGAGAGCCTGCCTTCACTGAATATGATATCCAGCGGTCCTTTTTGCAGCACCGCAACTCCTTTTTTACCCACCGTATCCAAATAAAACCGCACTACATCAGCTGGGTTGCCGGATTTGAGGATGTGACCGTGCTGTAAAAGAAAAACCTTATCGCAAATATTCAAAACCATGTCCAGGTTATGCGAGACAAAAATGATTGTTTTCCCTGAATCTTTGAATTCTTTTATTTTATTTATGCATTCCCTTTGAAAGACCTCATCCCCTACGCTCAATACTTCGTCAATAAGAAGTATATCTGCCGAGGCATGCATTGCCACGGAAAAGCCGAGCCGTAAGAACATTCCGGAAGAATAATTCTTTAAAGGGGCATCAATAAATTCTTCCAAACCGGAAAATGCTACAATCTCTTTAAACTTCTGGTTAATTTCTTGCCTGCTTAAGCCCAATAAAGAACCATTAAGATAAATGTTCTCCCTGCCTGTCAAGTCCGGATGGAATCCTGCCCCCAATTCTAAAAGCGGAGAGACCTTGCCATCTAAATTAACGCTGCCAAGAGAAGGAGCGGTAACCCCGCTTAATATTTTAAGCAGGGTAGTTTTACCCGATCCGTTCTCCCCTATAATACCGATCACCTCTCCTCTGTTAGCCTCAAAATTTACGCCTTTTAATGCCCAAAGCGCCTCTTGTTTCTTCCTTTTAAGCCAACCAAATAAAATAACCTTCGATAATACCCTCTTCTCGTGAGAAATGGTATATCTCTTGCTAATGTTTCGTAAAATAACGTTCTGCATAATATTTATTCCTGTTTATACGTAATCAGCAAATATTTTCTGGTGTTTCTTAAACAACGCCAGGCCAAAAACAAAGATAATTACGGAAGACGCTATGGTATACATAATCATTGCTGCGCTTGATATCTTCCCATAAAGAAGCAAATCCCGGTATAAGATGATAAAACATGTCATGGGGTTGGCTAGATATACACTGCGAACTCCCTCTGGCACCATGCTTAAAGGATAAAAAACCGGCGTGATATAAAAACCGACCAGAAGCATGAGCTCGATGATATACTTCGTATCTCTAAAAAATGTGTGCAGGGTAGCCGCTATAAAAGAAATACCGAGGACAAAAAGACATTCCAGTATAATTAAACCAGGCAAAAATAAAACTAAGAATGTAACATGTATCTTAAACGCCTGCATAAAAATAAATAAAATTGCCAGGGAAATCAGGAAGTTTATCAGATTCGCGATAACCACTGAAAAAAGAATTATTTCACGCGGGAAATATATTTTCTTAATCAAATTGGCATTATCAACTACCGAAAGGGTGCCGCTTGATAACGAAAAGCTAAAAAAATACCAGGGCAGAAGCCCTGCCAATAGAAATACAGGATATTTTTCTATATCTATTTTTATGATCCAAGAAAACACCAGAGATAATATAAGCATCATTAGCAGCGGATTCAACAAAGTCCATAAGAAACCTAATACCGCTGTCTTGTATCTTACTTTAAAATCCTTGGCAGCTAGGTTGAATATGAGCTCCCTATAGGAAAAAATATTTTTAAGGTATCTTGGTATCCCGCTAATCTGTGTCATTTATCCTGTTAGTAACCGCGCTGTTTCTTTACCTTGTAAAATTACGTCCTCCATGGACATATAACGCCATGAGCCGTAGCGGCCGCAGGCATAAATATTATTTCTGGCAAGAAACTTTAAGATCCTCGCCCTGGCTTCATGGTAATTGATGTCATAAATAGGATAACCGTATTTTATATCATTTACATCTTCAGCGCAGATACGGCCAAACCCTGTAAGCATGCCCGCCCTTGCTAAATCTTTCCTGACGCGCGCAGCAATATTATTTTTGTCTACCCGCTTATTCTGCGAATAAGATACCTCTATATACATCGAGCCTTTGCCCTCGGGAGCGACAGAAGAAGAAAAGTTATGCGGGAACCCGATACGAAAGAAGCATATTTTCTCTTCAGGATAATATACCCAATGGCGCCGGAGACCATCATTCTTCTCCAGCCCTAAATTCAGATTAAAAATAGAATTCCACCTTAATTTCCCAAAAAAGTGGGTGACATTGTTTGGCAACGTATTGATTATGTTGGGTATTTCTGGCAGAGGGATCGTGGAGATTAGAAAATCAAATCTTTCTTTAGTCTTCGGGCCTATTTTTATCTCTTTTTTAGCAAGGTCTATTTCTGTCACCGGGCAATTAGTATATATATGCCTGGCCTCCTGCGCTAAAGCCAAAGGAACCTGATTTATGCCGCCTCTCTTGGGATACCAAAACCGGGCATTATAACCAAACTGCCCACGGCTCTCTTTTCTCGCCCCCTGGATTACCTGTTCCAGTAAGGGCACCGGGATAAAACCATCCAGCCATTCACAAGTCAATTCCTCCGAAGGTACAGTCCAAAACTTGTTATTATAGGGAACCATAAAATGCCTGGCTATCCCCCGGCCAAAGGTCTGTTGCATCCAACGCAGGAAATTAACATCTTTTTTATCTTTACAATGACTACCTCTAGAGGCTCGAATAAATCCCAAAAGACATTCTTTAACTACAGCCGGGGGTAAACCATAGAGATTGGCCTGAAAAGGGTAGCGGGTAAACCTGCCTTGAGAGTAAACCCAGGCGTTCCTTTGGTGCTCTGCTAAATTATCCCCTAATAGCGCCTTAACAAGCTTGAATGCGTAGGGGGATTTAAAATGCAACAGGTGCCCATCGCAATCAAAGGTAAACCCATTGATCTGCTTGGAACGGCAAAGGCCCCCAACCTGGGACTCTTTTTCAAAAACCCGGCAGTCACAGCCTTTCTTGCGTAGATGCCAGGCCGCGCTTAACCCCGCCAGGCCGGCACCCAAAATAATAACCCTTTTCTTAGGCATCGACTCTCACCCGGCCCATCTTCCTGGCCAGGCCCAAACTTAACAAAACAATAATTACAATAATGGCTATCCCCGGCATATCCGGCAGCCGGCTTAGCAACACTCCGCAAAGAGAGAAAAATAAACTTAAGCAGGCCATAGTAAACAGGGTTTTTTTCTTAGAATATCCCGCCGCTAAAAATCTTAATGCCAGGTGATCGTTGCTTTTCTTAAAAGGCAGCTTATTCTTACCTATACGCAAAAATACCAGGAACGCCGTATCAAATATAGGGAACCCTAAAATCAATAGGGGGCTTATCAGCGCGACCTTCCTTTCTACCGGAGCGTAACTTATTAACAGCGCGACAGCAGATAATACAAAACCCAGAAAATGGCTGCCGGAATTCCCCATATATACCTTAGCGGGAGGAAAATTAAATATCAAGAAACCGACCAGGGCCCCGGATAATGATAACGATAAGATCGCCGTATGGATATCCCTGTTTAACACAGCCACCGCAAAAAAAGCAAGTGCTGCTATCAACGCTGTACTGCCAGCCACTCCATCCGTTACATCTAAATGATTGAAGGCGTTGGTAATCGCCAGGATCCAGGCTAAGGTAATGATTATATTCGCTGGACCACCAATATGAATAATTTGTGTCCTGACGCCAAGAAAAATAAGGAAAGACGCGGCGATAAGTTGTGCTGATAATTTAACAACCACTGATAATTCTCTTAAGTCGTCAATCGCTCCAAAAATAAGCATTAGAAATGACGCGGCCATAATACCGCCTATTTCTGACGGCAAGCCGCCATGGAGAAGAAACCCAAAGAGGATTATAAGCAGGAAAACCAAGCCTATAGCCAGGCCGCCGACAAGAGGGACGCCTTGAGAAACTAATAGCCTGCGCTTTAAGGCCGCCTTCTTCAGCGGTAATAAAAAGATGGTCACGGCCACTAAACTATTTAAAAAGATAAGAAAATAATTAATTGCCGTGCCCTCCCGTTCCTTTGATTAAATCCTCATACAGCTCTTGAGTTTTATTTACCATATTTTCCAAGCAAAAAACGCTGCCAAGAGAATCTCTGGCCTCCTGGCCTATCGTCTTTCTTAAATGCCCGTTCTTTATCAGCAAGCTCAGCCTTTCCAGCATTCTGTTTGTGTCTCCAGGAGGTATAAGGAACCCTGTTTTGCCTTCCACAATTACTTCCCGGATCCCTCCTGTATCAGTAACGATCACGGGGCAAGAGGCGGCCATTGCTTCCAACACCGCTATCGGCAGGCCTTCCCATAAAGAAGTGAGTATAAAAATATCTATCTGTGGCAATATCCGGCACACATCCCGGCGCCAACCAGCCAAGATCACGCGCTCTTTGAGGTTAAGCCTGCGGATTAACCTTTGAGTATCTTTGCGCAATATTCCGTCGCCTACCAAGAGGAATTTTACATCCGGGAAAACCTTACTAACCAGGGAAACAAGCTTAACAAAATCCAGCGGAGACTTCTGAGGCTTAAGACAGGAAACCATGCATACTAAAAGAGCAGTATTATTTATACCCAAGGCTTCTCTTATCCCCTGGCCCGTCTTAAGAAATTCCGAGTAGTCAATACCATAACGGATAATAATATACTTATCCTCTCCTCCGATACAGTTAGCGAGTCCTTTTTGCTTGTCATGATGAGAAACGACGATTAATTTACGGGTAAACTGCGCGGTCAGCCGCTCCAGCCATATAAAAACATAGCGGATAATATTCGGCTGATAATCATTAAAGCTCCACCCATGCACAGTATGAATGATAAAGTTTATTCCGGCAAGCCTCGCTGCGCAGCGGCCCAAAATACCGGCCTTAGAACTATGGGTATGGACAATATCTATGTTATTCTTTTTTATAAACCTGTGGATCTCAATTAGAGCCAGGATATCCTTAAGCGGGTTTATCGCCCGCTCCAGGAATGCGGACCTCTCCAGGGTTAAGCCGCTTGCCGCTAAGGCCTCTTCCAGCAACAGGCCGTCCTTGGCGGTAAACAAAAACAGATTGAATCTCCCTTTATCTAACCGGCTGATTATACTCAGTAACTGCTTTTGAGCCCCTCCTAACTCTAATTTAGTGATTACATATAGAAGGTTAATTTTCCGCATATAGCCTTATATTTATTATGGCCCTTCTAAAGAAAGGGCTTAATTTATAACAAATTCGGTTTTACCCCAACTGATGAGATCACCTTTAATTATAATCGCGACCCCGATAACGCCGCGTATAGACTTAGCAAAATTCAACGCTGTCATTAAATCCCGTCTGGACCGTACAAGATTTCCCGCGGCTGTGGCAACGGCGTCAGCCAAACATGTATTCTTTGATAAAACGATCACGCTATCGGCGCAGCCGAAACTTAAAGAATACCCTACTGTCCCTGAAGAGGCGCATACGCCTATGGGCGTATCCGACGGCCTTATTTTCAGGCTGAGCCTGTTCCATAACTTACGCCTGCCGTTATAAATTCCTATCAGGCGGGGTTTAGTCGTCTTTAAGAATATATCGCCGCCGTTCTCGATAATAACATTTTTGCATCCCTTCCTTAATAAATCCCTGCCCAGGAATTCAGCTATGCTGCCTGCCACAGCCGCCATAGGCCCGACACCGGCTTTCCTGGCGCACCGGGCCATTTCTTTTACAATCATACGGGCGTTTAGCTCTACCGCCAAAGGCTCAAGCGAGGTTAAGAATCTCCTATCCCTGGCTATGTAGTTTTCTATAGCCAAACGATACAAAAATACCCTCCTCTTAAGGAAGGCCCTGTCAATTACCTTATCTGTAAGAATCTGTAAATCCGTCTCTCTGTCCACAAGGCGCGTCTTATACAGATCACTTACATTAACCCAGTCCCGATAAAATCTTCGTTGGTATTTATCAGACTTCATGCCTGTGCTATTTTATACTTATACCGGAGGATAGAAGGTCTTCTGTCAGCTGCTGGACATCCTTAAAGACAAAACCTCTTATGCCCAATCCTTTAGCGCTCTCAACGAGTTCCGGCCTGTCGTCGGCATAGAAACAGCTATCGGGAGACACCCCTAAGATTTCCAGGGCTCTATGGTAAATCCGGCTTTGAGGTTTTCTTAGTCCCATTTCAAAGGAGGCCATGATTTGAAAGGCATTAAAAATAGGAAAGGCTCTCTTTATATATTCAAAGTGTAAAATATTTATATTCGACAGGATGGCTAATTTATAGTGCTTCCCCAGGCTGACTGCCAGATTATACACGGAAAGGTTTTTCTCGCTGAAAAAGAATATCTCATTCCAAATAGGCAGGAATTCATCATAATCCAATTTCAAGCTGAGCATTTCCTTTACTCTTGAGAAAAATTGCGGGCCGGAAAGCCTGCCTTCTTCGAAGAGCTCTGTCAGTTCGGAATCAAAGAAAAGGTTGAATATCCCGTCAGGGGATTTATCCATAAATCCAGGGCCTTTAGATGGCGAGGAACCCTGCTGGAATAATTTTTGCACAGCTATCATGTGGTCAAAATCGATTAGGACATTGCCTAAATCAAATATAACCGCCTTTATTCTGCCCGGGGAAGCCGCCCCTTCAGATAAGGCGGGGCCTATTGTTTGTGAGCCGGCCCTATCAGCTCCGATAACGCGGCCCATAGCCGGATCCTGGTTATCTTCCATTAATTCCCTTTCTCCTTCTCTTTCCTGAACAAATCCAGGAACCTGTCTTCGTATTCCTTGTATACATTCCACTTATCCAATTCAGTTTTTAACTCAGTGGCCTTTGTGATATCAGATTTTGCCTGATCGAATAGTTTTTCGATCTTATCTTTCATGGAAATGGGCAGTTTTGTAAGCTGGCTTAGGGTCTTTTTGATCTTCTCTATTTCTTCCTCGCCGATCGGGCCAATTTGGCTGGGAGAGCCTAATTTGAGATACTCCAGGAGTTTATTAATCTCGCTCTCCATGGTTTGCGCCTGTTCTCTAAGCTTGGTAAAGTCTATCTGGATATTTATTATCTTGGCTAACGCGCCCAGGACCTCTTGCGAAGCCCGAGGGTTTTCGATCTGAATGGTATAAAAAGGGATCTCGCCAAGAAGGCAAAACCCCTTTAAGCCTTCTTTTTTAGCCATACCCAAGAACAAGCCGTTCATGCCGCTGATCTGGCCTTCAGGCAGCGCCTTGAAATTATATTTATTTAAATTAATGTTTATCTCCGGGGAAGTGGAAGCAAACCATACGCCGGGCTCCTGCGTATGATCGATAGGTTGAGGCATAGAGGCAAAACTGGCGATTATTTCTACATTAAAACTTTTGGCAAGGTGGATGATTATTTTAGAGTAGGTTTCCGCCTTGGACAGGTCCGGCTGAGCGTTACTCAGAAAAATTATCAAGTCGCGGGCATCCTGTTTTCCACCTGGACTCTTAACGGACATGCCGCTCTTTGTGGCAGGATTCTTCCAATAATAAAACTTGCTCTCCGGTAAATCCGGCACGCTTAATATTCCTTCTTTGATGATACTCCCGGTCAAATAAAAGAACTCTTCCGGGGGTATTGACGCAAACTGTTGGGCTTTTAACGCCTCCACCAAATAAGAAGCTGCTTTAAATGCCACTTCTCCCATACCGGGCCAGGCAACAATAAGATAAGGTTTCTTGAGCCTGGGCCTTTTAAGAATTTTTATTCCTTCCATTATTCCACTCCTTATTGATTAATACTTTGGCGATTGTCATTTTGAAACCTGTAATTCTTCAAAAATATTTCCAAAGCAGTTGCTCCCCTGTAAAGATTATCTATTTCTGCGTATTCATCCGCTATATGCGCGCAACCCTCGGAACCGAAACCACAGGCTACTGCCGGTATATTTTTGTGCTGGAAAAAAGTCATTACAGTAGCGCCTTCAGAACCCCTGATTGCCGGCCTGCCCCCGGCTTTATGCATTGCTCCCTTAAGGCAGGCTACTAAAGGATATTCTTTGCTTATATAGTAAGGTTCTTGAATTCCCTCTATCTCTATCTGTATCTTTGCCTTACCCTGTAATGCCTTGCCAGGACGGGAGGTTTTTTTGATGCGCCTGTCAGTAATACCTTTTAAGATGCTTAAAAAATATTTTGCTGACATGCCCGGCAGAAACCGGAAATCCAATTCGAATTCACACCAATCAGCTACAACATTAACCTTGTCCCCGCCTTTTATAGTCCCGATATTAATGGTGGGGGGCTTTAAATACCTGTTTCCAGGAGAAGAAAACTTATGCGCTTTTATCTCCTTGATTATATCTAAGGCAATATCTATGGCGTTAATGCCTTGTTCCGGATAAGCACCATGCGCTTTCCTGCCTTGTATCTTTAGCTTAAGATGTATTAATCCTTTCTGTGTTATAATTATTTCAAAATTATCCGCGTCCAGCACAAGAGCCGCATCCGGCTGCAATATCTTTTTGTTTAATAAAGGCTGGAGGCCAAGATCTGAACCGGATTCTTCATCCGCGGTAGCCGCGAATATTAAATTATAACCCAGGGTTATATTATCCTCAACAATACTGTTTATCGCTTCTAACGCGCAGGCGAGATTGCCTTTACAGTCGGTAGCGCCTAAGCCGTAGATCCTGCCTTTTTTTATCTCTCCTGCGAACGGATCAAACTTCCAATTCGCCCCCGCGGGCACGGTATCTAAATGCGGGCTGATAAGAAGAGAGCGTTGCCTGTTTATCCCTTCTAAAACCGCTACTACATTAGACCGCCTGCTCTTAAACTCATAAATCCTTGGGCTTAGCCCTAACGCCTTAAGATAATCTCTTACAAAACAGGCGATTTCAAATTCATTGCCGGGCGGATTCTCCGAATTTATCTTTATTAGCCTTCGAGTCAGGCTTATAAGCCTTTTCTTATTTATCATAGCCGGAGCTTACTAAAAAGAGGCGCTAAAAACTATAATTAAGGCTGAAGGCGAGGGCTTCGCTGTCAAACGCGCTGCCTTCCAAGTTAACCCAGATCCTTTCTGCTAAAGGAAGATCAAAGCCATAAATAAGGCCGATGCTCCTGGACGGATCAGACATCTTCCGCTTTCTATCGCCTCCCTGGTCATGTATGTAATCTACCCTGGACCATCTTGTTCCTAGATAAGGCGCGATCCTCTTAAAATCACGGGAGACCAATAGAGAGGTTTGCCAGTCATCCAAGATTGCCTTATTCTTGACATCTCCTGAATGCTTGCTTTTAGGATGGACACTTATATGCTGGAACCCAAATACCACTTTGATGTTTTTCTTATCATAGAATTTCAAACGGAACCCGTAGCCGCCGGCAAAATTAGAAGCGTAATCAATCTTATCGCCTCCCGTAGGATACTGTTTTATATTACCGGCGCCCCCTTTTAAATCTAGAGAAAACCAATCAAAAACCCCGTAGGATAAAAGGACAAAATACTGGGCGCTCTTCATCTTGCCGTAATCATCCTCAAGATACCTTTTAAAAATGGAATACGTCTGGGCGCCTGTGAAGAAACCTTTCTGTGGAGGCAATTTTGTTCCGTAACATGGCGCGGCATAGGAAGACGACAACAGGCTAAGGGCCAAAACCAAAGCCAGTAATAAATTACGCATTAACACTCCCTTAGTGACCCCAACGGGCATATGCCGCATTTTGGTTTTGACTTCAGGCAGAAATCCTTGCCCAGCCTTACTAATAGCGCGTGGTATTCGTTGAATAATTTTACATCGTTTTTGATATTTTGCATAAATAAATTTTGTACCTCTTCATAAGAAGAATCCGCCCTGATAATCCGATGCCTTAAAAGCACCCTCTTTGTATAGGCATCGACCACGAATACGGGTTTATTAAGACCATAGAGCAGTATAGAATCCGCGGTTTCCGGGCCTACACCTTTAACAGAAAGCAGTTGTATGCGCAGGGCTAAAGTATCAATTTTAGATATTTTTTTTATGCTCCCCTTATAAACCCTGAATAAAAACGCGGCGAATTCCTTAAGCCGCCCCGCCTTAATATTATAATAGCCGGACGGCCTTATAAACGAGGCTAACCTTTTAGGGGACAGCTTATAAAGCGCCTGCGGAGATAATAATTTATTTCTTTTAAGATTGCCTACCGCTTTTTCAACGTTACCCCAATTCGTATTCTGGGTAAGGATAGCTCCCACCATGACCTCAAACGGGCTATCAGCCGGCCACCAATGCTGCGGGCCGAAATAGAAATAAAGTTTTTGATAAATTAAACCGAGCTTTCTTTTCAATCTCTAAGTTCCAAAGGGTTATAGTTATAGTAGGCGAAGAGCGTGTAAGTAGTGCCTGCTACCGAACCGGTGGATTTGCCCTTAGGAGTAGACCATCCGTGGCCGGTGTCCGCGGAATCCTGGGTTGCGTAAGGAAGACAGCTCTCTCCCTGCCCGGAAGGGGAAGGACTGGATATGATCATGTTGCTTAATTCCGATAGATATTCATCGGCTTTACGGGCATAGGCGCGGGATTTATCGGGCAGGCTGTCTTTATAATAATCCGCCATTATCTTATACGCCATGACCATCTGGCCTGTCCACTCCGAAGAAACAACGCCGCCTCTGGCCAAATTCCTTTGGCTGGCAAAATCAAAGCCTCTTACTTTAACAGTCTGCCCTTCCGGCCGGAGAAAGGCAACCTCTACGCTGCAATTCTGTTCGGCAAATTCTACGATCCTGTCGGGATCCATACCTATTTCTTCCAGTTTACGGGGGCCGACAGCCGCTATTGACCAGGCATAAGTATCAGTGGCAATAGTAGAATCCCCTTTGCCGCGCTTAATCGGAAGCTCGGCCTTATCATATGTATACCGGACTAACCAGCTCAATACTTTGTTAGCGGCTTCTTGATAGCAGACCCTGCCTGTAATTTTATATAACATATTAAAGAAAGAATAAGCATCCAGATTATGTTCTGTGGCATACCATTCTATACCAGGCCCTCCGCGGATACCGCCGTCTTTGTCCTGGCCCTGTAAATCAATTATAGCCTGGGCGATCTCTTCCGCCAGCCGGACATAACTACTATCCCCGGATTTCTGAGTATACTGCATTATCGCAATACCCAGCCAGATATTCGGCCCGCTCTGGACTACGTATTCAGAGGGGCTTCCATCGTTAGCGTAATAGGCGTTATAAAATTGCCTGTCCCGCCTTTTCGCCTTGGTATTAAAAAAATCAAATATTCTTCTGGCGCGTTGGAAATCAGAAAAAAGAGTATACGCCTGGGCGACCAGCGATTGATCATAAATAAACGCCCAGTTGGCGATATCGTTGTCTCCTTCAAAACTTATGACCAGGCCTGTGCGCGGATTTTGATGCACCTTTAGCCACTGATACATCTTCTCCACATTAGCCTGCTCTAAACTTACTTTCTCTTCGCTTAAATTTACGATCTCTTTGACAACTGCGTCTTCTTTGCGTTGGACGACAACCAACTGTTCTTCTAAGGCGGCTTTTGCGACACTTAATTCTTTGATCAGCCCGCTTAATTCTTCCATCTTCCTGGACTGTTTGTCTGTTGCCAGCCTTGCGTTTGCCTCTACTTCAGATTTCTCCCTCTCTATAGTCTGGATACGCGGTTCTAATGCCTTTATCCTTGCTTCCAGATCCTCCCGTTCCTTGCTTATCCGGCCTATCTTCTCTTCGGCAATGCTGGATTCCTGCACAGTCTTAACCAGCTGCTCTACTAAGGCCCGGTTATCTTTAATTAATTTCGCGTTTATCAAGCTATTAACCGCGATCACTGAACCCAGTATAAAAATAATGCTTAAGGCCACCGGGATAAATATTTTTTTGGCCCACACATAGCGCATGATCCTGTTATTCTGGAAATGGTCGATTTTTTCGTAACTTAAGCCGATAAGATATTTATTGGGGTTTCCTCCAGGGGCTTGGGCAATCCAGACAATCCTTGCCTTGGCAGGCACGGGCTTCCTGGCCAAAGGCATCTCTATATCTAAAGATATTTTTGCCTGCCCTTCTTTTAACAACCTGGCTAATTCCGGATTTAGATTATTCACGGAAAGGCAGATCCCGCCGCGGCCGACATCATTAGTAAAACCCTGCAGCCAATCTGATAAAAAGTGCTCCCCGTCTATCGCCAACAGGCGGAATTGCACGGGAAAAACAGAATCCAAGCGTACGTATTCACGGCGCTCTTTTCCGGGGTAATCGTGTCTAGCCATAAGCTATTTTATCTTTTCTGCAACTATCCTTTGTTTGATCTTCTTGGCCAGCCCCTCAAAGAAATATTTAAAATCGGGGTACTCGGCCCGGGAAATTATATTCTTCTTTAACTCCACTTTTTGCCTGAAGTATATTTTATTATTTTTATATTTATATTCAACCATGAATTTTAACCAGGGGCTTTCTTCGCTTACGCTGTCAGGTAAATATTTTATGGCCAGGCAAGAGGGCATTTCGATCTCCAATATTGTCTCTTTAATATCCAAAACGCCGAAATCAAGGTCATACTTACGCTTATCCTTGGCTACTAAAGACGCGTCAAGGAAAGCTAATTGCGGCGGTATCCTTAAACTACCCGCTGAAGTAAAATATTCAGCCCCCTGGAAATCGTAATCCAGCGCGATAGGCGCGTTAAGGTTATCTAAATTCTGGATATTGTATTTATTGAGCTTGGCGCCAATAGAGACATCCTGTATCTTTTCTTTCAGCATCTCCTGTATTAATTCCGGTTGTGTATACAGCAGCCAATAACGCTGTGCCTGGTCATAGAAACCAAAGGTAAAAATTGTTTTCTGCGCGGATATGGTCTCATTATTGTTTATTTTTATCCGCAGAGACTGTTTGATCAGGTTATGTTCAGCCGGGTACATAGGGGTATCTTCTATTTTAAACCCGCTTTCCCGGAATATCAACACCTTACGTCCTTGGTCGTCGCGCGGCAGATCCTTAAAAGAACAGGTTTGCGCGGTAGGGTCAAGAAAAATTATTTTATCTTCCAGGGACACGGCCGCGATACAATGGTTGAAAAGCACCGCGGGAAAATCTTCGTTTAAATTATAGTATTCCTTTGTGGCGATAAGGACGGGCCAGGCAGAAAAGCCGGCTTCTTTTAACATAGTAACCAGGAGTATCGCCTGGTCTTTGCAGTCTCCGTACTTATTCTTAAATATATCTTCCGCGCTATGCGGCTGATAGCCGGCCTTACCGTATTCTACGGCCACATAACGGATCCTTTGCGCGCAAAAATTATAAACCGCCCTTAGCTTCTGTTCTCTGGAAGCCGCATTCCTGGTCAACTCTCTTACTTTGTTTTTTATCGCCTCATCCGCCTTTATCTTATCTTTGGCGAGCGCCCACCACCAATCATAGATATCCTGCCAATTATTAAACGTGGATATAAGCAACGTGGGGTTTATCTGGACATCCGGGGGCATATTGGACTCCGGAACTATCTGGGGTATGTCTTTAAAGTGCCAATGATATACCAGGTTGCCATCCCTCTCTTCGGTAAGAGGTCCCAGCTTTGCCCCGAAATCATTGTATTCATCGTTGATTACCTTGATATTCAACGGCAGGTTTTTGGGCGTGGCAATGCTAAAATGCGCCGCGATAATCGGTTCATGGGATTGCACGGCATAACTTAAGACAAAATCCTTTTTATTGATAAGTTGGTTATTATATACCTTTAGTTTATAATCTATAACCGCGCCCTCAGTAATCTCCGGGAAAGATATTATGTAAACGCGCACATTGCTATAGAGCGGGAAGTTTAAATATTTGGACACGTCGCGTATATGGCGCCTGCCCACATCTGTTACTGTGCCGTCGGGCTTTATTATCCTGGCGTATTCTAATTCCACTTTCTCAAAGGTAGAGTCATATTCTATGCGGGTCTCTGAAAAATCTTCTTTACCTCGCTCATTTAAAATCTTGACTATATAATGCAGCAAGGAAACCTGGGTGCCCTGGGAGCTTACTTCGATATTTTCGTCACAGGATAAAATAAGCGCTCCGGCCTGAGGATATTCTTTAGCCGCGGGTGCGCCGGCTAAGATATCATAAACTTTCCCGTCTATGTCTTTTATGCGCAGGCGGTTAGCTTGTTTCTCGATCATGCCTACGCGGGCGAGCGCTTTTGGCTTAAACGCTTTATGGGTAATTTTTTTATAAGCTCCCAGCGCCTGGTCAAATAAATTTAATTGTTCGCAGGTTAACCCATGATAGTATAAATATTCGTCATCGGGCATATCCTCTTTGTCGAAGGTCTCTAAGGCGTCGGTAAAATTCCCCAGACGATAATAAGAGATGGCCATAAACTTATTTGCCGGGCTAAGCCTGGACTCTTTAAATTCCGCGACCGCTTGTTTAAATTCTCCATGGCTGTAATATAACTGGCCAAGCTCAAGATGCAGCTTGTCTAAATCTTTGCCGGCGGCGATCAATGCTCTGTAGGCCTTAACCGCGTCTCGATAATAACCTTTAGACTTACTGACAGCCTCCTGCGCCTGTTTTAAATCTTTATTTTGGCCGCAACCGGAGGATAGGACAAAAAATAGGATAGCCAAAGGCAAGATCATGATCCGAGATTTAAAATATGGCTTTGCGTTACGGCCTTTTATAATAGCGCGCATTGTGGGCTCCTTCTTAAGCCTTTTTCTTCAAGATACGGTTATACTCTCTTATAAAAAACCTGGTTAGCTTAAAACTACCCGCGCCTCCTGCTATCCGGCGCTTTCCTACGCAGGCAAGCGGCATGACTCCTATCAAAGAATTAGTCAAGAATGCCTCATCCGCTTTATATAAATCCCCTAGAGTTAAATTAGCCTCATAATTTTTTATATTATGCTTCTCTGCTAAATCAAATACGGCTTTTCGGGTGATGCCGGCTAAGCAGCCGCTGGATAAAGAAGGACCAAAGACCGCATTATTTTTTATTAGGAATATATTGCTCCTGGAAGCTTCGCTGAGATAGCCGCGGCTGTTTAGAATAATAGCTTCATCAAAGCCGTTTTTTTTGGCCTTCTCGTAAGCTAAATTGTACAGCATATAGCTTGTTGTCTTTATGCGCGGGGAGAAACAACCCTCGTTTTGGCAAAATCCAGAAACGCCGGCCTTAAATCCAACTTTATACTTTAAACGGGAGCAAGGATTGTATTTTTTAACTGTTACCAGGACGCCTGTGCCTTTTTCCGCCCTCCATGCTGTTAATCTTATATAAGAGTCTTTAAAATTATTTATTTTAACCGTCCTGTTGACGGTATCTTCTAACTTAAGCAGGGAATAAGGCAACTTTATATTAACTAACCTTAAGGATCCGGCCATCCTCCTAAGGTGCTGGTGGAAATAGGCTATACTGTTATTATACGAACGCATGGTCTCAAAGACCCCGGCACCCAGCAAGAACCCCGGGTCAGATACGGGAACATTCGCTTCTTTCGCGGGCAGAAACCTGCCGTTTAGGAAAACGATTTCTTCTCTATTATAGCGCATTTACCGCCCCCAGCATTGCTTTTGCTTTTACCAGCGTCTCTTTGTATTCCTCTTGCGGGTTTGAATCCGTGACAATGCCTCCGCCTGCGTTAAAATAAAGTTTATCATCTTTTTTTAATATCGTGCGGATTAAAATATTAAAATCCGCCCCCCCGGAAAAACTTAAATAGCCAAGGCTCCCGGTGTAAACCGAGCGCCTTACAGGCTCCAGCTCTTCAATGATCTCCATGGACCGGATCTTAGGGCAGCCTGTAATTGAGCCTCCGGGGAAACAGGCAGACAATAGATCGATCCTGTCTTTATCCTGATGCAGGCGCCCGGATACGGTGGCTGTAGTTTGATAAACAGTATTATACTCCTCCAGGTCCCTTAAGGCATCCACCTTTATGGAATCATAGCTGCAGACCCTGCCTAAGTCGTTCCTCTCTAAGTCAACGATCATCATAAGCTCCGCGGCATCTTTTGCGCTCTTTAATAACTCAGTCTTGAGCTCCCGGTCTTTTATCCTGTTTTGGGAACGCGGCCGTGTGCCCTTCATGGGACGGGTAGTTACTATACCGCCATTTAGATTTAAGAACCTTTCCGGAGAAGAACTTAAGATCTGAAAATTCTGGCAATCAAGGTAAGCGCTAAAATAAGACGGGCTGATCTGGCGCAGGCGCTTGTAAATCTCGAAAGCAGATAAGCCCGTTACCGCTTTAAATCTCTGCGAAATATTCACCTGATAAATATCGCCGTTTCTAATATACCCCTTGGCTTTGTTTACTGCCGAAATATATTCTTCGCGCGTAAAATCAGACTCCGGCTTTGCGGGGAGATCTTTAAGCTTACCTTTCTTATTAACGGTTTTATAAAAATCTACCCTGGAGAGCAGTTTGTGTATTTTCTTCAAGTTGGTTTTACAAAGAGCTTTTGCTAAATGATAACTTTTTTCGGGAAAGCCTGCCGCGCATATATAAAGCGCCTTTTTTATATTATCGAAGATGACCACCGTATTATAGAACCCAAAAAAACAATCCGGGGTGCCTAAATCATCCGCGGTAACCTTCCGAAGTTTCTTTTCCAAGAGGAAACCTAAGTCATAGGCGAGATAGCCTACAGCCCCGCCTAAAAACGGAAGGCTGCCGGCGGGAGCGGGGATCTTGTATTTTTCTAATAACTCTCTTATTTTACCTAATGGATTTTTGTTTTTTGCCTCTAAAATATGGAAAGGGGCTATACCCAAAAAAGAGAACCTGCCTAAAGAATGATTGGCAGTAAGGCTGCTGTCTAAGAAAAAACAATTCCTTTCGTTCTTCAGGGCTGTAAAGGCCTCAAAGGGGCTGATTTTTAATTTATACGAGTTCAATATGTAATATGCCATCTATATTAAAGATACGTTCATCATTTCTTAAAGAACAAAATCCTATTAAGTAGCTGCGGCCGTTCTCCTGTTTGATCTGGCGTGGCAGTATTTCTCTCTGGGTAACTTCAAATCCGGAAGAAGAGAGATATTTTATTTTTAATTTCGCGCCCAAGCCGATCGCTTCCTGTATACGGGCAAGCTTTTGAGCATTCATATTATTTAAAAAGTCGGGATTAATGGCAAAGATATTTGAGAAATGCGTAAAATCCAGGATGCCTTTTGCCTCCAGCGTTTCTCTTAGTTTATTAAAGACCTCCCAGGTAAGTTCCACATCGGAAAACGCGCGGTGCGCCTGTTGGATTTTAAATCCCAGCCTTTCTGCTACAAACCAAAGCGCGTAGCGCTCTAACCCCGGCAGAAGGCGCCGGGCCATTTTTAATATATCCACGACTATGATGCCTTCTAGCTTGCCCCGGCCGAGAAGTTTTAATTCATTATTCAAGAATTCCAAGTCAAACCCCGCGTTATAGGAGCAAAGACAGCTGCCCTGGATAAAGGTTAGGAATCCGGGCATTACTGTTTCAATACCCGGGGCATCTTTAAGCATATCCTGGGTAATCTTGTTTACCTTAAAAGCGGCTTCAGACACCGGCCTTAAGGGATTGACCAGAGTTTGGAATGCGGCTATTCTTTGCCCATCCTTGAATCTAATGCCCGCGATTTCTATTATCCTGTCGCCTGAGGCAGGCTCAAGGCCGGTTGTTTCAGTATCAAAGATAGTAAATTCCACCTCATCCATATTTTTATTCATCTTTTTTCTTGGCGATATACGCCGGGACCAACTTTACAGGATGATAAGAAAGCTTTACCTTTTTAAGATTCTCCAGCCCGGAATCATCCATGATATTTATATATTTATAATCTTTTAATTCCTGGCAAAAAGAACGGAATATAAACTGTGCCAGGCCCTTAACGGAGAGGTCCGCGACTTCATATAATACGCAGAAGGTATCGGGGTTTAATTCATAGCCAAAAGTAAATGCTTTTAAGTTTTGGCCTATCTTTACCAGGCGCCCCGTAATATCCAGCTTCCGGTAATTTTTAAGCAAGGCCGCCAGGCATATTGCCGCGTCATCAAGCATACCGCAAGACAACGGGTCCGGATTGTTGGCCTTGCGCTTGCCTCTCCAGCAATCATATAACTTAAAACAATCCTCCTTATGCCTTAAGGAGAATGGCAAATATTCGAATTTATTATGCTTTATAAAATAATTAAAAGAAGAACGCTTTGATTTAAACCTGTTGCCTCCTAAATCAGTTAAATCTTCCCTCCCGCAGAGATAATCGTAAGATTTAATCCGGCAGTCAAGGCCCAGTCCCTGATAAAAAGAAATATCTTCCTCTTCAATATTTTCTATGCGCGATATCTCTTTGTTCCGGTTAAAGCTGTCCATGATCTTGAAAACCTCCTCTACAGCTCCCGGGCCTTTATTACTGCCTAACGGCGGAAGATACAGGAAACAGCCGATCTTATCCCTAAAGAATACGCACAGGCTGTCTTCTATCACTACCCAGCGGATATCAAATAGCTCTTTCCAGATAAAAATATTCTCAAAGGCATAGACAGCTAACCCGCGGGAACTCGCGCCCAGGAAACGGTTAAATAGTCTTTTATCTTTAAGGCTGATCTTAGTAAGTCGCACCGATTAGATCTCTAATTCTAAGATGTCCTGGACATCTTCGTATGCCTGCGTTATTTGCGGGTTGTTTTTAAGCATGGTTAACTGCTGTTTTGAATTAAGGTGGGCGGTCAAATAATTTATATACTCATCCATTTCCGGGGTGGACATCTTTTCATTCACGTACGGGCAATTCAAGTCCACGGTCAAAAGCACTTTTCCGTTACACAATTTAATCAAGAATGGATAAAGCTGGCATTCAAACGGCCGCGAATCATAAACCTTGCAGCAATTATCCGCGCTATTCAGGAATGGGCAGATAAAGCCTTCTCCCGCGGAGTTAGGTATGAGTTGCAGCCTGCGGTCAACGGAAATCGAAGCAGCCGGTATATTTTTATCTAAGAAATCCTGGACCTCCTCATCCAAAAGGCACGGGCTCCAGACAGAATCTTCTTCTTTAAACCGGCAGCAACCCTGGCATTTAAGGCAGGCCCGGGAAGGTACAAATTGCTTGATCATTTAACAATACTCCCGTTGCGGAGCTTTTTTTCCGGGCTGATAATAACAATGCCGTTTTCGTCAGACCCGGCCAGGACCATCCCCTGGCTTTCTACTCCGCGCAATACCGCCGTATCCAGATTAGCCACAACCACCACCTGTTTACCTATAAGCGTTTCTTTGGGATATGAAGTTCTAATCCCTGCCACTACTTGTTTAGTACTATCGCCTAGATCCAGGGTTAATACCAATAGTTTATCGGCATTGGCATGCTCAACAGCATCCTTAATCTCGGCGACCCTGAATTCCAATTTCCTGAAATCGTCAATTGTAGCCATTAGTTTTCTCCTGTTAAAACTTTACTTCCACGGATAATTCTAGCTGGTAAGCGCAATCCGCCGAACCGTCACCCCTGACATAGGGATTAAACAAGCTCCCTTCGGTATCATCGCGTTTTTCTTTATAATATTTACCCGGGATAAAATACCCGCCTAATAAGCCGATAGCCATATGTTCATTGACCTTATAATCAACAAATAAATCCGTCTCATAACCTAATTCCCTGGAGAGGAACCTGGCTTTTCCGTCTAATGTACCCACCGGACGGGTAAACGCGCTCAAATAATAAGCATAAAAACCAATTTTTAGTTTGGGGCAAAGATCATAATCAAACCCTACGGAAGGCATAATCAAATTTTCAAAGTCTCCCGAGCTAAATGTTTTCGGCCGGGTCACTCCGTAGTTTAAGCCGTAACCGCCGCCCATAGCCACAATCGGCAGCATCTCCACATTGCTTGTGCTTATGGCATCACCTAAGTTTCTGTTACTCGGAGAATAATAGCTGAAAGCCCGGTTCCTGCCTCCGGCATACGTTTCCTCTCCATTCTCTACCATCTCTAAGGTAGCCTTATTCCCGGAACAGAGCAGGAACTGCAGCGACGGGTTAAATTTATCCATCGCGTAATCCAGGCCTGAATAGAACATGTAACCGGCATGCTGCACATCTTTATATTCGGAAGACGCGCTTTGGGCATAACCAAAATTATGCGCCGCCTCTAACTTAAAAGAGAATTTACCTTCTTCTATCACCCAGGCAGTGCCAAGGGTCCCCAGGAAATCTCTTTTTATCGGCGCGGTAAGAAGGCTATCGCGTTTGCCCGGAGAAGTATAATCTGCCAACACCCCGACATACGGCCAGAGAGTTTGATTCCCTAAATTTATTTTTGCATCCGTAGCGAAAAAATTTGCCGCGTTAGGCTCGTACTTTTGCCCCTCCTCCTGTTCCTGAGGGATCTTGGGGCCTAAATGGTTCTTGTAAACCAGGTCCGGCCGGCAATAATAAAACCTCCAAACCATCTTTTCGGATTCCCGGTATAAGGTCAGGCCGTAATTCTCATAACCGCCATTTAAACTAAACCCATTGCCGACTTCATAAATATAGAGCCCTGCCTTAACCCTGAATTTATCAAAGAACGCGGAATCCGCCCAGAATTCCTCAACTTGCGGTAAAAGCTGGCTGCCGTGATATTTTTCTATCCCGCCTACGGAACTAGCGGAAGAATTAAAAATAGCCACCGGCGCGCTGTAATCATAAGGCCCGTTTCTTTCAAGTTTAAGGTAAAGCCGGGGGCCTTGATTCTTGGGATCCGCGCTAAAGGATAAACTATAGTCTACCCCCAGATAATTCGCGCGGTCAGCTTTATTGCTATTGTCTAAACCTGTTACATTCCTAAAGTTTATAAAATCCGTGCGTAAATAGGTACTTACTCCTATAAGATAATTATCGGTTCCCAGAAGGTTGTAACCATATGCGGGAACAAGAAATAAGATAAAAAGGCAGCTAAGCCACAGCTTATTCAAGTTATAGCCTCTTAGGAATTATGATAACACGCGGACAGGGGAAACTCAAGTCAAAAATCGTTTAGGTATGGGGGCAGGCTAGGCTTCTTTTTTCTTCTTTTCTTCAATCAGTTTCTGGGCGATCTCCTGGGGCACCTGAAGATATTTGGAGAATTCCATGGTGGCGTTGGCGCGGCCGCTGGAAAGAGAGCGGAAAGCCGTAGCATAACCGAACATCTCAGCCAGCGGGACCTCAGCGGAGATTATTTTTTGTTTGCCTTTCGGTTCAGCGTTCAATATTTTCCCGCGGCGCGAACATATATAGCCTATACAGGCGTTGGCATATTCTTCGATCGTAGAGACCTCCAAAGACATATACGGTTCTAATAATATGGGTTTTGCTTTCAGGAAAGCTTCTTTAAACCCGAATATCCCGGCCATTTTAAAGGCCAGTTCCGAAGAATCTACATCGTGGAACGAACCGTCGTATAGTTCTACTTTTACGTCTACAACAGGATAGCCGACATAAACACCCCTTTCCATGGCCTCAATTACCCCTTTTTCAATCGCTGGAATAAACGAACGGGGGATCGCGCCTCCTTTTATACTATCAATAAATTCAAATCCTTCTCCGGAGTTGGCGGGGGACAATTTTAATAAAACATGCCCGTATTGGCCGCGGCCGCCGGACTGCTTTATATATTTGCCTTCGCCCTCGGCTTTATCCAGTATGGTTTCCCGATACGCCACTTTGGGCTGGCCCACGATCGCCTCAACCCCGAATTCTTCTTTCAGCCTGTCTACGATTATTTCCAGATGCAGCTCACCCATTCCAGTGAGCACCACTTCTTTGGTTTCCTCATCGCTATGCACTAAAAACGTGGGGTCTTCCTCAGTCAATTTAGCCAAGCCCTTACCGAGCTTATCCTGATCCGAGCGGCTTTTAGGAGCGATGCTTAAGGATACAACCGGTGTCGGGAACTGTATCGCCTCTAAAAGAACTGGATTATCCGGATCGCAAAGCGTGTCTCCAGTAACGGTATTAGCCAGGCCCGCGACCGCCACGATATCCCCGGCAAAAGCATAATCTATATTTTCCCTCTGGTTGGCGTGCATCTGCACGATACGAGAGACCCTTTCTTTTTTATTTTTTGTGGAATTCAAGACATATATCCCGGTATCCAGAATTCCGGAATAAACCCGCACATAAACGATCTTGCCCATATGCGGGTCAGCCTGCACCTTAAAAGCCAGCCCCGAAAACGGTTCGTTAAAATCCGGATGGCGCGGAATTTTCTTATCCTTATCTTCAATATCATGCCCCTCTACAGCCGGCAGATCTAAAGGCGAAGGCAGATATAAAGTTACCGCGTCAAGCAGGTTCTGCACGCCCTTGTTCTTAAATGCCGCTCCGCATAAAACCGGGACAGCTTTATTGGCAATAGTGCCGATACGTAAAGCCTTCTTTAATTCTTCGGCGGAGATCTCTTTTTCTCCGGAATCAATATACTTTTTCAACAACGTTTCATCAAAAGCAGCTATCTTTTCCACCATAATATGGCGGAACTCTTTGGCTTTTTCCAGATACTCCTGCGGGATTTCTTCAACGCGTGTTTGTTTTCCCTGCGACTCTTCTTCATAATAACAGGCCTTCATTTCCAGAAGATCAATTACCCCGAGAAAATTATCTTCCGCGCCTATAGGGATCTCCAGCGGCACGGGGTTGCCGCTTAAGTCCACTTCAATACCCTTTAATACTCCATAGAAATCCGCTCCGGTACGGTCCATCTTATTTATAAAAGCGATCTTGGGGACATTATATTTATCGGATTGGTGCCAGACAGTCTCAGATTGCGGCTCAACTCCCCCTACGGCGCAAAAAACCGCTACGGCTCCGTCTAAAACCCGCAGGGAACGTTCCACCTCTACGGTGAAATCAACATGGCCGGGCGTATCAATAAGGTTGATCCTGTGCTCCTTCCAGAAACATGTCGTTGCCGCGGCAGTAATGGTAATACCCCTTTCTCTCTCCTGTTTCATCCAGTCCATCTGAGTTCCACCGTCATGCACCTCGCCGATCTTATGGCTTTTGCCTGTGTAAAAAAGGATCCTCTCGGAAAGGGTGGTTTTACCGGCATCAATATGCGCCATGATCCCTATGTTGCGTGTTTTCTCCAGCGAATATTTGGGTATGGGTTTTACTGTTTCCTTTTTAGCCGGAGGCTCTTCTTTGGGCGGCTCTTCTTTTACAGGCGCGGCTTCCGCATCAAGTTTAGGGCTTTCTTCAACTGTCGGATCTTTTTGTTTCTGTTCGGCAATTATTACTGGCACCTCTTCCGGAGGCTTTTCTTTAGGCTTCTCTTCGGGAATCCCCTCTTTGGGTTCTTCTTTGGGCGGCTCTTCGGCAATTTCTTCTTTCGGCTTATTCTCAATGGTTTTTTCCGCTGGCTTTTCTTCAACAACAGGCTTATCAGGGCCCAATGAACCCCGCTCCTGATCAGAATATTTCTTTAAACGTATGATCTCTTCCGCGAAACTCTGGAGCTTCCCCTCTTTTTCCTCAAGCTCCTTTTCCAGCTCGGTGTATTCCTCATTCAATTTATTGAATTCCGTCTTCGGGACCCACTCGCTTATCTGCTCTTTTTTCTTGAATTCAGCGATGGTTTCCAGGTGTGCTTTTATTTCCGCGGCGCATTTTTCAATCCTGTGCTTCTGGGCTTCTATCTGGTCGGATTTATCTTTGATATCTTTCTCTAAAGACCCTGATTTATCCTTTAACTTCCTTGTTTCTTTGTTCAAATTTACACTCTTGGTAAACTCCTCCTGCAATTCTTTTTCTTTAGCTGTAAATTTATTCCTTAAGTCTGAATTCTCTTCTTTAAGCTTACTCAACGCGCCCTCGGATTTCGCAAGCCAATCCTTGCTCTTGGCTAATTCTTCTTGCAGCTGCGGACCCTGGGTCCTGGATGTCTCCAATTCTTTCTGCAGGCCGGCATATTCGGCTTTCGCTTTTTCCAATTCTCCCGAAAGCGAACTGATCTTTTCTTCAAGCCCCCGGGTTTTGTCTTCTTTAGGTGGGAGTAAGGGCTCTCTCTTTGTTTTCTTCCCCTTCGGGCTGCCGGAAAATAAGGCGCCAAAAACAGCATACACTATCATCCCAATTCCGGCGAACATCAAAACTTTAAGTAATATGCTCATTTGCCCCTCAGCTTCTCCAGGCGTTGTTTAATCTTTGCCTCAAAACCCGTATCTGCCGGTTCGTAATACCTTACATTTTCCCGGGTGTATTTTTGTTTCACATAATGGCCTTGGTAATCATGGGCGTATTTATAACCCTTGCCATGGCCTAAGGCTTCGGCATCGCCAGTTGTATCCTTAAGGTGATCCGGTACTTCCTGGACCTTTTTATTTTTTATGTCCGCGATCGCTTTATCAATGGCCAGGTAACTGGCATTTGATTTTGGCGCGCAGGATACATAAATTACCGCCTGGGCTAAAGGGATACGCGCTTCAGGCATACCTACAAATTCAGAAATCTGCAATGCCGCGTTAGCCAAAACTAAAGCCAGGGGATCCGCATTCCCTACATCTTCTGCTGCCAAGATACAAACCCGCCGGGCTATAAATCTCGGGTCTTCTCCGGAATAAAGCATCTTAGCCATCCAGTAAATTGCCGCGTCCGGGTCAGACCCGCGCATAGACTTAATAAACGCGGAGGCGGTATCGTAGTGGCCATCTTCGTCGTTATCATAAACAACCGCTTTTTTCTGTATTGATTCCTGCGCCGCTTCCAGATTAAAATTTATTGTTCCGTCGCTGGATTTAGCCGTGGTCAAGACGCCGATCTCTAAGGCATTTAGCGCCCGCCGGGCATCGCCTTCACAGGTTTTAGCCAGAAATTCCAAAGCCTTTTTATCGGCCTTAGCCTTTAAATTGCCTAATCCGCGCTCATTGTCTTTCAGCGCGGAGTTTAAGATCTCCATGACCTCATTCTCTTTTAATGATTTTAATTCGCAGACCAGCGAGCGCGATAATAAGGGTGAGGCGATAGAGAAGAATGGGTTGTGGACCGTAGCGCCGATTAATACGGGATTACCGTCTTCTATATCCGGCAGAAGCACATCCTGCTGGGCCTTGTTAAAACGGTGGATTTCATCAATAAAAAGGATCGTTTTTTTACCAGTGTTGACTTCCTTTTGTTTTGCCGCCGATATAACTTTCCTTAACTCCTCAACATTAGAGGTAGTGGCGTTAATAGAAACATGGCTGGACTTAGTCATATTGGCGATACACCAGGCCAAAGAAGTCTTGCCTGTTCCCGGAGGGCCGAACAAAATTAAAGAGCTTAAACGATCAGCCTCTATTGCCCGGCGCAAAAGCTTATCTTTGCCTAATATGTGCTCCTGGCCTACAAACTCATTTAAAGCCGCCGGCCGCATGCGCACAGCTAAAGGGAGATTCCTATTACTGGCTGTTTTCTCTTCTTGAAAAAAGTCCATAAGTATACTTATCCCGCCATAACGGATTAGCTGGTGTGTTGCTTCTGCTCACACCCAATCCTATCGGATGGATTGGTGTGCCGCCTCTGCGGCAAAAAAAATCCCCGCATAGTGCCGTTGGAGCGATAGTTTGAACCGGTTTGGTTCCACGTGGGTGCCCTCTCCTAGCGCCTAAGCGCTATGGAAGACCGAGCTCCCTTTATAATTGTGTTGGTTCAAAAATTATCGACTCCCCAACGTGCACCGCAGGGATATTTAAAAGAACTTTTGTCTATAATAAGTATAGCACATACTGGAGAAAAATCAACCCTCCGTCATCTTATCTTGGCTGCAAAATCCCGAGTGAGCGTTTCACAAAGCAGGTCGTGAATTGGCTGAACTTCTTTCTCTGTCAAGGTGCGTTCATTAGAGCTGTATAAACAAGCCAAGGTAAGCCCCCTGTACCCTAAGGGGATCTGGCTGCCTTTATAATAATCCGCGACCCTGATCTCACGTAAAAGCGGCTGGCCTTTTCCTTTTAACAAGGCCAATATGTCTTTGACTGAAAGGCCCTCCTTTAATATAAAACTTATATCCCTGGCTATGCCGGGATACTTAGGAAGAGGGGTAAATATTTTATTGGGCCGCGCGAAGGCAAAGAGCTTATCCAAAGAGGCCTCCAGCAGAAAAACATCTCTATTTTTTATTTCCAAAGATCTTAATGCCTGGCGGTTAAGCTTTAACATCGAACCTATTTTCTTCTTTTGGATATATATATCCGCGCGCTCCTCGCCTTGGCTGATAAATTCATAACCAGCCACTCCTAACAAAACAAAGACTGCCTCCAGCATCCCTTTTATATTTGAAAGGCCAGCCTCATCTTTAACCAGGCCCTGCCCGGTAAAAAACGATTTCGCGCCGCTTAAAGCAATGCCTAAGGTAAGCTCTTCTTCCGGTTCTTTTGCCCCTTTAAAAATATTGGCTATTTCGAATATAGCAACATGCTCCTGCCTTTGATTAAGATTAAAACTAACCGCGCGGCCAAGCCCCAGCATAAGAGTCGGACTCAAGATTTCCTGCTCCTGGCTTAGCGGGTTCATAATTTCTATCGGGCCGAAGTCAAGCTTAAGGCCCAGGTTATTTAATCCCGCTCTGTCAACCAGGCTATAAGTAATCGCCTCATTGGCCCCTAAGCCTGTAAGAATATTCTTTATAGCTGAAACCAAATCTCTTCTCTCGCTTATAGTTACGCATGGTTTTATCGCAGGCACGCTGGAAGGGATCAGTTCATAACCGAAAATCCTGGCAACTTCTTCAACTAAATCAACCTGTGTTCTTACGTCTTGCCTGAATGAAGGCACCCCTACAATAAGAATATTCTTTGATTTATGTTTGACCTTGAACCCAAGCCTGGTAAGGATATGTTTTACTTTAGCGGCTGCTAAATTTATCCCTAATATTTTCGAAACATAGGCAGTATCCAAATCAACTTTTATATCTTTTGGCTTGCTTACGCCGCTTACCATAAAGCCGGATTCTTCCGAATCGCAGCATTCCCGTATCAATTCTGCTGCCTTAAGCGAGGCCTGGCTAACCATGCTTGAATCCACGCCTCTTTCAAACCGGTAGCTTGATTCAGTGGATTTGCCCAGGGCCTGGCGGGAGCGCCGCACAACAATAGGATCAAAGCTCGCAGCTTCCAATAAAATATTTCTGGTACCCTGGCTGACCTCCGTGTCCCTGCCTCCCATTACTCCCGCAGCAGCAATAGTTTTGTCTTTATCGGCTATTACCAAAACTTCTCCTGAAAGCCTGTTTTCTTCCCCATCTATAGTTATTATCTTCTCTTGCGGTTTAGCCCTGCGTACAATTATCTCTTCCGGATTAATTTTATCTAAATCAAACGCGTGCAAAGGTTCGCCTAATTCGTATAATAGGTAATTGGTAATATCCACAACATTATTGACGCTGCGGCAGCCTATCAATTCCAGTCTTCGCCGTATCCAGTCCGGCGAAGGGCCCACTTTTACATTCTTGATTATCCTGGCGGTATAGAGAGGGCAATCTTTTTTATTCTCAATTTTAATTTTAAGGCTGCCCTTGTTTGCCTGGGAATTAAGCCTGCCTGACCGACGGGCAGATAAAAAACTGGGAACGCGAAGTTTTGCCCCTGTAATTGCCGCTACCTCACGGGCAACACCTAAAACACTCAACCAATCCGGGCGGTTTGAAGTAATCTCGATCTCAAATATAAAATCCCCTGCTTTTTCTTCAAGAGATACGACTTCTAAGCCGGCCATAGTCAGTTTATCCGCTAACTCCTTAGCCGGGATCTTGATCTCTACAAAGTCTTTTAACCAATTATAGGTAACTCTCATATTAGAATTGCCTCAAAAACCTTAAGTCATTCTCAAAAAACAACCTGATATCATTGATGCCGTATTTAAGCATAGCGATTCTCTCTACGCCCATGCCGAAAGCAAACCCTGTATATTTCTTAGGATCGATCCCTACGTGTTTAAAAACATTGGGATGGATCATGCCTGAGCCTAGGATCTCCAGCCACCCCTTTCTGCCGCAGACAGAACACCCCTTGCCTTTACAAATTATGCAGGATATGTCTACCTCTGCCGACGGTTCTGTAAAAGGAAAAAAGTGCGGACGGAAACGCATCTTTATATCATTGCCGAAAACCGCCTTGGCAAATATTTCTAAGAGGCCTTTAAGATCGGAGAACTTGATATCTTTATCTACCAGGAACCCCTCCACTTGATAGAACATAAAAGAGTGCGACGCGTCCACCGCGTCCGGCCTGTATACGCGGCCGGGGACAACAATGGCTAAAGGAGGTTTTCTTTCTTTCATCGCGCGCACCTGCACCGGAGAGGTATGGCTGCGCAGGAGCATTTGAGCATAGTCTTTTAAATAGAAGGTGTCAAAGGCTTCGCGGGAAGGATGTTCCAGGGGGATATTTAATCCGGTAAAATTATTATATTCGGTTTCTATCTCCGGGCCGCTGACAACAGAAAAACCCATGCGGCTGAATATGGCGCAGATCTCGTCGGTGATCCGGGTTAGGGGATGGATATGCCCTAATTCCTGCGCGATACCCGGCATACCCGCGTCAAAAGAAGAAAACGTTGTTTCTTTTTGGCCGGGCAAAAGTGTTTTTTGTTTTTCGGCGATAACAAAAAGAAGTTTGTCCTTAAGCGCGTTAACTTCCCGGCCAAAGCTGCTTCGCTGTTCCAGGGCCAGGCTGGGTATAGTACCGGTCAACTGGGCAAGAATACCTTTTCTTCCCAAATACTTAGTCCGGAATTCTTCCAATTCCCCAGCCGAACTTATACCCTGCGCTTCAGAATCTATTTGCGTTTTAATAGAGTTAATATCCATACCAGGCAAAATACCCCCAATAACACAATTACAAAGTTCCTCTTGCCGGGATTCAGCTTCTCCCGGATGTTTCGTCCGGAGGTGGTCTTGCGTATGGCCTGGGCGTGTATATCCAGGTCTCCTCCGTGCTCGGCGCAAGCGCGATGAAAAACCCCGGTCACCTCAATACCGTCGCCCACAGACTTATAACTGCCTGTATAGGCTATATCTTTTGCTAAAGAGGAATTTATCCAGATACCTATCGCGTTCTCTCCATCATTAATATTTACCCAGGCATGATCTCCGCGCGCCATTACATCACCGATAACCTCGCCTTCATAGACCACTATTTTACCGTCGTACTGCTTGGCGTTATTTATAAGCTCGCTGCTGGAAATAGGCTGCGCAGAACAAAGAGCATGGCAGCATAACAATAAACTAATAACTAATAGTTGATAACTAATAACTTTTCTTAACATCTTTTTCCTTTTATCGTTGCCGCGAAGAACCCTATCAGAGTAAATATGGACATAAACTCTAACCGCCCGGCCCACATCTGGATTATATAGGTAATCTTTAAAACCGTGGGCATAGACGCATCTGTAATCCCGCAGGAAAAACCAACGTTGCCGGCGGCAGACGTTGATTCAAATAAAGAATTTAAGAACGGATAGCCAAAAAACATCCCTATAACAGCCCCAAGCATGTAAAGAATTAGATACGCCAGGGTAATTAAAAGGGCGCCCCTTACTTGTTTATCTTCCAGGAATATTTCCTTTATATGGTGGAATTTTTGGACCACGATCGCCTTTTCGGGCAGGATTATCCTTTTTATATCTTCCTTTAACGCCTTAAAGGCGATGCCTATACGTAACATTTTTATGCCGCCGGCAGTAGAACAGATACAGCCGCCTAAAGCCATGGCGCAAATCAAACCAACCAACGCCAGGTCACCCCACTCATTGACAAACTGCCGGGCGTATATAGTCATATATCCTGTGGTGGTGTGCCCTGAAATAAGCTGGAAAAAGCCTTTACGGAATAAGACAACTGCCTTGGGATAAACTCCGAACCGGCTAAGGCCGATGGCGGTAACAAAAAAAGTGAGCATGATACTGATAAAAAATACCCTGCTTTCAATATTTTTAAACATCTCTTTGCGGTTGCCGATCCATAACTGATAGTGGAAGTTAAAATTAAGCGCGCCGGCAAGCATAATAATAATCGTGGTTACCTCAAAAAGCAGGCTGTGGTAATAAAGTATATTCTGGGACTGGGGCGCAAAGCCCGCGGTATCAAAACCTGCCATAAACACACAGGCGCCGTGGAAAAAAGCATTTAGAGGTTTTAAACCGATAGATATCCCGACTATACCTAAGGCAAGTGTGCCTAAAATCAGGTACGTTATGCTTATCAACCAAATAGACCTGGCGGTATGGATAACATTGGGCGCCAGCCTTTCATCGCGCGCTTCACCAACATATAACTTAAACGCCCCCGAAGAACCCTTAACAAAAAATGACAAGGCCACAATAGCAATACCCTGGCCTCCTATGAAAGGGCCCAGATGCCGCCAGAGATTATGCGTGTATGATAAATGGTCAAGATCCTGGACTAAAGTCAATCCCGTAGTAGTAAGGCCGGACATGGTCTCAAAACAGGTATCTAAAAACGTCTTGAAGTGCCCGCTTAAATACAGCGGTATCGCGCTTAATACCATGGCGGCTAACCACGCCAGAGATACCACGATCATCCCTTGCATCCAGTTCAGATCTTTCTCTGTAAAACATAATTTGGTCAAGATCAAGCCGAAGATAGCCGATATCCCCAGGCCGATCAAGAAATCCAGAGCGGGATTTACTTCTCCAAACGCGAATCCCGCTAATATAGGCACCAGCATTGTAAAGGCCAGGCCTAAAATGATCTTGCCTAAATAAAAACCTATGATTTTGATGTCTTCGAGGGAGGGCTTAAGGATCATGATAGTGCTACGCAGATTAAAAATGCCGCCAGCATAATTATTAAGGCATACAAGGCTTCTGTAGAGATGCCCAAAACAGCATTAACAGCGGTTTTTATTTTTATCACAGCTTGCCTACCAGTATATTTAACAGCTGCGGTTCGTTGCCTATCAAAGTAAGGGCGATAATATCGTCACCGGTGTTAAGGACGGTATTTCCTTTGGGGACAATAACCTCTTCACCCCTGACAATAGAAACTAAAACCGAGTCAGGAGGCAATTCAATATCTTTGATCTCTTTATTGATCACGGGGGAATCTTCCGGCAGATCAACGCGTACAATCGCCAGCTTCCCGCGTTTAAAACTCATCAAATTGACAAAATCAGAGAAAGACGCTTCTTCTTCGATAATCTTGGCGATTATCTTAGTGGAGTCAACCGGGACATCAATGCCTAATTCCGCGAAGGTAAACTCATTATCGGGGTTATTCACGCGGGCAACTGTGCGCCGGACATGGAATCTCTCTTTGGCTAATTGGCAGATGATCAGATTATCTTCGTCTTCGCCTGTGACAGCGGCCACTACATCCGCGCGCTCAATACCTGATTCTTCCAGAATACGCGGGTCGCAGCCGTCGCCGTTGATAACCAGGGCCTCCACTTCTTTAGCTACCTCTTCACAAAGGCCCTTGTCTTTTTCAATAAGGCTCACAGTATGGTTGCTGGCGATAAGCCTTTTAGTTAAGAAATACCCGACTTTGCCCGCGCCTATAATTAAAATATACATACCGCTTAGAACCCTCCTCTTACTTCTCCGCCAAACCAAACTTTTCTCTTACGCTCTGCAAGCTGGTTACCTTAACCGCTGCCATTAATGTATCTTTTTCCTTTAGGACCGTCCGGGGCTCAGGCAGGATCAACCCTTGCATCCTTCTTATGGCCACAACCAGGAATTCACTCGGGATATTTATTTCCTGAATGGTTTTACCGACTAGCCCGCCCTTTACTTCGATCTCAATAACCCCCAGCTCTTTAGTCTCGATAAGATAACTGGAGAAGCGGCTCTCAATAATCTTATCCCTGAGCATCGCGGCGAAAAGAATGGTCCCGCTGATAATATCCAGGCCCAAGGCAGTATAGATATGCGCCCGCTGCGGATCATATACGCGGGCTAAGACCTTGGGGACCTTAAATATCTTTTTAGCTACTTGCGCGGAAATCAAATTTGTGTTGTCCCCGTTAGTAACCGCGCATAAGGCATCCGCTTTCTCAATACCTACCTGTTTTAATAATTTCAAGTCGAAACTGTTGCCTACCATAGTCAGGCCGTTGAATGTGCCGCCTAAGCGGTCAAAAGAAGCGGGGTTCTTGTCAATGACTACCACGTTATGGCCTTCATTAGACAATAATTTAGCTAATTCCGAGCCGACCCTGCCGCAGCCTGCTATTATTACATACATACTGGCTCCTCAAAAATCCCAATCGCAAGTATTACTAATACTGCCAAATTGGAATTTTGTATTTATCCTTTTGCTATCTCTACCAATTTCGCAAACGCCTTGCTGTCCTTAACTGCCAAATCCGCCAGAATCTTCCTGTCTAAAGCGACCTTTGATTTCTTAAGGCCGGCTATAAACGCGCTGTAAGTAATACCCGCGGCCCGGCAAGCGGCATTTATACGCACGATCCAGAGGCTGCGGAATTCTCTCTTCTTTACGCGCCTGTCACGATAGGCATACACCAGCGCGTGCATAAGAGTCCGATGCGCCTGCTGGTACTGCTTGCTTCTATCTCCCCAAAAACCCTTCGCCTTCTTTAATACCCTCTTCTTCCTTCTGCGTGTTGCTACACTATGTTTAACCTTAGCCATATTTTCCCCTTTTTCTAACCGTACGGTAACATTCTCTTAAGATACTTTGCCTCTTTCTTGCCGCCTATTACCTTACGCCTTCTGAGTTTTCTCAGCCTGCTGGACTTCTTGCAGGTAGCCAGATGGCTCTTGCCTCCGGCTGAGTATTTGATCTTTCTGTTTTTGGTGAACTTGAATCTTTTAGCTACTCCCTTTTTTGTTTTCAAGCCTGGCATGTTTTACGCTCCCTTTGCTGTTGGTTAATTATACCACTGCTTTATTTCGGAGCAATAACAAAAGATATGACCCTGCCTTCCATGGTAGGCGCCTTTTCTAACTGCCCCTCACTCTGAGTATCTGTGATAAATTTATCCAAAACCTTCCTGCCTATATCCTGGTGTTCCATCTGCCGCCCGCGGAAGAACAGGTTTACCTTGACCTTATCTTTTTTCTTTAAAAAGCCTGTGGCCTGTTTTACTTTTGTCTCATAATCGTGCTCATCAATATTCGGCTTCAGGCGGATTTCTTTCAGCCGGCCCTGCTTCTGGTGTTTCTTTGCCTCGCGCTCCTTTTTTTCCTGATCGTATTTAAATTTACTGAAGTCGATAATGCGACAAACCGGCGGGTTAGCGCTAGGGGCCACTTCTACCAGATCTAATTCATCCTGGCTAGCCAGTTCTTGCGCGCGCTGTATCGAGACTACACCCAATTGATTACCATCCGGGCCAATGAGCCGTACCTGCGGTACGCGGATCTTTTCATTAATACGTATAAATTTTTTTATACTGACCACCTCCTTTACGCAGCCTTGTTTTCTATTTCCTCTTTTATCTGTTTTATAAACTCCTCGACGGAAACGGTCCCCATATCACCCTTGCCTTTCCTCCTTACGGCAACTCCGCCGCTGGATACTTCTTTACGGCCAACCACTAAAATATAAGGGACCTTCTCCATCTCTGCCTCGCGTATCCTTTTATTAAGAGTTTCATTCCGGTCATCCAGTTTAACGCGCAGGGATTTCTCTGTTAATGTATTTTTAAGCTCCGCCGCGTACTTTTGGGATTCAGGGCCTATGGGTATAATTACCGCCTGAACGGGAGAAAGCCAGACCGGGAAATTCCCGGCGTAATGCTCGGTCAATACGCCGATAAACCGCTCTATACTGCCGAACAATACACGGTGCAGCATGATCGGCTGCCTTTCCTGACCCTGCTCATCAGTATAGACGAGGTTAAACCTTTTAGGAAGAGCAAAATCACATTGGATTGTCGCGCACTGCCATTTTCTTTTCAAGGCATCTTTTAATTTTATGTCTATCTTAGGGCCGTAAAATGCGCCGTCTCCCGTATTTATATCATACGGCAGCCCTTTTTCTTTTAACGCGGCCTGGAGGGCTCCTGTAGCAAGTTCCCAATCCTCATCGCTACCGATAGATTTTTCCGGCCGGGTGGAAAGCTCGATGCTTAAATCCGGGAATCCGAAATCCTTCATAGTATCTATAACTAAGTTGGTTATAGTCATTATTTCCTGGACCACCTGTTCCGGGCGGCAGAAAATATGGGCGTCATCCTGCGTAAACCCGCGCACACGCATCAATCCATGCAGGACTCCGGCTTTCTCATGCCTATACACAGTTCCTAGTTCAAACAGCCTAAGAGGCAGGTCCCGGTAACTGCGTGTTTTTGATTTATAAATTAACATATGGCCCGGGCAATTCATGGGTTTTAAGACATACTCTTTGTCTTCTATATTGAAGGTGTACATATTCTCTTTATAATAATCGTAATGGCCGGAGGTGCGCCAAAGAGCGGCATCCATGATATGCGGGGTGATCACCATCTGATAAAAATCATTCTTTAAATGGATATCTTTTTCATAATCCTCAATTACCCTGCGCAGGATGGCTCCTTTAGGATGGAAAAAAACCAGGCCAGCGCCAGCTTCCTCATGGTATATGTCAAAGAGCTCAAGTTGCGGCCCCAGCTTCCTGTGGTCGCGCAGCCTTGCTTCTTCCAGATTCTTAAGATGCTCACTTAATTCATTTTGGGTTTCAAAACAAGTGCCATATATCCTCTGCAGCATGGGATTTGTTTCTATGCCGTGCCAATAAGCTCCGGCAACCGACAGCAATTTAAACGCCTTGACTTGACCTGCAGATTCAATATGCGGCCCGCGGCATAGATCTATAAAATCTTTGCCGGTTTTATATACGGAAACTTTCTCATCAGGTATACCTTGAATAAGCTCTACCTTGTAATCTTCTTTTAATTCCTTAAATAAATCCAAGGCGCCCTTTTTAGAGATCTCTTCCCTGACAAACGGCTCATTCCGGGAAATTATCCCGCGCATCTTTTGCTCAATATCCGCTAGATCAGCGTCGGTAAACGGCTCTTTTTTATCAAAATCGTAATAAAAACCGTCTTCTATGGACGGGCCGATAGCCAGCTTAACCTCCGGCCAAAGCTCTTTTACAGCCTGGGCCATCACATGTGAACAAGAATGCCGTAAGGTATCTAAATCCGTATTTTTCATAATTTAAGTGGTGGGCCCAAGAGGAGTCGGACCTCTGACCTTTGCGATGTCAACGCAACGCTCTAACCAACTGAGCTATGAGCCCGCGCATTTAATTAAGCTTTTAAGCTAAATCCGTGGGCAAGGAGGGAGTTGAACCCTCACGACCTTACGGCCAACAGATTTTAAGTCTGTCGTGTATGCCATTCCACCACTTGCCCGCTCTTAATCAACTTATATCCCTTGCGTAAACACTGCGAAAATCTCTTCGATATTTTCGCAGTACGCTTCGGGATGAATTTTGCAAAGCAAAATTCAAGGCGACGAGCGGATTCGAACCGCTGAATAGCTGTTTTGCAGACAGCTGCCTTGCCACTTGGCTACGTCGCCACGTAAATTCGCTTTACTCACCACGCGGCAGAGAGTCCTGCGGCCCGAAAGGCTTTACGGAATACCGGACTTCAAATAATTTTCTTGACCTCTTTAACGATATCCTCTGTTTCTGCTAAACAGCCGATACCAACCTTACCACAGGCCAATTCGCCTTTTCTAGGCTCCATAAATCTATACCCGGCGGATTTTAGTCTTTGAATATTGCCTTGCACGATACTGTTCTTATACATATTCTCATTCATGGCCGGAGCAATTAAAACCGGGGCCTTTGTGGCGCAGATAACACAAGTCAATAAGTCATCGCATATGCCGCTGGCAATTTTACCTATGATATTGGCAGTGGCTGGAGCTACTAATACCATATCCGCCTTATCCGCCAAGGATATATGCTCTATCTCCCAGGTATCTGATTCAAGGAACATCTTCCGGTAGGCCTTGTTGCCAGACAGGCTTTGAAAAACAACGGGGCTGATCAACTCTCCTGCCTCATCTGTCATAACCACAGTAACGGAAAAATGCTGCGCCCTAAGCTTGCGCACAATATCGCAGGCTTTATATATAGCGATACCCGCTGTCACCCCTAAAATAATATTTTTTTCTTTTACCATTTAAACAAACGGGCTTATTCTTCTCGCATTCTTAAAGAATGCTAAAAAGGTATCGGCTTACCTGCCAAACACCCCTCCAAGGGTTAACTTATTCTTTCGATTTTATCTTCTTGCTCTGTATCTGGCCGTCGGCTATCTCAAACAAAGCTACAGTTGAAGGCTTGACAGACGAATTTACAGTAACAAGTTTTGGCTGGCCTTCGACGATCTCCAGGGCTCTTTTTGCCGCCAAGATGACCAGCTTATAAATAGAGCCGCTGCTTTTATCTAAAAGTTTCTCTCTCTCAAAATAACTCATGTGCCCCCTCGCCTTAAATTACCGATACCTGTTTCTTGCAATATAATTCTTCTTAATTCCTTTACCGCCTGCTGTAAATTTTTATTAACCAGGCGGTAATCGTACCTGCGGGAAGCCAAAAGCTCCGCCTTGGCAAGCCTCAAACGTTCCCTTATCTCTTTTTCTTTAGTGCTGCTGCAACGTCCGCCAATCCTCTCCCGAAGCGTTTCTAATGAAGGAGGAAGAACAAAAATCAATACCGCGGCTTTATGGAAAAACCGCTTTACCTCAAACGCGCCTTTTAAATCTAAACACAGAATAACATGTTTGCCTTTTTTAAGCTGCTTTTCCACAAAATCCCTGGGCGTTGCGTAATAATAACCCAAATACCTCGTCCATTCAAGAATTTTTTTTGCCTTAAGCCCCTGCTTAAACTTCTCTCTCGTAATAAAAAAATAGTCTCTCTTTTCCCTTTCGCCTGACCTCTTGGGCCGGGTAGTTAAAGAAATAGACCTTACCAGCCGTTTCTTTAACTGCCTGTCTTCCAGCAGCCTCTTAAGGAGCGTGGTCTTGCCTGATCCGGACGGCCCGGAAATAATAATTACCGATCCTTGTATTTTGTTTTGCTTAAGCTTCACTTATTCTATATTCTGTACTTGTTCACGGATCTTTTCGATCTGGCTCTTTATCTGGACAACCTTGGCAGAAATAGTTGTATCAAATGTCTTAGCCCCCAAGGTATTTGCTTCCCTTTGCATCTCCTGCGCGATAAAATCCAGCTCTTTACCTACCGGCCCGCGCTTTGTAAGCTTGTTTCTAAAGTTTTGTATGTGGAATGTCAATCGCTCTATTTCTTCCGCGATATCCGTGTCTTTCAAGAAACTCGAACGCTCTTCCTCTGTTTTTATCTGTTCAAGCCTGTCCTTAACCGCTTTTTTTAATCTCGCCTTAATAGCCGCGAGGCTGGACTTAAGCGTTTCTGCCCTGGTTTTTAAGAACCCGAACAAAGCCCGGCCTTCTTTCTGGCGCATCTCTGCCAGGTCGCCTACAGCCCTGCCCACTACTATTTTCAGGCGCGGCCACGAGTTTAGCTTGGGAACTTTATCCTCAGCCAAAGACAACACCCCGGGCAGATGTATCAATGTGTCTATACTAACCTCGTCTTTGATCTGGAATTGTTTTTTCGCTTTTCTTAACATCAAAAGGTAATTTTTAAACAGCGCCTTATTTATGGAAACGTGCGAAGCTGACGCGCCGATAACATTTACCACGCAGGTAACACGCCCCCTTTTAATCCTCGCCTCGATTTCTTTCTTTATTTTGTCTTCTAAAGAAATAAACCCTTCCGGCAGATGAAACACGACCTCCAGGAATTTATGGTTTGAGCTTCTCAGCTCGACGGAAACCTTGCCGAAAGGCACGACCTGGGCCTCTCTGCTGCCAAAACCGGTCATACTCTGTATCATCTTGACTCCATTTTTTAGGCCCAGATCTTTTTCTTACATTCCCTGCCCACCGCTTCTTTTGTAGGATACAAATCCACAATAATCTCTTCGGGATTAAACCAGAGTTTTATTTCTCTCTCTGCTTCGCTCTCGCTGGATGACACATGAATAACGTTTTCGTAAACTCCACCGGTAGTGATCCTGCCGTAAGAGCCTCTAATGGAAGTGGGCTCCGCCTCCTCGGGGTTTGTGGCCCCGGCAAGCTCTCGGCATTGTTTTATAGCATCCTTGCCCCAGTATACTAAAGCCATAACCTTACGCCGTTCATGCAGCTCTCCCTGTATATACCTTATTAATTCACCAAAAAACGGCTTGTCTTTTAAATGCTTATAATGTTCTTCTGCCAATGTTTTAGATACCCGCGCCATTCTCGCGGCAACGATCTCAAACTTCGTTTCAGACAACCGTGTTAAGATATTGCCGGTTAAAGATTTTTTAAGGCCGTCGGGTTTTATAAGAATTAACGTCGCCTGATTCATTTTGCCCCTCCCCTGAATATATTCGCGATCCTTTCCAGATCCTCCTGAGAATAGAATTCAATAAAAACATGCCCGCGTTTTTTTCTTTTACTTATCCTGACTTTAGTGGCCATGATCTGCTGCAATTCCTCTTCCAGGGCCGCTATATAAGGCTCCCGCGTTGACTGGCCCATCCTGCGCTTAACAATTTTTGGACGGTGCGTTTTGATAAGGGTCTCCAGCTCCCGCACTGACAATCCTTTCAAAATGACTTCCTGAGCTAACTTTCTTTGCTGGTTGGCATCTTCTAATTCCAGCAAGGCTTTCCCATGAGCAAAAGAAAGGCGGCCTTTCTTTATTTCTATTTGGATTTCTTGAGGTAAGTTCAATAACCGCAATGTGTTAGTAATAGTTGTCCTGGCTTTACCCAGGACCTCACTAACCCTTTCTTGCGTAACTTGAAATTTATCAATGAGATACCGATAAGCATGCGCCTCTTCAACCGGATTAAGGCCTTCCCGTTGAATATTTTCTATTAATGCCAATTCTAAAGAGTCCCGGTCATCTACATCTTTAATAATAATCGGCACCTCTTTAAGATCCAGCAGATTCGCTGCCCGCAGCCTTCTTTCGCCAGCGATCAATTCATAATAATCACCTTTGCGCCTTACTAAAAGAGGCTGGATCACTCCTTTTTCTTTAATAGATTGGGCTAATTCTTCGATACTCTGAGTATCAAAGTCTTCTCTAGGTTGAAAGGGATTTGGCTTAATTTGTCCAGTTTGGACATTTACAATCTCATTCTTAGCCCCTGATTCTACTTTCTCCGGTATCAAAGCACTTATTCCTTTACCCAAAGCTTTTCTTTCCATTATCCCGCTCCTTCTGATATTGGTTCACTTGAAAAAGGGATCCCTAATATTTCTTTACATAGCTCTTCGTATTTACGCGCTCCCAATGAATCTTTATCATACAGGGCTATGGGCTTGCCAAAACTCGGCGACTCAGTTAACCGGATATTCCTGGGGATAACCGTCTTATAAACTTTCTCTTTGAAAAAATTGCGCGCCTCTTGAATAACCTCCTTGGTAAGATTGGTGCGGTAATCAGCCATAGTAAGAAGCACGCCCTCAATAACCAGGTTAGGATTCAGATTCTCTCTCACAAGTTCAATAGTATTAGATAGTTGCGTTAATCCTTCTAGCGCGTAATATTCACATTGTACTGTTATTATTACTGAATCTGCCGCGCATAAACCATTTATAGTTAATAAGCCCAGGGATGGCGGTGAATCAATAATTATAAAATCAAAGTCATCCTTGTTTTTTATTAACGCCCTCTTTAATCTATACTCTCTACCTAATGCGCCAACTAATTCTACTTCAGCTCCAGTTAAGTCTAGATTGGCAGGTGCTAAGGAAAGGTTATTAATTACTGTGCTCTGCAATATCTCTTTTAATTCTGATTCTTCTAATAGGATATGATACGTGCTCTTTTGAATATTATGCTTATTTATACCTATGCCGCTGGTTGTGTTTGCCTGGGGATCTAAGTCTATGAGTAAAGTTCTTTTGCCGGCTAGCGCAAGATAGGTAGCTATATTGATCGCTGAGGTGGTTTTCCCAGTGCCGCCCTTTTGATTACAAACACTGATAATTCTACCCATTGGAATTTATATAGTTACGCTTAGTTCCACGCGGAACTTTAAAACTCTGCGGTTATTATTTAAGAGTAAATTGCCCTGTTAAGTGTTATCTTTGGCTTTATTTATGCTTACTTTCACCTTGGCTGGTTTAGCTCCAGGCATACCAAAGAGACCTTTTTCTTCTTCTGAAAGTATCTCTATTGTTAGTTTATTGCGGGGTAATTTTAGTGTTTTGAGCGCCTTTTTAATTGCCTCTGCGACAGTTTTACCTTCTACCTCAATACTGGTCTTAGGTATCATCTTATCCTGTTTATACGAAATTGATAGGCAAGCATAAGCGCGCTATTGATAAACCAGTATAAAACCAGGCCGGAAGGCATATGATAAAAAATAAGCCCAAACATAAGCGGCATTATTATCAACATCAATTTTTGTTGCTCTGCGGCTTTGCTATTCGTGTTAGACATAGACATTTTCTGCTGAATAAACATGCCTATGGTCATTACGATAGGTAGAATATTAATTTCATTTCCCAGCACCGGCAAAGAGGTTGGCAACGTAAAAAGGCGGTCGGGTTCTGATAAATCCTTTATCCACAAGAAATGGGCGCCCTTTAAAACAACACAACGCATCAATGCCTGATAAAGCGCAAAAAATATAGGCATCTGGAGAATCAAGGGCAGGCATCCGCCTAAAGGATTAATTTTATGCTTACGATATAACTCCATTATTAATTGATTTTGTTTTGGCTGATTGTCTTTATAGTTTTTGCGTATTTCTTCAATAAGAGGCTGCAATAATTGCATTTCTTTCATTGAACGCATTTGTTTTAGCGTAAGAGGGAAAAGGAGGATATAAACAGCTACACTTAAGATCACAATAGCCCAGCCCCAATTATGGACTATCCGGTAAAAGAAAAACAATAACTGCAAAAGGATCTGCGCGATAAAATCAAATGTGCCGTAATTAACCACTGCTGACCAGTCTGATTTAACACTGTTAATCAATCCTAAATCCTGTGGCCCCAAGTAGATACGGAACTTTTTCATGATCTGTTGGCCGGGAGCAATTACCGTTTCTTGCGGAACTAATCCGATCTCCGATTCCTGAGAATTGATCTTTTTTATAAAACCCAGGCTGCTGTCTGATTCTGGTTCGACCAGCGCGCAAAAATACTGGTCCCTTAAACCTAAGAATTTTGTATCGCTGAATTCCAGGTTTTTCCTGGCATTGTAATGACGCGTTTTATCTTTTGTTGCTATAACCACATCCTGGTAACGCGACTGGATACTATTAGAAGCAAAATTCAGCGTTCCCAGCACCAAAGGCGCGTTCAGGGTAATCGAGGCAGAAGATACATTCTGGATTGTTATCTCTAACAATATGCTATAATTAGAGTTAGAGAAAGTATATTTCTTGGTGATCTTTTTATTTTGGTCGTTATGTACAAAGGTTAATGAATCTGGCGCGGTCTTTGCTATTTTGAAGGACAAGGCTTGATCATCTAATATAAATCCGTTTTTTAAAGAAAATTTATAATCCTGGTGCGTCTTAAAATTCACTTCTTTAATCGCGGCCAGAGGCTCTATAAAGATAACCTCAAATTTATCTTGTGTATATTTAAACAGGGATGCCGGGGGCAGGGCTTGTTCTTGACTTGCGGTTAAAGATCGGGCGCTTTGCTTGGGCAGTGCTGGGATACTCACAGCCTCTTTTGCTGTAACTCCTTCGCTTACAACATGATACGGCTTCGGAGCTAACATAGACCAAGTTAACAACACTAATAGTGATAAAGCTATAGCTAAAATTAAACGTTTTTCCATAAATTATACCAAAGGATCGAAACCAGCGCTCCCTGAAAAAGGATGGCAACGTGACAATCTTCTAGCCGCTTTCAACCCCCCCTTTAAAAAACCGTACTTTGTGATTGCCTGCTGCGCGTATTCAGAGCAACTGGGGGTAAAGCGGCAGCAAGAGGGCAAAATTGTCCTTATGTAAACCCGGTATAGTCTTATCAGCTTGAGAGCCGCGCTTCGCAACATTGAATTAAAGGCTTATTCTTTTTCTGCCTTTATGGCGTCGACGAGCCAAGACCTGCCGGCCGGATCTTGTGGCCATCTTGCTACGGAATCCGTGCCGACGTTTACCAACGATGTTTGTGGGTGTCTTTAGATTTTTTTTCATGGTCAACAATTATAACATAAAAATATATTAAGTCAACCTCGTACTTTCTTATTTTGAAAAGGATTCTAACATATAAAAGGCCCCCGGTCAAGACAAACATTGCCTTAACCTAATTTTTTATTGACCCTGTTTAAAATTGTGGTATACTGCCGTAACGATGTGTCTTGCACAGGGCTTGGTGTCTGAAATAATATTGCCTGCTATAGCGTTTTACACAGGCCGCCAGCGCCAGCCAGAATTTAAACAACCAGACAAACCGTTAAAGCTTGTCATATCTTGTTTTCCACAGATTTATACAAGGTGTGAATAACCTGTTAATATAAACACTCTACCTATGCTCGACGCCTTTAAAACCTGGCAACAGGCGCAAAACTACCTGAAAGACAAATTAGGCAGCACTACTTTTGAAACCTGGATATCGCCTTTAAAACCAACTCAAAAAAATAAAAGCGCTCTTGATCTTGAGGCGCCGGATATCTTTTTTAAAGACTGGGTGGAGCAGCACTATAAAGATCTAATACAGGAGGCGGTTAATTTAGCAGATCCAGGTCAAAAAATCACCGTGCGCCTGGAGAGCGCTTCCGCGGATAATAAAACGCTGCCTGATAAACCGCGGGCCCAAGATACTCAAACCAAGCCCCCGGGGCAGCAGAACTACCCAAACCTGAATCCGCGCTACACATTTGAAAATTTCGTTATTGGGCAATCTAACCGCCACGCGCACGCATATTCATTGGCAGTAGCGGAATCTCCGGCCAAGACCTACAATCCTTTATTTATTTATGGCGGGGTGGGGCTGGGCAAAACACACCTCATACAGGCGGTTTGCCACCAGATCATAAAAAATAAGGGGGCGGCAAATCTTAAGATATGTTACACGTCTTCAGAGAAGTTTACCAACGAGCTTATTGATGCCATACAGCACCACTCCACATCCAATTTCAGGCAAAAATACAGGAATATGGATGTCCTGGTTATTGATGATATCCATTTTATCGCCGGTAAAGAATCCACCCAGGAAGAATTTTTCCACACATTTAACACATTATATGACGCGCACAAGCAGATCATATTCTCTTCGGACAGGCCGCCAAAGGAAATATCAAACCTGCAAGAGAGGCTGGTTTCCCGGTTTGGCTGGGGGCTCACTACCGATATTCAGCCCCCGGACCTAGAAACACGCGTGGCTATTCTAAAAAAGAAAATAGAGCGGGAACCTGTTTCCGTGCCGGATGAGGTTATGTTCTTTATCGCCCAGCTTATCAAAACAAACATCCGGGAATTAGAAGGCGCTCTTATACGCACAATAGCGTACTCTTTATTGGAAGAGAAGCCTATAACCATGGAGTTAACCCGGGAGGTTTTAAAAGACCTTTTAAAAGAATCAAAGAAATTACTTACCGTGGATTTTATACAACGTTGCGTGGCCGAAGAATTTGGGGTTTCATTACAGGATTTAAAAGCGAGGCGCCGCAATAAAAACATTGTCTTGCCGCGGCAAATAGCTATGTATTTAAGCCGGGAAATGACTGAGTTATCTTTGCCTGAAATAGGGGCGTTTTTTGGAGGCAAGGATCATACCACAGTCTTGCATTCGTATAATAAGATTAAGGGGGATTTAAATACGAACGAGACCTTAAAAGAAAAAGTGAATGAGGTTATTAAAATTATTAAACAGTAAATACAGGCTTTATCCCAAGGATATATTGATTATAATTACGGTTAAAATAGGCAGGTTATAAAGTTTTCCACAGGAATAAAACCCTATTATTTCTATTACGATATAAATATTTATAGTATATTAATAGTAAAGGAGTGAAAAATGAAACTCAAGGTTGAAAAAGATGTTTTATTGAATAGTATACAGACCGTGCAAAATGTTATTACCTCTAAAGCCGCCCTACCTATACTTTCTAATATTTTACTGGAAACACAACAGGCCGGGTTAAGGTTAACCGCGACAGATTTAGATATAGGTATAAGCTGTGTAATACCTGTGGATACCCAGGAACAAGGGGCTATTACCATACCAGCCAAAAGATTTAGTGACATTATTAAAGAATTACCCGCGGGCAGCGTAAGCATAACTACTAAAAAAAACAACCTGATTATTATTGAAACCCAGTTTTGTCAGTTTAAGATCATGGGGTTGGCCCGCGAGGAATTCCCCAAACTCCCTGAGTTTAAAGATAGAGAAGCAATTAAGTTAGAGCAGTTGGGTTTAAAGCAGATACTAGGCCTGACTTCTTTCGCGGTGTCTTTTGATGAAACAAGGTATATTTTAAACGGCATCCTTTTTAAGATCCATAAAAATAATTTGACGCTCGTGGCTACAGATGGCAAGCGGCTGGCAATCATAGAAAAGAAGCTAAACCAGGAAATAGATAAAGATGTTTCTATTATTGTGCCGATAAAAACAATCCATGAATTAAACCGCAACCTGAAGGATTCAGGTGAGTTGTCTTTAATATTAGGCAACACTCAGGTGTTGTTTGATTTGGGCAGTGTGGTTATTATTTCCCGGCTGATCGAGGGAGAATTTCCTGATTATCGGCAGGTGGTGCCGCCGGTTTCGGATAATAAAATGAAAGTGGACCGCGCGCAGTTTTTATTGGCTATTAAGAGGGCGGCGCTGCTTTCTACCCCGGATTATCAGGCGATAAAATTAGAGGTTTTTAAAAACAAACTGGTTGTTTCTAAATCAACTCCGGATGTGGGTGAATCCCGTGAAGAAGCGCCCGTGGTATACCAGGGTAAAGAAATGGCCATAGGGTTTAACCCCAATTATTTAATAGATGTTCTAAAAAATCTTGCGGAGGATACAATAGAGTTAGAATTAACCGATAGCGAGAAACCAGGGGTAATACGCATTAATGGTTATACTTATATAGTGCTGCCGATGCGGCTTGGTTAAATCAGGCCCGCAGTATCTTGGTTTGCTGTAAGAAATGGTAGTTTATTTGAATGGAAGCGATAAAAGACACGGTTATTAATGTAATACGTAATCTGGAAGCTAAAAAAACCGGCGTTGCCGACAATGATCCCCAGGAGCTGTTAAAAAAGGTCTTGACAAAAAAAGAGCTGGGGCATATAAAGTTTAATTATTTTAGAAAGGGAGTTTTGGGGTTACGCGTTGATTCTTCCAGTTGGCTGTATAATTTAAATCTTAAGAAAGAAAGCTTATTGGAAAAATTAAAGAAGTGTTCTTCGGGTGTTAAAAGCATCCGTTTTAATATTGGAGATTGAAAGTGGGTAAGATAAAAACAGACAGGGGCGGCATAAAAAGATCTCCCGATCCCCAGGATAAGCCTAAGGCTTATGACGCCACCAGCATCCAGGTCCTAGAGGGGATAGAGGCGGTAAGGCGCCGGCCGGCAATGTACATCGGTGATACCTCTACCCGCGGGTTGCATCATCTGGTTTATGAGGTAGTGGATAATAGTGTTGACGAGGCATTGGGCGGGTATTGTGATTCTATCAGTGTGGCGATTAACTCCGATAATAGTATCACTGTTGTTGATAATGGCCGCGGGATACCGGTAGATATGCATAAGACCGAGAAGAAGCCGGCAGTTGAGGTCGCCCTTACTACGTTACATGCCGGCGGCAAGTTTGATCACCGTTCTTATAAAGTTTCCGGCGGCCTGCATGGCGTGGGTGTCAGTTGTGTTAACGCGTTATCCGACTGGCTTGAGGTCGAGGTAAAAAGAGACGGCAAGATTTACCATCAGCGTTATGAACGCGGCAAGACTGTTTCCAAGCTGACTGTTATCGGAAAGAGCACGAATACCGGCACCAAAATCACTTTTAAGCCGGACAAGGCTATTTTTAACAAGACAGAGTATTCTTACGATATTTTATCGCAGCGCTTAAGAGAACTCGCTTTTTTAAATAAAGGCCTAAAGATAAAGTTAGGAGACGCGCGCGCGGATAAGGAGTCGATATTTGAGTTTGCCGGCGGGATTGTTTCTTTTGTCGAATATTTAAATAAGAATAAAAACCCGCTGCATAATAAGGTGGTTTATTTTGAGAAATTGCAGGATGATATCAATGTGGAAGTGGCCCTGCAATATAATGACGGCTATGCCGAAACACTTTTTTCATTCGCCAATAATATAAATACCATTGAAGGCGGGACGCATTTATCGGGGTTTAAGTCGGCTTTAACCCGTGCGATCAATCAATACGCCAAGGCCAAAAATTTAATTAAAGACGATATCGGGATTACCGGTGAAGATGCGCGGGAAGGGTTGACCGCGGTAATCAGCGTAAAAGTCCCTAATCCGCAGTTTGAGGGGCAAACCAAGACCAAGCTTGGAAATTCAGAAGTGGAAGGCTTGGTTGCCTCGGCGAGCTTAGACGCCCTAAGCGCTTATTTTGAAGAGAATCCTTCGGTTGCTAATAAGGTTATTGATAAGGTTATTGTCGCATCGCGCGCGCGCGAAGCAGCGCGCAAGGCCCGCGAACTGACCCGTAGAAAAGGCGCGCTTGAAGGAGCCGGGCTGCCCGGGAAATTAGCGGATTGTTCGGAACGCGACGCGGCCTTATGCGAATTGTATATCGTGGAAGGCGATTCCGCTGGCGGTTCGGCCAAACAAGGCAGAGACAGAAGGTTTCAGGCTATACTTCCGATCAAAGGAAAGATCCTCAATGTCGAAAAGTCTCGCTTGGACAAAATCCTGTCCAACGAAGAAGTCCGTACTATTATTACTGCTTTAGGGACAGGCATCGGCGAAGAATTTGATATTACCAAGCTGCGTTATCATAAATTAGTGCTGATGGCTGATGCTGATGTGGATGGTTCACATATCCGGACGTTGCTCCTTACGTTGTTATACCGCCAGATGCCCAAGCTGGTTGAGGACGGTTATGTTTATATTGCCCAGCCTCCGCTGTATAAAATAAAGAGGGGCCAGCGGGAAGAATATATCCAGACCGAACACCAGATGGATGAGATGCTTTTGGATTTAGGCAGGGAAGGGCATAAGTTCATTTCCTTAAAAGAGAAGAAAGAATTTACAGATAATCAATTTAAAGATTTACTGGAATTTCTGGTTGAGCTGGATAAGATAGGCAGGCATTTGGACAAAAAGGGAGTAGATATTGCAAAATACCTCACTTTTAGGAACGTCAAGACCAAAAAAATGCCTGTTTATAGGGTTAAAGTGGAGGGTAGAGAACATTTTTTCTACTCAGACAAGGAGTTGGCGGAGTTAACCGAGAAAGAAGATAAGGATGTGTTGGAACTGTTTGAGGCCCAAGAAGTTGAACAAATAGTGGCTAAGATTGAGAAAATGGGCTTAGATATAGCTACTTATAGCCCAGAGCCCTTGGTTGAAAAAGCCGCTGCAGGCAAAGAAAAAGAGGCGGTTAAAAAAATTAAAGCACTATACAGGATTGTTAATGAAAAGGATCAAAAAGACTTAACGAGTTTAAGGGATGTTTTAGGCTATATAAAAGAAGCAGCCTCAAAAGGGATGCATATCCAAAGATACAAAGGTTTAGGTGAAATGAACCCGCAGCAGCTTTGGGAAACCACCATGGATCCTGAAAAGCGCACCATGCTAAAGGTCACCTTGGAAGACGCGGTTGAAACCGATAAGATGTTCACGGTTTTAATGGGAGATGCTGTTGAGCCGCGCAGGCAGTTTATTGAAGATTACGCGCACCAAGTAAAGAACTTGGATATTTAATATGTATACACGCAACGAAAAAATTATTCCGGTATATATCGAAGAAGAGGTCAAGGACTCTTATTTGAATTACGCCATGAGCGTAATTGTGGGCCGCGCGCTGCCGGATGTCCGCGACGGGCTAAAGCCCGTGCACAGAAGGATCCTGTATGCTATGCAGGAGCTTAACCTTGACCACTCCAAACCCTACAAAAAATGCGCCCGTATCGTCGGCGAGGTTTTAGGTAAATACCACCCGCATGGGGATGTCGCGGTTTATGATACCCTGGTGAGAATGGCGCAGGATTTTTCTTTGCGTTATCCTCTGGTTGACGGGCAGGGGAACTTTGGTTCTGTTGACGGGGATGCTGCCGCGGCTATGCGTTATACCGAAGCGCGCCTCGCCTCCGTATCCGATGATATGCTTGGGGATATTGAAAAAGACACGGTTAATTTCGGGCCAAACTTCGACGCCTCATTAAAAGAGCCTCTCCTGTTGCCAGCCTCACTTCCAAATCTTTTGGTTAATGGCTCAAGCGGTATTGCCGTGGGTATGGCTACAAATATCCCGCCGCATAATTTAAACGAAGTCGCGGATGCGATTATTTATGTTTTAGATAACCCGGACGCGGAGATTAAAGACCTTGCGCGTTATATTAAGGGACCGGATTTCCCGACGGGTGGAGTGATTTGCGGCAAGGGCGGCATTAAGGACGCCTACGCAACCGGCCGCGGTAAGCTTACTGTGCGCGCCCGGGCGACTGTCGAGCACCAAAAGAACGGTAAAGACTTAATCGTAATCACTGAAATTCCTTACCAGGTGCAAAAATCAGCCCTTATTGAAGCTACCGCCGGGTTGGTTGATGATAAAAAGATAGAAGGTATATCCGATATCCGCGATGAATCGGACAAAGATGGTATGCGTATCGTAGTTGAGTTAAAGCGCGATACCGAGCCGCAGATTATTTTGAATCAGCTTTTTAAACACACCCAATTAGAAACAACCTTTGGCATTATAATGCTTGCCTTGGTTGAGAACAGGCCGCGGGTTTTAAATTTAAAACAAGTCCTTGATTGCTACATAGAACACCGCAAAGTAATTATCCGGCGCAGGACCCAGTTTGAATTAGATAAAGCTTTAAAGAGAGCGCATATCTTGGAAGGCTTAAAGATCGCCCTCAAATTCATTGACCAGATCATCAAGGTTATTAAGACGTCCAAGAGTGCTGAGCTGGCCAAGATAAACTTAATGAAGGAGTTTGAGCTTTCAGAAATCCAGGCGCAGGCGATCCTGGAAATGCAGTTGCAGCGCTTAACTGCTCTTGAGCGCGATAAAATAGATGCCGAATACGCTGAACTCTTGAAGAAAATTGAGATATGCCGGGCGATTTTGGCTTCGGGAAAAAAGATCGAGGGGATTATTAAGGAAGAATTAGAGAACCTAAAGAAAAAATACGGGGATGAGCGCAGGACCGATATCGTCGGCGAAGTCGAAGAGCTGGAAGTAGAGGATTTGATTGCTGAAGAAGATGTGGTGGTAACGATCAGCCATGGCGGTTATATCAAGCGCCTGCCGGTAAGCGCCTACCGTAAACAAAAACGCGGAGGCACAGGGGCAACCGGAGCGGATTTAAAAGAGGAAGATTTCAGCGAACATCTTTTTGTCGCCTCCACTAAAGACTACCTGCTTATTTTTACCGATAAGGGCCAGGTGAACTGGTTAAAAGTTTATGAAATCCCCCAGGCCAGCCGCGTATCCAAGGGAAAAGCGATTGTCAATCTTGTGCAGATGGAGCAGGGGGCTAAGGTAAGTTCGACCATCCCGGTGAAAGAGTTTTCTCCGGATAAATATTTAGTTATGGTAACTAAGCTGGGGCAGATCAAGAAAACCAAACTTGAAGCTTATGGCAACCCGCGCAAAAGCGGTATTATCGGGATTACCCTGGATAAGAATGACGCGCTGATTGGCGTGGAGATGACCGACGGCAAGCAGGAATTGCTTATCGGGACCAGGCAGGGTAAGGCCATAAGATTTTCCGAAGGAAACGTACGCGATATGGGCAGGGGAGCCCGGGGAGTAAAAGCGATTTCTTTAGCCAAGAAAGATGAAGTCATTGATCTGGTCGTCCCCAAGAAAGGCGCGGCTATACTGACTGTTACTTCGTTGGGGTTTGCCAAGCGCACCACTGTTGATGAATACAGGCTTACTTCGCGCGGCGGCAAAGGCGTGATCAATATTAAAGTTACCGATAAGAACGGCGAGGCGGTAAATATTAAGACAGTAAACAATAATGACGAATTAATGGTTATTACGCAGAACGGTATATTCTTGCGTTGCGCGGTAAAAGATATACGTGAAACCGGCCGCTCCGCTCAGGGCGTGCGGTTGATAAAATTACAAGATAAAGACCGGGTTTCCTGTGTCGCGCCGGTCATTGCAGAAGAAGAATAACAAGAGTTGCGTCCCCATCGTCTAGCCTGGTCAGGACAAGAGCTTTTCAAGCTCTCGACACCGGTTCAAATCCGGTTGGGGACATATAGTTTTAAGCAATACCGGTTCTCCCTGCAACAAAGCACTTCGTAGATTTCTGCGAAATCTACTCGTAGTTGCAGGGATTAATTCCGGCAGGCAATTTACGCTCACTTCGTTACGTAAATTGCGCCGTCATTAAAAATCCGGTTGGGGACACTATTTCTTTATGTGCGGAATTATTGGATATGTCGGAGAACGGCAAGCACAACCCATCCTCTTAAGCGGGCTCAAGCGCTTGGAATACCGCGGTTATGATTCCAGCGGCATAGCGTTGATCCTGTCGCAAAAAAATACCATTTCCATCAGGAAATCCCAAGGCAAAATAAGTATTCTAGAAAACCTTCTTCATAAGAAACCCATGTCAGGGTTTACTGGTATTGCGCATACCCGATGGGCGACCCACGGCGCGCCTAACCGTATTAATGCCCATCCGCATTCAGACTGTAAGGATGAAATCGCGGTGGTGCATAACGGGATCATTGAAAATTACACGCAGCTAAAAAAAGAGCTGATAAAAGAAGGCCATGATTTTATCAGCGAAACCGACAGTGAAGTTATTGTGCATTTGATTGAGAAGTTTTCCAGGGGCGGCAGCCTAAGCTTAGAAGAATCCGTCAGGAAGGCTGTATCCAAACTGGAGGGTTCTTTTTCTATCGGCGTAATTTCAAAAAGAGAACCGGATAAGTTAGTTGGCGCCCGACTGGGCAGCCCTTTGATCGTCGGCTTAGGCAAAAACGAGAATTTCCTCGCTTCGGATGCACCGGCAGTGCTGGATTCTACCAAAGAGATTATCTTTCTGGATGAAAATGAAATAGTTACTTTGACCAAAAATACCTGCAGGATTACTGATTTTAACGGGAAAGAAATCGTTAAGGACCCCACGCGTATAAAATGGGATGTCGCCCAAGCTCAAAAGCAGGGCTATAAGCATTTTATGCTCAAAGAGATCAATGAGCAGCCCAAGATCATAGACAATCTCTTGAGCACAAGCATAGAGAAACAAGCAAATAGAATTACCTTCCAGGAGCAGGGGATTCCGGAAGAGAAACTACGGGAAATCAAGAACATAACAATTGTTGCCTGCGGTACCGCGTATCACGCGGGGTTGGTGGGAAGGTATATTTTAGAATCCATATGCGCCATACCCACATGCGTTGATGTGTCCAGCGAATTCAGGTATCGGGACTCCCTTATTGATAAGCAGACTTTGGTGATCGCAATAAGCCAGTCAGGAGAAACCGCGGATACCTTAGCGGGCGTACGCCAGGCAAGAAAACACGCCGGCGCGGTGTTATCTATATGTAATGTATTGGGTTCCACCCTGACCCGGGAATCAGACGGTGTGATCTATACCCACGCCGGGCCTGAAATTGGAGTCGCCTCCACCAAGGCGTATACCGCTCAGCTTGCCGCGCTTTACCTTTTTGCTTTTTATCTGGCGCGGATAAAAAGTCTACTCCCGCAAGACAAGATTAATAAATACTTGGAAGAATTACGAATGATCCCTGCGCAGCAGGAGAAAATTTTAAAGAAACAGGAAGAGATCGCGAATCTCGCGCATAGGCATTCCCATTTTGGTTCGTTTTTATACTTAGGCAGGAACATTAATTTTCCTTCTGCTTTAGAGGGCGCGCTCAAATTAAAAGAGGTATCTTATATCCCGGCTGAAGGCTACGCGGCCGGCGAAATGAAACATGGCCCTATCGCCCTTATTGATGAATACCGGGCGGTGGTCTGCATTGCCTGCGCGTCCAAGGTATACGCGAAAATGATCTCAAACTTGCAGGAGATCCGCGCGCGCGAAGGCAAGATCATAACCATTGCCAGCTGCGGCGACGAAAAAATAAAAGAGCAGGTTAAAGAGATCATCTATATTCCTGTCTGCGGTGAATTATTCTCTCCCCTTTTAGTGGCCCTTCCTTTGCAGCTTATCGCCTATCATATTGCCGTAAAGCGCGGCTGCGATGTGGATCAGCCCAGGAACCTGGCTAAGTCGGTAACCGTGGAATAATGCTGTATATAGTCGCAACCCCCATAGGTAACTTGAAAGATATCACCTTGCGCGCCCTCGAGGTGCTAAAGTCGGTAGACCTGATCGCCTGCGAAGACACCCGGCATACCAAGATCCTTCTTGATCACTATGGTATTAATAAGCCCACCACGAGTTTTTTTCAACACAATAGGTTTACTAAGGCCAAATACCTGCTGGGGCTTTTAAAAGAAGGCAAAGATATAGCGCTTGTTTCGGATGCCGGCACGCCGGGGATACTTGATCCCGGGTATAACTTGGTTAATCTGGTAATAGAGAACGAGATCCCGCTTACAGTTATCCCGGGCCCAGCTGCTTTTGTCAACGCGTTAGTGCTTTCCGGGAAACCCGCGCACGCCTTTATTTTTGAAGGGTTTTTACCGGTAAAATCTATTTCCAGGAAAAACAAGCTTAAAGAATTGGAAAGTCTCGGCCGGACCGTTATTTTTTATGAATCCAGCCACCGCATTATCAAAACCCTCCAGGATATGGAAGAGATTTTCGGAGAGAAGGAAACCGTTGTCTGCAGGGAACTTACCAAAAAGTTTGAAGAAGTAAGGCGTGGCAGCGCCAAAGAACTTTTAGAGTATTTTTCCGGCCAAAAAGCCCGCGGCGAGTTTGTGGTTGTTGTTTAATGGGGGAATATTCAAGCGCTGCCAAAGAAAGAACATAGCCCTTGACAACAGATAGTTTCAGTGCTATATTTATAAAAATAACATAGGACCTTTAAGCTGGCTCTTGAGAAGTCAGCAAGGCAAGAAAAATGTTTTATAAGCAGAGAATAATTATAACCCAACCGCTTTTCTTAAGCAGTTGGGTTTTTTGTTAAGCAGATAAAGGGTGAGAACCTATGCGAGAAAAAGCAAAGATACTGGATAAGGAAGCGATCAGCCGGGCATTGATGCGTATTGCCCATGAGGTCATGGAAAAGAACAAGGGGATAAAAGATTTATGCCTTATAGGGATGCGTACCCGCGGCGCGTATTTAGCCAAGCGTTTAGGCGGCTGTATTGAAAAAATCGACCAAGCCACGGTGCCCGTAGGGATTCTGGATATAACTCTTTACCGTGATGACCTGACCTTGATCGCGGCTCAACCGATAGTCCATAAAACAGAGATAGATTTCGATATTACCGATAAAAATGTGGTGCTAGTGGATGATGTTTTATACACCGGCAGGACAGTCAGGGCGGCCTTAGACGCGTTGATAGACTTTGGCAGGCCCAAATCAATTCAATTGGCAGTTTTGGTTGACCGCGGCCACCGGGAATTACCTATACGCGCCGACTACGTAGGTAAGAATATCCCTACTGCCCAGAATGAAACAGTAGAGGTCCAATTAGAGGAAGTAGACGGCCGGGATGAAGTGGTAATTGTAGAGAAATAGCCTTAGGTGTCAGGAGATATAAAAATATATGGCCTGGACAAGAAAAGATTTGTTAGGATTGGAAGAGTTAAGTAAAGAAGAGATAGAGTTTATTCTAGCTACCGCCGCTTCCTTTAAAGAAGTTTCGACCCGCGAGATAAAAAAAGTCCCGGCCTTACGCGGCAAGACCGTAGTTAATTTGTTTTACGAACCCTCCACCCGTACCCGCGTATCCTTTGAAGTAGCCGCCAAAAGATTATCCGCAGATGTAATTAACATAGCTACGGAAACCTCAAGCGTTAAAAAAGGCGAGACGTTGATTGACACAGGAAGAAACATTGAGGCCCTCAAAGCCGATATCATTGTAGTACGCCATAATTGCAGCGGAGCTTCAGCCATGTTGGCGCGCCATGTAGGTATCAGCGTAGTGAATGCGGGCGATGGCTGGCACGAACATCCCACCCAGGCGCTTTTAGATATTTTTACCCTGAAGGAGAAATTAGGCAGGATCGAAGGGTTAAACGTAAGCATTGTAGGCGATATCGCGCATTCCCGTGTGGCGCGTTCAAATATCTGGGGGTTAACCAAGCTGGGAGCTAAAGTTACAGTCTGCGCTCCCAAGACGCTTATCCCGCCCGGGATAGAGCAGATGGGGGCAAACGTAACAAACGATATAGACGAAGCGCTGCGTAATGCCGACGCGGTAAACGTATTGCGCATGCAGTTTGAGCGAGACGAAACAGCTGTTTTCCCCGAGCAATTAGAATATTTTAAGCGTTTCGGTATTACCGAAGAGCGGCTGCAAAAAGCCAGAAAGAATATTATCGTCATGCATCCCGGCCCGATCAACCGCGGAATTGAAATGTCAAGTGAAGTTGCCGATGGGGTAAATTCGGTGATCTTAGAACAGGTTACTAATGGTATCGCCGTAAGGATGAGCGTGCTCTTCCTGGTGGCGCAAGCCCGTGACAATATTAAAAAAAATGAAAATATTAATTAAAGGCGGCCGCGTTATTGACCCGGCAAACAACATAGATAAAATATGCGATATCCTGACGCGGGATTCCCTGATAGTAAAAGTAACGGAGAACATAAAAGAGGCCGCGGATTATACTATTGAGGCGGCTGGCCGGATAGTCATGCCTGGTATTGTGGACATGCATGTCCACTTGAGGGAGCCCGGAAGAGAGGATAAGGAAACCATTTCCAGCGGCACAGGGGCCGCGCTTAAGGGCGGGGTTACCAGCCTGTTGGCCATGCCCAATACTTTTCCTGTCCCCGATTCCGTAGAAAGCATAAGATTAATTAAAAGTATTATTAAGAAGTCTGCCCGCGCGAATGTATTTATCGCCGGCGCCATTACTAAATGCCGGCAGGGCCGGGAATTAGCAGATATCGCGGGATTAAAGAAAGAGGGCCTGATCGCGATTTCTGACGATGGCTCTTCTGTAGATTCTGATGCGGTTATGTCAGAAGCTTTTAAGATCGCCAAAAAAGAGAAGATGCTTGTGGTCTGTCATTGCGAAGATAAAACGCTTTCGGCAAATGGCGTGGTTAACTCAGGATTGACTTCTACCCGTATGGGCTTAAGGGGTATTTCTAAAGAATCCGAATATAAAAGAATAGAGAGAGATATCGCGCTGGCAGAAAAAGCCAGGGCCTCTGTGCATATAGCGCACGTAAGCTGTGGTGAATCAGTAGAGATTATCGCCAAGGCCAGGAAAAAAGGTGTAAAAGTGACTTGTGAGACCGCGCCGCATTATTTCGCTTTGCACGAAGAAGCTGTGTTGGGCTTTGACGCGAATATGAAAATCAACCCTCCGTTAAGGAGCAAAGACGATATGCTCAGCATCAGGCAGGGCTTAGCCGACGGGACTATAGACGCTATAGCCTCGGATCACGCTCCCCACACAGAAAACGAGAAAGAGATAGAGTTTGAGCGCGCGGAATTCGGCACCATAGGCCTGGAAACCGAGTTAGCGGTGAGCATATCGCATCTGGTACTCCCGGGCTTTCTGGATTGGGCGGGGCTGGTTAAGAAACTGGCGGTTAATCCGGCTAACATTTTAGGGATCAGTAAGGGGTCTTTGGGGGCCGGCTGCGACGCGGATATTATTATAGTTTCTCCGGATAAGGAATGGGTGGTAGAAAAAACCGGGATTGTTTCCAGGTCAAAAAATTCCGCGTTCCTGCGCAAAAACTTAAAAGGCAGCGTTGAGTATACTATTCTTTCCGGTCAGATCGCGTATAAAGCATAATTTTTTTGTCAGCCTAGAGAAAGCCGGCCAGCCGCCGGGGCCCCCTTAAAAGCATTGAAGATTGTTTAGGCTTCTGGTATGATATTTGATTACCATATACGCTCGAGGTTAAATTATGAAATTTATCGCGGATTTTCATATCCATTCTAAATATTCCCGCGCCACAAGCAGGGACATGGATATAAAGCATCTTGCCGAATGGGCGAAGTTAAAAGGTATCGCGCTTATGGGCACAGGCGACTTTACCCATCATTTGTGGCTGGAAGAATTAAAGCATAATTTGGAGGATCTGGGCAACGGCTTATTTAAATACCAGGATGTATATTTTATCCTGACCGCGGAGATCAGCAGTATTTATTCTAAGAAGGGCAAGACCTACCGTATACACAATATGGTCTTCAGCCCTTCTTTTAAAACGACAGATAAAATAAACGAGACCCTTTCCCGGTACGGCAACTTGACTTCCGACGGCAGGCCGATACTGGGGATGGACGCCCGGGATCTGGCCCGTATTATTTTTGATATTGACGAAAATTGCATGGTCGTGCCCGGGCATATCTGGACTCCCTGGTTTTCCGTGTTCGGCTCAATGTCCGGTTTCGACAGGATCGAAGATTGTTTTGAAGAACAGTCTCCCAAGATATTCGCCCTGGAAACGGGTTTGTCGTCGGACCCGTCCATGAACTGGAGGTTGTCCGCCCTGGATAGATTCACATTGATCAGTAATTCTGACAGCCACAGCCCGTCTAAGATCGGCCGCGAGGCCAACGTCTTTGATTGCGAATTGGATTATATGACCATCAGAGAGGTTTTGAAGACCAAGGACAGAAAAAGATTTTTATACACAATAGAGTTTTTTCCTGAAGAAGGCAAATATCATTTTGACGGGCACCGTTTATGCAAGATAAGGTTTTCGCCAAAAGAGACAAAACAAAATAACGGCAAGTGCCCTGAATGCGGCAAGCCGCTGACCATAGGTGTCATGAATCGCGTGGAACAGCTCGCTGACCGGCCGGAAGGCTATGTGCCGGACAATAGCATCCCTTTTAAGAACCTTATACCCTTGGATGAAATTATCGCTGAAGCAAAAGGGGTAGGGAAAGGTTCGCTGACCGTAGAAAGAGAATATAAGGCCGCTGTGGCTAAGTTCGGCACAGAATTTAATATTTTGCTTAAAGCCTCCAAGGAAGACCTGCTCAAGGGGTTGCCTCCCAGGATCGCGGAGGGAGTTTTAAGGGTCCGCGACAGGAGAGTGCATATTAAGGCTGGCTATGATGGAGAATATGGGATAATCTCCATCTTTGGAAATGAAGAGCCCGGCCAGAAAAGCGAGCAGCAATTAAGTTTATTTTAACGCGCCTGCCCCCTGCAGATTTACTGCGTAAATCTATACGCAGGGGACACGGCGGATAGAGCTAATTATACGCGCCTGTGGCCCAATGGATAGGGCGCCAGCCTCCGGAGCTGGATGTGCAGGTTCAATTCCCGCCAGGCGCAGATTATAAAAATAAAAACGTTGAATAAAGGTTATGAGAAAACAGGTGATCGGTGTTATAGGAGGGCATGATTGCCCTAAAGAAGTGGAGCAAGTTGCCCAAGAATTAGGTAATAAGTTGACTCAAGTGGCTGACATATTAGTTTGTGGAGGACTTAGTGGAGTAATGGAGGCGGTTTGTAAGGGATTTAAAGCAGGAAACGGCGTAACTATGGGAATTATACCAACTTACAATAAGAAGGATGCTAATCCTTATGTAGATATTGTTATCCCTTCTGGCCTGGGTTTGGCTAGAAATGTATTAGTAGTTACAGCAGCGGATGCGGTTATCGCTCTTCCGGGTGAGGCAGGGACGCTCTCGGAAATAGCTTATTGTCTCCAATTCAAAATACCGGTTATCAGCTTTAACTCTTGGGATATTAAAGGCGTAATTAAAGCCAATACAATTGATGAGGCAGTGGATAAGGTTAAGGAAGTGTTTAAGAAAGGGTAACGCATGAAAGCAAAAGCGGGATTAAGCGGAGGTGAGGTAAAGACAGGCAAGAATAAAAAAGTAATTATCCTGGGGGGAGGCCCTAACCGTATCGGCCAGGGCATTGAATTTGATTATTGCTGCTGTCATGCCGCGTATGCCTTAGAAGAAGAAGGCGTGGACAGCGTTATGGTTAATTGTAATCCTGAAACGGTTTCCACGGATTACGATACTTCAGACAGGTTATATTTTGAACCGCTGACATTAGAGGATATTTTAAACATCATTGAGCTGGAAAAACCGCTAGGCGTGATTGTGCAGTTTGGCGGGCAGACCCCGCTTAATTTAGCCGTCCCTTTGCGTACTGCCGGAGTAAATCTTTTGGGGACAACCGCGGAGAGTATTGATATCGCTGAAGACAGGAAGCGTTTTAAACAGATGCTGGATAAGCTCGGCCTTCTACAGCCGGATAACGGGACCGCTTTTAATTTTCAGGAAGCAAAGCAGGTAGCCAAGACAATAGGGTACCCCGTTTTAGTCAGGCCCTCTTATGTGTTGGGCGGCAGGGCGATGGAAATCGTTTATGATGAGTCAACCTTAGAGAAATTTATTAAAGAAGCCGCGAAGGTTTCCGGAGAGCACCCTGTGCTTATTGACAAATTCCTGGAAGACGCTATTGAGGCAGACGTGGACTTAATCGGTGACGGTGAGGATTTTGTTATCGGCGGGATCATGGAACACATTGAAGAGGCGGGTATCCATTCCGGAGATTCCGCGATGAGTTTACCTACCTATACGCTATCTCAGGATATATTAAACAAGATCAGGCAGGCAACTTATAAAATGGCTCACGAGTTAAACGTAATAGGCCTTATGAATGTGCAGTACGCGGTTAAGGACGAGAAGGTCTATGTTTTAGAGGTCAACCCCCGGGCTTCCAGGACTGTACCTTTTGTTTCCAAGGCAATAGGAGTGCCTCTGGCAAAACTAGCTACCAAATTGATGTTAGGCAAGAAGTTAAAGGACCTGGGTTTTACCCGGGAGATCATACCAAAACACGTGGCAGTCAAAGAATCAGTATTTCCTTTTAACCGTTTTCCCGGCGTGGATGTGATCTTGGGGCCGGAGATGAAATCTACCGGAGAAGTCATGGGTATTGACGCCGACTTTGGCCGGGCTTATATCAAAAGCCAGATTGCCGCCGGGCAAAATCTGCCGAGAAAAGGTAATGTTTTTATCTCGGTCAGGGACAAAGACAAGCGGGCCGTGGTGTTTATTGCCAAGAAGCTGCAGGACCTGGGATTCCATATTTATGCTACCTCCGGCACCGCGGCCGCCCTCAAAAAGAACGGGATTACGGTTAAGGTTTTATTTAAGGTTGCTGAAGGACGGCCCAATGTTCTGGATTCAATGAAAGACGGCAAAATACAATTAGTCATCAATACTCCTTCAGGAAGGCTGCCGCGCCAGGACGAGGTCAAGATCCGTTCACAGGTAATTTTATATAATGTAGCCTATACCACTACTATTTCCGGAGCCCAGGCGACAGTAAACGGCATTGAGGCGCTGATAAAAAAAGATTTAAATGTGAGATCGCTGCAGGAATACCATCATAAAGCCAAAAGATAAAAATATGCCGGAGCTGCCCGAAGTTGAGACAATAAAGAGGGAATTAGAAAAAGCTGTTTTAGGCAAGAAGATACTCGGGGTTATTATTAATAATCCTTGCGTGGTTAAGCACCGCAGAAAAGAAGATTTTGTTAATGGCCTCAAGAATACAACCATCAGGAATATTTTAAGAAGAGGCAAGCTTCTGATCATAGAGTTATCAAACGGGAAATCTCTGGCGGTGCACTTTAAAATGACCGGACAATTAGTTTATCCCGGAGACGGTAAAAAAAGCCGCGTCAGCTTTAAGTTATCCGGCGGCCGCACCCTGGATTTTAATGACAGGAGGCTTTTGGGTGAATTAAGGTTGGTGGATGACTGGCGGTCTTTGGAATTCGTTAAGGCGTTAGGCCCTGAGCCGTTTGATTTAACCGCGGATAAATTCAAAGAAGCTGTTTCTGCCAGAAAGACCAAGATCAAGCCTTTGCTTATGGACCAGGGGTTTATATCCGGAATAGGCAATATCTATGCCGCGGAAGCGCTGTTTAAGGCAAAGATAAATCCGGAAAGAAGCGCCGCAGGCCTGTCGGATAAAGAAAAGACGGTTCTTTTTAAGACGATAAAGGATATATTGAATGAAGCGATCCGCTGTGGAGGCTCATCCATAGATCAATACGTGCAATTATCCGGGGAGCCCGGAGATTACGCGAAACAGCATAAAGTTTATGGCCGCGCCGGAAAGGCATGTTTTATTTGCAAGTCCCCGGTAAAGAGAATAACTTTAGGCGGCAGAGGCACATATTTTTGCCCTAAATGCCAGAAATAGAATATGAAAAAACGTCTTAAAATTAACGGTGTGCTGATTTTTTGTGTATTCTTGTTGGTAGCGTTATTTCCTTCTGTCTTCTTCCGGCCCGGTAAAAGCACTTTTTCAAACGGCGTCGCCCAGATACTAGGTATTTTATTTATTCTCTTAGGCCAGATCATCAGGATCTCCAGCCGCGGGTTCAAATCCGAAAATTCTGGTAATGGCTATTTGTTGATACAGAGAGGCCCTTACGCGGTAGTGCGTAACCCGATGTATTTCGGCATACTCTTAATCGGGTTAGGAATCGTGCTAGCCCTGTTTAAATGGTGGGTAGCGGGCATTTTCTTATTGGCCTTTGTGGCGCGCTATATCCTGCTTATGTTTGCAGAAGAAAAAAAGCTGTCAGCCGTATTTTCTAAAGACTATCAAGACTATTGTAAGAATACCCCCCGTATCATTCCCTCGGTAATCACGATAGCAAAGATGGATATAGCCGAATACCTGCCGTTAAAGTTGTCCTGGATAAAGAAAGAGATCGGCTCTGTTTCGGCGGTTTTATTGGTTGTTTTAGTTTTAGGGCTATGGAAAGATATTAGAAATGAAGGGCTCTTCGCCTGTCTTAAAGACGCCGCGCTGGCGGTCTTTATAATTATATTGTTTACAGGTTTGATTATCTATTTAAGCAAGAGGACGGCCTCTTTTAAAAAAGATGTTTCAAATAAAAGGTAAGATACTTTATAATAAGAAAGTCAAGGGCAGCTATTTTCATTTGGCGCTTGAGGCTCCGGATATAGCCAAAGAATCTTTGCCTGGGCAATTTCTTAATATTAAAGTAAGCAATACATATGAACCGTTATTGCGCAGGCCTCTTAGTATCCACAGCGTAAGAGGAAGGAATATCGAAGTCCTTTATGAAGTCGTGGGAAAAGGGACGAAGGTCTTATCAGAGAAGGGTCCCGGTGAGGTTTTGGATGTAATTGGCCCTCTCGGTAATGGCTTTACTTTTAACTCATGGGCTCATGGGCTTGCGGGCTCGCGAACGATTTTAATAGGCGGCGGCATGGGCGTGGCCCCATTAGTATTTCTCGCGGATAAAATAGCAGGACTCCGCGCCAGGGGCACTAAATTTAAGGCCCAGGTCTTGATCGGCGCTAAAACAAAAGGCAATATTATATGCGAAAAGGAATTTAAAGATCTGGGCTGTTCTGTAAAATCGGCCACTGATGACGGCTCTTACGGTTTTAAAGGCAGGATCACCGATCTGCTTAAGAATATATTACGATCTGCCAGTTATGATCTGCCAATTACGATTTACGCCTGCGGCCCCCGCCTGATGCTAAAAGAGATCAGCGCGATTTCCAGGAAATACGGGATCCCCGCGCAAATTTCCCTGGAAGAACATATGGCCTGCGGGATAGGCGCGTGTTTAGGCTGTGTGGTAAATACAAAGCAGGGCCTTAGGCGGGTTTGTAAAGATGGCCCGGTATTTAACGCGGATGAAATAAACTGGAAATAAAAATGCAGACAAAACTCTCAGTTAGTATAGGTAAACTTAAATTAAAGAATCCGGTAATGGTTGCTTCGGGGACATTCGGTTACGCGGAAGAATTCAAAGATTTTATTGATCTATCGGGCTTGGGCGCGATTGTAACTAAAACCGTTACTTTGCGTCCTCGGCGGGGCAATCCGCCCCCGCGCACTTGTGAAACTCCCGCGGGCATGCTTAATTCTATCGGCCTGGAGAACCCCGGATTAGAAAGCTTCATTCACGATAAATTACCTGTTTTAAAGAAGATAGGCATACCGATAATTATGAGCGTCGCCTCGGAAGGCGATCTGGAAGAATTCATAGAGTTGGTCAAGCGGCTGGATAAAATAAACGAAATAGCCGCCCTTGAACTTAATTTATCCTGCCCCAATATAAAAAGAACCGGGTTGATCTCGCAGGATCCGGAGGCAACATATAGTTTGGTTAAGGCTGTGCGAAAGAAGACGAAGAAAACACTGATTACTAAGCTGACGCCAAACGTTACCGATATCACAAAGATCGCTAAACAGGCGCAGGCAGCAGGCAGCGACGCGGTTTCTTTGATCAATACGTTGACAGGAATGAGCATAGATGTGAATAAGAGAACTCCTAAGGTCGCTTGTATAATCGGCGGATTGAGCGGGCCGGCGATCAGGCCGGTAGCCGTAAGAATGGTCTGGGAGATTTACAGGGAAATTAAGATCCCTATTATAGGAATGGGTGGTATAATGGATACTGCCAGTGCCTTGGAATTTTTTATCGCGGGAGCAAGCGCGATAAGCGTGGGCACGGCAAATTTCATTAATCCCAAAGTTAGCCTAGAAATAATTTCGGGCCTGAAGCAATATTTATCCCGGAACAAAATCAGGGATATTAATCAACTTATCGGGAGTATCAGGACGTGAAACCAAGGGTTATTCTCGCCTTAGACGTAGATACATTTGATAAGGCAAAATACTTTGTACGGAAACTCTACCCGAAGATAAAGATGTTTAAGGTAGGGATCCAGCTTTTTACGGCCTGCGGGCCAAAGATAATAGAATTTATTAACCGCTCCGGCGCCGAGGTTTTTCTGGACCTTAAATTTTTTGATATTCCCAATACTGTTGCCAGCGCCGTGCGGCAGGCAGTGCGCCTTAAGGTGAAAATGCTTACCCTGCATATTTTAGGCGATGAAGAAATGTTAAAACTTACCGTGCAGGCCTCAAGGGATGAAGCGAGGCGCTTTAAGTTAACCAGGCCCCTGTTAATTGGAGTTACTGTATTGACCAGTAAAGAGGCTAAATCCAGCGATGTTTTAACATTAACGAGAATAGGGCTGGATTGCGGATTAGACGGAGTAGTATGTTCAGCTCAAGAGGCGGCGCTATTAAGGGAAGAAATTAAAAAGAAATTCGTTATTGTTACCCCCGGGATAAGGCCGGCTGGATCCTTCTCTGATGACCAGAAAAGAACAGCAACGGTAAAAGAGGCGATGGAGGCAGGCAGTAATTTTCTGGTAATCGGAAGGCCAATATTAAAAGCAGATATTCCTTTATCGGCGGCAAAAGCAATTTTAGCGGAGATTGGAGACTAAAGCAATGGCAGAAGAGATCAAGGATTTAATCGAGAAAATTTACGGTGAAGGCGTGCAGGCGGCAGAGGCCAAGGCCGCGGAAATTGAAAAACAGGCCAAACTGGAAGCGGAGAATATTTTAAAGAAAGCAAAGAAACAATCCGAAGAATCTACCGCCGTAGCAGAAGAGCGGATATCCAGGATGGAAGATAAAAGCAAGGCCCTGCTTGCCCAGGCGGGACGGGATCTTCTGCTTTCTTTAAAACAGGAGATCAACGCTTCCCTGGAGCGCCTGGTTATCGCGGATGTGCGCTTGGCGTTAAACCCGGAGGCGCTGCAAAAAATAATTTTAGAGGCAATCAAAGCTTACGGCGGAGAGCATAAGCAGGAGATCGTAATTACATTAAAGAAAGAAGATGCCGAGCAGCTGCAAAAGCATTTTCTTGCCCGTCTTAAAGAAGAAACAAAGAAGAATATCGTTCTTAAGCCGTCAGAGGAGGTACCCGGGGGTTTTACCATAAGTTTTGACGCCGGAAAATCCCAGTTCGATTTCACTGATAAGGCCTTAGCAGAGTATATAAGTTTATACGTTAAGCCGAGCCTGAAGGAAATTTTACAGGAAGCAGTTTCCAAATGAAATCTGAATACATTTATCTTATTGCGCAGCTGCCCTGGCTGTCCTTCGGCGCAAAGCCGCCGCTTAGTTTCGATAAATTCTTGGCGCTCTCCAGGCAGTTTATTTCGGAAAAAGACGCTGATCTGCTAAGCAGCCTGCCTCAATCTCAGGATTATGCCGGAGGCGAAAAGAGGAATTCTGCCTTGCGGCAGTGGGTTGATTTTGATACGGCTTTAAGGAACGATCTGGTAAGGATACGTTCAAGCCGCAAGCATGTTGACCCTTCGGCCTACCTGCGTGCAGGCGGCATGCAGGATCCTGGTTTGATGCACGTTGCCGCGGCAGCCCAAAGGAACCCTTCGCCTCTGGAAGCGGAAAGATTGCTTGATGAAACAAGGTGGTCTGCGCTGGATGAGTTGGAAGCAGGGCATTTTTTTGACCTGGAAATTTTAGTGATTTACGCGTATAAATTAATGATCCTCATTCGCTGGGAGCAGATAGGCAGTGCTGATAAAGAAAAAATGCTCGAAGAAACCCTCGCGAAAACTTAAGGCGGATTAGATGCTCAAGATAAGAAAAGGAAAGGTCACCCAGATCAACGGTAACATGGTTACCGCGGAATTCAGCGATTTCGTAATGCAGAATGAAGTCGCCTATATCATCCACGGGCAGGAACGCTTAAAGTCGGAAATAATCCGCATACGGGGGAATCTTGCTGAAATGCAGGTTTATGAAGCGACTACGGGATTAAAGGTAGGCGAAGAAGTTGAATTTAGCGGAGCGCTTCTTTCGGTAGAGCTCGGGCCCGGGCTGTTGGGCCAGATATTCGACGGCCTCCAGAACCCGCTTCCTTTAGTCGCGCAGGAATGCGGATTTTTCTTAAAGCGCGGCGTTTATATTAAGGCGCTGGATGATAAGCAGGAATGGCTTTTTACGCCCCTTGTCAAACCAGGGGATAAGCTGCGGCCGGGTGAGAAAATAGGCTTTGTTCCCGAGAAGCTTTTTAAGCATTACGTTATGGTCCCGTTTGTTTTGACAGGTTTATTTGAGGTAGTAAGTATCGTCGGCGAAGGAAAATATGACCTGAAACAGCCGGTCGCGCAGATAAAAGACCGGAATGGCAAGATATTCGATGTCCGCCTTTCTCAATCTTGGCCCGTAAAAATGCCGATTAAGGCTTATGCCGAAAAGCTTAAGCCCCGGGAAACATTGGTTACAAAAATGCGGCTGATCGATTCTCTTTTCCCTGTTGCCAGAGGCGGCACATATTGTATACCCGGCCCGTTTGGGGCGGGGAAAACCGTATTGCAGCAGCTGACCAGCCGGCACGCGGAAGTTGATATCGTAATCATTGCCGCATGCGGCGAACGCGCCGGAGAAGTCGTGGAAACTTTAAAGACCTTTCCTGAAATAACTGACCCGCGCACAGGCAGGCCTTTAAGCGACCGCACGGTAATCATCTGTAACACCAGTTCCATGCCTGTGGCTGCCCGGGAATCAAGCGTTTATACTGCTGTAACCATTGCCGAATATTACCGTCAGATGGGGCTTAATGTTTTGTTGTTAGCTGATTCTACTTCGCGCTGGGCGCAGGCAATGCGCGAGATGTCCGGCAGGCTCGAGGAAATACCTGGAGAGGAAGCATTTCCCGCCTACCTTGAGTCCCGCATAGCTTCTTTCTATGAACGGGCGGGCCTGGTGCGGCTTTATGATGGAACAACCGGTTCAGTCACTATCGGCGGCACAGTCAGCCCTGCCGGAGGTAATTTTGAAGAACCGGTAACCCAGGCGACACTGAAAGTCGTAGGCGCTTTTCACGGCCTTTCCCGCGAGCGCTCAGATGCCAGAAGATATCCGGCCATAGACCCTTTGATCAGCTGGAGTAAATACAAAAGTTTTATTGATGAAACCCGGGTTATTGCCGGCCATGATATTCTGCGCAAAAGCCATGATGTGGCTCAAATGATGAAGGTTATCGGAGAGGAAGGCACGTCTTTGGCGGATTACACTGATTACCTTAAAGGAGAATTCTTTGATTTTATTTACCTGCAGCAGAATGCCTTTGACGCGGTTGATGAAGCCTCTACCAAGGAGCGCCAGGCGTACGGGTTTAATTTTATTCACAGTATACTCAGCGCGGGATTTATTTTCCAGGATAAAGATGACGCCCTGCATTTCTTCCAGAAATTGCGCCAGCTTTTTAAAGGATGGAACTCCGCGGCCTGGGAAAGCAGGGAATTCAAACAAGTAGAAAACGAAATAAAAGATTTATTGAGGACTAGAACAAAGGAAGGATAGCGTGCAAAAACTTTATACCAACATACTCCAGATCGCAGGCGATGTGATCACAGTTGAGGCGGAAAATGTCGGTTATTCTGAGATCGCCCAGATTTTTACCGGGCAGGGTGTTTCTTTGGCGCAGGTCATCAGGCTTAACAGGGGTAAGGTATATTTACAGATCTTTGCCGGCAGCCGCGGTGTTTCTACCGGAGATAAAGTAAGATTTCTAGCGCATCCCATGCGTGTATCCAGCGGAGAAAATCTTCTGGGCCGCATTTTTAACGGCAGCTGCCTGCCTTTGGATAGCGGCCCGCAATTAAGCGGTAATCTTATTGATATAGGCGGGCCTTCGGTTAACCCCGTCAAAAGGATCATCCCGGGAAAAATGATCCGCACCGGCCTGCCGATGATCGATGTTTTTAACTCATTGGTGGAATCGCAGAAGCTGCCGATTTTTTCCATTGCCGGAGAGCCGTATAATGAACTGTTGGCAAGGATTGCCACCCAGGCGGAAATAGATATTATTATCTTAGGCGGCATGGGTTTAAAATACGATGATTTTCTTTTCTTTCGGGATACACTTGAAGAGCAGGGCGCGCTTAGCCGGTCCATCATGTTCATCCATACCGCGTCTGACCCGACGGTAGAATGCCTGCTGGTGCCGGATATCAGCCTGGCCGTGGCGGAAGATTTTGCTCTTAAGGGTAAAAGGGTCCTGGTGCTTTTAACGGATATGACCAATTTTTGCGATGCCTTAAAAGAGATCGCTATTACTATGGAGCAGATCCCCTCTAACCGCGGATATCCGGGCGATCTATATAGCCAACTTGCCAGCCGGTACGAAAAAGCAGTAGATTTTGATACCGCAGGATCTATAACTATCCTGGCGGTAACCACGATGCCCGGAGACGATGTAACTCATCCTGTCCCGGATAATACCGGCTATATTACCGAAGGACAGTTTTATTTAAAGAACAGCGTGATCGAGCCGTTCGGGTCATTAAGCCGCCTAAAGCAGCAGGTAAACGGCAAGACCCGCGATGACCACAGGGTTATTATGGACACCATGATCCAGCTTTTTGCCAGCTACCGCGAAACACGCGAAAAACAGGCTATGGGTTTTCAGATGAGCGCTTGGGATGTGAAGCTTTTAAAATACGGCAAGCTCTTTGAAGAAAAAATGATGCCCTTAAAAGTAAATATACCATTGGAAAAAGCGCTGGACTTAGGATGGCAGATCATGGCGGATTGTTTTCAGCCCGAGGAAACCGGCATAAAGAAATCCCTGGTTGAGAAATACTGGCCGAAAAATAGTATGCAGGAATAGGGGTTAGGGTGAAAGTAAAGCTTACTAAAGGAGAATTAAAGCGGCAGCGTGATGCCTTAAAGCAATATCAGCGTTATTTGCCTACCTTGCAGTTGAAAAAACAGCAGTTGCAGCTGGAAATACTCCATCAACACAATCTTCTGGAAGAAAAGAAGCGCCTCTTAGCGGCAAAAAAGAAAACAGCTGTTAATTGGGCGGGCTTGATAACTGAACAAAAAAACAGTATTGCCGGATTCGTTGCCGTTGAGCAGGTAAACAGCAGCGCAAAAAATGTCGCCGGGGTAGATATTCCTGTTTTTGAGAATACCGCGTTTAAGCCGGCGGATTATGACCTGTTTACCGCTCCGCTTTGGCTAGACGCGGCAATAGAGGCGCTAAGACAGATCGTTTCGCTGCAGGAAGAAATAAAAGTAATAGAAGAGGGGGCAGATGTTTTAAAGCACGAACTGCGTATTACGACGCAGCGGGTTAATTTATTTGAGAAAGTAAAGATCCCGGAAGCAGAAGAGGCAATAAGGTTAATTAAAATCTACATCGGTGACCAGATGGCTAATGCCGTAGGCCGCAGCAAGATCGCCAAAGCAAAAATAGAAGAGAATGTCCAGGAAGGGGTGCTGGTATGATCGTGCCGATGAGAAAAATAGCGGTTATCATCCAGCACAAAGACGCGCAAAGCGCGATTGAGCATCTGCGCCATACGGGAGTCCTGCATATCGAGCATCAAAGGCCGCCGCAGAGCCAGGATATAAACATCCTGCAGGATGAAGCAGGCTTAATCAATGCCTGCCTGGAAATTTTTAACCAGGCTGATTGCCCGATGGCCAGCGTATCCGCTAAAGCAGAAATCGGAGATTGGAAGGCAAAAGCAAAACATATTGTCGATTTATGGAAGAGATACGGCTATCTCGATGATTTCTCAAAGACGCTGGAACATCAGATCAGTGAGTGGCAGAAATGGGGGGATTTCCAGCCGCAGAAATTACAGGAACTCAGCCAAAAAGGCGTTTACGTTAGATTTTATCAGGTTCCCACCCGCCAATTGAAAGATTTTCCGCAAGGCGTAATTGTAGAGCAGGTATTTGCTGCCGGGGGGATCGCCTACTGCGTAGTTATTTCCACAAGTAAATTAAAATTTCCGTTCAAGGAAGTTACCTCACCCAAGCTTAGCCTTTCAGAGATGCTTGCCAAACTTAGCGAAGATAAGAAAACGATGGAAGCGATAAGAAGCGAGATCTGTCTTGCCGCCGGCTATAGCCCGGAGCTTTCAGAGATCAAGAAAAATCTTGGCAGGAAAATAGAATTCCAGCAGGCATTGGCGGGAATGGGGGAAAGCAGGGTAGTTTCTTATTTGACAGGGTATATTCCGCGGGAATGCGAAGGTAAAATACTGGAAGAAGCAAAAATAAAGAAATGGGGTGTTCTTATCAACGACCCGCAGGAGGATGATAATGTGCCGGTTTTGCTCCGCAACCCGGCCTGGGTATCTCTGATCAATCCGCTTTATAAGCTTATGGAGGTAGTGCCGGGATACCGCGAGTTGGACGTCAGCCCAATATTTTTGATATTCATGGCTTTATTTTTCGGGATGATCATCGGAGACGCCGGTTACGGAGCAATTTATTTTACGCTTACTTTCTTAGCCTACCGTAAATATAGGAATAAGGTAAAAGAGAAGAATGTATTTTTTCTCTTTTATCTATTTAGCTTCTGCGCTATTATATGGGGAATACTTACGGGTACGGTCTTTGGCCAGCAGTGGTACGCGGCAAGCGGTTTTAAAGCGCTGACCCCGGCTTTAAATAATACCAAATTCCTGATGGCGTTTTGTTTCTTTCTGGGGGCGGTCCAGCTAAGTTTAGCGCATGGCTGGCAGGCATTGTCGAAACTGCCTTCTTTGACCGCCTTAGCGGATATTGGTTTTATTTGTTTATTGTGGGTAGGGTTTTTTCTGGCCAAGATGTTCATCTTGGGAGACTTATTCCCGGCTATAGGCCAATGGCTGGTTTACGCGGGTGTAGTATTGATCGTTTTTTTTATCAGCCCCCGAAAGAACTTCCTGGCAAGCATCGGCTCTGGTTTAGGCGCCTTGGCGCTTGGCGCAATGGGAAATTTTGGAGACGTAGTTTCTTACATCCGCCTTTTTGCCGTAGGATTAGCAGGCGTGGCAGTGGCTGATTCCGTTAATCTTCTTGCCGCGTCCGCCGGCAATAACATCATTGCAAAAGCGCTTATTCTTTTCGCCGGCCACAGTATAAATATTATCCTGGGCCCGATATCGGTCCTGGTGCATGGAGTAAGGCTTAATGTGCTGGAATTTTCTTTGTTGCACGGTAACGTTACCTGGAGCGGGTTATCCTATAAACCATTAAAAGAATAAAAAAAGGAGCTGCATATGGAAAATGCTTTACTGGCCCAATTTAAAGATTTGGGGGCGATTTTAGTGTTAGCGCTCTCCGCCGTAGGCTCAGCCACAGGGGCAGGTACCGCGGGTATGGCGGCAGTGGGGGCGTGGAAAAAGAATTTCTCGCAGAATAAGGGTGCTAATTTTTTATTGGTTGCCCTGGTTGCCGCTCCGCTTACGCAGACTATTTACGGTTTTATCGTGATGAATAAGATGGTTGAGCTGGTCGGAAAAGGACAATATTTATGGGCAATCGGCGCTTTCGCCGGAGCGGCAATAGGCTTATCTGCTTATTGGCAGGGTAAATGCGCCGCGGCTGCCTGCGATGCCTTGGGAGAAACCGGCAAAGGCTTCGCGAATTATATGGCAGTTTTAGGCATGACTGAAACAGTCGCCCTGTTTGTCATGGTTTTTACTCTCGTGGTCTTAGGAAAATTCTGAACGGATTAATTCCGGGCGGTTGGCGCAATTGGTTAGCGCGCTTGATTTACATTCAAGAGGTTACAGGTTCAAGTCCTGTACCGCCCACCATAAATATTTGTTGCAAACAGTTTCTTTTTGGTTTACAATTAGCACCCTGCGAATTGGGGTCGTGGTGTAGCCTGGTCTAACACGCCACCCTGTCACGGTGGAGACCGCGGGTCCAAATCCCGTCGACCCCGCCAGTTTGAAATACCTGCCCCTATGGGGGCAGGTATGAAAATGGCGAACGTCAGGGGAATAAATAGTTATAAACACCTCATCCTTTCTAATCGAGATAACTCCTTTCTTGTATTGTAAGCCACAACCCGCATTTTCCCCTTGTCCTTCTTGCTAAATCGTGATAAAATTTTCCTGTCAGGCAGTAAAACCGGTTTACGCGTGGAGATAAGATGATCGTCAGCCAACAGAAGCCATTAGAGGAGATACTGGAGAGTTTAAAAGGCTATAATAAGATATTCCTGGTAGGCTGCGGAGACTGCGCGACTATTTGTAAGACAGGCGGCGAGCCCGAGATGGTTAAAATGAAGCAGTTGCTGGAGGGGCAAGGTAAGACAATATCAGGTATGTGTATTCCCGAAGCGCCCTGCCTGGCCAGCAAAACAAAAAGTGAATTCGCCAGGAATATAAAAGCCTTGAAAGAAACGGAAGCTATCCTGGTTTTGGCTTGTGGTTTAGGGGTGCAGTCAGTAAAAGACAATGACCGGGCCGGCTTAGCGGTTTTTCCCGCCTGCGATACCTTATTCGGGGCGGCAGTAGACGGCCAGGGTAACTTCTCTGAAAAATGCTCTATGTGCGGGGAGTGCGTATTAGCTGTTACGGGAGGGATTTGTCCGGTAACGCTTTGCCCAAAAGAGCTATTGAACGGGCCTTGCGGCGGCATGAACAAAGGCAAGTGCGAAGTGGGCGATGACAGGGATTGCGCCTGGGTTTTGATCTATAAAGAGCTGGAGAAAAAAAATAAACTCCCCGGCTTAAAGACTATTCGGCCTGCCCGGGATTTTAAGAAGGCGGCCCGGCCCCGTAAATTAACAATGGTAAAGTAAAATGGCAGAAGATAAAGATAAGGCAGGCGCGGTATATTCAGAAAAAGTCATGGATCATTTTGCCCATCCCAGGAACTGCGGGGAGATCCCTGAGGCAAGCGGCATCGGCTCCGTAGGAAACCCGATCTGCGGGGATATAATGAAAATGTATATTAAGGTAGAGAATAATATAATCGTGGACGCTAAATTCAAAACGATGGGATGCGGCGCGGCTATTGCCACCAGTTCCATGGTTACGGAGATGGTTAAAGGCAAAAGTATTGAAGAGGCGTTAAAGATTTCCAATAAAGCGGTAGCAGAGGCCCTGGGTGGATTACCGCGTATAAAAATGCATTGTTCGGTGCTGGCGGAAGAGGCATTGCGCTCTGCCTTGAGAGATTACTATAAGAGGCAAGGCAAGGAGCCCCCGTTTAAGGACACGACTCCGTCTAGCCATGAGCATTGACCCCGGCACAGAGTTGACAAAACAGCAAATACGTAGTAAAATCATTCTGAAACTAAAAACACAGAAGGAGGATGTCAGGGATCGTAAAAGCAGAGTAATAGAGGGTGAGCTTTTAAAACAAAAGGGATTTATTAAAGCGAAGATAGTAATGTTTTACATCGCCTTTGGCGGCGAGGTAGACACAAAAAACATGATAAAAGAAGCAAGAAAATTAGGTAAGATAGTAACTGTGCCAGTTTGTAAAGGGAATAGAGTGACAATAAGGCCATGTATATTAGATGATGCCGCAAGATTGGGAAAAGGCCCTTATGGAGTATGCGAGCCTTCAACTAAACGATTTGTCCGCTTAAAAGACCTGGACCTGGTAGTTGTGCCGGGAGTCGCCTTTGACAGGAAAGGCAACCGGCTAGGCCGCGGCAAAGGATGTTATGACCGTTTCTTAGAAAGGCTCCCCAAGGATATTCCTTCTATTGGATTGGCATTTGACTTCCAGATCTTACCAAACATACCCGCCAAAGCGCACGATATAAGCGTCAACAGAGTTGTCTTTGCTTAAAATCCGCTTTTCAAGAACCATCGCTGTATAAAATAAAGAGAGGCTGGTTATACCTATGCTGAATATAATCATATTTGGGGCAATCGCTTTAATTGCTACATGTCTGGGCTATTTTTTAAGGAAGCACCTGGCGGAGAAAAAGGTTAAAAGCGCGGAATTAGAGGCGCAATATATCTTAGAACAGGCTAAAAAAGAAGTGCAGGACAGGCGCAGAGAAATTGAATTAGAGGCAAAAGATCTTCTCTATAGGACGCGCCAGGATTTTGAACACGAGACCAAAGACAGAAAACAGGAAATGTTTAATCTGGAGAAGAGGCTCGCGCAAAAAGAAGAGAATATCGACCGCAGGCTGGAACTTTTAGAAAAAAAAGAGAAAGAAATCGAGCTTAAGTATGACAATCTGAGAAAACAGGAAGAATCTTTAAAGGCAAAAGAAGGCCAGCTGCAATTGCTTATTGCCGAAGAGAAGGAAAGATTACAAAAGATCTCTTCTTTATCCGCGGAAGAGGCAAAGCAGATCTTGCTGAGCCGGCTTAATGAGGAGTTGAATGCCGAGAAAGCGGTGCTTATAAAAAGGCAGGAGGAAGAAATACGCAGCCTGTCGGATAAGAAAGCAAGGGAGATCTTAAGCCTCGCTATTGGCAGGTGCGCTGCGGAACACACCGTTGAATCCACTGTAAGTGTGGTGACATTACCCAACGATGAAATGAAGGGGCGGGTCATCGGCAGGGAAGGCAGGAATATCCGCGCTCTGGAGATGGCTACGGGCGTGGATGTAATTATTGATGATACCCCCGAGGCCGTAACCCTATCGGCTTTTGATACGGTACGCAGAGAGATAGCGCGCCTTAGTTTAGAGAAGCTGATCAGCGACGGCAGGATCCATCCCGGCCGGATCGAAGAAATAGTTGAGAAGACCAAGAAAGAGATGGATGATAAGATACGCGAGGAAGGGGAGAAAGCGGCATTTGAGGCGGGAATTAATGGTTTACACCCGGAGATAATAAAGCTCTTGGGCCGTTTGAGATACCGCACCAGCTTCGGACAAAATGCCTTGCAGCATTCTAAAGAAGTTTCTTTTCTCCTGGGCACGATAGCTTCAGAGCTGGGTTTAGACCTTAAATTAGGCAGGCGCATCGGGCTGCTGCATGATATTGGAAAAGCTGTAGACCATCAAGTTGAAGGTACGCACGCTAAGCTGGGAGCAGCGCTTGCCAAGAAATACAATGAATCGGCAGAAGTTGTGGCTGCTATTGAGGCGCACCATGAAGAAATACAGCCTCAAAGCCTCTACGCGGTTTTAGCGATCGCGGCAGACGCGATAAGCGCCGCCAGGCCGGGCGCCAGGCGCGAGACCCTGGAAACATATATAAAAAGATTGGAGAAGCTGGAGTCTATCGCCAATCTGTTTAAGGGCGTTGAGAAGTCATTCGCTATACAGGCTGGCCGGGAGATCCGCGTGGTTGTGCAGCCGGAGAAAATATCAGATAGTGACGCGGTCAATCTTGCCCGTGATATTAGAAAAAAGATAGAAGAGGGGTTGGAGTATCCGGGGCAAATTAAAGTAACCGTGCTCCGTGAGACCAGGGCGATCGAATACGCCAAATAATCCATGAATATACTATTTATCGGAGATATAGTAGGCAGTCCCGGGAGAGAGGCAGTTAAAAAGCTACTGCCGGGATTAAAAAAAGAATATAAGCTGCAATTTGTGATCGCAAACGGAGAAAACGCGGCAGGCGGTTCAGGCATTACCAGTAAAGTCTCAGAGGAATTATTTGGCGCCGGGGTCGATGTAATGACCTCAGGAGACCATATCTGGAAAAAAAGGGAGATCTTTGAATTTATTAATCAGGAAGAGCGTATCCTGAGGCCGTTAAATTTTCCTAGCGGCGCTCCCGGCCGCGGTTTCGGAATATTTAAGACAAAAGACGGCGGCCTTAAGGTCGGCGTAATAAGCGTTAACGGCAGGGTATTCATGGAGGCCTTAGAATGCCCTTTTAGATCCGCTATGGCGGCGGTTGAGGCTATAGCTGCTCAGACAAATATAATAATCGTGGATATCCACGCCGAAGCCACATCAGAAAAAGTAGCTTTAAGCTGGTATCTGAATGGAAGAGTTTCAGCGGTATTGGGCACGCATACGCATATACAGACCGCGGACGAAAGGATTTTGTCAAAAGGGACAGCCTGCCTTACCGACGCGGGCATGACTGGCCCGTATAATTCTGTTATCGGAAGAAGAGTGGAGAATGTTTTGGAGAGATTCCTTACTTCTATCCCCGTAAAATTTGAAGTGGCTGAAGAAGATATCCAGCTACACGGGGCGGTTGTAGGCATAGATGAGCAGACAGGGAAGGCAAATTCTATTATTAGAATACAGAGAAAGCTGTCTTAAGATGAATAAGCGAAAAACCCGGAGTTTAAAATGTTTTTTAGTTTTAAGTTTTAGTTTCCTGCTTTTCGCTTTATACTTTGCGCCAACGTGTTTTGCTCAGCAAAGCGATGAGCTGGAATTTATATTAGATGCCGCCTCAAATACCATACCTTTACCCAGGATATTCAAACCCGGTATTGATTTAAGCGGCCGCGGATTTCATCGCGATACCGCCTGGCCGCAGACCATGGCGTCTAAGGAGGCCCTGGATAATTGGCAAAAGGATATCGGATTCGGCGGGATGTATCGCCTGCAGTATAGCCTTTGGGAGATAAGCCAGCTGGATAAGGACAAGGATTCACAGAAAAAGCTGTTGGATAATTACGAGAGTATTATTAAGAACATAACCAACGCAGGCGGTGTAGTTATCCTGGATATATTCGGCACGCCCGCCAATCTCGGCAAGGTCTTGGATAAGAAAAGCCCTCCTAAGGACCTTAAGGCATTTAAGGAATTAGTAAAAAGGACGATCCGCTACTTAAGTTGTGATAAAAGATACAATATCTGGTATGAGGTGTGGAGCGCCCCTGATATTGATGATTTCTTCTTGGGCAGGAAACAGGAATACCTTCATCTATACCGCGCAGTCGCGGAAGGCGTAAATGAGCTTAAGTCTGAAACGAAGATACATATACCTATCGGCGGCCCGAGCGTAAGCTGGTGGTTCCAGAATCTTGACGGCAACACCATTATCACCCCGGAGCGGAGCCTTATATATGAGCTAATCAAATTCTGCTATCATTATAACCTGCCTTTAGATTTTATCAGTTGGCACGGTTATTCCACCGACCCCGGAGTAGAAAAAGGCAGCACCATATACAATAAGGCTGTTGCCACTCTCATACGGGATTGGCTGACGTACTTCAGTTTTGACAGGAATACCCCTTTGATCGTGGATGAATGGAATTTTGACAGGGATGCCAATGTCTTAGCTGCCAGAGGGGAGCAATCCTTTATTTGCGCCAGCTATATCCCCAGCCGCATAAAAGGGATGCAGGAAGCAGGTATTAACTATCAGCTTTATTTTTCTCTGGAGGACTTCCAGAATAACAAAGAAGGCGTAGTAAGGAATACCGGCATATTTTCTTTTGACCCTGGATATTCGGCGTATAAGGGCGGCCCCAAGCCGATATACAATGTCTTTAAGATGCTCTCCAGGTTGGGGAACAGCCTGTTTATGTCAAAACTTAATGATGAATTTATCGGTGTAATCGCCACTAAAGACTCCGACCGCGTTGTCATGATCGTTTTTAATTATATCGACCCGGACATCGTCGCTAACTTTTTAACCAGAAATATCGCCGATTTAAACGCTTCTGAAGCAAAGGCTTTATTAAATGTTATTAACTCCCGGCAGCTAGAGAAGATCTTGCTGCATCAATTGGACGTGTCTACTTTACGCGCCACCAACAAAGTCAAAACTTTATTAACGAAGGCCCGGGAATTAAATGATACGGCTAAAAAATTTGAGTCGAGCGCGCGGAATATAAACATCAAGATCAAAAACCTTAAAGGCGATTATCTCTATCAAAGATATGTTATAGATTCTTCCTGCGGCTTCAATTGTGAATTTGCCCCGGCCCAACAGAAAGAATTAAGCGCCGCCGATATTCAGCAGGAAGTGTTGTCCTTAAAACCTTATTCGGTCCACATGATCGTGCTGGAAAAGAAACCCGCAGTACCCGAAAATACTAATCCTCCGGCAGGCACGGGGCCGGCTGCGGATACAGCCACTGCGCAGGCCAGCTCATCCGGGGCAGCCGATAATACTAAGAAGTAATGCAGACGAAAAAAAATAGTTCTGCCAGGCACATCTATACGGTTTCCCAGATCACCCAAGACATCAAATTAATTCTGGAAAATAATTTTAATGATGTTTGGGTGGAGGGGGAGGTTTCGGGATTTACCAGAACCCCTAAAGGGATAATGTTTTTTTCTTTAAAAGACAGCGGCAGCCTTCTTAAATGCGTGATGTTCAATTCTTCCGCCGTGAATGTAAAATTCGAGATCAAGGACGGCATGAACCTGATCTGTTACGGGAAGGTCAGTGTTTATGAAAAAGACGGCAAATATCAATTATACGCGCAGCAGGTTGAGCCTAAAGGGATAGGCAGCCTTCAACTGGCCCTGGAACAGTTAAAAGAGAAACTGGAGAAAGAGGGCTTATTTGCCGTAGAGCATAAAAGGCCTATACCGTATCTGCCCTCTAAGATAGGAGTGGTTACTTCTTTGTCAGGCGCGGCTATCAAGGATATCTTAAAGGTCTTAGACAGGCGTTTTGCTGATGTGCAAATCATCATTAATCCGGCTCAGGTACAGGGAGAGGCCGCCAAAGATGATATCTCCCGGGCTATAAAAGACTTCAATCTTTTTAATGAAACATTGCCCGGCCGCGAGCGCATAGAAGTGATGATCGTCGGCCGCGGCGGCGGCAGCATAGAAGATCTTTGGGCGTTCAATGAGGAAATAGTGGCCCGCGCGATATATAATTCCCAGATACCGGTAATTTCAGCCGTAGGGCACGAACGGGACTGGACCATCGCGGATCTGGTGGCTGATCTGCGCGCCCCGACTCCTTCTGTTGCCGCGGAATTAGTCATCCCGAAAAAGGAAGACTTAAAAGAAAGATTGGATGGTTTATCCGGCGGGCTTAAAAGGTCTTTTTTAGATGCTCTCCGTAATTTCCAAGAGGCCGTAGATGATTTTAACCACCGCTTAAGTTTGAGCGCGCAGAATTTGTTAAAATTAAGCGCCAGCGAGTTTGCAGCCTGCCGAAAAAGGTTGATATTATTGAATCCTGTGGTCATGATCCAGCAGTATAAGGAAAAGATGCGGGATCTGGCCAGGCAGATCTATGTCCGCATGCAGCACTTTATGGAACTAAGGCGGGCAGCATTAACCTCGGATGTTGAGAAGCTGTCAGGGCTTTCTCCTTTAAATATCTTAAACCGCGGCTACAGCATCACGTTTAAATTGCCGGACGGGGCGGTCATTAAAGACACCGGGTTTGTTAAAAAAGGCGATACTATTAAAACCAGGTTACATAAGGGGGAGATTTTGAGTCAGGTAATGGAGGTCCGTAAGAATGGCTGAGATAAGATTTGAGGGCGCTGGTGCGACGGATAAGGAGCACCGTTTAGCGCGCCTGCCGAGATGTGAGGCAGGCAGGCGACGAGAATTTTATTTGAGGAGGGATATTTTATGGCTGAGATAAAATTCGAGGAGGCGCTTAAGAAGCTTGAGAAGATCGTAGAAGACCTGGAACAAGGGGATATGTCTTTGGATGAGGCGTTAAAAAAATACCAGGAGGGCATTGAGCTCTCGCGCGTATGCAACCAAAGATTAGAGAGCGCTAAGAAGAAAATAGATATCCTGGTAAAGAACAAAAAAGGCGAATTCGAGTTAAAACCGGGCGAGGAAACAAGAGCGCAAGATTAATGTTATTAGAAGCAATAAACTCACCGCGGGATCTAAAGAAGCTTGCTCCTGAGCAGCTGCCGGAGCTTGCCGCAGAGATCCGGCAAAGGATTGTCGAGGTCGTTTCTCTTACGGGGGGGCATCTGGCGTCAAGTTTGGGCGCGGTAGAATTAATCATCGCGTTACATTATTGCCTGGATACGCCGCGCGATAAAATAATTTTTGATGTAGGGCATCAGGCCTACGCGCATAAGATACTGACCGGCAGAAACAATGATTTTTCTACTCTGCGCCAGTATCAAGGTTTAAGCGGGTTCCCCTCTAAGGATGAATCTGCCTACGATGTGTTTACCACAGGGCACAGTTCAAGCGCGGTATCTTTAGCTTTAGGACTTGCCTGCGCCAGAGATTATAATTTAGCCGGTAGCCCGTATTATAAAGTAGTAGCAGTAATCGGAGACGGCTCTTTAAGCGGCGGCCTGTGTTTTGAAGGGCTGAATAATGCCGGGCATCTTAAGAAGGATATGCTGGTAGTCTTAAATACTAACGAATTGAGCATAGCTCCTAATGTGGGTGCCTTAAGCACCTATCTGAATAAGATCATATCCCTTCCCATATATAACCGCTTTAGGGGTTCTCTGGAAAGTTTTGTGAAATCGCGCCTGCCCAAGGGCAGCCGTATCATAAAGCTCGCCAACAAGTTTGAAGAGGGGCTAAAAGGATTATTTGTCCCGGGTATGCTATTTGAGGAGTTAGGATTCCGTTATTTTGGGCCTTTCGACGGACACGATACAGGTGTTTTAATCAAAACGCTGAAAAACATCAGCAACGTTAAAGGGCCGGTATTGCTTCATGTGGTTACCAAAAAAGGCAAGGGGTATCTTCCGGCAGAAAACAATCCCGTCAGATTCCATGGCACCGGGCCGTTTGATATCAAGACAGGCGTAAGTTTATCTGAGAAGCAGGCTTCCTCCCCAAGGAGTTACACGGAAATATTCAGTAATAAATTATTGGAATTAGCAAAACTTGATAAAAAGATCATCGCCATAACCGCCGCCATGCCGGAAGGCACGGGCTTAGATCGGTTTCGCGACCTGTATCCCGAGAGATTTTTTGATGTAGGTATCGCGGAGGGCCACGCGGTATGCATGGCCTGCGGATTGGCTAGGGAGGGATTTAAACCGGTTGTGGCGGTATACTCTACATTCTTGCAAAGGGCTTACGACCAGATAATTGAGGACACAGCCTTGCAAAATGCGGCGGTTATCTTTGCTATTGACCGCGCGGGCATAGCAGGAGAAGATGGAGTAACCCATCAAGGTATTTTTGATATCGCTTTTTTAAGAAGCATCCCCAACCTGATTATCCTGGCGCCAAAAGACGGACAGGAATTAGAAGATATGCTTGAATTCTCTGTAGGCCTGGGCAGGCCTGTAGTAATAAGATACCCCAAGGCTTCGGCATCTTCAGTTAGTATCCATCAATCTCCGGCAACAGAAATTAAACTGGGGAAAGCCGAGGTTTTAAAAGAAGGAAAGGATTTTGCCGTAATCGCGTTAGGCAGTATGGTGGGGCCGTCTCTGGAAGCGATAGAATTATTAGAAAAGGACGGTTTGTCAGGCACCCTGGTTAACGCGCGTTTTGTAAAACCCCTGGATATAGATCTGTTTAAGGATATAAGTGCCAAGGCAAAGTTTATTTTTTCCGTTGAAGAAGGAATCTTAGACGGTGGCTTTGGCAGCGCGGTGCAGGAAACCGCGGGCCGGTCGGTAATAAGAATAGGCTTACCTTCCGAATTTATAACCCATGCCAAAAGGGATATTTTATTGGAGAAATACGGATTAACAAAAGAAGGTATCGCGCTGCGCATCAAGGGGCTTGTAAGGCAAAATGGCTAAAATAACTATTGATAGAGAGAAATGCAAAGGCTGCCTTTTGTGTATCAGCGTTTGTCCGCGGGGATTAATTTGTCTGGATAGTAAATTAAACCGGAAAGGGATAAGGCCTGTAAAGTTTTCTTCCCAGAGTGGCTCCGCAGCGGCAGGAGAAGCAAAGGCAGATCGTGGATGTCTCGCTTGTTCAATGTGCGCGGTTATTTGTCCGGATTGTTGTATTGAGGTGTGGAAGTGAAAAAAACTAAAAAAGTTTTAATGATCGGCAATGAAGCAATAGCTGAGGGAGCCTTGCAGGCAGGCTGTCGTTTTTACTCCGGTTACCCGATCACTCCCCAGAATGAATTGCCCGCCTACATGGCAAAACACATGCCCGAGGCCGGCGGGATATTTATTCAGGCAGAGTCTGAACTGTCCGCTATAAATATGGTATTCGGGGCAGCCGCCGCAGGAGCAATGGCGATGACTTCATCTTCAAGCCCGGGAATAAGCCTTAAACAGGAAGGCATCTCTTATATTGCCGGAGCGGAATTACCCGCGGTGATCGTAAATGTGATGCGCGGCGGCCCTGGTTTAGGCAATATCTGGCCGGCGCAGTCCGATTATTTTCAGGCTACACGCAGCGGCGGGCACGGGGATTACCACTTGATAGTTTTAGCGCCCGCTTCGGTGCAGGAATCGTATGATATTATGTTTACCGCTTTCAACCTGGCGGATAAATATCGGATTCCCGTAATGATACTGGCCGACGGAATGCTTGGCCAGATGATGGAACCTGTTATAGCCCGGAGCCAGAAGCCCGGGGTTAAGAAATTACCAGCTAAGCCGTGGACGTTGACAGGCTGCAAAGGAAGAAACCCTAATATAGTGAAATCATTTTATATGGCCTTAGGGGACTTAGAAAAATTTAACCTTGCTTTACAGAAGGAATACAAAGTTATACGGCAGGAAGAACAGCGCTGGGAAAGTTTCTTTTTAGATGACGCCGAGGTTGTCCTGGTTGCTTATGGCACGATGGCAAGAATAGTTAAAACCGCGGTAAATAAATTAAGGGCAAACGCTAAGAAAGTAGGCCTTATCCGCCCCATAACTTTATGGCCGTTCCCCGAAGCCGTATTTAAAAGACTGGCAGCCAGCGGCCGGCGGCTTAAGTTTTTAGTCATAGAGATGTCTTACGGGCAGATGCTGGAAGACGTGAAATTGGCGTCTGGCTGTAAATTACCGGTTGAATTTTTGGGGCGTTCCGGAGGCGGGATACCGGCGGAAACAGAGATAATCAGGAAAATAAATTCATTATTAAAGTAAATATGAAGAAAATACACGGGCATCCAAGATCATTAAGGCAGGTATCCACACATTACTGCCCTGGTTGCGGCCATGGCATAGCGCACAGGCTTATCGCTGAGGTGGTCGATGAATTAGGCATCAGGGAGCGCGTTATCGGAATTGCCCCTGTCGGATGTGCCGTGATCGCCTACGACTATTGGGATTTTGATTGTTCTGAAGCAGCCCACGGCAGGGCCTTGGCTGTGGCAACGGCAATAAAAAGAGTAAGACCGGAGAATATTGTTTTTACCTATCAGGGAGACGGAGATCTGGCTGCTATAGGCACAAATGAAACAATACATGCCGCTAACCGGGGAGAAAATCTTACCGTGGTATTTATAAATAACGCGATTTACGGCATGACCGGAGGGCAGATGGCGCCTACGACGTTGTTGGGCCAGAAGACCGCTACTACGCCTGAAGGCAGGGACAAATCGCAGGGCTGGCCATTAAAGATCTCGGAGATGCTGGCGTTGTTATCCGGCGTAAAATATATTGAACGCACATCTTTACATTCTCCAGGCGACATTATAAATACTAAAAGGGCCATAAAACAGGCATTCCAGAATCAGATAGACGGGGTAGGGTTCTCTCTGGTAGAGGTACTGTCGCCTTGCCCGACTTATTGGGGCTTGAGCCCCCTGGATGCGCTTAAATGGGTTAAGGACGCGATGAGTAAAGAGTTTCCAATAGGAAGAATAAAATAATCGTAAGCCAAAAGGCTAAACCAATGATAGAACATATAATTATTGCCGGTTCCGGCGGGCAGGGAGTAATGCTTCTAGGCAAGATCCTGGCGGAAGCGGCGATGAGAGAAGGTAAATTCGTAACCTGGCTTCCTTCTTACGGGGCAGAGGTGCGCGGCGGGACCAGCCATAGCATGGTAATAATTTCTGACGCGCAGATAGGTTCGCCCTTTGTGGAAAGAGCGGATTCCTTGATCATTATGAACGCGCCTTCTTTAGAGAAATTTAAGGGTAGGCTTGCTTACAAGGGCCTGCTGGTTATTAATAGTTCTTTAGCTCCCCGGTACGCGAATAAGAATGCGCGCCTGGCGCAGCATCCTTTTACCGACATAGCAATAAAACTCGGTAATATCAAAGTAGCCAATATGGCAGCTTTGGGTTGTTTTGTAGCGCATAAAAAAATCGTGGGCCTAAAAACTATTTCCAGGATCATTTCGGATATCGCTCCGAAAGATAAACAATATCTTATTGAGATTAATAAGAAAGCTTTGGAAGAAGGAGCAAAATTAATATGATCAGGGTTCGTTTCGCCCCTTCACCAACAGGGAATCTACATATCGGCGGCGCGCGCACCGCGTTGTTTAACTGGCTTTACGCTAAAGCAAAAAAGGGCAAATTTATCTTAAGGATAGAAGATACGGATAAGGTGCGCTCAAAGAAAGAATACCTGGATGAGATACTGTATAGCCTTAAGTGGCTCGGCTTTGATTGGGATGAGGTTTATTATCAGGGCCAGAGGTTTGATATCTATAGGGAACATGCCGAGAGATTGTTAAAAACCGGAGCGGCATATACAGAGAAATTGCAGGATTCATCATCTTGTGCCATTATATTTAAAGTTATCCCTCAGAAGATCAAGATAAATGATTTGATCCGCGGGGAAATTGAGTTTGACGCGCAGGACATCAAAGATCAGGTGCTTATAAAGTCCGACGGCAGCCCCGCGTACAATTTTGCCTGCGTGGTGGATGATGCCGCTATGAATATAACCCATGTCATAAGAGGCGATGATCATATCTCTAATACTCCCAAGCAGGTCCTTTTATATAAGGCGTTGGGTTATCCCGTGCCTGAATTCGCGCACCTGCCTTTGATATTGGGGAAAGAAGGCGGCAGGCTTTCTAAAAGGACAGGAGCTACTGCCATCAGCGATTACCGCAAAATGGGTTATCTGCCGGAGGCGCTGGTTAACTATCTTTTGCTTTTGGGTTGGTCCCCAGGAGGAAACCGCGAAGTAATCGATATTAAGGAAGCGATTAAATTATTCGATATTAAAGACGCCAATAAAACCGCGGCTACTTTTGATCTGGATAAGTTAAACTGGTTCAACAACCAGTATCTTAAGAAAGAAGACGCGCAAACCTTAGCTGATACCGTTATTCCCATCTTAATAGACAAAAAATATATCCCCGCGGATAATTTTGATAGAAATTATATAATTTCTTTAGTAAAATTATTCCAGGGCCGCCTGACTACATTAAATGATTTCGCGGACTGGGCGGATTTCTTTTTCCTTCAGGAGATTAAAATAGACCCGAAGGCAGAAGAAAAGTTTTTATCAAAAGACCTATCCAGGGAGTTCGCGCTTTTTTGCCAGAGGTTAGATGCTTTGGATAAGTTCGATATAGCCAGCACTGAAGCCGCCTTCCGGGAGATGGTTAAAGAGCTGGATATCGAAGCTAAAACCCTGATACATCCCATTCGCGTAGCCCTTACCGGCAAGACTATCGGCCCGGGGCTATTTGAGGTAATATACTATTTGGGCAAGGAGCGCACCAAGGAAAGGCTCAGCAAGTTTATAAAAAAGGAGTAGGCATGGCCAAAAGGATAAGTTTTTGTTGTTTAGCTGTTTTATTATGTGCCGTAATTCTCACCGGATGCGAGACCTGTAAAGGGGTTGCTAAAGGCGTATCCGAAGGAGTGGCCAAGGATACCCAGAGCACAGGCAATGTATTGCTTAGTGTCGATGATTGGATAAGAAGAAACCTCTGGTAAATTTTTGCCCTGTCGTCTAATCGGTAGGACTTCAGATTCTGGATCTGACTATCATGGTTCGATTCCATGCGGGGCAGCCAATAGGGGTCAGGGTTATTTTTTAATCGCCTTAGCTTTAAAAAACGACCTGGCCCTATTTTTCTGTATATATGTGAAACTGGGGAGGGTTTATGAAACCACCTTATGAATTTAAAAAGTTTTGTTTAGTCTTATTAATGGGTATGCTGATTTGCTCTTTAATGGGATGTTCAGCATGTTCAAAGAGCGTCGTCAGACTGCAAGGCCATCTTCAAGAATATCCGATTGCCACCGATGTTGTTACGACACTAAAGAGGACAGTCGTGCCTGGGCCAAAACCAACAGTCAAGATCAGTCTTGATGAGGTCTCAAAATATAAGCAATACGGATATGGCAACTGGACGTTTGGCGGTCCTCTTGATTCCGTAACGCGAACCGATATTATGCCGGCTTTTTATGATGAAGCCACTGTTACTAAAAAAGCAAAACTTTTAAGCTTCTTTACTATAACTGATATTCATATAACCGATAAAGAATCTCCTAATCAATTGATTTATCTTCAACGCTTGCATCCCAAACTACCGGTTGGCGCTTCGCTGTATTCAGGAATTATGTTGTATACCACCCAGGTTCTGGATGCTGCTGTCCAGACGATAAACACCCTTCATAAACAAAATCCGTTTGATTTCGGTATCTCTCTGGGGGATACCTGCAATAGCACACAGTACAACGAACTAAGGTGGTATATCGATGTTCTTGACGGCAAGGCCATTAACCCAAGCTCCGGTGCTCATCTCGGAGCCGACACCATAGATTATCAGAAGCCTTACCAGGCAGCAGGGCTTGATAAGTCTATCCCCTGGTATCAAGCTCTTGGTAACCACGATCATTTTTGGATCGGTTCAATCCCGGTGGACTATGGCCCCAGAAAGGACCTTCGGCAGTCCTATATTAGCGACGAAGTATTTGCTACGGCAGATATCCTTACAAATCCTACGATAATAAATAACCATGATTACTATATGGGCGTGCTTGATGGCTCGACTCCTTACGGTGATATAAAATACGCAGGGCCTGTTGCAGACTTCAAGACCCCTCCGAAGGTTGTTCCTGATTTGAACCGTCGCTCACTTTTGAGAACGGAGTGGATGAAAGAATTCTTTAACACATCAACAAACCCGCCTGGCCACGGTTTCAACTTGGCTGACGCCAATAATGGTTTTGCCTGTTATAGTTTCGTGCCGAATACAGCTATACCAATCAAGGTTATTGTGCTTGACGACACCCAAAGGGATGACGATGGTTCTCTCGACATCCATGGGCATGGTTTCCTTGACCAGGAGCGCTGGGATTGGTTAAAGAAAGAACTTGCGGATGGAGATGCTGCCGGTCAGCTGATGATTATCGCCGCGCACATACCAATAGGCGTGGAAGTGACCGCGCCTAAATCTGAGATGGGTTGGTGGACAGATCCTAAAAATGCCGTGACCCTGCCGGATCTGATTGCTGAACTTCAAAACCATCCGAATCTGATCATGTGGATTTCGGGGCATCGTCATTTAAATGTCGTTAAAGCGTTTATATCGCCTGATCCGGTTAACGCTCCCGAAAAAGGCTTTTGGCAGGTTGAGACTTCATCGTTAAGAGATTTCCCGCAGCAGTTCCGTACTTTTGAGGTCTATCTTAATAGTGACAATACAATTTCAATCGTTACGACCGACGTTGATCCGGCAGTTAAAGAGGGATCGCTTGCTGCGAAATCGCGAACATACGCAATTGCGGCAGAGCAGATAGTCGGAGCTGATATATATGGATTTAATCCCACTAATGACCCGACCATAAAACCAATGCCTACCGGTTCATACAATGCAGAGCTTGTGAAGAAATTGAGCCCTGCGATGCAGGCGAAGATGCAAAAGCTTGGAAAGGAATAGCGTATGTTTATGAAAAGTTTACTTATGAAATTAACTTTTGTTCTGCTACTTTTTGTAAGCACAGCTTTTGCTGCCGATCCGTTGCCTTCTTGGAATAACACCGTACCTAAGAAAACCATTATCGCTTTTGTTGAGGATGTGACGAAACCCAGTTCGCAGAATTTCGTACCGGTTCAGGAACGTATTGCTACCTTTGATAACGACGGCACACTTTGGGCGGAGCAACCGATATATTTTCAGTACTACTTTGCCTTTGAGCGCGTCAAAGCACTCGCGTCGCAGCATCCGGAGTGGAAAAACCAGGAACCTTTCGCCTCTGTGCTCAAAGGCGACCTGAATACTGTGCTATCCGGAGGTGATCATGCGCTCATGACAATGTTTATGGCTACGCAGTCAGGAATGACCACCGATCAATTTGAAAAATCTGTTAAGGACTGGATCTCTACTGCAAGACATCCTAAAACCAAGCGGTTATATACAGAGATGGTATACCAGCCTATGCTTGAACTGCTTGTTTACTTACGCGCGAACGGATTCAAAACTTATATTGTCTCCGGTGGTAGTGTTGAGTTCATGCGTCCATGGTCGGAAAGGGTCTATGGTATACCACCTGAACAAGTCATTGGAACCAGCAACAAGATGAAGTTTGAACTTCGAAATGGTATGCCGGTGCTCGTGGAGACTTCGGAGCTTAACTTCGTCGATGATAGAGGAGGTAAACCCGTAGGCATCGAGTCTTGTATCGGCCGTCGACCGATTGCCTCGTTCGGCAATTCCGATGGGGACCTGCAAATGATGCAATGGACTGCCGCCGGTAGCGGAGCCCGTTTTTGTCTTTATATACACCATACCGATGCCCAGCGTGAGTGGGCTTATGACCGTCAGTCGGTTATCGGCCGTTTCGACAAAGCTCTCGACGAAGCCTTGGCCAAAGGCTGGACGATTGTAGACATGAAGAACGACTGGAAGATCATTTATCCGGGTGATAAATAAATGCGGAAGCGATGCGTAGAAGTATAATATCTTTTTTGTGCTCGGTTTTATCGATTCTAAATTTCGTATTCATAAGCTCTGCCTTTGCCGGGGAGCAAGGACATTATGCCCCTGCGCCTATGGCACTGAGAGATTATGTTATGCCGCCTAAGGGTTTTTATGTGATCGGCTATGATACTTATTATCATGCAGACAAAATGAAAGACTCAAGCGGTAGCACCCTAGACTCAGTGAGTGTTTCAGGTTTATGGAGAGGGACTGTTAAATCAGTACCGATCACAATCACGGGTACTCTTAACGCGAACTTGGATTTTAATATACATAGCGCGATGCAGACCCTTGCGCTTGCCTGGGCTACCGATAAAAAGATCTTGGGAGCTGATTATGGGTTTATGATAATACCATCATGGGGCTATACGAGCGTTAATGTCGCGGTCCAAGGGACAGCATCAGGTACGATTAAGGTAGGATCGCATTCCCGGGATTTTTCCAAGGGAGAAGAAGTTAAAATTAAGGGCGAGCAGTGGGGGCTCGGAGATTTAATTGTTCAGCCTCTGTGGCTAGACTGGAGAGGCAAGAGACATGATGTGGCTTTTAGCTATGCTGCAACGTTTCCGACCGGAGCCTACGATAAAGACAAAGTCGCTAACGTTGGTATGGGATTTTTTTCGCAGCGCCTGCAGGCAGCTACATATTTTTATCCGTTTGAAAATAAAACCACGGCCTTTATGTTTACTCCTACCTATGAATGGAATAGTAAGAAAATCGATACGGATATTCAGCCGGGCCAGACCATGACAATTGAATATGGCGTAAGCCAGTATGTGCATCCGCGTGTTGAAATTGGGCTTAGCGGGTATAATCAGTGGCAGATTACTGATGATTCTGGAAGCGCGGCTACGGATAAGACCAGGGATGCTATTGGCGGTGTTGGGGCGCAGATTGTTTACTGGGCGATTAAAGATAAATGTTCTTTTACTGTAAAGGTCAGTAAGGAGTACGCAGGAAAAGATCGGCTTGAAGGAATTTTTGAGTCGTTGAACTTTGTGTGGATTTTTTGACCCGCCTTACTTAGTTGTATCCTGCCTGCGCAAAAAATAGCTTCTTTTGGCATATGTCACCCTCCAGAGAGGTGATAAGTGACATTAAATCTATATCTTATAGCCTATAACTTCTTGATATTTGCTTAACTTCCTATATAATTATACTACTGTCCGGTAAAAATTGGTTTCCCTTGGTGTCATTCCCGCGAAAGCGGGAATCCACTGACGAGAGCCGCTTCATTGATGCTTGCTTACGCAGGCATGACATAAAGAATAGTATTTTTTCGCCATCCATAACATGCATATTCGCAAAGAGATGCAATTTGGCGGACAGGAGTGATATAATTATTGGAATTAGTTTAATATCACGCAGAACGAGAAGTAAATATTGTAATATCAAAAAACATCCAATAACAATACAGAAATCATGCCGAACGGTAATAACATGTTAAAGCAGCATTTGGGATTAAGCGCCATTCATTTAGAAATTGGTAAGTCACAATACTTTATATCTTCATCTAGTACTGATGTCGATCGTGCCATTAGTTTGCTTTCCGAATTCAACAATGCTGTTTTTATAGTTGAGGATCAGAAACAGGCTGGGAATAGACTAATTGCCGAAACGGTTAATAAATTTTCTCGTGATGCATCAGGGCAGATTGTGAGAAAGGGTTTTCAATTAGATGCTAAAGAATTCATAAATGCTTCCAGTGGTCAAATAGAGATTCGTCTCGAAGAAATACTTGGTGTTTTAGAAAATGAGAGAGAAAAGTCATTGTTAGTTATTACATCTTTAGAAGAGTTTGCTAGAAATGAACGGCTGGCAAAGTTACTTCAAAAAGTTGTAAAAGCATCTTCTTTTTCTATATTGGGCATAACTACGATTGATGGGTTTCGCCAATTAGAAAAAAATCCGGAACTCGCCGGTTGCTTACAATTTATCCTTTCCGAAAAATCCCCCCGGATACATAAGCGTAGTGAATCAGTGTTGATTATAGGCGCGACTTCGTTATTTGGAAATGCGGTATATCAGCTTTTTAGCCGGGAATATAAGTTTGTTAGGGGGACTGGTTTTAGTAAAGCAGGTCTTTTAGGTTTTGATAAATTAGACGTTATGTCCGAGGAGGAAATTAAGGAGTATTTTGCGGTGCATCCGGCTTTTGATATTATTATCTATATTACCGGTGAAGCTGATGCGGATGTAGCTGAAAAGGAAAGAGATAGAGCTAAGGCATTAAATGTTGATGCGGTTACTATTATCGCGCGATATGCGAAAAATAACAAGTTTGTTTATATCTCTTCTGAATATGTGTTTGATGGTAGCACATGGCCTTATGGTTCGTATTCAGAGGCTAGGCCGATCAATTATTACGGACGCACGAAATTGGAGGGGGAGGGAGTTTCTTTAAAGAATTTTCCTGATGCTTTGGTATTGCGTTTGGGTGCTCTTTACGGGTATAACAGCCCACGCGACAAGAAGACATCAGTCAGTAAGATTATTGCCAGTTTTGATAAGAACGAAGTTCTTAAGGTAGATAATATTCAAATTAAACATCCGATTTTACTCGAAGATGCTGCCAAGACACTATTAAAACTTCTTGATTATGGTGCTACCGGGATATATCAGGCCAATGGCCCAGAAGGATTAAATAAACAAGAAATGGCAAAGCAAATCGTGGAGGTGTATAGCGATGTAGCCAGCCGTACTTTTTCTTCTCCTATTGTTGGTATTGAGCAACCGGCCGCTGCAGCCAAACCTCTTAATACTCATATGGTAAATGTGGACACTCCAAGGTCTTTTAGGGAAGGGATTCGTTTTATGCTTCTAAAGCAGAAAACATCCAGCCAGAAAGACAATAATGGACATTAAGAGTACTAAGTTTCTTGATCTTGATCAAGGACTAACACCGCAGAGTTTAACCTTAAGCAATAAAGATATGGATTTTTTGACCAAATTTCCCATTAAATTCATAGAGGGAAATTTTGCTAATTATATATGGGGAGGGCGTTATCTTTATGCTCTGAAGGGTATGCCCTATGATGGGAATACCCCGATAGCAGCCGAATCTTGGGAAGTCTCCGGCCATAAGAAATATTCTTCGCGTATTCTAATGCCGGATAAAAGAATTTTTACTCTCAATGATATACTAAAAGATGAGCAATTAGCGCGGCTGATCTTGGGAGATATTGTTGTGGAGCATTTTGGGCAGGGTTTCCCCATACTTGTTAAGTTTATTGATGTGCATCAGCATATGTCAGTACATTTGCATCCTTCTCATAAAAATGCGAAGGCATTCGGAGAAGAGGACCCGGGCAAAGAAGAGATATTTATAGTTATTGATTTACATGAAGATGCGGAGAACGTGTTATACCTAGGTTTAAAAGATAGTGTAAGCCCTAAGGATTTCGAAGCCGTTGTTAACAGGGGCGAGAATATTCTTGGTTTACTGCATAAGATCTGCGTTTCTCCGGGGGATATATTCCGCATACCTTCTGGTATTTTACATTGTTGGGCAGGGGGGGTTATTGCGGTTGAAATTGCCGAATCCAGCGATTTGACTTACCGCGTATATGATTTTCTTCGGCAAAGGCCTATGCATATTAAAAAAGGGTTGGCTTCTATTGATTATAGATTTAACTTGAGCCCCACACTAAAAAAAGAATGTAAGGGCAAGTGGGAAACGATGTTAACTAAAGGAGTTGATTCTGTTGTAACTCGTAATGCCATAAAGGTTGAGCGTATAAGGCTTGGTTTCGACAGCGATTCGATTAAGATTAATAACCGCGAAATATTTGAGGTATTAATGGGAATTGAGGGCGTGGTTGAGATCACGTCTTTAAAAGATGATTGGTCTATTCACCTACATAAGGGGGTCTCGGTTCTCATTCCGGCTAGTGCCGGAGATTATCTACTCAAAGGCATTGATGAATTAAACAAAAACCGTGCACTTCGTATTAGTATGAGGATACTTGAAAGGAGCAGTTAATAATATGGTAACAATGCAAGGATTGGAAAAAAGGCTTTTGAAGGAAGAATCCCGGCACTGTTCTTATGGAGATACCGCTCATTATTTAAAAGAGCCAAAAATTTTCTCTGAATGCGAGGGTTCATTTTTATACGATTGTAACGGCATGCCATATCTAGATCTTCAAATGTGGTATTCCGCAGTAAATTTGGGCTACAAGAATAAACGAGTGAATGATACAGTCAGGTGTCAACTTGATCATCTGCCTCAATTAGCCAGCCAGTATTTACATAGGGAGAAAATTGAACTCGCTAGTATTATGGCTAAACAAATGCAAAAATCTTTTCAAAGCAAAGGCAGGTTACATTTTAATGTAGGCGGATCCCAGGCCATCGAAGATAGCATCAAGCTTATTCGTAAGACAACAGGCAAAACGCAATTCTTTGCATTTCAGGGGGGATATCATGGGAGGACAATTGGTGCCTCGGAGATCACATCAAGCTATCGTTATAGGAAACCCTACGGTCATTTTTCTAATAGGGCGCAATTTATTCCATATCCCTATTGTTTTCGTTGTCATTATGGTAAACAGCCTGACTCTTGTAAATATTATTGCGTAAGCCAATTCGAGAAGTTGTTTGAAACGGAGTATAATTCTATCGTCGATACCAAAACCAATGAATGCGAATTCGCGGCTTTTTATATCGAACCTATTCAGGGTACAGGCGGTTATATTATACCGCCTCCCGAGTACTTCAAGAAGATTAAGAAAATTTTAGACTATTATAAGATTTATCTTGTTGATGATGAAATGCAAATGGGTTTCTATCGAACAGGGCGATTCTGGGCACTTGAGCATTTTGGTATTAAGCCCGATGTATTAGTTTTTGGCAAGGCACTCACCAATGGCATGAATCCTTTGTCTGGCTTCTGGGCTAAAGAGGAACTTATTAAGCCAGAGGTTTTCCCTCCCGGATCAACGCACTCCACATTTTCATCTAATCCCATGGGTACTACCGCGGGGTTAGAGGTGATGAAGATACTTCAAGATAAGACATTAGCCAATCGGATAAATAGCAGCGGCAAGAAGTTCGTAAGTATGCTTAAGAAACTTCAAAAAAAATATAAAGAGATTGGTGATGTTACAGGCATAGGGTTAGCTATCCGTCTTGAGATCTGCGAGAAAGACGGTATTACGCCGAATAGGCGATTGACAGATCAGATATTTCAAGCAGGGCTTAAGGGCGGCCTGGAATACAACGGAAAGAAATACGGTTTAGTACTGGACGTCGGGGGTTATTTTAAGAACGCCTTTACGTTGGCCCCTTCTTTTTACATCACCGAAGAAGAAATCGGAATGGCATATAAGTTTTTAGATGAGTTATTCGGTCGTTTTACTGCTTCGAAACGCCGCCCGAAACAAAAAATATAACCAAAGAATTTACGAGCGTTTAGGCGAGGGGCCAAGCTTATATCGTAGAGGGTTCTTATCCGGAGTAAAATAATAAAAGGTGAGGTCTTAAATTCAGGCAATAGCAGTCAACGCTATTTCAGATTAAATTCTCCCTCCGTGTTTTATTTCTTGCCAGGTTGATTTTAAATATTTAGCTTTTAAATAATATAACATTAACAGGGGATTTTGACAAATGGCCAAGGTTATTTTTTGCCAAAGATTTGTTTATTCCTATTTCGGCATCATGTCCATATCAGCTTTGCTAAAAAGAGAGGGGCATCAGGCAGGGCTGGTTATGGAGGCGGATATCAAGAAAGCAGTCTTGAAAATAATTCATGCTGATCCGGAGGTAGTTATGTTTTCAACCCTTACGGCAACAGGGGATTTTGAGTGGTCGCTGGAGGTCGCCAAAGGGTTAAAACAAAAAAATAAAAACATTTTGGTGGTTTTCGGGAATTTACATCCCACCTTATTCCCGGAAGAAACGATGAGACAGGAAGCCGTGGATGTTATTTGCCGGGGGGAGGGAGAATTCCCCATGTTGGAGTTATGTAACCGGTTAGAGCGCGGGGTGAGCTATTTTGATATTCCCGGATTATGGGTTAAGTCACCCGAAGGCATTGTCAGGAATCCTCTGGGGGCGCTCATAGAGGATTTAGACGTTTTGCCTTTTCCTGACCGCGATCTTTATCAGCAATATGGATATTTTGACAACTTAGATTCCATTGATGTGATCGCCGGTAGAGGCTGTATTTTTAGCTGTAGTTATTGTATGAATCCGGCATTAAAGGAAATATTCCGGGATAAAGGAAGATTTGTCCGTAAATTCAGCCCGTCCTATATTATCAGCGAACTGGAAGAAGTTAATAATAAGTTTAAACCCAGGTCATTTACTTTTGTTGATGAATTATTTACGGTAAACAAGGGATGGCTTAGAGAATTTTCTGAAATGTATAAGGCGCGTATCAATTTGCCTTTCGTCTGCAATATTACCGCCGATACCATTGACGAAGAAAGTATTTCTTGGTTAGCTAAGGCAGGAGTTTCCAGGGTATGTATGGGCGTGGAAACAGGCAATGAAGGGGTCCGTAATAAACTCCTTAATAAACATCTAAGCAACGCCCAGATCGAAGAGGCGGCGGCCAGGCTGCATGAGCATAACATTAAGTTTTTAACCTCAAATATTATCGGCCTGCCCGGAGAAACGGTAAAGGGCGCTTTTGAGACGATAGAATTCAATCAAAAGATAAAAACAGATTTTGTCTATTTTTCGGTATTTCAGCCCTACCCTAAACTTCCCTTAACGAAGAAAATGCAGGAGGAGGGGGTCCTTGAGCCAATACAGCCGGCGGATTTTAACACCACGTTCTTTAAGGACTCGGTTCTAAAGCAGCGCAATATTAATCAATTGGTCAACTTGCATAAGTTCTTTTTCCTGGTTTTCAGATTCCCGTGGATAAAGCCAATTGTTAAGCTTTTAATCCATTTACCGCCCAATCGTTTCTTTGAGCAAATCTTTATTTTGAGTTATGGCTGGCTGGCCTTAAGTTGTTTTCGCAGGCATCCTCTACAACTTCTGGCCATGGGCCGCGGCAACACGAAGATCTTTTATGGCGACAAAGGAGTTGCCGGCAGCGCATAATTTCTGGAAATCTTCCAGAATTGCTATATAATAAACCTATGGCTAGTCGGTCGTCTCGAAGATCTAAAGGCGTTACGATATTTGGCATCCTGCTGATCTTGAGCTCTCTTATGCACATGCACAAGTTGCTCACAGAAGGAGCGCAGTACGCTAATATCTACAGTTATTTGCCCGCGTGGCTGATCACAGTACGGTATTCTTTTTCCTGGTTACAAAGAATTATTGGGATCTTTACGGGATTCGGGATCTTAGCTAAGAAAGAAATCGCCCGTAAAATAGCGATCGCCATAGGGTGTTTTACTATTTTGACCGTTTACTGGAAACATCCCTATCCGGCGGTTAAGCTTCATACCCAATATTTAGAGGAACAGTTTGGATACATCCTAGCTCAAACAGGTACAGGGGTGACATTTCCATCGATGGCCCTGTTTGCCGTTATCGCCCTGTGTATTTGCGATATTATTTTCTGGGGTATCTCTATTTATTTTCTTACCCGTCCGGCAGTCAAGAACCAATTTAAGTAGGATTCATGAGCGCACCCTATTCTCTAAAGGGGTCTCATTACCGCAGCGAATTTCTTTATACTGCCCTAACCCTGTTAAAACTCGGCCCAGGCTATCATCTTCGTTACCGGATCGCCGCGCGATATATCCATCCCAAAGAATCTGTTATTGATGTTTGTTCCGGATCCGGAGGCCTTAAATATTTTATTCCCAAAGACTGCCCGTATACTGCCGTTGAAGCGAGCCCGGAATTCAGCGCTATTCTTCAGAAGAAAGGCCTCAACCATATTACCTGTGATCTCCACGCAGGGCTGCCGCATCCTGCCTTATCATCCGACGTTATAGTAATGCTTATTTCCCTTTGTCAATTCCGTAACGCCTCGGCAGGCTTTTTGCTGGAGAGTTTTAAGAAAATGGCAAAGCGTGTTGTCATTATAGAAGATGTTTTATCCTGTCCGAGGAGCGAAAGATCTTTGGTTTATCGTGCCATTAATTATCTTTGCGCAACTGATTATTGCCTGCCTTTTTCTTTGTATACGCGTTTGGAATTCACGGAGTTAATGCGAAACCATGGCTATGCATGCGAGGACGCCGGCGGCCGGTATATGGTTGGATCATACGGTTATGACCCAGAACAGGGGGAAATTAGCTATCAGAAAGAATAATACTATGAATATACCCTGGGCGCGGCCGTATTTCTGGGGTAGGGAACAAGAGTTTGTGGCTGACGCGTTAAATTCATCCTGGATTTCCAGCGGCCCGTATGTCGGAAGATTTGAAAAGGAATTTGCCGATTATCACGGCGCGCGGTTTTGCATTACCACGTCGAGCGGGACCAGCGCGCTGCATTTGGCTCTTTTGGCTATAGGTGTAGGCCCGGGAGATGAAGTTGTTGTGCCGGGCTTTACATTTATCGCTCCGGTCAATATGATCATTGCTGTAGGTGCTAAGCCGGCCTACGCTGATATCGATCCGGATACCTGGTGTGTTGATACGGCATGCGTCGAGCGGAATATCTCAGCCAAGACAAAAGCGATTATGGCGGTCCATCCCTACGGGAACGTCTGTGATATGGCAGCTCTGCGGCGTTTAGCTGATCGGCGCGAACTTTATTTGGTTGAGGACTCCGCTGAGGCGTTATTTTCAAGATACCGCGGTAAATTAGCCGGGACATTCGGAGATATCGGCTGTTTTAGTTTTCAGGCAACCAAGGCCATCACTACCGGAGAAGGCGGTTGCGTTATTACATCAAATAAGGAATTATCTTCCAGGATGCGTCTTATCCGCGACCACGGCATGTCTGGGCCGCGGAAGTATTGGCACGATATCTTAGGATACAATTTCCGGTTGACTAATATACAGGCGGCGTTGGGGTGCGCGCAGTTTAAAAACGCGTCGAAGATCATATCAGCCAAACGTAAAATATACTCTCTCTACCTGCGGCATCTTAAGAATGAGGAAGGGATCAGATTACAATTCATTAAGCCTAAGGTCGAGCCTGTATTCTGGTGCGTAGCCGTTGAAATAGACCCCGCGGTTTTTGGCGTAAGCAGAGATTCGCTTATGAGGCGTCTGTTATTATCCGGGATCGAGACCCGCCCGGGATTCTATCCCGCAAGCCTTATGCCTTTTTACCGCGCGCCAGCTTTACCTGTGTCTGAACATATCAGCGCCAGGGCTATAAGCCTTCCCTCGTTTCTGGCGTTAACGGAGCCCCAGATCAGATACGTATGCAGCCGCTTAAAGAAATTAAGGAAAAAGGGCGTATGAATAAGATCTCGGTGATCCTGCCCGCGTTTAATGAACGGGGAAATATAGTATTTCTCATACGCGCTATCCATAATGAGCTGGGAGATTCTCCCCATGAAATATTGGTAGTTGACGATCAGAGCCCCGACGGGACGGCGCAGGCTGTTATAGATATGCGGGATTCCGCCTCCCGCCTGATTACTCGGGATAGAGATCACGGTTATGCCAAATCTATACGGTGCGGTATTGAACAGGCCGCGGGCGACATCTTGATTATCATGGATTCCGATTTTAATCATAGCCCGCGGTATATCCCCCAGATGGTAGAGATGTTGTCGCGCTATAGTTGTGTCTCTGCCTCCAGGTTTCTTAACGGAGGGCAGATGGTTCCTGCCTGGCGGGGTATATCCAGCAGGATTTTTAACATATTTGTTCGTAGGATTACCGGCGGGAGGATGACTGACAACCTCTATGGTTTCTTTGGTCTTAAGCGCGAAGCACTTAAGGGCTGCCCTTTTGATGATATTTTCTGGGGGTTTGGTGATTACGCCATACGCCTGTTATTTTATCTGCAAAAGAACAAAGTAAATATTTCTGAATTTCCAGCGGTCTGCGGCCAGCGATTGTCCGGCCTAAGCAGGATGCGTTATTTCCACGCGCTTTGCCTGTATACTAAAGAAACGCTGGCGCTCGCCGGGAAGGGCAGGATACAATGACTGGTTCTCAAATAGAAAAATGCCGCGTGTGCGGCAATCAGAATTTAATCCCTGTCTGCGACCTGGGAACCATGGCGTTTACAGGCGTATTTCCCAAAAAAGACGAACAAGGTGTTCCCGAAGGGCCGTTAGAACTCGTGAAGTGCCATAGTGACAGAAATGGGGCCTGCGGGCTTGTCCAGCTTAGGCATTCATTCGACCCGCGTATTCTTTTTGGCGAAAGTTATGGTTACCGCTCAGGGTTAAACGGATCTATGCGGCAGCATTTGCAAGCACTCGCATGGAAGATCCGCAGTTTCGCGTCTCTTGAGGCGGAAGATATCATACTGGATATAGGCAGCAATGATGGAACATTACTTAGTTTCTTTTCCGGAGAAGATCTTATCCTGTTTGGAGTTGATCCGACTGCCAGCCAGTTCAGGAGGTATTATCCTGAAGACGCCCGCGTAATCCCCGCTTTGTTTTCCAGCAGCCTTATTAAGAAAGATCTAGGGGCAAAAAAGGCAAAAGTCATCACGGCAATCGCTGTTTTCTATGATTTCCCCGCGCCGGTGGAATTTCTTAAGGAGGCCAAAGAGATCTTAAGTGATGACGGTATCTGTGTTTTAGAGCAGAGTTATTTACCTTCGGTGCTTGACAACTGCGCTTATGATATGGTCTGCCACGAGCACGCGGCTTACTATAGATTAAAACAAATTAAATGGCTGGCGGATCAGGCAGGCCTTAAGATAATCAGTTGCGAGTTAAACCAGGTTAACGGGGGGAGTTTATGCGTGGTCCTGGCACAAAAATGCTCCGCGTTTAGCGAAGATTCAGATACTGTTAAGCGGCTTATTAACCAGGAAGAGGGGATGTTATTGGATGCTTTATCTCCCTACGCAACTTTTCGCGAAAATATTCTTAAGCACCGCCAGGCTCTATGCCGCGCGATTGATTCTTTACGCGCTGAAGGCAGGCGTATCTTTGGCTATGGCGCTTCTACTAAAGGGAATGTTCTACTACAGTTCTGCGGATTGAGCCCTCAGGAGGTTCCATTTGTGGCGGATATTAACGAAGACAAGTGGGGACGGGTCTGCCCGGGAACAAGGATCCCTATTATTTCCGAAGAGGAAGCAATATCCAAGAAGCCGGATGTTTTTTTCGTCCTTCCTTGGCATTTTAAAGAAAGTTTCCTGGCAAAAGAGGAGAGATACTTGCGGCAGGGCGGCATGTTTCTTTTCCCATTGCCCAGGGTGGATATTATAAAAAAACAAGGATGTAAAACGTGATCCGGAGAGTGGTTTATTATTTCTGTTCTTCCAGCCTGCCTTGTATATTTTGAAGTTCTTGGTTCTTCATGAGGCTCATAAACTTCTCATTTTTCATCAAAGACTTGATGTCCTGAGATTTCACAGCGTCGGCAATCTCCGGGTCTTTTAATATTTCCTGAAACTGGGGATCAAGAAGCAGTTTAGAAACGGATTTTATAGTTTCCGGGTCGTTTGCTATTTTTGACTGCATCCGTTCCATTTCTGAATTTATGGCTTCTTTTGTCTGCGGAGAAGGCGTTTCCTGAGTTACCGGAGTCAGGTCCTTAGTTACAAGGATGGGCGCAATAGTTGTATTTTCTGTCGTAATACGGCGTATTTTTGCCAGGTTGATTTCAATTTTACCCAGGCTTGCCGTGTTTACGGTATAGGTGCCTTTATTAAGAGACGCGATTTCTCCTTCAATTATACTGCCATCGGTTAGCTCTATTCTGCTTATCTGTCCGCAATAGGCGGGCATGCTTATGCCGAGAATGAGTGCCAGGCAGAGAGTGTATTTTTTCATGCCAAGGCTATTTAGCGGTAGATAACATATAATCAATAAGCTTGTCGCTTGCTTTATTCTGTTTTAGGTAAGTGATGATCTCCGAGTTAAGTTTGTATACCGAATGCGTCCTGTCAATTTCGCTGATTATAACAGCGTCGGGAGTGCCTTGGGATGTCATTTCAGCTATTTTAGTTAAAGATATGTGGTTAGGGTTTACTGCTGTCGCTTCTTTATCCTTCTTGTCCATGGCGTTGCCGATCAGGCCGCCGCCCAATACTCCCGCTACTGCGCCAATCCCCGCTCCTTCCAGTCCATGGCCGCTCTGATGCCCGATTATTCCTCCAGCGGTAGCGCCGATCAACCCTCCGGCGACCGCCCCGGTTTTCGTTTTCGGCCCCAGAGATTCACACCCCGCGGCTATTAAAGCCAATACCGCGAATAAAACTAATAATTTTCCTTTTTTCATGCCTAGCCTCCTTCTTGTCCGCGCCGGTTTTTATAAACAGATATATTTTTACATAAAAATTAATATAAAACAAGAGTTTATTATTGCTTTATTTTCTGATATAGTAATAGATATAGTTCTTAGTGTCTTTTAGAAGGGTAGCGAAGGGAGGGGTAAGATGGCAGAGTTAAAAGAGTTGCTGCAGGGCGCGGACTGGAAGCAGGAAAAACACGTTCCGGTAATTGAGGCGGCTGATAAAGCAAAAAAGGGGGAATTCCTTACTGTTAAAGTCAGCGTAGGCAAAGAAATCCCTCACCCTAATACTACGGCACATCATATCCGCTGGATAGAAGTTTATTTTCTAGCCAAAGGGGAGAAATTTCCTTATCAGATCGGAAGGTTTGAATTCAATTCTCATGGAGAATCAACGCAGGGGCCGGATACAAGCAGCATATATACCCATCCCGAAGCAGATTTGAAGTTTAAGACAGATAAGCCAGGCGTAATTCTTGCCTCTTCTTATTGCAACATCCACGGGCTCTGGCAAAATTCCAAAGATTTGGAAATAGTATAGATTTATTCTTTCCCGCTTGACTTAATTCCTGTCATAAAGTAGAATTAATTTGATGTGATGGTACGCGCGGGTGGTGGAATGGCAGACACGCTACTTTGAGGGGGTAGTGGGGCAACCCGTGAGAGTTCAAGTCTCTCCCCGCGCACCAAATCCCCCCTAGTTTTCTTTATCAACTTTACGCTTATCTTTTACGTAATTACTTTTCTCAAGGCTCTTGGCGAGAGATTTTAATTCCGCCCCGATCTCCCCGATCTGGGCAACATGGGTAATCTTACGGAACTCATTTGTTACTACTCCGATAGACACAGACAGAAGCGGTATTTTTCGTTCTTTGCCTTGCCTGTCGAAGGCAAAGATATAGCCTTTTTCCCGGTCAGTCTCATTATAAAAGGTAGGGGAGGTCTTCTCGAAATCGGCGATTATCGTCTCGCAGATATTGTCTACGAATTTGGGGGTGGTGATGACCACAAAATCATCTCCGCCGATATGGCCGATGAAATCTTCCGGGCTGCCGGCTTGCTGCGTCGAGCGTATTAATATGCGGGCAGTCTCGCGGATAACTTCATCCCCGTGCTCAAAGCCGTATTTATCATTATACGCCTTGAATTTATCCAGATCTACGTAGCAGACGGCAAGGTCGGACTTATTCTCTATTCTGCGCGAAAGCTCGGTTAGGATAGAAACATTGCCGGGCAGGCGCGTTAACGGGTTAGCCTCAAGGTCTCTTTCCGTGCGCCGCAAGCTCATACGGATGCGGGCCAGTAATTCTTTGGGTTCAAAAGGTTTTACCACATAGTCATCGGCTCCCGCGTCAATGCCGTCTACTTTATCGCTAATATCCCCTTTTCCGGTAACCATGATTATAGGCAGGTGCCTAAGCAGCAGGTCTTTTTTAACTGTCCTGCAGACCTGCCTGCCGTCGATCTTGGGTATCTTATAATCCAGCAATACCAGATTAAGAGGTTTTGAGTTAATGATCTTTAAGGCTTCTTCTCCGTCGCCGGCCTCGAAGATCTCGTAGTTTTCTTCCGAAAGCGTGAGTTTCAATATGTCCCGTATGTCGGGGTCATCATCAACAATAAGTATTCGTATGGCCATAGTATTTATATAGGTTGCGGTATAGTAAAGCTAAAGGTTGATCCGGAGTTGAATTTGCTTTTTACCCAGATTTTTCCGTCGTGCGCTTCGATGATATGTTTTACCACGGCTAATCCCAGGCCCGTACCCTTTGCTTTTTGGTTGATAAGGTTATCCACACGGTAGAATTCTTCAAATATCTTTTCTTGGGCTTCTTCCGGTATGCCGCATCCGGTATCAGTGATATCTATCTGCACCCCTTTCTCCGCCTTATGCGCCGATACGGTGATCTTTCCTGCCGGAGGAGTAAATTTCATAGCGTTACCGATGAGGTTTATAAAGACGCGTTCGATCTGGCTGCGGTCCGCGGATATGGTATTAGCGTCGGCGCTAATATTATAACCAAATTCTATCTGCCGTTCTTTTAATTGCATCGATAATAGATCAGAAACATTTTCAATGATGTTTTTTAGTTCCAGGGATTCTTTTTTCATGACCACCCTGCCGCTTTCGATGCGCGCTATATCCAGAAGGTCGTTTACCAGGTGCACCAGCTCGTCGCTATGCCTGTTGATCTTATCCAGGCGTTCCCTGATCTCGGAAGGGATATCGCCTAACTTTCCGGTAAGCAGGATCGAGGCATACCCTTTTATGGACGTAAGAGGGGTCCTTAGTTCATGCGATACACTGGAAACAAAATCGGTCTTCCGGTTATTTATTATTTTTACTTCATTTAACGCGTTTGTTAAATCGCGGGTCCTTTCTTCAACCCTTTTCTCCAGAGCCTGCTGTGTGCGCCAGGTTTTTTCAAACAGCCGCGCGTTTTCCAACGCCTGGCCCAGCTGGTTAGCCAAAATAGTGATTAGCTCTTCGTCGCCCTCGTTTATTAAGGTGTCTATGTTTTGCGTGCCTACAAAAAGGAAACCTTTCTCTCCTTCTTTAGGCAGGACAGGGGAGATGATAAAAGAAACAACCTTAAATACCCGGTCCTTGGCTTCTTTAAACACAGCATCAATTGGCAAGGATATCGAGGACACGGCTTTCTCGGCCGTTATTAGATCCAGGTATTTGTTTTTGTTCAGTCCTACGTAAGACTGGATTGTTTCAGTTTCATCTTGTGAATAACCTATATACATCTGGGGCAGGAATTTCTTTTCTACCTCGTTCCATAAGAAAACGCAGGCTTTCTCAAATCCCAGTTCATCTAAGTCCGCACCCTGCATCATTTTGAAGATCTGGTTTTCTTCCAGGGTTGTGCTTATCGTCCGTGATAATCTCTGCAGAGTGTAGAGCCCGGTTAATTTTTTATCCAGGTCCTCTTGAGTCTTACTTAATTCCATGTCCGTGCGCACGATAAGCTTGGCTTGCTCGTCCATTTCATCTACTGATTTCTTCAGGCTATTAAACGCTGCCCGCAGCTGCCGTATTGTTTCTATCTTATAGGTAAGCATTATAGCCAGCGCGGCTATTGCCAGAAGGCCGATCAATCCGAGTATCCCTGTCAGCATATTAATAAGCCCCCATTCCTAAAATAGCGATTGTCTGGTTATGGAAATATGCCCTGCCCTGGTAATTAACGGCTTTTAAAGGGGCTTCTTCCCCATAGGTATATATCCCGATTATAGGGGTATCTTTGCCCAGCCTGTCTTTGATTATTTCCAGTTCTTTATTTGCCTGCCTGCCCAGCAGTATATACCTTGAGACAGAATCAAATACGAATACAAAATTACTCGCGTGTCCCCGCAGTCCGTTTTTTACTTCTTCTGCCGCCTGCGCGGTCGCAGCCAGGCAGGATTCTTTTGTGCCGATCATTAATCTTATCAGGCTTCCTTCAGGCACGTCGCTTTGGAACACCAAAGCGCCGCTGTCCTCCATAGAGATGATATTCCTTAAAAGGTATTCTTCTTCTCCTTGAAGATATATGCCTATCGGGTATAATATGGATATGCGCTTTAGTTCTTTTCTTAATTGAACCAGGTCGGAGGCGAAATAATCTTTATAGATTTCCGCGGCGGGGGCTTTATCTATTTCATATACGATGTTCCCGCTCGACTTGGTTACGTAGCGAGGTTTGCCCAAAGGCTTCCATCCGTGTTTAACCCCTAAGCCAAAATTTAGCTTGCCTCCCCAGAGCACCCCGCAAGCCGCGTCGCTGAATACTTCGTCGTTAAAGTAGACGGATGTCTTTTTAAAAGCAAGGTTATCCGAGGCTGCCGCGCCTGCCAAAGGGAAGCTTATTCCCAATTTTTCCTGCAGGCCGTAGAGGAAGCTGGATTCATCGCGGAGGAGGCCGTCGGAGAATATCACGCTGAGATCCCTGCGGATATTCTTGAAGCCATACAATAGTCTTTCGCCTAATTCTCCTCCCGCGGAAACGGCTGGCCTGGCGCTTATTCCTTTGACATAGGCAGTATTGAAATATATCCCTTCCGGGAAACTTAAAAGCATGACTGCCAGGCCATGTTTGAATACGCCTGTATTAGATATGATCCCTAAACCGGTGCAGCCGACTATTCTTGCCGATCCCAATAAGCTGGAGGCTATTTTTAAAAAAGCCGGATGGGCGGCGAATTCTATTGAACTAAAGACTATCGCTAAGTCTATTTTTTCCGTATGTATGTTTGATTTTGCCTGCATAACCGCGGCCTGGGTTGCCCGAAAGACATCTTTTTCCGTGCTTAAACCTATGCCTATCTGTATGCCCATTTTTGCCAAGTCCCCGGTTTATGCCACAAAGGGTTGTGGCTCGGATCTAATTTGCGCCAACAATAATATACATCATTTATTTAAAAATTCAATCGTAATAATTGGTTAAAATTTATTGACCCGGAGGCGTCTTTATATTACAATAGTTAAACTAAATTTTGGCCCCATCGTCTAGCCTGGTCTAGGACGTCAGGTTCTCAGCCTGTAAACACCGGTTCAAATCCGGTTGGGGCTACCAAATCAGATTTTTGGGTGGAGTTTGGTTGCAACTGTTTGAAGAGTAAAAAGGTTAAGCGGCAATCTTAACAGTATTCGTCATTCCTCTAGGACGGCTAGGATAGTTTCGCCCCCTCTTATTTTTTCCCCGATCTTTGCCTTTATTTTAAAATTCCGGGGTATATACACCTGGACACACGAGCCGAATTCAATAATCCCTATCCTGTCGCCCTGTCTAACAAGGTCATTCTTTTTACAATAACAGGAAATCCGTCTGATCAATTTTCCGGAAATCTGCCTTACCATTATCTTAAACCGGCTGTTGGTTATCGCAATCAGGTTGTTTTCATTATCTGCCGCTTTGTTTTTGTTAAAAGCGAAATGAAATTTTCCGGGAGAATATATTATTGATTCCACTATCCCGCTGACAGGGGAACGGGTGGTATGGACATCAAAGAGCGACAGGTAGATAGATATCCTTGTATAAGGCCCGCTTGGGACACTATCACAAAGGGCAATATCTGTCAGGCGGCCGTCCGCGGGAGATAAGATGGCCTTCTCGGAAAGCGGGATGGCCCTCTCGGGGTCGCGAAAGAAAAATGCGATAAAAGTAGCGAAGGCTAGTAAAAATATTCCTAGGAAAAGATTGGCGGCCAACACGACCAACCCAATAGCCAATAGCCAGACTACATAAGGCTGTTTTCTCTTGACGATGCCGAATTCTTTAAAATAAAGATAGAATCCGGAGATAGAGAAGGTTATTATTGAGAAAAATTGCGCGTGGGTCAGGCCGTACAGGAAAATAGGATTAGTTCTGTAGAATTCTATTAAAAACCTGTAAATTGAATACAGGAATATCCCTGTCCAAAACGTCTGGCCGTCATATCGTCGTTGTTTCTGCAGGCGCATTAAAAATCCCATAATGGCCAGTTCGCTGAAAAACATATATATTTGGGCCGGATGCACAGCTACGCCAGGGTTAAACGGGAATCTTATAGCCCACGGCACGTTGGCGGGTTTTCCTATGCAGCATCCCTGCGCCAGGCACCCTATCCTTCCAATGGTGCTCATGATCATCGCCGAGACCATAAAGTTATCCATGATCTTCTTGACGGGCCATTTAAGGGCCCTCGATATTAAAATGAAATATACCAATACTGATAAGAAACAGCTGTGGAAAAATCTTCCCGGACAGCCCCTCAAGAGATTGAACATCGGATTCTGATGAAGGATGAACTTTCGATAGAGGAAGGGGATCACCATTCCTCCGTACAGCTGTACCATGAAGCCGGATAAGATGGCAAAAAACAGCCAGGATCTGCTTAGATGCAGGCCGGCGCCCGCCCTGTACCAATAATAAGAGGCCATGGCGTAACCCAACACGGCCATTAAATTGTAAACAAGAATATGGTGGCCAAATATAATTATATAGGGATGCATTTTTTCCTTTTAAATTTCCTTGTTTAGACTATAATTTAAACAAGGACTATATATAGAATGTAATCTTATCATATTATTATAATGCCAGTCAAGAAGGTATTGGGTAATATCGGGATAAAAATAAGGGTTTTTATCTTCTATTCTCTCGCTGGGATCGCCAAAATAATTTACTTGCTCTATGTGGCCACAATAGAGCCCAGGACAGTGACGATTAACCCAAAATATCATCCGCGCGGGATACCCACGGAGTTTAACGCTATCTATGTGTACTGGCATTCGAAGTTATTTATGATAATGCCTATGTGTAGAAATTCCCGTTTGGTGGGATTAACGCTCCTTGACTGGAAGAATTTTTTTTATGACAAATTATGCAGAGTTTTTGGATATTATACTATTCCTTTGACCAGTGATGCTAGCGCCGCAAGAAAGCTTAAACAGATGGCTGACGATGGTTTCAATATTGCCTTGGCCGTAGACGGCCCGCGGGGCCCTTTAGGCGTGGTAAGGCCCGGTGCCGCATATCTGGCTCAAAAGACAAAAAGGCCGATAATCAGCGCAAATATCAAATTTGACAAGAGCATAAGGCTGTGGAGAAGGTGGGATAAGCTTGAAATCCCGTTTCCTTTTAGCAGGGCAACCCTTACCTTTGGAGAACCTATCTATCCTGATGGAAAAAGTATCAAAGAAATATCTGACGAACTCAAAATGAAGTTAGGCGATTGCTGACAAAAATCGTGTCCGGCTCTTGAGAGGCAGATGATATTAATTAAAAATGGCTAACGCATTATTTTCTAATAATCTTTGGGTAAAGTTGGAAAAATACTTAGGGATCTTTTCCGTCGTAGCGGCATTCTGCCTGATTCTTGTTATGGCCCATCGCTCGATCTTTGATTTGGATATATGGCTGCATCTTAAGGCAGGCGAATTTATTGTTCAGAATAAGCTTGTTCCTTCCGCCGATATTTTTTCTTTTACTATGCAGGGAAAACCCTGGGTTGATCATTCCTGGTTTTTCCAGGTAATTTCTTATTTAGTCCATTCTAAATGGCAGGCGGACGGCCTGATCGTTTTAGGGTGCGTACCTATAATATTATCGTTCCTGGTTTTATTCCTGATGGGCAATGCCATGATAAGGTCATACCTGGAAGTAGCGGTATTAATTACGGCTGCCGCTTTAGCCTCGGTGACCAGGTTTAATATCCGCCCTGATATTTTCAGTTTATTTTTCTTCGCGATATATTTATACATATTAAGATTACATATTAACAAGAGGTTGATCTGGTTTCTTGTGCCGGTACAGGCCCTTTGGGTCAACTTCCATGGTTATTTCTTTCTTGGGCCGCTGCTGGTCGCGTTATTTATAACTGCTGAATTCTTAAGGCGCAGGCTTAAGTTCCTGCCGATAGCCTGGAGGGAAGAATTCGCTTTAAGCCAGGAGGCATACCGGCGCTTAAAAGTATTATTTATCTTCGTAGTATTGGCTTGTTTTCTAAACCCCCGTGGTTACCAGGGGGCGCTCTATCCTTTTTTTGTATTTAAAGAATTGCTATCAGGCAGGGTCCAGATATTCTTGAAGTATATACAGGAATTACAGCCCACCCTTGGGCTGGGGCGCGTCCTCGGCAGTTATTATATAATGATCGTTCTTTGTTTTCTATTAATGGCGGCTAACTACAAGCGGCTAAAGATAGTAGAGATTATTCTTGCGCTATTTTTCTTTTTCTTTTCATTATCGCTGCGCAACGCGGCATTTTTTCTATTTGTAACTTATATGATCATCGCTTCTTATTTTGGAGATTACTTAAGCAAGATAACTGCGTATCTTAGATCACAGTCCCTTTCCAGGCAGAGATTGTTTATTTTATTCAAATGCGCGGCCTCAGCCATATTCATAATCTGTTTGGTGCAGGCGATAGATAGAAAACTAGGTTCGAATTATTATGATTTTGACAGCCAGGAATTTAAGAGCGGCCTTATGGGCATAGACAAAAGGGTTTATCCTAAAGGAGGCGTAGATTTTATTTCCGAAAATAATATTCCTGCTGGCATGTTTAACGATTTTAATTCTGGCGCGTATCTTATTGGCAATACTTATCCTGAGAGAAAAGTATTCATTGACGGCCGCACTGAACTTTACGGCCCCGAGTTCTTCGCGGAGTATATGAAGATGCTAAAAGGAGATATTTCCAGTTTTGAAAGGATAACCGGTAAATACCGCCTTAATGCCATGTTATTCAGCACGGCACTTGCTTCTTTGCCGGATATCATAGGGTATATTTATAAAAACCCTCACTGGAAACTGGTTTTTCTCGACGAATCAGCCGTGGTTTTCTTAAAAGATGTCCCCCAGAGCCAGGAACTTATAAAACGGTATAGGGTCGATTTTAAAAAATACACGGTTCCTAAAATAGATGTAAAGAGTTTACGCGTGAGGATGGTGTATCCCGCGCCTTTTATTAAGCGCGCCGCGTTGTTTAATATCTTTAAAGAAGATGAGTTAGCGGCTTTAGAATGCAAAGAGGCCTTGCGTATAATGCCTAACTGCGCTGAAGCGTATCATCTTTTGGGTAAGATGTATTTGCGTAAAGGCTTATATCAAGACGCTCTGGATAACCTGCATTCGTCGCTGGTACTCCTGCCCGGCAATGTAGAGGCGCTCCTGGACCTGGGTGTTTGTTTTATGGAGCTGAAAGAAGATAAGTTGGCAATAAGCAGTTTTAAAAAGGCAATAAGGATCCGGAATAATTACGCGCCTGCTTATTACCGCCTGGGCTGTATATATTTGACTCTAAACAATGATAGCGAGGCTATACATTTATTTAAGAAGGCAATAAGATACGAATCAGAAGAGCCGCGCTATCATTATAAATTGGGCCAGGCTTTATATGAAAAGGCTAAAAGGCTAAAAGGCGGCTCATATCTGGCGCAGGCAAGGCTGGAATTGGCTAAAGCCCGGGAATTAAATATGGGGTATCAAGACAAAGAGTTGGACAAGGAAATAGAAAGCAAGTTAGAAGAGATATCAGAAGGCAAATAAAAATAAAAATTTATCTTGCAATTCTTGGCACTTCGTGCTAAAACTTAAACAAACAAGGAGGTCAGATGCGTGAACATTTAGGTTTTCTTAAGACATCCAGCGCGGTAGTAAAGACAGCGGCCTGGATTTTTTTATTGCTTGGTTTTATCGGCGGGGTGTCCATTATTTTAGGGCTTGTGCCGGGTAATCCCCGTTGGATGGGGCTGTTGATTTTGGTGATATACGCGTTCTTTTTCTTCTTTCTTTACCTTATCGCCAAGATCGCGGATCTATTGATAAAAATAATTAACGAAGTAAAAAAGCAATAATTCAAAAAGGAGCTGGTAAAATGAGCAATTCTGCGAAAAAAAGCGGATTCGGCGTTTTTTTATTTTCTGCCCTTATCATCGCGTTCTCTACCTTGTCCATAGGCTGCGATAAAATTAATTTTTTAAGCCCCAAGAAAACCTCCACGGATAAGGCCTCCTCCGGCACAGCCGCGGTAAAGGGCACGGTTATCGCTAAAGTGGATAATACGCCCATTACTTTAGAGGAATTAAGCCGTTATATAGACATTTATAACGCCAGCCTGGATCTCAGGCAGGATTTGACCCCTGACCAAAAGAAGGCGGAGAAGATCGATACCCGCGATAAGAAGATAAATTATTTAAAAGAGCTGCTCGTGCGCCAGACAGTATTTTACCAGGCGGCGATAGACAAAGGCTTAGACAGAAAGCCGGAAGTAAGCGACATGATGGATAGGTATAAAATGGCGTTGCTAGCACAGGAGATGCAAAGCGACATTGTCAAAAATATAGAGGTCAGCTCCGCGGAGGTAGAAGAGGCTTACAAGAACAACCAGAATTTATTTAAAGAGCCGGAATCCCGTAAAGTGCGCGAGATCGCCAGCACAACAGAAAACGACGCCAAACAAATACTCGTAGAGTTATTGCAGGGAGCGGATTTCGCTAATATTGCCAGGAGCCGCTCTATAGCGGATTCGGCTAAGACCGGCGGCGATATGGGTTATATAAAGAGGGGGCAGAAGGGAGAAAAATTTGCCAATTACGACGATGTAGCTTTCTCTTCCGCCTTACAAGAAGGCTCGATAAGCAGCGTATTTAAGGGTACGGACGGATACTATTATATTGTGAAGGTTGAGGATATCAAGGAAGGCAAGCAGGTTTCTTTGTCTGAGGCATGGGATACGATAAAAGCGCTTTTACTGGCCAGAAAACAAAAGGAAGAGCTGGATAAATCCTATTCACAGTTAAACCGTGAGCATAAGATAGAAATATATGAAGGGGAGATAAAATAAATGCAAAAGCAGCGCATAATTCTATTAGCCGGCGTGGGTTTGGCTTTGATAGTGGTAGTCCTTATCAAAGTTTACCTTGACCAGCAAAAGCAGGTCGCAAGTGAAGAGGCGCGCAGAGAAGCGGCGAGATTGCGGGCATCGTCGGTAGCGGTGCTTATAGCCAAAGATAATATACCCAAGGGGACGCTGGTCAAACAGGAATTATTAGAGACAAAGGTAGTGCCTTCCCAGGAGCTTATGCCGCAGGCAGCCACTTCTTTAGACAGGATCTCCGGCATGGTTACTATGGTAGTAATACCTAAGGGCCAGCAGATTACTTTAAATACGCTGAGTTTCCCCCGGCAGGCAGGCGGTTTAGCGGAGGTGACTCCGGTTGGCAAGCGCGCGGTTACTATTAACGCGGACAATATCGCCAGCCTCGCGGGAATGATCAAGCCGGGAGATTATGTGGATATGATCGCCATGATCCCTGTATCCGTGCAAATCTCTGAAGGGAAACAGGCGACCCAGTTAGCCTCAGTGCCATTATTTCAGAACGTACTTGTTTTAGCCGTGGGCCAGGATATAGGTACAATGGCTCAGGCGGGAGCGGGAGGCAGGTACAATAAAGGAGAAGGGGTCCAGCAGCAACGGCAAGAAATTTCTTCTCTTATTACCATCGCCCTTAATCCCCAGGAAGCAAGCCTTATTTCATTTGTTCAGGAACAAGGTAAATTACGCTTAGCTTTGCGTTCGCCTGCGGATTCTCAAACCCAGCAACTAAAGCCGATAGGATGGGAAGCCCTCTTCCAGTATTTGATGCCCGCGGATACAGCCAAGCAGCCGAAAGAAGAGATTAAGCCGGTCGGATATGTAGAGATATACCGCGGCCTTAAGAAAGACAAGGTTTCTTATCCAAAATAAAGGAGCAGTAATGAAAAAAGCCTTATCAATTGGTCTCTTACTTATATTTAATTTTATGAGCCTTCCTTTGGCAGGCTATGCTTTGGATGAGAGCGGAGGAGAAATCAAGTTAGTCGTCGGAGAAGTTACGATAATGCCGGTCAATAATCCTACGCGTATTGTCATAGGCAATCCTGATATAGCAGATGTTTCCGATGTTGCCAAGAATGAAATGACCATTGTACCCAAAGCCCCGGGCACGACTAATATGGTATTATGGGATAACTTTGGTGAACAGTCTTATGAGGTCAGGGTTATCGCTGAGAATATGGACGCGGTTAAGCGCCGCATTGATATATTAATAGGAAGGCTTAATCTACCGCAGGTCTATACCCAGATAGCGGAAGACGAAGGCAAGGTCCTTCTTTTAGGAAGAGTTAAGGCTCCGGCGGACAGAGAAAGGATCGCTACTGCCCTGGGTCCGTTAAAAGATAAAACAACAGACCTCATTGTAGTAAAAGAAGAAGAGGCAGTGGTAAATATTGACGTGCAGGTTTTAGAGTTAAGTAAAGATGCTACTAGCACTCTGGGATTTACCTGGCCGGGAGCCATAACATTAACTGATGTCTCCGCGGCCACGACTACAGCGACAACCGGGCTAGAGAAAGTTTTCCGTGTTTCCCAATTTACGCGTACAGCCTTTAATGTTACCTTAGATGCCTTGGTGCAGGAAGGCAAGGTCAATATTCTTTCCCGTCCGCGGCTTTCCTGTCAAAGCGGCAAAGAGGCGGAATTATTGGTGGGCGGAGAGAAGCCGATTTTTACCACGACAGTCGCTGCTACTACCGGCGCATCGGGCACATCCATAGAATATAAGGAATACGGTATTAAGCTTAAGATAAAACCCACCGTAACCGACGATAAGAAAGTAAAGCTGGCATTAAACGTAGAAGTAAGCGAAGTAGGCACTGTGGATACTATCGGGACTACTTCTACCGGTGAAGTCACGGCTAAGGCCTATCCTTTGACTAAACGCAACGCTTCCACTGAGCTTCTCCTTAATGACGGGCAGACTATGGCCATAGGCGGGCTGATGAAGCAGAAGACCGAAGAAGCCGTCCGTAAGACTGCCTGGGCGGGAGATCTGCCTATAGTGGGGGCGCTCTTCAGGCAAAAGACTACCAAGGTGGGCGGAGGCATAGGCGAAAGAGGCAATACAGAATTATTTATCACTCTTACCCCTACCGTATCCAGTGAAGAGAAGAAGGCGCCGGAAGTTAAAAAAGAGATCACGCCAAAAATAAGTTCTTCCGGAGCCAGCGATATTAGTGGAAATACTTTAGGCCCTAAGGCCTTATACGCCACAATTATACAGAAACGCATATTAGAGAATATGATTTATCCTTCTTTAGCCAAAGAAGCTGGTTTCCAGGGGGAATTAAAGTTGAGCCTGCTCTTGTCTTATCGGGGCGAACTTTTAGAGGCAAGGCTTAAAGAATCCTCGGGGTATAAGATATTGGATGACCAGGCTGTCAATGTGGCTAAGGGGATTGCTACGTATCCTCCTTTCCCTTCCTCTATAGAGCAAAAGGAACTCTGGATAGATGTTCCCATAGCCTATCAGTTGGATTAAAAAACAATGGCCAAGAGAATAGTTATATTCAGTACAAAGGGCGGAGTAGGTAAAACCTTAATCGCGGCTAATTTAGGCGTAAGCCTCGCCAAAGAACAAGGCCGGAGAGTTTGTTTGGTAGATCTAGACCTGCAAGGCTTAGGCGATATGTCCAGGATGCTGTATCTTGACCCGCAAAAGGCAATGGTAGATCTAATCCCCGTTATCAGGAAGCAGCCTCAAGTTGCAGCCTCGGGTTTTAATAAAAAAGACTTTTTGACTTCAAGCACGCTGGGCCTGGATTTCTTGCCCGGAGTTTTAAGGCCGCAGCAATCATCCCATCTTGATCCGTCAGCGGTTAAAGAAGTATTCAGCCTACTAGATAAAGATTATGATTATATAATTATAGACGCGGGCAATAATTTCAGTGAAGTCTTTATTGCCACATTGAATCAAGCGAATCTGCTTCTTTTGGTAGCTACCCCCGACATACTCTCCATACATCAAACCAAATGGGCCTTAGAGACCCTGCAGCTCTTGCATTTACCTTTATCTATGGTGAAGATTGTTCTTAACAGGGCAGAATCCACCTCGAGCATTAGCTGGCAAGAGGTAATGGTTAGCGTACCCTGTGATATTATCGCTCAGATACCCTCTGAAGGAAAAGCAGCGGGCATGGCGGTAAATCAGGGTATCCCCGTGGTTGTGGACAGCCCCAAGGCAAAGATCTCTCAAGCCATAAGCAAGCTTGCCAAGCAATTGGCCAGTGAACAGAATTTATTTACCGAGTTAAAAGAGATAGACCAGTTACACGTTAGAGAAGTTACAGTAGAAAAGGCGGGGGAATTATGGGAAAAGGAAGGTTTGGTTGAGCCTTTGGTTGAAGATGCTCTTAGCGAAGAAGCAGACGAGATACTGGTATTGAAGCGCCGCATAAATAAACGGCTTATAGATGAACTGAATATTAAGAGGCTGGATTTAAAGTTGTTCAGCGATACTAAGAAGACCAAGGAGTTAAGGACAAAGGCTGAAACAAAAGTGGCTAATCTTATGACTGAAGAAGCAGGCAGCCTTATCCCTTCTCCTGATGTGCGCAAGAAATTAATAAAGGAGATCCTGGATGAGGCTTTAGCCTTAGGCCCTTTAGAAGACCTGCTGGCGGATACCAGCATAACCGATATTATGGTTAATAATAAAGATGAGATATATATTGAGCGCAACGGTAAGATCGAGCTCACGGATAAGAAATTTATTTCCAATGAACAGGTCAGGACTATCATTGAGCGTATAATTGCCCCTATCGGCAGGCGTATTGATGAATCTGTGCCTATGGTAGATGCCAGGCTTCTCGATGGTTCCCGCGTAAATGCCTTAATTCCGCCTCTTTCATTGACTGGCCCGACACTGACCATAAGGAAATTCCGGAAAGAAAGGTTCAAGATCGAGGAACTGGTTAGGCTTAGGGCCGTGAATTCGAACATGGCGGAATTTTTAAGGGCCTGCGTATTATCCAGGAAGAATATGATCATATCCGGAGGTACGGGCTCAGGCAAGACCACCGTGCTTAATATCCTTTCGGAGTTCATACCGGATAACGAGCGTATTATTACTATTGAAGATGCGGCGGAATTAAAACTTCATCAGGAACACTGGATAAGATTAGAGTCCAGGGCGCCCAACATTGAAGGCAAGGGCGCGGTTACCGTAAGGGATTTATTCAGGAATACGTTGAGAATGAGGCCGGATAGGATTATTATCGGCGAGTGCCGTGGCATTGAAAGCCTGGATATGCTTCAGGCAATGAATACAGGCCACGATGGTTCAATGACCACAGTGCATGCCAATTCTACCCACGACGTCTTAATGAGGCTTGATTCTATGATCCTAATGTCGGGGGTTGAGCTTCCCATAAGGGCGATCCGCGAGATGATCGCCTCAGCCATAGATTTGGTCGTCCATACCGCCCGTCTTTCAGATGGGAGCCGGAAAGTCATCCAGGTAACAGAATTAGTCGGGATGAAGAATGATATAGACGTTAACCTTCAAGATATCTTTGTTTTTAAGCAGACAGGTATAGATAACAATGGTGCTGTTATGGGTGATTTCCAGGCTACCGGCTACGTTCCTTCCTTTATTAAAGAGATAAAGATGAAAGGTATATCTTTATCTGATAATGTCTTTACTCCCCCCGTTTCCTAGGGACACCCTTTTTGCCAATCGAGGGACACCCAGTTTGCCAAAGCTAAGGGTGTCCCTTTACTTATAAATAATTTATGAAGATAATTAATAAAACCAAAAATACAATATTAGCGCAGAATGCCATTGTCGCGGATACGGTTTTTAAGAGAGCCAAAGGGCTTCTCGGCAGGAAGGATCTTAAGCAAGGCGAGGCTTTAATATTAAAGCCCTGTAATTCCATCCATACCTTTTTTATGCAATTCCCTATCGATGTCTTATTTGTGAACAGGCATAATCAGATAATAAAGGCGATTCTTTCTTTAAAGCTTTGGAGCCTCACCCCGGTATATTTTAATGCTGCTTTTGTTATTGAGCTCCCCGCCGGTACGTTAGAATTAACTTCTACTCAAGAAAATGATATTCTCGCCTTAGAATAAATTAGGGACACCCTTTTTGCCAATCGAGGGACACCCTCTGAGCCAATCGGGAGGGTGTCCCCGTTATTTGCACAAATTTACTAAGTAGAATCAGGAAAATCTATTAGTCCTGTTTTGTTACCAAAAACCCTGTCTTTATAACTGCTCCAGGGATAATCTGTAAGTATAGAGACTAAACCCGCCCTTAGCGGATTCATTTCAATATAATAAACACAATCAATAAAATAATTGTCTTTTTGGATAACCATACTTTTGAATCTTCCTTGCCAGAGACGGCCTGGTTTTTTGTATTTGTTGTTGAACCAAACAGTGTACGTCTGGGTTAAGCCTTGCATAAATAATGCCAGATCATTAGGGTTTTTCGGCTCTAAAATGAGATGAATATGGTTTGGCATAAGGCAATAACCAAATATTCTAAAGGCATATTTCTTCTTAAAGTGCTTTAATAGTTGCAGGTATTTCTCGAAATCCGCATTTTCTAGGAATATTCTTTGTTTTTGATTACCCCTATTGACAACATGATAGCATGCATTATTTAAGATAATTCTTGCTCCTCTAGGCATACTTTTACCTCCCTATCATAATAGACGTAGCAGCTGCTAGATTCTAACAGCATTTTACAATAAACTAAGCTTCAGGGGACACCCTTAGCTTTGGCAACTTGGGTGTCCCTAATGTCCAATCTGGATATAACTTGACAATGTCAGGACGCTATGTTATACTCTAATTGAGCTCAAGAATGTCCAAACTAGGGCTTATAAACGAGGAGGCACAAGTTGGGAGTTGTCTATAAATTAAAAGATGAAATAAGAGATTTTATCGTAGAGAAAAAGAGATCAAACCAGGTCTTAAGTTGCCGGCGTATGTCTCTTTTAATTGAGGAGAAATTTAAGTCAAGGATATCTAAATCCAGCATTAACGCCATTATGAAAGAGGCCGGCTTGAGTATGCCGGTAGGAAGAAGGTTAAAAAAGAGAAGGCGCGGGCAGCAGGTGCCGCCTAATTTGATAGAATTCAAGCCTATAGATGTGCCTTCTGAGATCAAAGAAGCGATCTCGCCTCTTAAGCCTATTACAGTTCAATCAAATATAACCCCTCCATCTGAACCAGTTATACCTCTGCCTGTTGTACCCTCGGCACCAGAACCTATTGTGGAGCAGCCTGTTGCGACTCCGGAGCCAGAACATATTGCGGAGCAACCAGTTACACCATCTCAGCCCGAGCCTGCTATAGAACAACCAGCAGTTATTCCTCCGCCTGAGCCGATTATAACCCCGCCAGCTGAGGTCCCGCCACCGCAACCTATTGTGGAACAACCAGTTGTGGAGCAGCCTGTTATAGAACAACCGGTTCCTGCGGCACCTACGCCGGTTGCCGCGCCAACACCAATAGAAGAGCCAGTTGTCGCGCATATTGAGCCTCCGTCGGAGACGGAATGCACAGGGGCGATATTACTTAAGGCCACAGATTATTTAATAAAAGGTAGTTTCAATATCGCAGAGGCAGTCAAAGGCCGGTTAAGTAAACAAGAAGGAGATCTTTTGACTAAAACAGAAAGCCTGATTTATCTATCTTTATTTGAAAAGGATCTTCCCGGACTTTGGGCGTTTATAGACAGGCAGTTATCCGCAGAAGGCATAACAACTTATCTCAATGAACTGCAATCAGTTAGCGCATTAAACTCAAATATTCTTCGTGCTATTTCCAGCGCCTTACAAGAAGTCCGTTGTATCAAAGCTAATTGTTTGGGCGGGGATATTTTTTATTTAGATGGCCAGATGCACACTGTTTGGTCAACCCAGTATATACCGTATGATTTCTCCGCAACTATTTACGACACAAAGAGTTGCATAAATAGATATTTCTTCGGAAGCGATCCTTTTGTTTTGTTTGTGGCGCCTGGCTATGATATCCCTACCAGGGAATTCTTTAATTTTATCTTAAGCCTAGCCTCCAAAGAGAAAACAATCGCCAACTTAACTCTTTATAATAATAAACTTGAGGAATTAGAGGTTGTCCATTTGGGCCAGCCAAAGAAGCGTTATTTTATTTGCGGGTTCTACCCCTGGCAATATGTGGAGTACCGCAAGGTCTATAAAATAGGGGAATTCAGGCCGTTCTACGCGGAGGCATTGCATAAAGATATTTATGGCGCGGACATAGAGATTGAGCTATCACAAACAGTTGGTATACAACATGTTATGTTAAGGGGGTGTGCTTTAAAAATGACTCCGGATGAGAAGACGCGCCTGGTAGTATTAAGCAATTTCGCCTATGGAGAGATCAAACCGGAAGATCTGGCAAATACTTACCTGAACCACTGGCCAAACCTGGAAGAATGTTTTCAGGATTTCAGCCGAAAAATAGAGCTCTTTACTTACACCGCTGCCTCACGGCGTTTTTTCTCTCCGGATTTCCTTAATTTTGACAGCGGATCCAGCCAGGATATCAAGACGCTCTTTAATAATTACCTGAAAGCGCTTGATCTGTATATCAGATGGCACTTCCTGCCGCTGGGTTATGAAGACAGCGATTTCTCGACGGTAAATGAGCGTTTTTACAGCCTAAAAGTCAGGCTTAAAAGAGAAAAAGGATATTGCCTGGCAATTTTTCAGCCTCCCTCAGGTTATGCTTATCTAAAGGAACTTGAATACGCCTGCCGCCGCGTAAACGAAAAAGAGATAATTGATCTCCACGGCAAAAAATTACAGTTCAGCGTTGCTTCCCAGTAAAATATCCAGGAAACCGCTTTCCCAACAGCCAAAAATATCCTTGACACTTTTTTTAACAGATGGTATATTTTAAGTGGCAAATTATAATTATGGCAGCGAAAAAGGGGAGGGCAATTCCACTAGGAGGAAGTGGATGCGCAAAGCCACGGGACCATGCTCGCTGAAAGAGCCTTTTTATATTTATTTATTTTTGGGTAGAAACGGTGATAATATCCGGGTTACCGAAAGCCGGGAAATTTTGGTAACCCGGTTTTGTATTATTAGGGGTTAATAATGGGTTTTAGAAAGTTCTTAAAAATTGTTTCCACGACGAAGGCGCAGTCTTCTTTAGAGTATTTTATTTTATTCGCTGTGATCGGCGGCTTGACTCTTATAACCCTAAGCTCTTTTTTGCCTCAAGTAAAGCAATCCGGCGAAGACCTGTTCACTAACGCGGCGAACAGGATCATTAATCCTAAATGAAATGAAAAAAGCGCAGAGTATTTTAGAATACGCGATGATCATCTCGGTAGTGGTAGCGGCTTTAATGGCGATGAATATTTATGTTCAGCGTTCAGTACAGTCGAATCTCAAGACGATAGAAGACAGGGTTAATGCTAAACCCGCGAATTAAAGGAGGATGGTAAAATGAGGAGTAATAATGGTCAAAGTGTATTGGAATATGTCATTATTCTAACCGCTGTTATCGCTGTAATTATCCTCGCGGCGCAGAATATTATCAGGCCCGCGGTAAACCAGATAATGACCAACGCGGCAAGTTCTATGAATAGAGCGGCAAACCAATTGCCTTAACTTATAAGGAGGGAAAGATGCTGCATATCCTAAGGAACAAGAAGGCCCAGACTACCGCAGAATACGCCATACTTATAGGTTTAGTAGTAGCGGCTTTAATCGCTATGCAGACTTATGTAAAAAGAGGCCTGCAGGGCAGGATGAAAGACGCTACCGATACCTTTGCCACAGAGACTACTAACCTCGGAGCTACGACTCAATATGAGCCGTATTATTTAAATCAGGCCAGCACCGGCACGAGCAGCTCTCAGCAAAGCGAAGGCATAACCGAAGGCGGCGGAGTGAGTAGGACTCAAAATGCCACATCCACCAGGACGGGCACGCAGTCATACGGTTGGTAAAAAGAGCTTTTATTTAAGCAGGAGGAATAAATGAAATCAAGGGGTTTTAAGAAAGGGCAGGGCACATTAGAATACGCGGTTATCGTGGTGGTGGTTATAGGCGCGCTTATCGCGATGCAGTGGTATATTAAAGGAGGCTATCAGGGAAAGCTCAGGCAGGCTTCCGACGATATGGGTGAACAGTTCTCGCCGACGCGCACGACCACTAATTATGTTACAAGCACATCATCTTCTACGAATGAGCAGGTTTCAGGGGGTTCGTTAGGCAGCAACGTCATGCCGGTAAGTTCCACTAATTTTACCCAAACCCAAAGCAGGGCGGGGAGCGAAAGTGTGGAGAGCTTAAGCACGACAAGCGACCAGAGATAGGCCGTTTTAATGTAGGATGTTTTAAATATGTTTAAACAATTTACTAAGGCGCAGAGCCTTGTAGAATATTCTATTATCCTGGCGGTGGTACTGGCTGCTTTAATGGGGATGCAGTTATATATGAAACGCGGCCTGCAGGCAGGAGTAAAGGTTGCCGCCGATCAATTAGGTTCCCAGGAGAGCGCGGATGTATTAATAAACTTTAAAAGGCAGGCAAATACAGTCAGTAATACTACGGCTCTAAAATCCGGCGTAGTTAGGACACAGGTTTCTGAAGGAGGGAGTCAAACCAAGGCTACAGATATTACTGATACTGTAGTTAGCTCTTCAGTATCTACGATGCAGGAATAAAGGATGGAGGAGATGAAAAATAAGCTGATAAGGGCGCAATTCAGTTTGGAATACGCGGTAGTTATCGTCTGTATAATTATAGCTCTTATAGCTATGCAGGCTTATATGAAACGCGGCATGCAAGGAAAGATGCGCCAGACCGCCGACAGTATCGGCGAACAGTATGACCCGGCAAGCACCACTTCGGACAGCACAATGGCCTTTAATTCAGTTACTAATACTTTAACGACTACTATAGATAACAGCGGCTCAACTACTACCAATACCGTTTCTAATTTTGAAGAGACACAGACCCGCACAGGTACTGAAACGGTCGGGCCGCTGGAGAACGCTACTTTAGAATAAAAGGATGAACTATGAACGCGCGCAAATATACCAGGCTATCAGGGCAGGCAATATTGGAATTGGCTATCTTTGGCGCTATTATCATCATGCTTTTAGGTATACTACTTAATTACGGTTTAAGGTATAGCTTGGAACAGAAGGTGATGATGAACACTTTTAGAGAGGCATTACAAGACACTGCTAACTCTGTTACCGGTGGGCAAGGCAGTATCACCGTGATTCAGGATAAACATGTCCCCAATCCGGCTGACCCTTTTGGCGTGGGCACGGTAACTCCTTTTGCTTCTAGCTCCAGCGTAACCCGTAGTTACAAATTACATGAGACCCCGGATACCTACGCGGAATTGCCTCGCGCCACCTTTCAAATACAGGATAAAAAGTTCTCTTATAAGACCGCAGGGTTCAGGGATGTAGATAGTGCGTCAGGATTGAGTAAATATGAGGAGGTATACGGCGGCAGTAATGTCTGGGCAGTTGGAAGCGGGTTAAGGATACTTGATTCCTGCGAGGGTGAGATAATGAGCTATGATAACTGCAAGAGGCAATGCCGGATGATCACAGATACGGATTTCTGCGTCAAGGAATGCAACAGGGGCAAACTGGTGGGTAGCAGCACGGATTGCACTGCAGTCTGCGCCCAGGAAATAGAAACACCTTGGTATTGTAACTCGCTCGACAGTGTCTTTAATTTTGCCATTGCGACGAATAAGCCTAAGGCAATGGGGGTGCAGTCTGAGTATAGCAAACAGACTGTAGTAAGCAATATCCTAAGAAAACAGGAATCCGCAGGTAAAATAGCTACTACTGATACTATAGACTGGTCTGATACCACCAAGAGAATGATACTTTATAACGAGCGAGTAGTAAGTCCAAGCGGGGCGATGCAGCCTGGTATTAATATTCAGTCAACTCCGGTTGAGACTACAGTCGGTGAAACAACCACGCAGGAATGTCAGGACGGAGTTTGCCAATAAAGGAGAATGTGATGGAAAGAAAGAAAATAAGCCTTATAGCGTTACTAGCGGCTGTATTATTTATATCGGGTTGCACGGGTGCAGAGACCGATGCCCAGTTTACCAAACGCGTTTTTAACGGTTTGGTCAAGGGGAACCAGAAAATACAGGATTCCATAGATTGGGAGAAATTCAAGGCCTTTGGAATAGACACAGGTCAGGCTTATTCAAATATAGTGTCTGAAAAAGAAAGGGCGGACTACCGGAAGATATTTTTATATAATTGCGCCTTTACTTTTAGAGCCGCCAAAGGTAAGCCGGCCGTCATTTCTAACTGGCGGGTAAAGAGCAGGGAAGGCGATAATACAATTGTAGCGGCGGATACCCCTGTAGGGAAGGCTTTATTGTTTACTTTAACTTTTAGCAAAGGTAAACGCAAGCTTGCCGCCATAAATTGGCAACAGTAAGGATTACGAAGGTAGTAAATATGATAAGAGAAGGCAGCCAAGCTAAAAAAGCACAAGTAACTTTAGAGTTGGCTACCGCCCTTATCTGTATTTTCCTGTTACTTCTGGCGAGTGTAAAGCTCGGTACTTGGCTAATAGGCAGGATGGTAGTCAGGCAGGAAGATTATGAAACCAGCAGGGTAGCAGCAGGCAGCACAAATATAGGAGAAGCAGTTGATGAATCGGACACTACAAGATATAAAAACCTGCACTTCTTTAAATAATCTCAAGAAAGATAGGCTATCGGCGCAAGTAGCCACTCTGCTTATCTTGGTTATCGCGGGTATACTTATTTTTATCCTGGCAGTGGCAAATATCGGGCATATTTCTAATTATGCCACAAACCTTTCCAATGCTGCGGATGCCGCCAGTCTTTCTTTAGCCTCCCAGTTAGGCACAAAATCATTTCAGTTTTCCGCTTCCTTAATGAAATCTTGTCACAAGGCGGATAAATGTTGTCAGAAAACCGGACTGCTAAGTGTTCTTTTAGCTATAGTTATAGCGATTATAGTGATAATAATTGTTATTGTTTCATGGGGTTCGGCAGCGCCGTTAGGAGCAACTTTTTTGGGGGCTGCTTTTACGATGTTACAAACAACGGCCGGAGCAGCATTTATGACCGCCGCCGCCGCTGTTGGCGGAGCTGTTGGCGGAGCTGTTGGCGGAGCAATTGCGGGAACAGGAGCTTTGCAAGGGGCAATCCAGGGTTTTATGATTGGAGCGGCCCTTGGTTCTATAGTATCACTTGGAGCGGGTCTAGCAGGCGGAGGGGCTGTAGCTGGGTCGGGCGGAACATCTGTTGCTTGGGATTTTTCTATTCCTAGTATTGGTCTGGAGCTTGCGCCAATCTCGATTACTATACCCGCCGGAGCAGCTATACCCTCTTTTGTAACATCAGGAGTAGCAGCAGGGGTAGCAACAATAGGGGCAAGCAGCCTTGCTATTGCCAGTGTGTCAGGTGCTATTACTGGTGCCGTTGCTGGCGTAACTCTTTCCGCTGCTTCCAGTATCTACAGCGCCTATGCCAAGGACGCTATGCAGGATGCCGCAATGGCTGACGCGGTCAGGAAATTAAATGGCCTGCCCGAAGGTACCCGCTACCGGGAAAGCATATTTTTACAGGCATTATCTCAAACTGTAGATGATCCAAATAAGGCGGTGGATACCTATGATTCCGACGGTGACGGCGATACCGCAGAAGAAGTTCCATATTTTCAAATCTGGTGGGACAATCGTATTGCTTTTTTAAAAGGAGAATATGCCGTTAGTTTAGAGGAGGCAAAAGAGGTAGTTAACGCGTTCATACAACTGTATCCGTCTTCCAGCGCAAAATATTCTTTCCAAGGCGCGGTAAGGACGTTTGAAACAGCCAGCAGCACTTTTAAGGCTGCCCTATCCAGACTAGAACTGGAATCTTCCGACGGCAGCGTGGTTGAGCTTTTACGCGCCTTAGAAAATGCCGGCTATGATGTTTCTTTCTGGGAATCGGGTCCAACCTACTCCGCGTATAAGGCTTGGATGGAATCTACTGATGAAGACTCTGAGGCCCCCACAGGTTATGATGAATTGGATTATGTTATCGGGGAACTGGATGATTTTAACGATGAAATTGATACGTTAAGGTCAATGATATCATCAAATTTTGACGATTTGATATACAACTGGGAAAGTTGGCTTACTGCTTTTTATGACCCCGAATCTTATAACGTCAGTTGCACGGATGGCGTATGCTCCGGAGGCGATTATTATACTATCTTTCAACGGATGATAAACGGATATTCCGCTGATTCTCCCCCGCAGGTAGGCTTAAACGGCTGGGTTAGTGGAATAGAAAACATCAGGGAGCGGCTTCCTGTCTGCACTTATGGTACTAATAGATATGATAGAGACGGCAACTTTTTGGGGTGTCTTACTTATACCAATTCTACTGATTGTATCTTAAGCGATCCACCCTGTAGGTGGCATCCTGCCGATCCCACATTTGGAACTATAGATAAGGATTTTGATGATGAATTCCAGGCTGTCCAGGATGCCATAAATAATTTTGCCGCGGCAACCGAGGCATTTCGTCAGCACTCGGTGGATTTTTATAATGCCCTTGTTGCCGCCTTAGATCCCGATATGCAAAGATTGGCTGGCTACGGAGGCTCTAACCCTATAACTTACAAATGGGCTGATTCCCGCGGTGACCATAATGTTGCTGTAACGCTTGGCAGTTTTAATATCCCTCGCTTGATACGCAAGAAATACGGCAACTGGTTGAAAGGTAAAAAGTGCATAATCCTGGTAGACCATACCCAAAATGTAACCGTAACCATAAAAAGGCAAGACCCTGCCAATAAAGAAATGGGCATATTGGGCTCTTGGAATCCTTCTTTCAACGGGATAATCCAGCGTAAATCCACGGCCCAGTACCGGGGGTTAGCAGGAAATAATAACGGTTACGTAAAATTAGTAGGAAAATAAATGGGAAAAAGAGGGGCATTCTCTATAGAATACGCGGTGTTCATCGTTGTCCTAATTGCTTCTTTGGTAGCCATGTCCGTTTATATTACGCGGGCAGTCTGCGGTAAATTCAGGGAATCCGCCGATACATTTGGCCACGGCAGGCAATATGCGCCTTAAGACAATCCAACCCAATTTAAACCTTTTTAGGAGGCAGGCATGTTGGTAATATTGCAGTTGCTCATCCTTATTTTATTATTTGCTTCCGTATATCTTATCGCCCAGCCGATAATCCCTTTTGTAACCGATAAACTCCAGCGCGCGCAGGCAAAAAAAGTATCGCAGGCAGAGAAGCAGCTTGACGAGATGTTCCTGCTGGTTAAGCGCGAGAAATTATTCTTGTATTATACCTTAAGCCCGGTTGTGCTGGCCGGTTTAGCCATGCTATTGTTCCATCAGGTAGTTATTGCCGTAATCGCGGGAGCCGTTGGTTTTCTCCTGCCGGCATTCGTGATCAAACAGATGGAAATACAGCGTAAAGAAAAATTTCTCAATCAGCTCGTTGATGGGCTAATGATCGTTTCGTCTTCGCTAAAAGGAGGGCTTTCTTTTATCCAGGCAATAGAAGTCCTGGTGGAAGAGATGCCGCCTCCGATATCCCAGGAGTTTGGGTTGATCTTAAGAGAGAACAAAATAGGGTTAACTTTAGAGGATAGCCTTAAGCGTTTAAATGACAGGTTGAAGATGAATGAATTAGGCCTGGTTATCAATTCTATCCTTGTAGCAAGAGAGACAGGAGGGGATTTAACCAAGGTTTTTAGTAAGCTTTGTTCTACTTTCCGGGATAACCATAAACTAAAGGAGAATATACGCACCTTGACCTTGCAGGGCAGATTACAGGGCATAATTATGTCTGTGCTGCCTATTGTATTTGTCTGGTGGGTCCTGACCTTTAACCGCCAGCATTTCGATATCATGTTAAACACAGAGCAAGGAAGGATGCTTTTATTGGTAGCTGTGGTGTTACAGATAGTAGGTGTTTTGCTTATCCGCAAGTTCAGTATGGTCAGGATATAGATCATAATATAAATACGAAAGAGAGGGGATATGCTTCTGGTAATTTATATATTCTTAGCTGCGGCAGCCGCGCTTGTCATAATTGGTATATCAGGCTCTATCCAGCCTGGAGCGAGGCGCGCCCCGCTTCCCCATCCGCAGGCGAACAGGCCGCGAGTAAGCTTCTCTTTCAGCCAGAAATTATTAGAGAAACTCAAATTGGATGTAAAAATAAAGAATAAATTAGCCGCTGCCCATGTGATGAACATTACAGCCGGCCAGTTCTTTGATATCAGGCTTGCCCTGCTGGTTATCGCGGGCAGTATGAGTTTTCTCCTTCTAAAGAAGATCGACCCTCCGGTAATGCTTATATTCCTTGCCTTGGCATATCTTATTCCCGATCTGTGGCTGAAAAGGAAGATAAGCCAGCGTAAATACGAGATCGCCCGGGTCCTGCCCGAGACAGTAGATCTGCTGGGTTTATGCGTAGAGGCAGGCCTGGATTTTACTACGGCAGTAAAATGGGTCATTGAAAAGAAGGTCTCTGCTAACCCTATGGTTGAAGAATTAGCCCTGGTATTGGATGAGATAAAATGGGGCAAGCCGCGCAGCCAGGCACTAAAGGATATGGCTAAGAGATTGAATGTCCCGGAAGTAAGTTCCTTTGTCCAGGCCCTGGTGCAGGCAGAGCGCATGGGTACGCCTGTAGGAGAGGCATTTGGCATCATATCTGAAGATACCCGTTTACAGCGTTTTCGCAGGGGAGAGCGTTATGCCCTGCAAGCTCCCATAAAGATCCTTCTGCCTTTGATTTTCTGTATATTGCCGGTAATCGGTATTATCATTGGCGGCCCTATACTCTTACAGTTTACTCAAGGCGGTTTATTCACCGGATTTGCTAAATAGCAATGTCCAATCTAGTCTTAAATCAAGCTAGTAATGTCCAATCTATAGGGACTGTCCCCAGCCTTAGTTATGATGCACCATTCTTAATCCATTAAATGTCCAATCTAATAGATACAGGGACTGTCCCCGAAATGTAGCTTCTGGTGGGCTGTTCTTAGGGGACTGTCCCTAGATTTTGAGCTATTTTTGCCCCAAATCAACAAGATTATTGGCCTTGTTAACCCATTACTAATGCAAAGGATTGCGGAAAAGAAAGCGCTCTCTTTAGAAGCAAAAACACACTTGACATGGACGCTATCTATATGTTATACTTGCGATGTAAACAGAAAGATTTGAAAGGCAATTTTTATTTCAGCTCTTTATAAGAAGTTTCACAAAGGACTTAATATTTACGTATGAAAAGCGTTAATCTGAGCGCTATGATGAATAGAAAAAGTCTTCGGGGTAAGGGGAAAACTGTGCTTTTTCCTTTTTATATAGGTATTACCGTAACAGGTGAATAAAATGGATAAAGGCGGATACAAGAAAACCGAACCAGAGAATAAGCCACTAGGAAAAAAGGGACTGTCCCCGCAGGGGACTGTCCCTGGAACGTTCAAGTCTAGTTTCAAGGCTTGGATCCGCGTAGTGGCTTTTTTAGTGGTCGCGGTTTTCTTGCCTGAACAAGTAGCCCAGGCAGTGGAATATGACTGGCGCGTTATCTGGCAAAAGCCGGCTGTCTATACTTCCTCTTATGCCAATACCAAAGATATACACAATGCCGACATACCGCTTGCCATCAGGGACATCCTAAAAGATATATCAGGCAAGCCCGTAAATGCTATAAAGATCTCGCCCACCGTAACCGTAGAATTAAGCAAGCCGTTAAATATCTCCAAACAGAGAATTGAAGAAATATACAACTGGTTAAGAGGCAAGACCTGCGGCTCAAAGGCATTATATGACCTATTAAGCTACAAGGGTTTTAAGGTTGCTGAGCAGGATATCGCGGTCATGGCCTTGACCATAGATATATTAAACGATGTAGTAAAGGCTGAAGGCAACCCCAAGGTTATTAAGACGTCTTTATACGCCTTGTCTAAGGCATCAGAATCCTTCGGTTTAAAGCTTTACCCCGTAAAAATGGATTTATCACAGGGACTATCCCCAAAGGGGACTGTCCCTTTCATTGCTCACCTGAATTCCGACCACTATATCCTGGTAACCCGCGTAACCGATGAAAAAGTTTATTTTGTAGAGGAGCACAAAGAGGAGTTCCTGCCTAAAGAAAAGTTCCTGAAAGATTTCTCCGGGTATTGTCTGATAAGCCGCCAGCCTTCAGCTATTGGTCTGGAATCAGTTAACGATGCCGAAGCTAAGAAGATACTCGGCGCGCGTTCTTACAAAGGGGAATATGCCGATTTATCTTCCTTATTTGAAAAGCCGTCAACCAGTGATTTATTGATGAGCTTAGGCATGACTGTAGCTACGGTCGCCATAGGCGGGATTGGTGGAGGATTCTCCAACGCGATTGTTAGTTTCGGGACAGCCTGTTTTACCAGCCAGGTAAGCGGAGCGCTTACTACTATGGCGCAAAAAGAACTTGGCTGGAGTCCACAAGCTTCAGCGCTTTTAGGCATGGCTGTAGGCAGCGGGTTGAATATGGGCCTTAGCGCAAGTATGTCCTCTACTATATTGGGCTCTGGGAAAACCGGCACGTTTACCTCGTTTAAATATGCCCCGGCTGGTGTCCAGGCTTTTGCGGCAAATCATCCTTTTGTGGCCGGTTTTGCCGCAGGCACGCTTATGGGTGCCGCTCAAGGCGGTTTACAGATTGTTTTAAATGATGCTTTTAGCGGCATGGATTCTTCACTTAGATATGGTTTATCCGGATTATTGAGTTCTACCGCGGTAACCTTTGGCTCTAATGCTTTAATGGGTGCGCTTCCTGGGGGGAGTGGCGGCTGGGATGCCATAAAAGACACTTGGAATGCTAACAATAAACAGCTCCCCAAATATATGCTTACTCAAGGCATTGCTTTAGGAGTTGAGTATTTAGCTACAGAGACAGGTTTTATGAAACCCGAATATAGCCGTATCTTAGGCCAGGGTTTGGGTTCTTTAATTACAGGATTTGCTTTCAAATCACCCGGAGGAATCGAACAACCCGGTAGATGGTTTACCATAGAGGATTCTCCTTTAGTGACTACGCTGGGCAATGCGGTTATAGATGGTTTAATTAGTGGGGGTATATCTGTTGGGTTAACTAAACTATCCAATGCCACCGAAGGGAATGAGTTTTTAGATGCGGCAACACCTTATATGGCTATGTTGGTTTCAAACGTGCTTTATGCCGGGTATCATAGCTGGATAGCGAAAGATTTGTATTCTGCTCCTAGCCTTAGCGGAAATGGCACTATTTATGGAACTGAAAAGCAATTGAGGGAACTTGGTATAACCAACCTGGATTTAACGCAGCATGCTACTTTTCTGGATCTAGCGTATGGGCAATCACAAAATATAGCGCGCGAGCACCTGACTTTTGGATACAGTTCTCCTTTTACACCCGCTGCATGGTTACAAGGCCAGCAGGAATATACCACTTTTAACTTCGCTTTATTCAATAACAAGATGTGGGATTTTACCGGCTTGACCTATTATGTTGACGCAGCCAAGCAGGCACAGGATACCTTAAGGAAGAACGGCGGGAATCCTGATGATTGGAGGAAACAACAGATCCTGCCCGATTTTATGCAGTCCCTGGTTTATTATAACCGTTCATTTGCCAATGCCCAGGCAACCAATACCTTCGCCGATTTATTCAGAGATGTCTATGCCAATGATCTAGGTGGCAATAAATTAGGAGCGTATCAAGCGGGGTGGGTACTAAAAGACGGGGAATTGACGAAAGTTAGTTTTAATAACGCGTTAAAGACATCGTACGGCAATAATGTGTTCGGCACTTATAATTCTCTTGCAGATGTATATGGGAAACAATTATCTTGGAATCAATCTTTTTATTCTAACATCGGACTTACAAATGAATGGTGGCTGGGAATGTCATCAAGCTATATATACCCGGTTTTCGGGGGCAGGCTCGGTAATGATATCTTCCCTATGGTAGATGGGTCACCAATAAAGGAAAATACCACAGGTAGCTTAACCACTACTCTAGACATTTATAAAAATAAAGGCGGTATCTCTACAGTAAACATAGATACTGACACTCGGAAAACAATATTAGAAGTGGCGGGAAAATATAAGCAGGATATGGGATTAGAGGAGATGCCTTTAATCCAACGCTACAAGAAAGATAATGGTGGCGAAATCATTTTATCTGAAGTCTTAATAGGGCCTTTAGATGGGAAGATGCCCCTTTCTACGAGAGATTGGGATTTAGTGCAAACGCTTGGTGGCCAGCCTACGCTTGCAATGCACTTCTGGGGGAAGCAAGAAATCCGCCGCACCGATGGAAGTAAAGATTATGGAATCGAAGGAAAGCTTTCTATTACGGATGGCATATTATCTGGCAGCGTTATAAACAAAGATGGAAAAGGTATAGTTGGCGGCGCAACTAAAGGCGGTATTGAGATAAAGGATTACGATAACGGCGCGACCACAATTTTATTACCATCATTTGGGAATATTTCTTACACCGGAGAGGGCAAGAATAATAATTTCTCTCTCAAATCCTCTAATACCACTGTGGATGCGTCAGTTATCAGATTCAACCCCGGAAAGGATTCCGCTGTCCCCGAAATATCCATAGGGATAACCGGGGAAGTTGGTAAGTCAGTGCCAATGCTTTATAAGAATATTCCACTCTTATCGGGAGGTTCAGGATCTTCCTCAAAAATTAAGGCTCCGACAAAATCAATTGGCATTGACCAAATTGTTTCTGGTAGCACCTTAAAAGATGGTGTAGTAGCTACTCCAGAGCAACTCCTTAATAGCTTGCTCGTCTTTACTTTTACCGAACAGGGAGTTTATTTATTTGTAGATAAGGACACTCTTTCTGTTGAAATGCCTTCCGATGTTTATATGGCTGTTGGAGCGGGTAACAAAGTAGCTCTTCCGACGGATAATTATAAGCTGGTTAAAGAGTTTATAGGCTTGGAAAATAAATCTCTGATGGTTACCAATAATGGTGCGGTCCGTGTGGATCGCTCATTAATTCAATGGACCCCCGGCTTTGGAGCAGTTGGATACGATGTGCGCACAGATGGCTATTATAAAACTACTGTCGGCGAAGACGGGAAATTATCTAAACTGGACGCTTATGTGCTTGGTGATACAGGCACGAGAGATATAACACTCAACGAGCAGGAATGGACAGAAACTTACACAAACAATGGTTCTACATATTGGATTGGAAAGCCGGGAGGGTTGCCGGCTATCGCCGCTGAAAAAGACAAGACGATTACCAGTGAATTTGCCAACGCCGATAGAACATTAACTTTTAAAGGAGTGGCTACTACGCGTTCCTATGATAATGGTAAAAATCATGCCGCTCCCGCCACAGTCTTTATTTATAATGATCCCAGCGGAAAATTCCCGCGGTTTGCCGTTGAAAAGGGAATAACCAAGGGTAAGTCTTCTATAGATCCAACCAATCCTTATGCTGTTCCGACTTCAGCGAACTTCAAGACCACTCACGAAAACCTCTTATTGGCCCAGAGTGGAATCTTTTCTATGGTTAATAATGTGAAATACAGCCCTGTGGTTAAAAAAGTTGAAAAGTCGGCTTTCGAAAAAGAAGTAGATAGACATAAAGAGGTAATAGCAAAGGCGATAACAAAGGATAAGATCTCAAGCAACATAATTAAATCACAGCCCGATACTAAAGAAGCCAAAAAGTTTATTGCTCAATCTGGAGTTGCCCAAACCAATAATTCAAAACCCATACCTCTCGGCTTAATTATATCCTTGGGAGCCAAAACACTGACGACAGGATTTGAAGAAATGCACGCGGAGACATCTATGGCAGTGCCGGCTAAGAAGATTGGTGGGGAAATTAAGGAGATTGCTGATGGTATTCTTAGTAAATTAGGCACGGGCCAAGGCCATAAAAGCCGAAGAGAGTTTGTAACAAAAGTCATAAGTGATGGTATGTCCGGCAATTTTAATGATACAGCTTTCGTGGCTTCTCTCCCTGGGAAGATTCGTCAATATATGGAGACGACAGGAGATCATTTTAAAGAACTTAAGGATTCTAATGGTAAATCACGTTATAGTGGGAGAGGAAAAGAATATGACTTTGCTGCCTATCTTCTTGCAACAGTAAAAGATTCCGCTTCTTGGGTTGATTACAAAAAGATAATTGAAGCTGGCGGGGATGCGGTGCTAAATTCTAACAAGACGGTTAAAGATACTGCAGAAGCTGACAAAAAGCAACGCGATGCGGAAATGGCTGTTACGGAGAAGTATGGTTATTCCCGCGAAGGATATCAGGGGCGGGATGGCTATACAGAAGAAGGACTTAATTCATTACAAGATAATTATAACAGGCCTATTTTCCGGGAAAGTGTGCTAGCTAAACTTGATGCCAATTCTGCAAGAACAGAATTTGGAACCTTAAAAAGCGATCGGACTACACCTTATAAGGTGGATAAAGCTATAGAAGAGACTATAAAAGAATCAGGTGGTTATAGCCCTAGAGACTTGCTTGATGAGACTACCCGTCATACGGTATTCAGTAATGATTATATTAAGAATTATAATAATGAATCTCTTTTTTGGAATCTTGTGTTGAATATGGCTAGTTCTGCAGGGTTAGTAGACCCTAAGACAGGAGCTTTGAAAGAGGGGTTGCAAGACTCCTATGAGTTAGGGAAAATATTTGAAGCCGCTTCAGAAAAATTGCATTATTACCCTGAAGGATTCTCTGGGAGGACTGGATATGCATATAAAAATGTTAATTCACTGCGTGATACCTATAATAATGATAATTTTAGCGCTACTGTTAATAACGCTATTAAGGTAGCGAGCGATATTAATAAATATGCCAAGGGTGATACTATTTCAACGCTTTCTAGGATGACAGGTTCAGGCTATTATATACCTGTTTTAACCAAAGAAGATTTAGTAGTTGAGATGTCTGCTATAGGTACAATGGCGAAATATATAGCCAAGGATATAGTGGTAAACCCGGCCGTAAGTCTTATTTCTAGCGGTATTGCTAAATTAGTCGCGCCATCTCCAGTAGCGTTATTTTTGAACAATAGCAAAATAATATCCACACCAAGTCCAATAGGACGTTTATTGTCATCGTCTATTTCTAAGTCTTTAAGTGTTCAGGCTATTTTGGAGAGCGTATCTGCAATGTTTATGGCAAATAGCGTAGTAGCAGATCTTTATTTGTCGAAAGACGACAAAAAGGCAACATTTGAAGAGGCTTATAGAAGCTCTGGTCTAAAAGGGCTAGGATACGATATGAAAGTTGAAAATTTTGGAATAAAATCTCTTTACTCTGCGGCAATGGATACAGGAATAAATGAGTTTGCTCATGGGGATTATGTGCGTGGCACACTTAGTTACGGTTTGGGTTTTGGAGGACAGTTGTCAGCTACGACCGCAGCAATAATAGCTGTAGCCGCAACTGGCGGCCTCGGCAGTGTTACAGTTCCAGAAGTTATCGGGGCTATGGGATTGCCAGGTTTTCTCCTCGCAGGAGATACTGTAGCTGCTAATATAGAAATGCAACACCCTCTACATGAAGGAATAGGTGCTTTGAGTTCTTTAACAGGGGCCGGGTTTACTGCTGGTAGGGGTATATTGTGGTCTTTTGGCCGGGTAGGAGATTATGTAGGATTAGAAAATGATTTAGTCTCGCGAGTAGACAGTATAAATAAAACGGAGATGGAACAACTAAATACAGCTTTGCGAAGCCTACGGGGTGGAGAATATTGGGGACCTGCGGCCATGGCTGTAATTTCTGGCGCAAGAGCATATACTCAAGCATATACAGGGAGCTATATAGTGCAATTTATAGCTGCTCCGCATGAAGCAATAGCAGGTATGGTTAATTTGATTCTTAAGCCTGGAGAAACACTTGGGGCAGGCAAGTGGGACCGGTTTGATGTTGCAGCGGTTACCGGTAGCTTTGTGGGCGGTTCATTAGGTTTCAGAGGATCATTGGTATTTGGAGATAAAGTATTTAAGAATTTAAATATTCCAAGCTTAGCCAGAAATATTAGTAAGTTTAAAGGAAGCACTATTGGAGATATCGGGATTTCAATTGCTAAAGGCGCGCCCACCGCTTATTTGGTTACAGTAGGATCTAGCTTAGTTTACCCTGTTCTTACTAACCGCAGTATAAGTAGTTTTAGCATGAGTCCTTTTGGCCAATTGGGGGCAGATACGGATTCTTTATGGCGGGCTTCTGTAGGGTTTAGCGTTATAGGCAGTAGTACCCTCGCGCCTGTCTTTAAATACTTAAAAACAGGAGAGTTATCTGCCAAGCTGATTAAGAGTAGCATGGCTGGAGGGATGGCGTTAGGGACAGATTATCTTGTTTCTCGTGTCCAGGGACAGGAATACAGTCTTGGAAGAGGCGCTATTGTATTTTCAACCGCAGCCCTGTCTGCCTTTGGGCTTTCTTACTTGGGTGGTAAGTTACCCGCATTATTAACAAAAGAATATGTGAGTTATACTTTAGGCGCAGGCGTATCTTCACTTATGGGCGGTATAGCAAGTAATATTGCAATTAACGGAAAATATAATTTTATATCTACAGACCCGTTAATGCATTTTGGTATTCCGGCCATTATTACTTTGGCAGCTAGACTTTCTGCGAAAGATATAGGCAAGCTTGATAGTAACATTTCTATACAGGCTACTAATTTCGGGAGAAACTTAGTCAGCCGAATATCCCCGATTCATAAGTTTAATCCTGCCACTGGGGTACTTGCAAAAGGATTTAATATATGGGGAACTATACCGTTGGCTTTGACTGCTTCGGGAGTTGTCATAAACAACATAGATAGCATACCCGCAGACACAAAAGAGCTCATTAATTTAGCTTTGCTTACCGCAGGCGCAATGTATATAACATGGGGATTACGAGGAGAGGCAGGTGGCGGTAGTGGTATAAAAGCTATTGCTGAGAGAATGTTCAAGAAAGAAATCACAAAAACTGGTGCCAAGGTTAATTGGAAGAGTCCGGATGTGTGGGGTATTGTTTCTAACGCGAGTATCCCTGCTTCGGTTTCCGCGCTTGCTATTTTAAATTCCAAAGGCGATAATGGCCAATACGAACATTTTAAGAATATGTCTGAAAACTTAAGGTTTACCCTTACCTTAATAAGCGGTGCCACGTTATTTGCAGGTATAGGAGGGTATAAAGAACTTTGGACTAATTTAACAAGAGGAGAAAACGTCTTTACAGGCAAAGTTCTGGTAAAAGAAAAGGGGGCATGGAAGTGGGAACTTTTCAAAAAGAGCGCGGATGGTAAACTGACAGAGCCAATCAATATATATACTCCGCGCGCTATGCTAAATTTATTAGGTAACAGAGGGGTATATTGGGGGGCTACTGCCGTTTGGGTTTTTGGAGGAGGGAAGTTATCAGACAATGAAACCTTTAAGACGATACATACTGTTACCAGTATTGGGTTGTTAGCGGCAGGAGTGATTATCCCCGGGGTAAAGCCTTTTGTTAAGAATCTCGGCAGAAGCTACAATCTTTTAACAGGCGAACTTGGCGGAAAGAGTGGGCCGTCCTTATTTGCCTATGAAATCGCCAAGACAGCCCTTCCTATTGTGCCTGCTTTAACAATCGGCATGGCAGGTTATACAGATGTGCAAAGCTATATCTATTCAATGAAAGATAGCCAGGTAACGAACATCTTAAAGTATGCTTTTGGATTAAACGAGTTTAAGGATTCAGTAATTATAACGGGCCGGTCTTATTATAAAGATAATACGCTTACCTATGAACAGATTAAAGATAGATTTGAATCAGAATATAAGAAACCGTTTGATTATCTTCATGCGAGCTGGTTTATGACGCTGGCCTCTATTAAAGAGGAGCTGAAGAAGGAAGGCCTTAGCGATGCGCAAAGAAAAGGCCTGGAAGAAAAACTGAAATATTACCAGGGTCTTTCCGAAAAGGATTTTGCAGTTGGCACCGGGAAATTCCGCTGGCTCATGAGGGCTCAATCTGGATACGAGGGCTTTAAGATGGCTTTATGGTTTGGTCCTGTTTTATACTTTGTCCGGCCTTTATTAGAAGCGGGCCTCAGGCGCATGCCTATTTCAGGTGAAGTGCAGGCATTTTTAGGAGAAAAGGGCATGGGAGATTCACTTATTCCTAAGGCCAAGTTGCCAGGAACCAACATATTTTCTAAATTGGCAAATAAATATGCCCTTAGGCCTTTCTATATGGCACAAGGCTTAATAATGGAAGAACAGGTTAGAGAAAATATCTTTAGTTTTATGTTCAATCCTTTTGTTACTTCCGCCGGCGTAAGGCTTAATACTGATCCTTCTTCGGATGGATACAGGACACAGCAGCAGCTTCTCGAAGGCCTGCAGGAAAGCAATGATTTTATGGGCGGTAGATTCGGGATTAGTAATATTAACTCCAGAGTTATAAAAGGCCTAGCAGAAGGAGGATTTACCGTTACCGGAATCAGTACTCCAAAAGTAGAAGATGCTACCAATGTTCCGGATGCCGCGGAGATAAACAATAAACTCGCAACCAATTACACAGAAGGATTAAATATGATTAAAGATCTACCGGCAGGCGCTGTTATAACTATCAATATTCCCGCTGAAAAGCATTCATCGGAAATGGCGGCTGGTAATTATCGCTATGAAATTACAAGCAAGTCCGCATGGAGTAAGTCAATTGAGCTGTATATTACAGAAAAGGGAATAAATCAAGGTCTTAAAACCGGAAGCCGAGATCCAGTTGTAACACTAACGCAAGCAAAGGATTATGCTGTTGATCCTGTAACCAAAGAAGCATCAGAGCGCGTGTTAGTAAGCAGATTTAACACAGAACAAATAAACGCAGTTATCAGTGGATCAGACGATATCAAGATCACCTTTAAGAATAAAGAAGGGTCTAGTTGGGTTTTTACGGCGCGTGAACTTATGCCCGCGGTATATGAGCGTTTAGAAAATGAGCCGGCTTTGCGCGAGCAAGTAAATGCGCTGCCAGCATTTCAGGGACTTGAAGTCATCCAACAGGTCAGCTTTCTTGAATCAGGTATGCCTCGTTCTCCGCCATCAGAACAACAGATTAAAGCCCGAATTGAAGAAATAGAAGGTGAATACAGCACACTGCTGCAGCGGTATAATTCCTCCCAAGACAAAAATCTTATTCCTGGAATTCAAGCTTTGGATAATAGAAGGATTGAATTAGAGCAAGGATTAGTTACTAATCAAACAGTGGTTGATAAGGAATTATCAGGCATAACCATTATTGTCCAAAATATCGCCCCTTATTCCAAAAGAAGCCGTCGCTTTGTTGAAAAGGACCGGGAGCTCCATCTTGCGTATACACAGTTCCAGCGTAGCCAGGATCCTCTTTCTGTATCAGCTATCTTGGAGCTTGAACAGGAAGTTAAGGATTTGCATAAGGAAGTCGTTTATGAGCATGCTTTATTGAAGCACGGCGGTGATAAGATTGCTTTAAGGAAAGAAATTATTGATTCCCGGATTCAGGAATCAACATCAGCAATCAGTTTCCTAGAAGATCTTAAGGCGCAGATTACAGACAAAGAGAACGGTATGGATGATGAACGATATGAGGAGCATCTTATTGCTGTTGAAGAACAGAAGATGATGCTTGCGAAGAAAGACGCTGAAGCAATTTCAAAACGCATTGTAGAAGTAAAGAAGCAAATCGCCGAAGAGGGCACAGAATCTTTTAGAACCGAGGAAGCTAAAGATATTGAAGGGCAACTCAAGGATTTGAATAAGATAAAATTGCAGATACAAAAAGGAAGGGCTATAAATGTTAAAGAAATAACTTACCAAGATTTCTTAAGCGCTAAAAAGTGGGAATCCATATTCAGGGAGGAACTTACTAGCCCTCAATATAAATTCCCCGCAGGGTTGTTTAGAGGAGTTGATGAGAGCGCTCCCCAGTATGCGCGTGATTTCGTGGAATATTTAATAAAGGTAAGGGCGAACAATCAACCGGGATTGAATGAGGCAACGCTAAAAAAGAGAGAAGGGTTATTTAGGGGATACTTTACATATAGTTATACGGGAAAAAATGTCGCGGCATTAAGGATTGAGTTTGGAGATAACCTATTTAAGTTATTCAGCCTTCTTGATTCTACAGCCACAAGAGAAAGCACCTTTGATCTTGCCAAGGCATTATTTGACCAGCGTAAACAGATAGCGGGGTTATATTCTGAACAGCTTATAAATTTAAGCGAAATTATTTATCAGGCGCTAAAAGATGACGGGAAGACTAGAGAATTAATTGATAACCTGCCAGCTATCTTAAATGAAATACAGAATTCAGAGGTTAAAGGGCTTCCTCCCACATATCGTCTTTTAGGCGAAGAAAGAGAACAGGCCAAAAATGAGCGTCGGTTGAATAAAGAGCAGGGAACCGTGAATATAGATATTCAACCGACGCCTATTGAAAATGTAACTTACGCTCTATATGGGGAGGATGGTATTGAATTAGATATACAGAAGATGGGTAGTTTGTTAGATATACTAAAGAATTATAGCCATGAATTAAATCACGCCATATTTAAATCTTTGTCTGTTAAAGAGAAAAAAGCAATTTATGATATTTTCGAATCCGATGAGGTTGTAAATAGATTGAGATACGCGATGCTTTATTTCAGGCTTATGGAGCAGGGCGGTGAGTGGCGAGAAGAATTACTGAGTAAGTTCGGCATAGATTTAGAACATATGGATCCTAGCGAAGTATTTAACGTAGTAGATAAGATAAAGGATACTTTAAGCGCACATGAATATATGTTTGGTATAATAAGCCGGTCGGCCAATAAGGAAGAAGGGGAATCTAGGAAGAAGGATTTGATAGAAGAATCTTTAGCTGTATACCAGGGTTACCTAATTCTCAAAGGTGCCCAGGAGGAATTAGAAAATGACCCGAATAATGCTTATTTGCAAACGGTATTTACTCCGCAATTACAGCGGGAACTAAAAGCGTTAAGCAAAATCGCAGAGATTATAGGACCGGCGATAAAAGATCACCCCGATGTATTTGAAAAAGTTAAAGATTCTCTTGAGACAATTGAGGCAAATGGAGGAACATTAAGGAAGCAGCAGGAAGAAAATGCTGAGGCTGCAGACGACGCGTCTAAGCCTTCTTCACCGTTAGTTACAAAAATGAGCCAAGATGAGATTATGGCCAAGACCTTGGAGGCAGTTGCTAAGGCCGAAGGAGACAAAAATGCCAAAGTCAAAACTTCTTCGCCGATTGAGCAAATAGAACAAACAGCCTTAATGAATATAAAGAGTGACGAGAGGACGTATATTGAAAAAGTTTTAAGCAACAGGGAATTCTTCATTAACTCATTCCAGAACTTGGGTATGGATGCTGAGCGCATTATTAATGTAGGTCAGAGATTTTACGGAAAGCAAAAAGCAGTGTATCAGGCAACAGTGCTTTTAAAAGATGGGACAAGTAGAGAATTTGCTTTGGTGGTAATTAAGGGCGGTGATAGCGTATTGAGAGATTTAGAATTCCAGAAGACGGTTAATAATAGAGACACTGCTATTACCCAAAAGCTTGGTGGATGGTCCGGGGAAGTAGAGAGAGGTGTTAGAGTAAAAATAGAGGAGTATGTTAGTGGGCTATCGCTGGAGAGTATACTGGATAGCCTAAGGGCGCAACTTAAGGATTCTCAGATCAGTGATAAAACAGCCAATAAAATAAAGCTATTAATGGAGGTACTGGTAAGAAAAGCTAATATGATAACTGTTCGGCTTTGGAATGTGACTGGTGAGTTAAATGATATAGATTATAGTAATTATAAGTTTGATAAGAAGAAAGGAGAGAAATTCCTCGCGCCGCGCATAGTGGATTTAGATGCTCCGGATGATTTTGATCCCCGAACGCCAGATAACTTTGAAAAATCTACAGCGGGAGATTTGGTTACTTTATTAAGCGTCGATACTACTAATACCCTTGGCTTTGCTTCTATATTAGATGAATCTATCGCAAGAGCTATAAGCCAGGGTAGAGCTTTTGAAGAAGGTAAATTAGAAGGTATTAAGATTCTTAAGGATGCTTTGGCAGAACTCGCCATAAAGGCAAAAGAAGAAGCTCTCTATCCTTACGATAAACTGGTTCAGAGTCTAAAGAACTATCTCAGTGAAGAAGGAGGCGTTAAGGATTATGAATATGTTGATTACACTATAGATCGTTTCAAGCTTCCTGTCGCAGAAGAAGCCATTAACAGAATACCGCTATATAGCTCTTCGCCGGTTGTCGTCATAGCCGAGATTATGGATAAGCTTCAGACAAAAGACCTCACTATTATACAACGCAGGGAATTAATAGATGAGGTCAATAAGGTGCTTGTAGAGAATCCTAAAGAGAGCAAAGAAGCCTTGATTGTTTGGCTTGTGAAGAATGCCCAAGATAAGCCATGGCCAGATGTATTAAAGGGTATTAGTGCTCTAGGATTAGGGGAAATCATGGCCGTAAAGGTGCCTTTTGGAGTGGATATCAATACCCTATTTGAAGGCTTATCATCCAAGGGGATAGTAAAAGAAATGGCTGTATCTCTTTATACAATGAAGCCGGGCATTACTCCTTACGATTACATATTGGCCAAAGATACAGCAAGAGGCCAGGCTTATTTGGTTGCATATGACAATAATGGTATTACCGGAGTCTTTGAAGGCGCCGATATGGTCAAACAGCTTGAGACGATAGGCCTGATTAACCCGGATCCCACAGCCGCCACCACAGGCGTGGTATTGATACAGACATCACTGGCAGGCACTGGGTTTGATAAGGCTATTTATGCAGAAGCCAAGGCCATTTTACATACCCATCCTCTTGCATATAAAACAGATAAAGGACCTTCTAAGCCTTCGGAATCCGATAGGGAGTTATATAATTTAAGAAGAGGGAGAAAGCAGATTACTTCTTCTCCTCTCACATTACCTTCGGACGAAGGCCGCCAAGCAGACAAATTGCCTATACAGCCTATGTTACCTGCAACCATACCCTTATCTTCTCAACAGCAGCCTGTTGTAGGGTCCTTGGTGGGTATTTCAAGCAGCTCAATCATTGTCAATCCAGTTAATTCTGCGATTCTGCCCGGATTATTCGGGAGATTGACAGCCAATATACGGTTACCTATTAAGTCGTCAGTTCTGCACCTTGCAAGTGGTCTTGCCCCGCCTGACAAGTCCGACTCGACTAAATCTAAGGCTGGTGTCGCGCAGATTAGAGTCGAGGTATCCATAGGCGCGGCTGAATTAGTACAATTTGGTGCAATAGAAGTTGAAGAAAGCTCGGCTGATGCAGCTAATGTCAGTGGAACTACGAGTGCAGCCTCTAGAAACGCAGAGAAACAAGGAGTGAGGGCTGTCTCTGAGGAAACCGAGAAGTCCACCACTATACTTAGGGAGTATATAGGTATAGAAGGGGCATTACCTGATCAGGATGTAACAGTAAGTACTGCGGTTTACGCTAGAGTAATTGCGGAAATCGTCAACGCCCTAGGTGCAACCTTTGAAGTTGTAAAGGCCGGCATCGAAGAATTGCTAACCGGTATCTTTGCAGTTAACAAGAAGCCGGTTGTTAGCGTGGCTGGTAACGCAGGCGTAATAAGCAGAGATCCTAATCTGATAGTTCCATCCTTTGGAACTGGTGAAATCGGAGCTTCAAGGATTGTAGCCTCAACTCCGCTTGGAAAAATAGAAAGCGGCCGTTTTGTTCCCGAAATTTCTGCTAGCGCAGCTTCCCCCGTAACTATTAATTTCAATACCACAAAAGAAATAGTAAGAAATATCACTGAAGCTAAGTCTCGCTTGAATTCTATAATAAGGGATGTCAAGAATGGAAAGGATCACAATGGTTCTGTTAGAATAAAAGTCATGGAACTAGTGGATTGGTCTGAAGCTGAGAAAGAAATATACGCGCAAGATTTAAAAGATAGAATATACGCAAGTGAAGCTATAGAAAGCGAGGTTTTAGGAGTAGAAAAAGTATTAAAGGGCATTGCCGCAATGGATATTAAAAACGAACTAATTAGTTTGAGCGATGATCCTACTCAGATTTTGGCTCTTGTAGACAATGGATTAAGAGCGTTAGCCGAATTGTTAAGAAGTAATCCCGAGCTGCGTAAGAAGTTTATTGAAGAAATAGTTCCTGTTAGCTATCGTGGTTTATATAGGAAATTAGAAAAAGAAGATGTGGATAAAAAACAGTCAGCCAATAAGCTAGATAGCATAGAAGAGAAAACAAAAGGCATAGAAGAGAAAATCCAGGCATTAGAAAAAGATTTTGGGGAATTTAAGGAAGAAGTGAGAAAGGCTATAACAGCTTTAAAAGAAGCTGGGGAGCTCACAGAGCAGAAAATAGAAGAATTATACAAGAAATTCGCGGTATTAGAGCTTAATATGAAAAAAGGCGATATTAGCAAAGAAAGGATTGAAGAAAGAGCACGCGAATTAATTGAGAAAGCAAGGAAAAGAGGCGAAAAAGTCCTGCCGTCAGAAGAGCATCATTATTGGATGAGAGCGGCTGAAGAGCTATACAAAGAAGTCAGCGAAATGGGTAACTGTTTGATAGGTACAGCAGTAGTTGACCCAACTTATAGAGAAGAGGTTATTCTTGAAGCTAGAAGGGCTGTTAAAAAGATGACTGGTTCGTTCTTTATAAAAATAAATACTTTCTTAGAAGTTATGAAGCGGGTTACCAAGCAGGAATGGAAAGGATACTGGGTAGATGCTGATAAGCTAAAGAACTCTAGTGATGCCGTCGCGAATAAGGTTATGATTGTGTATAAAGAAGGAAACCAATATCATAGCTTTAGGTTCAGTGAATACAAGGATGGTTATTTCTACGGATATGCTGGTAATGATTTTGGGGAAACTATGCCGGTTAAGATACACGAATCAAAGGTTATTACCAATAATGGAAAGTTAACCAAGAAGTTAGAGATAATGATAGTATCTGCGAAAGAAATTAAGGATAAGTATTTCGTAAGCGAAAGAGAGCTATCCGAGGAAGAAAAAGAGATAGAAGTTGGGCAGAGGGGCGGCAGTGGTTCAGCCGGCGGCTCTACAGCCGGCCCTGGGACAGGAAGTACGGGTGCAGCAAATGCCGGTGGTGAAGGAAATGGTGCAGTTGGCCCTGGTTCTGACCCGGATAAAGATGCCGCTGCTGACGAAGACGGTACGTACGAGTTTGGCCAAATCAATAATATAGATACGAATTACAGCGCCAGCACCCCAGTAATAAATTCTACAGCTAATTTTAATGCTAACAGCAGCCTTGCTCCTCCTGGCGTGGTTCATAAAGCGTCTTCTTCTCTTGCAAGATCCTTCCAGAAAATAATCCTCGTAGCGGCAATAGCGATAGCTATATTCTCAGCAGCCAAACCAGTTAACGCAGCAACTTATTATAGAGATAATTCAGGCGCAGCATGTGTCCGAGTAGATAAGGGAGACACATTCGGCGGGATTTTACAGGATATCCGCGTTAAGTTTAACGCTGTTGATTCTCAAGCATATAAAAGTTCAGGAGTATTCGGAGAATATTGGGGCCCCGGCGGTGCAGTTGAGCGCGCATGGGGTGAGATTTTCGCAGGCCAGCGTTCCAAGCCAGATCTTATTTATGCCGGAGAAGAATTCTCACTTGAGAATCTTCATTTGCCTCCGATTGTTGAAGAGGCATTGACAGGTATGCCTGGCCCGAATCCTCCAAGCGAAGAAAATAAACCTACAGATTCTGCAGAGCCTTTAGGGGGATCTCCTCAAACAACTAAGCAGGTAACCTCTATTAAGAAATACATAATTATTGCAGCGGTAGCTATAGCAGCGCTTGCATGTCTAATCTTATGGTTGCGTTCATTTAAGAATAAGAATACCAAGAAAAATGATCCTAAAGAAGTTCCTCCGTCCGGTACTTCCTATTATTACTATGACGGCGGGGAGCAGATTGAAATTAGAGAAGAAACAAGAAAGAAAGTTAATAATCTTAAAGACTCGGTTGGGGATGGAGATACGGCTGCTATTGACGAGTTAAGTAATTTGGCGAAGTCAGGCAAGCAAGATGAAAAGATATTGGCTCTGAAAGCGTTAATCAATCTGGCTGAAAATGGAAATGAAGCTACAAAGAAGGCAATTGAGAAATTGTTAGGTATAGATATTTCCGGAATTAGAAAAGCGCTTTTTGTAAATGCCTTGTACGCAGGCATGGGTGATGAAATTATTCGTTTCCAACTTATACAAGCATTGCTGGCATATAACCCGGATATAGAAGTAGACATAGTTACTAACCGTCCTTATATATATAACAGTTTAAAGGGTGAGTTTAAGGTACGTATAATTGATATTAGCAAGACACCGCATATGGATGCCCGGTTTGATGAAAAGGCCTCCGGCTCGTATTATGACGGACACGTGATTGATTTAACCAGGGCCCCGGTTGACTTATTAGCTGAAGAGTATGATTTTGTTTTCTATGTTGGCCATAGAGAAGGTATGTTACCTTTCCGCGCGCCAGTAAAGATAGCTCTTAGTAACGTATGCCCGCATACAGCACCTCTTGAATTAACCGTAAGTAACGGAGATGTTTTCTTATTAGGCGGAGAAAAGAATGTTTATGCCACTAATCTTCTACTTGCCAGGGCTCTTGGTTTGCCGACAAGATTCGTGTTGCCTGAACTTTTTGTTTCAGAGGATGCTAGAGAATTTAAAGAAACAAGGGCGTGGTTAGAAGCTAACGGATTAAGAATTAATGAAGAAGGACGAAAGCCCGTAGTAGTCTTAGAGGCATTTGGCGGAGGACAGCAGGATAAAGGATTTTATCGCAATACTAAAGCGATAGCTGCCTTAGCCGAAAGTTTAAGAGACGCAGGGTATACAGTGGTTATTTCTCGTAATGATAGGGCAAATGCCGATAAGATTGCCGCCATAAAGAAAGAAATGGCAAATACTGCCGGTATCATATTTATGCCTTCTCCTACTGAGCAGCCAGCCGCTTGGTTTAAATACTTCTTAAATATAGCTGACGCTGTTCTTGCTGTTGAGGGCGGTAGTCCTCATTTTGCATATGCTTTAGGCAAACCATTTATTATTATAGTTTCTCAGCCGGTTATGGCTCGTATGAATGGTTATGGTGAGCCGATTGAAATGTGGTTCTCGGAATATGCGGATCGCGCCAAGCAAGATTATGTGGCATTTAATAAAGAATTTGATGAATTCTCCGCAGCAGATATAGCGAAAATAGTCAATAGGTTTACACAAATATTACCTGTTTCTACATCGGTTTCAGCAGCCAGCCCGGTTTCTTCAAGAAGTCTGCCAGTAATCCCGGCCATCCCTGTAAGCTTAGCCGAGCAAAACTTAGTTAAAACAACAGCTAAGATTAGTTCCGGTGTTAATAGAATAGCTAGGATCTTAGATGCTACAAGAGAAATCCGCGAAAACTATAGAGAAAAATATGACACGCTAGTAAATAGGTTTAAGGCAAATGGTGAAGGGACCACACGTATGTATAGGGCACCTCCTTATGGCCTTGCCAAGGCTGTTTTAGCAGCGATTTGGAACGCAATCAAGGAGGTGCTAAATGGACAAGAGAGAGGAACGAGAAGAGTTGATGAAGGAAGAGCTAATGGAAGAGGTAAGGAAGCGGCGCGCGCAATTCTTGCTTTTCTGGGTGGCACAACAGGCAGCAGAGAGAAAGGCAAGGAATCAGTAAGTTATGCTCTTGATGTTGCCTTCAGAAGCATTAAAACCGCGATAACCAACGCAGCAAACCGTATTTATCTTACCTATATTAGTAAAGCCGGCTTAACAAGAAGCCCACCGTTAGTCAATTCCGTAACAACCAATATTAAGAATTTATTAACCAGGCCGCAAGTCCTAATAACTACCGTGGCAGATTTATTAGGGTTAGCGGTTATTGTTGTGTATGGGGGCTTCCCAGGAGCCCTCCTCCGGGGACTGACCTCTCCTCGGGAGGCCCTCATTACAACCTACGCTACAATAAAAGGAGGTGTACCATGTGCCCCATCAAAGTTGATGAATTACGCTTTGACCATCTTGTTGAATTCCTCAGAGATTCAACAGTATTTGCTGCAGCTAGGGAAAATGGTTATGGGTATCTCAGGTTATTCCTTATCAATGGTGAGAACGTCTACGCTCGTAATGGACGGGCTCAAGCCTGGGAGATCCTTACCGGCAGTATGCGCGAGAGCGTTATCGCTGGTATCACCGCAGCAAGGAATAACCACATCCCGGTCTACAGAATCAACGGAGAAGGGCCTCATCAAGCCAACTAGAATACTTGGGGCCTTCTCTACCCCCACCGTCTCCAGTCCGATTGGTTATACGGCTCGCCATGATGCAGGGATAGAGTTGTTTAGATTAATCATTGGATTTATGGTTGCAAAGACAAATAAGGATAGGTCAGATAAGGAAGTGGAAGCCGAACTTCTATCTGGTCTTCGGAATAAGAAGATAATAGATGTAGGTTGTGGCCGAATTCATAAATTGGTTGACTATCTGAGAAACGTAATAAAAGCAAAAGAAGTTTATGGCGTGGATTACGCTCTGGGACAGGAAGTAGAATATGATATAAACACCGGGCTAATCAAAGGCGACGCACACGAGTTATCGGATTTATTAAAACGCAATGGAATAGAAGAGGTTGAGGTTGTGATAGCTACGGCATTCTTTAATTCGGAATGCGTAGAGATTTACACATTAGACAGATTACGAGTGTTACAGCAAATATACCAGGTTTTAGTCTCCGGCGGGAAGGTTTATTTAACCTCTTGTGCGAGAGACAAGGATTTAGAGGCTGAATTTGAAAAAGCAGGTTTTGACTTTGAGAATGTAAACACTAGTGGATACTTAGGGATATATGTTTTGACCAAGCCTGGTAATGTTGTGGTTGTATCTAGTCCAATTGAATTTAGAAAGTTATTTTCTGGATCTCAGCCCAAAGATATCTTATTTCATAACACAACCTTAGCTGCTGTAGTAAGCGCTATAGCTAGAGAAGGTCAATTTGGTCCAGCTCCGCGTGAAGGCGTAGTGTATATGGCTGAGCAGCCGGTAGGCCCCAGCGACAGCTTTAATAATAGGGTTAGGAACGGAGACCTTAAATTCTTAAAACAAGGTATTGAGAAGACAGCTGCCAAATTAAATATTCCCCAAGGCAAGTTATGGAAATCTATTGAATTAAGCTTTAATAAGGACGCTTTAGCTTACGAAAATTATGGCTATATTATCGCCACCGGAGTTCATCTCAATATGTTATCTCTGGAAAGTAAGAAGATAATTCTAAAAGCTATCCCAACCTTGAGTCCTGATGACCATACTTGGATGGATGAGGGGTGGGCTATAGTAAAAGATTCCTCCAGTCCTATTTCTCTTAAAGATACAAATGCGGAAGAGTTGAGAATGGCGCTAAGTAAGTGGTCGATAGAGAGCCATTTTGAATGTTTCTTGTTCCGGGAAGAGAATTGGCCATCTTCTAATTCAGGCGCCGTGCTTCGTAAGATTGAGAAAGACGGAAAATTGGCAGGGTTCATTTCATATTTAGTCGGAGATAGGGTATCCATAAAAGCGTTTATTGTTGATCCGAGCAAAAGAGGAGACGGAATAGGGAGTGAAGTTATTGAGTTAATTGCCGCAGAGAATATCGGTAAGGATATTGTTGTTGATCCTTTAAGCGATCGCGCGGTAGAGTTTTACAAGAGGCTCGGATTTAGAGTAGGCTTCGGTGGGAATTATGTAAGGTCAGCAGCTGAAATAATTAAATTTCTCCGCGCAGGCCCGCAACTTGACAAGGTTTTGAATAAATTCAATATTTTTTCTATAGACATAGGCCGGATAAATGATATTGATACTCTCGCTCAAGAAGGTAAGCTCAACCTGGCTGCCGGCGGTGTGGTTATCGAAAACGGGAAGGACACATGCTTAAAGTGGACTGTGCGTGATGTATGTCAACTTGCCGCTAAACTTAGCGGTAGGCTTCTTTGTCATCCCGCCCTCGTTTCATTATACACAAGGGACAGTGTTTTGGAATTTGTCTTACGGGAAGCCATTAAGAATTCATTGGCTCATGCCGTCCGTAATGGAGGAAAAGTTTGGATTACCTGGGAAATCAAAAATGATAAACTTATATTACAGGTAATAGACGAAGGAAAACAGTCGTTTAAATTATCGACAAAAAGCTCTAAGGTTCAAATATCAGATTCATTTTCTCAACCTCTTGCGGGAGCCGGCCAAGGCTTAGAAATGATAAGAGAATACGCAGATCGCATTAAGATTACTCCCGTATACGATAAAAAGGGCAAAATAGCAGGTAATAGGATAATCCTTACAATATTCATAGCCCACCACCAGGCCAGAGAGGCTGAGCCTGCTTCCCCAGTCCAGCCCGGAGTTGTAAAAGAAGAAGGGCAGAAGAGCGAAGATGGCAGCGACTTTACCTCCAGCCCGCTTAAAGACACATTCGGCGCAGTGGTAAGGATTACCGGTGAGCAGAATAATACTACTGCCAGAGGCTCTTTTGTGGCAGGTTTAGTGGCATTGGCAGTTACAGGCGCAAGCATCTTAACATTATTACAATGGCCGTTTATTACTGTAGCTATTGCCGTTGGTTTAATAACAATTCCTTCGGTTATCAGCGCGGTTCTATTCTTTTCTCAAGGACTAAGAATTATCCACGCGTTTAATAAGGCCGGAGGGGTTAGAGGGTCGCCTTTAACCGCCCCAATCGCCTATGTTGTTAATAACACAAAAACCACGGAATATGATCCTGCTTACAAGGAATTACATCCTAATCTGCAGAGGTCCATAGGATATCATGAGCAGGCCCATATAAACGGCAAGGGTGAAATAGCTGCTTATTTGGCGCAGGCAGGTTATTCTTTAAGGAAGAGTATTTACTTTATTATTCCTTCCGCGATATTTCTTTCCTCGGCTTATCTTCTAACTTTGCCTTTTATTGGTATCTTAGCATCATGGCAGGCAGCAGTATTATTTATAACGGCCGGCAGCTTGGTAATGTATGGTTTATTCAGCTTTGTAGAGAATGCAAAGATACTTAAAAGAGGCGAAGAGTTAGTATCAAGCTTTGGCATAAAGCTAAGCGAAGTAAAAAGCTTACCTCTAGATAAAATATTAGCCATTAATAATTACTTTAATAAGCATATTTATCCTGAATTACATAAACAAAGCCAGATTACCTTGGGTGGTAGTATAAAACGCATCCGCACCAATCCTTTAAGAATGATTGTTTACGGCGGTTTAGGGGTTTTGGTTGCGGTTACTTTCCCACATCATTCCTTGCTTGCGATAATAGCTCTTATCGGCCTGTCAATTGTCCTTCCTTTTGTAGCTTTTGTAACTTATGATTTCTTCCACGCCGGCATGATTAAGGCAAAAGCTAGGGTTGAATTTTTCAGAGACTACTTAAGTGGTAAGTTGGACGCAAATACTAAAGGAAAAGTTAAAGAAGAGATTACAAAATACGCAGAATCTCTGGAGAAAAATAATATTTCGTTTATCGCCAAATACCGGGCAGAGGTAAAAGGCCTCTGGGTAACATTCACATTATGCTGCCCGGCGATTTCAGGTATCGTTGTTTTCGCTTTAGGAAGAGGCCAGATGATTTTCTGGGGTTCTGTTGTCGCTTCAACTCTTATGCCGCTTATATTCACAACCCCCGCAGCTGCGGCAGGTTCAGTTTTGGTGTTCCTTCTGCCTGCCTTAAGCACTTTTGGGCTTGGGGCGTGTATAGGTCAATGTGCTGCTTTCCTTGGCGCATGGGGGCTTTCTTATACTTGGGGTGGTTTGTTAAGAATAGCTTTTATAGTGTGGGGTTTAAGGCTGGCTTCAATACCGATATTGCGCAATAAAATCCAGGATACCTATATGGTACGCAGATATGGATTCCCGGTTTTGAGCGGAGACTGGATTTATGATAATTGGGAGAAACTCGGCGAAGCGCATAAAATGATTATCAAGTATTATATTACAAAAGGATTAGTGCGTTCCGATGGTGTGCCTGGATTAACCGATTTAATCCGGAAAAAGGTTGGAGTCGGCAGGGAAAAGGAATATAAGAAAGGAGCGGCTTATCAATTATTCTATTATGTTTTATTTGATATTGCTGCATTAGGGTTTATTTTGATTTCTCCTTTGTTCGGCTTAAGATATGGCGTTGCCTATTTAGCGGGAAAGATAAATACAAAATTATTAGGACGTGAGAAAGAATCATTAGAAGAATTCTTAAAAGAAATAGAGAAAGAGTCTCCTTTATATCATATTTTATTAACTACCGGCGCCCAGTGGTGGATAAGCTATGGGCATATGTGGATTATCAGCGCAGAAATCGGCGCGGTCATAAAGAGCGGGGAATATTTAGCCGAACATCCTTACCTTAACTTTATCGGCCGACCCATTGATGCTGTAGCTAAGGCGTTGGAAGGTCAATACGGTTGTATTGCCTGGGGCTCCCATTTATTAAATATCGCTGATGATTCTCTGGGATTTAGCATGGCCCAGGTATTACATTCTGCCTTCCGTGGCACGGAAGATGTAAACAAATGGAACAATGAATTTAATTTAATATCATCCTTATATCAGGCGCAGTCTGGAACCGATAAGTTAACGCGTCTGGAATTGCGGATAGAAGAATTAAGATCCAGAATTGATAAGGAAAGTGATGAGAATAAGAAGGGAAAACTCAATAAAAAATTAGAGAAATTAGAGAGAGAAAAAGAAGTATTTGTTCTTAAGACGCAAAAGGAGGAAATAGCAGAATTTTTAGCAAAGAATAAGAAGACTTTCAAAGTGGGAGATCAAGCTTGGCAGATAGCTTATGTGCGAGAGATATTAAAGCTCTGGTTTAAGGGTAATGTTGGCATTAGTATAGGAGGGGTTAGTGATTGGGCATTTACTCCAGCAGTTACTGATCTATTTGAAGCTATGGCATTAGAACCCCAGGAGTTTTATACAGATACAGTTGGTGCATATGTCCGTTTAGCACAGATGATGTCTGGCCTTGAGGCAACAGGTGTATGGGATAAAAAGACCCAGGAGAAAATAGGTACTATTGTCCTCGCTAACCTGGATGAAGCAATAGAAGGTAAGGAGACATCTGTAGAGGTGGATACTGAAGTTAAAGTAGTAGGATCGAATGAAACTATTCTCAACGTTACCAAGGCTCCATTGATTACGAGAGCCGAGAAAACCATAGAGTCGTTTGGGGCATTGTTAAGGCAAGGGCCTTCAGGCGTTTTTACAAGCTTGCTTAATAAAGAGCTCACTACGCCGATAGCTGGCATTTTACGCGATGCCTCCAGAGCGAATGATAGGACAGGAATTGATGGTATAACAGAAGAAAAAGGACTTGAGCCTATCAGCATGCCTTTGAACAATGAGCCGGGTAATGAATGGATATTCCCTGTTAAAGGCGATTATTATATCAGCTCGGGTTATGGCCTGAGAGATCCTATTAAGTTCGATAAAGCAAAGGAAGACGGCCTTGCTCCTGTGGGAGGGGATAACGTTGTTCCTGTAACGGATAAAGATGTTGCTGAATCTATAGTTGAAATAGAAATCCCAGGAGCCGTAGTGGGAGTAGAGAATCCTGAATCTACGATAAAAGGAGAAAGCTCTGAGCCCTCTACAGAAAACAAAGATAATTCCGAATCCAAAAAAGATTTTCATCCCGGTATAGATATCGCCGCAGATAAAGGCGAAGAAGTGCTCGCTGCCCATAAGGGGGTGGTAGTATCCTGCGGTTATGATAATAATCTTGGTAATTACATAACGATAGACGACGGAGAATATGTCACCAAATACGGCCATTTAGATTCTATTTTAATCAAAGAAGGTGATGAAGTAGCTGCGGGAGATATGATTGGGCTTGTAGGCGACACCGGTTTGCTTTGTACAGGGCCCCATTTGCACTTTGAAGTATACCGTAGAGTTGGAAATAATTTAGTTCTCCAAGATCCCATGGCATATCTACTTGACATAGTGCCTCCGGATGAAGAGGAGCAGTTGGAAATAGCCAGGCCGACGGGAGCACTTATAAATACTCTTGATAATATCGCTCCAGACGGTATAAAGGCCGCTCCGGAGGATTTAAAGGAACAGGCTGAAAGCGCTAAAGAGGATAAAGGCTGGGCAGAACTACAGACGAGGTTTAATTCCAAGGATGAAGAAGGGTTTGTCATCGTTTCTATAGAAGAAGGTAAAACGTATGAGGTGGTAAGGAAGATTCCCGATACCAGAAGGCTTTTAAAGCTTATCTATGACCCCGAAACGCAAATAATAATGTTCCCCGTGTCTTATCAGCCCAGGACGCCGGCGGAAGCAGAGGGTATACTTAAGAAATGGCGTGCTGAGCCCAGCCCCAAGAAGATTGAAGAAGGAGAGAAGAAATTCCAGTATTTCTATGTCTGGATTAAGGGTGAAGATAAAGATGGCCCTTTTGAAGGCATACTGTTTGGCGGTAAAAAAGCTGCAGAAGAGAAGATGAAATTTACCGCTGATTATTTAAGCGACGCTAATTTCAAGAATAATATCATGACAGTGCTTAATATTGACGATCCGGTACTGCAGGTTGAAAAAATCAAAGAATTATTTGGCTTGGATGTTCCCGCGCCTAAAAATCCATTTGTCGCCGTAGAGGTAAAGAGAGATGAATTAGGGTTGATTATCGGCATAGAAAGATTTTATAAGGATAATGAAATCAAAAGCGGCGTGAGGAAAAATTCGCTCTTAAACCGTTCGGAATTTTATCTTAGCGGCCCCGGCGGAGAGAGAATCTGGTTGAAATACTGGCCGTTTACCGTAGACGATGTCCTGTTAACATTCAGCAAAAAGATACAGCCTGAGCTTGATGCTGAAGAAAAGGCGCCGTACCGCGGAGATGAATATTTTGAAGATGAAAAGAATCCGTTTGAAAGAGGCGAAATCATCCTCGGCAGGGATTATCTTAAGGCTCGTTTTATAGAAACCGTGTGTTTAGACCAACTCCTTGATATGGAAAAAGAGTCTTTGAAGAAATACAACGATTATTTAAAGAAAAAGATTATTTTAGAAGTTTTTCTTGCTGGCGCTAATATTGCTTTATCCGCTACAGGAGCGAATGTCCCGGGTGCCGCGATAACCGCTGCTGCCAGAGGCATTTTTGATTTAATTACCCGGCCGGATAAGATATTGCCCCGTGCGCCTTCAGAAGACGAGAAGAATGAATTCTTCGCTAAGTATGTATTGATGCGTGATGAATTAGAAAGGGAAAAAGGCAAGGATTACAGTTCTCTTTCTGAAGAGGAAGCAAAAGCCTGGGATGCCGAATTAGAGAAGAGATGGAATGACTCAAACGATAAGCAAAAATATATAGAAGAAGCCAAAGGGCTTTTAAATAATTTCACCGCGGAAAATGAAGCAAAAATGTACCATTATGTTGAGCGGCGCAGCAAGGAAGGCACAGGGTTTTTTATCATGAATTTAATCTCCATAACCGCCAATATCGCAGGAAGCGTATTAAATGAGGATGTGGGGAACGCGTATAAATATAGAGTATTAACAGATGTGCTAAATCAGAAGTATGTTTCTTTCCTGGGAGAAGTAAATATACCTCAGGTTATTTCATTAGCTAGCGGTGGCAAGGGCCTTAACTTTGTTGCCTTAAAAGACTTTGACAAAAGTTATTATTCTGTTGCCGAGAAGTTCTTTAGTATCGTAGGAGTAACTTTGGATCTTAAGTCTGTAATTAATGATTTATATGGAATGTTCGCGCCGGTAGAGAAATCCGGGGATGTGCCTTTTACGACTGCCGCCGGTTCGCCGAGGCTGAAACTGTATATCTTTGGTTTCCCCGTGAGCCTCCTTTTTGAGAAGCAGCTGAATATAGATGTTGAGAAAGCAATTACCGGCTGGGGATTTGAAATAAAGAAAGGGTGGATTAAGTCCGAAGTCAAGGTCTATGATAGCGAAAGAGATATTGAGATGCTTCCAAAGATGGCTGTGGAAAAACGCATATCTATTGGAAAGATGGAAGTAGGAGAGAAAAGTTTGACACTGCCGGTATATTTAATCGTAGATGAAGCTCCGACTTCAGGCAGGCGTACTTTCAGGGTACTGGTGCTGGGCGAAAAAGCAGTAGAAAAGCAAAGAGAGATGATAGAGAAGGATTTGACCAGGTATGCCGATTATACAAAAGCCCTTGAAGAAGCAGGTTATGTAATCCAGGAATCTCCGTGGGGCGGGACGTATTGGCAGAGATTGTGGAATCATATGCTTATGTCCCATGATTATGAATCAGTCGGGACAACTGCATTCAGAGCAAGTAGTTATACCTGGGATAATCTTTTATATGTGCATAGATTGCTTCTTTCTGGAGATACTGCAGACGCCGATATCGCCAGGAAGAAACTGGAATTCTTTAAAGATTATGTAGAGGCCACAATGAAATATAATAAAGAATTTAGAGGGCTTCCCGCGGCATTTAACGCTTATACCGAGAATGGCGTGGAAGGCCCGACTGTGGCTGTAACGGCGATGTTCGGGATTGAGATGCTTTATTATGAAAATCATACCGGAGATAAAAATTTCCGTTATGTTGAAGTGGATGATGGAAAGAGGAAGACTACGGTAGATGTAATAGAGGAGGTCAACAAGTGGCTTGCCCAGATTCAGAGAGGTTCCGAAGGAGGGGGTGGCTTAAAGTTATTTGCCACAGCCGGAGAACTCAAGAAAGTGTCGGGAGATACTTATAGGGTCGCCGAACCGAACGCAATTGTTTATGCTTTCTATAAAGCCTATGGCAATGAAAGAAGCGCGGAGAAAATCCTTAATTGGATTGTGGATAAAGACACAATGTGGGATGGAACAAGAGGCTTAATCCGCGCTGAAGAAGGCAAGGATTTATATTCCCTTGACGCGCAGACACGTTGGATCCTGGCTCTGGGAATTGAGCAGTTTATGAAAGAATTCAATATGAGCAATGAAGATTTTGAAGATTATCTTACCCGCATAGAAAAAGAATTCGGGGTTAAGGTAAGATATACTATGCGTAATGGAATTGTTATAAATGACGTAGTTGGATTTGATTTAGCAGATGACTATACGGCGCGGGCATCCAGAAAAATAAACAAAAACGGGGTTGTTGAGCGGGCGATATTCCCCGAAGCCACAGGGGAAATGATTTTGGTTTATAAGATGGCTTATGAGTATTTTAAAGACGGGCAATATAAAGAAAAAGCGGAACTTTACAATGACCAATTAGAGCGCATAGAGGATAAAAACGAATACAGCTGGCCCAGGGCAACGGAACACGCGATATACACAGGTTTTGGCATGGAAAGGACGCCTTTAGGGTTTTCTGCCATTGCCTCCGGATTGCAGATTGATATTACTGCTTATGGAGATGATGTCCTGACTCCTTTTAAGACAGAAACATTCCTGGGGACGGGCATGCCGTTATCTTCTATTACCAACGATTACAGGTGGCCAAAAGCAGAGTTAAGCCAGGATGATGTTGTTAATCCAAAGATTGTCATAGGTGAAGATAATCGCGCGGTAATGAAAGATTTATTTGAAGTCTTAACTACCGAGAATAACTTAAGAAGGATAAATAATTCCGGAGTAGCCTTAACTGAGGAGCAGCAGCGAAGGCTTGAGGGGTTGCAACCGAGAAAAGAGCACCTTGTTTATTCTGATCCCTATGCCGGGAATCAGTTTGTCTATATTGATGAAAATGGAACAAGGAAACGCATCGTGTTTATGTATTCATTAGATGAAATAAATGAAGGATATAAGCGTGCTCTTATCTCGTATAAGGCTGCTTTAGGATTATCCGATACCTACAAAGGAGAAACCACAAACGGAGCAGAGGTAAACGGGGCGGTGATACTTAATGAGTTGGTTAAGGTAGAAGGAAGATTAGAAGTAGGCCCGCCTATTTTGGATAAAGATGGCAATATTGTAAGGGTGGATAAAGATTATGTTAAATCCATACTTGATAAAGTAAAAGAGTTGCCTATTACCGAAAGAATCATTATCCGGTATAAGCATTTTGCTAATTTCGCGTTGGATGTAGACGGGGATGGCAAGAAAGAGCTCGTAACAGTAATTTTCCCCGTGAACAAATTGACATGGGTGGATGAATATAATCCTATAAGTGGCGTAACTGAATTAAATGCTTATCAGGATGGGTTATGGAAATTTTCTATTAGCGAAGACAGAATTACCAGGATATTTTATGATGATAAAGAGGTAGAAACATATTCTGCGAGTTATGCCAATCCTTTCAAGGATAAGGCTAAGGCGCGGGATACAATAGGCAATGCTGCAGATGTTGACGCGTGGTTTAACGATAAGCGCATGATAGAGACGACAAAGACGGTGGAATTTTGGTATCCGGACCTAGAGAAAGAAAAGATTGACCTTGCTGCTCCGGTTATCGCGAAGTTAAAAACAAATATTAAGGGAGAAACTTCATTAGAAACCTATGGTTTATACCCTGAGCCTGTAAAGATTGTTGACGATATGTATATCACCGAGAAACAGTATAATGATTATGGAATATTCAAGAGCTCGGTGAGCTACGATAATGGCAATAATGAGAGCGAATTCTCACGGTCGTTAACTGCTAAGCTGCTTAACCCTATTAAAGGCAAAGAGTGGTTTATCTATACCGCGGATATCCCTCAAGATAAGTTAGCAGAATTAAAGAGCCTTAAAGAATACGGATATAAGAGCACGGTTTTGAGAAAAGATTTAGCCCATGATGTAACGGATCCCCTTGTTTTTGATAATAAGCATTTTGGAAGGAAAGCGGAATACTTGTATACGGACAGACTGATTGATGCCTCCGGCAAGGCCAAGGATATTGCCGTGAAAACGGAATATTTATATTACAGTGATTTATCCGATGAGGCCAAGCGGGAACTTATAAATAGCGGCAAAGATCCGGTTCTTTTTGAGCTCGTCCCTTATATCACGCGTGTCGTTAGCGCGAATACCGGTAAATTATTGAATGAAGTTAAAACAACCAGCTATGACGCCAATACACGCAGGTCAGAAGGCATAGAAACAGACTACACAGGCAAGAAATCCACGAAAACCTGGGATTATAGATGGGAGAGGCCGGTTAAAATCATAAGCAGTGATGGCAACTGGATTACGGAACTTGAGCATAACCGGGAGGAAACCAGCACTATATCTACTACTTACTATAAAGGCGAGAAAGTAATTGATTCTCTATCTGAATATAACAAGGGAAATCATCAATGGAAACAAAACGATAAATACTTTTATTGGTGGATAAACAAAGAAACGAAAGACAAAGAAGCGAAGTTTACTTTAAATACGGAGATCCTGCTTAGCGCTCATGGCATATTAATCCACAGGGATAGCTTGTTTAGCGATGGCATTACGAGAAGATATATTCCCGGATATGATGAGAGTGGAAGAGAGGTTTACGGCAGGGGAGACAAATCCAATCCTCAGACTAAGAACTGGGGCCATGAATTTGATTACCGCGATTATGATTGGAACAGCGGCGGGTTGACTAGGAAAGCAGTCAATAAGATGCGCGGGGATAAATTGACCGGGGAATCATTTGACGACCAGGGCAGGGCTACAGAAGAGATACCGATTACCGTAGAACTGAAGCACATTGGTCGAGGGGAGTTCCTGATAAGCAAGGCCTACCTGCGGGTAAGGTTTATATATGAAGATGACGGCACAGGCTTAAGCTGTCCGTTTATAGCGAATAATGGAGAGACAGAAATAGTGGTTAAGGAAACCGGGAAGCCGGAAGAAACACTACTTTGGGTTAAATCTGAAACCGTTGATTTGAAGGTAACCAGGGATGTAATCAAGGAGGGGCGTTTAGGGGAAGCCAGAGAAGCGGCTATTACAATAAAACTTGATGATTCTCTCAGGCATTTGACTTGGTATGAGACTAAAGATATTCTACGGCGCAACAGGGCGGTAAAATCTGAAATGTATCTTGATTTCTATGGCGCTACTACTGATGCTGAAAGCCCGGCCTGGACGACCAAACAGGCTATTGAAAGCGAATATGACGACGATACCAATATACCGCTGTTTACGTTCTATATTGATGCGCCATCCCGTAATCGTGTCATTAATTACTATAAGATTAGTAATATTATTGTTAAAGATACGAAGGATTATAAGAAGTCAGTTGTAGTAGAATATGATCCTGGCACTGGAGAGCTTACTACTATCATCACCAATAATATCTCCCACCGTGTATATGAGGAAGTTAAGGATAAGTATAATAGGTTAAGCGATGTGTATAACGGCGAGCTTGATAGAAAAGGAAGCTTCATTCGCGAAGAGCACAGGCAGTTTGAATATATAGGCATACCGGGTTTAATCAGCGTACCTCCTACCGGCGGCGCGGCTTCCTTAGTTCCTGTTTCAGGCAAAATACAAGCTTTAGTTGAACAAGATGGCAGGTTGAAATTGGTAGGAGGGGAATCGCGCTTATTAGGGTGCGACGGGAAGCCCATTAACCCCAATTTACTTGACGATGTGAAAAGGTTGTTTGATGACAGAGGAAGTGTTACATTCGAAAGCAAGGAAAAATATAGTGTTAATAATGGAGAGCCGGTAGAAATTATCAGCAATATAATTACCAATAATTTAGGCAATCCTGAAGAGCGGAGTTATTTTGTCATTAATGAAGACGGGAAGCCGGTACATATATCTACGGTTTTTTCTTTCTATGAATATGGAAAAGGCAAATACGGCCAATACGACACCATTCAGGCATCTGTGATGATTGTTATAATCGGGGGTGAAGAATATGCTCATTCCATATCCAATAATGCCCAGTTAATGGAGGACGGGTCAATTGAATTTAAAGTAAAGATAGGTTCTGTAAGGGATGCCGCAGAAAATATCCTGCCTCTTTCAGCTATACGTACTTTTGCTAAAGACCTTCCCGAGTTTCTTTATTACGAGCGATTAAGAGGCATTCATAAAAATATACCGGGATTTTCTTCCGAACGTTCCTATAAAGAGATCTTGGATAAATATGGCAGGCCCGTAATAACATTAGAGAATTATCCAGATTTTGATGAGCATGGTTTCTTCGCCGGCACTCCCAAATATATAAGTTTCCGGTCTTATCCCGCCTATCCGTTCATTAACATAAGCACAGAGTCCCGTACCTATAAGTATGACCCTAAGAAGGGATACGACCCGGCAAAATACGGCAGATTCCTTTTCGTACCGTATTTAAAATGCTGGGATAACGCTCCCTGGCAGAACAAAGGTTGGATAGCTTATAGCCATAACTTAGAAATCAGAAACAACAGGTTAATTTATGATACAAAGGATACAAGAGGGAACGCACGGAGCCTTATTAAGCGGCAGTTTAAATTGGATGGAAGGCTTGATGCTGAGTTATTCAGGGGGGACAAAACACTATATTATAATAGTCTATGTTTTCCTACCGGCGGTTCTACAATTAAAGATAAGAAAGGAGAGTATCTTTATAGCACTTATAAGATTTTACGGTCACCAGAAGATAACTCTACATTGATCGAGGAAAATGTCGTATCGCGCACACCTATGTTTAAAGCTACTGATGTAATTCTTGATAAGGCTGGTAATAAATGGAGCACGATAGAAAAAGGAGACTATTTTGTAAGGACAAATGTTGATAAAAACTCAGTCTTGGATCAAGTCTTTAACTCTCCGCCGGGATCTGTTATCGGAGCAATTAGGGGAGGCAGGTACTTAAAAGACGGTAAGGATGTAGAAGCGGTTTACGGTGGGCTCAAAACTAAGGGGATTGAAGTAAAAATGCCGGATGAGCCATCTATCAAAGACAAAGATAAATTTGTTGATAAAGGAAGAGAAATGTTCAGCCATAGCGCCTGGGGGCTTCTATTGTTGCCTGTATTCTTGGTAGCTGTATGGTTTTATAATTGGATGAAAGGCAAGAGAAAGGAAAAGAAGAATTTGAATTTACTTTCGTTTGAGACGCTGGTGCAGATTTTAGATAACTATGCAAAAAAGAATAATATCAACTTAAATCTGGATATAGAGAAATTCATTGAGAAAATAATATTATTACGGGAGTTCTCCGGGCCGGTTGTTATCGGCAACAATATTCCTTCCGGCGAGGAAAAAGAAAGAAGAGCAGAGTCCTTGCGCTATTATTTATCAGGCTATGGTTTTTCTGAGGAAGAGGCAAATGTTTTAATCGGCCTATATAAGAGCGGTGAGATAGAGCTGGAAGATAAGAGTGTTGACCCAAGGCCAATGCCGCGCGCGCCGCCACTGACAGGCAATGACGTTGTTAGTATTAAAGGACAAATAGAAGAAGCAGCCAACAATAAGCATTATCCTAAAGCAATAGCTATTTTGTTCCTTCTTAATAGCGGGTTAATTAACGATGAAGATTTAGCCAAGGCTATAGCTGAACTTTCGGGTAAGAATGGAGCAGTAAAGTGGGACGCGCTTCCTAAGGAATTAATCGTATTAGCCCAAAATAAAGTCTTGGCTGAGATTAAACATAATAATTTTAATAATGTAAGCAAGCTCCCCCCTACGCCAGAAGCCCGCCTCTTACAAGCATTACACGATAACATGCGCAATAAAAATAGTTTTGTTACCAATAATGAGTTCGTTGAGCTTGCTCAATGCTATTCTAACTTTACTAAATTTATCATATTTGGTTTTATAAAAGAAAAGATAATTCAGCCCATATTTAATGACGTATTTAGCAAAACTTTTGAAGGTAAAGTGCATAACGAAGTTAAAGATGAGATTTTCAAAGGCGTTTTTGCCATAGTGCATACTGCCATTTTGAGAAATCTTAGCCTGTTGCCTGCTGTAAAAGGGCAGGATATCGCATATAATCCTTATCCTATGAATAGAGCCATAGAGCCTGTTACGGTAAGAGAGCTGATTATCCTTAAATTCTTGCAATTGCCTTTCTCCTTTACGAATAAACATTCCTTATCTCAGTTATCCGCTATCTGGCCGTTTGCAATATATACTACAAGGAAAGTAAAGGCTATGCTTGATGAAGTAAAGGTCCAAGATGAAGGAAATGTCCAAGATGAAATCCTTGACTACGTTTCGCACTGGGTAGAGAAATTTAATAAGATTCTTTATGATGAACTTGGCAAGCAGCAGAGTATCGTAGGCCGGGATCCTTCGGTAAAAACCAATGAAAGACTCGCAGGCGTCTTTACAGAATTAGATTTCGGAGATTTATTTGAACGGTTAAGCTTAGCTGGAGATTCAGAATATAGAGAGTACAAAGAGGAGTTAGAGCAGGAAGGTCTCAGTGGGCAGAGGTTAAGACAGGTCACGTTGGAATTAGCAAAACAGTATGGCTCAAGATACGCGGCGGAAGAGGATGAAAGAACAGCCAAGGTTATGAGCAGGGAATTCAGGAATACCGTATTATGTATTGGCGGGATAGGCTTAATTATAGGAGCTATCCTTGCGTATGTTTCTCCTCTTTGGGTGGGGACAGCGGTAATATTAGCAAGTATCCTTGGAAGCCTGGGGATTTTAGCTATTAAGACAAACTTCGGATTAGCCTATTTCTATAAGTCAAGAATATTTAAGCCATTCTTTAGGTTAAGCAATTACTGGGGTATTGATTCTCGTACGCGGAACACCAGACTTATACCAATAGTTACGGTAATGATTGCGGCAGGGCTATGCTTTATTTTTGCTTCTACCTATTTAGCTATAGGAACGGCGCTTATCTCTTTGGGGGTTATGGTTTCGCCGCTGATCTTGGGTAAGGCAAGTAATCCCAAAGAAAAGATCTTCTGGGCCTCAATCTTCTCAATTACGTCCCTGTATGTTTTCGGAGTATTGACCCATTTTCTTTTCTGGAGGGTTTCTTTAATTAGTTTATTTAGCCTGGGATTTATATTTACTGCCGGGCTGGTTCTTCTATCTTTTATACCTACGTTAATGTCTGTTTATCACGTTATAATTGCCGTAAGAAGTTATATGGCCCTGAACGAAGAACTACATAGCGATACCGCAAGGTCACTGGTAGGCCTTAGGTCTCTAGTTAGAGTTCGTGGTGGATTAACGCGGCGAGGTTTCTTTGAGGGATTCTTTAAGAAATGGCATAAAGAATTTAAGGATACAGAGGAGTCATATATGCCGCTTACTCCGAATGGCGAGACGGTTACGGAATATTTAGAACGCCTTGTCGTAATTCTCCATAGACGATATTTACTTTCTGACCAGGAGAAAAATTTATGGCTTAAAGCCTTGCGTGGAGATGAAGGTGGGAGGTTTATTAAACCCGCTTCGCCTAAGGCCGTTGAGATCCTGCGCGATACGTTCTTTACCTTAAGTCAAAAGAAGCCTTGCCCGGATATTTATTCTCTTTTACAGTCAACCTCTACTCATGTCCAAGGCGTGGATGAATTGTATACTCATACTTGGGAAAACTCAGCTTTATTAGGGACTTTTGATAAAAACCCTAAGACAGGCAAGAAAACAAGTTTACTTGGTTATATGGCACGACATCATAAAGACGCCGAATGGAAAAATGTAATGGATTATATAGAGAGCCAAAAGAAGAAAAGGCACATGTCGTCTAAATATATAAACTATTTTATAAAAGAACTTAAGGATTTAGACGAATATAAAGATATAAATAGTATTTTCATAAAGACTTTAAATAAAGTGACCCCGCAGAAGAAAGAGTTTGTGTATTTTATAGTAGACGCCTTAATGGCCTTGCTTAATGAATTACGGCCATCTAATGCTTCGGTTATTGAATCAATGCGCCAGGATTATATAGAGTATCATTTATATACCTCATATCAATTAGGAGATTTACAATATCACCGAGCAGTAAGAGCAATTTCTATGCGATATGATTCTCTTGAGGATGCTTACAGTGCCCTGCGTTTGATCACGCAAAAAAAGAGAGAGCCGATAGAGAATATTTTTGTAGAGAATTATGAAACGTATCAGCAGCTCGTGGATATCAAACTCAGGCATATATTGCAGAATGTGTCCTTTTGGGCAAATGGGAAGAACCCTAAATTTAATTATAATAAGAATTCTCACGAATTGGTATTTGAAAATTTCAACGCCCTTGACAATATCAAAAATTATTTTGAAGAAGAGGGGGCGTTTACTAGCGAAATTTTAGATTATAAGGGTAAGTCGCCAAAAGATTGGGCAAGAAAGTTTATAGAGTGGAGGAAAAATAATTATGGGAAGATGATGCTCTTGTTAGAGAAGTATTCTGAATTAGAAGACCCCAAATTAGCAGCAAGTTGGGATTTTGTTTGTCAATTAGGATTTAGTTTAATTGAGACAGAAAAATCTGATGTGATATGTTCTCTTTATTCCGGCAATCGTAAAAAAGGAGGAGATATTACTGAACGCGGAGATCATAATATTAACCTTGAGACGCCTAAGAATGCTCAAATGGCAAATAATTTATGGTTGTTTTACGGCCAATCAGTAAATTATGATGCTCATGTAAGGAACTATCCCGGTCAGAATATATGGCGGATTAGCTGGGCAAGTTTAGTTGGCAGGAATCCGCATATTGCCGTGGTTAACCCGATGATGAAGATCTGGGCAGCCGACAGCAAGGCATTCCCGGCAACTAAAATCTATACCATAGCACAAGAGGTATGGACTTCTGATGTCCAGAGGGCAAGAAGAGGCGCTTTAACCGCCTACGGCAAGATGATGATAATTCCTCAGATGGTTTCTGTAATGACACCTCCAGGAGAGGATTCAGAGGCTTTTATGTACTTGCAGAGGTCCAATCCTCAATATGAAAGCACCCAGATTGACTGGTTTATGTTTGAATGGGGCCGCGCTGCGCTATTTGCTGAATCTATCGTAGGGACAGAAACGCGCTACGGATATAACTGCACACGCATGTTCTCTGACAGGGGCTCATTTGAAGTGTTGCTTAATAAAGACCTGGGGTATGATAAGAAGTTATCCCATCTCTTTTTATTCTTCCATTATTTCGGGGCCATATTTTCACTTGCCCTTTTAATGACCCTGCCGTTTATATCTCCTTTCAGCGCTTTTGCTTTTCTCAAGCCGGCTATCGCATTTGCGGCTTCAGCCAATCTGTTAATGGAGGCAATAAATCTCTGCGATTTCATCAAGCATTTAAGGAAAACCGGATCTTTCTTGATGGCTATGGCATTTACGGTAAAGGATATTATTATTGCATTGCCGGTTTTTGTTTTCTTGATACCATACTTCTTTAGAGCTGTTTGGCTTGCTAGTAACGAAATTTTCAGTTTTATCCTGACCCGGAAAGATGCACTTTTACAGAAAGTCAGCAACCAGCAGCGTTGGGATGATAAAGATTCTGGTATAATGCTTTTCCGTTTGGGAGGTAAAAAGAGATGGCCATTAAACGGTTTATTGGGGCTAATCGGGATAGCCGGCTGGTTAGTCAATTTGTTTACAGTAACTTCTTATGGCTCGGTAATTATTATTCTCTATTTGGCCGCGGGTATTGTCTTCTTATCAGGAATGTATGTTTGCGGTGCGTTTGTGGATAGAAAAGGCAATCTTAAGGGCTATAGCTTTTGGGCCATGTTTAAGATGCTGCCGTATTCGATTAGTAAAACAATATCATATTTTCCTGTGGTAGGTAAATATTGGGATTGGGTGGTTTATAAAATATGTAAACCTTTAGAGAAGGGGCTCATTAATATTCCAACTTCGTGGGGATTGAAAGCACGATTAAAGTTATCCAGGCCATTAAAACCTTTTAGTTTAAAATCTCCCACGTTGGTAGGGCGTCTTAGTAAAAATATTGTTACTGGTGGGGTGTTCATTTTCCGAGCCATAATCCGCACTATAACAGTTCTAATGGCTTTTGTTATTGGCTTTGGTCCAGCTTTATTAAGCGGGGTACTTAGTAACCCTATTAGCCTAACATTGCTTTTTATATCTCTGCCTTTGATGGTATTTGTCGGTTCGTTCTTTAATGGTTTATTCACTCCTTATTGGATATTGCGCGGAATCTTAAAAAATAATGAATGCCATACTAAAAAGCAACCCGCTGATTCATCTTCTTCGTCCTTGTCTTCTCCATCTGTGTCTTCTTCACCCTTGGTCTCTCCGCAGCTGGTTAAAAATTTAAGGTATAATTCAAGCAACCCGGTGTCTAGTATTAATCCTGATAGAACTTATTTTGATCTAGCCGAAATGTATGCTAGCTCTAGCGCTATTATGAGTCCTTTAGGACGATTAGAAAAGCTTTCCATAGAGGTCAATGTTCTTGATATACCAATTGAAAGAACGTCGTTTGGGAATCTGTTGATTAACAACGGATATTCCAAATCGTTTATTCAATATTTACTTACTAATCCAGAAGTTAGAATATTTGAAGCTAATCGGGGAAAGTATGTTTCATATAGTATCTTTAAGTTGATAGAGAATTCTACTTTAAAGGAAGCGTTAGAAATAATAAATAAATATTTCCTACCTCTTAATGAAAATAATCCAGATATTTCTGCTTCGGTAGATTTTGAAGAATTTCTAGATTTACAAAATAAATATAAATCCGGAGAACTTAATCTCAATCACAGTAAAGTATCGCAATTTGATGTCATTCTACCTAAAAAGCAAGTGAGGAGTTTTGAAGATGCGATTTTACAAGAAAGGATGTTTTTGTTTAATCTTGATAACGAAGGAAAAAAGATGGTTGCAAAGGGAGAGATTGCTGAGATAGTCTCTGCTGGTGGCACTTCTGGGAGATTCTTTGGTTATAAGGTAAATATACCTGAAAGTAGAAAAATAAAAGCCATTGTTCCTATCTGGAAAATTATGGGACGGCTATTAAGTAATGTTGAAGTTCGTATGAGATATTTGAAATATCTAGTGGAAAATACCGGCAAAGGGCATATACCTTTGGTGATTATGGGCAGTGGTAATAATATTGAGTATTTAAAAGAAATAACACGAGGCTATAAAGTTTATCCAGAGGGAGATTTATATTTTTATTCTCAGGGTGAAATAGCAAGACTAAATCCGGCTGAGAAAGATATCAGATATTCGGGCGCTCCAATTGATGATGGGAAATATAATCTTCCCCATGGGGAAGACGCAGATGCAAATGTGTCACAATGGTTATCCGATAATGGTGAGATAGGAGGTATTTTCAGAAATGATGACGGGACATATACTGGAAAGCCAATTGGTCCTTTTGATATTTTTGCTAGATTGGTTTTAAGTAGAAGGCTACTTGAGTTAAGAGAAAAAGGAGTCAGGGTTATCCATCAAGCAAATGGTGATAATGTAGGGGCTATTTTAGATCCAGCCAAGGCAGCCTATTTGATGAAGAGACGCGATATTGACATGTTGGTGCTTTTTGTAAGGAAAAATATGATTTATAGTTTAAGCAAAGATAGCCAAGTTTTTAATGAGCAGATAAGGACTAATGATCATTTTGCTTTCCAAAATGGCGTAAAGGATTTCATAGTTATTACCAGAGATGGAAGAGTTATTAGCCATAATTTGCCAAAAGGAGTCAAGCCTATATTAAAAGAAAGTAAACTATCTCTTACATTTAAAGAGGAAGCTTTAATATCTAATATTGAAGGGCAAGGTGAAAAAGGCGGAGTTCTTGTTCATGCTCTAGGAGAAGATAAGGATATCATCCTAGAACAGCCGTTTTCTGGAGGACAGTACCTCAGCTGCGGGCAACTTTATATCAAAGTAGAATCACTTTTGAAAATGTTCGGCTTAAATCTAAAAGAATATAGAGATATTTCTCAAGATTCTTTAATGAAAAAAATAAAGGCAGTAGCAACTAATATGAGAACCTATGTTGAGATAAAGCCAATCAATGTAGGGGATAATAATACAATAAAAATGAGGCCAGCAATACAATTTGTCAGGACTATAGAAAACTTTATAAGTTTAAAAGGAATAAATACCGAGTACCTTTTAATCAATAGGGATGCTTCTAATGATAGAGAAGGCTATTGTCCAGTTAAGAGCATAGGAGATATTGAGTGGAATATCCCAATCGTCTATTCTATATTCAGACTCGATAATAATGGGAATTTACAAAAGAATTCTAAATTATTTTCCGAAACCGTTGCCTCATCTCCAACCATAGCCTTGAAAGCTAATGGGTTAAATAAAATATCCCCTGAAGATTTAGCAAAGTCATTAGGGTTCAAGGTTGTTGACCGAGAAGCCGGATGGATAACATATCGTGAAGATTATCGATATAGTTTAAATGATGTCGAACTCGTAATAGTCCCGCATGGTTTAACCGATGCAGATGTGGAGGGAGTACTTCAGGTTTCTAATAAAAATGATGATCCTAGATATGGATTAAATGAGACAGGCTATAGGCAAGTAGCTCAAGGAGCTAAAATACTTTGGAATAAATATTCAGCAAGAATTAGAGCAGGGCAACTTGTTTGTTATTATAGCGGCGTAAATAGAACCGTCCAGACTGCACAAGCATTTTTAGATTATGCTAAAAAGATATGCCCGGAGATTGTTATGGATATTAGGATCTCCGATGCGATTAGAATGAATTTTGGTGCTTGGGAAGGCACCAAAAAATCTCAGATTGATACAATTCTTTCTGAAGAGGAGAAGATTAGAGCTAAGAAATTTATCGGAAAGAATGCGTTTATTAGTTCCCGGGACGGTCAGAGTTTTATTGAATATCTATATGTCGTGAAAGAATTCCTAAATAGTCTACAAGAAAAGCATAGAGGCAAGACGGTTATCATATTCGGTCATGGAATTTTTATCAAGGCAGTTAGAATTATTTTGCGCACAGGTGGTATCATCTCTGATCCATATTTGGATTGGGATAAAGGCGCACGAAAGTCTTACAAGTTGGGGATGCCGCTAGTTATGAATGATTCTCAGTTGGAAAATGAAGGTAAGATAGAGATTGCTAATATTTGGCGTAAGAATATGGCTTACAGGCATTCATCGGAAGAATTAGCTGCTCATGCTGCAAAAATTCGTTTAGAAAGTTTGAAAATATGGCGTAGGCTTAAAGGTCCGCTTGCAGGATCTATGTCGGTGGTTGAGCTTTATACTGTTCTCTTTTTAGATTATCTCAACCCTGAGAATTTCCTTTTCAACCATCCTAAGAGGCTAAGGATTATTCCAAAAGGTTCTGCAGCAAGCACTTTATATGCCGCAGCGGCGCTTACTGGTTTTCTTGATCCGGAGAGAATAAGCAATATTGATAAGGCTGATTTGGAAATTGTACCCACTAGATTTACCCTTAGCGATGCTAGTCTTTATAAATTGGGTACTAGTCTAGAACAAGGAATCGGGCTCGCCTTATCTGGCAAAATTAAGAAAATCGATTTTCCTGTCTTAATTTTCTTATCGGATGGTTCTATGCAGTTAGGTATCGACCATCAAGCAAAATTTGCTGCTCACATGAAACTTAATAATCTCGCTGTGGTTATTGATATTAACTATTTACAGAATGCGTATAAAATTGAAGATGTCGACCCGACATTGATATATGATAGTTCCGGTTGTTTAGAAAGATTGAGCGCTTTATGGGAAGCTTATGGTTGGGAAGTCTTGGAAATTGATGGGCATGATTTTGAGCAAATTCATAGTGCTTATGAAAGAATTGGCCAAGGCGAGAAACCATTAGTTATTCTAGCAAGGACTATAAAAGGACGGGGAATCCCACAAATAGAAGGCAGTTTGGGTTATAGCCACAAATTCCCTTCCGAAGATGATTATCAAGATGCCCTAAACGCATTACAAGATGAGGTTAACAAATATCAGAAATTGGGATATAGCATAGAATATCCTGAATGGGTGTCGGCGCAAAAAATGGTATTTGATAATCAAAAACTTACATTGCCCGAGCTTAAGCTTTTTGGAGACCATGGTTTGATACCCATCGCAGATCCAGTATTATTACAGAAAACCCATTTAGAGAATATCCTTAGAATTTGGTTAGAAGAATCTATCTTGTTGAATCCTAATAAAATATTTGTTTTGAATACAGACAATCCATCTCCCTTTGACCTTACGACGCCCATAATGTCTCCGGATAATCATTCGTTTCTTATTTTTACCGGTATTAACGAGAGATTTGCCTTAAATCTAGCAGGTGGTATGTTCATTGAAGGATTGTTTCCTATCTATATCGGACCAGCAGCCCATATGCTTATTAATGCAGAGGACTGGAAAATGTTAGGCTTGGGTAAGCAAAATATCTTAGTTATTTCTAGATCAGCAGGATCGGATTTGAGTCATTGGGGACCAGGGCATTTAATTTATGAAGATATAGAGTTTTTTAAGAATCCGTGGTGTCAAGTCTTACAACCAGCCCATGCGTGGGATTTACTATTGATTCTTGAAAATTACTATAGGAAATACTCTAATGGGAAACCCACATATTTAAGGATGCAGGAGATTTATCCTTTTCAAATCCGGGCAGATTTGTTTGATACTGAGCAGAAACGTAGAAAAATATACGAGGATGGTTTTTATTTAGCTGACTCATTTGAAGAAAATGCTCCATCAGAGCCAGTTGTATTTATTGTTAGCGGTAAAACTGTTTTAGAAGCCCTAAAGGCAGGTCAAACTTTGCGTTCTATGGGGATATCTTTTAGAATATTCAATATCATAAATCTGTCTTCAATTAACAAAGAAGAGTTACAAAAATTAACAGCTGACGCTAATAGAATTGTTACTGCGATAGATGCTTTACCTCAGAGTCTTTCTTCGTTGATTTATGATACTTTACCAGATAAAAGGTCATGCGTTTTGGCATTTGGTATACGGGATGGCGGAGGGTATGAAGCCGAGGCGGATATTTTTTATAGAAATAAAATCAATGCCCAGAGTTTTGTTGCTTTATGTTTAAATTCCAGTAGCCCAGTCTCTATAAATATTTTTACCACCAAAGAACTTAAAGGGGAACTAGAGATATTAAAGGGGAGAAAGATTCATATTGATTATCAGAAAGATGTAGATGGGCCTCAGACTGCTGCTAGATTGGTTAAGGATGTTTTCCGACAAGTAGGAGTTATTCTTAAGGAGGCCAGCAAAGAATCTGAGGTTTGTGTTTGGATTGGCGAGAGTGACGAGTATATGCAATTTTATTTTATCATCTCCGATTGTTTAAATCCAGAAAAAAGCGTCAGATTTGAATGTGGGCCGCGCGAATTAACAGCATCAATCATGACAGCAGTTTGCCTGTTCTTCAAAGAAGAAGCAGCCACCCATTCTACAAATATTATGCAGCTTATTCTTCAACTCGATAGTACCAATAGGGAGCAAAGACAGCAGGCCGGGGACCTTCTTGTAGGACAGTCACAAGAAGCTATTAGGGAAATCTTGCGTTCTGTAAATGAAATTAATAGGGTAATAATGACAGCCGCGATTTCCGGCGATTTACAAAAGGCGATAGATGGCATGTTATTGTTAGGGCGTAGGATTGAGATATTAGGCCGCATAGGCAGCGTTGAAGGCATAGAAGCCATCTTAGACGCGTTGGCAGACTCGGCCGTTGCTTTTACAAACACAGGCTTAAAAGAGGCTGAAGCGCTTAATAAAATTGCCCTTAACGCAATCGTAAATATAGGCAAGCCCGCGGTTCCATACTTAAAAAAGCATATAAATGATTCACGCCGGCCCGTACGGCAAACAATCTCGTTAGCGCTTTCGCGCATAGAATCTGCCTCTTCACCAATTAGAGGCCTAAGTTATACCGAAACCCTGCTTGACGGCATTCGGATAATTAAAATAATAATTAATCCAAGCCATTTCAGGCTCAGGGCGTCAATTCAGGGAAATCTTAGTAACAAGATGCACTGGGATGGCCTTGAAGGTATTGTTTATGCGGGTAAAGAACCGCTTTTAGACATCAGCAGTCGTATTTGGAGTATTGATAATCATAAATCCAAGATGGCCCCCGGATTTATTGGAGTTGTTCCTTTCGGCAATATATTATGGCATCCATATTATGTTCTTTATCAAGATGGACGGGCTTATCACAGATACGGAGAAGAAACGAATATCGCGGCGCGCATGCGTTATCCCACTTTTGTGTTTTATAAAGACGGGACTTTTAAGTTTGAAGATACTGATTTTAACACCATAGATAGGGGTAATGTTCAAACAATTATAGGTACTAACTTGGCAATAATACGCGATAGCAGAGAGGCAGCCTTGCGGGATATCCATTTTGAAGACATACGGCATGTTTTTCGTTTCCCTATAATAAAGGTGAAGTCAGACTCTAAGAGCGCTTACGGCGGCGATATTGCTATCGGCCGCAAAATTATTTATGGAGATGAAGAGGCAAGAATGAAGGCTTACGCCGGCAGGCCTCTTGAAATTGAACTCAGCCAGTATGGCATTGATTATTTACAGGCTAAAAAAGCTATAGAGTTTGCCAGTTACCGGATGGTGGAAGACAGGAATAAAGTTTTTGCGCGCGGCGACGCATATTTAGATGCCAGACAGGGCATAGTTAATATTATATTCCAATATTCGCCATACCCGCAGTTTATTATGACTCGGGATGATGATTCTAATTTAGTATTTTACGCATTTGGCGGAAAATCAGGGCAGGAAGGCTTAACATTAGGCAGAATCCAAGATTATCTTATTACTGAAGGAGCCAAAGATGCGCTGGTGCTTTGTAACGGAAGCGATGTGTTTGTTGAGCTAAATGGCGCTACTATAATGCCAAGCTGGAACGGGAGGGATCGTTTTACTTCGTTGCTGTTTGTTTATCCTGAAGGAGTAAATAATTCTTTACCTGTTAATAATAAGAAAGTTCCGGTAGGTAGGTTAAAAGTTAAAACCAGTTCTCCTCTCGGCGCCCTTATATGTACTGAAGGAATTCAGCGGATACTGGCAAGTTCGCCAATAATAATGATACAAGATAATAATTTCCAGCAAGTCTTAAATCAGATAATCGGCTCTTCATCCCATCCTTCAAACGCACCGCCTGTAATAAGTATCAGCAGTTCTCCCCTCATCCACCGCATCGCTGTTCTCACCGGAGGCGGCCCAGCCTCAGGGCATAACGAGGTAATCTACTCCGTGGTCAAGCAAGCCTCAGAGTACGGCATTGACGTAATCGGCATACCTCAAGGATGGCTGGGCTTAGTTGACGAATCACTGTTAAAAGAGCATAAGGTGCTTACCTTAAGCGACGTAGAGCCTCACCGCTATGAAGGAGGGACTATCCTTGGCACCAGCCGCACTAATCCTTATCTCAGCAAAAAAGACCCCAAATACAATATAGAGAACTACAACAGCAAAGAAGCGGCCCTAAAGGCATTCCAGGATGATGAACTCAAAGCCAGCCAGCTCTTGCTTAATAACCTGCACAAGTTACACATAGATGCCTTGGTTACATGTGGCGGAGACGACACCAACTCCGTATCCTATATGCTCTTTAATCATACCGGCTTCCCGATCATCGGTATGCCTAAGACCATGGATAATGACATAGCTTTCCCTGAACCAGACGCAGACACCTACGGTTTTGACAGCTTCGTGAAAGCGGCAATTCCCATGGTGCAGGCAGGCATAATTGATGCCCAATCCACCAACCGTCTCTTACTGGTAGAAGTCTTTGGCCGTAACGCCGGTTTTGTGGCTATGGCCATAGGGGCAGCGGTAGGAGCTACCCGCACCTTGATTCCTGAAGAAGGTAAACTTGATATAGCCAACATTGCCCAGCAGATAGCCGCTTACCATAAAGAAAACAACTATTCTGTGGTTATCCTCTCTGAAGGTATCAAGGTCATCCGCGACTTTGCCGACAATAACCGTATCCTGGAAGCAGCTTTTAGCAATGATCCTTTAGCCAGGGCTGCCTATGAGATGGCGGCAAAGTCCGCACCTGACCAATTCGGCCATCCCAAGCTGCAGAATGCAGACATCATCATGGCCGCAGCCTTAAAGGCAGCCTTCAAAGAACACAAAGAAAGAATAGATATCAGCCGTTCAGGCAAGTTAGACTACCTTATCCGCTCCGCTCCCACCTCAGAGAAAGACCTCAACATGTGCCGCCTCCTGGGTGAATCCGCTGTAGAAATGCTCTTAGAAGGAGAAAAAGGAGCCATTGTCTACTACCACCAGGGCCAAGCTAAGACCTTAGCGCTTACTCCTAAATTAGGCGGCAGGACAGTTGACATAGAATCAGCCCATAGAGAAGAATACCTTAAGGCTAATCAGGCGTTTAAGATAATAACCAGCTCCCCACTTGGCTCCCTTGTCCGTACTGAAACAAGACAGTCAAGTTCTCCCTTTTCAAAAACCCTGCTCACTTTCTCTTTAACAGCCCTACTGTTTATATTTTCCTTCTTCCCCACCTCCGCCTTTGCCCACTACTTCAAGGACACCCCCCAGGGTAGGGTAGCGGTAGTGGAAGAATGGTCCTCAAAGGATCCCCAGGTAAACACCTTAGGCGGCATCGGCAAGGATATACTGGAAGCAAGAGGCGAAGAAGCCACCCTGGAAGCTCTTTACGGCAAAGACGGCAACAGTGGCATAGTAAGAGAGCTTAAGGATGTTAATAATCTTCCCACTGACTTAGTTTCCCCTGGCCAAGAAATCAAAGTGCCAGCAAAAGATGTCCCTGTAGCAAAAGAACAGCCAGCCCCTTCCCCTAAAGAAGAGATTAACGAGTCAGAGCGACAAGTTAAATCTCAAGATAAACAAGACAAGAAAGAAGCAAAAGAAGTGGCAGGCAAGCATAGAAGTTATCTTCTCTGGGCCTTGTTTGGCGGCGCTGTTATTTGCTTAGGTTCAGCATTCCTTCTGATATTGGGTAAGTTCAAGTCTAAGAAAAAAGTAACGCCGCCAGCAGAGAAAGAAAGTGGAAAGCTTTATACTCCAACTCCTACTGCAGACTGGTCCTCCAAGCTCGGCCTTCAGGAATCCGACCGCATCCATATGACCGGCCTGCAGCGTAAGCAGCGTAAACTACAGTCTCTGACCCCAGATGAGCAGTCAAAACAGCAGTTGGAGATCGGTGCAAACTTTCTGCCCTCCGCGCTCTTAACAGACCAGCAGCGCAAAGAAAAGCTCGGTGCCGAAGAATTTACCGTCATTGAAGAAGATACAGAAAATGCCTCTTTTGCCAAAGACAACGTAGCAGTTAGCTGCCATCCCATGGATGGAGGCTTAGGCACTGGCGTTGTCCGGGAAGACTACCTTGAGATTGATTTAGGGCGCCCCAAAGATGATCCTAAGACTAATCGGGCAAAGCTAGGGGCCAAGGCCACAGACCTTTTTATTGACTTTATCGCAAAAGGAAAAGACGCACAAGGTAATCCTGAAGATGTCCCGGTAAAAGTCTCTATTGCCGAAATCAAGTTCCTGCGTGTCATAAAGGATGCCCCGTTATTTAGCGAAGTAGTTTTCCAGCCGCTGGTAAATGACGACTCCGCGCCTTCCTACCATAAACTTTTAGACAGTGTTTACCTGGAAGATGTCATTGATAATACCGTCAGCGAAAAGAGGGCCTACAGGCAGGTCCTGGCAGAAAAGGGCATTAAGCTTGCTAAGGGCGACAATGATGAGGTGATGCTTTATCAGAAGGACTTACCTATTATAGATATCGAGACCGGGGAATTGACCGATAAGTTTACCGCACCCGGCGGCCATGGCCAGTGGGGGGTAAGGCTCTTATATGAGGCCTTAGGCTTCAGGCAGCCTGAAGGTGATAAGAAAAGCTATATCCGGGCCTTCTACAACGGCGACGGCATTGCCAACTTCCCGCCTGCCTCTGTCTTAGGCTGGATGGCCAGAAATAAGGTTCCCATCATTATGATCTCTACCACCAAGGCAGGGTTAGATAAGAAAGGCGGTCAGATTGGTATTCAGAGACTGCCTGACGGCAGCTTCCGTATACAGATGCTTGAGTTAGCCCAGGCCAAGAAGCCCGGCAAAGATCATGAAGAGCTTTTCTACTCTATCGGCCTGGAAGGAAATCCCAATATCCCGGGCAAAGATATCCTGGGTAAGGATCCCGAAAAAGACTATACCTACACCAACCAGCCAGGGGCTCAGTATTTTAACACCAATATCGCCTTGATTAACTACAGCGTGCTTGCTCCTATACTCCAGGAGCTAGCCAAAGAAGAAAACGTAGAGTTTGAAGGAGAAACCTTAAGCGGCAGAGAGCTCATTGAGCGCATCATTTCACCTGATTTGATTGAAAACGTCAAGGACAAGAAAGACGGCCGCAAATACACCCAGTTAGAAGGGGCTATCGGCTCAAGCCTACTTAATCTGAATGCCTTCCTGACCAGCCGCGGTAAGCCGATCCTTAGGGTGGTAAATGTACCTACCGATCTAAGGAGTGAGGTCTTTACCCCGGTAAAGAATGCCTTTGATTTCATCTTCCAGAACCTTTCTGATTACTATGTGGTAGACCAGGAAAACTGGACTCTACGCGACAGAAGCAAGGGCCAGGTGCCCCCCTTGGTGGACCTTAAAGAAGATAAATTCTACGCCAATGTCCATAACTGCATCAATGCCTTCGGCAAACTCGCGCTTATTAGCTTAGAGCATTTGAGCATTGAAGGCAGGGTGCAGCTAAAAGATGCTACCTTAAAGGGTGAAGTTAAGATAATCAGCAAATACCCAGAGGTATTTGACTTGAATTCCCCTGAATCCAGAAAGCAGCTTAATCAGGAAGGCGAGCAGCCGTTAATCCTTGAAGATATTAAAATTAACATTAGTGAAGATGGGAAAATGGACATAAGTGGTGCAAGTTCTCCTCTACGGGTTCCCTTGCAGCAAGTCCGCTCCAGCAGCCCGATAGATTTATTTACCATTAAAGATTTTGTATCCCAGCATCCGATTTTAACTGTTATTGCTGTTTATGTATCGTGGAAATTATTGAAATTGGTCGGTAAATGGCAGAGAACTATGGCAGCAATAATGCATTATCGGCTTAAACCGCAAGAACTTAAGTATTTAAAAAATAAGTACCCTACCTTTTTGCAAAATGAAGGGTATTACAGGAAGGTTCTTGATAGATTAGTGTGTGATAGAATAAACTCTGGAGATTGGGGTAAAGTTTTAAAGGGTGTAGAGGTTATTAATAGACGTTGGGAATATGTATATAATCCTCAAGAGTCCATCTCTTTCAAATATGTTATCAGCCGACCCGAACCCTATATGTCGAAACAGTTAGTTGTTAAGAAAATGACTTTCTATCCCCATTTTATAGAGCGTCTAAGTCTTCTTTATGAGGTATGGCCGGAAATGGCAGAGGAAATAATAGATGCAATGCTTACTCATGAAGAAGGCCACCTGCGTAACTATTACAAATTTATGGAAGGCAGTATATCGGGAAAATATCTGGACGAAAATGATGAAAAACTCGCCTTTGATCATCTTAAAAATGAAAAAGGAGAGAGGGCCATGGCCCTGACAACATGTTGGTTCCAGGCCTATATGAATCCTTCTTATGAGCTAGAGATGCACTCTCGGGAGTATTTCTCTGAGTTTAGGCCGATTTTCTTTACTTTAACCCCTCAGGTCTTGGATTTAATTTTAGGCATAGAAAGAGAATATCAAAAGAGATTGGCTTTATCTAGACTATCGAAAGAAGGGGGTGTCTCTAGTAGCCCCATTGTAACAAACGGCGATCTTTACGGCTACTTGTCGGCTCCACTCAAGACTATCAGCCCAGCCATTAATTACGATGTTAGTCCTGAAGAATACCAGGAACAGCTGAATAGGAATTTTGCGGATAAAGACGCCGAGACAGAAAAAGTCCTTAAGCTTTCGCAGGCCAAGCTAAACCGGCTGATGCAGAAAAACAGAATGGTTTTCTTGCCTACCTTGGAAAGAAACCGCGAGCATTCTGCGTTCATAAGCATTGATCTCGGAGACGCTATCGCATTAAATAGATACGCATTGGATATTCAGGGCATAGTTCTGCAAAGTATCGGGGATATAGACAAGATAAGGTTTAGTGATGTATCTAAGCTGCACGTCAGCTTAGTCAATAATACGATTGGCAATCAGACTGTAGATATCAGCAATAAGGCGCTAAGCACTCTTTATTTAGAACACATGGAGGCTTTTGCATCCCTTACTGCCTTTGATGTGAATATTTGCGGCCCACATCTTATGCCGCCCCTATCCATTGTGCTTGAGGTGAGAACTAATGCTCCTCAGCTTAAAGCTTTTAGAAAGCAAGCCCAGGAGATTTTGGACAGAACCGCCCCTCAAGAAGGCGTCATTGGATTCGTCCCTGATATCACCCATATATCCTTAGGTTATATTGTTGAGACACAGCGCAGAGAACTACAAGAGCTTTATCGACTCTTAGAACAGATAAAGAAAGACGCCGTGCCGTTTCCGGTGACCGCATCTCAGGTCCAGATAATCGCGTCAATTAATAAAATGATGGTAAATGATGGGGCAATAACAGTTACCTTGCCATGCTCCTCCAGCCCGCTGGAGAAGAAAGGCTCTTTTGTATCCAGCCTGAAGCGGACACTACGATCCCTGCTCAAGCAGGTCAGCAAGCTGCCCATAGATAAGATACTCAATTTAACTCCTTTAATCGGCTTAACCCTGTTGTTCAGCGCCTGTATTGTTATAGATAATGCCCCGCGGGATCCGGAAGTCGAAGCGCTTAAAGCCAAAGCGCTCAGGTACGGACTCCTCTTTGCGTTCGTTGTGGCGTTCTTACCTCTGTACCTAGCGCCTATTGATAGAGCTGTACGCTATATTGCGCGCTCTATTAAATCCCTGATGACCATAGAAAAGAAAGGTCCACCCGCTGCAACCCCTGGGCAAAAGACCCCCGCGGCAAGAGATAAGGATAAAGCTTCCTCCAACCCGGTATCCGTTATTAATAATGAAAATATTCCTTGTGTTATTTGTGGATCAAAAAATATCACTGTCCTCTTAGAGAGATATTTAAATGATCATTACTGCCGGTTAGTTAAATGCAATGAATGCGGTTTAGTTTGTGCCAACCCAATGCCTTCATTACAGCAATTAAGAAAAATCTATTCAGAGGGTTACTTCTTAAGTGCGAATCCGCACATTATAGGTTACAGAGATTATTTAGAAGAGAAAGATATAAGGATTAAAAATTACAGTTATCTTTTAAACATGTTAAATGAATTTAAAGCTCAAAAAGGCAGATTATTAGATATTGGCGCAGCTTTTGGCTATTTCCTGGTTGCCGCAAGAAACGCAGGCTGGCAGGTTATTGGCACGGAGATTTCTTCCTATGCCAGGGGTATGGCAAGAACTCTCTTTGATCTAGATATATTGCCTTTAGAAACTATAAAAACAGCGGGATTCCCCAGCAACACATTTGATGTAATTACGTTATTTGATGTGTTGGAGCATTTCTCTAATCCATTGGAAGAACTATTAGAAATAAACAGAGTTTTTAAAAAAGACGGTGTTCTTCTATTGAGGGTTCCTGTATTAGATGATCGTGGGCTAGAAGGCCCTATAGTGAAAGCCGGTCACTTATTTTATTTTACCATTCCCACGCTTGAACTCTTGCTTCGAAAAGCAAATTTTAAAGATTTAAGAATTTACGGTGATCCTTTTAATAGCGATATATCCCATGTAGTTATTGCTGGAAAAGTTTCGAAGAAAGCTTCTGCGCCGGCGACTCATAAAGAAAAATCCAGTTCTCCCTTGGGGGCGCTGCTGTGTACCCAATTGAAGCAGAAAGGTCGCTCCAGTCCTTCGACTCGCTATGCCAATAGGATGAATAGCTCGCTCAGGACTAATGGCGAGCGAAGCCGAACCACCAGCTCGCCGGTTATAATACTTCCCTCAAAGAGACAGCTTAAGAGTTTAACCTGGGGGTTCTACGTATTTGAAATCCCTGAATCCCAGGTAGGCGGCATTGCCGATGTTGCCATGGGCCTGCCCGAGGAAATAGTAAGGGCAGAGACCGGCGACGGAAGGCCGCACAGGGTATTCAGGGTTTCTCCTTATTATCAAGGCATGGAGGCCATGACCAATGGCGTTCCTCTTTCAAGCCTAAAGGAAGTCTGTCAGTATCGTATTCCTTATCAAGAAGGTATCGAGATTGTAGAGGTGTTTAAGCGAACGCTTGACAGCGGGATTACCGATTATTTCCTGGTAAACCCGATATTTAACCGCGCTTATGATAAGTCCGACCAGAATAATCCTGACGGCGCCATCAAAGAAATAGCCCTCTTTAATATGGCCTCTGCCATGCTGCTTATTTCAGGAGAGACAGCTGCGGATGTAATGTTTTTAGCTGACTGGCAGACAGGATTAGTTATCCCCTACCTTAGAGAAGAAGCCTTGTCTGAGTCGCGGGCAGCATTGAGAAGAATAGAGATCATGAAGGGCTTCCGAAAATTTAAGGCAGCTAGTTTGGTAGATGCTTTTATAAACAGAAGGTCGCTAGAGAAAATAGTGCCTATCTGCTGGATTAATAACGAGGCCTATCGCGGACAGTTCGCGATTACCGGAAAAGAAGATTTTGAAAAGAAGACCGGACTATTCGGCCAGGAGAATTTTGAATGGGCGCGTTGGACTACTCCGGGTCGGGAAGACGAAGTCTTTATGGTTATCCTAAAGCTGGCTGTGGAAAGCATTGCTGCCACAGGAGGAAGGATAGTTACGGTAAGCGATACTTATGCCAAGGAAATTATGGGACAAGACCTTTATGCCGGAGAGTATCCGGGGATGTTGCACGGAGTTTTAAGACGCACCAAGGTAACCGGGATCTTAAATGGCGTAAGTCTTAACTGGAGATATGTCCATGACATCAGGGAAAAAAGAGAGAAGAAATTAGCCCTGCAGGGAAGCCTGGGATTAGAGAGGGAAGGTTCAAGCAGGCTGGTCTTTATGGTAAGCCGGCTGGTGAGCCAAAAGGGTATATCCTTGTTTGTGGACGGCGCAAAACAGATAGCCTTTTTACTTAAGAGATATCCTAAAATGCAACTGGTTTTAGGGGGGCCGCCTGAAAAGTACTGGTTGAGCCGCTTGGAAGGACTCAAATCATTTTTACAATCAAAATTTCCGAAAAGGGTAAAAATAATTTTGGACTTCCTCCCCGCGGAAGGTTTAACCAAAGATCTTTTAATCGGCGGAGACATCAATCTGTTTCCTTCTCTATATGAGCCTTGCGGTACCGTAGGCAAAGCAGCCATTAATATGGATGTAACTATAGCTCGGTTGACCGGAGGTATTCGCGAGAGCGCAACGGAAGTAGATATTCTTAAAAATACAGGAAATGCCTTTACCTTCGAGGATTATACGCCCGAAGCACTTATTGAGGCCTGGCAAAGAGGTATGGATTTAAGCCTGGATGAAGAAGTATGGCAGGGTATACAGGAAGCTACCCCCCAGACAGTAATAACATGGGAAACGCAATTCCAGAAGTATGCCAGATTAATATATGAGGCGCGTAGGGCTAAAGGGCTGGAAGCCAGCTCGCCGCTGGCGGCCCCTGACAAGGCCGGATTATCCTGGATCCAGCGGCACGCGCCGCTTTTAAAAGATAAGATCATAGTAACCATTTCTATGGAGGGCAATATTCCTGAATTCGTCGGTAATATTGCCCAGGATGCCAATACCAAGGGCGGGTTAGGGGCGTATTTTGGAGATAAGCTTGAGGGTCTGGCTAAAATAGGCATGCAGGCCTTTGGCATACAGCCGGCATATTCCATTATGGAAAACGAAGGTAGAGGTGTAAAGCTGGCAGTGGATTATGAACAGCTTATTCGGCAAGGCATTGTCCAGAGGCTTCTTGATAAGAATGGCAATCCGATGGTGCTTTCTGTAACGAGCTGGTATGACAATAATAATGATAATGACAAGAACGGGCTTCATCAGGATCGCTGCGTAGAGATGCAAGTCCTTAAAGTCAATCGCGGAGGAACTCCGCTGTTTTTATTAGTCTGTCCCGAAGTTTTTGACGTGCTTTATACCACCAACAGGGTGCACCGTTTCACCCAGGAGATGGTTTTCGGAAAAGCTGTTTATCAGTTATTGACCAGGCTTAATATTGTCCCGGATATTCTGCATTTAAACGAAGCGCATACAGTAGTAGCCGCGGCTAAAATAAGAAGCGACGATAATTTTAAGAAGACCAGGGTCGTCTATACCAACCACACTGTTGTTCCTCCGGGAATGGAAATTTTCCGTGAAATAACCGAGCAAAAGATCGTCAACCGCATGATGTATTTAATCGATGAAAGTCACAAGCTTAATGAAAAATTCATCAAAAAGGGCATTGTTGATTTCTGTTATGCTGCCACTCAACTGGCAGATATCATTAACGCAGTCAGCGATGAGCATGCTCTCAACACTAGGAAGCTCTTTGAGAATGTATACAAAGAGCAGTACGGGGAGGAATTTGACAAGCAAGTTATCGCTATCTTAAACGGCTCAGGGGATTTCTGGCTGAGCGATGCTTTGGTGGTGATTCATAACACAGGAAGGCTGGCTACTAGAGAGGAAATTTGCAGCATCCATGAATCCTCAGAGAAAGAGGCCCTGGAAGAAATCAGGGTACGCACAGTTAGTTCCTATGATCCTGAAGGGATAAAGCTTGACCCCAACAAGCCGACCATTTGGGCAGTAAGAAGAATCGTAGACTATAAGAGTCAGTATCCTATGTTGCGGTTCCTGGTGCATCTTATCTGCGCTGACCGCGACAGGCACTTCACCAGGGATGAGCTTAAGAGGCTGTGGTTTAGGGATATAGGAGGCTTGGCTAATGCCTACCGATACAACCAATTAGGGTTGAGGGAAACAGTAGAGACTGTCCTTGACCGTCTTTTTATAGGCAGAGATGAAATTAATGGTTTGGGTGGGCAAATAGTGGTGGGTGGGCCTACCTTCGGCAGTTATTTGCAGGAGTGGGTAAGCGAATTTAAGAAATGGACTTATAATGTTGAGGATCTGCGCGGAAGATTCGTGTATGTCCCTTGGTCTGATGCCAAGTTGCTTAAGATGCAGGCAATCGGCGCAAATATCTGCGTTGATTTTCCCCCCTATGGCGATGAGGCTTGCGGAACTTCCCATCAAAGGACAGCGCTTAACGGAGGTATCGTTATTGCTATAAATGGCGCCGGCCCTGCGGAAATGATGTCGATGTCGGAAAAGATAAGGCGTTTTCTTTTTGGTCCCTATGTCATTCAGACCAAAGACGGACTGGTGAGTGATAATAAGGCCTTCTATAATTGCGCACCGCCAGACTTGTTTGGGAAGCTAGAGATGGTTACCGCGGATTTCTACGATAATAAAGAGGCGTATAAAGACGATATGTATAGTTTTTATCTGGCCTCCCAGAAAGTTACGGCCCAGGCCATGGAAGAGCGGTATACAGAGCAGGCTTATCTACCCTTAGTTGATAAGGCCGCCAGCTCTCCGGTGGGGGCGCTTGTAGGATTGCGGTTAGATATCAGAAGAGACCACGCCAGCGCATCATTACAAAGATATAACCATCAGCAAATTCTAACTCAAATAATCGGTTTTCCAGCTCATGCTATCCATGCTCCGCCTCTAGCTAGCAGCAGCCCGCTTGCATCCCAGGCCACAACTGCCCCCGCAAGCTCCCTGCTGCAGAGAATAGCAACATCTGCCTCAAAGCCCTTAGCCGTCTTTATTCTAACCGTCCTATTAACTATCTTTTCTTTCCTCCCCACCCCCGCCTTTGCCCACTACTTCAAGGATACCCCTCAGGGCAGGGTAGCGGTAGTAGAGGAATGGTCCTCTAAGGATCCCCAGGCAAACACCTTAAGCGGCATCGGAAAAGACATGCTGGAAGCAAGAGGCGAAGAAGCCACTCTGGAAGCCCTTTACGGCAAAGACGGCAACAGTGGTATAGTAAGAGAGCTTAAAGGTGCTAATAATCTTTCCACTGACCAAATTTATCCCGGCCAGGAACTTAAGTTACCAGCAGAAAATACCCCTATAGTAGAAGAACAAACAACTCCTTCTAAAGATCAAATTAACAAACCACAGGTCAAGCCTCAGGAAAAACCAACCAAGGAAGAACAAACCAAGGAAGCCCCAGCCAAGCGGAAAATCCATATCTTCTGGGCCGTAATCTCTGTCTTATTTACTGGTATCCTTATATACCTAGGCAAAATATTGCTCATTAAGATACTACGCAAAGTTAAACCCGCCCCAGCCCCTGCTGTTCAAACCCCCGATATCAAATTCGGCACCTCAGGTTGGCGCTGGGATGAATACAACGAATATACAAAAGACGGCGTATTCATGGATGACTGGTTCTTAAACGACTTCTATGCCGCCATACAGGCCTGCGCAGAGGAAATATTAAAGCAGGAACAGCTTAACCCCAAAAGAAAAGGCGTTATCATCAGTGGCGATACCCGCTCAGTAGGCCCCTACACCAACCTTGACCTGGTGGAGATGGCTACAGATTACTTAGGCAAGGCAGGAATATACGTAATCAAGCTGGAGCAGTATTGTCCTATTCCGGCAGTCTCCTGCCTGATCAGCCGCCTTAATGCCGCCGGTTCCATATACTTCACCGCTTCGCATAACCCGGGTAAGGGTTATTCTATTACCAAAGAAGACGGCTCTACCATGCAAATCAATAACGATGGCATAAAATTCAACCCTGCTGATTCCGGGCCCGCGGGAGAAGAAATCACCGGCCCCATAAACCAGCGCAGCAATGAATTAAGGAAGGCAAGCTTCGGCACCAGATGGTGGGAGGATATTATCAACCGGCAGGAAAGTGTTACGCCGCTGAGTTATTTATTTACTACGGCATCTATAGAATATATTGAATCTCTTAAAGAAGTCATTGATTTTGACATAATTAACAAGGCATTTAAGCAAGGGGATATAGATTATATTGTCATTGATACCAAGCACGGCGCAGCAGTGGATTATTACCGTGCTATTATTGAATATTTAGGATTAGAAGAAAGTAAGGATTTTGAGATCATCAACGCCGAACACGACTCAAGCTTTACCCAGCTGGTTGACCCTGAAAACAACATCTCTCGTCCTGACCGTCCAGAACCGGATGCCAAATACTCTAAGCATTTAATAACAAGAGTAAAAGAGCTCAGCAGCCAGGGTAAGAAAGTCATCGGTGTTGCCTGCGATGCTGATGCTGACAGGAATGGTATTGTAGACAGCACAGGCACCTTCCTTGACCCGAACATGACCTTAGCCATTATCTCAGAGTATGCCTTGCAGCAGGCCTTCATCAACTGGCTGGAACTTAAGTATCCGGAAAAACAGCTAGCCTGCGATGATTTTATAGAGACAGAAGACAGGCGGGAACAGTTCAAAGCCTTGACCCAGGAATTTATCGCAGAGCAGAATGTCGGACTAGCCAAGACTATACCCACATCCAACATGATCAATGCCATTGCCGCTATCTGGGGCTGCCGCCTTGAAGAGACCAAGGTAGGCTTTAAATGGTTCAGGCCCTACTTATTGCCTGGCTCTGAAAATCCAGTCCTGGTTGCCGGAGAAGAGTCCCAGGGTCTAAATATCCGCAGCCAGAGAGAAAACCCCAGGTATATAGTCCTGGAAAAAGACGCCCTGGTAGCCGGCTTAAAGATGCTGGAAATAGCCTCCAGGACCGGCCTTACTCCGCTACAATTATCCGATAAATTACAGGAAGGAATAGGCTACTTCGCCTATAACCGTGGCGGCGTAGACCTGCGCACTAAGACCGACCTGGATAAGATAGATACCTTAAAAGCTGCCCTAAAGAAACAACTAGATGCTTTAAAAGATAAGATATCCAAAAAAGAAACAACAGAAATCTCCGGCAAAGCCATTGCCCAGCCTATCTTTGATGACGGCTACAAGCTGGTATTTGCTGACGGCTCCTGGCTATGCATACGCTTCTCCGGTACAGAGCCCGTAGTAAGGCTATACACGGAAGCCAGCGGCAAGACACCCGAAGAAGCAGAAGCTACTCGCCAGGTTAACCAGAAGATCGGTGAAGAGCTATTGGAGTTAAAGAGTAGTGAGCAGCAAGAGGGGGAAGAAGATTCAATAGCTCTTGCCACCGATAGTTCTAATGTGTATAATAATAATATGGAAATGGATATTGCAAACGAAAAACAGCAAGGCGCTATTGTCGCCGAAAAACTCCGTACTCCGCTTAATACGGCTGATGAGTCAATGGCCAGCCATTTCTTGGAAGGCGGATATGGTCAGGTTGGTTATGGCGTACCTGATGGCGCAGCAGTGGATGGTTCACATACCTTTGATGAAGAGAGTATCCAGGGATATTATGCAGGTAAGGCCGGCAAACAGGCATTCTTAAAGACAGTAAATGCGTGGAAAGTTTTCTTTGCGAGTAGAGCAGAGAAATTAGGTAAGCGTATTATAATCATAATTAAGATCGGCATCGGAGGGCAACATACGCCATTTCAGGGTATTGCTAGCGGGATTGAAATAATTGATGCGACGACTGGTAAGATTATAGGCGAATATGAATTAGGCAAGGATTTTGAATCTGCTATAGCCAGCATATTAAAACAGTTTAACGCCGGTTGGGACCAAATTGCGGTTATTCCCAGCTCCAAATCAGGTTCCACTGATGAATCTATGATGGTATTCGTTGAGATCCTGTATGTTATTTTAAAACACATTGCGATGCAAAAAGGTATCAACGGAGAACAATTTGCCAACACCGTTTTAAATACGTTGCATGAAGTAAACTTTATAGATGGCAAAGAACGCGCAGGAAGAGATTTATTTAAGGGCTTTAACCTCAAGCTGATTAGCGATAAGATAGGCGTGGACGATAGTTTAGTTAAAGAAATATTCGGCATAGTCTTGGGTAATATGTTCTTTGAGACTACGGACAGGCCTGATCAGAGCCGGCTTTCCGCGTTTATCCGTAATTCCGGGTTGGATGAGGAATTAGGCGAAGATGCCCCGGGATTTGGGGCGATGTTTGATAATGTGGGCGGCCGCTGGACAGGCGACCTGCATATGATGGCGTTTCTGGCATTCCATAAGCTTAACGCCAAAAAATACTGGAAGAAGCGTTATAATGGCATAGTTAAGGTTGTTAAGGGAAAACATGCAGGGAATGTTTTAGGGAATAAAATACTTGATGAAATAATTACGGATATCGCATTAATTGTTCCGGACTGGCTATTCTGGTTCGGTAAGTCCTGTGAGCAGAATTTCAACGAAAGTATCTGGCAGCTAGGATTTGCCAATTTAGTAACCATTAAACAGAGCCATTGGGATATGCAGAAGAGGCATTATGAAAACAATCCTCACAAGCTGGTAATCAACCTATGTGGTATTTCTATCCCGGATACGTTTAATGTCTTTAAGGTAAAATTACCTAAGTTAGAGAAAGTTAATAAGCAGAAATTAGTAGGAATATTTGCGGAGCTTTTTACTACATTCTATGGTATGACCAATACCGTAGGCACTCGCCTTATCGCCCGCGCTTTAATAAAAGCAGGATTTACGGCTTCTGACGTTGATATGAATGATTTGGATAAGGACGCCACTAAAATTGTCCAGCAAAACCTTTTCTTACGGCAACCGTATGTAGAATTGGGTAAGGTCTTATTAGAGAAGAGACTAAAAGAATTACAGGAAGAAGAAGCTAAAAAAGCAGGAGCGATTGGAAAGGCATTAGAAGAGGTTAAGCGCTTGGCCAAAGAAGGAAAGCTTGAAATTAGTATCCCCGGTATGAACGCGCCTGCAAATATTAAGAACGTAGATGAGCTTGCGGAAGTAATGCGCCAGGCAATTAGTTTTGCTAAGACTAATAACCGCAAATTCGTGCCTTTCATTTACCTGGAAGGCGAGAGATTCTATGGCTTGAGAGATTATTTAACAGAATTAGGAATAGAATGGGTTATGCAAGGTACTGGCGACCAGCATATCAGTTATCAGCAGGTATTAGCCCAGCCGCAGAAATACCTGATGTTTATGATTTCTTTCGTTCCAGAACAGGCTCTCCCCGGCAGGCCGGCAATTGGTTTTGCCAAAGGTTATCTGAATAAGATCAGCCCCAATATGGTGCGGGATTATTTTGCCGAGGCTTCTTATAAGGCCCTGACTGAACTGCGTAAAGAAGAAGGCGGGAGAGGCCTATTCTTAAGATTAATTGATTCTGTCGATAATTATGACATGTTAAAAGACGCTATGAAGATAAGCACAGCAAAAGAATCTGAAAAAAGAGCTAATGCTGCTTATCCTTTAGCTGTTGATGCTGAGGCCCAAAAACAAGCCGAACAAAAATACGGCAAAGGGAAAGTTTTAACCGATATTAAAGTAACAGATTTTAGCCTGAAACAGCCCAAATCATTTTTGGATAACCACTACGAAGTTTTAAGACAAAGGCTAGAACAGCTAGAGCAACTCTTAGGCCGCGCGCCTCCGGAACTCGCTAATTGGACTCTTGTTATTACCACCGATTTATCCCTCACCCAAGACAATGTCGCTGCCTGCGATATCACCACAAAAACAGTCTATCTCCATCCATATTTCTTTAGTCTCCCTGAAGCCAAGCAATTAGAGATTCTCTACCATGAACTTATCAGCCACATTACAAAAGGCATAAGTGATGAGAAAACAGCAATACAGGATACAAAAGAGTTTGCTGAAAATGAGCTTGTTCTTAGTCGAATTATAGATTCTTTAGAGAAGATCATTAATTCCGACCCAGAATCTGATATTCCTACATTTCTTAGGGCTAAGACTGGTTGCAGGGATATAAATTGGATGAGGGCAGTGTTAGTAGCTAGCCGGGGTTTGAATAACTCCTCCAGTTCTCCGGTAAAGAAAGAAATACTTGCCGTTGAGACAACCAGAAGGACTTTCGTAAAGTTGTCGCTTGCCGCCGCCGGCGCATTAGAATTATTACCTATATCTGCCTGCTCAAGAGAAACTTCTTCTCGGAAAAATATCCCTCCCGGTCAAAGAATTCCCCAAAAAGCCATTCCCGTAAAGCAGTTATCAGGGATAAAATCTTCAGAAACTCCGGCTTCAAAGCCACAACCCGAAACCACCGTAGAGGAAGTTAAAGAGCTAACCACTGTCAGGCTCATTACTGGGGTTAATGGGCAATGGTTTGACCCTAAGGATAAACAGGGATATACCGTTTGGCTAAACGCCAGAGGCGGAGTAGGAGAGATGTTTGATTTATCCGGCGTTGTTGCTTTACGCATAACATTCCCCAAGGAAGCGGTCCATAGGAAATTCGTTGTCAGCCTGCTTCCCGTAGGAGAGAGTACGACTCTTTTCACGCCCGTAGGCTTAAATACCAATATTTATACTGTTCCCGAAAGCCGTGTTGTAGAAATTCCTATTTCAGAATTCCCGCTATCAAGGAAGGAATTGAAGAAGATACTACAAATTCGTATCCATTCCGGCTCAAGCGCAGGGGATATCCCATTATATCAGAGTCCGGATGAAGAGGTGAGATTTGGGAAGATAGAGGTAATCATCCCCACTAGACTGTTAAATCGCCCCTCAACCAGACGCGACCTTTTTGCAGAATTGTTCCTGGTAGGCATCCGTCGTAGTCTAGACCAGCCTATAGATTCAACGGTCGGCTCGTTGGTAGCTATGAATGGCCATAGCAGTTCGCCTCTAAAGAAATCCGCATCTTTGCCTCAAACAAACATAAGAAAAGTCAGCAAAAGTAATTTTCTAGAGAAATATCGCGGCATAGCTTACGACGAGGATGGATTCTATTATCGCGGTGAGAATGAAAAACCGGCGCAATTTGTAGATGTGCTTAATGAGGCCCTCCAGCAAATAAAAAGTATTATTCCGTTTCCTCTCGGCCCTCCTTTAGAAGTGAATGTGGTGTCTAATCTTGGCGTGCCGGCAGGTAAATATATCAGTCCTTCTCAAGAGGTGTCACTTGTATTCGATGAGCTCTATGTTGAGAGCCTGCTTGGTAATAGGTATTTTTATCCCCAGCTTACCGTAGCCATTTTATCGCTTTTAATCGCCCACGAATTAAAGCATACCGACGAATTCCGTTCTGGCTGGAGAGAGAAGATAGAAGAATATTCTATAATTTCAAGAATAGATATACCTGTTTACAGGAAATTAATTGCCCATCTGGGCCTTGAATTAAAAGCTCTCCTTAGAGTAAATTCTCTAGCTCATCTAAAAAGTTACATTACGGAATTAGAACAGCTAAGCAGCATGAATTCTATCAGCCGCTCGCTTAGGCTTATTAAATTAGTTAGAGATAATTACAAGCCTTTAGTTATAAAGAAGGTAAATCTAAAGGTGGCGAGAAATTCCATTCTTCAGGTAGTTGACCTTTTTGTGGCAGCTACTTTGTTTGGGATTTATTTGGTTTATCCTGGAGTAGCGTTACTTAAACCCGTCGTACTTTTCTTTACCTATTATATTACATCCTCATTTACTAAGGCGATAATGTCATTTGCGCAGGAAAAACAGCTGGTTAAATATATAATTAAACCAGCCGGCTTATTATTTTTATTCATAGAGAAAGCGCTTTCAAGGCCTTATTCCGTTCCCCTTATCTTCTTTGGTTCATTGACAGTTTTAAGCTTTATCCGTGGAGATATGAATGATGCGGCTCTATATACGATCTTTATGGGTTTCTCATGTTTATTCCCATTTTTATTCTCATCAGGAAAGATAGAAAACGTCAGCTCAGAGCTTTCTATAAAATGGGGAATTAAGCCTTTATCTAATGGGGAAAACGGAGCCCGTTCCAGCTCGCCACTAGGAGTGTTGCTGCGTAGTACCCGATTGAACTGTAACAGCCATCCCGAAGACAGCCAATCTATGTCTGCTTTTCAGGATGAAACGGGGATTACAAGTTCTTATCCGGGCATAATTACCCAGGATAGGCAAGCAAGGGGAATCGTTATAGATGAAATTGAATTTCTTTTACGCGCATTAAAAATCGATTTATCGAAGGATCAAACGGATAAGATTTGTAAATTTAAAATAGATGGAACTATAACCCAAGAATATGACGAAGCAGAAGACCTTTATTATAGAAAATTATTTTTTATTGGTTTTACACTTTTAGCTTGTTCAATATCTGCTATTATTTATCTTCTCATTTCTGTATCGTCGTCTATTATTCTTATCGGCATTTCCCTTGTCTTCCCCTTTATGTTGGCTTTTTTTGCTTACCGGTATGTTACGAATAAAAATCTTGGTCCAAATCAAATTGATAATTCATTTTATGTATCCGGGTTCGTAGAGTATAACGGGGGTTGCGCAATAACTATAAGAGGTTATAGAAATAGAAGAAATGAAAATGCTTATGGTGTTAAAGGATTGCGGAAAACAATAGCGCATGAGTTTATTCATATGCTGCGATTAGCGGGAATTATTAAAAGCGATGAATATGCAGTAACGGTTGAGGAACTTCGTGCTGCAGAGTTAAAAGATACTCATAGTTCGTATCAGAGAGATGGGATTATTAATAAAGGGAGAGAACTTCGTCGTTCTTCAATAACTTTACAAGAGGCCGTTATTTTAGCAAGAGAAGAGGCGAGTGGGCTGGATTTGGCTTCTCCTAATTGGCTTTTTATGGAAACTGGGGAGCAACTGCTTAAAGAAAATTATTCTTCTTACGTATTTGGAGCATATATAGCTGGTATCCTTTTGGAAATGGGGAATATTGTTGAAGCGTGGGAAATACTCCGTAGAGATTTACTGATGGTAAAGAATAGAAGGAGTCAACAAGTTAATTCGGACTCAGGTCGCTCCAGCTCGCCGGTAGAGGCAGAAACCGAGCATCCGGTGTTAACTGAGTTTAAATCAAGGATGCGCTGTGATGGGCTTGAGATTACAGGAGGAATGCAAATAATAAATAAATGGCCGACAACGCAATCTTCTCTCCTGTTGGAAGATGGAAATTCAATAGAATGGTATTTGTTTAGGATAAGTGACTCCAGATTTCATGAGATATTCGTAGATTTCGGAAGAGTAATTGGTTATGCAGGCGTCTCAATAACGGCGGATAACGAAGCAGGATTGCTTTTTAATGCTTTTTACCGAGGTAAAAAGATAACTTTTTGGCGGCAGGTTTATACGAAGAGAATAAGGGTTTTGTCGGAAGAATTAAGGAATTTAGGGTTTGGTATAGTTGATTTCGTTGTTCCTTATCATCAAGTTATCAGTAGTCCCCAACTGGATTTAAGAATTCATAAGTATTGTTCTGATAAAAAAAGGCCATATAGTACCTTGAAGGATGCTATCGCAAGGATTAATACAGCCATAGAAGCTGGCCAGCCTATTATTGATACTCAAGACATAGAAATGGCTACATATAGCGGTTTTCCAGGATATTTCTCTTTTGTCCCCGCAGCCAAATTCTATTTGAGAGAATTGCCTAAGGATTTCGGGATATTGTTTGAAACTAGGTCTGATAAAGATAAAACAGAGGTAGAATTAAGCCGGGAAGATGAAAGTATTATTCGGGCAATACTTGCGGTTAATAACGAAGTAAGAGAAATAGATATAATTAATTTTCTGTCGGGTAGAATGCTTAAGCTCGACTTATCTCTGGCTTCCAGCTCACCGGTAAGAATTTTGACGAGAGCCAAGGATGCCTTCTACGGAAAATTAGCGGACTCCAGGCGCAGCGAGGCGATTTCTTTATTGGCTAAAGCCAAAGAAGGTATTACATCAGCGAGAGTCAAGGTAAGTAATGAAGAATGGGAAAAATTAGCAATACAAGGATGCAAAGATATTTGGCAGGCAGCCACTGACTATAGAAAAGCCGCAAAGCTTTGCAAGCTAATAGGTAGCTATAGAAAGGCAAAATTATTAGAGCGCGCAGCTTCAATCCTAGAAAAAGAAGAAATTAGAGTCTGGGAGGCGCTTGTTTCCGGCAGAAGAAAACAGCCAAAACAACGGATAAACCTGGGCAAGGTTGTCTTAGGGCCTCTTGACACGGATCCCTCCATCATCATCCTTAAGTTTACGGATGAAGATGCCGCAGGGGCAAGCCAAGGTGAGCAAGGCCGGACCGCCAGCAGCCCCATTGCTACTATCTTACCTATGTTTTTTGCCGCAGGCATTGACTGGTTGGCTAAGGAAGGATTTTTGGGCCCCGAATTTACCCCGATTATGATCAACGGGCGGCCGCTTTCTGCTGATGATATACGTATCTGCGAAGAGCTGGGTGGGCAATACCGGGAAAGAATCGGAGATCCTAAGCGCTATATCCGTTATTGCCTACCCGTATTATTAGCTAAAACCAGGAACATGTCCAAGCTGCGCGCTTGGAACCAGGAGATAATAACCTGGATTAAAGACTATCAGTACACGTATCGACTCGGTAAGCCCAGCCTTTATGTCCGCAATTGCCTGCCTGTTTTATTAGACAGGGTTAGAGATATAGACGAGTTAAACGCCTGGAATAAGGCAATAATGAAGCTGATTCAGACCTACAAAGAAATGTTCTACAATCCTTATTATTATGTTAAGAATACGCTGCCTGTTTTATTATCCAGAGCCAAAGACATAGCTGAGCTGGATTCCTGGAGCGAAGAGATGATGAAGCTGCTGGAGGAATCTTGTCTTCACGGCTTCAAGTCCGTAGAAGATCGTCTGAATCAGCTTATCGCAAAAATCCGGGGAGATAATCCATCGGACAAAGGCAGCCGAACAGGCTCCGGTCCTTCGGCTTCTTCGCCTTTGGGCGCAGTAGTGCTCATAGAGGCAAGCCAGCGGGAGCGCGCCAGTTCGCCGGTGGTATTAAAAAATAGAACCGCCCCCGCATCAAATCCATCCTCTCCATATCCCGAGCTATTTATAACAAGACGATTCAGGGAGACCGATACCCAGTTTAACCGGCAGCTCTCAAGGACAATAAATAATAGAATTACCGAGAATAATGCCCGCGGCAGCACAACCAGGGTACTTTGGATTGGCCCGGGCAGGGGATATGAATTATATGAACTGCTATATTTAATTGATCATGAGTTTGGGTTTAGATCAGATGCCATAGAGCTCTTTGCGTTAGACAAACGGGATTTGCTGGAAAAAGACCGGGATAATTTATTGGATTTCTTTAAGAGGGAGATGAAAAAAGAATTATCACCCGAGGTAACCGCAGTTTATCTGGCGCGCGTAAAGCAGGCGCTGCACAGTATAGATTTGAACGAAGCAAACCCACCTTTTAGAGAAGGCTTCTTTGATGTTATCGTAGTGGGTCATGATGTAGGATTATATTTTAGGGATAAAGTAGCGATATATAACAAGCTTAAAAGAACATTAAAACAAGATGGAGTTGCTTTCGCCGACCTTTATCTTATTAAGCCGATAGAGCTTAAAGAAACAATTGGCCAGTGGGGGAGCGACTTTAATTTTCTTCCTTCCATAGGCTTACAGATAACTAATCATAACCCTTTGTTAATGATTCCCCTAGAATTTCTGAAGTCAAAGCAGATTGCGGTAACAGGCGACCCCATATTTGCAAGCTATTACAGTTTATCAGCCAGCTCGCCGGTAGAGGGAAAACCGGGGTTACTGCCGGGGTTAATCGTTGCTATTTCGCTGGCGGATGTAGGAGCAACGATAGTAGTAGCAAAGGATGGTGAGCAGGTACTTGAATATTCTGGTTCATTACTAAAAGTCATCGAACTGCTGCCGTATTTAAGGAACAGCGGAGCAGCAGGCATTTACCTCTACGGGGGTCTTTTTCCGCAGAGCGAACTCTCTAAACTGGTGCATACGCAGCCTGACCGCGGAGAGCATCTTATCCAGAGTGGTAATGCGTATGTGTTAGTAAAAGACTACCAAGGTAAAAGAATAGAGGTAAACGGTATTATCTTTGACGACATAAACGGCAATCCATTTTCGCATATAGGTATGCTGAAAGATATTACTAATCTGCGAAGCGGGTTAAACATAAATCCCAAGCTCTCCAGCGATAACGCAAGCAAGGATTTTAACAGGTTAATCAAGGCGGCAGCCAAGTTAGGGATGAAGGTATATGTTGATTTTATCCCCTGGCTTTCTCCGGATGCGGTGAATGGGAGAAATTATAAATTGACCTTCTATCGTGAGCTCGAATCCGATGCTTGGGAAAAGGCAAAGCGCGAACCAGCTTTCATCACTCAATTACTGCGAGATAATAGAACATGGGCGGCAGTAAAGATTACAGAACGTGGCACTGAGCGTCTAATCTTAGTAAAATTATGCCCATGGAATAGCGCTGACCAGGTCATGCTGAACTTCTGGCTGCCTGAAGTTCAGAATTATTTGGCTGCGGCAGCTATAAAGTTATACAAAAGAGGGGTGCGCGGCCTGCGTGCAGACCTGGCAGCATACATGCTCAATAGGAATATGCAGGATTTTGCCGGCTTAAGAGGGGATGCCGATTTAAGCGGTGAACCTTGGTCCAAGATTATCAGCAGGGTGAAGAAAAAGACCGACAATAATGACGCGATGACCTGGATCATGGAAGCTTATGAAAGAGACTATGATCATCCCGGAGTTCCCCTCCTGCTGAAACTAGGCCCTTCGGTGAAGGTATATTACAAAAACCTGCATGACGATTTCGTAAGATCCAATCCGGAATGGTTTTTTGGTTCATTGAAATTCGCATGGGAAAAGCGCGGCTATTACGTTATTTTTCCCACTATGTACGACGATATGTCTCTGGCCGGCCTGAGCGGTTCACGCGAGGGATTCCTGATGATACTTTTGGCCATGGCTTATCTTGGCGTACCGGTGATGATTGATCTGCGCGAGTGGTCAGGGCATCATGGGCAGATGATTACTATGCCCGGAGGGATAAATCAAGATACGCGCAAAGTCTGGCATCCGGTAGTCACAGAGAAAGAGCTGGAAATGCGCAAAGATTTCGGTGGATTCCAAAAGGCGTTGGCGGAAGGTCCGGTTAACAGGTTGATTAAAAACTTCTTTAATACGGTGTCAGGTAGCAGCCATAAAGACGTAGCCATATATTGGCAGGCTAATAATATCCAGGTCTGTTTTAGGGGGCAAGAAAAGGCTGAGACTTTTACCGTGGATATGAATTTTAAGTCCACGCATATTCCTTGTGAATGGTCTATCAGCGTGTCGCCTCGGAGCAATTGGATTAAAAAGCATGCGGGGGGATTAAACGAAAGATTGGAGGAATACGCGGTAAGTTTGAGCGGGCTGGAGGCTACGAGCAAGCTAGTAGAGGATGCGCGCAGGCTGATAGAGGAAGACCTAAGTTTATCCGAGGCAGCGAAAGAAGCAGAAAGAGAAAAATTAGAGGGAAGATTGGAGCTGTGCGGCATAGAGAACCTAATCTTATCCGAGGCGGATAAGATGGAGATTAAAACCCTCATAAATATAATTTATGATACGCTACATGCGAATAGCGCCGAGATTGAGAAAATAGCGAAAGGCGCGATACCCCCGGCAGAAGAAACAGCAATCTTAGAAAGAATACAGAAGAATATCCTGCAGTGTTTTACGAGAATAGAAGAATATATGCAGCCCGGCAAATTTAACAAAGAGGTGAGCGAAAAGGTGGCTGGGATTGTCGATGAGGCAAAGAGAGGGGTTCTTTTAGACTTAGAAAAATTAAAGACCAGCTCTCCGCTAAAAATTTTAGGCGTTCGTGAAAACGCTTACAAATCAAGGGACACCCTCCCGATTAGCAAAATGGGTGTCCCTGCTCTGGGTGGAAGGGTGTCCCTAGTTAAGGCATCTTCGCCGGTAGAGAGCGCAGATTATCGTCAGGCCGAGCCAGAAACTTCCGGGGATGCAGAGAAAGGAAATTTTTGCCATGAGCTGGAAACAATTAGACTTTTTGGAAGTTATCGCGATGTCTCTCTGGATCAGAATTTACCGGATAGCCCAAAGGGTCCGGATGATCGTACACTCATGGATTTACTCCCTTGCGAGGGGATAGATCCTTTTACGCTCGCAGCTCTTAGGGAATATTTTCGCAAAATGCTGGCTGACCTTGCCTGGCTTGCAGATATAAAGAAAAAATACTACAAACAAAAACCAGTAACTCTCAGCAATAGGCAATTACTTATTTTCACTCTCCTATGCAGGGCAATTATGGAGCCTTTTCTTGTGGGCCTCATAAAGAAAGAAGACATCTTGCGTAGTTGCCAGGTGCGAGAGGAGAAATTTATAAATGATCTTTCAGATTTGCTGGATTTAAGTTACGAGCGGGGGGAAACATTAACAGGATTAGAATTGAGTAAAATCTTCGGGATCCCTTCTGGAAGGAGTGGAATCTTGATGATAGAAAGCGTGGCAAGAAGAAAAGTAGGGTTGTTTGCTTTGTTAAAGCCCGGTTTATTCTCTTCTGACTTTTTTAGCGAGATGCCTTCCAATTCTTCGACTCCGTCCAGGATTGGCCCTAAGCGAGGCCAAAGGCCGGGTCGAACAACGGTCAGCTCGCCTTTACAGGACTCCCTGCCGGACTCCACACAGTCGCCGCTATATTTGCTCAATGCTCCTAAGCAGCCGGCAGGCTTATTGCCCGGCATTCCTAATCCGCCGGCAGGTTTACTATCCGATGTGCCCGAGGTTTTCAGGCTGGAATTTGATAAGCAGGATTTTTACCTCTTTATGCGTGAGGGCGACCACCGCAGGGTCTATGAAAAATTAGGGGCGCACTTAGCACGGCAGAAAGGTGAGAGGGGGATATATTTTGCGGTCTGGGCGCCTAATGCCCAGGATGTATCGGTAATCGGAGACTTCAATGGCTGGGATGATAATAGGCATCACATGGATAATAATGGCGGCATCTGGCACATCTTTATCCCGGGTGTGGATAAGGGCTGCCGCTACAAATACTGGATCAGAGGTCAGGACGGCTGGGGCCGGATGAAGATTGACCCCTATGCTTTCTTTAGCGAATTTCCCACCCAGGCTAATCTACACACTACCGCTTCTATTGTCTGGGATATTTCTTCCTTTGAATGGCAGGATCAAGATTGGATGTCTAAGAGAAAAGAAATACAGGCATTAGATAAGCCTATCTCGGTCTATGAATTGCATTTGGGATCCTGGCGCCGCCATAAGGACGGCAGCTGGCTGAATTACCGCGAACTTGCCCACGAATTAGTTGCCTACCTAAGAAATGAGGCTGAAGACTCCGGCCTGGAATACACCCACGTAGAATTAATGCCGGTAGCAGAGCATTTTTTCTATGGTTCCTGGGGTTACCAAAACAGCAACTACTTTGCGCCTACTTCCCGTTACGGCCGGCCAGAGGATTTTATGTATTTTGTAGACTACCTGCACCGGCATAATATTGGTGTAATTATTGACTGGGTCCCGGCGCACTTCGCCAAACTTAATGAGACAAAAGAATATGATCAGGGCTTGACTTATTTTGACGGCAGCGAACTCTATTCACACGATAATCCGCAGGAGGGCGACCATCCGGACTGGGGAACCAGGATATTCAATTACGGCCGCCACGAAGTCAGAAGTTTTCTTATCAGCAACGCCTTGTTCTGGCTGGATAAATACCATATTGACGGCTTACGGGTGGACGCGGTTGCCTCTATGATTTACCGCGACTATAGCCGTAAACCTGGCGAATGGGTAACCAACGAAGACGGCGACAACGAAAACTGGAAGGCCATAAGGTTTCTCCAGATGTTTAACATTGCCGCATACGCAGAATATCCGGGAATTCTGACTATTGCCGAAGAGTCGACAAATTGGCCGGGGGTTTCCCGGTCTATTGACATAGAAAGGCTTGAGAAAGAGAAAAGGCTTGAGAAAGAGGGAAGGCTTGAGAAAAAGGATCGGGTAAAAGAGTTGGGTTTTTCCATGAAGTGGGGCATGGGCTGGATGCATGATGTCCTGAAATTCTTTGCCCGAAATCCGGAGCATCGCAGCTATCACCTTGGCGAGGTTACTTTCTATCTCTTGTATGCATTTACGGAGAATTTTATCCTGGCATTATCCCACGATGAGGTAGTACACGGCAAGGGTTCTATAAAGAATAAGATGCCGCCGAAAGATGCCTGGCAGCAGTTTGCTAACATTAGACTTTTATTAGCACTGCAGTATCTCATGCCAGGCAAAAAACATGATTTTATGGGCATGGAATTTGCCGCGCATAAAGAATGGAACCATGATGATCAGCTAGACTGGTACCTTTTGCAGTACCCGTTGCATTCTTCTCTAAAGCATTTTGTCCGCGAGTTGAATATATTTTACCGCGATAACCCAGCATTGTATGAGATTGATTTTGATTCCCGCGGTTTTGACTGGATTGACTGCAGCGATGGAGATAATACTATAATCAGCTTTATCCGTCAGGGCTATTGTGCCGAACAGCCCTTAGTGGGAGTTTTTAACTTTACTCCGGTGGTACGGCGCAACTACCGTATCGGCTTGCCTTTTGGAGAAACATGGAAAGAGGTTTTTAACAGTGATTCCGAAGTTTATGGCGGCAGCAACGTAGGTAATCCGGGAGTAATTCAGGCAGAAAATATCCCCATGCATCAGCGTGGCCACTCAGTATACCTTACCTTGCCTCCTTTGGGCATGACGGTATTAAAAAGAAGATCCAGTGAAGTGGACGCCTCCAGCTCGCCGATGCTTGGCAAGATCAGAGAAGAAGGAATCGCCGAAATGATAACAGCAGGCTTTAAGCGGCCATCTAAGTCTGGGATTAGCAGGGTAATAAGCGCGAGGGTCGTTAAGCAGTATACTTTACCTGACAGAAAGCCCCGCCCGATTGAGCAGCTGGCCGGAGAAATAGTCCACATTGCTGCCTTGGTGGCTCCATATATCCTGCGTTTTATAGCAAATAACGGAATAGATTTTAACCAACTTAGAGCTAATGAAGAAGCATCTATCAGAATGAGCCACCTCCTTATCAATTTCTTCCGGAATAACCCGTCATTCAATGGGGAGATTGTAATAGGAGAAAAGCAGAGATATGGTATCCCGGCTATCATGAGCTTAGGGAAAAAATTTGGCAGAGGTATAATAAGATTGCTTTTAGCCGCTGATGTTCTTGAACAATCCGGGAATCTGGTTGATACTAATGCGGGGTCTTTAACTTCGGTAATAATGATAATGGAAAAGAGAAGATTATCTGTTTGTCCGGATGACCCCTATATGGATAAAATGGTTATCGGCAGGACCGAGCAAGAGATAGAGTTAAGATTGGATATGAGCGAAAATGAATTGATAGAAACTTTATGCTCCGGATACGGAGTTACTAAGGATAATCTGGCCTTTGCGATTTTATTTAGAGACAGGCACAAGCCCCTGATTGATAAATTGATAGAATTGGGGATTAAGGTTGAGACCAAGGATTTTATAAAAATGAGAGAAAAAGTCAAGCAGGATCGCGTTTATAAAAACGGAAACCTTTATCTTTTAGACAACGGCGATCTAATTCCGTTCATCGGCTTGCTTACCGGAAAGATACATTGTTTGTTGGGAGTAGGTAAGCCTGCCGAAGGAGAAATCCTCAGTAATTTAATAGGTATGTTAGGCGGCAAGATGTACCGTAGAGTAGCCAGCTATGAATCGTTAACAGGGGATAAATCAATTGACTTATTTTCTGACCGGCAGCGGTTTAGTCCTATAGAAAAGGCGTTTTTAAGAAGCGCGAACCTCATTGACCCGCAATTATCCCTCAGACAGGGGCAGCAATCATGGGACAGGGTTTGTAGAGAGTCAAGGCCTAAAGACGGAGTTTTTGCCGCGGCCTTTGTAAAAGATTGTATCTGGGATGAGCATATCAAAGGGGTAAGGATTGACAAAAAGACCGGAGAAATTAAAGTAATGGTGTTTTTAGCCGGCGCCTCAGGTGAAGCAAAGCTTGTTGAGATAACCTATGAATCCGAAATAGGGTTGTTACAAAATAAGATTAATAAGAGTGTCAAGAACGATACCCGGCAAGCCGAACTCTTCTTTCGTCTTTCTCTGCAGTATCTCCGCTTTGGTTTGTTTGGACATGCTATCAGAGCCATTAAACAAGCGCGTAAATTTCCAGTTACCGAAGAACTAAAAAATAAATATCAGTCTGTCTTATATGAAATCCAAGCGAACCTAAGCCTGGTCAGAACAGAAAAGAAATTTGTCATAACCAAAGCAATCCGCCATCTCAATTATACGCTAAAATTTAATCCTGTTAATCCTTTTGCCCGGAATCTGCTGCGTAAGATATATAATTCTATGGCTGATTATCAGCGCAGAGAAGGAGATGCTACCGGTGAGGCAAAATACTTTGTTTTAGCGCGGAGAAATTACCGCAAGGCTTTAAAATATTTTCCTCCTAAAAAAGACAGATCTGAGCGAGAGAGTTTTGAATACGGCTTAGTGGAATTGCAGGTTAGGGAGATGTGGATTAAACAGAATCCGGAGGATACCCAGGGATATTTTTATAATTTAGGCCAGATCTATATGGAAGAAGCGCAGCTATATCGGGATTCAGGCTTTAATCACAGGGCAATCACTTATTTTGGTAAAGCCATGGAGGCCTGGAGACAGGCAGGCGGATTTTCCGGGATGTTTCCTTTGACCACCAAGCTTGAGATGGCACGGTATTATGAGCATGAACTCAGATATGAAGAGGCGATGCAGGCATATCTTGATTTGTTAATCTTTGAGAGGACCTTGAGATTATATGCATCGGATCTGAAGGATGAAGAATTTGATGGAGAAACTGAAGAATCCTTCGGGAAGGGGCTTTATTTATTATATCATAAGAAGGCCCTTGCTAAATATATTATCTGCCTGCTTTTACTGCATAATATCGAGCTAAAGGGCAAAGAGGCGGCGGAAGAGAGCTTAAATCAACTTATAAATACAAAATTGTTATTCGTCTCTAAAGGTGCCATCTGGTTTAAAAAAGACAAGAAGGCAAGAAAAAGAAAGTTGTATGATTTAAACGATGAGGCGTATCTGGCGCCGGAAAAAATCGCCTCTTTTGTTAAGGCATTTTCTCTGGATAAAATCGGCAAGAAAAGCAGCGCCAGCTCGCCGGTGGATGCCGGGAAGGCTGTTAGTGGACGTAGTATTATGATTGAGCGTTATAAAGATATCGCAAAAGAAGGGTGGGGTAAATCTGGGGTGGGAACCTTTTCCGCCCTCTATCCTAATTTTAGGAAATCTATAGCTGAAAGGATTGGCGAGGGCAAAAAGATTCTTTCTATTGGTTGCGGCTTTTGCGAACTGGAAGAGGTTTTAAGTAAAAAAAATATCGTTATAGGCTTGGATATTAGTTTTGAGATGATTAACGCAGCCCGCCTTAAGATGATTAATACAACTTGCATTGGGATGCTTAAGGCCGGCCGCTTTGAGATGTTTAAGGCTGGCCGCGATGAATTTAGTTTACCGAATTTGTTCGTAGGCGAAGGGGGACATCTTCCTTTTCAGAACGGCAGTTTCAACGCAGTTGTATTTTCTGAGTCCCTAGGCCATATGATGTCTATGGATTCGGCCCTGGAAGAGGCAAACTATGTATTGGTGGCGGGAGGGGAGTTATTTATTACTACCTATCCACCTACATCCAAAAATGGATTGTTTGAGCTGAGCAATAATTATTTTAGATTATACAAGGAGGGGTTGGTTGAGATTATCAAATCAAAAGGATTTACGGTCAGAGATGAAGATGTAAGAGAAGAATTTTGGTTTGCTCCAAAGGGCTCAACAATCGTTCTTAACGGAAGCACTATTTTTATCAGAGCGACCAAGAATATTGTATCACCAAATATAAATATGGCATGCACGGTGACGGTTACAAAGCGTTTAGCAGATGGAATAGCAAGGTCCAGCTCACCGCTGAATATAAATTCGGAACCGCTGATTTACGTTCAGCTCCACTGGTACATATGGAAATTGAAAAACTCTGCTTCTTACATCGTCCGCGCGAATGCAGCTAAAATCTTAGGTAACATCGGCTTTGGTCACGAGAGAGTAATTAAGTTATTGATCAGAGCTTTATCCGATTTTTCTTCTGAAGTCCGCGCTAAGGCAGCCAGGGCCTTAGGCAGGCTTAGGGCTGCGGAAGCAGCAGATTTTCTAATTAACGCTTTGGATGATCTATTCTGGGTGGTCCGTTTAGCCGCGGTCATAGCCTTAGGCAGGTTAGGCGAGACAAAAGCAATCGAGCGCCTGCTTGAGCTTTTAGCCAATGATTCAGACCATAGAGTTTTTAAAGCTACGGACATAGTTTTAAAGAGATTAGGCGCTAGTGAAGAGCAGCTACAAGCCGGATACCTTAAAGCCTTAACCAGCCCATATCCTGATATCCGCGCGGAAGCAGCTAAAGCCTTAGGTAATCTTGGTGCTGCGGAAGCAAAATGCCCCCTAAAAGATATTTTAGCTCATGATCCAAGCAGACGTGTCCGTAAAACTGCAGGTTTAGCCTTATTTAAAATAATCATTGTAACTAGCAGCTCGCCCGTAATTTTTAGCGAAGAAGCATACCAGGAGGCGCTTACCCGTGTTCCTCGGTTTGCGTTTGATCCGGGCAACCCCACCCTAATATTTTCATTTCTCAAGAATCCGGTTTCCGTAAAAGATGTTCGGCGCCTATTTAATTTACTGCGCATGCCAGGCCGTTTAAGAAAAGACAAGTTGCTTTTCAGAAAAACCATTATTCAGCGCCTATTTAATTTCCTGCGCGTGCCAGGTTTATTTAAAAGAATTATTTTCAAGAAGTCCGATGCAATGCTAATTTTTGTTAATAAACATTCAGATATTCTACGAGTAGAAACAACTCCTTATCATTGGGGATGGGTGCCCAGAATAATAGCCATATGTTCCAGAGGGCATATTATTGAGAATACTCTTACGGGAATGGGAAAGAAAGTGCGTAAACATGATATTATTACGTATTGCATCTCAACAAATATTAAAGCAGTCCTTGATTCCGCCTTAAAATTGCTTAAGAAAGCAAGATCTGTAATTTTGGTAACTCATCCTTTGCATGTGTTAAGAGTAAGGGCTGCAGCCAAAAGCTGTTATAAGCGTATACATTTTATAAGTTACGATATCCCTTCTTCATTTTATCTTGATGTTTCTAAGTTGATTGGTGACCAAACACAATTACAGGATTTGTTAAGAGAGGCCGTAGAAGAACTGGAGAAGATAAAGATAGGCATAGAGAATGGGAGTATAGATGCACGACTGATAAATCCTCGTGAATTCTCTTATTTGAGTAGAATTTTTGTTCCGGTATCTTCCAGCAGCCCGATTAGCGCTGATGCTGCAGCCAAAACTCCTTCTAGTTCGCCAATTATGGCTATTCTTCAAGTACAGTGGCATATATGTAGATTGAGGAGTGATAAATTTTATGTCCGCGCACGCGCAGTCATCGCTCTAAGTAAGCTTGGCGGCAGGAGAGCGCTACGGCATTTGATCAAAGCCTTAAATGACCAATCTTGGGTCGTTCGTAAGTTCGCGTGCGCAGCTTTAGGCATATTTGGGAATCAGAGAGCGATTGGGCCTTTACAAAATGCTTTAACTGACCCAAACCAGAATGTCAGCTTAGCCGCAACTAAGGCTTTGGCAAGAATACTCTATGCCACTCTAGGTATGGCAAACGCAAGGGATTTTGTAAACCATGGAGGCATAAGGGGCTCGCCTTCCAGTCCGCAGGGGATTATCCATCGTATTATCCGTAAAATAGCCCGCATATTTTTCATCAGTCTTTTTCTCGCTTTTATCATACCTATAATGTCAGCTACATCACTCGCCCAAGAAAAAGGTTTCGCAACTCCCTACGATTACGTTTGGGAAGGTCTAACTCTCTGCGAAAAACGAAATCCTGATTATGAAACAGCGATTGGAATGTTTACCAGGGCTATTGAACTTGATCCAGCCTGTCTTGACGCATATGAGGCCCGTGGATATATCTACTTCAATCGCGGAGAATATAAAGAGGCGATAGTTGATTTTAACAAGGTTATAGAATTTAATCCAAGGTATACTGTAGTGTATAACGACCGTGGGCGCGCTTTTTATTATCTTGAAAGATATAAAGAAGCAGCGGCTGATTTTACTACGGTTATTAAACTTAAACCAAACTCTGTTAATGCATATATCGGCCGCGGGGCCGCCTGTTATTACCTTGGTAAATATGAAGAAGCGAGAGCTGATTTTTGTGAGGCGTTTAAACTCAACCCAAAAAATACTAATGTGCGCGAATGGATGGAGCTTGTTAATAAAAAAATTGGTGTAAAGAAACAAAGTCTTCCTTTTGACCGTTCGACTCCATCTAAAATACCTCCGTTTTGCTCTTCCAGCCCTATCGACTCCGGCTTTATAAAGGAATACGAGAACAATATAAAAGACAGGATTATGGCAGATTTGCCTCGTTCTCTCGCTGAACATTTTGGCATAAGCGAAGAGAAGATTTCTTTAGCCATAGATGGTGTTGGAGTCAAATATTTAGGAGAAGGGATAGAAGAACGCGTAGTTTGTTACGTGGTTATTAAAGAAAGGCCATATTTCATAAAAACCGCAAGGCCCGGAGAACAGGAAGTACCCGGCTCCAATACCCTAAAAGCCCTATACCTGCCTAATCCAAATACTGAATTCGTGATGGGCTCAGATTACAACTATTACGTGTCTGTTTATATGGGCAATGTGAACTTTACTACAAGCCCAGCCGACAATCTCAAAGAAAGAACATTCAGGGAATCTTATGCCTATCAACTTGGCAAAATGGCGGCGGCAGCCTTTATAATAGGCTTAGCAGATAGAAACCTTGCTAACTCTGTAGCCTTTATGCGCGGCAATATAATCTGTGAGATTGTCAATGTTGATTTGACCACATCTTTTACTTATCTAGATAAGGAGCCGCTTGATGCCCTTACTGAACAGATAGCTTTATTAAAAGAGGCTATCGTAACCTTAAAAGAAAACGGTCTTGGCGAATATGTCAAGACCTTTAAGGCAGACTATCTGGCTGGATTTAAAGAACAGATATATGAAACCTGGCTCTTGTTAAATTCAGATAAGATAGGTATTGAGTTATCCCTATCAAAAGCAACTGGCAGGTGGCGGGAAGTTTTGACTCGTATTAAGACTGCTAAAGGACAGTTGCATTTATTAAGCTGGCAGATATCCGTTGCTGTTGTTTTTTCTGACCCAGCCGCATCCAGCCCATTGAATCAAACATCCAAGGATAAAATCGGCGCGGTGGTTAAAACAGTCGGCGATATTGTCAATTTCTATTATGCTAAATTTGTTGTTTGTTTGGTGGGCATAGACCTGGCAATTCAATTTTTAATTATGCGCCTGTGGGATAAACCAATACATACCGAGTGGTATTATGAGGATATCCCTACTGGAATATTTACTGAAATTAATGGTTTTGATTTAGGCTTCCTTCCATGCTTCCATGCTTCTAATACGTTGGATATATTCTACAAACTAATAGTTTCTCTGCCGTTTACTTTCTGTATGCTTTATTTTGCATACAACAAGATCAATGCTTATAAATCTACAAGATTAAGGCTCAGTTTATCCGCCGCCGGAATTTTAAGCAGCGCAATTTCGCTTATAACCGGTAGTGGCATATTGGGTATATTTTATCTGCCGTTTACTTTCTGCATGTTTTATTTTATCAATGCTTCTAAATCTATAAAATTGGGGCTTAGTTTAGCAACCGCCGGCATTTTAAGCAGTGCAATTTCGCTTATAACCGGTGGTGGAAAATTGGATTACTTGGTAGTGCCTGATCGCTATGGCGTGGCTTCCTGGGCAACAAATCTTGCCGATATATTGTGGTATTCAGGACTGTGCATTACCGCTTTATCTTTAGCCGTATCTTTTATTACATTCATATTAAAATATACAATAGAGAAGGTTACTCCGGTAGATGTTACTGCTGTTGGTTCTAGTAGAGAGGGATCTAAAAAAGGCGCTTCTCCGGCTGGCCCTGTTTCCTCCAGCCCGCTGGGCCGCTCTCTCAGAGACACATTCGGCACGGTGGTGAGAAATCTATCCGAGAATTCCTCCAGCTTGGTCCATTTAAAAGACATTGCCACAAAAGGATTAATTCGTGCAGGTCCGGCACGGATACTCAAGAATGTAATTGCCTTAGCGGCATTAGTAATTATCGGGCTGTTAACTCTATTCGCTGCTCCAACCTTAGTTAATAATGCCTCGGCAGTTGAATATAAAGATCAGGCTGAAGTCAGAGAAGTATCTCCTTCCCAGATAGAAATCCCCATACGTATTATCTACTCTAATCACAGAACAGAAGCAGACTTTAACACATTGGTTCCTGCTTTGGACGAGGCGTTTAAGGCTGCCAAAGATAAGAACCAGAAAATCCTGTTGTTCCTGGAGGAGTGTGTTTTTCCAAGCGAGTCAGCAAGAGAGGACTTCAAAAAGATATGCCCTGGCTGGGATATTGATAAAGTTATTAATGATCCTGTAGATCGGGAGCACTTTGAAGAAGCTTACTTATCGTATTTAAAAGATGAACAAGAATACGTCCGAACACTGTGCAGTTCCACAGATTGGCTCAAGGATTATAAAGAAAATACAGACTTTGCCACAGCTCTATTACGTTATATTACAGAGAAAATAAACAGCGGAGAATATGAAATTCAAATTTATCTTGAAACTCCGCCATTTGAATATATTTTGCATGTTCTACAATATTCAACATTAGAGTACTCTGCTGATGTCAAGCTTAGGGATGAGGATTTATTTAAGGATATAAAACAAATATTAGTAACTTCTTCCGACAACAATAGTGTCATTATTATCAGAGGGGAGCTTCATACCTATCTGGGTAAATTGTTTGAGGAAAACGGATATAAAGTTAATTATTCAAACGGAGAAGGTTACGAAAATCTTGTTAAATGTTTTGAAATTATTGGAAAAATGCAGAAAGATCATGATATATCTGCGCCATCTGTCGCCTATACTCAAGAGATTAAGACCTGCGAAGGCCATGATGCGGATTATTGGATGATGCAACTTACAGATGAGCTGCCGTTTACTCGTAAAGATGCTGCCAGAGCCTTAGGTGAAATAGGCGATCCAAGGGCAGTGCCGGCCTTGATAGAAGTTCTTAAAAAAGACAATAACTGTTTTATAGTATCCGCAGCTATCAAAGCCCTTGGTAAAATAGGCGACCCGAGCGCAGTTCCAGTATTGATTGAAGCCTTGGAAAACAGTGATAGCGGTATAAGGAAATCCGCTGCCAGGGCCCTTAAAAAACTTGGTTGGGAACCTCAAAATCAAGAAGAACAAATAAAATACTTTTTTTCCATAAGGGATTGGGATGCTTTGGTTAAAATTGGTAAACCAGCAATAGAATTATTAGAAAACAAGGGCTTGAGCGACGGTGACTTTAAAATAAGCATTCCAGCTCTTGAGACTCTTAGAAAAATCGACCCTGATTGGCGGCCGACAGGAGATTTTTCTTTGGCTCCCCAAGAGAAAGACGCAAGCGATTATATTTTTATAGTAGTCGTGGGAGCTGGCGTATTTATAATCATTATAGGTTTCTCTGTGCTGGCCTGGATGCGCCTATCAGAGTTGAAAGCTGCTGAAAAAGAAAAGCGCGGAGAACAACAAGAAACCAGCTTTATCGGCGGCACTACCTTTATTAATATTGAAGAGCGTAAACGTGCTTCATCTCCGCTAAGCAGTAAACAGCAGTACCAGCAGTGGACCGATGAACTTGAAGAGGCAAAATCAAGCTGGAAACTATTTGAGATTGTCAGAAATATCGGAGAAAGCCTTCTTGATAACTCCGAGCTTCTGGAGCCGGTTATTAGTGTCTTTCTTTGGGCAAAGTTAAATATGGCTCAAGCACAGTCAAATATGATTGGGGAGAGGCTTGCCGGATACATTAAGCAACTGTTTTATCATAAATCCGATTTTAAGCCAACTTTCAAGCAACTAAGTTTTCTTATTAGTATCTTTTCTCAATTAAATTTAAGCGATGATACCCGAAAAAGCATTGGCGAAGCCATTGAGCAGGTTTTTATCAATAATCCCGATATTTTAACCCCGGTTTTCGTTTGGGTGAGCTGGAAAAACTCGGCTAGGGTGCGGAATGGGGCTGCTTATTTAATTAAACAGGCTATTAACAGAAATCCTGAGAGCCTTATGCCTGTATTTATTTTAGGGCTAAGTGATCCCGATGTCAGGAAAAGTCCATACCTTCGAGATATTGAGAAAAGAATACTAAGGGAAGGCAAGGGCAGAGGCGCCTCATCTCCGGTAATCTGTGTTTGGCAGCAACTAAGAGGCCGGATTAAGGCTCTTGAACAGGCAAGCTCGAACTGGGAACAGTATCAGATTGCTATAGAGATTGAGGATGACCTTATTGATAATGTCAATCTTCTAACCCCAATTCTTAATGTTATTCTCCGGACAAAATCGAATATTATCCAAGAATGGCTTGTTGAGGTTATTGAACAAACGTTTCGCGACAAAGCCGAATTTAAAGTGGCCTCCAAGCAGCTAGGGATCATTATTAATATATTTATCAAAGCAGGTTCAGATGATATTCAGGAGAGGCTTGCCGGTACTATTGAACGGATTCTTTGCAACAATCCAGACCTTAGGTTAACCCAAAAGCAGTTTGATAATCTGGTTGCCGTATTTGTTCAGACAGGTTCAGAGAGCATACGACAAAAACTTGCCGGTGTTTTTGACCAGGCGCTTAGCAATGAGCCTGAAATTATACCAATTATCGTTCAAGATAGGCTTATTGGTGTTTTTGCAGATAAGCCCTGCAATAATACTGATCTTAAACCGACCTTTGAGCAGCTGGATATCTTCGTTACTACCCTTATCCAAACACAGTCACACAATATCCGGCACAGGATTGGTTGTATTATTAAGCATATACTTCGCGGCGATCCCGATATTTTAATCCCGGGTCTTGCCGCTTTTAAACAGGCATATCCATATAAGTGTGTTGATGCCCAAGAGGAATTTATTATTGCTGTTGGAAGAGCTATTAGCAGCACCCCTAAACTTTTAAATCTCGCGCTTGTTGCTATTGTCGAGACAGACTCGGATAAGGTTAGATATTGGCTTGCCCGTGCCATTAAAAATGCCCATAATTATAATACTGATTTTAAACTAACTTATGAACAGGTAAATATTCTTCGTATGGCTCTTGACCGGGCAGGCTCGGATATAGCCAGAGTTGAAATTGCCGATACTATTGGAAAAGCCTTTAGCAGAAACCCCGGGTTTAAGCCAAATCTAGAACTGTTAGATACTTTTGTTACTGTTATTAGCCGTGTAGATTTAAATGCTGCCGAGAGGGTTACGTATGCTTTTTTAAGGCTCCTGGTTAATAAGCCGGTTCTTTTAACTCCGCTTATTGCCGTCCATACCCAGACAGGCTTAGCAGATAATGTTTGGAAGAATCTTACTTATTTTCTTATGCATGTTCTTATCTGTGACCCAAATCTCTTAGGTCCAATCCATATTATTCTTTCTCGGCCTGGCTCGGATGAGGCCTTGTATTGGTTTTCCGGAATTATTGAACAGGCTATTCTTAATGAGCCCGATATCTTAATCTCCATCCTTATTATGCTTACTTGGGCAGATTCGTATAGTTTACGGGAGGGGTTTACTTACGCCATTGAACAGGCACTTGGCAGAAGCTCCCAAAGGCTTATGCCCGTATTTATATCGGGGTTGGATGATCCTGAAGTCAGGATAGGCCAAGACACCAAAGAAAGGATATTTACGTATTTAGCATCTAAAGGTATCTATCCTCAAGCAGAAAAAGGCGAAGCAATGAACACTTCGTCTCCGCTGGAGCGTTCCAACTCACCTGTAACAATCCTCTCTAATTTACGGACTTTATGGATCCGCCTTCAAATTGAATGGCATGGATCAAGGCTATGGTATAGCTCAAGACTAAAGAGAAGCTACAATCCTTATATCTGCATACGCGCAGTCAGAGCTTTAGACAAACTTGGAGATCCGGGAGCAGTTGAATATCTGGGTATGGCTTTAATTAGTCCAAATGGGGAGGTCTGTATAGGCGCAGCCGAAGCATTAGGTAATATTGGCGCCCCAGAAGCAATCCCGTTCTTGATCGATGCTTTATTACGTGATGATTCAGATTCTGATGTCTGCGAAGCGTTAGCCAAAGCCTTACTAAAAATCAACCTTACCTCTAAAAAAGCTGTTATAAGAGCTTTTAAAAAGTTAAGGCAGAAGGATATTGAAGTTTTAATAATAATTCTTACCCGAAACGGAGTAATGCCGCTAGCAGAGTTATTCTTAAATTCCGGCCGCCGCGAATTAGAAGAAGTGGCAAGAGAGTGGGCACCAAAACACAGATACGTTATTAAAGAAGATCCGGTTACCAGACATTGGTCATTGAAACCTTCGGCCTCAAGCCCGCTAACCAGTGATTCAAAGGGAGTAGAAGCCCTTGGAAAAGAAATCAGTCCTATAATTTCCAGCTCGCCGGTGGGTTATGGCCCTATAAGGAGAGAGCGGATAGAAAGCTATGGGGAATTTATCCGTTCAATGGGGCTCACAGCGGAAGATATCCAGAGTCTTCCTCCTAATTTAAGGCAGGTATTCTATAAGCTGAAAGATATAATTGCGGAGGCCCGCGCTATTATTTATTCTATAGAAGATATAGAAGATATTAAAGTTGAAATTGAGCAAGAAAAAGGCATGCCCAAGAATCTCACAGATAAAATAAATGAAATTAGCAAGAGATTGAACTTGGGTGGAGTTAGATATCATACAAAGAAAGAGATAAAAGCTAAATTAGCCGAAGTAAGTAATGCTTTACCCGGCCAAACTTCAATTATTAAGGAGTTGTTGAGGTTGATTAGCCTCTTAGGGGAGAGATTGAGCAAATTAGAGCGGCAAATAGTTTTATTTAACCTGCGTACTGCTCAGGGCTTGGATAAGCACAGAGCCGATATTTCAAAAGGGCTCCCAGTTTCTTATTTTTCTCCCCAAGAAACCGCCGTTATATCTGCTAACCGAGAATTTCGTCTATGGAAGGAACAGGATAGAGAGTCACAATTACCCGAAAGGATAATCAAATATCTTCAGGTATGTTTGAGTTTTCGTGTCAGAGCCCCTCCTGCGTTGAGAGATATAAATGCTATCCTTGACGATCCCCAAGTAACAAAACTGATTGATATGCTTCTTGGTTTTGACCCCGAGTTTGATGCGCTGTCCATCCTCGAGAGATCCGCAACAGTTATTAAGATTGCCAAAGAGAACAAAATCAGCGACGATGAAAGATATATCTTTCATCTTATCAGCTTTACTCCTAGAGAATATTACTTTAGGCAAAATGTCCCTCTTCAGGTAAGAGAATATATTGCTGGGCGTATTGAGAAGGATTATGGGATAGCATTACTTAATCCTGAGACTAGGCTGGAGATTGAATTTTCCGGGGATGGAACAGAAGAAGGAGTATTTTTAAAAGCATGCTCTCTTGATGAAATAACAACTAGTGAAAGAGGAGTACCATTTTATTCGATACCCAATAAGAGGCAATTGGCAAAATGGTTTAAAGATACCTTTGGGGAATTAAAGTCAATCAAAGATAATAAAGAATACCGGGAAGCTCTAGCAATTTATAATAATTATCGTAGACATAGGATCCTTCAAGGAAGAATATATGAACTCAAAAAACAGATTTATCGAATTACGTATAAAACCTTATCTGGAAAGACTGAATCCGTAAATTTCATTTTCTATAAAGATACTAAAACCGGTGTATTTTGTTCCAGCAGTTCCAGTAATTCTGCTTCTTCGCCAATAGCCTCGCCGCGCATAGCACAGCTGTTCCCAGGGTCAATCAAAGACGGCCACCAAATAGTTTTGACCAGAGAACAATTTGTGCGATGGCTGTTATGTGAGCCAAGCGGTATTTCTTATAAACTGAAGGCAGAATGGGGTAAAGCCATAGAAGAGTTTTCGTTATTTTTTGCTGATGATTATACCCGTGACCACTGCGCCAGGGTTTTTGCTTATGCTTGGCAGATAATTGAAGAACTCCGCCGTCAGGTAAATAGAAAGAGAGAAAACGGAATAATAAGTCCTGGCAGAATAAATATAGACGTTAATTCATTGTTAATTGCTGCCCTTCTCCATGATATAGGAAAATTACAAATCCCGACAGACATACTATGCAAGCCAAGCCGTTTGAGTGACGAAGAATTCAAGATTATACAGAGGCATCCCATCATTGGTTCGCAGATGCTTAGTTTCCTTGGGGAGATGGTTGCCAGAATGGTAAAAGAGCACCATGAAAATTATGATGGCAGCGGTTACTATGGCTTAAGATATGAAGAAAAATGCCTGGGTTCTTCAATTATCAGGGTCGCGGATACACTTGATGCCATGTTAAATGAAAGGCCCTATCAAAAATCCCATCTTTTAAGAGATGCCATCAGTGAAATTATAAATTACAGCGGCACCCGGTTTAATCCTGCGGTAGTAAAAATGCTCTCCCACCTTTACGAAACAGGTAGGCTTTTTCATTTAGTAATAACAGATGGAAACGCCAAAACGCTCTCCGTGGCTGGCCAAGACAAAAATCCCGCAGTAAGCGGCCGGGTTCACTTTGAACGGTTGATTGCTGAACTTGAAGGTGCGCAATCAGCTTGGAATAAGCAGTTAACTATTATAGATATCGAGCAAGTCCTTATTAATAACCCTAATATATTGGTTTTGGCTCTTATCGCCTTTGGTTATGCAAAGGCATATAGTATACAGGATGGGCTTATTAATTCCATAGAGCAGTCTATTAAGCGTGCCCCAGGCAGGTTAATACCCGCATTCATCTCAGGATTAAATAATCCCTATCTTAGAAGAAAACAAGAAATCAAGGCAAGGATTCTTAATTACCTGTTAGCTAGCTCTATCTACCCCCATCGTCATTTACCCGGTTGCAATCAGCCTGAATGGGCAGCTATTCTCGCCAGTATACCGGAAGACCTATCCATGCCGTTGCTTACAGCGGATAATAATAAAGCCTATTTAGGCATCCTGCTTGCTGAAGACGATAAGGATGCCTTTAAGAAAGCCGCGTTTATAAAACTACAGGCCTACAAGAATCATATCAGAAAAACACTAGGTAAGGAATTAGGAGAAAGCCTGCCAGGGCAAGGGTCTTTATACAGCGGCAGGTTTAGTTTGCCTTGGAAAGACTTTGTCATAGATATGAATGACCGTGCTCAAGAAATAAGCACCTCATCTCCGGTAACGATACCGCTTAATACCGGATCAAGCCCGTTGATAGTAGCGCCAATAGAGCATCATCGGCAGGCGGCGGCCTTAATCCAGCAATACGCGCCAAAAAGAAAAGTTCCGGTGTTAATATTTGATTATCATTATGACGGAGGTTGGTTTTTGCATGAGGCGATAGACCCTAATCCAAATGATTTTAACTGGATAGACTTCATAAAAAGCAGGGTTGGGCAAATATATCTCTTCAGGCCATCCTGGGCAAAAGCAGAAGATTTACGCGGTTATCTAGATAGCGATGTCAAAGTGTTATATGATCCAGAAGGATTGGACTTACGCGGCCAGGAAGTAATTATTACCGTTGAGTATGATTATTTCTCGGTGAAGCTGCTTATTGATGGCACCCCCAATATTAAGAACAGGCCGGTTCCCGCCGAAATAAAAAGCAGGGCAGATCAGATAATGAGGGTCGTGAAGGAGAAAGAGCTTCGGCCATACCTATTTATTCCCTGCGAGGGGCTCGAGTATATTTATAAGAAGGACGCTTCGGAAATTACCGAGAGCTTGTTCAGTGCTTTTTACCGAAATTTTCCTACTGCCTCTTCGCCTTGCGGCTCCAACTCGCCGGTATTTTCTGGCGTCGCTTCTTTAACCGTCGGCCAGTTGCTTAAACCTCAGGGATGTATTGCCGCGAAAGATAATATGCGTATACCGGTTTCCATGGTGCGTTTACCTATAGTGGAAGTCGGCGCATTAGATAGAGCAACAAAAGAGAAATTAGCCGTAAGTCTCCAGCGTTGGCTTGATTACAAAGGCAGGTATCCCGCGGTACACATTCCAGACGTATGCTTATTCATTGCTTTTCTAAAAGGAGAGCAGAAAGAAGGTGAAGAGATATTCCGGGCACTCTTGGAAAAAGAATCGCAGTTGTATTGCGCAATATCTTATCGTAATTCCCAATTGGAGACAGAAGGCTGGGTCCACATTAATATAAGTGACCGCAGCCGGATGAGTACCACAGTAATTAGGCCGGCACTTATGGAGATAGCTCCATGGAACAGAGGTGATACTGCCGCAACTCCTTATTTTAGCGGAGTAGGCACGCAATTAAGAACTTTTGGTATCAGACTATTACTTGAAGGTATGGAAGGCCATCGTGATCCATTTATCTACGGATGTATTCAAACCCTGGGTTTCCGCAGCGAAAAGGAAGATGTGTTTTCAGAGGGTGTTGATCAGGGATATATTGAGGAATACTTTGGGGGCGCAAAATATACCGAACAAGAAGGCATAGATCAATATGGTTGTCTGGAAGAATGCCTTTGCCGTTTGCCGGTGACTCCGCTCAGGACTGATGATGAGCGAAGTCAAGCCAGCAGCAGCTCGCCGGTGACAGATTTTACCCGCAGTAAAGATTTTAAGACTGCACGTGTATTAGATAGGATTAAGAATGAATTGGTTGATCTTGATGTCAGGCTCCATAGCAGCGAAACAGGCAATTTTGAGGCCCTGCGGCAGGAGTTGCGGACGTGGCTTGATTATAAAGATGGAAATCGGCAATTCGATACTTTTAAAACCGAGGAGGGGCAAATACGCCGGATCCCGTTTTTGCGAGACATCGTAACAAAGATTGTCAACGATGGCTTTGCCCCGAACGAAGTAATTATCGGAATATGGGATAACAATAATAAGCTCATCGCGTTCCAAAGAGCTGTAATGGAATTCCATAAGAAAGATCCTTTACGATTAAGAAGAACTCTTGCGATAGCAACTGCTGCGGCGCCATTTGTCCGTAAAACAAAACAATATGATACCGGCACGTTAATAATGGCTTTATTTAAAGCCGGCATATTATTTAACAGAATGTACGGTATACAGGTGATGCGTGGTACTACAGTCAATAAAGAAATTCTAAACCATCTTGTTAAACACGGTGCCCGAATATCTAAAACGATATTTAAAGGAGAGCCATGTTACATTTATGTTTTGCAAAGTATGCAGGTAAATACATATCTGAAATTTTGCAACCGGGTGGAGAAACTTTATGATAGCGGTAAATTTATCGATTATTTTAGGTTGATTCCGGAAGGAAATAATGATGAATTACCGATTCCACAAGCAATGGCTCATATCAGAATACGCTTAGGGCAAGGATCAAGAGCTAATATAGGAGGCTTGGGCAAAGACGCAGTTAGTTTACAAAGGGTTTTAAATTTAGAAGAATTTAACCACAGGGCTATTGATAGGCTCATTTTTACCGATGAATCATTTACTAGGGCCGGATTGCGGGGGGACTTGAAGGGGCCAAAGTTTAGAGATGGATTTGTTCTTCAGCTCTACAAGGAATCTCCATTTTTGTTTTCGGTGGTAGACAAACAAAGAGGAATAATAGGTATAGATGCTGCCCTTGAGAGAATAAGGCCGCTTGCTTTCAGAAGAATATTGATAGCGGTAGGCATTCAGCATTACCTGAGGGAAATATTCAGTAAAGACTGCCTCAGGGATATTATCAAAGAAGATATTAAGCATACTTTTTATAACTTAAGAGAGCTATCTGAGAAAGAAGAAGCTAATTTTTATGTATTAATTGATAGATATATAAAAGAGTTAAAAAGTCTATTTGCCGAGGATGCTCTCTACTTGAAAGAAATGGTTGAGAAGCGTAAGAACTTAGAGCCGTGGGAATACGATACAATTTATGAAAGATATCATGGTTCACGTCTTTTTGGTAGGCAGTTTAATGAAAAAAATGATAAAGAATCAGTTGAGGCAATTAACTATTATCTTGATAAGGCTCTTAATACTTTAAAGCAGGGATTTAATATAGTTTTGGAGAATCGGTTAAGCAAGGGAGCGATTGCAGTTGTAGTGGGATTTGGTAAAAATTACCTGGAACCGCTTGTTATTGCTCAGCGTTTTCGGAGAATAGAAAAGATTTATGCAATAGAGATTTACCAGGAATTCATTGATAATGCTAAAGATAAACTCACCGATTATGAAAATCTGCGTTTTTTAGGATTAGACCCCAAGTTAACGAAGAAGATAGAGTTTGTTCTGGCTAATATTGAAGATTTAGAGGAGAAATCTTTTGAAGGAGGAAAAATAAGTTCTGATTCTGTAGATGTTGTTTTCGCTTTCGGGACATTGGACCCATACGTTATGTCATCTGGGGGATGTGCTCCGGATATGTTTGAGAAACTTACCCATCCGGATTACTTTAATAGTCTTTTTGATACCAAACTATATAGAGCCACGAAAGAAATCTATAGGATTTTAAGAAAGAGAGGCGACAGAAAAGGAATTCTATTATCCATCTCAGACCATAACCAAAACGATGTTCTCTCTTTTATAAACATTATAAACAGCTTAGAATTTGATAAAGTTACGGATGATAGAGAGGAAATTGTTATCGCGCTGGTACATGAATCTGTCGAAAAAGGAGGCGAGGCCTGTGGCTCCAGTCCATTGGCGCCTGGGTGCGTCAGCTCGCCGCTAAAGGACAAGAAGCGGCTGATGGAATTTGCCAAGTACTTGAAAGAACAATTTCACGGCCGGCAGATAGAGACAAAAGACGGCTCAGGTAATTATACCCTGGTTGCAGAAATCCCAAATTCCAAATTGCCTGCAATTAGCGTTGACCTAAAGAGGGCTGACGGAGTGATTTCTAAGAGTGTTTTTAGCTGTGTTGTTCATGCAACGTATTTGATAATTACGATTAACCTGGGAAAGGCCGAGTTTGAGAACGCGGCGGATTTGACATTAAAGGGCAAGGGATTGGGTTCCCAAATATATAAAATCTTAGGCGCAGCATTGCCCAGAGGCAAGCGGATTGATAACTATATTGGCAATAAAGAGACAAGGACTGCACTATTTAGAGATTATAAAGTAACCAAAGACCAGGTACTCCGGATAAAAGATAATTTCAAGGTAGTTGAAGGAGAGCCAGGAGAAGGAGAGGTGTCTTTACAGGTTGTTATTGAGGAAACGCTAGTAGGCCGTCTTCTTAGGAGAGGTGGTTTTGGAGAGTACCAAATATATACTGTGGAAAGAGAACAAGAGGGGGTTGAGGCGTTATTCACGCTCATTAAGGATGCAGAAGACTACTGGTTGTGGAGCCAGGTAGACGTTTTTAGGTTGACGTCTACAAAATTATGCGAAGGAGCCCCGAGTGATAGAGGCAGTTCTCCTCTTAAGCGCGAGGAGATGCTGTCTCTGCAGGCAGAGGATCCCTTCGTAACTTATCTCAAAAAAGAAGGGCTAGATCAATATACCAATCTCATCCCGTTACTCACTGATGAGGTAAAAGAAATTTTACTTAACGATCCGGCAGCCAGGCCGGTATTTCTGCAAGTGCTCCACAGGGAATCCGGTGATGCGGGGGCTCTGGAGAGAGGAAATCTCGACATTCTGAAGGGTATTTTGCGTGAAGATGCGCTTAAAATAGTAATGGAACTTATTGATTCAAAGGCTTATTTCCTGGCAGGAAAGGCAAAGATGGCTAATAAACTGGCGGAAAAAGGCCAGATAGTTATCGGGATTACCGATCGTGTCTCTTCATACACTATTAATAATTATAAGTGTGCAAACGGAAGAAGATGCTACATTCCTTTACCCGGAGGATATTTTTTCTCCATTAAAGGTTCGGGGTATTTTGCCGAAGACGGCAAGACGCTTGAGTTTAGGAATGTGGATTCCATTTATGGTGTCGTTACAGAGTCTGAGGCCGAAGAGGTGGTGGATTTAAGGACGATTGATCCTAAAGAATCCCATCTAGCTATTTATTTGGGCAAGCGGCGACTTAAGAAATTGCCTGACGGTAAAGGTAATTTAAACCCCGTAGAGGATAATTATTATCCGTGGGATTCATTGGGCAGACCGATCAATGTTTTTTACTTAACTCAAGATTACCATCGCTTAGACAAGCTTCCCCAGATTATCGCTACCGGGGGCTTAGGTTTTCTCCTGGAAAGGATGTCGCGTGTCTTCGGCAAAAAAATAACTTTCCCCGAGCTTATGTTATTGATAGCTAAAAGGATGGGCGAAACCGCGGCCTATATACAAAATCATAAGTGGTATCATTGGACCCTGCATGCCCAGGACGTTGATTTTACAAGTACATTCCATGATTTAGAAGAGCTTTTGGATAAAAAGCGGTATGTAAGAAAGCTACAGCAGTTTTACTCTTCCGATGGAGAAATGCGTTGTTTCTTGGAGCAGGATTTGGATTTAGCAGGAATTCGTAATACGGTTGAGATATTCACTAGTATGTTAACGAGCAAATTCTTGCAAGATAAGCTGGATTCATTATTTCCCCCTCCGGACGATTTATTTACGAAATTATTTGGAAGTTATTTCCGGCACTTGGGCGATGATTATTTAAAGTTATACAACGATGAAGTAATCAGACGTATCTTTGAAAAAGGACCCATCGCATATAATGCTGAGGCACCCTGGTTTAATAATAACAGAGAGATGCTAATGAAGCTGATGGACAAGTCGCTTCAAGAAGAAAAGAAGCACAGGGGTCGTCTTGCCTCTTCGCCGATTAACCTGGGAGGGTCTTTCCCTAAATACCGTAGCTCAAGCCCGTTGGCCGACGAGGGTAATAATGGTTTGCTGGTGCCCAGAACAGATCTAAACAGCCAGGGGACACCCTTCTTCAGAGCTCCTGAATCAACCCCAAGAAGAGTGTCCCCTTCTGTGAGTGATGCCAGCTCGCCGGTAATGGCGCAGAATCTTTCCTTAGCTACTGTCAGAGCAATCCCTGATAAAGTTCAGCAAGCAATAACCCTTGCCTATATGGTTTGGGTATGGGTAAAGTCAGGCACTATAGATGCAGATGAGGCTTACCGCATATTGGCTGAAGCCTCAGCCGCTGTTATGCCAATCCGCGATGACCTCGGGAAATCCAAAGCCCTTGTCTATATTACTAAGGTATGGATAAAGCTAGGTAGAAAAGATAAGGCCTTAGCTACTGTCAGAGCAATCCCTGATAAAGTTCAGCAAGCAATAACCCTTGCCTATATGGTTTGGGTATGGGTAAAGTCAGGCACTATAGATGCAGATGAGGCTTACCGCATATTGGCTGAAGC